>ERZ778021.20-NODE-20-length-495200-cov-7.062418_pt1 | contig 495200 bp, 405 predicted proteins | sample MGYA00375751_ERZ778021 | MGnify/ENA primary metagenome ERZ778021 (study PRJEB29350, sample SAMN05389814) | bioreactor metagenome | isolation source: Thiocyanate stock bioreactor | place: South Africa: University of Cape Town | collected 2013-08-29 ...
TCAAAATATCTTCAGAATAACTTTTCAACTTACACAGTTAGAAAGATACTACCTCCTTTTTTAATTGAGAAAATGAACCAATCAGAACATCGGCAATGTATCAACAAATCAATTGAGAAATAGTAAAGTTATCTAGATTGAAGTTTTCAGTCAAAAACTTTAATCTTCCCAAATGATACTTAATGCACAGTTTTCATATACTATACAATGTTCATAAAAAACTCTTCTAGAGTCTTCAGATTTTACACCTTCAAAGCAATCCATAGCAAAAATTTTTTCAGGATTTTCAATTGAAGTTTTTATATTTTTAAAATAATCAGCCATAACTAGGCCTTCAGGAACCTTTTTATCATTAAGTAAATTCCAATAAGGGAAGCCCTGACTATTTTTTTGCCATTTCACATTTCCATTTTCAGCATAAACTATTTTAATAGGATGATTTCCAATTTCTGCAAATCTTAGTGCACATGAAGTTTTACTCACGTTATATTCCTTGCTTAACTCATCAATTACATTAAAACTAAATTTTTTTCTCTTGTATAAATCTCGTTGAAAAGATTCTTCTGGCATTAAGAGACAAGCCGCAAAATAATCTGCTTCTCTTTCAATTCTATCGAATTGAACCTTGTCAATTTTTGAGGGATGAGGTTCTAAAATTCCCAGTTTGAGTCCAATACGATGTGTATCAATAAAGTAATGCCCAAATTCGTGAGCTAATGTGAATCTAGAGCGTGGAGAATCATACCTATTATGATTATCTATATTAATATGAATATAAAATTGATTATCATCATATACAGTCATTCCATCAAAAGTTCCTTTGTCATAATGATCATAAAATACCTCAATATCCTCAGATTCTGCAATAAGATGTAATGGAATTATTCTTCCAGCATTGAAATTTCCACAAATGGTTCCTGCAAGCTTTTTAATTTTTGATAAGGAACTAATATCGATCACCTTTTTTCTTTTTTTGATTCTCTTTCATTTTGTCATAGACGCTTTGAGAAATATTGCTTTGCCCTTTTCTTGCGACCATTTTCAAATTTTCTATTTCAAGACCTAAGTTTTTGTCAATTGATATAATTTTTGATTTTTTTTCAATACAAAAAGAACCATCAATAATTGATTTGACATTAATATTGGTATTTTTCAACTTAAAATCATAATCCTCATAAAGCTTATTAAATCTCTCTATCTGAGTTTTATTCTGAGAAAATAAAAAACCTGTTGAGTGTAACCAATCATCAAGGTTAGTCTCTGTAACCTTTCCTATATATTTTTTATCTATTCCCATTGAAAGCTTTTAGATAGTTATTAATATGATCGTTAGCTTCTTTTTTATAAACCTGAATTGAATTTTGAACTAAATTTAATTTGTCTCTCAATTTTTTACCCACCGATCTTGGTAGATTTTTCTTTCCGGTATTTTCGTAAGCTTTATATGTAAGATACACAATCTTATGTTTTTCAGATAAACCAAGCATAGCTCTCTCAATGATTTCTAATCTAATTTTCAGCTCTCTTTTCTTTTGTATATCGTCGTCTCCTATTGTTAACGAGATTAGACCATCAATATTCTCTACAATTGATAAATCTTCCTCATCAGGTTCCGCACAGGTATTTAGATCTCCATACTTTATTAATTGAGTATATAGTATTGGATAAAGCCATAGCAAAATCGACCGATCAATATCATCCGGATATTTGGCTTTACTTTTATTAAAAGAGTGATATTTCCAAACTCTGGCAAAAGCACAAGTTGCTATTTCAAGTGCAACAACCTCACTGTAATTAAATTTATTACAATATATTTCTGCTTTTTGTAAAATATCTCTTTCAAATCTACTACAAAACTCAGTAAACGCTGCAGCAGCTTCTTCAGGATATTCTTCCTTAAAAGAAATATAATCTATAAGCTCATCACTAGGTAATGTCTCAAAAACTATTTCATCGGTTTTTTTTTGTTCTACATTCATCTATATACCAAAAAGCATTACTAATGGAATTAGTATATGAGTGGATAGGCTCATATGCTTCAAAGTTAAAAAAATCTTTCTAATGGAATTAGTATATGTTTGAAGTTTGTTCAATGGTCAATTCCTTTATGGCCTAGAATGTTAAAGGAAAAAAAGCATACTAATTATGGCAACTAACAAACCGACTGGAGACGGTCACAGAAACAGAGCAGTTAAGGGGCGTTCACAAACCTACAATCCCCAAACAGATTCTTGGGTGAAACGTGATACTGCTACAGGTAGATTTATGGATGTAAAAACTTCTAGTAACACTCCCTTCAAAGGAGTTACCAAGGAAAAGTAACTCCATTTAAGCTCCAGGTATCCTAAAAATGATACTTGGAGTTTACCAATTTTTAGTATCATTTTATAATTGAGAAAGAAGTAGTGGTTTTTTTTGAGGTTCTTTAAAAGATTATAATATGCTTACGGATTTCCGTAATATATTTTTGAAAAATAAAATTACATTTGGCTCTATTTATATTAAAATCAGACTTTTATGACAGTTTGTCATTACTGCTATTGTAGGATAAGAGTTTGATGTAATAAATTTAATAAACAAAAAAAATGAAATTATCAGACAAAGATTTACAGTTTTTTATTAGTAAAATCAAACTGCAGCCTGAAAACATGGGCAAGTATAGAAATCAGGTAAACAACCTGAAAGAAAAATTAGATAAAAAAATTGCTGAAGATGACAGACACGGATTAAAGGTTGAGAAATATCTTCTCGCTGGTTCGTGGAAAAAGCATACGATTTTGAAGCCTACAGGAGACCATCCTATAGATATTGATCTTGTACTTTTTGTTACTGGTGATGAAGATATTCATAATGACATTGGGAAGCTTTTTGATTTTATTGTAGAATATTTAGAAGAAATTTATCCGCAAAAAGACATATCTAAAGATGTGGATGCTGCAGGCAATACAAAGTCTGTAACAATATATTTTTCAGGTTCTGGATTAAGTGTTGATATTGTTCCTGTAGTTCCATTAAGTACACCAAAGGATTATGTATGGCAGCCCAGCAGACATGGCAACGGTAAAAAGTACATTACAAGTATTTCCAAGCAGTTAAGTTTTTCACTTAATAGGAGACAGGAAAACTCTGCTTACACTTCAATTGTAAGAGCTATAAAATGGTGGAGAAATTACAAAGAATTAAAACCTTCTGATAATGAACCGGGATTATCTTCTTTTGCGATTGAATTGATTGTTGCCTATCTTGATATAAATAAAGGAATCCAAACAAATATCGAAGAAGGAATCATTCGTTTTTTTGAATTTGTAAGTTCTAGTGAATTTCCAGAAATTATTTTTCAAGATTCCATTCTTAATGTTCCATCACAATACGATTCTCCAATATATGTTGCAGACAATACAAATAAAGAAAATAATGTTGCAAAGAGAATGACCATACCGAGGTGGAATGAAATTATTGAAGAAGCTGAAGAGGCATTTGATACTTTGAACTTTGCTCAAGCAAGAAATAATGAAGGAGATACTATACAAGAATGGAAAAGTGTCTTCGGCCCAACCTTTAACATTAAATAAATTAAACTATGTACGGAACAAATACAAAAACAAATACTTATACGGTTCTTGATATAAGAAAAACATTTGAAAGCTGTGAGGCAGATATCAGAACAATTGCCAGACGAACTAATAAGTGGACAATGGAATATGTAGATAAAGTTTTCCATGATGTGCTCAAATATGCAGAAAAATATTATTTACAATCAGTAAGCATAACCTTGATTAATACCAATACGGGTTTGCCCGTGAAAGCAGCTAAATTTATTGTAAATGATTTAGGTGATGCAACAGACAGCGAACGTGCTGGGAAAAATAATGATTGGCCAGATACTGATAACACTTCACTATCAATTATATTATCTCATACTCAGAAATGGAGGAACCTAACTTCTGAAGAGAAAACAAATTTTCAAAAGGAATTAAAACTCAGTTGGGGTAGTACAGATATTAATAATAATTTTCCGCATCTGCAACAGTCAGATGCACAGTTGTATGCAAGCAATGGATATGAATTACAAAAAAAGAATTTTAAATAAATATGAGCACAATTTTCGATAATATAACAGAACTTCCTAGTAGAGAAATTGCTGAAAGAGCTAAACACTTAATTGGTTTTGAAAACAAATATAATAGGATACTCTCAAACCTGAAGCTCTTGCTGGATCAAGAAGGTCTTGTTGAGTGGAGCAAAAAATTTCATAAAACAGAACTTCCAGTAATTTCACAACTGAAAGAAAAATATCCATTAATTATATTGGCCGGTGACGCAGGAACAGGCAAAACTGTTTCTGCCGAAGCCATTGCGGATAGAATGCTTAGAGAATTAAAAAAGGAAGGTTTTTTTCTAAAACTGAGTACAAGAGTAAGAGGAGAAGGTCTTCATGGGCAAATGGGCAATTTAGTAAATGATGCATTTGCTGAACTAAAAACCCAAGCAGGGAAGAAGCGGATAGCATTTTTACTAATTGACGAAGCCGATGCAATTGCTTCGACTAGATCAACTATGCAAATGCATCAAGAAGAAAAAGCAGCCGTAAATACATTAATTCAAAAAATTGATGAAATTCGTGAACTAAATGGGCGAGCAATATTGTTTATGTCCACAAACAGATTGCATTTTCTTGATGAAGCTATCGTGAGAAGGGCAGCAATTATTTTAGAATTTGAGCGCCCCACCTTTGAGGAAAGAGTGCTTCTTTTTAAAACCTCCCTTGATGGTGTTGAAATTACGGATAAGCAGTTTGAAGAATTAGCTAATTTGTCAGGAGAAGAATCTAATGAAGGGCTTGCATTTTCTTTTTCAGATATAAGATTAAGAATATTACCTGAAGCTGTGGCTAAATGCTTTCCAGATAAACCTCTTGATTTTGAATCTGTAAAAGAAACGATTGAAAAACTTAATCCAAGTCCTAAAATTGTATGAAAAATATATTAGCAAAATTATCCGTTCCCATGGTTCTTGTCGCGGTTGGTTTTTTTGATAAGCATAATTTATATGAATCATCATACTCACGGGCAGGTTACGTTATAATACTTACTTTATTAGTAAACTTTCTGTACGAAAACTACAATAAATTAGGCTTTTTTTTTCTGACAAAAATGCTTTACAGAGAAAAAGAAATTCGGTTGTCTATTTCTTATTTATTCAGAATTCAAGTTGAGAATGAATATCTTCTTGTAAAAAGTAGGACGAGAAATTATTTTCAGCCTGTTGGAGGATGTTACAAAACATTACCTGGCTCTGAAAAGATATACGAAAAATTAGAGGTTAGACCAGATAGAAAATTTGAAACAGAAAAAGGGATAGCCAAAAATGATTTGAGAGTTTATGTAAAAGGGAAGAATGTAATAGAGTTTTTTAAGTGGTATGATTCAAAAGAAGATAGGGAAACCTCCCCCTGGAGAGAATTTTGTGAAGAGCTTCTTACAACGAAAATTTTGCCAGGATGGGACTTCAGATATATCGATTATAAATTTAAAAAAACAATTAAAACTCCAATAATAGATTTGAATATGAAGGGGAAAGGAATGTTTGTTTATGATGTCTTTGATTTAGTAATTAACAATGAACAATTACCTATTTTAAAAAAACTGAAAGAAAATTCTTCTGAAGATTATATCTGGGTTACAGATGAAATTATTCAAAGTTTAGGACATGACGCAGGCGCAAAAGGATTCAAGTATGAAATTGCTCCTCACACTAAATATGCTCAAAATCTGAAATGGAGTAAATAATCATCACTAAAGTACACAATAATATTAATTGTTTTTAAGTCCTCGCAATGGTAATATTGTTATCATATTTATGCAGCCGAGAAAGCTGTATTTTTCATAAAAATAATACAATGCTACAAAGAACAGAATATTTAAATATTATAGAAGAAATAAGAAATACCGAGAAAAAATCCTTGGATGAATACATTATTTCGGTAATTGAGCCATTAAGAAATGAAAATCCAAACTTTATAGAAACTCTTTATAAAGATATCAACTATTTAATCAACGATATTGATAAACCGCATGAAAATGATTTAAAAATCATTGATGGTGATTTTTCAATTGAAGATGGTGATTTGGCATTAACAGGTTATCAATCGAGATTACATAATCTAGCATTCTGGCTTCACACAGAAATTATCAAAGGTTTTATAGAATCTAACCCCTCAAATGTGAGCTTAAAAATAGAAGATTTTGAAATCAATTTTGTAAACAAACCAAATTATACTCCAGAATATAAGTCTAAATTAGATAAAATCAAACAAAGTTTAAAAAGGGAAAGAAAGCAAAATCTTAACGAAAGGGAAAATATGTGGGAAAAATTGTGGGATTTAGACAATTTGGAACTTAAACCTAATATTGCAGGAATTGGTTTTAATTTCAATAACTTTCTTAATAAATTTAACAAAAATAAATAACTATGAATTTAACATCAGCACAAAAGAAAATTAGATTGTATAGAAGATTAAATGAGCAGGACTCTTCGTTCAGACATCGGGATTTTGATAATTATAACGAATTTTTCACAAATGAAAAGCTAAATCAATTTGAAGATATTCTTTTAGAATACCAAGGAAAAAAACTTTCAGATGTTCTCAACTCGGAAAATGAATTTTATAAATTATATGCGGCTCATTATAAAGATAAATATCTTGCTACTAAAGTAGATTTGGGATATAAATTACATTTTGAGTTCAATCATGTTTTATTTTATGAACTACTCAATTATTTTAAAAGTGGAATAGAAAGTTTTCTTAATCTTCTTTCAGAAAGATTTTATATTTATTACGTAAAAAGTGAAAACTCCTATTACATTCCATTTCAAGCTTATCAGACTTTCTTTACAGAATTACATGATGAAGAAATAAAAGAAGCGATAAGGTTTTTAGTAAGAACAGTAACCTACACGGTTGTTTCTGATAATGATCAGTTCGAAACAAAAATTGATGTGAACCTAATAAAAAAATATTTATCAAATCTAGATGAATATTATCATCAAGAAATTTAATTGCGGTTCTTTTAAACGTTTTTAGAGTACTAATAAAAATATTTTTTATGCAAATTTCAAGTTTAGCAGATCTTTTAAATGAATTTGTTTTGGCTGAAAAAGAAATTCTTAATCAACAAAAAATTAGGCACCCACCAACGATTGGAGCAATGTATGAGGGGTTGACCAAGGACATCTTGGAAAAATCTATATTTTCGGAATTGAATTTAAAAGTTATTAAAAATAGCTTTATAAAAGGAAGTAGTATTGAATTTGATGTAATGTTAGTTGAGGGTGACGGATATAAGATTCCACATACAGATAGTTATACTTATGATCCTGAAAATGTTATTGTAGTAATTCAAGTTAAAAAAAATCTTCAGTCAAAAGATATTAAAGAAGGATATAAGAATTTACAATTTATTGTTGATTATTATGAAAATGTAGAACCCCAACCTTATATGATTAGACAATTCCGAGATGGCTTTCGATCAATTTGCAGAAAAGATGTTACAGCAAAGAAGGCGGGAGAATTATCAATATATGAAGAAGGTATCTTTAATGCATTAAAACTTGAGTCAGTCCTACCTGTAAGAATTCTTTGGGGTTATAATGGCTTTTCAAATGAATATGCCTTTAGAAAATCTTTTGTAGAGTATCTTGAGAGTAATATCTCAAAAGACAATAAAAACATTATTGGAGGATTTGGACCACATAATTTTCCAAATCTTATAATTTGCAATAATTATTCTATGATGAAACAAAATGGAATGCCAGGAGGTGTACCGTTAAATAGTGAAAATTGGTGGTCATTTTATACTTCGTCAGCTTATAATCCAACACTTTTTTTTCTTGAACTTATATGGACACGTCTTACCTATAGATTTAAAGAGTTATCAATGGATGTATTTGGCGAAGATCTAACAATAGAGCCTGTTAAACCGTTTTTGGATTGCCGAATTAAAGAATGTGAAGGGAAATTAGGCTGGGAATATTTTTACCATGATTACAAAAACGAATCTTTAATAGAGCATTCGGAAGTAGCAGATTGGAGTCCCACCGAACTTGATGAAAAACAATTTGTTATTATTAATGAACTATGTAAAAAGGAACAGATTGATTTAACTAATGATGATAAGCTGGAGGAGTTTATTATTTCTGAGAGTGCTTACACTTCACTAGCTGGTTTTTTGGAAAAATTAAAGGCTACGGGTTTGGTATATGTTGAAAATAATAAATTGAAACTTTTAACAGATGAGTGCCAGTGTGTATTCCTTCCCGATGGAAGAGTAGTTGCTGCAGATAATAAAAGTGGGAGATTATCTAGATGGTTATTAAGAGAATTAGATAGATAATAAATATAGAATTTTCAATATTTAATTTGATGAAAAATATACTACACATTTCTGTTAGTTGGAAGTCAGAATTTTGGATGCGTTTTTTGTCATATAAATAGCTTTGATATCAATTAATTATATTTCCTGTATTAAATAAAACAATTGAAATATTTGCAATTAATCAAAAAAACAATATATTTGCACTATTGAAAAACGACGCTCTTAATAGCGTTTTGACAATGACCTATTCAGTGACCTGTCATTACACTATTTCCGGGTAATGTTCCAAAAGTGTTGGAACCCTTTATCCATCAGGCATCGAACAGATATTTTATTGTAAGATGGTCGAAATTATGCTGACTTAGAGGTCGGCATATTTATTTTTAGGCCTAAAATGATAAAATATGAAACTCAAAATCTACACGTGTTCCAAATGTGTTGGTGAAATTCACAGATTCATAAAATTTGGGAAAACTCCTGGTGGAAAACAACGATATCAATGCTCCGGTTGCAAAAAAACCAGCGTATTGGAGTATGATAATGTTGCTTGTAAAGAAGAAATTAATAAAAAAATTGTCCTTTTAACGAAAGAAGGATTGGGTATTCGCTCTACGGCAAGGGTATTAAAGATATCGCCTACAACATTACTGAAAAGACTTTTACAAATTTCTCAAGCCATCAAACCTCCTATAATGTCCTTTAAAAAGGAATATCAGGTAGATGAAATCTGCACATATGTGAGGACTAAATCAAACCGAATCTGGATTGCCTATGGTTTGGAGACTATTACTAAGAAAGTCGCTTATTTCTCTGTGGGTAAACGCAATAATACTACTTTATTAAAAGTGATCCACCCACTCATTCTCTCCAAGCCTGTTAAAATCAATACGGATCGTCTGAAACATTATGCATACTTGATTCCCAAAACGATTCATCAAACAAAGAAATACGGGACAAACACTATTGAGAGAAAAAATCTGAGTATGAGAACGCACCTCAAAAGACTGAACCGAAGAACAATTTGTTTTTCTAAGAGTCTGAGAATGCTTAATGCTATCCTGAAAATTTACTTTTGGGCTGAAATCACTTGAAAATTAATTATAGAAACTTTTTATTATTTATAAGTTAATTGATAAGTCAATTATTTCCATAGTGATATGGGATTAATTTGTGTTATCTTTTTTTCTAAAATTTCAAAACCGCTTCATCAGACTCTTTAAATGCATTCGCCCTCTCAAGTTGTGTTTCTAAAATCAAAATATCGTAGGCGTCTAATTGACTTGAAAATTTCTGGGCTCTTTGAAGCATTTTGATATAAACAGATGGATCGCTGCTTCTTGTAAGTTTTCGTAAAGCTCCCAAATAATCCTCTCGGTAAACAGTAGGAATCATTATCCTACTTTGACCTGCATGGACGAATTCGGCATTCATCATTACTCTGGCAATTCTGCCATTCCCATCTAAAAAAGGGTGAACCTCGCTAATTAAGAACATTATAAATGCAGCACGGGAGAAGGCATCTGTAAGAGCCTGATAAAACTCAAAGCCTTTTTTGAGAGTTCCTCTAACCATTGTGAAGTCCACAAAATGTGTTTCACCAGCCCGATTATTTTTATCCTTAAATTCTCCTGGTTTTTTAGATTGCCGGGCATCTAATAAAACTTTGTGGCGATAAGAGAGGATATCGAATAGTTCATCAACATTAGCCGGAATCAGCGACATTTCTTTTTTGCTGCTCACTAATTTATAGGTTCCGAGAATATCGTGCGAATCTTCGCCACGGTTTTTGATGGGTATTTGACTGTCAACAATTTGTTTTGCTTCCTCAATTTCAAAGACCGTTCCTTCAATGTAATTTGAAAAGTAAGCCTCAAAAAAAGCAAAATTTCTGAATGATTCAGGAGAAAGGTTTTTATCTTCAATATTCTCAAAAATATCTTGTTTAAGATGAATAAATAGCTTTTCAAAAAGTTTCAACCTTCCTTCATCATAAGGCTCACCAAGGGCTCTTGCTTTTGCGATAGGAGAGGATAGAAGATTGGAAGGGCGTGTTTTTAATAATGCCCCAATAATTTTATTAAGCTTTGCAAACTCACTTTGCATCCCTGTTTTTACCGATATTTCTCTTGCATTATCTCTAAAGTCATTTAAGCCATTTTCGCCTTTGATTAAAAAAATCTTTTCCAGTTTATTTTCTAATTCCTCAACTGGGAGATTTTTGGGAAGTCTTCCTGTCTTTCTGGCAGATTGAAGATTCTCAAGAAATGCTCGTTCCTGGCTTGCGACATAGAGCTCACCAATAAATTTGGAATCTCCCTCAACAGGCTGTTCTCCCTTGAAAAAATTTAAAGTAATACCTGGTAATTCAATTTTTTTTGAATAAGAATAAGTTAGAAATATTTGTGAATCTTCAGTTGGTTTAAATTCCAAAGCAGATCGATGGCTTAATACTGCTCCGGGATACAAGTTTCCCAAAATTTGAAAAATATTTCTCTGAATAATTTTTGCAGCAGACTCCTCAAGATTAGATGTGTAAATACGTGGGGCAATTTTTCTGATAATGCCCTTATTTTCCATTTTGGAAATTTCTCTGCTAACTTCCGGATTACTTGAAGAAAAAATAAGTTCTTGTAGTCTAAACTGCATATTTTTTTCCATTAAATTGTAAAATTTCGTTCAAATTTACAAATATTTTCTATTAAAATATAAAAAATAGCATTTATTTTATATTAATAAATTTTATTTGCTATTAGGACGGGATAGGAAGTAAAAACTTTATGATCGATGATTTGAAGGTAATACAATCACTTGTTCAAAAAATAAAAATGTTTGTTTGGAAATAACCAAAAAAACAATATATTTGCACCATTGAAAACGACGCTCTTATTGGTATATTTTCAGTGACCTATTTAGTGACCTGTCAAAAGCCAAAGCAGCATAAAGATTATGGATAGGGCATTTACGAAAATAAATTAAGTCCCGTCCGGATCGCAAACAGAAATGCAAGTTATTACAAAATCCTTTAAATCCTGTGATTTAAAGGGTTTTTTTTGCTCAAATTTTATATTTCGGTAAATGTTTTCGCGGAGTCTCTAAATTTTTTGTAAATAGAGGACACCTATTTTTCTAGAATATTATCATGGATTTTGGGTCGTTTTTTTGATGAAAAAATCAGTCTGAGAAATCTGGTTTACCAACGAAAAAAGGCATCGAGTTTAAAAAGAAAACATGGCGCGCCAAATTTCTCTTAAATCCATTCAGTAGGGCGTTTAAGAATGGAAGATGATGTAGGTAAAAAGAAGTACAATAATTTTTAACCTGTATGCCACCATTACGAATACAAAATTTTCAATTCTCTTTTTTATCAAAAGAGTAAAATGCTAGTTCATACCAATGTGAGAATGACATAACATTACTCGAAGATTCTAAATAAGAAAGTGAGTGAGGATGTTTCAGTTTTGAAAAATGCTCTTCAAGAAAAGCATGGAATGATTAAACTGTGGTAGTTTTCTTTATTGCCAAGTTTATTTTTTGTAAAACTTATTCTTCAACTATTTTAAAATTGGGCAGCTCTTCCCTAAAAAATGAGAAATACTACCTATAAAACCGCCCACCCATATTTCCTACCTTTGACCTATGAAAAAAATATCCGTTTTATGCCTGATATTTATGATGATGGGTCTGCAAATTTATGCGCAGGTCATCCATCTATTTGATATTTCCCAGAAAACAGAAGTCGCTTATCCATATTATCTGGAAGATGAGGATGCTAAATTAGATTTTGGAGATATTATAAATAAGAAATATGATTTTGTACAATCGGAAAAAAGAACTCCTGATTTTATGGGAAATTTTTCCGAGGCGGTTTGGTATCGTTTTGATGTGCACAATAATAGCAGTACAGAATACTGGTATCTCGAAATCAAAGCTGCCTTTATGCACGATATTACAGTTTATCAGATGAAAGAGGATGGCAGCGTGCAATCATTAAAATTAAATGGGAGCCATCGTTTCCGCTCAAAGCCAATCACTTCCAACAATCTTATTTTTCCTTTAATCATTCCCAAAAATACGACGGATAAAATATATGTACGGGCGACCAGCAAAACCCTCATCAGAACTTCTATGAGTATTTCCACAATGCCGACACTATATGAAAACGCAATATGTACTTCGTATGGAGACGGTTTTTTCACGGCGGTGGCATTTGCTCTATTATTGTATAATTTGTTCGTTTATTTTAAGCTTCGGGAGCGGATTTATCTTTATTATATAGGATATATTTCCGCTGCAATATTGCATAATAATATTGTGGCAGGACATCTGCAATTTTTTTTTCCATTACCGGACTGGATTAATACAACGACGGTTCTTCCCCTGATGTCTTTTTTTACCATTTTGTTTACGAATACGTTTTTGCAGACGAGGCAATATGCACCACTAATTTACAAAATCCGTGTGCCGCTAATGCTGATTTGTCTATTTCCGTTGATTTGCTATGCTTTCAGTTGGTACAGATTGGGCGTATTATTGGCAGGAATCCATATTTTTACTCTTTGCATTTATTGGATTTTTGCAGGAATCACGGCGTACAGAAACGGTTATGCTCCGGCGGTATTTTATATGGCGGGATATGGCGCAATCGTCATTGTAAGTGTTATATACGAACTGAAAATGCAGGATGTATTACCGGAAAATTACTGGACAGATTCTTCTCTGTTCATCGGAGTGGCGATAGAAGCCATCATTTTATCATTCGCGCTTGCCAATAAATTTAATTTTTATAAAAAGGAAAAAGAACGCTTGCAGGAAGAAGCATATAAGCAGGCGATTCATTTTTCCAGAGAACTCATCAATATGCAGGAAGCCGAAAGAAAAAGAATTGCCTCTGAACTTCACGACAGTTTAGGGCAAAAATTAGTATTGATAAAAAATAGAATACTAAGAGTTGACAAATCTGATTCTGAAAGTCCCTTAAAAAAATCTCAGGACGGAACATTGGCTCAAAATGTCACAGAAGCCATTCAGGAAATTCGAAATATTTCCTATGCGTTGAGACCTTATCAGCTCGATTTGCTCGGACTTACAAGCTCAATCAAAAGTATGGTGGAAGAAAGTTTCAATACGGCACAGATCGATTACGAAATCAAAACGGATAATATCGACAATCTTTTCGGAAGTGAATCGCAAATCAATATTTACAGAATCATACAGGAATGCATCAATAATATTATGAAACACGCAGATGCGAAGAATGTAAAAATCATCATTAAGCACGATTTTGATGAGATAAAAATTGCGATCACTGATGACGGAATCGGTTTTGACATCAATGACGACCATACCGGGTTCGGACTGAAAGGAATCAAAGAACGTTTGCAGATATTAAATGGTTCAATGGACATAAGTTCGGGCAATCCTAAAGGAACCATTTTTGACTTTTTATTTCCTCTGCAATTAAAAAATAATTGAAAAATGAACATCGAAAAAACAAAAATTTTAATAGCGGACGATCATCCGATTTTTCTAAAAGGATTGCAGGAAGTTATAGAAGATGCCGGTAATTTGGAAGTCATTCATAAGTCGGATAACGGCACGGATGCCATTAAAGCTGCTTTAGCCAAGGAACTTGATATTGCTGTTCTTGATATCGATATGCCAGGTGCAAACGGTTTACAGGTAGCAGAACAAATCCTCGATAAGAAGCCCGGTGTTTCAATCATTCTCCTCACAATGCACAAGGCAAAAGACACTTTCCTGAAAGCTTTAGAAATCGGTGTTTCAGGTTATGTGCTGAAAGAAAATGCCGTTATAGATATCATCAGTGCCATTTCCGCTGTCAATAGGTACGAATCATATATCAGTCCGGAAATGTCTTCTTTTCTGCTGAAAAGCAAAAACCGCAACCGCACCGATACTGCATCGCAATTAGAGCTTCTCACGCCATCCGAAAAGAAAATAGTGGAAAAGCTGGCTCAGTATAAATCGACCAAAGAAATCGCCGAAGAGCTTTTCGTAAGTGAAAAAACAGTTTCCAATCACCGGATGAATATTGCCAAAAAACTTGAGCTGAGCGGAAAAAATAGTTTGCTGCGTTTTGCAATTGAGCATATGAATTTTTAGTACTCAAACAAAAGCGATGAAAAACCAAATAATACTATTATCAGGATTTTTGTTAATCTCTAATTTACAATTTAAAGCACAAAAAATAACATATTGTAAATCAGAAAATTATTCATTAAATGACAATAATGATTTCTACAAAAATGAATTAATTCAGTACGTAAAAAACAATAATCTTCCGGGTGCGATAATGGCTATTAAGACGGCAGAAAAACCTTTATGGATTGGAGCCGAGGGTAAAAAGAATCTCGAAAATGATAATGAGATGGAAGTTTGTACGCCATTCCGTATTGGCAGTATTACAAAAGTTTTTATTGCAGCTCTTGCTTTGAAACTTCAGGAAGAGAAAAAGATTAATCTTGACAACAAAATCACACAATATCTCCCGGAGCTGAAAATCCAAATTCCACAAGCGAATTCTATAACGCTTCGGATGTTATTGAATCATTCGAGTGGAATAATAGACCCCAAAAATGATGATTCGGAATACCTGGATTTTATAACTAATTTCCCGGATAAGGTGGATAGTATGACTGTGGATGATAGATTAAAAAAATATGTCTATGGAAAATCTCTCCAATTTTCTCCGGGAACTGCCAGCCATTATTCGAACAGTGGTTATTGGCTTATTGGTAAAATAATAGAACGGGTTTCCAAAAAATCGATGCAGGCATTACTTGTCGAGAAAATATTTGGTCCTTTAAAAATGAATGATTCTTATTACGATGAAAGATTGAATCCTAAAGTTTCGCAGGGTTATCATCTGATGGAAGGCAACCTGATAAATGTTACAAAATGGGACAAAGCAGATGGAGACGGCGACCCAAGCAGTGGAATGGTAAGCACAGCAGAAAATCTTTTCAAATTCGGTGAGAGTTTATTCTCAGGAAAAATAATCAATAAAAAATCTGTTCAGGAAATGTTACAAACCCTAAAGCTGTCCAATTGCCAAGACAAGGAATGTGATTACGGATTAGGAATAGAAAACTGGAACATCGGCAACGTAAAAGGATACGGTAAAAACGGCTCATCAGTAGGCTATGAAGCCAATTGGATCTATCTTCCATCTGAAAAGACAAGCATTATAACTTTTACAAATAAAGGCGGCGGCACAGACAAAAATTTTATAGAAAGAATCATTAAAAAATAAATACATACACCATTAATGCAAAACCTCACGAATTTATTTTCCGTGAGGTTTTGTTTTTATATCTAAGCAATACTACCCAGAAATTTAAGTAGAACCGCTCATTGTGTGCACATAACAGCTGAAATAACTTTGTACCCAGAAAAAAGATGCTATGGCACACAAGAGATTTTTACCCGGAAACATTTTCCTCGGCTTACTATTAATGCTGGCTTTCAGCTTTCTGTTGAAAGGGCAAATGCCAGATTCCGTTCGCATTCATTTGGATTCTTGTCTGTACATTTTGAAAGAAAATTCTTTGTACAGCAAAAAGATCAATTGGAATGACATCAAAAACAAGGTTTTTGAAAAAGCAAAATCAGCGAAAACAAAATTAGAAACTTTTGAAGCCCTGAAAATTGCTTTCGACGCATTGGGTGACAAGCACGCTGTCTATTATCAGTATGACGATTCCTATAAGTTGGATAATGCCGCATTGATGAACCGTTATTCCGATTCGATAATAGCAGCGTGGAAACGCGGTCCTCGTGTCGATGCGAAAATCATCAGCGGAATGGCGTACATCTCGATTCCTTTTATGGGCGTGAACAAGCAGGAGCAAATCGACAATTATGCCAACTGGATTTATAACGAAGTCGCAAAGCTCCATAAACAAAAACCTAAAGGTTGGATTATTGACCTTCGTCTGAATAGCGGCGGAAACATACGTCCTATGTTGGCAGGTTTGGCTCCGTTTTTCAAAGATGGCGTGGTAAGCTATTATATTAACAACAAAGGAGAAGCCGGAGATAAATCGGTTTTCAACAAGGGAGATTTCCAGATATATGACCTTGTACAAGCAAAAATTAAAAATAAAATCAAAGGTTTTCCCGATGTGAAAGTTGCGGTTTTAATAGGAGCAGGTACGGCAAGTTCTGGCGAAATAACCGCTGCGGTTTTCAGCAAACGCCCGAAAACGATTCTTTTAGGAGATGATACAGCAGGATTGACAAATGCCACCAACGGATTGGTATTCAATCATAATCAAAACTACTTTCTGATTTCAGCCGCTCAGATTGCCGACCGGAATAGAAAAGCATTTCCGGAAACCATTCATCCTGATTTTTATGTAAAAGGGAATGAATCCTTTAATGATATTCCTAATGATCCGGCAGTAAAAAAAGCGATCACGTTTTTAAATTCTTCTAATTAGATAGCATTTTGGAGAGCCGTTAAATAGCGTAACAATAATAGCATTGGATGTAACCCGATGCAAATGAGCAAAAATCAAAAATAATTAAATATTCAAAACAATGAAAAAATTAGTGATAACATTCTTATGCAGTATTCTTCTGGTTTCCTGTACAAGCAAAGAAAGCCGGTTATGTTCAAATTCATCGGAAGTAAACAATAATGGATTAAAAGATAATGAGATAAATAATTCTAAAGGAGCCCAATTACTATTCTTTTATCCTGTTTAACCGAATAGCAAAAACTTCATGCTGCCTCGAAGTGGGCTTAATAATAATTAAACATTGGGTGTAGCCCTATGAACAACAATACAATAATTGCAACTATTAAAAATTAAAAAATGAAAATACTCACAACAACATTCTTTGTGTTAAGCATTTTTATGGGTTCTTGCTCACAAGGAGAAGACCGTAATGAACCCGTAGGAAACCAAACTGGTGCAGGACAATCTGGAAAGCCGTACACCATAACCGGAATCGTAAAAGATGGCGCAGGAAATCCTGTAAAAAGTGCAAGAATTAGGATAGAAAATCCTAACGGAAACAACATTCATTACACCACAACCAGTGATGAAGCCGGAAAGTACAGTGTCACGGTAAGTGCAATCGGTGGATACAAAATGTACGCGTGGAAAGAAGTAACCACGACAAACGATACCTATATGCTGAGGATGGGTATGGAAAAAGATATGGATTACGACGCTTTCAGTGTTCCGGCGAGTGGTACGGTAAAAAATTTCGTATGGAAACTGAGCGGAAGAATTCCGGACAGAACCGTGAGCAATCAAAACGGAACTGGCTATTTCGGGGGAACAATTAAGTTCATCAATTACAATTCCATTACCGATGAAATGCCGGCAGGAACGGAGGTAACCATTAAATTCACTCCTGTTGCAGGTGCAAAATTTATGGACGGGACTTCTGCCGCCGGAAAAACCGTGGAAAAGAAATTTACAATCGCATCCGGTGTCGGACAAGCGTATTATATTAACGATATTCCTGCTACGACTTATACGATTACGGCTTCCAGTACCAAAAACGGTGTGATCAAAAATGTTCACATCGGCAAGGGAAATCCTGATGTTTTCACGTCAAGTGCGGAACATTATTTCAGGTCAGAAGGTGGTTCCGGGTCTTACGAAAGCGGACTTATCTCGCCAAACGAACATTATTTCTACATTATGAACAATTAACATTCATATATAACTAATTTTTTGGCAGGCAGCGAACCACTCTGCCTGCTTTTTTAAACGATTTTATTACACTTTAAATACAAAAATTATGTGCAAAAAAATACTATTTTCATTAGCAATAGTTGTTACAGGTTTTTTACACGCCCAAAATGTCATTATTCCCGATGCTAATTTTAAAGCGTATCTGCTAAACGATTCAAGCATCAATACCAATCGCGATAGCGAAATATCGGTTTCTGAAGCAGCTGGCTTTACAGGAATTATTGCCTGCGATTACAGGAGTATTAATAATTTGACAGGAATTGAAGCTTTCGTAAACCTTTCCCAACTGTATTGTGACGGAAATAATCTGACAACGCTTGATGTCAGCAAAAATACGGCTCTTATTGTTCTTGATTGTTCCGGAAATCAGTTGACCAGCTTGGATTTAAGTAAAAATACGGCATTGAAGCTGATGGATTGCAGCACCAATAAGATAACCGGCATAAATGTAAGTAAAAATACCCAACTGAAAATGTTGATATGCTACGACAATAAGCTGCCATCTGTTAATGTTTCTAAAAATACATTGCTGGAACATCTTGATATTTCATTTAACCAATTAGCGGGTATTGATGTCAGCAAAAATACGGTTTTGAAAGTTCTTCAGTGTTCTGCAAACCTGCTGACTGGTCTGGATGTGAGTAAGAATGTGGATCTGGAAACATTGGATATTTCTCAAAATGCTTTTGCAGCCGTTGATGTTACAAAAAATACCGTTTTAGAAGTTTTGAATTGCAGAAGCAATATGATTGCAAGCATTAATCTGTCCAAAAATCAAAACTTGAAGACGCTCCTTTGCTACGAAAACCAGATAAAACATCTGGATGTGAGCAAGAATACGATTTTAGAATTCCTTGATTGTTCTACCAATCTGCTACACAGCTTGAATGTTAAAAACGGCAACAACACGAATTTTTCCGCTTTCAATACTATCGAAAATCCTCAACTTGCCTGCATCCAAGTAGATGATGCCGCTTATTCTACTGCCAACTGGCACAATAAAGATGCCGTAGCGAGCTATAATACGAATTGCAATTATATGTCTGCTAACGAAACCAATAAAACAAAAATTACGTTTTATCCAAATCCTGTAAAAGATATTCTCCGTTTTTCCGAAGAGGTTTCCGATGTGAAAATAAGGGATATATCGGGGAAAATAGTGAAGCAGATTTCTAATTCTTCAAAAAACATCAATCTGGAAAATCTTCCGAAAGGGATTTACATTATTACAACAAAAACCAAGACGGGTAAAGCAAATTTCCAAAAACTGATAAAAGAGTAGAAAAAATTTATTAAGAAAACCTCATAGGTTTTTTGAAACCTATGAGGTTTAAAAACCTTCATAGAAAATTTAAAATTATGTACAAAAAAGTATTTTTTTCATTAGCCTTAGCCGCTACAGGCTTTGCAAACGCCCAGAATGTCAATATTCCGGATGCGAACTTTAAAGCATATCTGGTGGGAGATTCTACCATCAATACCAATGGCGACAACGAAATCCAGGTTTCCGAAGCTTTGGCTTTTACCGGAACCATTAATTGTAGTAACCGAAACATTATAAGCCTTACAGGAATCGAGGCATTTGTAAATCTCTCAGCTTTGAGATGTCAAGGTAATAAATTAGAAACATTGAATGTTACTCAGAACACTGTTTTGAATGAACTCAACTGTGCACAAAACCGATTGACCAGTTTGGATGTTTCTAAAAATATAAACTTAGCGAAGTTGGATTGCAGCACCAATCAACTGATAAATTTAGATGTAACGAAAAATACCGCTTTAAGAAGCCTATGGTGTTATCTCAACCAGCTTCCTGCTCTGGATGTTACCAAAAACACGGCTTTGGAATGGTTAGCTTGCTATGAGAACCTGCTTATCAATCTGGATGTAACCAAAAATACCGGATTAGGAATTTTAGACTGCTCTTTCAACAAATTGACAAGCATCGATGTCAGTAAAAATATATCGCTGAGCTATTTGAACTGTGCGGGTAACCGTTTGGCAAATCTGGATGTCACAAAAAATACAGCTTTGGATATTCTGGAATGTTATCAAAACGTACTTACCAGCTTAGATGTTACCCAAAATACCGCTGTGTCTTATCTGCAATGCGGTGCTAATAAACTGACGAGTCTGAACATTACCAAGAATACAAATATGTATGCGCTGGATTGCTATGAAAACAAGCTTACCGCCTTGGATGTCAGTAAAAACCTAAATCTGAACTGGCTGAGAGCTTATGACAACAAGCTGGCTCATCTGGATATCAGCAAAAATTTGAGCTTATCGTATTTGGATTCTTCAACAAATCTGTTACAAAGTTTGAATGTGAAAAACGGGAACAATGCTAATTTTTCCACATTTAATGCTGTCGATAATCCGAACCTTAAATGCATACAGGTCGATAATGTGGCTTACTCTACAGCAAATTGGATATACAAAGATGGAATGGCGAACTACAATACCAATTGTAATTACACGCTGGATGTAAAAAAAACTACTAAAAAAGAAATCACGATGTACCCAATTCCTGTAAAAAACATTCTCAATTTTTCCGAAGAAGTTTCTGAATTAAAAATAACAGATATGCTGGGAAGAACGGTGAAATATATTCCTGATTTCTCAAAAACTATTAATGTGGAACATCTTCCAGAAGGTAATTATATAATTGTCTTTAAAACTAAAACAGGAATTGTAATTTCTCAAAAACTGATAAAGAGCTAAAGCAGAACTTCTAAAAAAAAACAACAAACCTAATAGGTTTCTGAAACCTATTAGGTCTACTTTAAGAATTACAAACAACTCATTATGCAAAAAATAGTTCTGTTTTTAAATTGTAAGCACTATATCCTGATGTCGATTTCAAAGCTTATTTAATAAATACGATGAAAATAATTCTACTTCCGGTGTTGCTTCTATACCATATTGCGATGTTTTCCCAAGAAAAAAAGCCGGACAGCATTCACAATACAAAAGAAATTGAGGGAATTATCCTGAAAGCCCAGCGTAAAAAGCAATTTGCCGACAAGTCGGTTTATACTTTTGATAAAGAAGCTTTGGAGAAAGCCCGGTACGCCAAGGATTTAATTAAATCGTTGCCTGAGTTAAAGCTCGACCTGGTTTCTAACACGCTTAAAAGCACAAAAGGCGGAACAACCTTGTTTCTTATCAACGGCGTTGAGGCGAGTGATATGCAAATCAGAAGCGTACAACCCTCGGAAGTGGTAAAAGTGGAATATTACGACATTCCGCCTGCAAGATGGGCGACAAGAGCCGACCAGGTGGTAAACCTCATCACAAGAAACCCCGAAACGGGTTATGTTTTTGGTACAGATGTGATTTCGGCATTCACTACAGGTTTTGTAAATGCTTCCGTGTATGGAAATTACACCAAAGGTAATAATGATTTCGGAGTGGAATACTTCATCGAGCTTCGCGATTATGATAACCGGAAAGTGAAAAGTATCTACGATTACAATCTCAATAACTCGCATTATCGTTCGGAAGAGGACAAAAGAGACCATTTTGGGTACACCTCTCAAAATATTGCGTTAAGATATACCAAATCGGTTCCTGGGAATTATGTGTTTCAGACAAAATTAACTACAGATGTTTCTACCAATTTTGTCAAAGGAAATGGGCAAAGCATTTTTTTGAAAGACAATGTTTCGGAACAGCACGCAATGTTCAAAAACGGGAATTCAGCTTATACAAAACCAACATTAGATTTATATTTTTCCAAGAATTTAGGAAAAAAAGATGAGCTGAATTTTAATTTTGTTGGTACACATTTTAAAACTAACACATCGGAATTTGCAAAAGAATGGGAAGTTAAATCCGGTAATTCCGTTTATGATAACGATATGATTTTAAAGGCAAAACAAACCGGAATCATCGGGGAATTGGCACACGTTCATAACTTTGGAAAAGGAAAACTATCTTCTGGTTATCGTATTTCAAACACGTCAATTTCCAATGAGCTGCAAAACTTGCAAGGGTCTTCATCATATAATGTGAACTATCTTGAGCAATATCTTTACACCGAATATTCCGGGAAAATTGATAAATTTTCTTATCGAGTAGGAGCGGGCTTAACCGTCATCCACAACAAAAGTGCAGCAAATGTAGATGATGAATGGATTTTTACACCGAAAATTATTTTAAGTTATTCGATAAAAAACAATCAAAATCTGCGTTTTACGAGCAACTACAAACCACAAAATGCGTGGAGTTCCGCTCTCAGCAGCAATGTGGTGCAGCTGGCTCCGAATCTTGTGCAACGTGGAAATCCTTTTTTAAGGGTGGCTCAAAAATTTGGGAATACTTTGACCTATTCTTACAATAATCAATATTTTGATTTCACTGCCAATTTATTTTATTGGTATAACAAGAGAGCTATTAATCAATATTACGTTTTGGATAATGTTGTCGGCGGTTATGCCCTAACTTATGAGAATGCAAAAAATTCCCAACAATACGGGGTTCAGTTTTCGGGTTCATATAAACCTTTCGGTAATAGCTTGCTGGTCATAAAAGCTACAATTTCGCCGGCATCGGAAACTGTAAAAACCAATGATGGAACATTGATTAAGAATAGTTACCTTGGAAATGAGTTTATTTTATCTTCCGAATACAAATCATTCAGTTTTCAGTATGAATTCAATATTCCCATTTATAATTTACGAGGTGCATTTTTGAGTACCAACGAAAATTCCAACCATTTTTCTGCAAGTTACAGACTGAGGGAATGGTCATTCACAACAGGACTCTATTGGCTCGGAATGCCTTCGGATTACAAAACGAAAAGCCTTCCTGAAAGTATCGTGAATTACTCCCGTCACAACCAGATATGGAACAACAAATCAATGTTTGTTCTTGGCGTGAGCTACGATTTTTCCAAAGGCAAGAAAACGCAGATAGACAAAAAAATTAATAACAATACCGCTTCTGCAGCTACTTTTTGATACAATAAATTAAAATTTTAAATAATGAAAAGAATGTTTTTATTTTTTATACAAATAGCAATTATAAACCTTGTAAATGCCCAAACCGTCCATATTCCGGATACTAATTTCAAAACATATCTTGTGGGAAATTCTGCCATCAATACCAACGGCGATACGGAAATACAGCTTTCCGAAGCGGGTGCTTTTACCGGAACAATAGATTGCGGCAACCTCAATATTACCAATCTTACAGGAATAGAAGCTTTTGTAAACCTCACAAAATTATGGTGTTACAATAACCAATTGACCTCTCTGAATATAAGCCAAAACACAGCTTTAATAGATTTACGATGTGATGAAAACTGGTTGACAAAATTGGATGTTAGCAAGAACACCGCTTTGAAAATTTTAATGTGTCATATTAATCAATTAACTGTTTTAGATGTGAGTAAAAATACAACGTTGAAAGATTTGAGATGTTATGAAAACCAGCTCGCTAATTTAGATGTAAGCAGTAACGTGGCTTTGGAAAGGCTTGATTGTGCCCTCAATTTTCTGGTCAATCTAGACATAAGCCAAAATACAATTTTGAAAGAATTAACCTGTGGTTGGAATCAGCTTAAAAAACTGAATCTTAAAAACGGAAATAATGCCGCACTTCAAGTAATGCTGGCAAAAGGCAACCCAAATCTTAGCTGCATACAGGTTGATAATGTTGCGAATTCCAACGCTTACAGCAATTGGGCAAAAGATGCAATTGCAAGCTACAATACAGACTGCAATTATATGTCAGTAAATGAAAGCAATAAAACAAAAATTACGCTTTACCCGAATCCGGTAAAAGATATTCTCAATTTTTCCGAAGAAGTGTCCGATGTGAAAATAACAGATATATCGGGGAAAACCGTGAAACAGGTTGCTAATTCTTCAAAAAACATCAATGTAGAAAATCTTCCGAAAGGGATTTACATTGTTTCTTTTAAAACAAAATCGGGAAATGTGGTTTCCCAAAAGCTGATAAAGGATTAAAGCAAAATTCTAAATTGAGATTCCCAATAATAGAGAGATTCCTGATGAAAATCGTTGCTTCCAGTATCAGGAAGCCTGAAAGGATTCAACACCAATAGCCGTGCGTTTCACCCACAGATTAGATAACGTTTTTTCCGTGGAACCCCGAAGAGGATCAATATTGTTCCTCACTATTTCCCCGACTTGCATCGGGGTTATTAATGCGTTCTCCATTAGGTATAAATTTATGTAAAACTACTGAGCTATACTACCCATAAAATTAAGCATAACCGCTCATTGTAGTCTTTCATTGGGCGAAATAATTTTGCAGCGGTATAAAAAACCTCTGAGGTTTAATTCAAATTAATAGCTATGAAAAAAGTTATATGTTCAATTTTCATTTTATGTTCGATTTTAGTATTCTCACAAGAGAAAAAATCAGACAGTATTAGCGATACCAAAGAAATCGAGGAAATCATCCTGAAATCCCAACATAAAAAGCTCTATGCCGATAAACTGGTTTATACTTTTGATGAAGAAGCCCTTAAAAAAGCGAGATATGCCAACGATTTACTAAAAACGCTTCCGGAACTTCAGTTCGACCCGATTTCCAATTCCATAAAAAGTACAAAAGGTGGAACGGTGCTTTTTCTCATCAACGGAATTGAAGCCGCACAAATTCAGATTCGGGGTATCCGTCCGGAAAATGTTGCCCGTGTTGAATATTTCGACAATCCTCCGACACGTTGGGCGACAAGAGCCGATATTGTCGTGAACGTGATTACCCGAAATCCCGAAACCGGCTACAGTTTCGGCGCGGAAGCAAGTTCTGCGGTAAATACGATATTACTGAACGGTTCCGCTTATGCGAATTATACACACGGAAGAAATAATATCGGGCTGGAATATGTTTACAATCAGCGTGAATACGACGATTACAGGATAAAACGAATCTACGATTATACGATGAACGGACAGCATTACCGAAGCGAGGAAGATAAAAAAGACCATTTCCGGTACAGCGACCAGGATATTACGATGCGTTATACGAATGCACTTCCGGAAAATTATGCATTTCAGGCAAAATTGAAGCTTAGTCTTTCTGATTTTCATTCAAAAGCAAAAGGGAACAGCTTGTTTACAAAAGACGCTTTTTCCGAACAGCACGAAACATCGCAAAATATCGGAAGAGATTATACTACGCCAATTATCGATTTGTACTTTTCTAAAAACTTCAGTAAAAAGAGTGAAATCAGCCTGAATATTGTAGGTTCTGCATTTACGGCAAAGTCTTTTCAGGTCGATAAAGAATGGGTTTCAAACAGCGGAGCCAACATTTTTGACAACGATATGAGCCTTAAAGCAAAACAAAGAAATATCGTTGGAGAAATTGCTTATACGCATCAGTACAAAGCGGGAAAATTAAGCGCAGGTTACCGATTTTCCTATAATAATGTGCTGAATCATCTTCACAATCTTGTCGGTTTTTCTGAATATGAGGTGAATTATCTCCGCCAATATATGTATACCGAATTTGCCGGAAAGAAAAACAAATGGATGTACCGCGCAGGACTGGGTTTAACCCATATCCGAAATACCGGTACCGAAGCCTCGGAAAATACCTGGACGATTACCCCGAAAATTATTTTGGGTTATCAGGTGGCGAAGAATCAAAGCATACGTTTGAGCAGCAGTTACACGCCGTACAGTCCGGGAAGCTCCGCATTAAATATAAATGTGGTTCAGATTGTGCCGAACATAGTTTCCAGAGGAAATCCTTACCTGAAATCCCAAAAGTACTGGAACAACAGCATTTATTACACGCTGAACAATAAATATTTTGATGCAACTGCGAATCTATATTACAATTATATCAATGATGCCATTTATCAGTTTTATGTTCCCGATTCTCAATTCGGAGGTTATGCCATTGCTTATGAAAATACGCGGAATGCGCAACGGTTTGGTATTCAGTTCAGCGGTTCGGTAAAGCCTTTCGGAAATAATATTCTCGTAGTGAAAACAGTGGTAACTCCTGCATCAGAAAGTATAAAAAGAAACAACGGAGAAACCATTAAAAACGAATATATTTCCAATAATTTCATTATTTCCTCGGAATATAAATCATTCAGCGTGCAGTATGAGTTTAATTTTCCGGTTTATACTTTCAACGGCACTTATCTGACGAGAAATGAAAATTCCAGCCACCTTTCAGCCAATTATAAATATAAAAACTTCACGTTTTCTTCGGCATTATACTGGATTGGCGTTCCGGCAACCTACCACAGCAAGAGCATTCTGGGCAGTCTGGTTTATCATTCTTCGGATGCGAAAATATACAACACCAAATCAATGCTGGTTTTTGGCTTAAGCTATGATTTCGCAAAAGGAAAGAAGAACGACATCGACAGAAAACTGAACAACAGTACGGCTCCTGCAACAACGCTTTAAATATTGTCAGTGGAATAATCCTTTAATTTTTTTTTATGAAGGGATTATTTTTTCTAAAAACCCGATTTCACAAACTAATGAAGAATTTCATCCAGAAATTAGAATCAGAATTAGACAGCCGTCTGCATTTTATCCGTCTGGAAAACGAAGAAATGATAAAACTTGCAGAACTACCCTTACAGGAAAGCCGGAATGCTATGCGTAAACTGAAAAATTTTACGATGAAATATAAATTCAAAAGCGAATCGGAAGAGATAGATTCCTTTAAAAACCGGAAGTCGCATTTTCTTTCTAGTATGATTTACCATAACGAATTAGACAGAATAAAACCCAATACGGCACATTTAATTAATGCTCCCCTAACCAAGATCCGCAGAATTATGTAGGAATTGAGCGAGAAAGAGCACCAATTCTAAACAGTTTCGGAATTTTTTATTCATGCCGGAATTTTTGAAGAAATAGTTATGGAAATTATCAAAGACTAACCTAACTATTGCTTTTTTGAGTAATTGGATTTTATTAAATTTGAGTACTAAAAGATGCTACACATAGGGGGGGAGCAGTCTTCAGAAAATCAAGCTTTGTTAAAGACTATGAATAGAGGTTAGTCGAATATTTAATGATTCCCGTCCGGATCGCAAAAAGTAAGGTTGTCTGTAATGGACAACCTTTTTTGTTTTTTCACGGTGCGATTACTTATTGAGCAGATGACAGAATGCTTGTTAGCTCGTAATGATGTGTTCAATTGATCTATATTCAGCGAAGATCATCATAGCGCAACATAATACACTGGCGTTAAATTGACTTGCAAGCGGTATGCTTTTCCTTCACTTGAAAGACTTTTGTATGTGGACCAAAAAAAGCGCCTTTTATTGAAAAGGCGCTTTCATAGGTGTATGGCGATCATTGCTATTTAATCAACGTATGCGGATCAAGCATGGCTGCGGGATCTAAAATTGCGTCCAGCTTTTCTTGGGTGAGAAGTTTTTGTTCCAACACAATATCATAAACTGATTTACCGGTTGCAAGAGCTTCTTTCGCCACTTTCGTACTGTTTTTATAACCGATGTACGGATTTAAAGCAGTTACAATACCGATGCTATTTTTCACCATATTCAGACAAACTTCTTTGTTGGCGGTGATGCCATCGATGCATTTCTCCTTTAAAGTATCCATTGCACGTTGTAAAAAGGTAATATTTTCTACAATGGCTTGTCCAAGGACAGGTTCCATTACGTTTAACTGTAATTGTCCGGCTTCTGCGGCAAAGGTTACGGTAAGGTCGTTTCCGATTACTTTAAAACATACCTGATTCACGACTTCCGGAATAACAGGATTTACTTTTCCTGGCATAATGGAAGATCCCGGTTGCATGGCAGGAAGGTTGATTTCGTGCAAACCTGCTCTTGGTCCGGATGAAAGCAAACGAAGGTCGTTACAAATTTTGGAAAGTTTTACGGCCATTCTTTTTAGAGCAGAAGAATAAATTACATAAGAACCGGTATCCGGAGTGGCTTCTACCAAGTTGGGAGCAGAGACAAAAGAAAGTCCGGTCACTTTGCTTAAATTTTCAGCACAAAGATGGGCATATTTTGGATGCGCATTCAATCCGGTACCAATGGCAGTTCCTCCCATATTGATTTCAAGGAAAAGGTTCGCATTGTTATTCAAACGCAATACTTCTTCGTCCAATGTTGCCGCAAATGCTTCAAATTCCTGACCTAAAGTCATCGGAACGGCATCCTGAAGCTGAGTACGTCCCATTTTAATAACATCCGCAAACTCTTTTCCTTTAGCTCGGAAAGAAGCGATGAGTTTTTTCAGACTAACGATAATTTTCTCGTTCATGTGAATTAAAGCCAAACGTACGGTAGTTGGATACGCGTCGTTGGTGGATTGTGAAAGATTCACATGATCGTTTGGTGAGCAAAATTGATATTCACCTTTTTGATGGCCCAATATTTCAAGTGCGCGGTTGGCGATCACTTCGTTGGCGTTCATATTCACCGAAGTTCCTGCGCCACCCTGAATCATATCTACGGGGAAACATTCATGTAATTTACCGTCGATAATTTCCTGGCATGCTTCAGAAATCGCTTTGGTAAGCTCATCATTGATGAGTCCTAATTGATTGTTGGTTTGCACGGCTGCCAATTTTACGTAGGCAATCGCATTCACAAAATCCGGAAAATCGCTCATTTTGCTTCCTGAAATATGGAAATTGTCGATCGCACGTTGAGTTTGCACTCCATAATACGCGTCTTTTGGTACCTGAATTTCACCCAAGAGGTCGGATTCTATTCTGTAATTTTTCATGATGATATTGATATTTGTTATAATTAAAATGCTTTGATACGGTAGATGATACCCAAACTTACCCGATTGGTACTGTAATCTTTTAAATTCGCGAGTTTATCAGAGAAATTATAGCTTCGTCCCACATAAACTAAAAATATTTTCAGATCCTGATCGCTAAACGGGGCAAATTCGGTTCCGGCGAAATAGCCATAAGAGGTTCTGTAGTTTTTATATTCAGGTACGTTTTTCACGCTTGCGGTTTCGTACATTCCTTTCAAAAATACATTCCATTTTTCTGCCGGTTGATATTCTGTTTTCAAGATGAAGGTATTATAATCTACATCTTCAAAATATTTTAATCCATGGTCGGATAAATAAGCAGCACCGTCTGTAGAGGCAATTTTAAGTCGGTCGAGTTGATCGTTGGCTTTCATGTAATCGAATGCTGCCTGAAACTTGGTAAGGTTAAGTTTGTTCCCAATCACCAGCATTTGCGAATATTTTTGGTCCGCAAGCGTCTGTACACCGTAAGACCATCGGGTTTGCCATTTGTTATTGAACATGCTGCCGTTCCAGTTGAAAATATAGGTGAGCGGACTTTTCGTTTCTTTAATGCCTTGCGCGCTCATATCTCCGTATTCATCTGCAAATTTGTTATTGGAAGCATTGGTAACCTGCAATACGAACTCTTGGTTTTTAACGGGTGCATATTGATAAGTGGCACCCATCATGAAATTATCCATATTTTCAATCATATCCGAGTATTCGTAAATGTCAATCGGATTCAGATCAAACTCGAAACCGCCCCATGCTTGGCATTGCTTTCCTAAGATAAAGGTGGATTTGTCGTTGAGGTGATAGCCCACATACAACATATCGGTCGCCTTGGCAAGATTGTCGAGACTTTGCGCTGCTGTCCCTTTATTCAGACGATGACGAAAACGATAGAACAATTTATCGGTTAAATCTCCTTTTACCTCCAAACGCAATTGATGAGATTTAAAATTGGCATTAAAGTCTTTCTGCTGATCGGTGTAGCCATCAAAACTTCCTTGGTAATTAAAATAGAAATTGAATTTACCATTTTGTCTTTCAAGATTGTTCACCCGATCCAGAAGTTGATGGTGTTCCGAATCATCAGCGGCGTTTGTTACCTGTGCGCTCAGTAAAAATGCGGATAAAAGACCTGCTGTTGAGAATATTTTTTTTATTAAGATCATTGTATAAAAATTTTTCATAAAAAGGAAATGATAAGATATCCGACACTCACTGCAACAATTGTCGCCACAAATCCCGGAATCTGAAAGGAGTGATTCAGAACATATTTTCCGATTCGGGTGCTGCCGGTTCGGTCGAAATTAATCGCGGCCACCACCGTAGGATAATTCGGAATGAAAAAATATCCGTTCACGGCTGGAAACATGGCGATAAGTGCAAATGGGGGAATGCCCAAAGCAAGCCCAAGTGGATACAAAGTACGAACTGTTGCAGCTTGGCTAAAGAGTAAAATAGACATCACAAATAAGGCGACCGCAAAAAGGAACGGATAGCTTCGTACAATGCCTTCAATGGAATGTTTGAAAAACTCAATGTTACCATTAAAGAACGTGTCGCCCATCCAAGCAATACCAAAGATCGCAATAACGGCCTGCATACCTGCTCCGAAGATGCTTCCTTTTACCGCCTTTTCAACATTGGCTTTGCTGATCAGAAGAATGATACCCGCAATGCTCATCATTATAATTTCAATAATATCCGGCATTCCCAAAACACTGCTCACGCCATTGGAAACAAATACCGGACGAAGTGATGGAATGGAACCGAAAAGAACAATCATAAAAACACCCAAAAGAAAAACAATAACGGACCACATTTGTCTGCGGGTTTCATGTTTACCTTTTGTAATTTCTTTGTTTTCCTTCAGCTCAATAAGGCCTTCTTTTACACGACGCTGATATTCCGGGTCATCTTTCAGTTCAACCCCAATAAAACTCACTACAAACGCCGCTACCAGAACACCGACAATGGTTGCCGGTACGCAAACCATCAGGATGTCACTTAATTGTATTCCGTGGCTGCCAAGCAAATCAACACTCAATAATGCTGCGGTGGCGGCCGAAATAGGACTTGCGGTTATGGCTTGTTGTGATGCGATAACAGAAATACTAAGCGGACGCTCTGGTCGTACTTTACTTTGTGTGGCAATCTCGGAGATAATCGGCAAAAGCGAATAAGCAATATGCCCGGTTCCGGAAAGAAAGGTAAAAAAGTAGCACACCAATGGTCCGAGGTACGTAATATTTTGTGGATTTCGTTTAAGAATACGCTCTGCAATTCTCACCATGTAATCCAGCCCGCCTGCTGCCTGCAGTGCTGCCGCAGCGGTAATCACGGAGATAATCATCAGCATCACATCAATAGGGGCATTTCCAGGTTTTAAACCAAAACCGAAAACCAAGATACCTACGCCAATCATCCCGAAAATTCCCAGTCCGATACCTCCCACTCTGGCTCCAATGAAGATAAGGGCAAGTACAATAATAAGCTGTATAATAATTAAGGTATCCATCTTTTGAATTTTATAGTACAAAGTTAGACACACTCTAAATAGCGGTCAAAAAAATGATGGTGATATAAATTGCATGTATATTTGTAAGTAATCACACGGTGGTGTGAAATTTATCACATCTGGATAACCAATGTCTTTTATGAAAAACCTGGATTTTCTGCAAAATGAAATCTTCGATCAACTCATTATTAGAGAAAAAGAAATTCTCAGAAGCAATTCTGCCATTCTCGACTTCGACGCCGAAGGGATGCTTTTTAAAAGCGGAAGTTTTTCTTCATTCGTTTATTATATAGAAGAAGGTTGCCTCAAACTGAAAAAAGATGATCGCGACTTGTTTTTCATCCTTGAAAAAGGAAATATTCTGGGGCTGGATTATATTTTTAATGATGAACCGGTGTACTATTCGGCTTATGCATCAAAAGGGAGCCGTATCGTGCAGATTAATGCGCATATTTTGAGGAATTTTGTGTCTTCCAATTCGTTGTTTCTCGGTTCTGTTTACCGTAAAAACAGTACGCTGAATAAGAAACTGATCTCCTCGCTTTTGGATTATCGGGCCAAAAACCTTAACGGTGCATTTGCTGCTTTTTTACTGCAGTACGACCAGGAAAATTCGCCGGAACTGACGCGTAAAGAAATAGGAAGTCTTTTGGGATATTCTCGGGAAAATATTACCAAAGTGGTGCGCTCCTTTATTGCCGAAGGTATTATTGAAGAAGACGAAAAACACATCCGAATTATGGATAAAAATCTTTTGGAAACCCTCCGTAAAAACGGATAATAACAATGTTGATCAAAAGAAAAAATTCGGATAACAACGACAATTCGTTGGAGGCGAATACGATATTAAAATTATGAAAACTTGTTAAAACTCACTTAAAACAAAGGCGGTGCGGCATATTTTTTCCATAACTTTACGAAATCTCAATGAGCGCTGTTCTTTAAAAGAGCTTGTATTAGCTGGACATTATGATATGGACATAACTATTTATAACCAATTATTTTCTTATGGAATGGATTATTAAAACGCTGCAATCTGCACCGGAACTGGCGATTTTTCTTACGCTTGCGGTAGGTTACTTTTTGGGGCAAATCAAAATTAAAGGATTCAGTCTGGGTGGTGTTACTGGCGTTTTGCTGGTCGGTGTACTGGTGGGTCAGTTAGGCATCAGCATTTCTCCAACTGTAAAATCTGCTTTTTTCCTCATTTTCCTTTTTGCGGTGGGCTACAGTGTGGGGCCTCAATTTGTGCAGAGTCTGCGAAAAGAAGGTCTTCCTCAAATTTTATTTTCGACTTTGGTGTGTTTGGCTTGTCTGTTGGTTTCCTGGGTAGCCGCACTTATTGCCGGTTTTGATATCGGGAATGCCGCAGGACTTCTTGCCGGTGGTAATACCATTTCTGCGGTAATTGGCGTGGCCTCCGACACGATTGGGCAGCTCAGTATCGCAGATGCACAAAAACAACAATTAATTAATCAGATTCCTGTGGCTTACGCAGTGACGTATATTTTCGGAACTGCCGGAACCGCTTGGTTTTTAGCTTCTATAGGTCCGAAATTATTGGGTAAAGATATTATTCAGCAAACCAAAGATTATGAAGCGTCTTTAGGTGGAAGCATTTCTGAAAGTGATGACAGTATGGAATATGCCTACGACGGCACTTCTTTTCGGGTAATTGAAGCGGATAGTACTTTCTTTCAGCAGCCACGCAAAGTTCAAGAAGTGGAAGACCTTTTATTGAAAATGGGATGGCCAGTGTATGTGGAACGCATCCGTTCTGCATCCGATAAAAGCATCGCCACAGATGTTACGGCTGATTTGCTGGTACATCAGGGTGATCGTCTCGTGCTGAACGGCCCTATTGATACTTTGTTGAACGATGAAAACGCCATCGGGAAAGAAGTGGCAGATTTAGAACTGCTCGATTTTCAGGTGGAAAAACTAAAAGTGATTGTTGCCAATAAACAAGCCGTTGGGCAAAATTTGGGTCAGCTCAAATCTAATAAAGAAAGACATGGGGTAATTATTCGTAAAATCCACCGTGGAAAAGTGACCCTTCCGCTGCTTAAAAACGTACAATTACAGCGCGGCGATGTTCTTGAAATAGAAGGTCGTAAAACCGATGTTGATAAATTTGCAAGCTACCTCGGTTATCCCGAAAGACCAACCAACGCCACCGATCTTATTTATGTGGGATTGGGAATTTTCCTTGGAGGTTTGTTGGGTACATTAACTTTTCGTGCAGGCAATATTCCGCTCAGTCTTAGTGCTAGTGGCGGCGTATTAATTATGGGAATTATTTTTGGATGGGCAAGATCTTTGCGCCCGACTTTCGGAGCCATTCCGGAACCTGCCGTTTGGCTGATGAATAATCTTGGATTAAACATATTTATCGCCATTGTGGGCATCAACGCAGGACCTGATTTCATTACCGGAATTAAAACCGCCGGAGTCAGTCTTTTCATTGCCGGGATATTTGTCAGTCTCGTACCCATGTTAATCGGCATTTTGCTGGGTCGTTATGTTTTTCGCTTTCCTCCAGCCATTACCCTTGGTGCCTGTGCAGGTGCCAGAACAACCACCGCTGCATTGGGCGCTTTAGAAGATTCCTTAAAAAGTAAAGTTCCCGCATTATCCTACACCACCACTTATGCGATTGGCAATACACTGCTGATTATTTGGGGTGTTGTGATTGTTTTATTGATGAGTTAAATTAAATAAATAGTATTATGGATATTTCAAAATTAAAAACTTCGCGCCACAGAGAACAAGAACTGGAGCAATTGAGTCCTTTTGAATTGAAAGATAGCCTGATTAAATTAGCATCAGACCAACACCAAAAATCGGTTCGCACCATGCTGAATGCAGGGCGTGGAAATCCCAACTGGATTGCGACGACGCCTCGTGAAGCTTTCTTTGCATTGGGTCAGTTTGGCCTTGCAGAATGCCGCCGTGCCATAGACCTTCCGGAAGGCATGGCAGGAATTCCTAAATTGGACGGAATTTCTCAGCGTTTTGAAGATTTCCTTCAAAAACATCAAGGGGAGCCCGGCATCGATCTTTTGCAGAAAACCTACCGTTACGGCATTGAAAAACACAACTACAATCCCGATGAATGGGCGCATGAACTTGCAGAAGGTATCATCGGAGATCAATATCCGGATCCTGTACGGATGCTAAAACATACAGAACCTATTGTACACGATTATCTCGTGCAGGAAATGTGTGGAGGGAATCCCAAAATGCACGGTCAGTTCGATATTTTTGCAGTAGAAGGCGGCACCGCTGCCATGTGCTATATCTTCGATTCGCTTGTGGAGAATTTCCTTTTGAAAAAAGGAGATCATATTGCCCTTGGTGTACCTGTTTTTACGCCGTATCTCGAAATTCCTGAATTGGAAAGATATCAGTTTAAGGTAACATTTGTTCACGGTTCTGCTAAAGATGAAAACGGAAATTCCACTTTTCAGTATCCGGATGAGGAACTGGATAAATTAGGAGATAAGTCCATTAAAGCATTTTTTGTAGTCAACCCAAGTAATCCGACTTCGGTAGAAATTTCACCAAAAAGTACTCAGTATCTTATAAAAGTGGTAAAAAACCTCAATCCGAATCTGATGATTCTTACCGACGATGTGTATGGCACATTTGTTCCAGGTTTCACCTCATTGCTGAACGAACTTCCGGAAAATACCATCTGCGTTTATTCTTTCTCCAAGTATTTCGGAGCCACAGGTTGGCGTCTCGGAGCCATCGCCCTTCATAAAAACAATGTGTACGATAAAATGCTTTCTGCCATTCCGGAAAAAGAAAAAGAACGGTTGGCAAAATTGTATTCCAGTCTTACCTTGCATCCGGAAAAACTGAAATTTATAGACCGAATGGTGGCCGACAGCCGACAGGTAGCCCTGAACCACACGGCCGGATTGTCGCTTCCGCAGCAAATACAAATGATGCTTTTTGCTTCTTTCGCATTAACCGATACCGATAATAAGTATAAGAAAGTTTGCAACGAGCTTATCAACCGCCGGTATAATCTTTTGTGGGAAGGCATGAAAATACCAGTTTTGCCCGATCCGGAAAGGGCGGCTTATTACTGCGAAATTGACATTCAGGAATGGGCGCTGAAACATTATGACAAAGATTTTGTCGATTTTCTTACCAAGAATTTTGAGCCGGTGGATGTTGTTTTCCGATTGGCCGAAAAATCATCAGTTGTCTTACTGAACGGTGGCGGATTTGCGGGTCCGGAGTGGTCGGTTCGGGTTTCTCTTGCCAATTTGGACGATGAAGATTATAAAATCATTGGTGAAAAACTCTCCGAAACCATGGAAGAGTACCTCGATGCCTGGAAAAATTCAAAGTAATTATATCAACATTTATTCATGCTATTATGAGCACAAAAAAATTAAACTTGATGATCAGTTTTATGCTGATTATTTTCTCGCTACCCGCATTCGGACAGCAAAAACCAAATATTTATGTATTGGCCACCGGTGGAACTATTGCCGGACAAGGCAGCACTGCCGTAACATCCAGTTACAAATCCGGAGCAATTACCGTAGATCAGTTGCTGAGCGCAGTTCCTTCTATAAAGGATATTGCTAATATTAAAGGTGAACAAGTTGCCAATATTGGAAGTCAGGATATGAACGATGGCGTTTGGCTGAAACTCTCCAAAAGAGTCAATGAATTGCTAAAACAGAAAGATGTAGACGGCATCGTTATTACCCACGGAACCGATACCATGGAAGAAACCGCTTATTTCCTCAATTTAACCGTGAAAAGCGATAAACCTGTAGTTTTGGTAGGTTCCATGAGGCCTTCTACAGCCATTAGTGCGGATGGACCGCGAAATATCTTCAACGGTGTGGCTTGTGCAGTGGATAAATCTTCTTTTGGAAAAGGCGTAATGGTGGTGATGGACGACAGAATTGTAGGAGCCGACGATGTTTCTAAAACCAATACGATTGCGGTAAGCACTTTTCACAATCCGAATTTCGGAGATATGGGAGTAATGTACAACGGAAAACCCATCTACCACCGGGAATCACTCAAAAAGCATACCTCACATTCCGAGTTTGATATTACCAATTTAGACAAACTTCCACGGGTAGAGATTATCCTTAGTTATTCTAATGCAACTTCACTTTTTGTAGATGCCGCTATGAATGCCGGTGCAAAAGGAATTGTAGTGGCAGGCGTTGGAAACGGTAACCTTACGACAGAAATGCAGTATGCCTTAGCCAATGCAGTGAAGAAAGGAACTGCCGTAGTTCGTTCTTCCAGAATTCCTGAAGGGCCTACCTCACAATGGGATGAGATCGATGACGACAAAAATGGATTCTCTGCATCTTGGTATATTAACCCGTACCGTGCCAGAGTTTTGCTGATGCTCGCACTCACGAAAACCAATAACTACAAAGACATCCAAAGGATGTTTTCAGAATACTAATCTGGTAAAAAGTATTTCCAACGAAAGTTGTTACCTTTGTCATGATATTAAAACGTTCCTTTTTTTTGGAGGAACGTTTTTCATTTCTGAACTTTTAAAATAAAATTTAATGCAAATTGATATTCGAAAACTGAGTCTTGATGATTACGATGAACTTTCCACTTCCATGCAGGAGGCCTATCCCGGAATCGAAGACAATACTTGGGCGAAAAGAAACATTCAAAAACTAACCTCAATTTTTCCGGAAGGACAGTTGTGCATCACCGTAGATGGAAAACTGGCGGCAGCAGCGCTATCGATTATTGTTCAGTATGAACTTTTTGGGGATAATCATACCTACGAGGAAATTACCGATAATGAAAATTTCAACACCCACTCTCCCAAAGGAAATGTGCTGTACGGAATCGAAATTTTCGTTAATCCCGAATTTCGTTCATTGCGTTTAGGCCGGCGTTTGTATGATGCCCGGAAAGAACTGTGCGAAATTAAAAACCTAAAATCAATTATCATTGGCGGCAGAATTCCAAATTATCATTTGCACAGCAACGAATTATCGCCCAGACAGTATATTCAGAAAGTTCGAAAAAAAGAAATCTACGATCCTGTTTTAACGTTTCAGTTATCGAACAACTTTTCACCCATCAGAATCATCAAAAATTATTTGGTGGGCGATGTGGAATCTGAAGAATACGCCGTTTTGCTGCAATGGAATAACATTTATTACAACCAGCACAACAACACCATGCAGGATTCGGTAATCCGTTTGGGGTTGGTACAGTGGCAAATGCGCCAGTTTAAAGACATCGATGCATTTTTTCAGCAAGTAGAATTTTTTGTGGATGCGGTGAGCGGTTATGAATCGGATTTTTGTTTGTTTCCGGAATTATTCAATACGCCTCTTTTAGCTGAATACAACAATCTGCACGAAAGAGAAGCCATGGTAAAACTTTCCGAGAAAACCGAAGAAATCGTGAACAGGATTGCCGAATTTGCCGTTAGCTACAACGTTAATATCATTGCGGGAAGCATGCCGATTTTCGAAAACGGAAATCTTTACAACATCAGTTACTTGCTGCACCGCGACGGAAAAAGAGACGAATACCGAAAAATGCACATCACACCCAATGAAAAGAAACATTACGGAATGATGGGCGGAAACGAAATAAAAGTAATTGATACCGATTGTGGAAAAATAGGAATTGTCATTTGCTACGATGTGGAATTTCCGGAACTTCCGAGAATTTTGGCCGATCAGGGAATGAAAATTCTTTTCGTTCCTTATCTTACCGACACCCAAAATGCCTATACCCGAGTACGCACTTGTGCTGCTGCAAGAGCGATAGAAAACGAATGCTATGTCGCCATCGCGGGCTGCGTAGGAAACCTTCCGGGCGTAAATAATATGGACATCCAATTTGGTCAGGCAGCGGTTTTTACGCCTTCCGATTTTGCTTTTCCTTCCAATGGAGTAAAAGATGAAGCCACGCCCAATACTGAGATGACGCTGATTGTTGATGTAGATTTAAACCATCTAACAGAGCTTCACTACAAAGGTTCGGTACAGATTATGAAAGACCGCAGAAACGATATTTACGAAACTAAACTGAAAGAAAATGATCAGAAATAAATACTGAATCGCTGCTTAAATCAGTTTTATTACTAATTTTATCCTGCTTTTCGAAAGAGAAGCAGTTTCTTTTTAAAACGAAAAAATATGAATCCCCAAATCTCTTATGTTCATGGAGCGTCTGATATTCCCTTATTGGGCGAAACCATTGGCGAAAACCTCAGAAAAACCGTTGAAAAATTTCCCAATCACGATGCACTGATTTGCGCGCATCAAGAGTACAAAGCGACTTATCAGGAGTTTTACGATCAGGTAACGCAAGTTTCGAAAGCGCTGATTGCCTTAGGAGCGAAATCGGGAGACCGTGTAGGAATCTGGTCGCCCAATTGTTACCAGTGGGTGCTGCTGCAATATGCCACCGCGAGAACCGGTGTGATTATGGTGAACATTAATCCGGCATACCGAACCAGCGAACTCATTTTTGTGCTGAACCAGTCGGAGATTTCTTATCTGTTTTCTGCCCTTCAGTTTAAAACCAGCAACTACCAGAAAATGGTCGAAGATGCGCGGGAATTTACCACTTCGCTAAAAGAAGAAATCTTTTGGGATAAAAGCTGGGAAAATTTTTTAGAAAAAGGAAAAAGCATTTCTGATGAAACCTTAGCCGAGCGCGAGCAAAAAGTGCAGTTCGATGATCCGGTGAACATTCAGTACACCTCGGGCACAACGGGTTTTCCAAAAGGTGTCACGCTTTCGCATCATAATATTCTCAACAATGGTTATTTCATTGGGATTCGTCTGCATTATTCCGAAAAGGATCGCGTCTGCATTCCGGTTCCGTTTTTCCATTGCTTTGGCATGGTAATCGGAAATCTAGCATGTACTTCTCACGGGGCAACCATGGTGATTCCGAATGACAGTTTCGATCCCATTAAAACATTAGAAACGGTAGAAAAAGAAAAATGCACGTCGCTCTACGGTGTTCCTACGATGTTTATCGCCATGCTCCACGAAATGCAAAAAAGAGAATTTGAGGTATCGAGTTTACGAACCGGAGTGATGGCAGGATCGGTTTGCCCGCCCGAAGTCATGAAAAAAGTGGAGGAAAAAATGAACATGAAAGAAATAACCATCTGCTACGGAATGACGGAAACTTCGCCGGTTTCCACCCAAACCAAAATCGGTACTCCTTTCGAAAAGCAGATTCATTCTGTAGGAACCATTCACAATCATCTGGAAATAAAAATCATCAATCCCGAAACTGGCGCCATTGTCAACCGCGGTGAAAATGGTGAGTTATGCACCAGAGGATATTCTGTAATGCTGAAATACTGGAACAATCCGGAGGGCACCAAACAAGTTCTCGATGAACAAAGATGGATGCATACCGGCGATTTGGCGCAAATGGATGATGAAGGATACATCAATATTTCGGGGCGAATAAAAGATTTGATCATTCGAGGTGGCGAGAATATTTCGCCAAAAGAAATTGAAGATTTTCTCTACACTTATCCAGGTGTTCAGGACGCGCAGATCATTGGGGTGCCCAGCGAAAAATACGGTGAAGAAGTGATGGCTTGGATTAAAGTTCGCGAAGGTGCTGAGGTAAAAGAAGACGAGTTGCTCAGCTTCTGCAAAGAAAAAATTGCCCATTATAAAGTACCCAAATACTGGAAGTTTGTGGAAGAATTTCCGATGACGATTTCCGGAAAAATCCGAAAAGTGGAAATGCGGGAAATTTCAATTAAGGAGTTGGGGTTGTAAAATATTGTTGAATGCTTCGCAAGAATCTTTGTGCTCTGCTTTTGATGAATTTACGTTAAAAATCAAACTTTCGAAAAACATAACCTTTACTACTCAAAACAGCGTTGATGTGTTGCAATCCGTTGCTCAGGATAATTTCTGGTGCTTTGATAATGGAATTGTACCGTGCAATTTGCTCAAAGGTTTTTTCGGTGAGTTTAATGTGGGGAGCTTTGCATTCGACCAGGATTTTGGGTTGTGTTTTTTCGGTCACCAACAGGTCGATTCTTTTGGTGGTACCGTTCAATATTAATTTTTGTTCGGTGATAAGCGCCGATAAATTCTTTCCTTTTTTTACGTGAAAATAGTGGATCCAATGCTGCCGTACCCATTCTTCCGGAGTGAGCAGCAGCCACGTTTTGCGCACCACATCATAAATAAAAAACTTATCTTTGTCTGTCTTGATTTTAAGTTCAAAAACATCATCAAAGTTCAGTTTCGGAAGTTGCATTTATGAAAGAATTAGATTTAATCCTCAAAAATATTAAAAATAAAACGTTAGAGCCGATTTATTTTTTCCATGGCGAAGAACCGTTCTTTATGGATGTTGCTGTGAAATCATTTGAAAACGACGTATTAGAAGAGGATGAGAAGGCATTCAACCAAACCGTGGTGTATGGTAAAGATACCACATACAGTGAGGTTTTGTCATTGGCTAGACAATTCCCGATGATGGGTGATAAGCAAGTGATCATCCTGAAAGAAGCTCAGGAAATTAAACTCACCGAAAAAGAAGCCGAAGCATTGAAAGTGTATGTAGAAAACCCCGTAGATTCTACACTTTTGGTCATTGCGCACAAACATAAAAAGGTTGATGCCCGAAAAAGCTTTGCCAAAACCCTCGCCAAGAACAAAATGCTTTTCGAAAGTCCCAAGATGAAAGATTACGAAGTTCCGAAATGGATAGAAGGTGAACTGAAAAATCTGGAGCTCAAATCCAAGCCCAATATTCCTCTTTTGCTTGCGGAGTACTTGGGAACCGACCTTTCGCGAATTGCCAACGAACTGGCCAAGTTGAAAATGATCCTGAAAGACACAGGAATTTTAGACGAAAAAATCATCGAAACCCATATAGGCATCAGCAAAGATTTCAATGTGTTCGAACTCATTAAGGCATTGGGAAAAAAAGATCAATCTGCGGCGTTGCGCATTGCCCATTTCATTGGCAAAAACCCGAAGCAAAACCCGTTTGTACTGATGATTGGCAACTTATATTCTTTTTTCTCAAACCTGATTATTTACCATACGATGGTGGGCCAAAGTCCACAAAGCATCGCTTCAGTATTGGGCGTAAATCCTTATTTTATCAAGGATTTTGCGGAGGCGTCTAAATTTTATGGACTCAAACATTGCACCAGAATTATTTCGGTGCTTCGAGAAATCGACCTCAAAAGTAAGGGTTTGGGCGCCATCAATATGGACGACGAAGAGTTGCTTATAGAAATGACTTACAAGATTCTCAATGTCGATCAGCTCAAAGTAAAAACGTAAAATTTGGAATGATGTTGATCAAATTTTTTATTGATGGCGACAATTTCCGCCCTCCGTTCCCGCTTTTTTATTCCGCTTCGCTGCATAAAAAGAGCTCCACTCAGGTCGGGTCGCAGTCTTGTTTTCAAAAGTACCATTTGAAAACATTGACAAAATGCATCATCCATCATTTTGAAACTGAAATAAATTAACGAAATTTGTAACAACTAACAAAACTCCTATTATCATTCAACAATGGAACAAAATATTTTAGACTGTGTGATTGTCGGTTCCGGTCCATCCGGGTTTACAGCTGCCATTTATGCTGCACGCGCCGATTTGAAACCAGAACTCTATACCGGCCTCGAACCGGGCGGGCAACTCACCACCACCACCGAAGTCGATAATTTTCCCGGTTATCCGGACGGTGTTACAGGTCCCCAAATGATGTTGGATTTGCAGAAGCAAGCCGAACGATTCGATACAAAAGTGCACTACGAACTCATCACCAAAGTAGAGTTTTCTAAAGAGAGTGGTGGTGTGCATCGGTTATGGGCGGGGAATAAAGAGATTTTAGCCAAAACGGTCATTATTTCTACGGGAGCTACTGCAAAATACCTTGGTTTAGACGATGAAAAAAAATATGCAGGAGGCGGCGTTTCCGCATGTGCTACCTGCGACGGGTTTTTCTACAAAGGAAAGGAAGTAGTGGTAGTAGGAGCGGGCGATACTGCTGCCGAGGAAGCGACTTATCTGGCGAAACTATGCAGCAAGGTCACGATCCTGGTAAGAAAAGATTTTTTCCGGGCCTCGAAAGCAATGGTGCATCGTGTGAACAACACAGAAAATATTGAAGTTAAGTTTAACCACGAACTCATCGCCATCGAGGGAGAGAATAGTTTGGTAGAAAGAGCGGTGACCATAAACAACCAAACGCAGGAAGTTTCTACAATAGATGTACACGGCATTTTTATCGCGATAGGTCACAAACCCAATACTGAGGTTTTCTCTGGTCAAGTCGATTTGGATGAAAATGGGTATATCAAAACGGTTCCTGGCAGCAGCAAAACTAACTTGCCAGGTGTATTTGCGGCAGGAGATGTACAAGATCACATTTATCGACAAGCGATTACGGCAGCTGGAAGTGGTTGTATGGCGGCAATGGATGCTGAAAAATATTTAGCAGAATTGGAGTAAAACCGAATTTGAATCCTTACGAAATCACTATTTTACATATTCGTTGGTGGAGGTTTGGGAAGCGTTGCTCGTTTTCTGGTCTCCAGCTATACCCAAAAATTATGGAATCTTCATGCGTTTCCACTGGGTACATTGGTTGTTAATATTACGGGGTGCTTTGTGATGGGTATGCTTTCAGCATATTTCTTGAAGATGGATGGTTCTTTAAAATTTTTGTTGATTACAGGATTTTGTGGCGGATATACCACATTTTCAACATTTTCGGCGGAGAATTTTTCGCTTTGGCAAAATGGGAACTATGGTATTTTGATATTTTACATCCTATTGAGTGTTTTGTTGGGTGTGCTCGCTGTTTTCCTTGGATTTCAGGCCATTAACCGATAAATGAGTTGCAGAAGTAATTTTGTTAAAATAATTTTAAAAAATATTTGCTCAAATTAGAAAAGGAGCTTATATTTGCACCACTGAAAATGAGAAATCATTTTTCTGGAGGAATGGCAGAGTGGTCGATTGCGGCAGTCTTGAAAACTGTTGACTGTAACAGGTCCCGGGGTTCGAATCCCTGTTCCTCCGCCGAAAACCTGAGCGAAATGTTCAGGTTTTTTTTATGGCAAAAATTTCTTTAAATTGTTGGCTGCTTCTAAAACTGTTTCTTCTTTTTTAGCAAAGCAAAACCGTACAGTCTGCGTATTGACGTTGTTTTTGTAAAACGCGGAAATAGGAATTGATGCTACTTTTGCATGTTCCGTAAGCCAACCGGCAAAAGCTTTGTCTGGAAGAGCGGAGATGTTTTCGTAGCCCAAAATCTGAAAGTATCCGGCCTCTGCTTTTTCCTTTAAAGTGAAGGGAAGTTCACGAAAGGCATCCACAAAGAAATCTCTTTTTTGCTGCATTTGTAGGCGGTTTGCTTCCACATCAAAGATTTCCAAATAATTGGCCAGTGCAAATTGAGCTGGCGCATTGACACTGAAAGACAAATATTGATGAATCTTGCGAAATGCAATGGTAAGTTCCTCCGAAGCCAATACATAACCCACTTTCCAGCCCGTGACGTGAAACATTTTACCAAAAGAGAAAATGCTGAAAGTGCTGTTTTTCAATTGGGGATGCTGAAATGCGCTGTAGAATTCCGATTCGTCGTAGGTAAGAACATCGTAAACCTCATCCGATATGATATAAATTGGGGAATTGTGAAGTAGTTCTGCCAAATCGTCAAAATCTTTCTTTCGCCAGATCTTCCCAGACGGATTGTGCGGCGAATTGATGATGATTGCTTTAGTTTTATGAGTAATGGCATTGGACAATGCTGTAAAATCGATCTCAAAATTATCATTAAGGGGTACAAACACAGGTGTTCCACCGTTGATTTCAATGGCGGGAACGTATGAATCATAGGTCGGCTCCAGCACGATCACCTCATCACCAAAGCTTAAAACAGCGGCAAGAGCGGTATAAATTCCGTAGCTTGCGCCCGGGGTGACGGTGATGTTTTCTACAGCAAGAGTAATTGGATTTTTTCTTGCAGCGTTAAAGGTAATCAGATTGTCGATGAGCACAGGGTTTCCTGCCATCGGAGCATATTGATTGAAATTTTTTGCCGTGGCCTCTGCCAAAAGTTTTTTCAGCTTTTCATCGATTTCATAATCCGGGAATCCTTGAGAAAGGTTGACCGCTTCATTTCTTTGTGCCAAAGCTGACATCTCCGCAAAAATCGTGAGATCAGCACCCGAATGTTTTCCTTTTATCATATTCAAAAGTAGCGAAAAACTTAAGAATAATATATTTTAAAAGGAGATCTCTTTTCTCTTTTAAAGGGATTTATTCAGAATAAATCTTCAGCAGCTCCATTTGTTGTTGTAAATTGTAGTTGCTGTTGATCAAATTGTTGCTCGCCTGAAGCCAGTTGTTTCGCACCACAAAAAAGCTGTATGCATCGATCAAGCCTTCTTTGTATTTTTCTTCGGAACGCTCAAAGGAAAGCTTTTGGTTTTCAAAATTATCCTCAAGAAGCTGATTCTTTTCTAAAGCATTCTGATACTGTTCTGCGATGATATTGAGGTTTTTATAGAGTTCGGTTAGTTTTTTCTGGTTTTCAAAATGGGTGTTGAGTTTGTTGAGTTTCGAAATTTCAATATTGTTTTTCACCTGAAATTGCTGAAAAACAGGAATGTTCAGTCCAAAATACAACTGCTGATTTTTATTCTGACTGAACTGGTCTGAAAATGAAATATTTCCTGATGCATTCAGGGTTTTGCTGTAGAAAGTGGACCATTGATAAGTTCCCGAAATGGTGGGCAGAACATCGGATTTTGCGACTTTAATCCGTTGATCAGCAATCTCCATGTTTTTTTGAGTTTCTAAATAAATGGGATTTTTCTGAACTAGTTGATCGATAAAATTTTCTTTGGTGAGAAAGGGAAGTGGTTTTGATACATGATCTATCATTACAAAATCCACCGTGTCTTTATTGATATTCAGTGCGGCAAGAAGATTCAGTTTGGCCACGTTCATTTCATTTTTTGCCGAAATCCATTGCTCCTGAATGGTGCCGAAATTGGCTTTAATGTCGTACACATCGCTTTTGGCTCGGCTGCCGATTTCCACTTCTTTTTCTGTACGGGCAATTTGCTCTTTCATTCCGGAAATTTGCGGTTCCAGTACCTCAAACCACGATTTTGATTTCATGTACTGAAAAAATAAATTAACCAAACCCAATTTGATGTCGTTCTGCATGCTTTTCAACCGGTACTCCGAACTTTCCTTATTCATTTTGGAAAGGGAAATCGTCATGAAATTTTTCCAGTTCAGCAGATCCAAACTGGCGTTGGCATAAAACTGATCGTACTGCACATTCAGCGCTTCCCGGGAATTGGTGCTGGGATTAATGGTGGAGCCAAAGCTGTAGGTATGGCCGATTCCAGTGTTGGCAGAAGGGAGCAGTTTTCCTTTGGCCATATTGATTTCCCTTTGATTCTTTGAAACGGCGATGATGCTCTGCTGAATATCCGGACTGTTTTTTTGAGCATAATCCAGACATTGCTGCAACGTCCAGCTTTGTTGTGCAGAACACCACTGCACGAAGAATAGGAATATGAAAATGGGTTTATGCATGTTGTTTTTATTTAAATCTCTGAAGGGTTGTGATTTAATAGGAGTTCATTCTACTTTTTGGTGAATCGTCCCTTTATTTTTTTGATTTAATAGGATTGCATCCTATTCTTTGGTGAACTGTTCCTTTATTTTTAATAGGATTGCATCCTATTCTTTGATAAGACGTCCCTTTGGGACTTTAATCTGTTTTTATTAATTAATAGGATTTCTTCCTATCTTTTGGTAAGCCGTCCCTTCGGGACTTTTTATTCGTATTTAAGGTATTTGACGAGATTAATTTTAGTGGCTCGATACGCTTTAATACTGACCACGGCAAACGTAAGAAGCAATAATAGAACAAAACTCAGCGCGTATGGGAACCAGGGCATTTCGATACGGTAAGCAAAATCTTTCAGCCATTCGTTCATAAAATAATAACTGATCGGAATACTGATGAAAACAGCAATAGCCGCAATAATGAGAAACTTTTTTGTGAGATCCCAAATGATGGTTTTTTCATCCGCGCCCAACGTTTTTTTAATAGCCACATCTTTCAGTTTTTGTTCAATTAACAAGGAAGAAAGGGCGAATAAACCGAGCAATGCCACAATTAGCACAACAAAATTCAAGATGGTGAAAAGCATTTGCTGTTTCTGAAATTTTTCGAAAGTTCTGGCAAATTTTTTATCAATAAAACTGTATTCAAAAGGATATCCCGGTTCCGCTTTGGTTATCCAGAAATCTTTTATGCGCTCCAAAGTTCCGTTAATATCATTTCCTGACAGTTTGATCTGCAGATTCTGAACATTATTTTTCACCCAGTTTCGGTCGTAATTAAACATGAGCAGCGGTTCTACAGGTTTATCCACACCGGTAATGTAAAAATCCTGAACAACGCCGAGAATTTTGTTCTTTTCTGCTTTTTCGCCCCAACCCGGCAAAACTTCTCGGCCAAGAGCTTGTTCTTTGCTCCAACCCATTTTTTTGATGAATGCTTCGTTAGCAATGACGCCGGAAATCGTGTCGGAAGCATAGCGAAGATCCAGATCTCTTCCGGAAACCAGTTTGATATTGTAGAATTTTAAATAATTGTAATCAATACCGCCGGTTCCGACTGAGTTGATGATTTTCGTGGTATCGGCCGCATTTTTTACACTGGTGGAATTCCTCAAGCCTTCTCCAATTTGGAAGACGGAACTCGTCAGATCTTTTACGCCGGATATTTTTGAAATTTCATTTTTCAGTCGCACATACTTCTTGAAATTGTAATCGTTTTCCCACCTTGTTTGTTTGAAATTAATCTGAATCACCTGATCTCCTTTAAACCCTAAATCTTTGTTCATCATGTGTTTAACCTGAGAATGGATGATGAGGGAGCAAATAATGAAAAATGAAGAAATCACCATTTGAAGCGTGAGAACAGAATTTCTTAACCAAATTCCATTTTTACTTCGGGAAAAGTTGCCTTTCAGCGTGTTGATCGGTTTGAAGTTCGACAGATACAAAGCCGGAATAATTCCGGAAAGAAACGCAAAAACCAATAAGAAGAGGCCGGAATAGACAAAAATCATAGGGTCATTCAGCTTTATTTGCTTTCCTAAAAATTTGTTGTACGCGGGTAGCAATAATTCTACGAATGAAAAGGCCAGTAAAAACGAAATAAAACAGATGATGAGATTTTCGAGCAAAAATTGCATGATCAGCTTAGATTTTGAACTTCCGATCGCTTTTCGAACGCCTACTTCTTTTGCGCGTTGCGCTGCCTGAGCGGTTTTCAGATTGATCAGATTGATCCCCGATAAAATGAGAATCAGTACCGATAAACCGAGCAAAATCATGATGGATTTTTTGTCGGCTTTTTCCACGCCTTCACTTTTTGCATCCAGCTTCATCTTGGTAATGGGCGTAAGAAAAACTTCAGATTTATTATTTTCATCAATCTTTTCTCCCCATTTTTTCATGGCAATTTTTGTTTCTCCCCACACTTGGTCGGATAGTTTCTTCTCCAAAAGTTTTATATCCGTACCCGGTTTCAGTTTGAAGTAACCCACATAGCTGTAATTGGTCCAGTTTTTATCAAACTCGTTTTCGTGCAGTAAATTGGGATGTTTCAGCAAAAATCCTGGCTTGAAAACGGAATTGCTTTCAGGAAGTTTGTAAACCGCAGTAATGACAAACATTTCATTGTTTTTTCCATCAATTTTCACCGTTTTTCCGATGCAGTTTTTGTATTCATCACCGAAAAGGGTTTTGGCTGTTTCTTCGGAAAGTGCGATTTTGGTTCCGTCGTTCAGCGCATTTTTGAAACTTCCCGCTACTTTTTCATAAGGAAAAAATTCAAAAAACGATTCCGTAACCATTGCACTTGGAACATACGCGGAGTTATTTCCCGCGGTCAGTCGATCTCTTCCCCACGAGTTGAAAATGGTAAAATCTTGAATCTCGATGAATTTTTCTTTAGAAACTGCGAGTTCTGGATAACTGGAACTGGCGAGGTATCCAAAGTAGCTGCTTTTGTTTTCAACAAGATAGATGTTTTCTTTATCGGGAATCCATTGTTCATACGATTTCTCGTCTTGCCAGTTGATGAAAACCAACAGAAAAATACACAATCCGACGCTGATTCCCAACACATTAATTAAAGTGGAAAGCCCGTTTTTTTTATAGTTGATGAAAGCGATTTTAAGCCAGTTTTTAATCATAACTTTTAAAAATTGTAAATTATTAATGGTTGTTTTTTATTGCGTAATAAATGGGTAATAAACCCTTAATAATTATTATTCGTATTTCAAATATTTCACAAGATTCACTTTTGTTGCCTGATAGGCCTTTACGCTTACCACCGCAGAAGTGAGCAGGAGCAGCAATACAAAACTCAGCGCGTAGGGCAACCAAGGCATTTCTATTCGATAGGCGAAGTCTTTCAGCCATTCGTTCATGAAAAAGTAACTGATGGGAATACTGATCAGCACCGCAATTGCCGTAATGAACAGGAATTGTTTCGTAAGATCCCAAACGATGGTTTTTTCGTTGGCGCCCAAGCTTTTTTTAATGGCGACTGTTTTCAGTTTCTGTTCGATGAGTAACGATGACAAAGCGAATAATCCCAATAAAGCAACCATAAGAACCATGGCATTCAGGATGCTGAAAAGGGTTTGTTGTTTCTTGTATTTATCGAAAGTCTTGGCGAATTTTTTATCAATAAACTGCGATTGGAAAGCATATCCTGGTTCTGCTTTCTTTTCCCAAAATTCTTTTATTCTTTCCAAAGTTTCCGCCACATCATTTTGATTTAACTTTACCTGAATATTGTTGATTTGATCCCGGTTCCAGTTGATCCCGTAAAAGAAAAACAGATTGGCATCCACTTCATCTGCCACACTTTGCTGATTGTAGTCTTTAGTAACACCTATAATAGTATAGGGTTTATCATCAAATCCTGGTTGTACCTTTTTATTTAAAGCTTGTGCAGGAGTCCATCCCATTTTTCGGATAAATGCTTCATTCACAATAGCATTGCTGATGGTATCCGAAGAAAGTTTAGGATTAAAATCGCGGCCTGCCAAAATTTTAATATGGTAAAACTTGAAGAAATTGAGATCAATAGAACCATGATTGGCCATGATGCTTTTCTTTTCTTTTTCATCATCCACATTAGAAGATCCTGTACTTCCATTTCCGATGACTTGTTTACTGTACGTAATGTCTTCAACACCTTTAATTTTTGAAATTTCGCGTTTCATCAGTTCATAAAACTGATACGGTTTTTCTTTATTCTCGTTAAAAGGAATTACAATAGATTGATCTCCACTAAATCCTAAATCTTTACTCATCATATATTTTACCTGTGAATGAATGATAAGTCCTGCGGTAATAAAAAATGCAGAAATAATGAGTTGGAGGGTAAGAATTCCGTTGCGAAGCCAAATGCCATGGCTGCTTCGAGAGAAATTCCCTTTTAATGTATTAATCGGCTTAAAGTTGGAAAGATACAGCGCCGGAATAATTCCCGATATTAAAGTCACCAGCAACATCATCACCAGCGAATACTGATAAATGTGAAAATCACCCATTGTAAGCTCTTTCCCGAGGAATTTATTGTAAGAAGGAAGCAGCAGCTCTGTTAAAATCAATGATAGAATATATGCCAGGAAGCACATGATAAAAGTCTCCACCAAAAATTGTAAAACAAGAGCAGATTTGCTGGCGCCAATCGCTTTTCTCACTCCAATTTCTTTGGCTCTTTGGGAAGCTTGAGCGGTTTTTAAATTGATAAAATTAATGGCCGAAAGAATGACAATCAGAATGGACAGAGCCATTAAAATGTAAATCGTCTTTTTATCGGTCTTATCCAAACCGGAACCTTTAGCATCGAATTTCATTTTATCCATTCGAGTTAGCGCGATTTCGGTTCCGCCACCGCCCCCTTCTTTCAAATATTGTTGTGGGGTAATTCCTTTTTCTCTTGCCGGTTTTTCTACTCGATTATGATATAGAATTTTATGTATTTTTTGTTGAATCGATTCTACATCGGCATCTTTCGAAAATTTAAACATTCCTGTCCAGTTAAAATTCCCCCATTGATCTTCATTTGCTTTAAGGTACGGACTTAAAATCACCGCTTGAGGATCAATCACACTTTTGCCTTCCGGACGTTTGTAGATGGCTGAGACCGTATAATTTTTCCCATTGTAACTCACCATTTTTCCAATAGCCAACTGAAATTGGGAACCAAAAATTTCTTTTGCTTTATCTTCTGAAAATGCAATATTATCGGTATTTGAAAGCGTATTATCAAGATTTCCGGCAACACTTTTGTAATTAAAAAAACGGAAAAAATTGGGACTGGCATCAAACAATCTTGCAGGAATTATTTTATTTCCAGATTTCATATTGGCTTCGCCATACCAGGAATTGAAGAGCACATAGTCTTCAATTTCCTTAATTTGTTGTTTTGGAACCATCATTTGCGGATAGGTAGCACCACTCCAGTATCCCTCACTTTTTCCCATTGAATTTTCGACCAAATAAATCTGTTCTTTTTGTGGATTTTGGGATTCGTATGATTTCTCATCATTCCAGTGCATCAGGATGAGCATAAATCCAGTTAGTCCCACCGTTAATCCGAAAAGATTAATGAACGTGGAGAGTGCATTTTTTTTATAATTGATGAATGCTATTTTGAGCCAGTTTTTTAACATAGTAGTGGTTGTTTAGGGTGTGAAGAAATCCATTCATTAAAAAGTAGCTGCCGGAGCGGTACTGTTGTTGAGTTTACGGTCGATGTCGTTTTTCTTTCCTTTTACAAAATCATAGCTTACGCCGAGTACAAACATGGATTTGTTGTTCATAATTTGCGTATGCGAAGTATAATTGACCAAACTTTCGCTCAAACTTTTGGTTTTGTATTCCGAAGGCATTCCGATCCAGTAAAAGCCAGACATGAGCGTCCAATTGTTTAATTTATAACTTGCAAAAGCATGACTTTGATTTTCGTTGGTGTTCAAAAATGCTCCGCTTAACGTGTATTGCGGAATATTGAATTGATATTGAATATTGAAATTTTTATACTCGGAAGACAGCACAAAATAATTCCCGACATAATTATTTCTGATCACCGTTCCCGAATTGGTTTTTATACTTTCGGACGCCGGAGCCACCACCGCTTTGATTACAAAAACAGAACTGCCAAAAGGTTTCACCGAACCCGTTAACTGAATTCCGTATTGCTGAGCATTTGGTGCATTTTCAAACGTGCGGATATAGCCATACGTTTCGTCACGTTTGTAGTATTGGTTGATGACATTATCAGTGTACCAGTAAAAAGCATTGGCATTGAAATCGAAATATTTGTTGTTGAAAGAATACGTGAGGTTGTTTCCAAATTTCTTTTGGGATTGCAAATAGGGATTTCCTGAAGAAACAATATTGGGCACCACCTGCACAATGTTTGGACTTAATGCTGAACTGCTCGGACTGGTCGCGGTATAACTGCTGTTGAATCGGATACTTTGATTATTGGAAATCGTATATCCAAGGATGAGCTTGGGCGTTGGTGTCCACGAATTTTCTGTGGATTCCGCACTTTTGTTGTTGATGTTGGTAAGGCCCAAACCAATGCGGTACATCCATTTGTCTTTTTTGCCGGAGAATTCAGAATACAAATATTGCGTACGATAATTCACCGAATATTCCGAATGTCCGCTGAGATTATTCAACTCATTCGATACATTATTGTTCGAAATTCGATATCCGGCACTCAATTTTCCCATTTCAAATTGATGGCTGTATGCGGCTTCTCCTACGATGCTGTTTTGCTTGGCCTGCAATTTCATATCATTGTCGAAAACATTGGTGCCATCAGAAAGTTTCCATTCTTTATTCACCTCATACGAATGGGTGCGGTATGAAGAACCCACAAAATTGAAACTGATTTCATCTTTTTTAGTCAGGTTTCTAGAGTAGTACAAATCCAACTTTGGTGGTGCATAATCGTTTCCGTTGCTTACGCTGGTTCCATGATTATCGGACACATTGTTGACAGAATACAGATTTTGACCCGCCGAACGGTTGAAATACGTATAAATTTCCATATCGAATTTAGCTTGAAAAGCATACTTTTCAGGCAATTGATTCGTGTATCGTAGCGTGATGAATTGATCGGTGTATCCGAAATGATCTTTACGGTTTTCGATGGAATGATAACTATCAGAATTGATTAAATACGCATAGCTTTTCTCCACTTTACGGTTGTCGTAATCTCTGAGGTTGATGGAATATTCCAATCCAAAATCGTTTCTTCCTTTGGTGTAACCGGCATAGGCAGAACCGTTGACAAAGCCCGTAGTTAACGCAGAACTGATATCGGCGCCAAACACATACCCCACTTCTGGGTTTCGGGTGATGATGTTCACCATGGTGTCGGCTCGGGTTGCCCATCGTGTTGGCGGATTGTCGTAGTATTCCACTCGCACCACATTTTGCGGCTGTATGCTTCTGATTTGCAATTCTGTTGCTTCAATCCCGTTAATTAAAGTGATAATCGTACCTCCTTTCGTACTACTCACTTTGTTGGCAATAGGATCGTACTGCAACTCAGGCAAAGTTTTTAGCAGGTCGGATGCGTGTCGCGCTTTGTCCAAGGCTTGCTGATCAAAGGTATATACTGATCGATCTGCCATTTGCTTTTTACGCTGGGATTTGAGGATAATCTCCTGGATTTCCTTTGTTTTGGCTACAGAATCTACGACTGTTTTTTCCTGGGCTCCAGCCGCAAAATAAAGTGATGTGAGCGCAATCGCTACGATCTTCTTCATGTTTATTTTTGTTATCACTGCCTCGCTAATTGGGAAGCGGTTTGAGGTTATATTAATTTTGATAGGACTTCATCCTATCTATTGGTAAGTCGTCCCTTTGGGACTTCCTTACTCAAAATCTTTCGCATCTGCTTTCTGAAAAACATCCTTGCGCTGGGCTGCATGTTCTTCGCTAAAGATTTCGCCATCTTTCATATTCACAATTCTTGAGGCAAAACCGGCATCGTAGGAAGAGTGGGTTACCATGGCAATTGTGGATCCTTCTCGGTGGAGTTCTGCTAAAAGATTCATCACTTCATTACCATTAGAAGAGTCCAGGTTTCCGGTGGGTTCGTCGGCAAGAATAAGTTTGGGTTTGGTGACCAATGCTCGGGCAACCGCGGCTCTTTGTTGCTGCCCGCCAGAAAGTTGCTGTGGATAATGTTTCGCGCGGTGGCTGATGTTGATTTTTTCCAGAATTTCATCCACTCTTCTTTTTCTTTCGCTTGAGGAAATTCCATTGTAAATTAAAGGCAGTTCCACATTTTCAAAAACCGTCAGTTCATCAATCAAATTAAAGTTTTGAAAAATAAAGCCGATATTTTTTTTACGGAGAACAGATTTTGTTTTTTCGCCCGAGCCAACAATTTCGTTGTTCAGAAAAAGGTATGACCCTTTGGAAGCATCGTCCAATAATCCTAGGATGTTGAGCAGGGTAGATTTTCCGCAACCTGATGGTCCCATAATCGCGACAAATTCTCCTTCTTTGATGTGCAGGTCGACATTATTGAGTGCGGTGGTTTGCACTTCTTCGGTTTTGTATATTTTTGAGAGTTGTTTTGTGGTAATCATATCATTTTAATATTTAATGAGTTAGCATTAATGGTTAAGACTTTTCCGAGGGAAGAATTGTCAATTTTTATAGATTCGTATTGCAGTTTTTCGGCATTTACTTTTGCTGCGCTGGTGGCCTCAATATTCAGTATTTTGGTTTTTCCGGTAAGATTGACTTTTGCCGCTGAACTGGCTTCGACATCCAACTGCTGAACGTCCAATTCTGCCTCAAATTTTGAAGCGCTGCTGATGTCTGCTTTCAGATTTTGGGCTTTAATTTTTCCTTGCATCTGGCTTGCACTGCTGATGTAAAGCTCTAAATCGGTAAATGGGAAACCCTCATCTAGAAAGACTTTTGAAGCACTTTCAGCCGTAATTTTTTTTAAATCGTTGGTATAGATGGTAATTTCCGTGTTCACATTGGTCAGGCCTTTTGGGCTGTCATAGGAAATGGTAAGTTTTCCGTTTTTGTTTTTTACCGAAACGTATTTCAACGCGTTCGAATTGATAATAATTTTCTTTTCAGCGGAAGGTTTTATATAGACTTTAATGGCCGTTTCCACCTCAATTCCGGAGAAATCGCCTACGTTTAGGGTTTTGGTTTCCATAGGCTGATTGGAAAAATTTTCGGATGATGAGTTTTCCCATGTTGTTCCGTTTTTTCCTTTAGTTCCGTTGGTTTTAACTGTGATGCAACTTTGAAGTGACAAGGCAGCAACCATCATTATCAGTATTGTTTTTTTCATGTTTTATTTTTGATATAATTCAAGTTTTCTATTTTTCTATTTTTCTATTTTTCTTTTATTTCTAAAATCTCATAATTTTTGAATTCGCCGTAGTCCGAAACAATCACCCGGTCTCCCTTTTTTAATCCCGTAAGAACCTCGTAGTATAGAGGGTTTTCTCTTCCTAATGAGACAACCTGCTTCACCGCTTTATTACCTTTCACCACAAAAATCCATTTGCCATTCGTGTCTTTGTAAAAATTTCCTTTCGGAATCATCATGCTTTGGGTGTCGGCAGAGAGTTTCAGTTTCACGCCGAATGTCATCCCAATTTTCAAGTTCTCGGGTTTTAGATCATCCGCAAAGTTCAGTTCTACAGAGAATTGTCCGTCTTTCACTTCCGGCAATACTTTCGTAATAATTACATTGTAGGTTTTATCGTTGCTGTCGAGTGTTCCCTTAATTCCGGGTTGTAATTTGTTGATGTAGAATTCGTCCACTTTAGCGACCAATTTATAACCGTCCATTAAGTCGATTTTCCCAATGCTTTGCCCAGAAGTTAAACTTTGTCCGAGTGACAAACTAAATGAGGACAACCGTCCGGAAACCGGAGCCATAATTAGGAAATTATTTTTATTGCTGCGCAGCAGTTCCAAACTTTTTTGCATTTGTTGGATCGAGGAATTAATGGCTGCAATTTGTTGATTTCTGGATGAACTTTCCTGAACCAATCCCTGCTCGGTAATTTGTTTTCTTTTCTTTTGATAGTTGAGGTTTTGCGTAGCCAAATCGTACTCCGATTTTTTACCGATTTCTGCGTCATACAAACGTTTTTGCAGGTTGTACGTTTGCTGCGCGGTATTGTAATCATTCTGCGCCTGCAATTGCTCTTTATTTTGGTTGAATTCCTGATTTTTGAGCTCCAGCAATGAATTTCTCATTTGGCTGATCTGCTGCATAATTCCAGTTTCCTGATTTAAGAAATTGAATTCAGTATTCGGATTGTAGATTCTCGCCAAAGGCATTCCTTTCGCAACCATTTGTCCATCTTCTCCATAAATTTCTTTCACCATTCCGCCTTCCAAAACGTTGACCAATGAAGAGTTTAAAGACTGTGTTTGTGCCGTAATCATCAGCATGTCCTCAAATTTTCCCGAAATTACTTCCTCAATCTGGATGTCTTCTGCTTTTACATTAAACGTTTTTTTCTGCTGCAAAAAGTACATCAGAAAAGCACCTATTGCCAAAATTCCTAAAACGATGGGCAAAATGATTTTGAGTTTGGAATGTTTTTTTTCTACCTTCGTATCCATAATAGTAAACTGATTCACAGTATATTATGCGAGTTGCGTACCATAAAAAAAATGAGGGTGTAAATAGCTGCAAATGAGTGGTAAACCAAAAAGGGTACTCGAAGAAAGTGTTCGTTTTCGGACAATACATGTTCAAAAGTGAACATGTAAGAATAATAAAAAGTAAAAATGCGCAAAAAAGAAGCACGGATCCTGATTGTAGACGACGACGAAGATATTCTCTTTTCTGCCAGAGTTTGGCTGAAAAAATTCTTCACTGAAGTATTTACCCTGAGTTCGCCCAATAAAATCATTCCCACCATCCATGAAAGTGAAATCGATGTCATTTTGCTCGATATGAATTTCCGCCGGGGTTTTGAAGACGGAAAAGAAGGGCTTTACTGGCTCTCCGAAATTCAGGAAATCGATCCCAACATTCCTGTCATTTTGATGACGGCGTATGGTGAAGTGGAATTGGCGGTTAACGCTCTGAAAAAAGGCGCTACAGATTTCATTCTGAAACCCTGGAATAATGAAAAATTGTATGCGTCCGTTCATCTGGCGGTAGATATTTCGCGGAAAAATAAAAAACTGACCCGCTGGGAAAATTTACAGGAAAGCAACTCACCTTACGAATTAGAATCGAAGTCTCCGAAAATGATTGAGGTGATGAGTACGCTGAAAAAAGTGGCGCAAACCGATGCCAATGTGCTGTTGTTGGGCGAAAATGGAACCGGAAAATTGGTGATGGCGGAGTATCTTTTCCGGCATTCAAAAAGAAAAAACGAACCTTTTGTTCATATTGATCTGGGCTCACTTTCTGATAATCTTTTTGAAGCCGAATTATTCGGATATGCAAAAGGAGCTTTTACCGATGCCAAAACCGATAAAGCCGGAAAAATTGAAAATGCGGATGGCGGAACGGTATTTCTGGATGAAATCGGGAATCTTTCGTTACACTTGCAGCAAAAAATTCTCACTTTAATTCAAACCAAAAAATTATCCAGAATTGGGGAAACCAAAGAGCGTTTTCCAGATGTCCGTTTTATTTTTGCAACCAATGCAGATCTCAAAAAACTGGTATCCGAAGGAAAGTTTCGGGAGGATTTGTATTTCCGGATCAACACCGTTGAAGTGCACCTTCCGCCGCTTCGGGAGCGAAAGGAAGATTTGGAAAGTCTGGTCGCTTTCTTCATTAAAAAGTATGAAAAAAAGTATGGGAAAAACAACATCACCCTACAAAATCTGGAGCAAATTTCGCAGTACGCTTTCCCCGGAAACATCCGCGAACTTGAGCACGCGATCGAGCGCGAAATTATATTGTCCGAGTCTGATTTCATTACATTAAAACTGGAAAATACGGTAAATGAAGGTGCCATTACTTCATTAAATATTGAAGAAATGGAGGAAAAACTCATCAACAACGCGTTGAAAAAATATCACGGGAATATTTCTGCCGCAGCCGATGCTTTAGGACTTTCGCGGGCTGCTTTGTACAGAAGAATGGAAAAATTCGGACTGTAGTAATTTAGAAGCATAACAAAAAAAAGTTAGATCATAAAAAATGAAAAAAGGATTGCGTTTCCTGTGGATTGTGTTTTGTTTGCTGAGCATTGTGTTGTGCCTTGCCGCTTTCGATGCTTTCTACCAGCAGAAATATTTTACAGGCACAGCGCTGTTGATCATGGCCGTGATGTCACTCGTGTTCTGTTGGAATTTGATTTCAGGCAAATTGCGGGAAACGGAAAAAATTATTGAGTCTATTCGGCAGAAAGATTTTTCACTTTTTCCCACAGAAATTTCTGGTGAAGATCTGAAAAATAGTGCCGTAAAACTCTATTATCAGTCGAAAGAAGAGCATTCTCAACTGTATTCCTACAAAAATTTGTACGACACAATTTTGAACAAATTGGAAATTGGATTTCTTATTTTAAGTAAAAAATCTGATGAAAACGAATGGAAAGTATTCTATTGCAATCCCGGCTTTTTAGAGATTTTGAAAGTTCCGAAATACAACGAATGGAGTTTCTACAAAGAAAAAATCCCGAAATTTTATGAATTGATTGAAAGCACAAATTATCAGGATTCTCAGGATTTTATTGATGTTTCTATTGAAAACCGTTCGCGAAATTCGTTTTCCATCCGCACCTCGAGAATGTCTGGCTATGGCAACGATTTCTGCATTATTTCGTTGGAATCCATCCAGAAAATCATCGATCAGAAGGAAAAACAGGCGTGGAACAATTTAATGAAAGTGATTTCCCATGAACTGCTAAACACACTGACTCCAGTGAACTCACTGATTTACAATTTAGAGTACCTTACGGAACAGGAAGAGCTTTCCAAAGATGATCAGTCTGAAATACGGGAAAGTTTAAAAATCATCAACTCCAAATCTCAGCAATTGCTGCATTTTATTGACAGTTATCGCCAGATTGCCGAACTTCCCAAACCCCAGAAAAACCGCATCAATCTGAGAAATTCGGTGGAAAGAGTGGTAAAAATGTTCGATTCAGAATTCAGAACGAACAGCATTGAAGTTCAAAGCGAAATTTACGACCTTTACGTGAATGCTGATGAAAAAATGATCGAACGCGTGCTGGTAAATTTAATTACGAATGCCATTTTTGCGGTTGAAAAAACCTCTGAGAAAATAGTTTCGGTTCGGTTTCTGGAGCAATCGGGTCGCAGTATTATTCAGGTGGAAGATTCCGGAGAAGGCATACCCAATGAAATTTCGGATAAAATTTTTCTACCGTTTTTTACCACACGCCAAAATGGTTCCGGCATCGGATTAACGCTTGCCAAAAGCATTATGGAAGCACATAACGGTTATCTTACCTTCAAAAATAGGGAGCAGGGAAGTACCTTTGAAATGTGGTTGATTTAGCGGTATGGCCAACCGGAAAGGTCTTAAGTTGATCAATTTAACTTTTTGTTATATTTACTAAAAATTAGTAGGAATGAAGAATTATCATATTTTCACCATTGCTTTGGCGGTTCTGTTTTTACAGTCGTGTTCGGTGACCAGCTCAGGAACCGTTGATGCTAATTCGAATCAACAAGTTATGGTTTCTGGCGATGCAGTTGTTTTTAAAAGAGCATTCAGCACCATTAGTGAAGAAAACCTTAAAAAAAACTTGTCTGTAATTGCTTCTGATGAAATGGAAGGTCGCGATACCGGAAGTGAAGGTCAGAAAAAAGCAGGAAGATACATCATTAAGCAGTATGAAGACATGGGCGTTTCTTATCCTGCAGTATTGGGTTCTTACTACCAAAAAGTGCCTGAGGAAGCGTTAAAAGGAAGGAGAGGAGATTTGCCGGCATCCGAGAATATTCTTGCCTTTATTCCCGGCTCCGAAAAACCTGAAGAAGTTATTGTGGTATCCGCGCATTACGATCATGTGGGAATTAAAAATGGCGTCATTTATAACGGTGCGGATGATGACGGAAGCGGAACAGTTGCCGTAATGGAAATTGCCAAAGCTTTTCAGTCTGCCAAAAAGGCGGGGCACGGACCAAAACGTTCAGTTTTGTTTCTGCATGTAACGGGTGAAGAGCATGGTCTGCTTGGCTCGAAATATTATGCCGAGCATCCTGTTTTTCCTTTAGCAAATACTGTCGTCAATCTCAATATTGATATGATTGGCCGATGCGATCCCGATAATTGTGGTAAAAATTATGTGTATGTAATTGGTTCGGATATGCTTTCCACCGATCTGAAAAAGATTAACGAAGAAGCCAATAAGAATTATACCCAGATGCAACTTAATTATAAATACGACGATCCCAATGATACCCAACGTTTGTACTACCGATCCGATCATTATAATTTTGCCAAGAATGGAATTCCGGTTGCTTTTTATTTTGATGGTATTCACGAAGATTATCATCAACCCAGCGATGATCCCGACAAGATTGATTACAAAGCACTGAAGCTAAGAACAGAGCTGATTTTCGCAACCGCGTGGGAACTGGCCAAACGTGAAAGCAGAATTGTGGTGGATGGCAAAAAATAGGGGCAAAAACTGTTGGAAATTCTATCAGAAATAGTAGCCCCGAGCAGAATCGAACTGCTATCTAAAGTTTAGGAAACTTCTATTCTATCCGTTGAACTACGGGGCCGAAATTGGTGCTGCAAAGATATTACTAATTCAAAGAAGAGCAAAAAATAAACCTTACAGTTTCCGAAACTCATAAGTGTTTTTATGCTGTTTTATGTAAGAAGAAAAATTTTGTGAGCAACGTGCATAAAAGAATCCGTTCTTTAGGAACGGATTCAGTAGATAAATACATCTCATTTTTTTAGTTAAACAACAACAAAAAAGAGAAGCCGACAGTGCTTCTCTTAAATTTTCTATATTAAGTATATATTTGCTGAAACGAAAAAAAGTAGAATTGGATTCACTTTGTTTTTTTATTTCTATGGTAAATGTAAGACAAAAATCAATATCAGGTGTGAACTAAATGTTAAAGTTCACTATTTATCCACAATTTTTTGTGGATAACTAAGCCAAATGATCTTTCACAAAAGCAATTGCTCGCTTTTCGTTATAATAAATTTGATCCGAATCTACAAAACCAACATGCCCACCGTAATCGGGAATCTCGAAATAAAGGTTGCTCATTTTTTCTGCTTCTTCCCTGGGATAGCAGGTTTCCGAAAGAAAGCTGTCGTTTTTTGCATTAATCAGTAAAGTAGGTATTTCGATCTCGGGAATAAACTGGCGCGAACTGCTTTTTCGATAATAATCGAGTGCATCTAGGAAGCCGTTGGCTTTTGAGGTGTAAAAATCATCAAATGCTTTCAGTGATTTTACTTTTTTAATATCGTGATCGCTTATTAAATCTGGAAATTGTTCCTGTTTGTCTTTGAGTTTTTTCTTTAGCGTTAAAAGAAAATCGGTGGCATACACAAAATTTCTCGGGCGGTGAAGTTGATGCATGCACCCCTCGAGATCGACAGGTGTGGAAACAGCAATTGCCAACTTTACCTCTTTCGGTAAATCCGTTTTCTCGCCGGCAAATTTTAAAGTCAGATTACCGCCTAAACTAAATCCATTGATAATGATTTTATCATAATTTCCTTTATTCAGAACATGATTCACGACTGCTCTCACATCCTCGGTGCGTCCAGAATGATAGTTGGAAAAAACACGGTTCGGCTCACCGGAACAGCTTCTGTAATTCACAGCGCAGCAGTCGATACTGTTTTCGTTGAAAATTTTTGCCGCTCCAAGTACATAAGGTCGGTGTGCGTGGCCTTCCAAGCCGTGCAAAATGATAACGCAGGTATTGGTTTTTTGCGTGGCATAGCTCCAGTCCAAATCCATAAAATCGCCATCGGGAAGCTCCAGCCGTTCGGTGGTTTGCATTACGCCATTTACTTTTCGGAGGAGGGCTGCATACAAAGTTGAAACATCAGGATTTCGGAAAATCTTTTTGGGAGGTTGATATTTCGATGAAACGAGAGGCATTTTACTTCAGTTTTTCGGCGATATATTTTGCCGTGTAGGATGTTTTGTTTTTAATTAAATCTTCTGGCGTTCCGGAGAAAACCACTTCACCACCGTATTTTCCTGCTTCAGGACCAATGTCGATAATCCAGTCGGCGGTTTTGATAATATCCGGTTGGTGTTCGATGACAATCACAGAGTGTCCCAATTCGATGAGTGCCTGCAAAGATTTCAGGAGTTTGTTGATGTCGTGAAAGTGTAGCCCGGTTGAAGGTTCATCAAAAATAAAAAGTGTTTTTTCGTTTGTTGCGCCTTTTACCAAGAATGAGGCGAGTTTTACGCGTTGCGCTTCACCACCAGAAAGAGTAGAAGAGCTTTGCCCAAGTTGCAAATATCCCAAACCAACTTCCTGCAAAGGTTTGAGCTTGGTCACGATTTTTTCTTCTCCGTTTTCATGGAAAAATATAAGGGCTTCATCCACCGTCATGTGTAAAACGTCGGAAATGTTTTTCTCGTCAAACTTTACATCAAGAATTTCGTTTTTGAAACGCTTGCCATGGCACACTTCACATTCTAATTCTATATCGGCCATAAATTGCATCGAGACATTGATGACGCCCTCACCTTTGCATTCGTCGCATCTTCCGCCGTCCACATTAAAAGAAAAATGCTTAGGTTTAAGTCCCAAAATTTTGGCAGATTTTTGTTTGGCAAATAAATCCCGAATGTCATCATATGCCTTTAAGTAGGTTACCGGATTAGATCTTGAGGATTTACCGATCGGGTTTTGGTCAATCAGTTCGATGTTTTTAATATATCGTTTGGGAAATTCTACCGCATCATAATCCGCTTTTTTTCCGCCCATTCCCAGCTGAACCTGGATATCGTTCGTCAGCACTTCTTTCATTAACGTTGATTTTCCGCTGCCCGAAACCCCTGAAATCACCACCAAACATTCAACCGGAATATCGACATTGATGTTTTTTAAATTATTTTGTCGTGCTCCTTTTATATGAATCCAGTCTTTGGGTGCACGTCGGTGTTCGGGTACTTTGATGGCCAGTCTTCCGGTAAGATAATCTGCAGTGAGGGTATCTGCTTTTTCCAATGCCTGAAAATCGCCGGCAAAAACGAGTTCACCACCAAGGAATCCTGCTTCGGGACCAATATCGATAATATAGTCGGCAGCTCTCATCACTTCTTCATCATGTTCCACAACGATGACGGTATTGCCTAAATCGCGCAGATTTTTCAATACATCGATAAGGTTTTCGGTATCACGGGAATGCAAACCAATTGAAGGTTCGTCAAGAATATAGATGGAACCTACCAAAGAACTGCCCAGACTGGTCGCCAGATTAATCCTTTGCGATTCGCCACCAGAAAGGGTATTAGAGGTTCGGTTGAGCGTTAAATATCCTAATCCAACTTTTAGAAGAAATTCTAAACGCGTGGTAATTTCGTACAGCAGTCGTTTAGCGATTTCCGCATCATATGCGCTGAGTTGTAAAGATTTAATTAAAGGCAGCAACTCGTCCAGCGGAAGCTCAATCATCGATTGAATGTTATGTCCATCCACTTTCACCCAAGATGTTTCTTCGCGCAAACGTAAACCTTCACAAGTGGGGCAAAGTGTTTTTCCCCGGTAGCGCGACAACATCACGCGATACTGAATTTTGTAAAGATTCTGTTCCACCATCGCAAAAAAGTTGTTAATGGAAGGGAAGCTTTGCGACCCATCTCCTTTCCAAAGTAGGTTGCGCTGTTCTTTGGTGAGTTGAAAATATGGTTTGTGCACCGGGAAATCGCTACCCACTTTTTTGATGAACGCTTTTTTCCACTGGCTCATGCTGTCGCCTTTCCAGCTTACCACGGCGTCTTCATAAACGGATAGCGTTTTATTCGGAATCACCAATTCTTCATCAATGCCAATAACTTTTCCGTATCCTTCACATGTGGGGCATGCTCCGTAAGGATTATTAAAACTGAAGAAATGAACATTAGGTTCCAGAAACTCCATGCCATCCAATTCAAATTTATTAGAGAATTCTCGGATAGTTCCGCTGTCGGCATCTTTTAGCGAGCAATGACCACGTCCTTCGTAGAAAGCGATCTGGATAGAATCTGCAAGCCGTTGCAGAAAACTTTCATCGTCTTCATAGCTAAACCGGTCAATCACCAACTGAATTTCCATTTCTACCTGCGGAATAAATCCGAAACTTTCCAAATCCTCAATACCTGCCACATTTCCGTTTACTTCTAATCTCGTGAATCCAGACAGTTTCAGTGTTTTCATTTGCTCAGGAAACTTGGGGACTTCAAAAAGAAGAGGCGCCCGGAGGAAGAAAGTTTTACCGTCATTTTTTCGGATATAGTCGATGACATCTGACACCGAATCTTTTTTCACTTCTTCGCCGGAAATAGGGGAATAGGTTCGGCCAACTCTCGCAAAAAGCAGCTTCAGGTAGTCGTAAATCTCGGTGGAAGTTCCTACCGTTGAGCGCGGGTTTGATGAAATGACCTTCTGCTGAATCGCGATCGACGGTGCTAATCCTTTGATGTCGTCAATTTTGGGTTTCTCGAGTTTGCCCAAAAACTGTCGGGCATAGGAGCTTAAACTTTCGACATATCTGCGCTGACCTTCGGCATAAATGGTGTCGAATGCCAAAGAAGATTTGCCGCTTCCCGAAACGCCTGTAATCACTACAAGTTTGTTTTTAGGAATCAGCACATCAATGTGTTTCAGGTTATTAAGATAAGCGTTCTTAACAAAGAGCTCTTTTTTTATATCTATTTCTGCGGGTGTAGTCATGGTGAATTTAAGCGTACAAAATTACGGAAAATTCAGCGATTTGGTTGGCTGTTTGTAAGAAGGTTTTTTTTTGCTTTATTCAATTTTTTTTGCAATCTTTGTAAGAACAAATAGTAACATTATGAAAAAGTTTTTGAGAAGCTTAGTTACACATTTGATGAGAAAAAGATAATTATAATTTGTAGAAAGTGCAGTTCTTAAAGGAGTTGCACTTTTTTTTTATTCGCGAGAAGGTTTTACACCATATCCGGAAAGTACTTTAAATTAATAAGAACTATTATTATTAAACTGTTTTTGCACTAAATACTTTCAGCAATTCCAGACTATTTCTTGGGCATGTATTTAGAATAATCCGTATCTTCTGTTTTAGGCACTTCTACTGGCGTATTCTCTTCGCTGAGGTTTTGTACAATGGGTTCTGAGGCATTTTTTAGCTCAACTTGAGATTGCTTCTGTTCTAATTCTTTTTGAATTTTTTTTCTCCGACGGTTGCTGATGAAATACCAAACTAAAACGGCAATAACAAACAATGGCCAAAACGGTAACAAAACAACCAAGCCGTCTTTTACAAATTGAAAACCCTTCATAAAGGCGCCGCCAAAAGTAGAATCGCTACTGCTATTGGCATCGTCATTTGCTAGAGATGGATTACTTATTTTTTCATTTTGAACCAAAGTGATTTCTACGCTGCACGGCTGATCAGAAAAATATTCCATTCCTTCAGAAACGGTACTTTTCATCCTTACCTGTCCCAGATTTGAAACGCCCTCTACGAATCGATCGAATTCAGATAACGGAACTTTTGCCTCAAAAGCCATAGTTTGTACACCTTCGGTTTGACTAAGATTTTCGCGGGTTAGTTGGCCTTTATATTCCTTTAATTTTTGTTGGATTAAATTTTTGGCATCACTTATTTGATCCACTTCTACTTCCAATTTTGCTTTTTTAATCAGTGGATTTCTTGGCAAAGCTGCGCTGGAATTATCAGCCGAAGGTGCAGTTGAAGTCGATTCTGTTGGATTTTGCGAATGATTTCTCGACCTTGATTTCTTTAAAAGTTTATCCGCCGTTTTGGTTAAAACATCTAATGGATTTTCCCCCTTGTCGATCGCTTTCTGTGCGGAATCTACGGTTTTTATAACATCTGTACCATTGCCGACATGACCCGTGATCTTTTTCAATTCTTCATTGATGGAATCGATGGACCAGTTCTTGGCCTTCATGGTTGAATCTATTTTTTTACCATGTTTCTCAATTTGCGGAATGATTCCTCCCGGCTTATTGATGGTTTTCGAGATAGAATCCAGCGTTTTCAGTCCGTCATTGGCTTTACTCAATAGCGAATCCGCACTTTTGATCTGATCGGTGGTTTGTTGAAATGCTTTTTTATCGCAGGAACTGAAAAGCATACCTATGAAAAGGCATAAAATGAGTTTCTTCATCATGATCGTTTTGAATGTAAACAACGAAAAGTGCTATGCAATATATATTCCTTAACCAAACCAAAAACTTTGCAAAATAGCGTTGTTATTTTAATTGTTTAATTATCAATAACTTGTAATTCAATTTACAATTATTTTGCAAAATTATAGTTACTTCAATTGTAGAGACGGATCGAATTTAATTTACGCTTGCTGTTCAAATTCGCTGATGAAATGCAGTTTCACGTTGGGGAATTTTTCCTGCGTCATGTGAATCGTAAAAGAAGAATCTGCCAGAAATACAGATTGTCCGTACTTGTCTTTTGCCATGAACCTTTGCTTTAAACGAGCAAATTCACGGTATTCCTCAGATTTTTCATCGGCCTCAATCCAACATGCTTTGTGGATAGAAAGTGGTTCGTAGGTACATTTCGCTCCATATTCATGCTCCAAACGGTATTGAATCACCTCAAATTGCAGTGCGCCCACGGTTCCAATTATTTTTCTTCCGTTCATATCCAATGTGAAAAGCTGCGCCACACCTTCGTCCATCAGCTGGTCGATGCCTTTGGCAAGCTGTTTTGCTTTTAGCGGATCATCATTATTGATATACCTGAAATGTTCAGGTGAAAAACTGGGGATTCCTTTGAACGATAGTTTTTCGCCAGCGGTCAAGGTGTCACCAATCCTGAAACTTCCGGTGTCGTGCAGCCCAACGATATCTCCCGGAAAACTCTCGTCTACAATTTCCTTTTTGTCGGCGAAAAATGCGTTAGGCGAGGAGAATTTCATTTTCTTGCCTTCTCGTACCAGCAAATAATTTTCATTTCGTTTGAAGGTGCCGGAAACAATTTTCACGAAAGCCAGTCGGTCGCGGTGTTTTGGATCCATATTGGCGTGGATTTTAAAAATAAATCCAGTGAAATTTTTTTCTTCGGGCTTCACCATTCTCACATCGCTTTCCTTTGGCTGCGGCATGGGAGCAATTTCGATGAAGGCATCGAGCAGTTCGCGAACCCCGAAATTATTAAGCGCCGAACCAAAGAAAACTGGCTGCAGATCGCCATTCATATAGTCTTCACGGTTAAATTCCGGGTAAACAGAATGGATCAGTTCTAATTCTTCGCGCAGGGTTGCTGCTGCTTTTGTACCGATCAGTTCATCAATTTTGGGGTCATTGAGGTCATTAAACTTAATGGATTCGCCCACTTTCTGTTTTTTCTCTTCCAGAAAGAGTTGAATATTATTTTCCCAAAGGTTATAGATTCCCTGAAAATCGCTTCCCATACCAATTGGCAACGAAAGGGGAACCACGGTGAGCCCCAGTTTTTGCTCCACTTCATCCAGCAGATCGAAGGCATCTTTTCCCTCGCGGTCGAGTTTGTTGATAAAGACAATCATCGGGATATTTCGCATTCGGCAAACCTGAACGAGTTTTTCGGTCTGTTCCTCAACTCCTTTTGCCACATCAACGACCACGATCACAGAATCCACCGCTGTTAAAGTACGGTAGGTATCTTCGGCAAAATCCTTGTGACCAGGCGTATCGAGTATGTTGATTTTTCTTCCTTTATATTCAAAAGCCAAAACCGAAGTCGCCACAGAAATTCCACGTTGCCGCTCAATTTCCATAAAGTCGGAGGTGGCTCCTTTTTTTATTTTATTTGATTTTACCGCACCAGCTTCTTGAATGGCTCCTCCAAAGAGAAGTAGTTTCTCTGTCAAAGTCGTTTTTCCCGCATCGGGGTGCGCAATAATACCGAAGGTTTTTCTTTTTTCTATTTCTTGAATTAAATCTGACATACTGATTTTTATGGGTGCAAAAATCGGTTTTTTTTGCGAGATCTGAAAACCTTTACCTATTTCATGAAAGCGGCTACAATAAGTTTTTAGTAATCTCTTTTAGTGAAAGGAAGGAAATCGATTATCTTTGCCTAAATATTTTTGAATGACTGAAAAACATTTGCGCAAGAAATTTGTTTTTAATTGGAAAGGTGCATTGGCGTTGATTGTCGGTATGCTGATCGGCAGTTCACTCATCGCGACGGTGAATGTTTTCTATATGTTCGTCTTTAAGGGAAATCTCCAGTACAAAGATTTTTATTTGCTCCTCACCAATGCTGCAGGATTTTTAGGGGCTATTTTCGCATTTGATTACTTTATTTATCGGCCGCAAACCGGTCGTAAACTCAATTTTAATCTCTCCACGATGAATGTTGGGACTTATCTTCTCATCTTTCCGATGATGTTGGGGATGATGTTGATTGCAGAATATGTAACGGCTCAAATTCCTGTGAGTGGCCCTTTCTTCGGTCCGTATTTCGATTATTTTTCTTCATTAATGGACCAGATGACCAGAGATAAAGCAACCATGATCGTTCTGGCGGTCATTATGGCTCCCGTTTTCGAAGAGGTTATCTTTCGTGGCATAATTCAGAAAGGATTGATGAATAAAGGAATGAAACCAATATACGCCATAATTGTTTCTGCATTGGTTTTTGCGCTGGTTCACGGCAATCCGTGGCAGTTTGTAGGAGCGGTGCTTTTGGGTTGCATTCTGGGCTTGGTTTACTACAAAACAAAATCCTTATTGATGCCCATTTTACTCCATGGGTTTAATAATTTGTGTTCTTCATTGCTCATATTTTATGGCAATACGGAGAGCTTTTCAGATTTCTTTAACGTGTCGGAATACGTGGTTTTAGGAGTGGGAATTGTATTACTTGCAGTGTTCTATTTCTTGTTCACGAGAAAGTATCGGGTGCATTATTCCGAAACCAATCAGCAATAATAAAATAAATCTATAATAATGAAAGAAATCCTAATCGCTACCCATAATCAACATAAAAAAGAGGAGATCCAGCAGATTTTGGGTGAGGATTACAAAGTGACCTCATTGACCGACTATGAGATTTTTGATGAAATTGTAGAAGATGGACATACGTTTCATGAGAATGCTCACATTAAAGCCCAATATTGTTTCAACAAAACGGGCAAAGCTTCTTTAGGAGACGACTCCGGTTTGGTGGTGGAAGCCCTCAACGGAAGCCCAGGAATCTATTCTGCACGTTATGCTGGAGATCATGACTTTGCAAAGAACATCGCTAAGGTTCTGGATGAAATGAAAGAGGAGGACAATCGTAATGCATACTTTATAACCGTAATGTGCCTCGTGGATGATGCAGGTGCGCACTATTTTGAAGGAAGAGCTTATGGTCAGTTAACGCATCATGTTCGTGGGGAAAAGGGTTTTGGCTATGATCCGATTTTCGTTCCCGAGCATCATGAGATTACCTTCGCGGAAATGCCTGCTGCAGAAAAAAATAAAATCAGCCACCGAAAAAAAGCAATTGATCAGTTTTTGGAAGCGCTTAATCATTAAAATCAGCACGAAAAATCGTATTTTTGCACTCAATTATAATTAAACATGTTAGAAAAGATTGATGAATTATTGGCGGAAGTGAACAGGTTTACTTCTTCTAATAAAGATGAAATTGAACAATTCCGCATTCGTTTCAGCGGAAAAAAAGGGATATTGAATGATATTTTCGCTCAGTTTAAAGAGGTCGCCAACGAACATAAGAAGGAGGTTGGGCAAAAGATCAATGCCCTTAAGCAAGCGGTAGAAACTAAATTTGAAGAGCTGAAAAATGCCACTGCCTCTACCATTATCGTAGAAAAGGAAGATCTTACCAGACCCGGATTTCCTGCAGCATTGGGAACGAGACACCCCATTAATCTGGTGAAGAACAGAATTATTGAAATCTTCAAATCCATTGGGTTTGCTGTGGCAGACGGACCAGAGATTGAAGATGACTGGCACAATTTTACCGCACTTAATTTACCCGAATATCATCCCGCGCGCGACATGCAGGATACTTTTTTTATTGAAACCAATCCGGATGTTTTGTTGCGCACCCATACTTCATCAGTGCAAATTCGTTATCTCGAACAACACCAGCCGCCCGTGCGGATTCTTTCTCCGGGCAGGGTTTTTAGAAATGAAGCAATTTCTTCTCGTTCGCATTGTATTTTTCACCAAATCGAAGGTTTGTATATCGACGAAAATGTGAGTTTTGCTGACTTAAAGCAAACCATACAGTTTTTCACAACGGAGTTGTTTGGTAAATCAAAAATCAGAATGCGCCCTTCTTATTTCCCTTTCACTGAGCCAAGTGCTGAAGTGGATGTGTATTGGGGTTTAAACTCCGAAACTGATTATCGCATTACTAAAGGAACCGGTTGGCTCGAGATTATGGGTTGCGGAATGGTTGATCCCGCTGTGCTGAAAAATGTTAACATCGATGCTGATAAGTATTCTGGTTACGCCTTCGGGATGGGAATCGAAAGAATCGTGATGTTGCTATACCAAATGAGCGATATTCGAATGTTTTTCGAAAATGACAAGCGAATGCTGGATCAGTTTGTATCTCTTTAAAATTATTTCAATTAAATTTTAGTTAAATATTGCAATAATATGTATAATAGATTATTGCATTTTTTATTTAAAGTTGTTTTTAGGGATTAAAAATTATTTTGTAAATTCAAATAAAACCTATTTATCCCCCAATTCCAGGCGTCTTTTTCTTCTGCCGGCGAGTTGGTATTCTGATTTTTTTTCAAACATCTCGATCGAGCTGAAAAGGTAATTTTAGTATCTTCGTTCCATGAAAAAAACGCTGTTTTGTTTGTTGTTATTGCTGCTATCTATTCCGCTTTTTGGGCAGAAAGAACATATTTCCAGTTTCAATTCGTTGACAATTACTTACAAATTTCACCCTCAATTTTTTCTTTACGGTGAAGGGCAGCTTCGCGGTATTGATGATTATTCTTACCCTGATTATTACGAAGTAAAAGGTGGAATTGGGTACAATGTTACCGCCAATCATAAACCTTTTATTGGAGTAGGAAGGTATGTTACGTACAAGGAAAAAAAAGTGGACAAAGAAGAATTTCGTTTTTGGCTGCAGGATGTACTGGATGTAAAATACGGAAAATTCAAATTTGAAAACCGAGTGCGGGCAGAGAAAAGTTGGTTTTATGACCCGCAAAAAGATGAGCATACAAACCGGTATCGCTTTCGTTATCGCCTGAATATTTCAGTGCCGCTCAATTCGTCATCCGTGCAGCCAGGGACTGTTTTTGCCAACGCCTACAGTGAAACTTTCTTCGTTACCGAGAAACTGGTTTTTGCGAGAAATCGACTCTATGGTGGATTTGGATATCAGATCGACGAAACTTTTGGGGTAGCTTCTGGTTATCTTTGGCAGCGTGAATTTGCTGCTTCAGGTAATAAAAATCTGCATTTTATTTATTTCGCACTCAATATCAATATTGACGATTCGGAAGAGAAAAACTATAGTTTTCCGGGAGCAGATTAATGTTGATAACTTTTTGATGATAAAATATTTTAATTCTAAACATTGTTTTTTAGGTTTAGTTCAATTCATTATATTTGTCCAAATAAAATTTCGGATAGCCCATCGCGGTATCCAGAATAAATCAAAATGATGATCGGTGAAGCGCATTTTCGTTTCATTTTTAAATTAAAAATATTAAAACAATACAATGAAGTTTATCGTTGCTAGTGGCGAATTGCAGAAAGCACTGAGTACAGTGAGTGGTGTTATTTCCAGTTCTCAGTCCAGACCAATTCTTGAAAATTATCTTTTTGAACTCGAAGATAATCAGCTAAAAATTACTGCTTCGGACGGCGAAACAACGCTTATTACAACCATCGAAGTAAAATCTGACGACGCCGGTAAAATTGCAGTTCCTGCTAAAATTTTTCAGGAATTTGTGAAAACCTATGGTGAGCAACCGCTTACACTTTCGGTGAAAGCATCCGAAGACGGAAACGGAAAATTGCTCGAAATTCTGGATGAGAAGGATAACTTTGCCGTTGCGCTCGATAATGAAGAAGATTACCCGGAACTTCCGGAATTCGATCCTGCACAAAACGTTAAAATCAGTTCCGGAGTATTGTCGGAAGCACTCACCAATACATTATTTGCAACCAGTAACGATTCGTTACGTCCTGTAATGACGGGTGTTTTGTTCCAGTTCAAAGAAGACGAAACCAATTTTGTAGCCACCGATTCGCATCGCCTGGTGGTGTACAAAAGAACCGATTTGGTGAATGCAGAACCCATCGAATTCATTATGCCGAAAAAGCCATTGGCTATCTTCAAAAATATCTTGTCTTCATCCAACGATGAAGTGACCATCGAGTTCAACGACAACATGGCGAAATTCACCTTTGGCAACAATATTTGGATCTGCCGCCTGATTGATGGCAAATATCCAAATTACACCGCTGTGATTCCGAAAGATAATCCTAATGTTTTGACAATCAACAGGAATTTGCTTTTAAATTCCATCAGAAGAGCATCCATCATGTCGAATAAATCGACCAATCAGGTTCGCTTTAAACTGTCTGGTAACGTGTTGCACCTTCATGCTGAGGATACTGAATACGCCAACAAAGCCGATATGCAAATTCCTTGCGACTACAACGGGGAAGACATCAACATCGGATTCAGCTCCAAATTCCTGACAGAAATGTTGTCCGTTTTGGGATCAGACGATATTACCATGAAAATGTCGCAGCCCAATCGTCCCGGAATCGTAGAACCAGTGGATGGGCTGGAAGAGGAAGAACAAATCCTGATGCTTTCAATGCCGGTCATCGGAATGTAAAAAATACTTTATCATATACAGAGGCCCGGGAATTTTCCGGGTCTTTTTTTTAGGAGCTATTTCCGGCTTTCCGCGCTCGCTTTTTTCGGCGGCGGCGGAGCCGCCGCCGAAAAAGAGCTCAAACAAACGCTGCAATCCGAGCTAGGAACAATCGTATTTATCGCAAATTGCCGCTTTTGAAACAATTTTGTTGCCTTTTTTTACCCAAAAAACACGATATTTGCAACCGGTATTGTCCACTTGATATTGAGTGGACTTCCTATTATTTATTCATCTGAATTTCAACCCTATAGAATGAAAATTTCAAACAACTGGCTCAAGCAATTTATTACAACCGACCTTAAAACAGAAAAGATTGGCGAATACCTCACCGATATTGGCCTCGAAGTAGAAGGAATAGAAAAATACGAGTCCGTGAAGGGCAGCTTGGAAGGAATTGTTGTCGGAAAAGTTCTTACTTGCGAACAGCATCCTAATGCCGATAAACTCAAGAAAACTACAGTGGATGTAGGCCACGGTAAAATACTTAATATTGTGTGTGGTGCGCCCAACGTGGCAGCAGGACAAATTGTTCCGGTTGCCGTGGTAGGAACCGTCATCTACAACGGAAATGAATCGTTTACCATTCAGAAAGCAAAAATTCGTGGTGAGTATTCCGAAGGGATGATTTGTGCAGAAGACGAACTCGGACTAAGCAACGATCATGGCGGAATTATGGTGCTGGATGAGACCTATAAACTGGGCGATCCGTTGGCCAATTATTTTGACCTTGCTCATGACGAAGTGTACGAGATTGGCTTAACGCCCAACAGAACAGATGCCATGTCGCATTATGGTGTTGCCAGGGATTTGCATGCTTTTCTTATCAACAATCAATTGAAGTCGGAGTTTGAAAAAATTACTTCTCAACCGCTGAATATTGAAGGCACCACAGATTTTCAGTTGGAGGTGCAGGATGCCGAAATTTGTCCGAGGTATATCGGTGCTGTTATCGAAAATATTCAGGTAGCAGATTCTCCCGATTGGTTAAAAAACCGAATTAAAGCTATTGGCTTAAGCCCTATCAACAACATTGTGGATATTACCAATTATATTCTGCACGGTTTGGGACAGCCGCTACACGCTTTTGATGCCGATAAAATTGAAGGGCGAAAAGTGAAAGTGGGGGTTGCTCCACAAGGAACCCTATTCACCACATTGGATGGCGTGGAAAGAACACTGAACGGAACAGAAATCATGATCAAAGACGGGAACGACAAGCCGATGTGTATTGCCGGCGTTTTTGGAGGTAAAGATTCCGGCGTTTCTGCAAATACCAAAAGTATTTTTCTGGAAAGTGCCTATTTTAACCCGGTGGCAGTAAGAAAAGGGGCGAAGTTGCACGGGCTGAATACAGATGCCTCTTTCCGTTTTGAAAGGGGAGTGGATCCGAACAATGTACGCACCGCAATAACGTACGCCATCTCATTGATTGAGGAAATATCAGGTGGTAAACTAGCAGGTCAATTATTGGAGTTTTACCCAAAAAAAATTGAAAATCAATATGTTATTCTTCGCTTTTCGAAAGTGGAGCAAATTCTGGGAACTAAAATTCACAGAGAAAAAATTAAAGAAATTCTGAAGTCTTTGGAGATTGAAGTGCTGAATGAAATTCAGAATGGGCTAGAGATTTCTATACCGCCATACAGAGCCGATATTACAAGAGAGATCGATGTTATTGAGGAAATTCTAAGAATCTATGGTTACAATAAAATTGATGCGCCGCAGAAAATATCGTTCACGCCTGTGAAGCTTAGTTTTGATGATCAGGATGCACTCGAAAACTTCTGGGCAAGGACATTGCAGAGCAACGGATTCAATGAGGTGCTGAACAATTCGCTCACTTCGGTAAAAGATGAATCTAATGCCGTAAAACTACTGAATCCGCTGAGTGGTGATCTTGCTTTTATGCGAACTTCACTGGCAGAAGGTTTGCTTCAGAATGCCGATTACAATATCAAAAGAAAAAATCCAGATCTGAAGTTTTTTGAATTGGGAAAAATTTATCATAAGGTTGATGGTAAGTATTTGGAAAGGAAACAATTGGCGTTATTGGTAACCGGTCGCAATGTTCCTGAAAACTGGCTGCAGCCCAAATCAGCCACCGATTTTTATTACCTTAAATCCTATGTAAAAGTTCTTTTAGATAAACTGCAACTCGACATCGATGAGAAACCGTTGATCGACGGACGGTTTTCGGATGCACTGGAACTTACTGCCGACGGAAAAACGGTGGCGAGATTGGGGAAAATTTCCAAAGAATTGCTTAAAGATGCCGATATAGATCAGGAATGTTTCTATGCAGAAATCGAGTTGGAAAACTGCCAGAAACTGCGCTCTACCGAAAATCTTAAGTTTGTAGATATCCCCAAATTCAACAAAATCAGAAGAGATTTGGCACTCCTTATCGACAAGGATGTTTCGTATGATGAACTTTATCAATCGGCACGAAAAAACCGTTCGAAGTTCCTGAAGAATATTTCGCTTTTCGATGTGTATGAAGGAAAAAATCTTCCAGAAGGTAAAAAATCCTACGCCATGAGTTTTGAGTTGTTGAACGAGGAAAAAACGCTGGAAGAAAAGGATATTTCAGAAGTGATGAATACGTTAATCAACAACTTCAAGAAGGAGTTTTCAGCTGAATTAAGAGGATAACCCAATCGAAATTAAAAAGAATTGCGACTCAATAAGGGTCGCATTTTTTTTAGCGGCAAACATTTAAGCTTCATTTTTCGGTGTTAATGAATTATATTACTTAAATTTGATTTTCAAAATCGTTAAAAAATGAAAAAATCCAATATTAAGAATTTTGCTTTGTCTGTATGCGCGGTTGCTGCAATTGCTTCTTGCTCTGCAGTTTCTTCTTCTAAAGTGGGAACTGCACAGCCCAATCTTTCCAATACGCAATGGAAACTTGCAGATGAAGTAAAAGGGAATGTACCAACCTTAATTATTGAAAACGGAAAAGTAAATGGCAATGCCGGGTGCAACAATTATTTTGGGGCACTTACATTGGATGCCACTGCGGGAAATTTTGTAGCGGAAAACCTGGGCGTTACCCGAAAAATGTGTGAGAATATGAGTGTGGAAGATAACTTTCTAAAGATGCTGCAACAAGCAAACAAATATGTGGTTTCTGGCAATACGCTTCAGCTTTACAAAGACCAATTGCTCCTGCTGAAATTCAACAAACAGTAAAGAAAAATAAAAGGAACCTTTTTGAGGTTCCTTTTTTATTTTATTCTTCGTCTTCTTCTTCGTCGTATTTTGCGAGTTCATCGTCGCACCATTTAAAGGCGGCTTCTACCACTTTGGTGGCTTCATCTGCCATGGTTTCTTCGTCGTCACCTTCCAGGTCATCCAGCCATTCCACTTCTTCTTCTTCCACATTCAGGATGAATCTTGGGTATTCTGTATGAACGACAAATAAATCTTCAGGAAAATCTGAATTGTCGGCTAGTAAAAACTTAGGTAATTTCATTGTTATTTATTTTAATGTTGGTTTGACGGCTCCTGACAAGAAACAACGTCACAAAATGATTTTCAATATTGGACTTTTTCCTGTAAAAACTTGCTCAAAGATAGTCAATTTTTGTTTTTTGATAAAATTTTAACACAAATTTAATTAGGGTCGCTTTTTAAATAAAATCATATAAACATCACCTTTTTCTACAGAATGAATCGGGATGAATTTCCCAGAATTGAACAGTTCATCAATGGTTTCATCGCTTTCATTATACACATTAGAAAACAGCACATACTGCTCACCTGCATCTCCGATACCATATTCTCTGTCGTCGTTCAAAAGCGCGGTATTGCGGAAAGTGGCTGTATTGGGAAAAAAAGTTTTGATATTAGCGGGTGCAATTCTTTGCGCATCCACATAGTTTTTCATGTCGCGCCAAACGTCATAATACGTCCAATGAAGAGGCATCGAGTCCCAGCTTTTTGCCACTCTTAAAGGATAAACCCAAATATAGCCCACGAAAAGATAGCCGAAAATGGACCAGACAAAATACCGATTTTCTTTTTCATGAACTAAGAACCAGTACACAATTCCCATCGTCATAGGCAAAGTAACAGGCAATACATATCGGTGACCAATGGAATTTTGGTAAGGAATAGTTGTCACAAAAAAGATGAGAAACTGCCCGAAAGCAATCAGGGAGATCAGTAAGAAATTACGGTCTAATGTTTTGGTTTTGATGCTTTTAATGATAATGTACACTAATAATAGCAGGTAAATGATTTTTCCCAGATCAAAAATTCTCCAAAAGAAGAAAAATGAATTTTTCAACATTCCAAAAGCATCGGCATATTGCGCGGACTTTTCCCAACTTTTAGACACAGTGTTGTGAATAATCCAACCTCGTGCTTCATAAAAACTGAATAGGAAGAGCGCAAACAGCAGAAACCCTGGAACAAAAACCCAGTACTGCGACAATCTGAATTTGCGGTCTATGAAGATTTGTCTCAAAAATACAAATGCCACAATCCCAATGCCCGACATCGTTGCCCGTAAACTCACCATAATTAATCCAGAGAAGAAGAGGGTAGTCCAGAGTTTTTCTTTCCTTAATAGCGCATTCAGTGTTGCCAGAAAAAAGAAAATGTGAAAAATTTCAAAGGTGAGCAGCGTGAGTTGGGTAAGAATTACACTTTCTAAAATCACCGCTGCAAAACAAATCCAGCGATCTCTTTGGCTGCGAAGAAAGAAACTCACTAATCGGAATAATTGCCAAAAGACTCCAAAAATAAAAGGCCAAATAAGCCAGTGAGAAATTTCGATGCTGCGTCCGAAAATTTTCCAACCCAATGCAAGATACATCCCCGTGAAAGGTTGATGTCCCGTGGTGATGGCATCGGGAAGATAGAGTGTAGAGAAATGTGTGTCGTAATAATAATTTGCCGGAACGGCCAACTGAATAATGTTGTCCCAGAAGAAGAAGAAATCCTGACTGAACACCACCAACAGCAGCGATAATACCAAAAGTATCGTCCCGTTTTTGATCATCGTCTTTGAAGAAGAATTCTCAGCCATAAATCCGTTTCGTTATCAGCAAGCTTTCAGGTTATTTCAAAAACATTTTCGACACCTTTTCTGCTTTCTTCGATTCGGAATAGTCATAAAAACCTTCACCGGATTTTACGCCCTTTTTGCCCGCCATCACCATGTTGACCAACAATGGATTGGGTGCATATTTGGGGTTTTTGAAACCGTCATACATCACATTCAAAATAGCAAGGCAAACATCCAAGCCGATGAAATCCGCCAACTGAAGTGGGCCCATCGGATGTGCCATTCCCAATTTCATTACGGTGTCGATTTCTTCCACGCCGGCAACACCATTGTATAAAGTTTCTATGGCTTCGTTAATCATGGGCATCAGAATTCTGTTGGCCACAAAGCCAGGATAATCGTTCACTTCCACCGGAACTTTTCCTAAAGATTTCGACATTTCGAAAACCGCATCAAAGGTGGCTTGCGAAGTTGAATACCCTTTGATGATTTCCACCAATTTCATGATGGGAGCGGGGTTCATGAAGTGCATCCCGATCACTTTTTCGGGTCTTTGGGTTGCCGCCGCAATTTTAGTAATAGAAATAGAAGAGGTATTGGTGGCCAGGATACAGTTTTCGGGTGCAAACTCGTCCATCTGTCCAAATATTTTCAACTTTAAATCCTGATTTTCAGTTGCTGCTTCTACGATTAAATCTGCATCTTGGGCAGCGTCTTTCAGCACGGTAAACAGTGTGATATTGGCTAAAGTTTCTGCTTTCTGCGCTTCTGTTAAATTTCCTTTTGAGACAATGCGGTCAAGATTGCTGCTAATGGTTTTCAGCCCCTTGTCGAGTGCTTCCTGCGAAACATCCACTAAGTTGACTTTAAAACCAGTTTGTGCAAAAGTATGTGCAATTCCGTTTCCCATGGTTCCTGCTCCTATAACGACGATGTTTTTCATTTCTAATTTAATCTTTTAAAAATTTTTGTTAGGATAAATCCTAGATTAGGGTCAAATTTATTAATTCTTCCTGTTGTAAATCCAACTCCAACTCCATTAGAATATGGATTAAATTCAGCACCGACCAAACCAAAACCAGAAAAATTAAGAAAAGACGAGGGTTTATCTTCTTTACTTTTTATCCAAATTGTCATACCAGTAATTCCACCTTTACTTATTTTTAATTCTTTTCCTATTGTTGATTGAAACTCCATAAATTCTCCAGAACCAATTTCATATTTATTATTATCAATTTTAAAAGATATCTTTTTGGATTTGATCAAGTCATCACTTCCGAAGACATATACTTTGTTTTTTTCGAGATTATTGAAATTTTCTTGAAGAACATCATCATCAACACGGAAAATGTCAAATGTTAATTGCGAATTTTCATTGTCGATTTTGCTATAATCTATAAATTTAAAAGAATTTGCACCAATCCTTTGCGCCTCAGTTTTGATTACTTCATATAAATTCTTTACCATATCCGTTTTCCCCGTCGATTTTATTTTGGCTAAAAATTGGGCACTATCTGAATTGGTCTTTTCATCAAGAAAAGTAAAGAATTCATTTTCAGAAGTATGTAAGGAATCTTTTTTTTCTAAATATTCTATTTTTTGTGAGAATGTAAAAAATGATACAAATAAAAATAAGAAGGAAAACTTTTTCATTTTGATTCAATTTGGATTTGAATTTTAAGTCCTAAAAATACTATTTATTCAGCGAATCGAAAACTGCTTTGGAAATATCAGAAATCATTTGGCAGTTTACGGTTTCACTTTCATAAGAATCGTTCACAAATACCGATATGGCGTAATGTCGGCCGTTCGGAAGCGCTACAATTCCGCTGTCGTTTTCGGCAACCGTCAATCCATTTTGGTCTTTACCAGACGATCCTGTTTTGTGCGCAACAGAGTCGGGCGGCAGTTGCTGTACGAGTTTGTTGCTACCAGTGGTGGTTTGCTGCAAGATGTGGTAAAGATATTCAGTTGATTTTTTCGAGAGAATTTTCCCGTTGTAGAAGGATTTATAGAGTTTGCTCAGTGATTTTACAGAAGTATAATTGCCATAGAAATATTTCGGATTACGGTGCATTTCTTCTTCATTATACTGAATCCTGAGGTTTTTTACCTTTTTCTCTTCCATGAATTGTTGAACCGTTTTTGGTCCACCAAGTATCCTCAACAAAATGTCGGTGGTGTTGTTATCGCTTAGTGAAACGGAATAATACAGCAATTCAGCAAGTGATAATTCATAATTTCCGTCTGGTTGTTTATCGCGAAGCGGGCTGTATGTGTTGGGAAGCAGTTCTTCCTTTTTAACGAAAAAGGCCTGATCGAGCTTTAGCTTGCCCTGATCCACATAGTGCATTGCAGTAAGTGCGATATGAAATTTAAAAACACTCAGCATAGGTAGTTTCCTATCGGCGTTCTCATTGTTCAGGTCAAAAGGAAAATCAATGCCGATGACCGAAACGGCCACGGTGGCCTTTTTTTGTGCAGATATTTCGGAAATACGCTGGCTCAAAGCAGATTTTTGTGCAAGAGAAATCGAAAATGCACATAAAAAAATAAAGGGAAATAATCGGATCATTGGTTGAGGTTTTTTTAATAGATTTAATCTTCGGTTTTGGTATAGCTTTTACCTTCTTCCAAAAAAGTTGCATTATTGGTTGAAGTTTTAAATTTTGTGGGGATATATTTTCTTTTTCCGTCGATTCGGTTCAGGAATACGGCGAAATGAAGATGCGGCCCGTTCGAAAACCCTGTGTTTCCACTAAAGCCAATGAGCTGCCCTTTGCGAACTTCATCACCTATTTTTACAACTACTCCTTTTTGTTTCAAATGCGCATAATCGGCGAAACTACCGTCGAAATGCATGATGACGATTTTGTTGTTGAATTTTGCACAGGAAATATTGGCACAGTTGGTGTTGTGCTGATCCTGTGTTTCCACCACTTTGCCGTCGCGAGCAGCAAAAACAGAATCCCCAGTTTTCAAATTGAAATCGAGCGCGTCAATGTTCTGGTGAGAAAGTTTTCCGTTATAACCTTGATACACCAGATGCGTTTTCCCTTTTTCGAACGGTAGCGAATACTCGTAGTCTTTGTCGTAATTTTCCTGGGTTACATCTCCGAAATTAACCATACTGGTGTAGTTGAATTCGTTTTTTTGATAAGGATTGATGGGGCTTAGCGTTGTAATCGGGAATTGATTGGTGTTCGCAGGAATTACTACCGTCACTTCTTTTCCAGCAGTTGATTTAAGATTGTCGAGCGTAGTAAACGTAAATTTGGCAGACATCGGCATCTCCTCCTGATTATCAGCAAAAATAGAAATTTCGTTTCCAACTTTTTCGTTATAGAAATTTACTTTCCATTTCTTTTGGGAAAAAAGAAAAAGACTGGAAAAAAAGAGCAGCAAAGATAAAAATTTTGTCATGTGGAGGTGATGATTTTTAAACCTCATCATTTGAATTTACTTTGAAATCAGTTTCATAATTTCGAGGGCTACTTTCAGCGCTTCCGTTCCATCTTCCAGCGAAACTTCCACATGATGTTTACCATTGATGGCATCTGCTAAACTTTCCAGCTCGTCTAGTATTGCATTATTGGGCTGTATGTCAGGATATTCGAAAAGGATTTGGTTTTTCTCACCCTCTGCATTTTCAATGATCATATCGAAATCAGATGGATGTTCCGGTGCAGGTCTCATACGGATCACTTCAGCTTTTTTCTCTAAAAAGTCCACCGAGATATAGGCATCCCGCTGGAAAAACCGGGATTTGCGCATGGCTTTCATCGAAATTCTGGAAGTGGTGAGATTGGCCACACAGCCGTTTTCGAATTCAATTCTGGCATTGGCAATATCGGGCGATTTAGAAACCACACAAACACCGGATGCATGGATGTTTTTAACTTTTGATTTGACGATAGAAAGTAAAATATCAAGGTCGTGAATCATCAAATCAAGCACCACCGAAACGTCGGTTCCTCGCGGATTAAATTCTGCTAACCGGTGAATCTCAATAAACATTGGATCTTTGATATAATCTTTGGAGCCTATAAATGCAGGATTGTATCGTTCAACGTGCCCCACCTGAGCTTTAATTCCATACTCGCGGCATTTGAAAAGAATCTCTTCTGCCTGTTGCAGCGTTTGCGTGATGGGTTTTTCGATAAAGAAATGTTTGCGCTTTTCGATGGCCTTCATGGCGTAGTCGTAGTGATAAACTGTTGGGGTGACAATGTCCAGCACATCAATCTGCTCCAGCAAATCATCGAACTGATCAAAATAGCGATAGCCCAACTCAGCTTCAATTTTTTTTCCGTTTTCGACATCAGCATCATAAAAGCCAACCAAATCGTATTTTTGGGATTGGTTCAGTAATCTTAAATGGATTTTTCCCAAATGCCCTGCACCAACCAAACCTGCTTTCAGCATAGAATTTTTTTTTCAAAGATAATATTTTTTGCAGCAGCATTCAAGTTTCTGCCGGACGAATCGGTGGTCTTGCTTTTCAATATTAATTGCAATAGATTTGCTCTTTGCAAACACTTTTGTTTTGCTAAATAATGCGTCATTCTGCAAAACTCTGAATGATAATGTATAAACTCAAAAAGCGATATGCAGGATACTTTTCTTCATAAAGGGAAACGAAAAAAACTGGTAGATTATCTTCGGAATCATGTAGGAATTACCGATGAATTGGTACTTAAAGCCATGAACGAAATACCGCGCCACCTTTTCCTTGAAAGCATTTTTGAAGATTATGCCTATGAAGACCGCGCATTTCCAATTATGGCACAGCAAACCATTTCGCATCCTTCCACCGTTGCCGAGCAAACCGAACTTTTGGAGTTGAAAGAGAAAGAAAAAGTATTGGAGATCGGTACTGGCAGCGGTTATCAAACTGCGGTTCTGGTGGCCATGAATGCCTTGGTGTACACCGTAGAACGCCAAAAAGAACTGCACACTTTTGCCCAGCAAAAACTCAGGAAGATGCATCTTAGCCCTAAATTCCAAAGTTTTGGTGATGGATTCGCCGGGTTGCCCACTTTTGCTCCATTCGATAAAATCTTGGTGACATGTGGTGCAGAAGTGCTCCCAACAGAGCTGTTGAAACAAATGAAAGTGGGAGGAAAAATGGTTATTCCGATGGGCAAAACCGAAGAACAGATCCTGTACCGGTTCACTAAAATTTCGCCCACAGAATTTGAAAAAGAGGAATTTGGACGATACAAATTTGTGCCGATGTTGGGAGATACTAATCTGTAAATCAAGTTATTAAATGTGATTTGTTCTGAATTCTGAGTCTGCAAATTCGTTTCAATTTTTTACATTGTAATTTTTTGAACCTTTCACTGCTGGTTTTGTATTTAGTTTTGATGGAAAATTTATAACCATGAAAACTACAATTACCTTTTCGGGAGTTTACCTTCCTTATTTTTTGGCAAGAAAGATTCTGAGCAAGTTTACCTTCTTTCTCAGCTTTTGTTTCTTCTTCATTAATGCACAGACGTTTACCTTTACCGGAGCTGGAGATGGATCGTCTTGGACGGATGCACAAAACTGGAGCCCGGCCACAGTACCTTACTTAACGGTTAATAATTGCGTTGCCAACATTCCTAATGGTTTTACTGTGACAATTCCTTCGGAATCGAATTTGCGGATGGATGGCGGAACCATCAACGGACCTGGAACAGTGGTCAACAACGGAGTTTTTGCTTTGGATACCAATACAGCCAAATACCTGTCTGGGCTTGTTTTTGTGAACAATGGAACACTGAAATCTGGAACTGGCATCAGTTACCCCGTCAATTTTAGCTTGTTTTCAAATTCAACCTTGAATAACAGCAGTAGTGGCCACATTATCATCGATGGTATTGGGTTTACCTTTTCAAATGGCCTCAGTAGTATGATTAATAATAACGGTACCGTAACTAAAACAGGCACTTCAGAGAAATTTATTGCTGCACCTTTTACCAATAAAGGAACTGTCAATGTTCATTCAGGAATTTTAAATTTCTCAGGGAACAAGTATTTTGAAACCGGCGTTTACAATGTTTTGGCAGATTCCGAATTGAAAATTTCCAGTAGTACCGGCTATTTTAAAGGAGTGTGGACGGGTGAAAATGTAGGTGTTTTCAGTATTAACGGCTCCAATCTGGTGGCCGAAGGGAATTCGGTAACCAACCAGATTTCAGGCAACGGCTTACTATTCTTCGAGGGTACGATTTCCGGTCCAGGCAGTTTTCTTAATGATAGTTTATTAACGGTTGACGGCAATGTAAGCAAATACCTCAGTAATCTAAACTTTTCAAACACTGGCACTGTTCGATTGGGCACGGGAATAAATCATTCCATTAATCTGATTCTTTTTTCTGATACCACCATGAATAATCAACTGACGGGTGAAATCATCATCAACGGAATTGGTCTTAATTTTTCTAATGGTTTAAACAGTATCGTGAATAATTATGGTAAAGTGACCAAGTTGGGCGACAATGAAGAAATCATTAACGCACCTTTCAGCAATAGAGGAAGCATCGACGTGCAAATGAATATTCTAAATTTCAATGGACTCAAATATTTTGAATCTGGCAACTATAATGTTTCTGCAGGTGCCCATTTAAAGGTTTCTAGTAGTACTGGTTATTTTAAGGGCGTTTGGAGTGGTAACAATGCCGGCACATTCAGCATCAGCGGTAGCAATATGGTTGATACTGGAAATACCGTAACCAATAACATCACGGGTAACGGATTGTTTTTTTCTGAGGGAACCATCAGTGGACAAGGCGAATTCATTAATAATACAAAATTTGATGTCGGCGAAAACAGCACTAAATATTTAAGCAATCTCACTTTCACTAACAATGGTGTAATGACTTTAGGAACTGGAACTGATCTGCCCAATAATTTAATACTTTATTCTAATAGTACATTGAATAATAGCATTGGTGGACAGATCGTGATTAACGGAATTGGACTTACTTATTCCAACGGTTTGTATAGTGCCGTCAACAATAATGGCACCGTAAAGAAAATTGGCAACTGGCAGGAGAGTATTGTGGCGACTTTTGTCAACAAGGGAGTGATTGACGTGCAACAGCACACACTGGAATTTTCAGGAGATAAATATTTCGAAACGGGAGCGTACCATACATCGGCAGGCGCCCAATTGAAAGTATCCGGAAATACCGGTTATTTTAAAGGCATTTGGACAGGATCCGGATCCGGCATTTTTTCTATTGATGGCAACAATTATATCATCAGTGATAACACGATGACCAACCAGGTGAGCGGTAATGGACTGCTTTTCAGTTCGGGAACGATTTACGGTCCGGGCGCACTTATTAACGAAACATTATTGACGGCAGACAGCAATTCAACTAAATACTTCAGCAATATGACTATGATGAATAAAGGGACTTTCAAACTGGGAACGGGAACTGATTATTCCAATAATTTTATTCTTTATTCAAACAGTGTTTTAAACAATACAAATACCGGAATACTGACCAGCAACGGAATCGGAATGACCTACAGCAACGGCTCTGAAAGCAAGTTGCTCAATGGCGGAACACTGCAAAAACTTGGGAGTTTTAGCAAAACTTTTGCGCTGCCTGTTGAAAACAGTGGAACTATCGAAGCAAGAGAAGGTTCGCTTGATTTTTCGCATCAACTGACCAATCTTTCAGCCGGTTTGGTTAAAGGGCATGAAATCTCCCTACCTTCTGGCACAAATTTTAGCAATAGCGGTACATTCGATCCGGGAGTTGAGGTAGGAACAATGCTGGTGAAAAATAGTTTCAAGATGGATGGTGGCACATTACAGTTTAACCTGAATGGCATCGTAGAAAAAAGCGGTTACGACTATCTTAATTATACAGGATCCACAGCGCCCACTCTCAACGGAAATGTGAAGGTGAATCTCGGTTTTGCGCCGTCGCTGAATGACGAATTCAATGTATTTCGAACAACTTCTTCCACTATAGGTACTACATCGCTGCCAACGAGCATTACCGCACTTTTTGCAGATAAAATTTATACGTTCAATGTGGTATCTTCAACAAACTCAATCAAACTTAAACTGGCTAATATTGCTTTAGGAACAATCGATAACAAGATGAAGGACTTCAGCATTTATCCCAATCCTGTGGGAGAACTTCTTCATTTTACAGCGAAGGATAAAGTTTTTGCCATCACGATTTATGCAATGGACGGGCGGCAAATTTTGACTAAAATACCGAAGGTGAATGAAGGTTTTATGGATGTAAGAAATCTGAAAGCGGGCGTTTATGTGGCCGTGGTTCAGTTTGAAAATACTGTACAACGCTACCGGATCATTAAGAAGTAGATTAAACACAGTTTGTTAGACCTACCTGATCTGCATTTTTGACGGAAATGCGGATTGGGTTTTTTTGTGCAATTCCTTTTTATATTCCGACGGTGTTTTGCCGGTAAATTTCTTAAAGGCATTATTAAATGTTGTTTTCGAATTGAAGCCCGCTTCCAGCCCGATGGCAACTAAGGTGTAGTTTTCGAAATCGGGGTTGTGCAGGTATTTTTTAGCTTCTTCTACGCGCAATTGGTTAATATAATCTGAAAAGCCAATGGTCATTTCCTGGTTAAAAATTCTGGAGAGATAGCTTTTGTTGAGGTTCAAAGCGTCTGCTGTTTTTTCTAACGTTAAGTTGTTGTCGAGAAAGTTTTTCTCCACGATGATGAAATGCTGCAGCAAGTCGATATTTTTGTTTTTCGGGGGAGCGTTTTTTTTATTTTGTTGAATTCCTGCCGTTGGATTTTCGTCGTTGATGTGGGTTGCATATTCCCGAATTTCTTCTCGCTCTCGCGCAATCCCGAATTTGTAAATCCCGATGTGCCCAAGCCAATACACGGTAATCGCCATTCCTATCCACAAAATATAGTAGCTAGGTTCCAGCTCCATCATATCCAAAATGGTGAGTGCCACCCAAACCACACACAGGAAAAATGCCAAAATAGAAATTGTTGCTTTTAGCCATCTTAAATGCATCGGCGAGTGTAAATGATCCGCTTTTGCTGTAGTTTGCTCGTATTTTCGAACCAGAATGTAGCTTCGCACGATCAGCACAACTGAAAATGCCCATGAAAAAAATTCCTGAAATAAATACAAATCCCAGAAAAACTCGCGCAACTGATCTTGGTTGCCAGAGGGAACAATGGCCATTAAACATTTAAAAATAATGGATGCGATGAGGAAGAGCAGAAAAGGCAAATAAAGGAGCCGAAGTTTTTTGGTAATTCTCTTTTCAGGAAAAAGCAGCTGGCGAACGTAAAAATAGAAGAAAACTGCACTGAGCGAGGCCACCGGTATGTAAAGATAATCAAAGAAGAAGCGCACCGAGACGAGCTGGGAATCATTGATGAAATACTCCAAATTATTAACAGTAAAAGCCAGAATCATCATCAGCAGATAAGTAGTGCTTTCACTTTGGTACTTTTTTGAAGTACTTACTGCCAAAACAAAGATTAATCCCTGAATAATCCCCACCAGCATTAAGGTATTGTAAATATTCAAATTCAAAATTTCATGTTTTCGATGATTGAAAGGTGAACAAACGAGGTAAAATTATCATTTTTTTTGATCAAAATATCTTTTATTTTTTTGATTGACGGATGGTTAGCCACAATCAAGCCATAAAAATGTCGGTCGCGAATAGGTATATCCAAATATCATCATTATTTTTGCCCTTAATTTATTTTCCTATCTTACGAATCATTTATTTGCTCATGAAAAAACTACAGAACATACTTATTTCAACCCGAACAATGGCCGTATTGATGCTCGTATTTGCATTTTCGATGGCGTATGCCACTTTCTTGGAAAATGATTATGGCACACCTACAGCAAAGGCGCTCATCTACGAGGCGAAATGGTTTGAAGCTGTCATGTTCCTGCTGATTCTCAACTTCATTGGTAACATCTCCAGGTACCGACTTTGGAGAAAGGAAAAATGGGCAGTGCTGGTGTTTCACCTTGCTTTTATTCTTATTTTCATTGGCGGTGCTATCACGCGTTATATCAGTTATGAAGGAATCATGCATATTCGGGAAGGAGCCACTTCTAACGAAGTAATTACGGACAGAAATTTTTTCAAAATTCAGGTGGAAGAGAATGGTGATATTCTCAATTATCAGGATATTCCCTACATGATGATTCCCGATGATGCTAAGAAAAGTGCACTGCTTGCCAAAATTTTACCTCATAATTTTAGCGCCAGTTATGATTATCATGCAAAGCAAATTAAGGTAAAACAAATTCATTACATTCAGCGGAAAAAAGACAGTTTAATTGCAGATCCATCTGGTGAAGAATTTTTACACGTTGTTTCTGCTGGCCAAAAAGGCAGAGAAAATATCTTCATTAAATCTGGCGAAACTAAATCCATCAACGGTACTTTAGTCTCTTATAACCGACCCATCGACGGAGCCGTGGAAGTGAGGAACGATAATGGCACCTTAATGATTAAAACTCCAGTTGATGCCACTTTTATGACGATGGCAACCCAGCAGACAGGGGAAACAAAAAAAGATGAATACCAACCTCTTGCCCTTAGAAGTCTGTACACCATTAACGATTTGCGGCTTGTAGTTCCGGAGGGACTGAAAAAAGGCAGACTTATCGCGTTTGAAGGTGATAGAAAGAAAGACAAAGATATGGCGGACCAGCTCACTGTGGAGGTACAGGGTCCCAAAACAAAACAGCTCGTTGATTTGGTAGTGGAGAAAGGAAATTCCGGTCTTTTTAAGCAGATTTCATTAGACGGAATGAACATTATTCTCGGCTTCGGTCCCAAAGTTTATAACACCCCGTTTTCATTAAAGCTCGACAAATTCGTCATGGAAACATATCCGGGAAGTTCCTCGCCAAGCGCCTATGAAAGCCATGTACAGATCATAGATCAGGGCAAACAAACCCCTTATAAAATTTACATGAACCATGTCCTGAATCATGGTGGATACCGCTTCTTCCAGGCAAGCTTCGATGGTGACCGAAAAGGAACCGTACTCTCTGTCAATCATGATTTCTGGGGAACCAATGTGACGTATGTGGGCTACACGTTCCTATTTTTAGGGATGTTTGTTTCATTCTTTTGGAAAGGAACGCACTTCTGGAAGCTCAATAAGCAATTGAAAGCCATCAACAGGAAGAGAATTGCTGCTGCATTATTCCTGCTTTTTTCTTTCAGTTTCCATGCACAATATATTGATACACACGGAACTGATGGCTCCTCAAAGGTTAATCATAACGCTAATGATGGTCATCAGCACGATGATAAACAGGTTGCATTGATGCAGGAATCGGCGGAAACTAAAAAGTTGCGCTCTCCCAAACCCATTTCTCCTGATGAAATTATTGCCAGAAACAAGATTTCAAAAGAGCATGCCGATAAATTTGGCTATTTGCTGGTACAGAATTACGAAGGCCGTATCGTCCCAATGAATACCCAAGCGCTTGATGTATTACGCAAACTTTATAAGAGAGACTCATTTAAAGGAACTGATGGAAAATCGCTGGATGCCAACCAATGGTTCCTATCTATTAATACCGATACGCCGAGCTGGACGATGGTTCCCATTATAAAAGTGGGGACAAAAGGAGGCGAAGAACTGAGGAAGAAAACAAAGGCAGACGAAGAAGGTTATACCTCGCTGATGTCGCTCTTTCCAGCTGATGCAAACGGGCAACTGCATTATGTATTGGAAGATGATTATCAGGCGGCATTCCGGAAAAAACCTGCTGAGCAAACCAACTATGATAAAGAAGTGATTGCTGTGAATGATCGTGTGCAAGTCTTCAATGAGTTTTTCAGTGGGCAATTTTTAAGAATTATTCCGGTGAAAAATGATCCCAATTCTACTTGGCATTCTTGGCTCGACCAAAATTTTGAGCCGGATGAAGAATCTCAGAAAGTGATGGGTCCTTACTTCTCCAGTGTCCTGGATGCTGAGAAATCTGGCAACTGGAGCAAAGCGGATAAAGAGCTATCTGCCTTGGAGCAGTACCAGAAGATTTGGGGCAAGAATGTTGTGCCGGCACAATCTAAGGTGGATTTGGAAGTCTTCATGAACAAACTTAATCTTAATTTTAAGTTGCTCATTTTTTACACCATCGTGGGTGGGTTGCTTCTGGTTCTAGGTTTTGTGGAACTTTTTAAACCCGGAAAAACACTTAACAAAATCATTAAAGGAATTCTTATCGCGGGAATCATCGGCTATATTGCACATTTCTGCGGCTTGGTTGCAAGGTGGTATCTTTCGGGTCATGCACCTTGGAGCAATGGGTACGAAGCCATTATTTTTATTTCTTGGGTCGGTATTTCGGCTGGTTTAATGTTCTATTTCGGCATCGGAAAACCTTCGATGAAGAAATACGCTGATAAGGCGTTCAAAAGATCAGGAAATGTTTCTAATGCGCTTATTCCGGCCGCCGGCTTTATGGTAGCGGTCATCATGATGGGATTTGCGCATGGTGGTTCTGCACTCGATCCTCAAATTACACCTTTAGTTCCCGTACTTAAATCGTACTGGCTCATCATCCACGTGGCAATTATCACCAGCAGCTATGGTTTCTTTGCACTGTCCATGATTATTGCGGTATTTGTTTTGATCTTCTTTATTATATCCGATAAAAAACAGTACAGAATTCATCAGGATATTACCATAAAAGAATTAACCGTGGTGTCAGAAATGTCTTTAACCATTGGGCTCTTCGCACTTACTGTCGGTAACTTTCTGGGTGGTATTTGGGCCAACGAATCATGGGGAAGATACTGGAGCTGGGACCCAAAAGAAACCTGGGCTTTTATTTCCATTATGGTGTATGCTTTCGTGCTTCACATGCGACTGGTTCCTGGTTTGCGCGGAAAATGGGCATTTCATGTTGCTGCCATGTTTGCGTTTTGCTCCATGGTAATGACTTATTTTGGGGTAAATTATTACCTGAGTGGTTTACATTCTTACGCAGCCGGTGATCCGGTGCCGGTGCCTGCATGGGTGTACATCGGTTTGGCTTCAATGCTTACGTTGTCGGTGGTTTCTTATTTCCGACTGAAAAAGTTGCAACAAACCAACTGATTATTTATTCATTTTAATTTAGAAATAATGTCTGAACTCGTTTCTGTTTTGCAATCATCGTATCTGTATGAAGTGGAACTTGCCAAAAGTAAACTCTCTTCACGCGACATCCCAAGTTACATTAAAAATGAGTTTGTGAATAATGTTGCTGTGTTCCCCATTTCTCAAAATTACGTTTTGGTCGTAAGTGAGCGGGATAAGGAGGCAGCCCAAAAAATTCTAGCAGAAGATGATACGGTGGAAGATACCGATACCCTTTAGCAGCGCTTTTTTGATTAAAACATTCAATACCTGCGGTAACGATGTTGAGTCAAACTATACAATCAATTTATCATAAAATTTTATCAAAAATGATCGACTGGAAAACCGTCAAAGAATACGAAGATATTACCTACAAAAAATGTGGTGCCGTTGCACGAATTGCCATCAACCGACCGGAAGTGAGAAACGCTTTCCGACCTAAAACAACTTCAGAACTGTATGATGCATTTTATCACGTTTCGGAAGATCCTTCCGTTGGTGTTGTTTTGCTCACCGGAGAAGGGCCAAGTCCGAAAGACGGCGGTCATGCCTTTTGCAGCGGTGGCGATCAAAAAGCGCGTGGTCATCAAGGTTATGTAGGTGATGATGGCAGGCATCGTTTGAATATTTTGGAAGTTCAACGGCTTATTCGTTTTATGCCCAAAGTGGTGATAGCCGTGGTAAACGGTTGGGCAGTTGGCGGCGGGCATTCGCTGCATGTGGTGTGCGACCTCACTTTGGCGAGTAAAGAACATGCCATATTTAAACAAACCGATGCCGATGTGACAAGTTTTGACGGTGGTTATGGTTCTGCCTATCTTGCAAAAATGGTAGGGCAGAAGAAAGCCCGTGAAATTTTCTTTCTTGGGCGCAACTATTCGGCGCAGGAAGCTGCAGATATGGGAATGGTGAACGCAGTAATAGAGCATGCAGAACTGGAAAGTACTGCCTACGAATGGGCGCAGGAAATTCTCGGAAAATCCCCAATGTCGATTCGCATGCTGAAGTTTGCCATGAACCTTACCGACGACGGAATGGTAGGGCAGCAGGTTTTTGCTGGTGAAGCCACACGGCTTGCTTACATGACCGACGAGGCCAAAGAAGGTAGAAATGCATTTCTCGAAAAAAGAAAACCGGATTTCGGCGAAAATAAATGGATTTCCTAAGTTTTTAATTTTAATTATTTTTATGAAAGACTGGATTCACGCCGCAAGGTTACGCACTTTACCCCTTTCGATGAGCGGAATTATTATGGGCTCGTTTATCGCAAGATGGCGAATCGTTAACAACGGCGGAACGTGGGATTGGACAATTTTTGCAATGGCCATTTTGGTGACGTTGCTCTATCAGATTCTTTCCAATTTTGCGAATGATTATGGCGATGGCATCAAAGGAACCGATACGTTACGGGTAAACGAAGCCGAACAGCGCGCAGTGGCATCCGGAAGAATTACTGCTGCACAGATGAAGAAAATGGTGGTTCTTTTTGCCATACTCTCGTTTATAGCAACGGTAGCGCTCCTTTATCTTGCATTTTTCCCAGACTATTTGAGGGAATTCTGGATTTTCGTAGGATTGGGAATAGCGTGCATATTGGCAGCCATCGGCTATACGGTTGGTAAAAAACCTTATGGCTACCTCGGTTTGGGTGATGTATTTGTGTTTGTTTTTTTCGGACTAGTTTCTGTTTGTGGCAGTTACTTTCTCTTCACCAAGACCTTCGATTGGGATATCTTAATTCCCGCAACTGCCGTAGGAATGATGAGTACCGCCGTTTTAAACCTGAACAATATGCGCGACATCCGTAGTGATGCCGCAAGTGGAAAGAAAACATTGGCTTTGCGAATGGGTTTCAAATATGCAATGGTGTACGAAATCGTTTTACTCATGCTTCCACTTATTTTAATTTTGATTTTTTTAGGGGTTAATGGCTTTATCACCGAGGGCAAATATTATCCTTTTTTGGTGATGATTTTATTATTTCCGATGACGGCAATGCGTAGAAAAATTATGGCGGTGAAAGAACCTAAAGAGTTGGATCCTTTCCTGAAACAAGTTGGAATTCTGACTTTAATGATGGCAGTTTTATTGGCATTTGGACTCAATTATTTCTAAAAATAGAGCAGAGGCGTGCAATTGCAGGTTGTTTACTGTTTATTAGAAGTAGATAAAATCCTCATACCGCTAATTAGTTCTGTTAATAGTAGGCATGCATAAATTGTTAATGATCTTGAAAAGCAGGATTCATTGTATTAAACAAATAAATGACTCTTCTTTGTTCTGAGGATTCAGTTGGGTCGCAAGCAATGATCGGTAGATACTATTGAAAATAAATAAATCATAAAAAATGAAAGTAAAATTCCTCGGGCAGAACTGTTTTTTGTTCACCTATCATGATAAAAATATATTGAGCGATCCTTTTTATAATTACCAGAAAGAAAAATCAGGTTTCGATATTGATGCTCAAAAAATTGACTACGTATTGATTACCCATGCGCATGGCGATCATATTGCCGATGTAAAAGAAGTTTTAGAACATCATCCTGATGCAAAAGTAATTGGTCAGCCCGAGATATGTGGTTACTTCGGTCATCCTCATTCAATTGATATCAACTTTGGTGGTTCAGCCAAGTTTGATGATATGAAAATTTCGATGGTTCCCGCATCACATACCAGTTCATTCCCCGATGGGACGTATGGTGGGTTGGCAGCTGGGTATATTTTCAGGTTTCAGGATAAGAATATTTACATGGCGGGCGATACGGGTGTAATGGCTGATATGGCTTACTTTCCGCAGCTTTTTGGCGACATTACCGCAGCCATTCTTCCGGTGGGTTCGCATTACACCATGTGTGCACGGAAAGCGAGTTTTGCTGCCTCCGAACTCCTGAAAACAAAGCGGGTCATCGGTTGCCATTTTGATACTTTTCCGCCCATCAAGATTAACCATGAAAACGCAGAAGCACTGTTTGAGGAAAGAAACATTGATTTTACCTTACCAGAACTGGGTCAGGAATTTGAACTGTAAAAAAATAAAGAGATCAGGTTTTGTTCCTCATCTCTCCATTTAGAAATAAAAAATGGCAAGCGATCTACATCACACCGCTACAACCAATTACCTTTGCTGCGTTCCCACCCTGGAGGATTCTCAGGAGCTGGTTGTGTAGGACTTGCCGGTGCAAAGATACGGCTTTAAATTAAATTTCAAAATTCAGAAAAACAAAATATTTAAATTTTTAAAAATCATCCATGGTAAAAAATGTATATGTAATTGGTTTATGGTTATTTGCGGCCACAATGCTAGTTTTCTTCGCACTTTATTTTTTCGGAATGAATGTAGATTATTTTCAGAATACACTCCTGCTGAATGCCTTTGTGCTTCCTGCCGTTTACGTTGTGGGGGGCTATGTTTCTGTGAATTCCGTGCGGAAAGCAGGCATTGCGATGGGTTTTAGGCATGGTTTTAAAAGAGCGTTCCAACCCATGTTTATTGGTGGCTTGCTCTCGGTTTTCGCGATCTACTTTTTTCTGAATGTTGCGGATAAAGATGCAAAGGATTTACTCAATTATCAGTACATCGAAAGACAAAAAACCGAACTCAATAACGAATATGAAAAGGCAAAACTTCATGTAACCACAGAAGAAGAAAAAGTGAAGCTCGACACAGATTATCATCACCGTTTACAAAGTTTTTCGCCAGAAATGATTAAGGGTAAAGACATGTTTACGCTTCGGCAGTTCGTTTATTATTTTGCTGCAATCCTTGTTTTCTATGTTATTCTTTCCATTTTTTTTGCGAGTTTTTTCCGATCCAGACGGGAACTTTAATGGGTTATTTCGTAAATTTGAAGCTTAATTTAAATATCATCTAATTGAATCACTTAAACCTTTCCATCATCATTCCGTTACTGAACGAGGAAGAATCGCTTGAAGAGCTTTTCGCGAGAATAGATCATGTTTGTAACAGCCACCAACTTTCTTATGAAGTTTGGTTTGTAGATGATGGCAGTACCGATCTTTCTTGGATTATTATTGAAAATATGAAAGCCCAGCATCCGCAGGTTCACGGAATTAAGTTCTCCCGCAATTATGGAAAATCGCAGGCGCTGCATGCGGCATTCGAGAAAGCAAATGGTGACGTGGTGATCACGATGGATGCCGATTTGCAAGATTTTCCCGAAGAAATTCCGGAGTTGTATGCCATGGTAAAAAATGAAAATTACGACATTGTTTCGGGTTGGAAGAAAAAACGTTTTGATAATGTGATGACCAAAAATTTGCCTTCTAAACTGTTTAATTCGGCTGCAAGAAAGGTTTCCGGCGTTTCGCTGCACGATTTTAACTGTGGGTTAAAAGCTTACAAGAAACAGGTGGTAAAATCAATTGATGTATATGGTGATATGCACCGATATATTCCTGTTCTTGCTGCCAATGCTGGTTTTCGAAGAATTACAGAGAAACCCGTGCAGCACCAGGCGCGACCTTATGGAAGTTCGAAATTTGGTACAGAACGTTTTGTACGTGGTTTTCTTGATTTAATAACGCTGTGGTTTGTAAGCCGTTTCGGCGCAAGACCGATGCATTTTTTCGGTGCAGTGGGCACCTTGATGTTTATCATAGGTTTTTTGTCGGCGCTTTGGTTAGGAATCTCCAAATTGATCGATGTTTCCCATGGAATTTATGGACATTTAATTACCAATAACCCGTGGTTTTTCATCGCCTTAACAATGATGATTTTGGGAACGTTGCTTTTTATTGCCGGTTTTTTGGGTGAGATGATTATTCGTTCCAACAGGCGCCACGAGAATTATCATATTGAACAAGTGATCTGAAAAAAATGAAGTTTTTTAGATTGAAAATATAAAAATAAAAACTGAGTATCGCTCCACGGATTCATTATATCAGGCGGTTGAAGAAGACTCATCTATTCAGATTGTCGACGCCAAAGATGAACATCTTTAAACTGATACGCTACTGAAAACAGCCGAGAATCACAAGGATCATATAATCATTTCATATTTGTACAGGCGATCTGCGAAAAGTTATCAAGGTTAAGTTCAGATCAGAAATTCCATTCTTATGTTCCCCAACAACTTGATTTAGTTTACAACAGAAGTTCAATTTTCATGAAAAATATTCTTTATATTATTATCGTTCTTTCCTTTGTTGCGTGCGGAAAAGTGAGGCCAGAAGGTAAAATAGTAAGCCAAGATACACCCCTGGAAGATTTCACGGCGATCGCTTTAAAAGGAAAGTTTCGAGTGTTCTTTGCAGCTGGAACCAAAAGTTTTGTGAATGTTGAAACTTATCCTAATGTTGCTGAAAATCTGCGCATCAAAGTAAAAGATAAAACCCTGACCATTGAAGAGAATCGCGAAACAAAAGGGGTCGATTTTTACAATATAACGATCTATTCAAGATATCAGCCCACAAAGATTTCTATTGCTGATTCGGTCGAGTTTAATGTTTCCAGTGAAATTAATACCGATAATTTTCGGCTTAATCTGAAAAATAATGGTAAATTTATAGGTGCAATTCGCAGCCGAAGTGCAGAAATTGAAATGGCGCAGCTGAGCTTGGCTAATTTTAGAGGTTTTAGCAAGAATGCAGTAATTAAATTAAAAGATACCGCAAATATCGTGGCGCCTTATTGGAAGATTGATCATGTTCAGTTAGAACTTAAGAACGGTGTTTTTGCAGAAATTTCAGTTCAAGATTCACTGAAAGGAAAAATTGAAGATACAGGGAAATTACTGTATCACGGTGATCCTATTCGTGCTATCAAAATTGGAAAAACAACCAATGTTCAGAACAAAGCGCTGGAATAATTTTGCCTCAGTGGAGGAAAAAAGTAAGGAAAGAAAAATAGTATAATAATGGAAATTACAGAAAACTTAACACCGTTAGACAAGGCCAAACTTTGGCTAACCGAACCATTTGATGAAGAAACGAGAAAGACTGTGCAAACCTTAATCGATTCCAATTCTCCAGATCTAGACGATTCTTTTTATCGTGCACTGGAATTCGGCACTGGGGGAATGCGAGGAATTATGGGGGTTGGAACCAACCGTTTGAACAAATATACACTTGGGCAGGCCACACAAGGTTTGGCCAATTATCTCCATCAGCAGTTTCCGGGAGAAACCATCAAAGTGGCGATTGCTTATGATGTTCGAAATAACTCCAGAGAGTTCGGGAAACTCGTTGCAGATGTTCTTACCGCCAATGGAATCCATGTTTTGCTTTTCAAAAATCACCGTCCAACACCAGAACTTTCATTTACAGTGCGCAATAAAAAGTGCAACGCCGGAATTGTACTTACCGCATCACATAATCCGCCAGAATACAATGGTTACAAAGTGTATTGGAATGACGGTGCACAAGTGGTGCCACCCAATGACGAAAACATTATCAAGGAGGTGTATGCAACAAAATTCAGCGAAATTAAATTCAATGGGAATGATGATTTAATTGAATGGGTTGGTGAAGAACAAGACGACGTGTATATTGATGCCTGCATCGAAAACTCCCTCTATCAGAAAGATAAGAAAGGATACGACAATTTGAATATCGTGTTTACTTCCATCCACGGAACAACCTACACCACAGTGCCAAAAGCACTGGAAAAAGCGGGGTTTAAGAAAATTGATCTGGTTAAAGAGCAGATGATTCCAAGTGGAAATTTCCCAACGGTGGAGTCGCCTAATCCCGAAGAACCAGCTGCACTTTCAATGGCTTTGGATTTGGCAAGGATTACCAATGGAGATATCGTGATTGGTACCGATCCTGATGGTGACCGACTGGGAATAGCTGTCAGAAACCTTGAAGGAGAAATGCAATTGCTCAACGGTAACCAAACCAACACGATCCTCACTTACTATATTTTGGACCAATGGAAAAAAGCAGGGAAAATTACAGGTAAAGAGTTTATTGGTTCAACGATTGTTACCTCAGATATTTTCTTTGATATTGCCAAGAAGTTTGGTGTAGATTGCAAAGTGGGTTTAACGGGCTTTAAATGGATCGGTAAAATGATTCGCGATGAAGAAGGAAAAGAAAAATTCATTTGTGGTGGTGAAGAAAGTTTCGGCTTCATGACCGGCGATTTTGTACGAGATAAAGATTCTTGTGGTTCCATTCTTTTGGCTTGCGAAATTGCGGCTTGGTGCAAAGCAAACGGCAACTCGATATTCAAATACCTGATCAGCATCTATGAAGATTTAGGCATGTATTATGAAGGGCTAATTAATGTGGTGAGAAAAGGACGAGAAGGTGCAGAACAGATTGAGCAAATGATGAAGAATTTCCGCGAAACCCCGCCAAAAGAAATTGCCGGAAGTAAGGTGGAAGAAATCAAAGACTTCAAAGAGCAAACCTGTTATACGGTTTCAAAAGATGAAAAAACCGTAATGAACGATATTCCGAAATCGAATGTACTGATCTATTACACACAAGATGGGACCAAAGTTTGCGTGAGGCCGTCCGGAACCGAGCCCAAAATAAAATTCTATGTTTCGGTGAAAGATCATATTGCGACAGAAGCCGATTTTGAGGCAAAAATAATTACACTTTCCGAAAAAATAAATAGGGTAAAAACTGATCTTGATCTGTAATACAGATGGAAAGTGAAACATTACTTTGCTTAAGTTATGCTTAGGCAAAGTTTTTTATTTTTCTTAAATTTGACGAAATTCGGTCATTCATCATCAATGCTTGCAGAATGAGCCCCGGGTTTTAATCATCAACAAACTAAAAAATAGTGAAAGTATCTAAGCTCGCCGCCAACTTAGTCGGCTCAGAAATTGTAAAAATCGGTAACGAAGTAAATGACCTGAAAGCTAAAGGAGCGGATATCGCCAATCTCACCATCGGTGACCTTAACGCCAACCTTTACCCGATTCCTCAACGGTTAAAAGAAGAAATTCAAAAGGCCTATCAAAACAATTTGACCAATTATCCGCCTGCAAACGGACTTCTATCTTTAAGAAAAGCGGTGGCTGAAGATGTAAAAAAGCGATATCATCTGGGCTATTCTCCAGATGATATCTTGATAGCCGGCGGATCGAGACCGCTTATATATGCCACTTACAAGGTGATTGTCGATGAAGGCGACAAGGTGATTTATCCTATTCCTTCATGGAACAATAATCATTATGCTTACCTTACCAATGCCCAGAAAATTGAAGTGCAAACCTCTGTTGAGCATAATTTTTTACCCACCGCCGACGATTTGCGTCCGCATTTGAAAGATGCTGTTTTGCTTGCGATTTGTTCGCCGCTGAACCCTACAGGCACGATGTTCAGCAAAGAGCAACTTACTGAAATTTGCGAGCTGGTGCTGGAAGAAAACAAAAGGCGGGGAGAGGATGAGAAGCCGCTCTACATCATGTACGACCAGATTTATGCATTGCTTACTTTTGGTAGCGAGCATTTTAATCCTGTTTCACTTTTTCCCGAACTTAAAGATTACACAATTTTTATTGATGGTACTTCCAAAAGCTTTGCAGCCACTGGAGTTCGCGTAGGATGGAGCTTCGGGCCGAGAACCATTATCGACAAAATGAAATCGTTGCTTACGCACGTAGGAGCGTGGGCGCCAAAACCTGAACAGGAAGCCGTGGGCGTATTTTTGCAACAAACCAATGAGGTGAACGATTTTGTGGATGGCTTTAAGAGTAAAATTTCCGAAAGTCTTTCATTTCTTCATAATGCCATCCAGCAAATGAAAGCCAAAGGTTTTGCAGTAGAAAGCATTCAACCTATGGGCGCACTATATCTCACCATTAAGCTTGATTATCTAGGGAAAATAAAACCCGATGGTCATACCATAGAAAATTCCACAGACCTTGTTTTCTATCTGATTAATGAAGCAGGCGTGGCACTGGTTCCTTTTTCGGCGTTTGGAAATTCAAGAGAAATGCCTTGGTTTAGAGCTTCTGCAGGCGGTTTGTCATTAGACGAAATTAAAGCGATGTTGCCAAGACTAGAAACTGCTCTGGAAAAACTGACATAATTCCGCAGTATGAAAATAATCGCCGTTATTCCTGCCCGATATGCCGCCTCCCGATTTCCTGGAAAATTGATGGAAATACTGGGGAACGAAACCGTTATTGGCACCACCTATAAAAATGTTGTAGCAACAAAGCTTTTTGATGAGGTTTTTGTAGCAACTGATTCTGATGTCATCTTCAACGAAATTACAAGACACGGTGGTAAAGCAGTGATGACTGGTGAACACGAAACCGGAAGTGACAGGATTGCGGAAGCCGTTAGAAATATCGAATGCGATATAGTGATTAATGTTCAGGGTGATGAACCTTTCCTGAAAACAGAACCGCTACAACAGTTGGTTGAAGTATTTAAAGCGGATCAAAATAAAGAAATTTCTTTGGCGTCGTTAAAAATTAAACTCTACGAGAAAGATGAAATTGAGAATCCTAATAATGTGAAAGTGATTACGGATTTGAGAGGGTTCGCCATGTATTTCAGCCGTTCTGTTATACCTTTTCCGCGCGATTTGTCGGTGTCCACACCCCATTTTAAACATATCGGCGTTTATGCGTTTCGAAAAGAAGCATTGATGAAATTTGCTACAATGGAAATGACGCCTCTAGAAAAAGCTGAAAAGATAGAATGCATTCGTTATTTAGAAAACGGAATGAAAATAAAAATGATCGAAACCGACTTCATCGGTGTGGGGATTGACGTACCTGAAGATTTGGAAAAAGCCCGTCAGATTTTAGATATAAAAACACTGTTAAATGATGATAAATCTTCATAAAATAATAACGGTTTCACTTCAAAAATTTTACCTTTGAACTCCAAAAAAGATGTAATGAAAAAAATAACCTTCGTTCTTATCCTTCTTTTTTCGCATCTTCTCACAGCGCAAACTGCGGCTGAAATTATAGATAAAAACATAGAACTTTCAGGTGGGCTTACCAATTGGAAACTCTTGAATTCTGTTTTATTGCAAGGTCGGGTGACTTTGGGAATCAATGATGAGTATCCCGTAAAGATTTACCAACAAAGACCCAATCTCACCAAAACTGTAATTACCATTAATAAAAAGGAGACTGCAGTGGAAGGTTTCGACGGCGCGAAAGGATATGCCATGAATTATGCCACCAACAAAATCCAGGAGTATGCGAGCTATGTTCCCGAAAATTTCGACAGTGATTTTATCGATTGGGAAAATAAAGGTTTCAGTGCCAAATATTTAGGCAAGGAAAAAGTGGGCGATATTTATTGTCATAAAGTGGAACTTACCAAGAATGTAAACAAAACGCTTTATTATTTCGATTCAAAAAATTACATGCTGGTGAGCGAAATAAAGCGGGATGAAACCTTGTTTTATTCGGATTACAAAAAAGTAGGAAATCTGCTGATGCCTTTCCGAATAGAGTCTTCAAGCCCCAAGAAAGATGGGGATTACGTGATTACCATTAATAAAATTGAAATCAACAAAGTATTTCCGAATAATACTTTCAAATTTTAAATGTATATCTTCACGCCATTAAAAATAAGTTCAAATGAAAAGATTATTCATTTTTCTGCTTTCTGCGGCAGCATTACTTAAGAGCTGCACGCCACAGCAAAAGGAAGTTTCTACCGATAAAAATAACCAGATGAAAAGTATCTACGATTATAAAGTTGAAAGTTTGGACGGCAAAGAAATAGATTTTGCCCAGTTTAAGGGAAAAAAGATCCTCATTGTCAACACTGCATCGGAATGTGGTTTCACGCCGCAATATGCCGATTTGGAAAAGCTGTCGGAACAGTATAAAGACAAGCTGGTGGTGGTGGGTTTCCCCGCCAACAACTTTGGCGGACAGGAGCCGGGAACCAATAAGGAAATCGGAGCTTTTTGCCAGAAAAACTATGGAGTAACCTTTCCGATGGCAGCAAAAGTTTCGGTGAAGGGAGCCGACACGGCGCCTATTTTTAAATTCCTTACAGAAAAAGATTTGAATGGCGTAAAAAACACGACGATCTTATGGAATTTTACAAAATTTTTGTTGGATGAAAACGGAACACTTATCGATAGTTTCATCAGTACAACCAAGCCAACCAGCGATTCCATTACCAAGTATCTAAAGTAAAATTCAATACATTTCTAAAAAAAATTACCGCACATGCAGTAATTTTTTTTTGTTTACCGATAGCGAGAATGTTCTTTGCTTTTGCTGAATCTGTTGATAATCGGTTTAAATAGTGCCTTATACTTTTCGATATCAAACACCTGCGAGTCGGTAAGTGCTTTATAGGTGAGCCAAACGCCAAAAGGAAACAACACCAGATTCGGCAACCATGCTGCAAGATAAGGATCCATTTCTCCTGCCCACGAAAGGTTTTCCACGGTTAAATTCAGTACATAAAATATGATGAAAATAACAATGGCAATCACGACCGGTAAACCAATACCGCCCTTTCGGATGATGGAACCTAAACTCGAACCAATGAGGAAGAAAATAAGACACGTTACGGAATAGGCAAAAATTCTTTGTTGGTAAAGAACCACCCGCGAAAAATAAGAGTGCATATCTTTAATCTGGTCTTGCTTAAACTGCACCCCATCTTTCATCGACTGTATCTTGTTGTAGGCAGAGTACAGCATTTCGTAACGTTTTTTTGGCTTAATGGTGTCGGTTTTGGGAACTGGATGAGGAGGTTTCGTAAACACCGTTTTATCCACATACATCAGGTTGCTGTTGACCTGGCTAATGAGTTCATCATTGATGTTGATGAAGATATTATTGTTGTCTTTTTTAGTTTTTTTGATGGTGTTGTTTAGCTCCAGGAAATTCTGAAAAGAATAATCATCAGTAATTTTTTCTGCCTCAATGGCCTTATTGATGATGTCGGAAATATTAAAATGGGTAACCAAAGTATCAAATTTAATTTGCTGGTCGGGCTGCTTAAGCCGTGGCAGATAGTCCAAATTCGAAAGTTGATCTTCATAAATATGTCCATCAAATAAAACCAGCTTCAGATAGTTTGGATTTTCGGCAGCAATAAATTTTCCTTTTTCGGCCACAATCGATTGCTGGTCTTCATACGAATTAGCCATTCTGTGGATAAAAACGCCTTCCAGATTTTCGCCGTTTTCACCATATATTTTATCGAACTTAACGGTATAGCCAGGAATTTGTTGGATGAACTGACCCGGTGTAAAATTGAGCGCGGGTTTGGTTGCCGCTATATTGAACAACATGTTCTTCGCCTTGCGCTGGAAGTCGGGAATCACATTATTCGAAAAGAAAAATAGAAAAGCAGAGAAGCCAATTGTTACAATGAAAAGAGGCATCATCACCCTTGTCAATGAAATGCCGGCAGCTTTCATAGCAGCCAGTTCATACCGTTCTCCAAAATCTCCAAAAGTCATGATGGATGCAAGTAATATGGTGAGCGGAAGCACAAATTGCACCACAATGGCCGAAAGGTAGGAGAGGAGTTTTAAGATTTCCCAATAACTGAGTCCCTTTCCGGTAAACTGAGATAGGCGGATCCAGACAATGTTTACTACAAAAATAAAAAACAGTACACTGAAAATAAAAAGAAACGGACCGAAAAATGTCTTGATAACGTATCCGTCGAGTTTTTTTATCATGGGTCAAATTTAACAAAAAAAGTCACGAAAATTATTTTTCTGTGACTTCACTTAAAATTTTTGATTTACATTTCATATTTCAACACGTTCATTGGGCTAAAGTTCTGTAATGATATAGTTTTTATAATCGTTTTTATTGAAAGTGAACATGCTGTTGCTGAGGTTCTGATTCTCTTTGTAATCATTAATAGCAATCACCGAAACAGAATTATCGGCACCAAACTGCTCCAGCTTTACGAGCTGCTTCTTGGCACTGTTCACGTAAAGATTCACTTGTTTAATGCCGTTATTTTTGGTGGGTGTCAGTTGTATAAAGTCGGTGGACAAACCATTCACTGTTGCTTTCCCGGCATATTTTACGTTGTATCCCTTTTTGTATTCTTCAATATAATTAAGAGGAGAAAACATTTGCTCTTTACCACTCGGTTTGGCAATAGTCACTTCCTGATCTTCGGCAGATACGTTGTACACCTTGTTTCCGTCGTACACCTGTTCTGTTCCCATGATCTTCAATTTGTATTTGTCCTGCGCCGAATAAAAAATTCCGGGTTCGGTTTTGGTGATTTTTTTGCCAGCTCCAGTACCGTAAACAAATTTAAAATAAACATTGTTTTTAGATTTATAATTGGCAGACACGCCATCTAAAATAGCTTTTGCTTTTGCATCGACTTTTTGAGCCGATATTGTTGTGGCGGTAGCCAAGACAAGGATACCCAGTATCATCTTTTTCAGCATCATAGTTAATTTTTTATAAGGGGATAGAAGGTAATAACAATTTCTTCAACTTTGTTTAATGAGTTTTTACCCGCGCAATTCTTCCAAAAACTGTTCCAAAGAATTCAGATCACTGATCAGCACTTCTCTTGCTTTAGCCCCGTTGAAGCCACCTACAATTCCACTTGCTTCTAACTGATCCATTATTCTTCCTGCCCTGTTGTAGCCCAATTTCAATTGCCGCTGCAGCATGGAAGTGGAGCCTTGCTGTGTTGAAACGATGATTCTTGCAGCATCTTCGAACAGGGCATCTTTTTCGTTCGGGTCAAAAGCACCTACGCTCGATGAATTTTCTTCGCTACTGTATTCTGGCAGCAGAAATGCGGTGGCATATCCTTTTTGCTCACCAATAAATTCTGCAATTTTTTCCACTTCCGGCGTGTCTACAAATGCACATTGCAGACGCAGAATTTCGTTGCCGTTGAAGTAAAGCATATCGCCTTTTCCTATGAGCTGTTCTGCACCAGGAGAATCCAGAATGGTACGGGAATCCACACTCGAAATGACCCGGAATGCGGCTCTTGCCGGGAAATTGGCTTTAATCATCCCGGTGATGACATTCACGGAAGGTCTTTGGGTAGCCACAATGAGGTGAATGCCCACCGCACGTGCGAGCTGTGCCAAACGCGCAATAGGAAGCTCTACTTCTTTACCTGCCGTCATAATGAGGTCCGCAAATTCATCCACCACCAAAACGATGTAAGGCAAATAACGGTGACCATTTTCAGGATTCAGTTTACGCTCAGTAAATTTTTTATTGTACTCTTTTAAATTTTTGCAAAACGCGCTTTTTAGCAAATCGTAACGGGTATCCATTTCTACGCAAAGCGAGTTGAGTGTGTTGATTACTTTGTGGGTATCGGTGATAATGGCATCATCACCATCGGGAAGTTTCGCCAGATAATGACGTTCTATTTTTGAATAAAGTGACAACTCTACCTTCTTGGGATCTACCATCACAAACTTCAACTCACTTGGATGTTTCTTATACAGCAAAGAAGTGAGAATGGCATTGATGCCGACCGATTTCCCTTGCCCGGTTGCACCCGCCATCAATAAATGGGGCATTTTGGATAAGTCGGCCATGAAGATTTCGTTGGAAATTGTTTTACCAAAAACCACCGGCAAATCCATGTCTGTATTCTGAAACTTTTGGGACGAAATTACACTGCGCATCGACACCATCGAGGGGTTCTTGCGCGGTACTTCGATGCCGATGGTTCCTTTCCCCGGCATTGGTGCAATAATTCGAATTCCTAAGGCGGAAAGATTTAGGGCAATGTCATCTTGCAGCTTTTTGATCGATGCCACGCGGATTCCGGCTTCAGGAACAATTTCGTACAATGTAACGGTAGGTCCAATGGTGGCCTTGATTTCGGCAATTCCAACATTGAAATTTTTCAAAAGACCTACGATTTTGTTTTTGTTTTCTTCCAGTTCGTCTTTGTTGATGGCGATTTCTTCATTGCCATAATCTTTCAGAAGATCAATGGGCGGCATCTGAAAATTCGCCAAATCAAGTTTGTGATCATAAAGCCCATGTTTTTGGACCAGTTCTTTGGATTTTTCATCCACATCATCCAGCAAATCTATCGTTTGAGCCACTTCTACTTTAAATTCAATATCGTTATTTTTTTGAACGGTAGGTGTAGCAGTACTGAGTGATATGGGCTCAGTTTCAGTAACGGTCACTTTTGAGATACCTTCATCAAAAGAAGTTTCATTGGGCGTTTTAATGGTCTCAAAACTGCTAACAACAGAGGTTTTTTCCGGCAGGGGCCGCTCAATAATATCACCGGCAGATGCCATCTTATGATCATTTGCTTCTTCTTCCAGTTCCTGATCTGCGGAGAAATCTTCAGCGGAATGAGGTATGATGGACTTCACTTTTCCTAAGGTGTTTTCGTTCAATTCGTTCAGCTTAGACTTTACATGACTTGGATTAAGGTTAAACTCCAAAATAAAATAAAGAATAATACTGGACAAAAGAGCCAGCCAAAGCCCCACCGAGCCAATCACGGAATGTAAAAAATCCATGATCTGAAAACCATATACGCCGCTCAGTACACCTTGCCCATTGGTAACGGCACCCATGAAAATGGGCAACCAGCAAATGAAGAACAACGAGTGCCCCAAAGTCTTCCAGGGCTTGAAATAATTTTTTTTAAGAATCAGTAAACCAAAAACCAAAAAAAGAAAAGCAACAATAAATGCGGCAAGTCCTAAACTTTCAAACACAAAAATATTACCCAACCAATCGCCAAACTTGCCAAAAATATTGGATGATGCCACCGATTTGTCGAGCATGGTTCCGGCCTGGCTCTGATCGGATTTCCATTTCATTAAATACGAAATAAAAGACAACGTCATCACTACCGACAGGATGATTAATAAAGTACCGATAAATATGCGTGGTTTGGGGAGAGTTTTGTTCTGCTCAACCGGCTGCGCCGGCTTTTTCTTAGTGATTTTTTCCATAATAAACTGTGGACAAATTTAATAAATTAATCTTAAGAAATTCTTTAAATATTTGCCCATATAATTCACTATGCAACCAAGTAAAAAGCAAAAAAATAGATTTAATTTTTAATACAACAACAAAGGAACGATTTTGGTTTGTATATTTGAACTACAAAAATTAACATAATGAACGACGAAAACAACAGCAAAAAAGAACAAGATGAGGAACTGAAAGAAATGAACTATTCCTCTAATGAAGATATTTTTAGTCAGGAAAAACCTTTGTCTTTAGATAATGATGGTGAACCGCTTTACAGCGACGAAGATGAGGACACGATGGAAGAGAATTTGGATGTTCCGGGCTCTGAGTACGATAATGAAGCAGAGGAGATCGGCGAAGAAGACGAAGAAAATAACTACTACAGCTTGAGCGACAATGAAGATGATCACGAAGAGGAAAACGAAGACCTTGAAGAATAATTCAAACATAACCGGATCTTTTTCCGGTTTTTTTAATACAACACAAATATGAGAGTATTTTTAAACCAGCCCATTCCTGCCATTGGGATTCAAATGATGGAGGAAGCGGGTCTGGACCTCATTATTCCTGAGCTAAGAAACCCATTTTCTGATCATGAGCGCATTAAATATTTAAAATTATGTGATGCAATGGTGAATGTGGGGCTTGAACCCATTAATAAAAGTTTTTTTGAAAAAAATCCACAGATAAAAGCGATTGCACAGTTTTCAGTGGGGTACAATAATGTGGATATCGACGAAGCCAATCGCCTGAAAATTCCAATTGGAAATACACCGGGTGTTTTGAGCAAGGCAACCTCCGACGTTGCTTTTCTGCTGATGCAATTTGTAGCGAGGTTAGGTAGTTTTTATTATGACAAGGTGAAATCCGGTGATTGGCATGGCTTTGATATGGAGGATTTGCTGGGCATTGAGCTGTATGGAAAAACAATCGGAATTTTTGGCATGGGAAGAATCGGTTTTGAAATGGCGAAGAAATGCAAAGCAGCATTTGGCATGAACGTCATTTACCACAACAGAAAACCCAATCCCGAATATGAAAAGGTGCTCGGTGCAAAATATGTTTCTTTTGATGAATTACTAAAAGATTCGGATGTAGTAAGTGTTCATGCCAGTTTCAGTCCGGGATGTGAAGAATTGTTTAATGCCGAAGTGTTTGGGAAAATGAAAACCGACGCTATTTTTATCAACACTGCAAGAGGCGATTTTCACAATGAAAAGGATTTATACAATGCCCTCAACGAAAAGAAAATCTGGGGAGCCGGGCTGGATGTAACCAACCCTGAGCCGATGTCGCGACACAACCAACTTTTGAAGCTTCCCAATGTCTGCGTTTTACCGCATATTGGTTCATCAACAGTGGAAGCACGAGACGGAATGGCAAGATATGTTGCTGAAAATTTGATTGCATTCTCAAAAGGGCAGCCCATGCCTCACTGTGTGAACCCTGAAGTATACGGCTGAAAAACCATTGGTTTTTAAGATGACACGGCTTTAATTTTCTTTGAATTGAAGCCGTTGTTCTATTGATGCCTCACCGTTTCTTCAGCGCCTTTTTTCGTTTTGAAATTTTGGTTGACCCACAAGGTTAAACCATGGTAGTTTTTATAAGAATCTGCCGTTCCTTGCGGAACGTAGCGGTACATATAGCCGAGCTGAACCGTGATATTGTCAAAAGATTTTCCCACCAAAAGACTCGCCCGGAACTGATCCAAATTGTTGCTGTGAATGTTTTTTCCGAAATTCACCAAGATCTCGTTATTTAAAGAAAGAAACGTAGAATGGGGGCCAAAAGGTTGTCCGTCGATGGTGCGGCGAACATTGAGCATGTAACGCAAACGATGGTTGAATGTGTACTTTCCGTGGACGATTTCGCCATTTTCAATAGCTTCCTTGTAGCGGGCATCGTAGCGAATTCGCTGCTGGGTTTGCCAGTAGTCATCCAATTTAGAATTGAACATCAGCTGTGCCCACGGACGAAGCTCGCCCCGAACGAGTTGGTTGGTAGAACTGGTTGAAAGGTAGCCCCAGGCAAAACCGCCGGTTACCGAAACCTGTTTGCTGAAATTATAGGTAAGGCCGTGTCTTGCCAAAAAAAAATTTTCGGAAGCGTAATGAAAATCATTCCAAATTGAAAAGTGATTATTGAGCTTAACCGAGGTCATGTATCCGATCCAAACCTGTCCTTCATTTTCCACTTTTTTTTCCTGCGCATGGATCCACGAAACCGAAAGTACCCAAAGTAAAATTATTTTCTTCATTCCTTTTTTCTTTACTGCTTGAGCAAGCAAAAGTACGATGAATGCTAGGTTGATCCTACATGAAACTTGTCAGTTTATTCTAGACGAAACCTTGGTAAGCCATTATTATTTCATAGTTTTTTTAGTCATGATGTTCATCTTGTCTACTTGAATCAATGCATCCAAAACAAACAGATTTAAATTTGGTTGTATTTTCCATTTTGAATAACTTTAAAAACTCAAAACAAACTTTAAAAACTCTGCATACTTAATGACTTTCCAGCAACAAATACAGCAAGGAATTCCCACCGAACTTCCTCAGCAAAAACCCTACGATGCGCACATCAATCATGCGCCCAAACGAAAAGACATCCTTTCTGAAGAAGAAAAAAAATTAGCGCTGAAGAATGCGTTGCGCTATTTTGATCCCCAATTTCATGCTGAATTATTGCCGGAATTTCGAAAAGAGCTGGATGATTTTGGACGAATTTACATGTATCGTTTTCGTCCGGACTACGAGATGAAAGCTCGAAACATAGATGAATATCCCGGGAAATCGCAACAGGCCAAAGCCATTCAGATGATGATTCAGAATAATCTGGATAGTGCGGTGGCACAACATCCGCACGAACTGATCACTTATGGCGGAAACGGTGCGGTTTTTCAAAACTGGGTGCAATATCTTCTCACCATGAAGTACCTTTCGGAAATGACGGACGAGCAAACTTTGGTCATGTATTCAGGTCATCCGATGGGTTTGTTCCCTTCTCATAAGGACGCACCGAGAGTGGTAGTGACGAACGGAATGGTGATTCCTAATTATTCAAAACCGGACGATTGGGAGAAAATGAATGCTTTGGGCGTTTCTCAATATGGACAAATGACAGCGGGAAGCTACATGTATATCGGTCCTCAGGGAATTGTCCACGGAACGACAATTACCGTTTTAAATGCTTTTAGAAAAATCAACAAAAGCCCGAAAGGTGGCCTTTTTGTGACTTCTGGTTTGGGCGGAATGAGTGGTGCCCAGCCGAAAGCGGGAAACATTGCAGGTTGCATCACGGTTTGTGCCGAAGTCAATCCGAAAATCACCAAGATTCGTCACGAGCAGCAATGGGTGAACGAAGTTTTTGAGAATTTGGATGAATTGGTGGAAAGAGTAAAAATTGCGCAGGAAAAAAATGAAAATGTCTCTTTGGCTTATCTCGGAAATGTGGTGGAAGTATGGGAAAAATTCAACGATGCGGGTTTAAAAATAGATATTGGTTCGGATCAGACGTCGCTGCACAATCCTTGGGCAGGTGGTTATTATCCTGCCGGAATTTCATTTGAAGAATCAAATGTCATGATGGCTGAAAATCCTGAATTGTTCAAAGAGAAAGTTCAAGAAAGCTTAAGAAGACATGCTGCTGCAATCAATAAAAATACGCAAAAGGGAACTTATTTTTTCGATTATGGAAACGCATTTTTGTTGGAAGCGAGCAGAGCAGGAGCCGATGTTCTCAATCCGCATCCTACATTGGGAAGAGAATTCAAATATCCAAGTTACGTGCAAGACATTATGGGGCCGATGTGTTTCGATTATGGTTTCGGGCCGTTCCGCTGGGTTTGTGCGAGCGGGAAACCGGAAGATTTACAGAAAACCGACGAAATGGCTTGCAGTGTTTTAGAGGAAATGATTCAACAGTCACCGATGGAAATCCGGCAGCAAATGCAGGATAATATTACTTGGATTAAAGGGGCACAGAACAATAAACTGGTCGTTGGCTCTCAGGCGAGAATTTTGTATGCCGATGCGGAAGGACGAATGAAAATCGCAGAACGTTTTAATCAAGCCATCAAAAATGGCGCAATAGGACCAGTTGTTTTAGGGCGTGATCATCACGATGTTTCAGGAACCGATTCACCTTACCGTGAAACCTCCAATATTGACGATGGTTCCAGATTTACCGCAGACATGGCCATACAGAACGTGATAGGCGATAGTTTTCGGGGAGCAACCTGGGTGAGTATTCATAACGGTGGTGGCGTTGGCTGGGGAGAAGTGATCAATGGTGGTTTCGGAATGTTGCTGGACGGCACTGACGACGCTGACAGAAGATTGAAATCCATGCTGTTCTGGGATGTGAATAATGGAATTTCCCGAAGAAGCTGGGCAAGAAATGAAGGTGCCATTTTTGCCATCAAACGTGCGATGGCCGCTGAACCCAACCTGAAAGTGACACTGCCAAACCTCGTGGATGATGCCCTATTCTAAAGATTTAAAGTAATACGCTTTCTGTTTCGTCAGTATTAAAAAACAGATAATATGAGTTTGGAGGACGCAATACTTTACAGAAGGTCCGTTCGTTTATTCGATGAAAACAAAGAAATTGATCCTAAAATTGTTGAGAAATGCTTGCAGTGGGCAACACTTGCGCCCAATTCTTCCAACATGCAGCTTTGGGAGTTTTACCACATCACTTCGCCCGAAATTTTGAAAGAGTTGGCTGTTTGCTGTTTCGGTCAGGAGGCAGCGACCAGCGCCAAAGAAATGGTGGTTTTCGTCACGCGCCAGGATTTGCACCGCAAAAGGGAAAAAGAAATGATGAAGTTGGAAACTATCAATGTCCTTAAAAATAGCCCTGAACAAAAACACGAAAGCCGCACCAAACGTTGGCAATTGTATTACGGGAAAGTAATGCCATTGCTGTACACAAGGTTTTTTGGCCTTTTCGGAATGGTGAGAAAACTGATAACCAATGTGGTGGGAATTTTCCGACCTACGATGTATGAGGTTTCAGAAGGTGATATGCGCGTGGTGGTGCATAAAACCTGCGCTTTGGCGGCACAAAATTTTATGCTGGCCATGGCGGACGAAAAATACGATACGTGTCCAATGGAAGGTTTTGACAGTCGCCGGGTAAAAAAAATACTGAATCTACCTTTTGGTGCGGAAATCAATATGATTGTTTCCTGTGGTATCCGCAAGGAAGGCGGGGTTTGGGGCGACAGGATGAGGGTTCCTTTTCGGGAAGTGTATCATCGCCTTTAAATTAATTTAGATTTTTTTCTATTTCTGCCATCAACGCTTCCATTTGCACATCTTTTTTCTGGAGATTTTCCTGCAAAGTTGGGATGATAGTAAGGTCCGGAAGCACGCCTCTTTGGGTATGTGTGAAGTTGATGTCTGGCTGAATCAGCATTAAACCTATTGGTAATTTCAGTTTGGAATTCGGGAGTTGTTCTGTAGCGTATCTTCCCGCAACCGTACCGTCATTCGCACCGCCGGTTTCTTCACCCACCAAAAAAGCAAGTTGGTCATTTTTCAATTTAGAAGGTAAAATGGATGCCGCCGAAAAGCTGCCTCCATTGATCAAAACATATACCTTGCCGGTGAATGCGGTTTTTTTCGGATTCTTCAGGGTGAAGATAGTATTGTTGCGAAGGTAATGGCGCCCGTCTTTATTCTTGTTGGAGAAAGTGGTGACGATGAAGTAAAAGGGATAAAGTGCCACAGCGAAAGGTTTTCCTATAATTGAGAAATGCTTGAAATAGTCGGCGTGATACATGGATTTTCCGGATGTAACTTCAATATCTTTAATGAACTGAAATTTCTCGTGAGCCAAATACGAATATAGATTGTTGATTTCGGAAAGCGACCCGCCGAAATTGTTGCGCATATCTATGATGAGTGCTTTGCAGTTATTTTTCCTGAGTTTCTCAAAGCTTTCTTTATAGAACTTTTTTGATCGGTAGCCGGAAAAGCTTTTGATCGTCATCACGGCAATGGAACTGTCTTTACCTTTGAAGGTAATATCGCGATTGTAGCTTTTCGTCTTCGCGTTGTAATCCTTATTTTTCTGTAGGTTTTCTTTTGTTTTTACTTCCTTTCTTTCCGCTTTTTTTTCGGTTTTACTTTTCGTTTCGTTGGTGAGAAAAAATTCGTTCGTCTTTTGGAGGAGTCGGGTTTGCAATTTCACACTGTCCAGATTTCCTTTCTCAAGCGTAAAGAATTTTGGCCATGCTTTTGCCATGTAATATTTTTGAAAAGTGGTATTGTAGCCATCGCTGTTCACATAAACTTTGTATCGGTTCAGCATCTCTGAAACTGATTCATCATTAATTTTTAAAAGTTCGGTTCCCACTTCCATGTTGGGGATTTTGTCGGCATTATCCAGTACAAAAATACGGTCTCCATCAACGATGAAATTGAAGCGGCTCCACAGTCCTTTTTTATTTTTAAGTTTTTTGGTTTCCTGCTTGGTTAGCCATTTTTCATAGGAGTATAGCCGAAGGTGTCCTTGCTTTACTTTCGCAATAACGGGCGCCAATTTTTGGTAAAATGCATTGGGTTTCAGCGGTTCCCGAATGGTTGCTTTCAGTGAATCGAATTGGGTATGAAGCCGCTCCTTTGAAATATATGCGTAAAGATCGGGATGCAGTTCTTGCAGCTTTCGGTAAGCAAAATCTACATCATGGTGAAGTTTTTCAGGTGCAATAAGGGTTTCCCGAAATTGGTTATGCTTCTTCACCGAAGTGCAGGAAATGATGTTCAAAAATAGCAGCAACAAAATAAAGTTCTTCAAAATCACAAAATTTCATCAAAAATAGTGGTTTTTAAAGAACAGTTAAGATTAATTACGGACAATCATCAAATATAATTATCCTAAAATCGTCACCGAATTTTCTAGCATTTCGTAGATTGCATCCCTGCCATTATCGGGTTTTACGTTGACGGCTCGTGTTCCGTTGAAGTGAACACATGTGATGTAGCCCAATTTCACGGCATCAATACTGGTGAACTTTACACAGTAATCCAAAGCCAAACCCACAATTTCTACCAATTGAATGTCGTGATACTTCAAGAAATCGTCCAGCCCGGTTTTCACAAAGTGATTATTATCCTGAAAACCACTGTAACTGTCTACATCAGGGTTTTTCCCTTTCTGAACAATGTGGGTTACTTTTTCCCGATGGAGGTCTTTATGAAATTCGGCACCAAAAGTGCCCTGCACACAATGATCCGGCCACATGAATTGAGGTAAACCGTTGAGTGTTATGGTTTCTCCCACATCTCGCCCGTTATTGGAAGCAAAACTTTTATGGTTGGCAGGATGCCAATCCTGGGTAAGCACAATTTGATCATATTCATTCTCTTCCATTAAAAGGTTGATGTAAGGAATTATTTCGTTGGCGTGAGGAACCGCAAGGGCACCGCCTTCGCAAAAATCATTTTGAACATCAACGATAATGAGCGCTTTTTTCATTATATTAAATTTTAAGTAAGTGAAACGGGTTGCTTTATTTTTTGTTACTTTTACCCTACTAAAAATCTCAAAAATTCAGCCAAAGTTTTTTTTCAGCCAAAACGTCAAAATTTCATTTTAAGATGACTACACTTGAACAAAAGAAGTATCCGATCGGGAAATTTATTGCACCCCAACCAATTTCAGATGTGGAAGTGGATCAGTATATTAAAGTGTTACAATATTTTCCCGCAAAACTAAAAAACCTGGTAGAAAACTGGACTGATGATCAGCTTGATACGCAATATCGCGAAGGAGGTTGGCGCGTACGCCAGTTGGTGAATCACCTTGCAGACAGCCACATGAACAGTTTTTTGAGATTTAAACTGGCGCTTACCGAGCACAACCCAACCATTCAACCCTACGATGAAGCAAAGTGGGCGCAGCTGCAAGACAGCTTTACAATCGACATTAAGCCCGCATTGCAGATGCTAAAAGGCATTCATAAAAGATGGGTTTACGAACTGAAATCGCTTACCAACAAAGAGTTCGAAAGTACTTTTTTTCATCCGGAACAAAACCGTACAATTAATTTGAGAGAGCAGCTTGCGTTCTATGCATGGCACTGCAAACATCATTTTGCCCACATCCAGAATCTAAAATCGGAGAAAGGATGGTAGTTTTTATCGTGAATCATTAAGTCAAAACAGTACCATGAGTTTTTTAAATGAATTGTTCGGAAGCTCCAGAAACAAGGAGGATAATCAAAAGTTCTGGCATCGTATGGAATCGGTGCATGATTTAGAAGGCGCCATTGAAGTTTCTTACCGGCAGAAAGTGGTTATTTTTAAGCATTCCACCAGATGTTTCATCAGCAAAACTGTTTTGCATCGTTTTGAAAATGAAGTTGAAAATACGGATAAAGGTGCTGCTTATTATTTGTTGGATTTATTAGCGCATCGGGAACTTTCGAATAAAATGGCGGAGGTTTTTGGGGTGGAACATCAGAGCCCACAGCTAATTGTTGTAGAAAACGGAAAAGCTGTTAGTAATGCTTCTCATGAGGCAATATCGATTGAAATAATCTAATTATTTAGAATGGAAAAAAAACGCAATATTACCAACTACTTGTCCGAAGTACTGGAGCTTCCCAAGGAAGCAGTGGAGGGGTGCAGTAGCCATTTTACCTCGAAAAAAGTTCAGAAAAACGAGTTTCTTTTGCGAGAAGGAGAGGTGTGTCACGAAACGATCTTCGTTGAAAAAGGTTTGCTGCGGATGTACTCCATCGACAAGAACGGGAAGGAACATATTATCCAATTTGCCCCCGAAAATTGGCTTATTTCGGATCGCAGCTCTCTGTATTTCAGTGAAAAATCAAAATATTACATCGAAACAGTGGAGGATTCTGAAATTCTTTTGCTGGAAACTGGTTTTTTTACCACGATCAACAAAAACTTTCCTAACAGTACGGAGAATAATGATCTTTTGCTGCAGAAGCACATTAGAAATTTGCAAAACCGCGTGAATGCGCTACTTGGGGAAACGGCAGAGGAGCGATATATGGATTTCATCAAAATGTATCCCGATATTTTGTTGCGTGTTCCACAATGGATGGTGGCGTCTTACCTGGGCATTACACCAGAAAGTTTAAGCCGCGTTAGGAAGGAGCTCGCAAGAAAGAATTTTCAGACTGGGTAGTTTTTTGCAGCAACCGTGTATTTCTGGATGAAAAAAGTTTTTTTTCAGGATATTATGTACATTTGATTAATGGTTCGTGTATATGAGTGAATTTATTTGGAACATGGCGGTTTCGTTCCAGTTGCTTTTTATTGTGATAAGCAGCGTTATTTTCATCTACATTCGCGAGAAAAGCTTTAAGTATTACGCGCTTTACAATATTTTCTTGGTAATTTACGTCCTAAGTCGTAATGATAGTCACTATGAAGCATTCGAACGGCTTTTTATTGGTTGGCTTGGCACAAAAAACACCCATATTTTTACCGAGATATTGAGTTTTTATGTTCAGATCTCTTTCTATAATCTGTACACTATTTTTGCGCTTTATTTTCTTGATTTGCAGAAGCATACCAAGAAGTACTTTTCCAGAGTTCTCTTGCTGATGCGCGCTTTGGCTGTCTTGTTTTTTATACTGGGTATTATTTGTGGCTTTCTTAAGGACGACGATTTGTATATCTCGCTCTATACTTTTCTCTATCTGCCAATTATGCTGACGGTTTTTGTGCTAAGTATGATTCGTGCCATAAAGTATTCGGGGAAACACCGGCATTTTTTTCTTTTTGGAGTTACAACATTTGTTTGTTGTGCGCTTATCGCCTTTATCGGTTCGTTTGTATCATCTTTAGGGATGGAAAATCCCATTGTCTACTTTTTTGTAGGCATCGTCATCGAAACCATCTTTTTCAGTTTGGGTCTTGCCTATAAACTAAAGTTGCTGACTGTTGAGAAAAATCGAATTTATAACCAGATTACCAAGCATAAACACCAACAGGAAATTAGTAAGCTGCAAGGTCTTATAGAAGGAGAAGAAGCAGAAAGGGAGCGGCTTGCAAGGGATTTGCATGATGGAATTGCGGGAGATCTAGCGGCGATAAAGCATCATCTTTGTTTCCTTAATCAACAAAAACAGTTGCCGGAGGAAAAAGAACAAATGGATGAGCTGATCCAGATTGTTGATAAATCTGTGGTTCAGATTCGGGAGATTTCGCATAATCTGTCGCCTTCGTCTATTACCAATTTCGGCCTCATTAAAGCCATTGAAAATTATTGCCGAAAAACCGAGCAGCATTATCCGCTGAAAATTCACATCGAAGTGCAAGATGAAAATCCGGAGATCTCTGAGCGCAATGAAATCCATATCTATCGAATCATTCAGGAACTGATTAATAATATACTGAAGCACGCCGATGCCACCGATGCCTACCTGACTATTCGTCAGCACCTTAGCGAACTGATTATTCATGTGGAAGACAACGGAAAAGGATTTTCGATGGACAGCCATTCTGATGGTATTGGTTTCGGAAATATAGCGTCGAGGGTTAAGTTTCTCAATGGCAGTTTCAGGAAATTAGATACCCAGAAAGGCAGCTGTTTCCAGATAAAAATTCATCACCAAGATCTTAATCCAATTTAGCCCTTGTCGCTAACGAGAAACTTCTATGATAACAGGGAGAATAAGCTCAAAAAAATAAAAATTTCAGCTATATTTGTCTTATGGATTATAAAAAATTAATTATCCGCGGAATTTCTTACAGCCAGACGCAATCTGGTGCCTATGCACTGCTGTTGGAGCATGAAGAAAGTAATGTGAAATTACCCATCGTCATCGGAAATTTTGAAGCCCAGTCGATTTCTCTTGGTTTGGAAAAAGATATTCATCCACCACGACCCTTAACACACGATTTGTTTGCAAAATTTGTGACAACAACTCATTACGACCTTACATCGGTTGTCATTTATCAAATTGTGGATGGAGTATTTTTCTCCAATCTTAATTTTAAAAATAAAACGTCAGGTGAAGAACTTATTTTAGATGCACGTACTTCGGATGCTGTGGCAATGGCGGTTCGTTTTGATGCGCCCATCTACACCACCCAGCAGGTACTTAATGAAGCGGGCATTCTGCTGGAGCTGGAAGAAGTGAAGGGAGAGGAACAGGCGGTAGAAGAAGCATCAGTGGAAGCAGGAGATTTATCATTAATCTCATTGATGGAAATCAACAGACTGCTGGAAGAAGCAGTGAAGGATGAAGATTTTGATGCGGCACTTGAACTTCAAAAAGAAATAAGAAGAAGAAACAAGAAAATTGATTAATAAAAACCTGCTAAAATTTTGTTGCTTCATTCAGATTTATCGATTTAAATCAAAAAAGGCACATAAAAAATGCTGAAAATTATAGGAATGAGCAACCTGGATTTTCACAGGTTTTAAAAAGAAAAAAAATTTTGAACAGACGCTAAAATATTTTTACATTATTATGAATATAAAACTACGGCTTACGCTCCTTTCATTTCTTCAGTTTTTCGTTTGGGGAGCTTGGCTTATCACCATTGCAAATTTTTGGTTTGGCAGTAAACATTGGGACGGAACTCAGTTTGGCGCAGTGTTCGGTACAATGGGCATTGCTGCTATTTTTATGCCCACCATTACAGGAATTATTGCCGACCGATGGGTGAATGCAGAGCGCATCTATACGATTTTGCACGTCTTGTATGGGCTTACACTTTTCTATTTGCCTCATACCCAATCGCCATCAGCTTTTTTCTGGATAATGCTGGTGGCGATGTGCTTTTACATGCCTACCATTTCATTGGCCAATTCGATCTCCTACACCATCCTGAAAAACAATGGTAGCGATGTGGTGAAAGATTTTCCGCCCATTCGGGTTTGGGGTACAGTAGGTTTTATCGTAGCCATGTGGATCACTAATCTCTCTGGTAGCAAAGCCAACGAAATGCAGTTTTATATTGCCGGTGTAGTAGCTATTTTATTGGGAATTTTTGCACTGACACTTCCGAAATGTCCGCCACAAAAATTGATCGATAAAAATGCGCCGCTGACGGAACAGCTGGGGCTTAATGCGTTCAAACTTTTTGGGAATTATAAGATGGCGCTGTTCTTTATTTTCTCTATGCTGCTGGGAGGTGCGCTGCAGCTGACCAATGCTTATGGCGACGTTTTTCTGGATGAGTTCAAAATTTTCCCTCAGTATGCGGAATCCTTTGTCACGCAATATTCCACAATTATAATGTCGATTTCGCAAGTTTCCGAAACACTTTTTATCCTCGCCATCCCTTATTTTCTGAAAAAATTCGGCATCAAGAAAGTAATGCTCATCTCGATGCTGGCATGGGTTTTACGTTTCGGGTTTTTTGGTTTGGGCAACCCCAGCACCGGTCTTTGGATGATTATACTTTCCTGTATTGTGTACGGAATGGCTTTCGATTTCTTTAATATTTCCGGTTCTCTTTTTGTGGAAACATCTACCGACAAAAAAATAAGAAGTTCTGCGCAGGGACTTTTCATGATGATGACCAATGGTTTTGGTGCTGTTATCGGAAGTAATATGGCAGGTTGGGCAATTGATAAGTTCTACACCAAATCATTTACTACAGCTTCTGATCTGGCGGCATTTCTTAAAACAACACCCGAAAACGGTACCTTTTTGAAAATTTTGAAAGATTCTTTTCATACCACCGTTGGTTCAGATGGGCTGCTCTCGTCCGCCGTATTGGTAAAAGACTGGCCACATATTTGGTTTGCGTTTGCGGCTTACGCATTGGTGGTTGCCATTCTGTTTGCGGTTTTGTTTAAGCATAAGCACAATCCGGAAGATGTGGCAACGGTTCGTCATTAAGGGATACACAATATTTTCAAAAACACACTTTTTTTCAGGTGTGTTTTTATTCGTACTTTGGCAGCATAAAAATTATTAAAATGAACAATGCTGATAAGCATTTTTTATCACCTTTAAATTCCTACTAAAAATGAAAGAAGTATTCATTGTATCTGCTGCAAGGACGCCAATGGGAAGTTTCCTTGGTAGTTTATCTTCTGTGCCTGCAACAAAATTAGGTTCAGTAGCCATCCGCGGAGCGTTAGACAAAATAAATATCGATCCACAAATTGTACAGGAGGTGTACATGGGCAACGCCCTGCAGGCCGGTGAAGGACAGGCACCAGCTCGTCAGGCAGCATTAGGAGCCGGTTTATCTAACGAAGTTCCATCTACTACTGTTAACAAAGTATGCGCATCCGGTATGAAATCGGTAATGTTGGCGGCCACTTCTATTAAATCAGGAGATCAGGAAGTTATCGTTGCCGGTGGAATGGAAAATATGTCGCAAGTTCCTCACTACTATAATGCAAGAGTGGCAACCAAATTGGGCGATGTTAAAATGAGTGATGGGATGCTTACTGATGGATTAATCGATGTGTACAATAAAGTTCACATGGGTGTTTGTGCAGAAAAATGCGCTTCAAAATATGAATTCAGCCGGGAAGATCAGGATCGATTTGCCATCGAATCTTACAAACGTTCTGCAAAAGCATGGAGCGAAGGAAAATTTAATGACGAAATTGTGCCGGTAGAGATACCTCAAAGAAAGGGCGATCCTATTATTTTCGCTGAAGATGAGGAATACAAAGCTGTTAATTTCGACCGCATAGGGACACTACCCACGGTTTTTCAAAAAGAGAACGGAACGGTTACTGCGGCCAACGCATCTACTTTAAATGATGGTGCTTCGGCCTTGGTATTAATGTCGAAGGAAAAAATGGACGAACTCGGTTTAAAGCCATTAGCTAAAATTGTTTCTTATGCAGACGCAGCGCAGGAACCGGAATGGTTTACCACTGCACCGTCAAAAGCATTACCTATTGCGCTGGATAGGGCCGGCCTGCAACTTTCCGACATTGATTTCTTTGAGTTTAATGAAGCATTTTCCGTGGTGGGCTTGGCCAACAATAAAATTCTGGGTCTCGACAGCTCCAAAGTAAATGTGAACGGAGGTGCCGTGGCTTTGGGACATCCACTTGGTAGTTCGGGAGCAAGAATTATCGTGACGCTCATCAATGTCCTTAAGCAAAATAATGGAAAATATGGAGCCGCTGCAATCTGCAACGGTGGAGGCGGAGCAAGCGCCATCGTTATTGAAAACGTTTAACTACTAGACACCAATTACTGAATGGAACCTGAAAAAAACATCAAGAATAATCCCAAAATTATGAAAGCGTGGGCGCTTTACGACTGGGCAAATTCCGTTTATTCTTTAGTCATTACATCGACGATTTTCCCCATTTATTATTCGATTCTTACCACAGCGTCGGAGAAAAGCGTATATGTGCAGGAAACCGGACAGTGGATGAAAGTTCCAGTGCGGCACATGATTAAGATTTTCGGGAAAGAGTATCAGCCAGATGCCATTTATGGCTATTCGCTTACTATTTCCTTTTTAATCGTTGTGCTGCTATCACCCATTTTATCGTCTTTGGCAGATACCATCGGAAACAAGAAATCTTTTCTGCAGTTTTTCTGCTATCTGGGCGCAACTTCCTGTATGGGGTTGGCCATGTTTACCGGGATGCAGAACGTTTTTCTCGGTTTGCTATTTAGCATAACGGCAAGTGTTGGGTTTTGGGGCAGTTTGGTGTTTTATAACTCCTTTTTGCCCGATATTGCCACGCCAGAAAAACAGGATGCGCTTTCTGCAAAAGGATATATTTACGGCTACATCGGGTCGGTTATTTTGGTTATTATTTGTTTGATTTTAATTCAGGTTTTGGCGAAAGATGCCAATCAGGCCAAGATTTACACGCGGGTTGCTTTTCTGTTGACCGGCGCTTGGTGGTTTGGTTTTTCACAATACACCTTCAAGTATTTGCCACAATTTGGAAATGTTAAAGAACAATTGCCTAAAGATTTAGTGCTGCTGAACTATAAAAATATATTTAAAAGACATGAAGAACAAGGTGGCTTTTGGGAGGTATTGAAAGATAATATCGCATTCTATATTGATATTACCAAGCAGAGTTTCCGTGAATTGTTTAAAGTAGGCAACAAACTTTTTAAAGATCGAAATCTGAAATTCTTCCTTTCTAGTTTTTTCTTTTACAGCGTCGGTATGCAGACCATTTTCCTGATGGCAACCCTGTTTGGAAAAAGCGAAATCAACCTTGCACAGGATAAGTTGATCATGACGTTGCTGGTGATTCAGATTGTGGCCATTATTGGAGCTATGATATTTTCTCGACTTTCCCGAAAAATTGGCAACAAAAATGTGATTTCTATTGCCATTGTTTTATGGATTGTTGCCTGTCTTTCTGCATACTATCTGAAGAACGAGAATCCCAATGTGGAATATCAGTTTTACGGGATTGCAGGGATTATAGGTTTGGTGATGGGCGGTTTGCAGGCTATGTCACGGTCAACCTACTCCAAGCTGCTGCCAGAAAATGGCATGGACAATACCACTTATTTCAGTTTTTATGATGTGCTGGAGAAAATTGCCATTATTTTGGGTACATTTATTTTTGCTACCATGATTGAGCACTATCACAACATGCGGTATTCTGCTTTATCAATGTCGATATTTTTCTTTGTGGGACTCATTTTAATACGTTTTGTAAAGGTTAAAATCATTAATGGTAAATAAGAGTATTAAAGTACGGAGCATGAAGCACAACGTGTTATCTTTTGAAATTACTTAGAATAGGTTAATTAAATTTTTTGTAATTTTGCAATTGAAAATCAATGGATTAATAAAACAATGACCAATCCTTTATTTTACGCAAAAATCCTATTGTTCGGCGAGTACGGAATTATAGAAGATTCACAGGGACTTACGTTGCCATACAGCTTCTACAAAGGGACGTTTAAATTTGCCGATTTAAAAAGCGAATTTGAAATAAAATCAAATGCCTCTTTGAAGAAATATTCAGATTTTCTGAAGAATCTGGAGGTTGCCGAGAAATTTAAACTCAATATCAGTGCTTTCCAAAAAGACATAGCAAAAGGGCTTTTCTTTGATTCTAACATTCCACAAGGTTATGGAGTTGGAAGTTCGGGGGCTTTGGTTGCTGCCGTTTTCGAAAAGTATTCGCTTAATAAATTACTTCCAGAGCATATTTCAAAAGATGAATTAAAGGATCTGAAAAAAGTTTTTGGCAAAATGGAGAGCTTTTTCCACGGTAAAAGTTCGGGAATTGATCCACTGATCTGTTATATGAACCTTCCCATTCTTATCGAGAATAAAGAAAATGTGGGTAAAGTAGCTATTCCTCAAAGTGAAGAGGGAAAAGGGGCGATCTTCCTCATCGATTCGGGGATTACTGGTGAAACGGGACCAATGGTTCAAATCTTTTTCGAGAAAATGAAGACCGAAGGTTTCCGCAAAACGCTGAAGGAAGAATTCATACGATACAATAATGCCTGCATCGATGCATTCCTCAAAAAAGAAATGAACCCGCTATTCCGTAACCTGAAAAATCTTTCGGTATGGGCGTACGAACATTTTAAACCAATGATTCCGGAAAGTATTTACAATGTCTGGAAAAAAGGATTAGATACCAATGCCTATTATCTGAAACTCTGTGGCAGTGGTGGTGGTGGCTATATTTTGGGATTCACCAAAGATTATAGCAAAGCCGAAAAAATGCTGGAAGGGTTCAACAAAGAGGTGATTTATAGATTCTGATCATTTCCAAGCCGAAAAATCAAGATTAATTGCTAATTTTGTTCGGCTTAATACATGAAAAATCCTGCTGTTTATCGGTTTTCACAATTCGTTGGCTTCCTTTTGGGAGCGCGTTTTTTTGTGACGCTACTACTTACATTTGCCTTGTATGTATCAACATTTTTTCTTTTTAACCAAGAAGAAAGCTTGCGGAATTTTGTTTTCGATTTTAGGGTGCACGGTATCATTTTCTGCACGGTGTTAAGTATTTTAGCGGGTGGAATTATCAATCAGTTTTACGATCGCGAGAAAGATCAGCTTACCAAACCTTTCAGAACAAGAGTTCAAGCTTTCATCAAACAGAAATATTTTCTCTACGGTTATCTGTTGCTGAATTTTGTGTCTTTAGGTGTGGCATTTTTAATTTCGGAAAGGGTTTTCTTTTTCTTCCTTCTTTATCAGTTTTTGATGTGGTTTTATAGCCATAAACTCAGCAAATTGCTCATCCTCAATAATCTCACTTTTGTGGGGTTAACGCTTTATCCTTTCTTTGGAATGTTGGTGTACTATCGCACTTTTTCATTCAAAGTTTTCTTGATGTCGGTATTCATCTTTCTGATGCTTTTAATTATCGATATCATCAAGGATACACTTACAAAAAATGCCGATAAAGTTTTTGGTTATGCTACCATTCCCAATCATTTCGGTAAGAAGAAGTCAACGGTAATCCTCATTCTTCTTCTTATTTTTGCCATGGGAGTTAGCGCCATGATTGTTGCACGCAGTGGTTTGCACAGTATTATGAGTTACTATTTTGGCTACAGTCTTTTTATTCAGGTTTTTTCTGTTTTTCTGCTGATGAATCCGAGTAAAAACTCAAAGTTCATTAACCTGAATGCCCTCCGAATATGGATTCTCATTGGTATCTTTGCCATGTTGGCCAATGGAATTTACCTCAAGTATTATTAAATCATTTCGCTATTTTTCATTGTTGATCCTGATGGCTCTGCGAAAGGGCTTAATCAACTTCGTGCGTAAAACACTATCTTTGCAAAAATTTTCAGAACAATGAGCCGAGACAGAAACAGCAATGATAAACCACGAAGACCACGGATAACCTCTTCAAAACCAGGAAGGCCGGCTTCCTCAAGCTCAAGAGCTGTATCTTCACGCTCATCAAAACCTGAAGGATCGGAGGAGAAAACTGAAAGAAAATCCACAAGGGAGCCGCGTTTGCTTTCGCAATCCGAAGCAAAATCTTTTGAGAAATCAATAGAACGCACCTCCAGAAAACCTGGTGGTAAAAGGATAGGTAAATCCTTTGATACACGCGACAAGTATGAAAATGGTGACCGTAAATCCGGACCCAAAAAAACATATAATAAATTTGGCGATAAAGACGTAGATCGCGCAAAATCGTTTGTACAGCGCAGAAAACTCAATAAAATTGATAAGGATCTACACAAAGATACCATTCGTTTGAATAAGTATATTGCCAATTCCGGAATTTGTTCCAGAAGAGAGGCAGACGAACTCATCACCCAGGGATTGGTTCAGGTCAACGGAAAAGTGGTGACGGAAATGGGTTATCAGGTGCAAAAAACCGATAAGGTAATCTTCGATGGACAGGGAATTACACCAGAAAAACCGGTTTATGTTATACTCAACAAACCCAAAGGATACATCAGTACCACCAAAGACGAGAAAGCAAGAAAAACCGTGATGGATTTGGTGGCCAATGCATCACCATACCGCCTTTTTCCGGTTGGAAGATTGGATCGTTCCACCACAGGCGTTATTTTGCTCACCAACGATGGACATTTGACCAAGAAATTGACGCATCCTTCGTTTAACATGAAGAAAATTTATCATGTCACACTTGATCGTAAACTTGATCGCGCAGATCTGAATACAATTGCTGAAGGAATTCGCCTTGAAGAAGGAGTAGCAGAAGTGGATCAGATTTCCTACATCGACGGTAAACCGAAAAACGAAGTCGGTATAGAAATTCATATCGGCTGGAACAGGGTTGTGCGTAGAATTTTCCAAAAATTAGGATATGAAGTGGAAGCACTGGATCGCGTGATGTTTGCTGGTTTAACCAAGAAAAACGTAAAACGTGGAAACTGGAGAATTCTCACCGATTTGGAAGTGAATAACCTGAAAATGTTGTAAATACAAATCATATCCATAGAGAATAGAAACCTTTCGGAAACCTACCGGAAGGTTTTTTTTTCGTCAGGATTGTAACAAAAAAAGTAAATTGCTACTTACTCACAAGATTACTGCAAAAATGTCGGCATTGGAGAAAGAATTTTTAGAGAGAATGGAAAAGCACAAAGGTGTGATCTATAAGATTTCTAGAATGTACATGGATTGTGCCGATGATCAACATGACTTGTTTCAGGAAATAACCTATCAGGTATGGAAGTCGTATTCTTCATTTCAGGGAAAAAGTGAGTTTTCAACCTGGCTCTATAGAATTGCATTGAACACCGCCATTGTTTTCCTTAAATCCGAAAAGAAAAGAAGTATTATTCAGAACGATGACGTGCATCTTTTTAAGGTAAAGGAGGAAGAATATAACTTTCAGGATGAAGTGAAATTAAAAAAAATGTACGAAGCCATTCAACAGCTTAACCCTGTTGATAAGGCACTGATTTTTTATTATCTGGAGGATGTTTCCGGAAAGGAAATGGCTGAAAATTTAGGAATTACAGAAGTGAATGCAAGAGTAAAACTCAATCGTGCAAAAGACAAACTCAAAAAATTGGTGGAATTCTAAATTATTTGTTTTATCTGGGAATGATCGACATTTTGGTATTTTAAAAAAGAATAGTTATGGAATTAGACGACCTTAAGCAACTTTATAAAAAGGAGGAGATTAACGAAACTCCGGAAATTTCACTGGAGAAACAGAAAGAAATTCATCTTCCGTTGGAAAAAATTCGCAAGAATATGCGAATGGAGTTTTGGAGTACCGCAATGGCTGTTTTTGTTGTTTCATTCACGGTATTGCCTGTTACCAAGCATTATACCAAGGAAGCCAATGTTATCTTTATTTTGTTTTTGATCACTTTTTTGTTTATTGTGATTTATTTTTTCTCTAAATTCTATCAGCTTTATCATAAAATTCCGAACGAATCTGCAGTAACAAAAGAGCGTATTTCTGAACTTTTGTTCGATCTGAAGATCACCACCGAAATTTATAAAGATTATTATATAGCCTGCATCCCGCTGTTTCTGGCAGAGTTTGTTATTCTTTTCTATTTGCCCAATAATCATTTTGTAATCAGCAGTACTTTGTTTGTCGTCTTATTTGTATTGAGTTGTATTTTTATTGTGCTGTTCGGCTTATGGTGGTTCAGGTATTTCTATGGCAAATACATTTCTAAAGTGGAAGCTATTTACAATAACCTGAAATAAAAAACGCCCCTAGTTTTGGGACGTTTACTCGAAGAAAAAGATAGATTTTATTTTAATTTTCGCAGCGAAAAAGCCAGTGCAACCTGAAAAAAGCCAATGAAGATAAATGCCAGTGACGTATAAACAATCACTGTAATACCTCCTAAAATGGGGTTAAACAAAATAAGAATTCCAAGGAATACCCCTAAAATTCCAAATAGAAGCGTAATACCCCAAGATGATGTTTTCAGGTTTTTTAAATCCATCGCAAAACCAATACTTGATATGGATCGGAAAAGGACGATGAAACCAACATAAAGCGACAATACCTGCGCAGAAATAACAGGCGACGAAAGTAGCCAAATTCCGAAAATTAAATCGACAAGGCCGAAAACCAATCCCCAGACCCAACTCTTTTGCTGCGTGTTGCCAAGCGCACGGAAGATTTCAAAAATACCGCTTACAAAAAATGCGGCTGCAAATAAAATTGATAAAGCAACGTACGAAGATTCAGGGGTTCTGAATATCCATATACCTGCGATGATGAAGAGAATTCCGCTCAGTAACGGAAGAAACCAAAATTTTGAAGGGGCCGACTGTTCCATTTTTAAATATTTTTAAGTTTAATGATGCTAAAGTTAGTTATTTTATTGCAGAACAATTGACAACACAAAAAAAGCTTCCCGAAAGAAGCTTTTTTTGTTAAAAATAAGGGAAATTAAATGCCGTTAATGATGGTGTCTAACGTAGCACTTGGCCGCATGGCCGCATATTCCATATTTTCGTCGGGTTTGTAATATCCGCCAATATTTTGTGGTTGTCCTTGTGCAGCGATGAGCTCTGCATTTATTTTAGTTTCATTATCCAGCATCGCGGCGGCAACTGGTTTAAAGTGTGCTGATATTTCGGCATCTTTCGTCTGGTTGGCCAACGCTTCTGCCCAATACATCGCTAAATAGAAGTGTGAACCGCGGTTATCAATTCCACCCACTTTTCTTGCCGGAGATTTATCAGTGGCCAAAAATTTTGCATTGGCCTCATCCAAAGCATCAGATAAAACTTTGGCTTTCGAATTGTTCTGGGTTTGAGCAAGGTGTTCCAAACTTGCCTGCAATGCAAGGAATTCACCCAAAGAGTCCCATCGTAAATAGCCCTCTTTCAGAAACTGTTCGATATGTTTTGGTGCGGATCCACCAGCTCCTGTTTCAAACAAACCGCCACCATTCATCAGTGGAACAATGGAAAGCATTTTGGCAGAAGTACCCAATTCCAGAATCGGAAACATATCGGTTAAATAATCTCTCAACACGTTTCCGGAAACCGAAATCGTGTCTTTGCCTTCTCTTGCGCGTTTCAGCGTCTCCAGCATGGCATCTTTCACATCCATAATTCGGATATCGAGACCCGTTAAGTCGTAGTTTTTAAGATATTTTTCAACTTTTTTGATGATTTGTGCATCGTGAGCTCTGCCTTTATCCAACCAAAAAATTGCGGGCGTATCAGAAAGTTTGGCTCTGTTCACGGCCAGTTTTACCCAGTCTTGTACGGGGGCATCCTTCGTTTGACACATTCTGAAAATATCGCCTTGCTCCACTTTTTGTTCCAACAACGCTGTTCCGTTTTCGTCTTCCACTTTTACCACACCATTGCCGGATACCTGAAAGGTTTTGTCGTGAGAGCCGTATTCTTCAGCTTTTTGCGCCATTAAACCAACGTTTGGAACAGAGCCAAAAGTACGCGGGTCAATTGCGCCATTTCTCTTCATGTCGTCCACAATGGCTTCATAAAAACCAGCGTAAGTACGATCAGGAATAATACATACGGTATCTTCTTCTTTACCGTCTTTATTCCACATTTTTCCTCCACCTCTTACCAAAGCAGCCATCGATGCATCCACAATGACGTCAGATGAAACGTGAAAGTTGGTAATACCGTGATCCGAATTTACCATTGCGATTCTCGGTCCGTTTTCGATGGTTTTTTCAATATCTGCCTTAATGGCGGCTTCCTGCGGATGGCCAGCAATTTTTTCATATAGAGTGGCCAGTCCAAAATTGGGATTAATGTCTAATGATTTAAAAGTATCTCTATATTTTTCGAAAACATCTTTAAAATACGTCTCCACCACAGCTCCGAAAATGATGGGGTCCGACACTTTCATCATCGTTGCTTTCAGGTGGGCAGAAAGGAGAACGTTTTTTTCTTTGGCCTCGTTGATGGCGGTTTGAACAAATGCTTTCAGCGCATTGATATTCATTACGGAAGAGTCAATGATTTCGCCGGCCTTTAAAGGGGCATCATCTTTCAAAACCTTCTTCGAGCCATCATTTCCGTAGAAAACAATTCGGTATTGACCGTCATTTTCAATCGTGGTAGAATTTTCAGTACCATAGAAATCTCCATTATGCATGTAGGCAACCGATGTCTTGGAGTCAGCTTTCCATTCTCCCATTCTGTGTGGATTGGCTTTTGCATAATCTTTCACGGATTTTGGTGCTCTACGGTCAGAGTTTCCTTCCCGAAGAACAGGGTTTACCGCGCTTCCGAGCACTTTTGCATATCTTGAGTGGATGATTTTTTCGTCATCATTTTTGGGCTCTGCAGGATAATTGGGCAGCGCATAACCTTTTTTTTGAAGCTCAGCAATGGCTTCTTCCAATTGAGGAACTGATGCGGAAATATTGGGTAATTTGATGATGTTTGCATCAGGTTGTGTGGCTAACTGACCTAATGAAGATAAATAATCGGGGACTTTCTGATCTTCGTTTAAAAAATCGGGGAAATTAGCCAGGATTCGTCCTGCCAAAGAAATGTCCGGAACCTCGATTTCAATATGAGCAGAATGGGTAAACGCTTTCACAATAGGTAAAAACGAATGGGTTGCCAACATGGGCGCTTCGTCCGTTAAAGTGTAGTAGATTTTAGATGCAGACATTATTAAATTATTTTTGATTTTATTTTGAGACCCACAAATTTAGTTAAAATTTACCTTTTTGGAATCATTGGCGGTAATCATCTTTTTTTAGAGGATGTTTAAGAAACTGTTTATATTTTATTTCTTTTGATTTCGGAGAAATTTTGAGATGGATTTTTTGCTTCATGTTTGCAGATTGAGCGGGCTCAATCGAAAATGAAAAGTGAAAAATACGCTCAAAAGAATGCGAAAGCATAGAAAAAACGATTAATTTACATTCTAAAAATTTTAGTTGGTAAAAACTAAACAGTTTCTAAAACTAATCTAATGTATGGACACGAATCATTTATAGAACAAAAAGATTCGATAGTTGGTAAAAAAAAATTCGATTCTTTTTAGAACCCGCTGCGCAATTGCTCCCCGACTTTGAGCCATTAAAAAAATAATTATCTTTGATAAAACGCTGCCAATAAAAGACGATTATACCATAAGAGATCAGGGAAAACCACATTTTTAACCTCTACGATTATCGATTGGATTGATATTTTTACCCGAAAGAATAATCGGGATATTATTATTATTATTATTATTATTGATGGCTTCGGTTTTTGTATCAAAAATAAAGGAATGGTTCTATGGGTTATGTAATTATGAGTAACCACATTCATTTCAAACCTGTGCGTGCCGGAATTGGAGAAAAAGCAAATCAATACCTTTGCTCTTCCTCATTAAATTGTTCTTTTAGCGAAGGACTTGTTGAAATTGAAATTGCGGAAAAACCTGTTATTGATGTTTCAGGTAAAAATGAATTCTGGAAATACAATAATTATGAATAGTGAAATGTATTTGCTCAAAGTCGGGAGCAATTGCGCAGCGGGTTTCCAATGCGAATCCTAAAGGAAACCAAACCATTCAATCATCCGTAACATTGACCAACAACGGAAACTATGACGGTGCGGAAGTGGTGCAGCCGTACATCAGGGATTTGGTGGGAAGCATCACGAGACCTGTAAAAGAGCTGAAAGGCTTCAAAAAAATATTCCTGAAAAAAGGGGAAAGCCAGAAAGTAACTTTCGATATTTCTCCCGAAGACCTGAAATTTTACGACAACAATCTGAAATACGACTGGGAAGCCGGCGAGTTTGTCGTCATGATTGGAACGGATTCCGAAAATGTAACACAAACCAAAATCAACTGGACGAAATAAAGCCATATCATTATGATACGGATAGAATGAATAAAACTTCATAGGTTTTCAGAGACCTACGACGTTTTTTATTTTACAATGTGTGCGAGTGAAAGATTTATCCAACGGATTGCTCCGTCGTCCCTCCTCGCAATGACGGTGCGTGTGATGTTACTCCTTAATAAATTTTCTGTTAATCCTTTCTCCGGATTTTCCAACCGCAGTAATGATATAACTTCCTTTTGCAAGATTGGCAACATTTACCAATTTTCCTTTAGTGAAAATCTCTTTTACCGTTCTACCCGAAATGTCTGTTATTCTGATATTAGAAACTTCTTCTGAAAAACTTAGAATATCTTTTACAGGATTTGGATAGATTATAATTTCTTTTTTATTAATATCTGGTACTGACATTTCTCCGCCAAATTCATAAGCGCCCAAATCAATATTCACATTAACTAATCTCGGATTTGCTGCTATATCTTTATCCAATATAAGATTTCCTCCCTCGTTTTCATAAAGCGTATTACTTCCTGCATCTATCAGTGAGCTTCCACTTGCAAGTGAAAAATCATTGTTTTGCGAATCGGTGAATACAAGGAGAGATGGATTTGTTCCGTCAATATTGCCGGAACCACTACCACCAATGTTTAATCCTTCGATAATGCTGTGATACATTATTGTGGGTTGAAAATTTGTACCATTAGTTTCATAATAATCAGAGATATTAGACCAAACGATACTATTCCTAAATTGCGCATTTCCAACAACTCCTCCCACGTATTGAGAAATGTTCTTACTAATTGTGCAGTTGGTTATCTTGGTGACTGTATTTACAAATTGTTGGGAAACGATTCCTCCACCGGAACTGTTAGCAGAATTGTTACTAATTACAGAATTCAATAAATTGAGAGTACCCAAATAATTGTGAATACCTCCACCGGTAAGATTTGTTGCATTATGACTAATATTACTGTTATTTATACTGACTGTACCCACATAAAAATATATTCCTCCGCCACTCATATTTCGTGAATAATTTCCCATTACTTCGCAGTTGTGCATACTGATATTTCCAGATTGCTGATAGATTCCTCCACCGTATTTCATAATATTCAAATTCTGATTTACTGAGCAATTATTAAGAATGAGAGTACCATTAATTGTATAAATTCCAGCACCTAAATCTGTTGCTGTATTTGCTGTGAATATTACATTACTTAGGGTAAGCGTTCCATTGATATTAAAAATCCCTCCTCCATAAGCACTATTAATAGAACTATTGCCAATCTGAATTGTAAAACCACCATTTGCAGCACCTCCTGCTATTTTAAGACCATCTATCGTTACTGTTCCTCTGTTAATAATGACGTGATGAGCGTTTTCCGCAGAATTTGAAATAGTTAAGGTTTTTCCGATTCCGGCAACAACATCATCTTCATTGAAATCACCACTAAGAACGGTAGGATTAGCAATTATATCACGTTCGTCAACAGAAGTTTCCACTCCGGAAAATCCGCCATAAAGCGAAACATTGTCTTTCATCACAAAAGCATTATCGCGGTTATTGAGTTCTATAACTCCAAGATTATTTGCAGGTCTAATTGGTTTGTAAGTTCCTGCAGCAATCCAAATCTGGGTATTGGGAGAAGCTATATTTATCATAGCTTGTATATCAGATGAAGCATTTTCCCAACTACTACCATCTTGCATTCCCGATCCTGTAGGCTTAACGAAAAGAATAGAGGATGCTATCTTTTTCTTAACTCCTAACAGATTATCTGTTGTTAGAGTAATATTTATTGCAAAACCATTAGTTGTAATAAGTACAAACACAAAGAGAAAAATTGCTTTTTTCATCATTATATTATTAAGTTAAAAAAATTATTTTGCAACAAAGATACCTAAAAAAGAAAGTGTAGAAAAAAACAGAGTATCTAAATCACGCCGTTAGAAGAGGCTCTGGAATGCCACAAAAGAATAACGGAAAAGATACGCCTAACAGGCGTACTTTTGAATACATCTTGTCCTTTTAAATGAAATTTTCCAGATTTCTTCTAACAAGGCTTTTTAACAACAATTCGCTAAAAACATCATGCTGCAATCTTACCAAATTCTAAGAATTGCCTAATCTTGTGTTTATTTTTCTCAAGTTCGGGGTTTATTCCGAACATTGAAACAAATCGATTCAGCAGCAACCCCGCTGCGCAATTGCTCCCGACTTTGAGCCATCAAAAAAATAACTATCTTTGATAAAACGCCGCCAATGAAAGACAGTTATGTCATAAGAGATCAGGGAAAACCACATTTTGTAACCTCTACGATTATCGATTGGATTGATATTTTTATTGATGGCTTCGGTTTTTGTATCAAAAATAAAGGAATGGTTCTGTGGGTTATGTAATTATGAGTGTCCGCATTCATCTCAAACCTATATATGCCGGAATTATAGAAAAAGCAAATCAATACCTTTGCTCTTCCTCATTAAAATGCGGCTTTTGTTTTTTTAATGAATCATCAGGAAGCTGAGGGCGATCAATCCCAATAATAATATCAGCATTGAAAAGCCATTAATTACAAAAATCAGCAGTCCTTTTAAGATGGTTGTTCTTATTCGGGTCTGATAAATCCGATGGTGTGCAATGAAGAAGTAAACGGTTGAATATAAAGTTTTACCGGTGCGACATACTGTTGCCGTTTTCCGGCGAGATATTCTTAGGTTAGTCTTCCCAGGTGGAAGAGCAGGTATTTGATGGTTTTCCAGAACTGTCCGTCGTAATGAGTAAGGTCTTCTGCAAAATGCGTGAAAAGAAAGTAAAACGGCTGTCTTGTTTGGATGTTTTCCTGTCCGCAATGCGGGCAGAATCTTTCTTCCACAATATGCTAGCAGTTCAGGCAGTTTTTCTCTTCTCGCAGTTTTCCGTGGATCATTTATAGAATTTTTCTCAAAATAGGAAAAAGCAGGAAAGCAGGAAATTAATATCGAATCAAATTTCCTTGCAGATTGAGCGGGACTTTGCTTGACCATAGTTGAAAAAAGTTGAGATGTTTTTCAAAATAAAGCATTCTCAGGCAATTTTTATTGATCAAGTTTCGGATAGTTGTGTAAATATTTAAACGCACACGAGCAAGATGCTCGTACCAATGGGGGAAATCGAAGATTTTCCTATGGCTGTTATTACAGTCAGGATTTGACTTCAGGATATTACTGTGTCAAATGATCTTTGTGGATTTCAGTGTAAAAAAGGATGGAAGTTATTAAAAAAATCATATTTTTAAAGTCAGAATTCAAGTATGGCAACCCAAAAAATATCGTTAGTACTTTCCGGAGGTGGCGCAAGAGGTTTGGCGCACATTGGCGTTATCGAAGAGCTCGAAATGCGTGGTTATGAAATTACTCAAATCTGTGGAACTTCAATGGGAGCGATGGTTGGCGGAATTTATGCTGCTGGCAAACTTCCTGATTTTAAACTTTGGCTGTCCAAACTTAATCGGTATTCGCTGTTTCGGCTGATGGACATTTCCTTCCGCAATAAAGGACTCATCAAGGGAGAAAGAATTATGTCGGCCCTAGGGAAATTTGTTCCGGATGAAGATATTCTTGATCTTCCGATTTCTTTTTCGGCGGTGGCTTCTGATATTTTGGGACGGCAGGAAGTGCTTTTCAGTGAAGGCAGCTTGCATGAAGCTTTGCGTGCATCTACCTCTATTCCGACGCTTTTTACCCCGGTTCGACGGGACGGAATGATCCTCGTTGACGGAGGTGTTTACAATAATTTACCGGTGAACCATGTGAAGAAAAAGTGGGGAACTCGCCTGATCGCAGTAGATGTAAACTCTGCAAAAGTAGAAGCTCTAATTGCTGTAGGTTCAGATAATGTTGAAAAATCGGCCGTCGAAATGCATCAGAATCAGGTGGTAAATGCCAGTAATAACCCTTCTATCTTGCAACATGAAGCAGCGGTAAACTACCGGTGGTTGCTCGACAGAACAATCAGTATTTTGATTGAGCAAACCGCACATGCCTCTATTGCCAAAAATCCGCCAGATTTGTTGATCAATATCCCTCGGGATATCGCGGGAACACTTCACTTTTTGAAATATTCTTCCATCATTGAAGAGGGCAGAACCTACGCAAAACGCTACCTCGACGAATTCGAAAAGAAAGAATCCGAAGGGTTTATGGCCAGACTTCGCCACCGCTTCTGATAAAAGTTAAAAAACTATTAAATCTTTGTAATTAACCGTCGCGCGGCTCTTTTTTTGACTAAATTTGATTCAACCAAAAAAATATAAAAAATGGCAAATATCACTTTAAAAGGAAATTCCATCACCACCATCGGTCATCTGCCAGAAATTGGCTTAGCCGTAAAAGATTTTGCTCTGGTCAATGAAAAATTAGAAGTGAAAACCCTTGAGGACTATGATGGGAAAAGAAAGATTTTCAATATTTTCCCAAGTATAGATACTGGTGTGTGCGCGGCCTCTGCAAGACGATTTAACGTTGAGGCAGGAAACTTACAAAATACTGTAGTTATTAATGTTTCCAAAGATTTACCTTTTGCTTTGGGCAGATTTTGCGCCGCTGAAGGATTGGATCATGTGGAAACTTTATCCGATTTCCGCGGCACTTTCGGTGATGATTATGGTGTTACCATTATCGATGGACCTATGAAAGGTTTGCTATCCAGAGCCGTAATTGTGACCGATGAAAATAATGAGGTCATCTATGAAGAACAGGTTCCAGAAATAACCCAGGAACCCAATTACGATGCAGCACTCACTGTATTGGTATAGCAAACTATGAACAAATTACCTAAAAACTTTGTCGAATATTTTTGGCAAAGTTTTTTTGCGCAAAAACTTCAGTACTCATAGTCGGTTTTTAGTTGGCTGAGTCATTTAAAAAAAAACATCTCAATAATTATGCTTAATTTTAGGGAAATTTGTAAGCAATGAATGATCCAATTACCATCAAGATTACCATTTTGCAGCCGGTGCACAAGGTTTGGGATTATTTTTATAATCCGAAACATGTCGTTAAATGGAATTTTCCGACCACGAATTGGCACTGCCCCAAAGCGTTGAGTGATTTTCGAGAAGGTGGTCGTTTCGATTATCGTTTAGAGTACAAGGATAAAAGATTCGGCTACAACTTTGCAGGAGAAATTGATGAGATTAAATTGCTAGAAAGCGTTAAAAGTCATCTGGATGACGGTAGAAAAATAGAGGTATTGTTTAATAAAATTGATGACCATACTACGGAGATCGTTGAGATTTTTGAACCAGAATTAAAAAACAGTAGGGAAATGCAGCGCGTTGGCTGGTATGCAATTCTTGATCGTTTTCACAAATATGTTGAAAATAACTAAAGCATCATAAGTCATTAAATCCATCTTAAATTTAGTAAATAGTGAATAATAATATCTTTCCATGTCTTTGGTACAATGGCGATGCAAAGCAGTGTGCCGATTTTTACTGCTATGTTTTCAGTGGTAAAATTACAGTAGATTCTCCTATGGTCATTAATTTGGAGCTGTTTGGTCAACGAATGATGCTGCTTAATGGAGGTCCGGCTTTTCAAAAAAATGCTTCTGTTTCTTTTACTTTAGTGGTGGAGAACGAGAATGATATCGATCGCTATTGGGAATTGCTTTCCGAAAGTGGCGACGTTATTCTTTCGCTGGACGAATACCCGTGGAGCAAAAAATACGGTTGGGTCCGCGATAAGTTTGGGGTAACTTGGCAATTGTTTTTGGGTTCTAAAAGAACAGATCAAGCCATCATTCCAACGCTGATGTTCTTGGATAATAATAATGGAAAAGCCATGCAGGCGATGAAATTTTATACCAGTATCTTTCCACATTCACAAATAGAAAAGGTACTAAAATTCGGAGATGGAGTAGGCAATGAAAACCACGAGATTCCTGAAAATGTGCAACATGCTCATTTTGTATTAGATGGTTATGATTTTTTTTGCATGGACAATTCCCACAATCATCCTTTCAATTTTACCGAAGCAATTTCAGTAGTGATTATGACTGATGATCAGGAACAAACCGATTATTACTGGAATTCCTTAACTGCAGATGGAGGAAAGGAAGGAAGGTGCGGTTGGCTGAAAGACCAGTTTGGCATGAGCTGGCAAATTGTTCCGAAACGCTTATTAGAACTGATGAACGATTTCGATAATCCCGAAAAAGCACGTAAGACGGTAGAAGCCATGCTGCACATGACAAAAATCGAGATCAAAGAATTAGAAACGGCTTACCACTCATAATATTTAAAGTAAAAATTATTTCCGTTCGTCATCATAATTATGGAGTTGGAAGTAACCTATATGCCGCAACATGAAAGAGAAAGTATAATTGCACAAACCGTAAAAAATTACGGTGGCAAGCTGATGTCTTTTATTCGCCCTAAAGTTAGAAATACAGAGGATGCGGAAGATATTTTGCAGGAAGTATGGTATCAGTTCAGTAATCTTACCAACATTGATGATATTGCTAATGTCGGTGGCTGGCTTTTTCGCGTGTCCAACAATAAAATTATCGATAAATACAGAAAGAAAACAACTGAAAATCTGGAGGACTTCGTTTACGAAGATGATGACGGTAGCTTTTCAATTAAGGATATCTTATTGCTGGACGATTCTGAAAACCCTGAACTTTTGCTGTTTCGGGATGAAGTTTGGAAACAACTTTTTACTGCATTGGAAGAGTTGCCCGAAAAGCAGCGAATTGCATTTGTGCATACCGAAATTGAAGGGAAAAAATTACAGGAAGTTGCTGATGAACAGGGAGAAAATATTAAAACCATTATCAGTAGAAAAAATTACGCCATGAAGCATTTGCGAAACAGAATGGCGGGTTTATATAAAGATTTGAAAGAATAACAATGAGAAATTTTAAAGTAAAAATAGCTTTATTTATATTGGGCGGTATTGCCATGTTTTTTGCCGTAACCGGAATTGTAATGTGGCTTTGGAACCTTTTGTTGCCGGAGATTGTGGGTGTTAAAATCATCAGCTTTTGGCAGGCGATGGGTATTTTGGTGCTGAGTAAAATCCTCTTTGGAGGATTCGGAGGAAAAGGCGGCAACGGATGGAAGAGAAAAGGAAAGGAAAAGTTCAGAAGATGGACCGATAATCATTGCAGCTCAATGAGTGATGAAGAAAAAGAACGGCTAAAAGAGATGTGGAAAAAGCGATGTGAAAGCGGTAACTTCTTTCGCAGAGATTAACTAAACGAGCAGCAGTGCTCGTTTTTTTTGCAATATACCTGCAGCTTTTTTTTATTTAAAGGAAAAATAATTAAAGTATTTTCAATAATTGTACGTCTTACTAAAAAACAAGAGTAGTAAAACGTAAAATTTAAAAAAAATGAAAAATTCAGGAGTAAAAGGTGCATTAGGAGCACTTGCAGTAGTAGCTGTTGCATTCGCAGCTAAAAAAATGATCGATAGAAAGCGATTCATGAAAGGTATTTTCGAAGAGTACGGAATCAAGAGTCGATCACCATTCGATGTTGCGGATACCATTCGTGAAATGGATGATGAAAAGTATGCAGAGCTCAAAAATAAACTTAAAGAAAAATTCAGTTCAAGATGTTGTGAAAACAGCAAATGTTGTGCATCAGAAGCGTAATTGTTCTGCAACATAATGGTTTAATCAGCGGGAAGCACTATTGCTTTCCGCTTTTTTGGCTCAATAGGAGGTGTTCGCAAAGATATGTGTCGATCATTTAAAAATAATACCATCACTTGTAATAGCAATTCATCATCTTGTGTTTACCGTTTTATTTCACTTTTCAACATTTGCTTACGATTTTCGCTTTTTCATCTTCATGGAAAAAGAGTAATTTTGCGACAAGAAAAAATCGGGTGAAGGATTATTATTATTTTTTGGGAATTGAGGCATCTTCTTCCGATGAAGAAATCAAAAAGGCCTACCGAAAATTATCCTTAAAGTATCATCCCGATAAAAATCCTGGCGACGATTTTTTTGCCCATCGATTTCGAGAGATTCAGGAGGCCTATGAAATGTTAAGTGTTCCAGATAAAAGAAGAATGTACGACGAAAATTTTGCCCATCAACAAAGGACTTTTCGCCCCACATTACCCCCTTCAATAATTCATTTTTCTGCCAGTACCGTGCGCGCTTCTAAAGGAGAGGAAGTTATTCTTACCTGGCAAACCCAGAACGCAGATGTTGTGAAGGTACTTCCATTTGGGCTCGAGAAACAGAGCGGAGAAAGAATATTTAGGATAAAAGAATTCAAAGAAGGTAAATTTCAACTTTTGCTGCATGCCACCAATACATTGCTCAACAAAACGGTGGTGCAGGGTATCACGATTTCAGAGATGGCTATCGCACAAAAAGAAAATCAATCCCAAGAGCAGCCGCTGCGAGATCAATCGCCAAGGCGTCCTAATCCTTTTGTAGTGGAAACACCAAGAAACATAAGGGTACTGTTGGCTATCATTTTTCTTGTTTTGGCGGCTATCATTGTCATTAGCAATTTTTTCAGTTCTTAAAAAGGTTTTTTATCTTTAGTTCTTTCTTGCATATCTACGCGATGGGCTCATTGCAATGTTGCACAAATTTTTGTATTTTTACGAACCTTTTTTCCAAAAAATAAATCAAATAAAGTAATGAACACCACAAAGTTTGTAAACCGTCACATCTCTCTGAACGAAGCCGATAAAGAGGCCATGTTGAAGAAAGTTGGCGTTTCCGACATCGACGAACTTGTTTCGCAAACCATTCCCAGCACGATTCGTTTAGCAGAAGATCTCGACATTTCGGAGGCCTTATCCGAATACGAAATGTTGGCCCATTCCAAAGAATTGGCATCTAAAAATCTTGCGTTTGATAACTACATAGGATTTGGTTACCACAACACTATTTTGCCAAGTGCTATCCAAAGAAATATTTTAGAAAACCCTTCTTGGTACACGGCCTATACGCCATATCAGGCAGAAATTGCACAAGGTAGATTAGAAGCATTGCTTAATTTTCAAACCGTAGTGGTGGATTTAACGGGTTTGCCATTAGCCAATGCCTCGCTGTTGGATGAAGGAACTGCTGCATCGGAGGCCATGCACATGTTCTTCGAAAGCCGTAGCAAAGAACAGAAAAAAGCGGATGCGAAGAAATTTTTTATTTCGGATTTGGTATTGCCACAAACAATCGCGGTACTGAAAACGAGGGCTGAAGGTCTTGGTATTGATGTGATTGTTGGTAACCACAAAAACCATCAGTTTAATGATTCTTACTTTGGTGTATTGTTGCAATATCCTGGGAAGAACGGAATCATAATAGACTATACTGAAGATATTGCTCTCTACAAACAATTCAATTTGCAAGTCGTGGTTGCCTGCGATCCACTCGCTTTGGTGAAGCTGAAATCACCGGCAACCATGGGCGCCGATTGTGCGGTAGGAACCACCCAACGATTCGGGATCCCGATGGGTTACGGCGGTCCACATGCAGCATTTTTTGCCTGTAGAGAAGAGTATAAAAGAGATCTCCCGGGTCGAATTATTGGCGTTTCGCAAGATGCCTATGGAAAACGTGCGTTAAGAATGGCGCTGCAAACCAGAGAGCAACATATTAAAAGAGAAAAAGCAACTTCCAATATTTGTACGGCACAGGTATTATTGGCCGTAATGGCTGGGATGTATGCGGTTTATCACGGTCCGAGGGGATTAGAATTTATCGCGGATCAAGTTCATTACAAGGCAGCAACCCTGCGATCCACTTTAAAAATAATGGAGTACGATATCGTAGAAGAACCCATCTTTGATACGGTAAAGTTCAGAATGCACGAAGAAGAGAAAAATGCATTGATGAGAATGATGCGCGAAAATCGAATTAACCTGAATTATTTTACAGAAGGTTTTGTAAGCATCTCTGTGAACGAGGCCACTACCAAAGAAAAACTACAAACGTTAATCGATGTGTTGGCCAACTTTAAAGATAAACAAAGTTTCAAAGTTGTTTTTGAAGAGGAGTTGAAGATTCCTCATGAACTATTAAGAACAGACAAAATTCTGGGCGAAGAGGTATTCAATAAATACCATACCGAAACTGAATTAATGCGTTACATAAAAAGATTAGAGCGCAAAGACCTTTCCCTAACTCATTCTATGATTTCCTTGGGATCGTGCACCATGAAGCTTAATGCAGCCACAGAAATGCTTCCGCTGTCTTGGGTAGAATGGGGTAGTGTACACCCGTTTGTACCAACGGAACAAGCAGGCGGTTACCAAAGAATGATTAAAGAACTGGAAAAAGATTTAGCAGAAATCACAGGTTTTGCCGGTACTTCACTCCAACCTAATTCGGGTGCTCAAGGAGAGTACACGGGCTTAATGGTGATTCGGGAATACCATAAATCCAGAAACGAAGAGCATCGTAATATTGTGCTCATTCCGCAATCGGCGCATGGTACCAATCCTGCCTCTGCTGTTATTGCAGGAATGAAGGTGGTTGTGGTGAAAAATCTTCCTAACGGCGAAATCGATTTTGATGATTTAAAAGCTAAAGCCGAGCAACACAGCCAAAATCTCTCAGCGGTAATGATAACTTATCCTTCCACGTATGGCTTTTTCGACTCCAATATCAAAGAAATTACAGCGCTTATTCACCGGCATGGCGGACAAGTGTATATGGATGGCGCCAATATGAATGCGCAAGTGGGGTACACCTCGCCGGGTAATGTGGGAGCTGATGTTTGCCACCTGAACTTGCATAAAACATTTGCAATACCGCATGGCGGAGGTGGTCCTGGTGTGGGACCAATTTGTGTGGCCGAGCATTTGGTACCTTTTCTTCCATCCAACCCGAATGTTAAGATAGGTGGAAAGGAAGCCATAGAAGCCGTTTCTGCTGCGCCGTATGGTTCTTCGTTGGTGCTCAATATTTCTTATGCTTACATTAAAATGTTGGGTACTGATGGGTTGAAAAAAGCGACCGCACATGCGATTCTCAACGCCAATTATCTGAAAGAAGTTTTAGCCGATCATTTCCCCATTCTTTATGCCAACGAAAACGGCAGAGTAGCTCATGAGTGTATTGTCGATTTCCGACAGTTTAAACCACTGGGTATTGAGGTAGCCGACGTGGCCAAACGCTTGATGGATTACGGCTTCCATGCACCAACGGTGAGTTTCCCAGTAGCAGGAACACTAATGATAGAGCCCACCGAGTCCGAAAGCAAAGAAGAAATCGATCGTTTTGCAGAGGCGCTCATTTCCATTAAACAGGAAATTGAAGAAATTGCCGATGGCAACGCCGATGCAGCAAATAATGTACTGAAAAATGCCCCGCATACAGAACAGGTCGTGATTTCCGATGCTTGGGATAAACCTTATAGTCGAGAGAAAGCAGCGTATCCACTAGATTGGGTAAGGGAGCATAAATTTTTTGCCTCCGTATCCAGAGTTGATGAAGCTTACGGCGATCGTAATTTGGTTTGCACCTGCGAACCCATAGAAAGTTATATGTAAAATCTGTTTTTCGATAATAGAAAATCCCAACGTTTATGGTTGGGATTTTTTTGTTGAATGGTTTAATGATCGTTACATCCCAAAAGTAACGGTAAATTTCTTTTTAATATCCCAAACACCGTTTACCTTCTCGGCGGTAATGGTGCCGTTGCCTGTTTCATCAGCAAAGTCTATGAAGTTAATGGTGGGGTAATTTGGGTATTTTAGGATCTTGCTGTATTTTCTTGGGAAAAAGACATCCAAAACATCGTTTTTAATGGGTGCTTTATCATCTACTGTGTAGATTAATACCTTTCTGTTTTTAGGATTAATCTGTTGGAAATAATCGCAGTTGGTGAGGATTTCGGTGAACGAATAATTCATCTTCGCAGCAGGTTCGTCGGCAATGCTGTTATACATATCGGCTAAGTCCGATTGTACCGAGGCGAAACGTGGGTTATGATCTTTAAAATCTTTTATACCGTCATTATCCGTATCTGCAGATTTTGGGTTAAGGCCAATAAATTCTTCAAACACATCGTTAAATCCATCACCATCAGAGTCTTTCTTAAGATCAGCCGGTGAAACCGAAAACTGTACGCCGTCTTTTAATAATTCGTATTGAGGAAGTACCGGCACACTCGACAATCGCTCGGTATGCACCACTGCACCCGTAAATACAAATTGCCCATCGCGGTAGAACTTTTGGTCCTTTGCATATTCTTCATTCAGATAAAAACTTTGGGTGAACCCTAAGAAATAGGGTTTGTAGCTTTGCTCGGTTTTCTCGACTACCCAAAATCCGTAGCGATTCTTGGCCAATGCATAATTGTCGTTAACAGATACATAATTGAACTCGGGTAATGCGGCAATCCACTCGCTATATTTCTGCTGATAGGCGTTTGAAGCGAAGTAAGCTTTCTCTTCACCAGCTAATTTTTGCACTGTGGCTTTGTCGTAATGAAAAGGTGTGAAATTTTTCAACTGCTGCCGGTGAATATGTGTGGGTAGCGCTTTTAGAATTTGCTCGTTGGTGGGCGGTACATATTTTTTCATTCGGTCATCGTTATTGATGCCCTCTTTTAGCTCGAAGCAGTGTTGCTCGGGAGATCCTTTGTCTTTTTGTTCTTTCTTTTCTTGGCTACAACCCAGTAGCAATATGCAACTTAATACATAAAAAACTTTCATAGTAAAAAACTTTCGTCTCTTAAAATTAAGACTTATTTTTGGAAACCCAATATGATTTTAAACAGCTTATACACGCACCACCGCACGGGAAATCACCGCGCAACAACAGCTTCGCGAACTCATTTTCAGCGAGATTATGACCGCATAATTTTCTCATCCGCTTTTCGGCGGTTGCAGAACAAAACACAGGTTTTTCCACTACCCGGCAGTGTCTTTGTGCATAACCGGCTTACGCATTCCCTGGAGGTCTCTTCCGTGGGCAGAAGTCTGGGCAGTGCCGCTGGCGAATTTATCCTGAGCCATTACGCAGAAGAACTTAGCGAAGAATCTCGAAATTTTTATGCCCATAATCTTCATAACGTTATTGCGGCGGCATGTCTTTGCCACGATGTGGGCAACCCGGCGTTTGGGCATTCGGGTGAAGATGCCATTGCCAGTTATTTCGAGCGCAATGAGGCCGATCTTAAAGAAAAATTTACGCCTAAGCAATGGGCAGATTTGGTCAACTTTGAGGGAAATGCCAATGCCATTCGGGTGCTTACCCACCAACAAAACGGTAAAGACGAAGGCGGCATCCAGCTTACCTATGCCACTTTGGCGAGCATTGCCAAATACCCGTGCGAAGCCATTGCCCGACAAAAAGGGGTGCTGCACCGTAAAAAATTTGGCTTCTTTCAGGAAGAGAAGGCCACGTTTCTTAAGATTGCCAAGGCGGTTGGTCTTGCTCAAGAAAGCGAGGAGCCCACCATCTTCAAAAGGCATCCTTTCGTTTGGCTGGTGGAGGCGGCCGACGATATTTGCTACAATATTATCGATATGGAAGATGCACATCGCCTCGGTATTGTATCTACCGCCGATTGCGAAAATCTTTTCTTCGATCTCATCAAATCCGAAAACCGAAATACCAAAAGGGTAGAAGATAAATTGGCAATCCTTAGCAATGCCAACGAGAGAATCTCTTATTTAAGGGCGAAAGTCATCAATTCATTAATCAACAAATCGATTACGATTTACCAGCAACATTTTGATCAGGTACTTAGCGGTACTTTAGATAAAGCATTGCTCGATATTTATAAATCCGGCAACGAATCGCTTCGTGAGATCGAGCGATTTTCGATTCAGAAAATCTATGGTCATAAGGCGGTGGTAGAGATAGAGAACGCAGGTTACAACGTAATGTACGAGTTGCTCGATCATTTCGTGCAGCCGGTGCTAAAAGAAAAAGAACATCGCAAATCCTATGATCGAATGGCACTCAAGCTATTGCCACAGCAATTTCAGTACGACAATGCTGGCGATTACCAAAAAGTGTTGGGTATTATTGATTTTGTGTCGGGGATGACGGATAACTTCGCCACCGATCTCTACCGAAAAATTAAAGGGATAGACATCGGAATGACCATGTAAATTCAGTTTTTTTTCGTATCTTTCTACAGTAGTAAAAAAGTATTTAACATTAAAATTATAAAATATGGCATTTCTAGGAGTAATTGTTTTTTTCGGACTCATTGTATTGTTCGCCTCCTTCTTCACAGTGAAGCAAGCCACGGCTGCCATTGTGGAGCGATTGGGCAAATTTCATTCAACAAGGCATGCGGGGTTGCATTTGAAGATTCCGTTTATCGATCAGGTGTCCAAAAGGATGACCCTCAGGATACAGCAGTTGGATGTTATCATTGATACCAAAACATTGGATAACGTATTTATTAGGATGAAAGTTTCGGTACAGTATCAGGTCATTAAAGAACAGGTAGCTGATGCCTTTTATAAACTGGAAAATCCGGAAAACCAGATCACCTCTTACGTGTTTGATGTGGTGCGTGCCGAAGTGCCAAAACTAAAGTTGGATGATGTTTTTGTGCGCAAAGATGATATCGCAATTGCCGTAAAAGGCGAACTGCAAGAGGCAATGCAAAGTTATGGGTACGACATCATCAAAGCATTAGTTACCGATATTGACCCGGATGAGCAGGTGAAACACGCCATGAACAGAATTAATGCTGCCGAGCGCGAAAAAACCGCTGCCGAGTACGAATCTGAAGCACAAAAAATCCGAATTGTTGCCGTAGCTAAAGCCGAAGCCGAATCTAAAAAACTACAAGGGCAAGGTATTGCCGACCAGCGACGCGAGATTGCCAAAGGACTTCAGGAATCTGTGGAAATGCTGAACGCTGCCAACATCAATGCGCAGGAAGCATCTGCCCTCATCGTGGTTACCCAGCACTACGATACCCTGCAGGCAATTGGCGGAAACAACAGAAGCAACCTGGTATTGCTGCCCAACTCACCCAGCGCCGCCAGCACCATGCTGAATGATTTAATGGTCTCCATGGCTGCCACCCAGCGGTTGGAAGAAACCAGCAAGAATGCATAAACACCATTGGTCTTCATCAATACACATCCCGATTTTTAATCGGGTTTTTTTTTGAGGGTACTGCCCACTATTCTTTGAGCTCGCCGAGAGAACTGAACCGGTAAAAGAACCGTCCGATGAGGTTCCGAACACCATCGACGGAGTTCCGGACCCCAAATTTGGGGTTCCGGACCTAAACGACGGGGTTCCAGACCCCAAATTTGGGGTTGGTGAACGTATAATTTTAGGTTCCGAACCCCATCGACGGGGTTCCGAACCCCAACGAAGCACTAAAAGACCCCAACGAAGCACTAAAAGACCGCATCGGGCAGCTGGCGGAACTCAACCGGGGATTGAAAGAACTTCTTTTTCAAGTTCAAAAACATGGGGATAGGGTAGAGAAGCGTTTGTCCTGGCTTTTTTTAATGCTTATTCCGCGTCGCCGTGCTGCCGTTTATTCAGCTGGCTGTGCCGGTAGCCGTAAGAGAAATAAATAATAAGCCCGATGCCGAACCAAAGCGCGAACCAAAACCAGTTGTTGTGGCTCATGCCCGTCAGCAGATACAGGCAGGAGCTAAGACCGATCAGGGGGATGAGTGAAAGTTTTTTGGCAAATGCCAATCCACATAAAACCAGATTTATGAGCAGGAAAAAGAAAATCGAAATGCGGAATTCGCCTTCGGTGGCATCGTTCCAATCCATTAAATTGTGAAAAAACGTGGGTTGCCAGAAGTAGAAAAACGCTACGCCCCCCAAAAATAGCAGCGGAAAAATATACCGGGCATTGATGTAAGGCAAATGAAAACGCCCTTTTCTTTTCTCTTTGGAGGGCAGCATCAAAACGCCACCGCACACCAGCACAAAGGCAAAAATAGTCCCAATACTCGTAAAATCGAGGATGAAGGATTTGTCGGTAAACAGAATAGGGATGCCCACCACAACACCGGTAATGATGGTGGCAAAAGAAGGGGTGTTGTTTTTCGGGTGAATTTCCATGAATTTTTTAGGCATCAGCCCATCGCGGCTCATGGCATACCAAATTCGGGGTTGCCCCATCTGGAAAACCAGCAATACAGTGGTGATGGCAATAATGGCACCCAGCGAAACCACAAACTCCATCCACGGAATATTGGTGTTCGATTTTTCGAAGATGAAGGCCAGCGGATCGCCCACACCATCAAACTTTCTATAATCTACCAAACCAGTAAGCACCAAGGTGAGCATAATGTAGATCACTGTGCAAAGAACCAGCGAAATAATCATCCCGCGGGGTAAGTTTTTCTGCGGATTTTTGGTTTCTTCGGAGAGCACGCTCAGCGCATCGAACCCGATGTAGGCGAAAAATACACCCGACACGGCACTCATTACCCCCGAAAAGCCGTTGGGCATAAAGGAGGGTTCGCCAGTAACGGTGCTTACAGGAAACCAATTGCCGGTGTTGACATAGGCCACGCCCACCACAATCACCAGCAGAATGATGAACAGTTTTAAGAGTACAAAAAGATTGTTGAAGTTTTTGGATTCGCGTACGCCCACGTAGCACAGCCAGGTAATTAAACCATTGATCACCAGTGCAGGCACATCCAGAATCACTTTGAGGTTGCCAAGTAATGGTGCTGTTTTCCAGGCATTGATGAGCTCCTGGTTGGTAGAGCCGCCGAAAAAAGCTTTCTTCGCCTCGGTGTAGCTGCATGTAAGGTAATCGGGGATATGGATGCCGATGCGCTCCATAAAACTGGTGAAGTAATCGCTCCACGAAAACGCGACATATATATTACCAAAAGAATATTCCATGATGAGTGCCCAACCGATGACCCAGGCAATCAGCTCGCCAAAACTGGCGTAGGCATAGGTGTAGGCAGACCCTGCTGTAGGGATTCGGCTGGCAAATTCTGCATAGCAAAGTGCCGTGAAGCCGCAGGCAAATCCGCAAATGATGTAGAGCACAATAACCCCCGGCCCCCCGCGAAAAACCGCCTCGCCCAAGCTGGAAAAACTACCTGCCCCAATGATGGCAGCAATGCCGAAGAACACGATATCCCAAACCCCTAAAACCCGCAGCAAGCCCGATGGATGCTCACTTTCACTATAACGTTTTCTTCTGAAAAGCTGGTTCATTTTTTGTTTTGTTTTCTTAATATTTTAACAAAAGTAATTATTTCGAAGAAGTTTCGATAATTATTTTTTAATTTTCCCGTTTTATTAAAAGCAAATGCCACAGGTCGTGGCAAATGTATTGTACCGATGATGAAAAATTTTTTACTGTTTGCTGCGCTGTTTCTTTATGCATCGTTGTTTGGCCAGAATTCCGAAATCAAAGATGCCTCCGGAAAGATATTGACTACACCTTTTTACCATTGTAATCCTGCGGCAAGCCAGTTGCAGGTCGCCGATTATTTTTCATCCGGTACTTCCAGTGCGCAGACGTTGCCTATTGGTACGTTCAATAGTATCCTTAATGATCTTTCCGGTGAGCAGGATGTGGAATTCAGTGCACCGGTTTCTACCTACGACATGTTCAGCAAGCCCATTGATCTTGGTTTTAATTTTACCTTCTTTAATACCACCTATACCCAGGTGGTGGTGGGCAGCAACGGGCGTTTGGTTTTTACAAATGATCCTGTGCTGAACACCCTGAATGATACCAGTAATTTTATTGATCGGCATTTCCTCAGTCCGCCGGTTTTGCTTCCTTCGGTTCAATACAACCAGGCGTATAAAACGGGCGATTTGAGCCGACAGGTGAAAATGGCGCAGATTTTTGCGGGCTACACGCGGCTCAGAATAAATCCTGCAACAGGAAAGTATAAGTTTAAAAAATTTAATAACGGCACCAACAAAGGGATTTTGATTACTTTCCAAAGTGTAATTCCGCACAATGGAAGCGGTTTGGATTTGGGAGGTGCCTATACCAGCCGTGTGATTTTATTTGATGACGGACGCGCCATCATCAACGTGCTGAATAAAACTGCGGGAAGCTACAATGCTATTTTGGGGATGCAAAATGAAAACGGCGATGTGGCAACAGTGCCCACACATTCTAATGCGAGTTCAAATTACAACAACGGCAATTGGGCAAGTGAAAGCGGCAATGCGTTTGTGTACACCACAGGTTTGCCAAGAACCCCTACCTACCTATGGCAGCTTGATCGTAATAATGATGGTTCGGTGGATGAAACATCCAACACGCGTTTTTTTCCTAATTATACCCCAACGACGGATGAAGAGAAATTAAGCATCCGCATTTCTTTTCTGGAAACGCCCGACGTCAAAACAAGCACCGTAATCTTCAAGAAAATTCAGCAGCCCGTGATCGAGAGCAAGGTGGCGAACTGCACCGAGATTCTTAATGTGAGTGCAGCTACCTACAACCCGGATCTTACGTATGAATGGTTTCGAACGGGCACCAGCACTGCCGTAGGAACGGGCAATGTGTTTAATGTCAACCAAAGCGGAACGTATTATGTGAGGGCTACTCATCCTTCATCAGGTTCGTGTCAGGTAGATTCGGCACCGGTTTCTGCAACGTTTACTTCAACACTGCCGGCATTTAATCCGGGGAATGTTCCTCTCTATTTCTGTGAAACTATAGGGGCTTTTGCGGGTAAGGATATTGATCTGTTAGATTATTACCCGGAGAATCCTGCTCACTACACTGTACGCTTTTTTACCAATGGCGGAGTTCCAGTTCCTAACCACGCCATGGTGCATATACTCGCCAACAGTTCATCAACTTTTGTAGTGGTGGTAGAAGATCCTGTATCGGGTTGCAAGATGACCCAAGCGTTTACGATACGGCTCGATTCGTTGCCTTTTCCTTTGACGAATGTGCCAATTAGATATTGCTATGGATCTACGGTGTTGAATGCTAGTATTTTTAACCCCGATACAGGTACCCATAGCAGCCATACCCTTTTTGATTATGAATATTCGACCGATGGGGTGAATTATGTGACATCGCTGAACTTTAATCCAAAAGTTAATTCCAAAATTTGGTATAAAATAAAGATCAAAAACCCGCCTGCTGGTGTGAGTTGCCAAAGTATCCTGATCGTGAACTTTACGGAAGGGATTAAGATTACTGCCAACACGCCCAATGCAGCCAATCCGGATTTTCAGCAATGCGTGGGTTCCAGTCCGTATTTTGATTTGGCCAAGCTGTTCGCAGAGATTAATCCATCGGCCAACGTGACGATCACTTTTCACGAAAGCTTATCGGATGCTCAGAATGGCTCCAACGCTGTACCATACCATTATACGGCTCAGGTGGGTGACACCACATTATATATAAGAGTGGTGGACAATGCGACGGGTTGCTCAGCTGCCATTTACCCGACCATTAAGCTTACCATTTACCCAAAACCATCATTAAAAGTAACCGCAATCAATAAAACCAACTGCAGTGGAAACTCTGTATTTAATCTAACTCAATCAATAGGCGATTTGGTGAATTACACCGCACCTGTTGTGCCGGTAATGAAATATTATTCGGCTGCTGGTGTTGAGTTGACTGGTTCGCAAATCACGAATTATAATGAATTGGTTTCGGGGCCCAGTCCTTATATTATCGTTTTTTACAACCCAGGTTGCAGCGAGCGAGTTAATTTTGCTTTAAACTATTACCCAAAACCCGTCTCTTTGGTATCTCAGATATCCGTTTGTGAAGAACGATCATATACTTTGCAGCAATTTAAAGAAAAAGTAGTATCTCATCCTGCAGATTTTACGCTCACCGATTTATCGGGTAATCCGCTTCCGGGGTCATTTAGTTTGCTGACGCTTCCTGTAACGGTTCATTTTAAAATTAAGGATAACAATACGGGGTGTGTTTCGGATCCACAGCAGGTTGTGTTCCAAAGCGGTGCATTAACTCCTATTTTCAATACTAAAGCAACCTATACCCTTTGTGATGATGATTTTGATGGCAAAACCACCTTTCAACTCGATACCAAAAAGATTGATTTTACCAACGATCCCTCTGCCGTTTTCGAGTACTTCCGTGACAGTGGTTATAGCCAATCCATCCCCGCTGCATATACCAACGAGACCGCATTTAACCAAACGGTTTATGTTCGCATTACGGTTCCCGGCCGCTGTCCGTCGTATGGGGAAATTAAGTTATTCGTCAACACGCCAACAGAATCCACCACGCTTTTGCCAGAGTATTTCATTTGCTACGGCGACCGGCTGAACATTGATGGAGGTCCGGAGAATGACCAGTGGGAATGGAGTACTGGTGAAAATAAGAGAACGATTATCGTGGATAAAGCAGGTTCTTATTCGGTAAAATTGATCAATTCCAAAGGTTGTTTCTATATTCATCATTTTATAGTTTCTGCAGACCATCAGCCAAAAATTGACCTGATCAACCAAACCAATTCATCCATCGAGGTAATTGCCAGTGGAGGAGAGCCGCCTTATCGATATTATTTTAATGGTGTTGGGCAAAGTTCAAATATTTTGTATAATCCGACCGCGTCCTCTTATATGGTGCAAGTTGAATCAAAGACAGGATGCCTCGGAGAGCCGAAGACGGTTTATTTCGTTAAGATTAACAATGCCTTTTCGCCCAATGGTGATGGGCTGAATGATACCTGGTTTATTGAAAATCTGGATCAGATGGAAAATATTTCGCTGCTTATTGTGGATCGTTACGGTGCGAAAATTTTTGAATCCAATAACAAGAACAACCTTATTTGGAATGGAAAATCTTCCTCCGGTCATCCAATGCCTACCTCGTCATACTGGTATATGGTGAGTTGGCACGATCCGGTGACGACCAAGAATGAGCAACGACAAGGGTGGATTTTCCTTAAAAACAGAAATTAGTACTGGCTTTTTTTCGTCGGTGTTTTGTTCTGGTTTAATGGTTTTTGATAAAGTGAAAAGTGTGTTATCCACATTTCCACAATGTTCAATTTTTCTTGTGTGGGCAATAAGTTTTCTTTATTTTCGTTGAGTAAATGTGGAAAGTATTGCTCGGTTTTTATTCGATAGTTTTCTTTCTCACTTTTATTCAAAGCTTTCTGAAAACCAGGATTAGATGAATTCAAAAAAAATCATTATTGCCAGCACCATTTTCTATTATGGATTTGCCGGTGCGCAACAGTCGCAATATTTTAGCAACCGCGAAAATTACCGTTTTAATCTTGCTGAAAATCTGTACAACAGCAAGGTTTATAACGCTTCCCAATTCGAGTATGCACGCCAGTATTTCTATAACCAATCACTTTCGGCGTCCAAGAAAGAACAGGCACAGTTTTTCGACAATGTGATCGGGGTGATTCTTCGCAAGAATCATGCGGAACAAGGTTTGGAAGCGTTCATTAAAGAATATCCCAGTTCGGCTTTTTTTGCGCAGGCCAATCTTCCCTTAGCCGATTATTATTTAGCACAAAAAGATTTTGAAAAGGCGTTGGAGACTCTTAAGAAGGTGAACCAGTATCAACTTTCGAGTGAAGAAAATACGCAGTATGTGATGAAGTTGGGGTATGCCAAATTTATGACAGGTGATTCACAAGGTGCTATTGAAGCTTTAGAGGAGGCGTATAAAAATGCGAAAGGTGAGGAGCAGAATGATATTGCCTATATGCTGGGACATCTTTACTATGCCGACAAACAGAACGATAAAGCATTTACTTATTTTGATCAGATCAAAAATCAGGAAAAATATGCACGGGTGGTGAAACCTTATTATGTGCAAATGTATTTTAATGAAAAGGATTATGATCGTGCGATTTCAGAAGGTAATTCGCTACTCAATGAATCGCTCTCTAAAGAATATAGTGCCGAAGTTCACAAGATCATCGGTGAAAGTTATTTTATGAAAGGTGATTATGCGTCGGCATATCCTCACCTGAAAATTTATCTCGATGGTCAGCCGAATCCTTCGGAGAGCGACTTGTATGAAATGGGTTTTGTATCGGCACAGCTTAAAAAGTATGATGAAGCAGTTTCTTATTATAACCGACTGATTAATAGTAATTCGGCCACATCGCAGAACGCATACTATCAGTTGGGAAATGCCTATTTAGAAGTGGGCAAAAAGCAAGAAGCATTGTCGGCCTTTCGCTCGGCTTACCAGATGAATTATGATGCGAAAGTTCAAAAGTTGAGTCATTTACAATATGCCAAACTGAGTTATGATATTGGTAATCCGTTCGAATCTGCACAAACTGTTATCCAAAAGTATCTTTCAAAATATCCTGAAGGCAAGGAATCGGCAGATATGAAATCACTGCTTATTAAATCTTATCTATACTCCGGCGATTATAAAGGAACATTGGAGGCGATTGACAAAATGCCCAATTCAACAGCTGAAACCAATAAAGTGGATCAGGAAGTTTCATTTTTGCTGGGAACAGAAGAGTTTAACAAAGGAAATTTTGATCAGGCAGAAAAGTATTTTCTAAGAAGTTTAGAGTTCAACATCAATAAAGAGTACAACACCCGCGCTGTTTATTGGTTGGCACAAACCTATTATCAGAAAGGAAATTATGCTTCTGCTATCGTTCGTTTTGAGAAATTGCGGAATGAAGATTTTCCCGAGAAGCAGCAACTGAGTTATGATTTGGGTTACGCTTATTTTAAAGCTAAAAAATTTGATCAGGCAAAGATTTATTTTACCGAATATTTAAAAAATCCAAAACCTGAATTTAAGAGTGATGCTGAGCTTCGGCTTGCCGATACCTATTATGCCAACAATGAACTGAACGAGGCCATTGCCATCTATGATAAAACCGAAGCAGCTGACGATTATACTCTATTTCAGAAAGGGATGGCTCTTGGTTTTAAAGGTGATACAGAGGCGAAAATTGGTGCATTGAAGAAAATGATCGCGCAATATAAAAACTCGGAGTATGTGGATGATGCGCAATACGAAATAGGAACTGCTTATGCTGCACAAGACGATTTTGCGAATGCCAATGATTACTTCTCACAAGTGATCAAAAGCAGTACCGACAAAGATTTGGTGGCGAATGCACAGATTTACCGGGCGCAGAATTACAGTGATCAGAATCAGGATGATAAAGCACTCGCTGAACTGAGATCTTTGGGAAATCAATATAAAAATACGGCATTTGCAGCAAAAATTGTACAGGCATCCCGTCCGGTTTTCATCAAGAAAAATGATGTTGCCGGTTACCAAAAGTTTGCCCAGAGTTTAGGCGTGCGTATTGATGCAACAGAGATTGATGAAATTAATTTAACTTCCGCGAAGAATTATTACGCCCAGAAAAACTACAAAGCAGCGATCCCTCTTTTTGAGAAGTATCTTTCGCAAAACCCAAGCGGAGACGGACTTTACCTAGCGCAATATGAATTGGGCGAAAGTCATTACCAAGTGGGTAACGCCACCAAATCGCTGTTGGTATTGCAGGAAGTGGCCAATACACAGAACGATTATCAGGAGGATGCACAAACCAGAATTGCTCAGATTTATCTGAATCAGAACAACACCAATGAGGCCAAGAAATACCTAGAACCACTTTCTAATTCTGTGAATGCAAATGTGAAAAACTTTGCCCATCTGGAACTGATGAAAATTTTTGCCGCCGAGAAAAACTTTACAAAAGCAGAAATTTTTGCAGATCAGGTGCTGAAAAATACCAAGAATTCGGTGGCGGTGATGGAGCAGGCAAAAGTGATAAAAGCAAGAAGCTTAATGAATAACGGCAAAGACAATGATGCAAAAGCGGCATATTTGAGTTTAGAGAAATCGTCAAATACCGAAGTTGCTGCAGAGTCTTTATATGCTAAAGCGTTTTATCAGAATAAAGGGAAGGCCTATAAATCTTCCAACGAAACCATTTTTAAACTGGCGAACAATTATGCCTCGGAAGAGTATTGGGGTGCAAAATCGCTGATCCTCATGGCTAAAAATTATATGGGGCTGAAAGATCATTATCAGGCAAGTTATACGGTGGATCAGATTATAGCTAACTATCAGGATTTCCCAGAAATTGTTGCCGAGGCAAAAGAGCTTAAAAAAACATTGAAGTAAACCTAAATAATTTGAAGGATAATCATTGAAAAGCAATATCTTACAAGTATTACTTGCTTTTTCAAAAGATTATTCTGCAATCTTATAAAGATATGACCAAAGCCATTCAAAAAATTGTTCTGTTCGCGATGCTGATTTCTTCTGCTGGCGTTTTTGCGCAGATTAAAGAAGAAAAGCTGATCCTAGACAAAAAACGAGAACCAGAAGTAAAGAAAATCGACAAAAAGAAAACTTCGGTGCAAAAGGAGAAAAACTATCCACCAGAAGAAAAATCGCAGGTTCCTGTGAATTATGAAATCACGAATGTTCCCGCGACTTCCGATTTTAAGACCTCCGCCATTCAGGGTGAAGATATTTCGCCTAAATTTAATGAACAATACCAGAATAATTATTTCCAGCTTGGCTATGGAAATTATGGAAAGTTCCTTGCTGACGGAAACATATCGACGATGCTGGAAAATAAAATGGAAGTAGGAGCTGATTTACATTACCTCTCAACAACAGGTTTAAAGAAGGAGTACGATTGGAATTCAAAACAAAGTGAAGCCAGTATCGGCGCTTATTTGACCTCTTACGGTGACATAGGAAAATTCAGCATCAATGCAGATTACGGTTTTAACGATTATCATTATTATGGGATTTATGCCATGCAACCTGGTTCAGATACGGATGTACAGCAGAAAGTCAACCGGTTTAAGCTGAATGGATATTATGATTTTTATGCCAATGATATCTTGAATGACCTACGGGTGAAATCTTCATTTTTGACAGATAAGTATGGCGCAAAGGAAACGCAGGCCTCTGTTTTGATGAATTTGTCGAAGCACCAACTCAATATTTCGCCTCAAAATAATGTCGTCATGAATGCCGATTTGGGTGTGGGTTTAGAGACATTAAAAACCACATTTGATCTTGTTGATCAAAACTCCACCAACACTTTTTACGCAGTGGTTAGCCCAAAAGTAACCTTCTTTAAAGGAATTTCTTACCTGATGTTGGGTTCCGATTTTTCATTTTTAAATTCAAAAAATTCAAACAAAGTTCTTCCGGAAGAGCTAAAAAATAATAAATTTTATTGGTTTCCAAAAGCTGAGTTGCAGGTTGCAGCAACCAATGAGTTTAAATTTTATGCAGGAGTAGACGGCGGCTTGAAAACCAATTCCTACAGTGATGCGTTGCAGGAAAATCCTTATTTACTTTCGGATCAGTTGCTGCTTCCTACGGAAACAAAGTATCGTTTTTATGTAGGTTTGCGGGGTGATATTGATCAAAACATAAAGTATGATGTAAGTGGTGGATTTGCCAAAATCAACAATATTCTTTTCTTTGAAGGAAACGATATTTTCGAAAACAGTACATTGCCACCGCGTAACCCGTACGATTATGCGAATACTTTTTCTATGGCGTACGATCATGGTTCGGTAAGCGAGGTAAAAGCAAGTGTACAGTATTTTCCGCTGGCGAATTTGACGTTAGATGGTGAACTTTCTTTTGCTAAGTACAAGCTGGATCATTACGAAAATATTTACAATAAACCTTTGTTGAAGGCAAGTTTGGGCGCGAAATATACCATGCTGGACAAGAAATTGAATTGGGGTGCAAAAGTTATTTTCGCGTCCAATATCACTACCAATTCCTTTGAAGTGAAAGATAGCGCCGCTATGCCGTTTTATTATAGTTCCACCGAGAATAAAAATAGTACTGTCGCCGGTTTTGCAGATTTAAATTTGTCGGCAGAGTACAAAATTCACAAAAATTTCAGTATTTTTGCACTCGGAAATAATCTACTAAACACCAAGTATCAGCAGTTCAATGGATATAAAGTTTTGGGCGCGCAGATTTTGGGTGGCGTAAAAATCACATTTTAGGTAGCTTGTTTCAGATTTTTTTCGAATTGAGTAGGTTTGAAGAGAATCATTTCTGGCCCGATAGTTCAACTGGATAGAATATCAGATTTCGGCTCTGAGGGTTGAGGGTTCGAATCCTTCTCGGGTCACATTAGTCTCTTAAACAATTGAAAATCAATATTGTTTAAGAGATTTTTTTATAAATTTATACAAAAGATTTATAACCACTTTTAAATTGGTATAGTTGTGATCTGTAAGATGTAAATGATATCATAATAGCAAATTAATTGCCTTTGATGGGTATTGCTTACAATTTGTTTCTATGTTCAAAATCATAAATGGTAGAATGACGTTGAATTTAGGAGTAGGGTAAATCGGATAAAATTAATCGCATTAACTTCAATAACGAATTCACCTCAATAAAAAGGGAGCACCATGATTGTGCTCCCTTTTTCTCTTCTGAACAAGAATGAATTACTTTGCGCCACCGCTGTCTTTTTCCACATCGGTTTTGCTGTTTTCTTTTACTTTTTGGTTACCGAAACGTTTTACCAATGTAAACGAAACACCGTACCAATCCCACTTCATATTGTTTCGAAACGTACCAATTTCAGAATAGGTGGTTCCGTCAAAATTAGGCCGTTTGAAGATATTATTTAATCGCACTGTAGCTTCCATCTCCAATCCTGGGAATATTTTAGTTGCAGAAATGCTATGGAAAACATTGGTTGCGTTACCAATAGTGTTACCATTATTTTGTGTGAAAACACCTACCCAAGCATTGAGGTTAATGTTTTTATTGAATAAATTGGTATAAGTAATGTTGGAATTACCATTAAAATTGGTGAGGTAATTCTTAATCCCCAAATTATTTTTCTTGTTAAAATCGCTATTGTCTGTATAAATGATTCCAGAGTTGAGATTGATGCTGAGTTTGTTTTTAAAAAACATTTGATTGGTGTTGAAATACAGAGAATAACGCTCCACTCTTCCTTCAAAATTGGTTGGCATCTCGATGGTTTTTCCACCCTCTTGGTAGTAAGAATCCCAATAATCCTGATTGGTAAAGTAGTAGGCCGCACTGACAAAATACTTTTTATAAAGTCCTAATTTCAAAGAAAACCGATGACTGGGATTGGGCAGCAATTCCATATTTCCTCTGCTATAATTTCCTTCGTCGTTAGGCATTAAGAAAGGATTAAACTCCGAATACCACGGCCTCCAAATATTGTAATTATAGGTAGCGGAGAGGTTGTAATTATCATTAAAGCTGTACTTTAACAACAGATTGGGTAAGAAGGTGCCATAAGAACTTTTTTTCTCTATGTTACCGACATCTTGCTTGATATTAAACGACATATGTTCGTAGCGCAAACCAATTCGTGTTTCGAGTTTTTTGAAGAAAGTGGTGGTGAAATTCGCATACACCGAATTCAGATTATCAGTGTAATGGAACGTGTTGCTGCGAGTAAAATCTTCATTCCACTGTGTTCCGTTCAAATCAAAATAGCTATAAGGAATAACATTATTTCTGAAATTGATTTTTCCACCTGCTTCAAACTGACTTCCAGCTTTTCCAATAGGTTGCGAATAATCCGCTTTCAGGTAATACTCTCGATTTTCAGTATTGGCGATGATCCTGTTATCGCTGTACAAGCTGCCAGTGGTCTGTGTAAGCAGACGATCGTTGGTATCTTGTTGCCCCCAATAATTGACACCGGTATTGATGTCCAAAATTCTGTTTTTTTCTTTGTCGTAAAATTTGTAAAAAAGATTACCGCTCAAATTGCGGTTGGTACCCGTCAAATCTTGGTTTACCGTGTAATTATTTTGTAAAACATCATTCAAATATTCCTCGCGCACAGCTTCACCTTGTTGTGTTCTGTTGTTCTGCCCAAACTCGAAGATAACGCCCATCGTATTTTTGTCATTGAGCTCATATTCTGAGGTTGTAGAAAGTGAGGGCGATTTGAAGCGCTCGGTCGTGCTGCTATTAATCCTTGTTAATGCATTGTTTTCGTAGATTAGATTTTCTCTTAAACTGCTTACCACGCTTAAATTATCGCCATAACTTCCCGTAAGGGTCTGGGTAAATTTCTTTTTATGATAGTTCAGATTGAGGTTTGTGTACTGAGAGTTTTTACTGCTTTGAGAATTGGTGAAAGACGCGCTCCCTTTCAATCCTTCGTTATCAGGTTTTTTAATAACGATATTAATTACCGCTCCCGTCGTTTCGTAGCGGGAAGACGGACTGGTAATTACTTCCACTTTCATTAGATTTTCGGCAGGAATTGATTTTAAATACTCTTTAAGTTCTTTCCCGGTAAAAACAGATTTTCTATCGTTAATGTAAACGGTAACGGATTGTCCTTCAGCACTCACTGCGTCATTATTGTCGATACTTACCAAGGGAGTCATGCGCAGCACATCCCATGTGGTGTTGCCGGCAACAATGGAGGAGTTGGCGACATTGAAAACAGTTCGGTCCACTTTGGTTTCTACGGTTGGTTTTTTGGCAATCACCGTTACAGATTCGATGTCTTTCGTTTTTGTGGTATCTTTCTTGGCTTCCTGTGCATAGGAGAATAATGCGCCCAGCAATGCGATGACTACAATGGTTTTCTTCATAAGAAAAAAGGTTGAGTTTTTATAACTATTAATTTAGTGGTACAAATTAAAATCAAATCCTTGAATTATAAACTATTTTAATAGTTATATTTTCACTAAGGAAATTTCATGGTTCATACTTATAGCAGAACAACTCTCTCAGGAGTTTTATTACATCACCGTTAAAGTTTTTTTTAAAATGAATTGGTGGTGATTTGGATGGGGAATTTTTTCTGCATCATCCGAAAATTATTGCTTAGCATCGCCAATCTTGCATTCACTTTTCAACTCGCGCACTTTACTTATCTTTGCCGAATGGAAATAACCACTTTTGCCGATTTCGGCCTTCAGGAAAAAATCCTTGATGTTCTTGCCGATTCCAATCTTTTTGAACCAACACCCATTCAGGAAAAATCATTTAAACTGATACTTTCCGGAAGAGACGTGATGGGCATTGCACAAACAGGAACAGGAAAAACGCTGGCCTATTTGCTGCCGGTTCTTAAAAACTGGAAGTACAACAAAAGCGGAAATCCTACTGTTTTGGTACTGGTTCCCACACGTGAACTGGTGGTGCAGGTTGCTGAAATTTTAGAAAATCTTACGCAGAACCTTACCACAAGAGTGATCGGTATTTACGGAGGAAAAAATATCAATACCCAAAAATTACTGTTTAACGATGGCTGCGATATTCTGGTAGGTACACCGGGTAGGGTGATGGATCTGGCGATTGATAATGCTATTTCATTAAAGGAAGTGCAAAAACTCGTTATTGATGAATTTGACGAAATGCTGAACCTCGGTTTCCGCCCACAACTCACCCATATTTTCGAAATGATGCGCGAGAAAAGGCAGAATATCCTTTTTTCCGCAACCATGACGGAGGCGGTAGATGCAATGCTGGACGAATATTTTGCCAATCCAGTTGAAATTTCTTTAGCCAAATCGGGAACACCGCTTGAGAAAATTCAGCAGACAGCTTATAAAGTGCAGAACTTTAACACCAAGATCAATTTGCTGCAATACCTGCTCACAAAGCATAATGATTTTTCTAAAGTCCTCATTTTTTGCAATAATAAAAAACACGCCGATTATCTCTTTACCAAAATTGATGAACTTTTCCCCGGAGCATTTGATGTCATCCACTCCAACAAATCACAGAATTACCGACTCAGTGCAATGAAGAAGTTTGAGCAGGAAGAAGTTCGCGGGTTAATTACCACCGACATTATGGCGAGAGGTCTCGATATTTCCAATATTACCCACGTCATTAATTTCGAAATTCCGGATGTTCCCGAACAATATATTCATCGCATCGGTAGAACGGGTAGAGCCGATAAAGAAGGTAATGCCATTTCTTTTGTTACCAAAAAGGAAGAAACGCTACTGCTCGACATAGAACTCTTGATGGATAAAGAAGTTCTGTTTGTTATATTTCCGGCAGAAGTAAAAATAAATCCCACTAAAATTGCCTCCGAAGCAGAAGAAGTGGTGATGAAGAATGCCCATACCGTGAAACTGGAAGAAGGTGGCGGTGCATTTCACGAGAAAAAAGACAAAAACAAGAAGGAAAACTGGGGCGGTCCACACAAACGTAAACCAGCAAAAAAGGTCGGGGCTAATCGGGCTCAGCAAAAAACCAAATCGAAGGCAAAACGAAAAAAGTAAGCAAAATTTTACTCAATTGTTCTACAGAGGATGGAGCATTTGTTAATGCTTCACAATCTTCAGCGGCTGCTCGTCATTCACCTTCACAAAGTAGTTGCCTTGCGGAAGATGTTTAAGATTTACCTCAATCATTTCTTTTCCGTTGGAAATCGATTCATAAACCTTCTTTCCAGATGCATCTGTGATGGTAATCATCGAAAGCTCTCGAAGGTTTTTTATCTTAAGAACATCCGTTACCGGATTGGGATACACCGACAATCTCTTCTGAAGATTTTGGTTGCTACCCAGCATCTGCGCCTGATAAAAAATCTGATTTCCGTTCTCGTCATCCGTTAAAACTAACTGCACCATATTTCCCGAAGTGGGCGAAATGGCGTAATGAAAAGTTCGGGGAGACTCTGGCAGCAGGAAAATATTGGCATAGTTGCTTTCGAACAGTTTAAAATTTTCGTCAGGACTATCCATTAAAGTACCACCAAAACCGTTTACCGTGAAATGGTCATGCGTTACCGAACTGATATTGCCATTGAAACTATTGAAAAGCTGGCTTTCCACCGAAGCAGAGCTGAAAACAGTGTTGTTTCTATAAAACGAAGGATCGGGTTGGCTGGGTACAAAATAATCGAAAATCTTTCCCTGATATTTTACCTTCTGAAGTTGCCACGATAAACCCATTAAATCCTGAGAAAAAACAACGATACTCATCAACAAACCGATCAAAAAAGAAAGCTTTTTCATGCCGATAATATTAGGAAGGAGTACAAAAATACAAAAACTTCAGACATTCATCCAAAGTTTTTGTATAAAATAATAGGAGTAATTTAACCTTTTAGTAGCTCATTTCCACAATTTTATAAACATCCTGCGGTGAAAGTTTTTTATGCTCGCCCAACCCCAACCAATGTCTGGAGGTGAATGTCTTTTCAATTTTTTCTGCAGTTCCTTCATAAGCTGTGGTGTACTCTGAGAGTTGAGTTTTAATACCGATGCTATGGAAAAATTCCTCTAATTTCTGGATGCCTTTTTCCGCTTTTTCTGCGGTGCTTCCTTCATTAATGTGCCATGCTCTTTCAGCATATTGCGCCAGTTTTTCTTTTTTGCTGTCGAAATTATATCGGTAGTGAGAGGGTGCAATAATCGCCAAGGTTCTTGCATGGTCAATGCCGAAGCGGGCGGTGAGCTCATGTCCCATGGCGTGCACTGCCCAGTCGGTAACCACTCCTTTGCTGATCAGGCCATTAAGTGCCATGGTGCAGCACCACATGTAATTTGCGGCGGCATCATAATCAAATTCTTCGCTCATTAGTTGGGGAGCCACTTCCTGCAATGTTTGCAAGATGCTCTCCATAAATCTTTCCTGTAAGGTTGCCGTTGTGCGGTAGGTCATGTATTGTTCCAGAACATGGGTGTAGGCATCTGCAATTCCGTTGGCTATTTGCTTTTTTGGGATGGATCTGATGACTTCCGGATCAAGAATGGAGAACTGCGGGAAAAGGCCTGGGCCGCCACTCGAAAGTTTTTCATCCGTCGCCCGTCGCGACACCACATATCCGGAATTCATCTCGGATCCGGTGGCAGGTAGCGTAAGAACCGTTGCAAAGGGAAGGCCTTCACCTTCATTGGTTCGTACAGGTTTTGTAAGGATTTCCCATTTGTTTTCGCCGGCGTAAAGGGCAGCGGCAGATAAAAATTTTGTGCCGTCAATTACCGATCCACCACCAACGGCCAGTAGATAGGTGATGTTTTTTTCTTTAATAACCTGCAACGCATCAAGCAAAATTTCGTACTCCGGATTGGCGGGTATGCCGCCGAATTCTTCAATATCGAAATCCTTCAGCGCCGCCTTTACCTGGTCGTAAACTCCATTTGTTTTGATGCTTCCTCCGCCGTACAACATCAGGATTTTTGCATCGGCAGGAATTTCTTTGGTAAGTTTTGCAATTTCCCCTTTACCGAAAATAATTTTGGTGGGGTTTTTAAATTCAAAATTCAGCATGATAAATCTTTTGCTCAAAAATACATAATCTGCGATGCTTTATATGTTAAAGGATTGGTAAATATTATACAGCATTTCTTAAGCGCAAAACAAAACCCTGCCTTTTTATAAGACAGGGTGATAACGCTTATGATAACGCTAGTTCTTATGGTTAATGTGTTTTATCAATTAGTTTTTTTTCATCATTTATGCAATAACCGTTGGCAAAAGTAAGCCATGATAGCCATTTGGTCACGATTCAGCGGGTGGACAAATGGGGGACAAGTGAAGCAATTGTTTTTAAAAATTTAATAATCAGGTTTTTATTATTTTTTATATTATTGTAAAAAGTTTCGGGAAGATGCCTGAAAAGCATGATGTTTTCTCAAATGTTGTATTAATTTGGTACTGAAGAAGGGTATGGTAAGAATTGTTTTGTTGTTGGGATTGTTTTTTTTCCATCCATTTACCCTGTCCGCGCAGTTTATTTTGATTAAAGAAGGCGGGAAAAAAATAGAACGTTGGGAAGGTATTTTGCAGCAGGAAGTAAAACACAAGGATACTGTTGCACTTAAAAAATTCCTTAGTCCGTTGCGCAATAAAAACAGTGCCGACTACGACATTCTTTATCTGGGTTTAATGGCCAATGGCTATGCCAACTTCTTCGACAACATCAATACACAAAGCGATTATTTCTACCATAAATCCATTAGCAACGCAAAAGAATTGGGAAGCCGCCCGCTGCAGATTTGGGCAAAACTCAATTATGCATCTTACCTTTATAAGTACCGTAAAGCAACCCTGGCGTTGCCGGTTTTCCTTACCGCAATGGATGAAATTGCCAAAACGGATCCTGACGAGATTATTTTTCCCGCCGCATCATTCAAGATCATTGGGTATTACTTGGGTACCATTGGTGATAAGCAGGCCTCAATGTTGTTTTTAACCAAAGCATTGGCGTTTTGCCCGTATCGCTGTTCGCAGCGTGCCGAGATTTTGGACAATTTGGGTTTGCTTAATTTCGACCTGAAACAGTTCGCCTCAGCAGAGCAATATTTTCACCAGGCATCCGAAATGGCTTTGAAGCTCAATGATAAGGTAAGATATGCCAAAAGTTTGGGAAACAGGGCGCAGATTGAAGCAGAGAAAAAAAACTACAATGGCGCTATTGCACTTCTGAAGCAAGATATTGCTATCTCGAAAGCGCAGGGTGCAGAGCAAAACACAATGTATGCATTCATTTTACTTGGCCAGTACCAATTGGAATTTGGCGATATTGATGAAGCAGAACGCAGCTTGCTACAGGCGGATTCCATCGCCCGGTTAAAACCATATTACCTCGCGTCCGAATTGCAGGCCGTAAAGCTTTTGAAAAAGCTCTATAATCAACAAAATCGGGAGACGGATGAGCTTTATGCCAGCCGAAGGGTAGATGTTCTGGAAGCCGCTGTGATGAAAACAGATGGTGATTTCACGTTGAAGCAGGCCAACTGGATGGCTCAGAAGGCGAGGTTTCAGAAGAATATTGACCAAACGAATCTGAAACTCCGCAGGGAATCCATCTGGCGATATGGTTTGTCTTTCTTCACTTTGCTGCTCGTGGGAGGGTGGCTTTTGTTCTGGATGAAGGCGAAGAGAGATTCAAAAAAGCAACTACACGTCTTAAATAGGAAGCAGAAAGAGCATTCGCGGGAGAAGCAAAAGTACCAGAAGAAGCTGGAGAAAGCCAACCAAACCCTGGCGGAACAAATTGCGTTTTTTCACGATAAAACAAATCAGATCGAGCAACTGCAGCAGGAGATTGAAGATTTAAAGGAATCAAAATCATCCGACCGGGAGGAGAAAAACAGCAAACTTAATGAGCTGCTGCAATCGCACCTGATGACCAACCAGAATTGGCAGAATTTCCGTCGAGAATTTCAATATGAATACCCGGACTTCTACCACACACTTCACCAAGATTTCCCGGAAATTACGGAATCGAACCTGCGGATTATCCTGCTGCAGAAATTGGGGTTCAACAATGTGGAAGTGTCGTCTTTGTTGGGCATAACGCCCGATGCGGTGAAGAAATCGAAACAACGGCTCAAGAGAAAACTCGGCGACAAATCCGACGAGCTTTTCAGCCGCATCATGAGTAACTAACGGCGGACTGCAGTTCTTTTTTTCCCCTCTCTGTGCCATCTCATCTCATCCTCAAGAAAACTTTTTTAGAGGGGCATTGCCGTGCTGGAATGCAGTGAAGCACTGGGCAACCCCAAATTTCCGGTCCTGAACCCCATCTTTTAGGTCCTGAACCCCGTCATTTAGGTTCGGAACCCCATCGTTGAGGTCTTGAACCCCATCGTTTAGGTTGTATAACCCCAAATTTTAGGTTCGGAACCCCAAATTTGCGGTCCTGAACCCCGTCGTTTAGGTCCTGAACCCCATCTTTTAGGTCCTGAACCCCGTCATTTAGGTTCGGAACCCCAATGACGGGCTTCGGAACCCCAATAATGGATTCTTCTGACCTCATAAGGCCAAACGACTTCTTGCAAACGATGTGCTGTTGAATGAAATCCACAGAAATGCCAGCTCGTCCATCCATTGCCTGCAACGGCGATCGAAGCAAAAAACAGAGGTCGGCAGCACTTCTTACCACAAAAAAACGCTCCCAATGAGGAGCGTTTTGAGCGGTGATTTGCACCTGCTTAGTATCTGTAATATTCCGGTTTGTATGGGCCTTTAGCATCTACACCGATGTATTTTGCCTGTTCATCGGAAAGGGTTTCCAGCTCTACACCAATTTTTTTCAGGTGTAGGGCGGCTACTTTTTCGTCTAATTTTTTAGGCAGCATATACACTTCGTTTTCGTAAGATCCGGCGTTGGTCCACAATTCAATTTGTGCCAAAGTTTGGTTAGAGAAAGAGTTGCTCATCACAAAACTAGGGTGTCCTGTGGCGCAACCCAGGTTCACCAATCGTCCTTCAGCAAGGATGATGATGTCTTTGCCATCCACATTATATATATCCACTTGTGGTTTTACGGTTGATTTGGTAGTGCCATAGTTTCCGTTCAGCCACGCCATATCGATTTCGTTGTCGAAATGGCCAATGTTGCAAACGATGGTTTTATCTTTCATTTTTTTGAAATGCTCGCCACGTACAATGTTGAAGTTTCCGGTGGTGGTGATGATGATGTCTGCCGTTGCCACTACGTTGTCTAGTTTTTTCACCTCATAACCTTCCATGGCTGCCTGCAGCGCACAAATAGGGTCAATCTCAGTAACGGTTACAATAGAGCCCGCACCACGGAAAGAAGCCGCAGTACCTTTGCCCACATCGCCATATCCGCAAACGATTACTCTTTTGCCGGCCAACATAACGTCGGTAGCTCTTCGGATGGCATCAACGGCAGATTCTCTACAGCCGTATTTGTTGTCGAATTTCGATTTGGTTACCGAATCGTTTACGTTAATGGCAGGCATTACCAATGTTCCGTTTTGCATTCTTTCGTATAAACGGTGTACACCTGTAGTGGTTTCTTCGGAAAGTCCTTTGATGTCTTTTGTTAGTTCAGGGTATCTGTCGAAAACCATATTGGTTAAATCGCCGCCATCATCCAGAATCATGTTTAAAGGTTTTTTATCTGCACCAAAGAAAAGGGTTTGTTCGATGCACCAGTCAAATTCTTTTTCGTTCATCCCTTTCCAAGCATACACAGGAATCCCTGCTGCTGCAATGGCAGCTGCCGCATGATCTTGGGTAGAGAAAATGTTGCAAGACGACCAGGTTACTTCTGCCCCTAAAGCCACCAATGTCTCAATAAGCACCGCTGTTTGGATTGTCATGTGAAGGCATCCTGCAATTCGAGCTCCTTTCAACGGTTGCGATGGGCCGTATTCTTCACGAATCGCCATTAAACCGGGCATTTCTGCCTCAGCCAGTTCAATTTCTTTTCTTCCCCATTCTGCAAGGGAAATGTCCTTTACTTTGTAAGGAATGTATTGTGTTGTCGTTTCCATTTAATTGAAAAAATTTTTGCAAATTTACGAACTAAATTCTGCCCTGCAAAATATGCCTCTCTATCGTGATTTCTCTGATGATAAAGCCACCATCCTGGTATGGAAGTATGATGAAAGCGAAGAGCTGGATTCTGCATCGCTGCTGGAGGAAGAGAATTATCAGAAGGTCAAGGATTATCACCCGATCAAATTGAAAGAACTTTTACTGGTACGGAAGATATTGAAAAGTATTTTGCCCGAGTATAAGATATTGTATCAGGAGCGAACTCCATTTCTTTCGCCCAACGATTTCGAGATTTCCATCACCCATTCTTTTCCCTATGCGGCATTAGCAATTTCTAAGGAAAAAATCGGGATTGACATTGAGCCGTTCAACTCGAAAATTTTGAGGGTAAGGCACAAATTCCTGCATCCGGAGGAAGGTACATTTATTGAAGAGGGCAGAGAGGTGGCTTACCTCACAGTCATTTGGTCGCTGAAGGAAAGTTTGTATAAAATTCATCACTCCAATTATTGGTCGCTCAAGAAACACTATGAGGTGAAACCCTTCCATCTGGATTTTCCTTACAACATCATGTGCAGGGTGCATGATGACAGTGTTTCGGATCTGTACAAGGCACGTGTGGAGTTTTTTGATCAGTGTTGCTTCACCATTGTAGATTAGGGCTGGCTCATTAATTTTTCTGCCACTTTGCGTTGCTCTTTTGCGGCATCAAATAAGAGTTCCAGCAGCTCCGTCAGATTTTTCAGTTCCGTTAAATGGGTAATTCTGTTCGGATTGCGATGATTCACAATATCATTCTCGCTGATTTCGTTTTTTCTTTTTGCCAGCAATTCTTCCACGGTACCACCGGGTTTCAAGCTGCTTTCAGTGAGAATTTCATGATCGGGTTCTTTATGATTCAGGAGGGAATCGGTGCGCGTCAGTTCGGCTAAAATTTTTCGTTTCCACGCGTCGCTATCGATTTCCGGGTAATCCTGCGCCGATTTCTGGTATTGTGAAAATGAGGCGATGTAGGCAGTGATGAGGTGGGAAGTATTGACAAACTGATGCAGATTCTGGAGTCGTTTCTGTTGGTTTTTAGGGTCCGAAATCATGCGCTGGAAGTTGTCCGAAAGATTGGCCAGGTTGATGACGGCGTCTTTTCTGCACAGTTTATATTCCATGATACCTCCTTTTTGGTTGGTGAAAAAATCCATCACCGCACGAAAATAATTCATGTTGCTGCGTGAGGTTTTTTGCATTAAATCTAAGTTCTGGGAATGCTCCCAAACCGGAAGAACGAAATAAGAAACTGCCACCACAACGATGCCCGCAATTGCTGTATCCAGAATACGGTCTTTAAAAATTAAATTAACATTTCCCGGCCGCAGGAAATTAAAACTCAGGAAAATATAAATCGTCATAAACAGCACTGCCCAAAAATATTTCCACTTCAGAAAACTAAAACAGAGGATCATGCTGAGCAGTAAAATGACAAGCAATACCGTGTCGTTGCTAATAAAATAGAGAAGCAGATAAGCTGCCACTGCGCCCACTGTAGTTCCGTACAACCGGAGGAGATTCCGGTGTTTGGTGGTGGCATAAGCTGGTTTTAGGATGGCAGTAATGGTAATAAGAATCCAGTAAGAATGTCCGATCCCTAGAAAATGCATTTTGGAAAGAAGGTATCCTACCAAAAGTGCCACGGTGAGGCGCACCGAATGCCGAAAGTGCGAAGACTTTAGCGAAACGTTGTCTCGCAGCACTTTGAAGTTGAGCTTCTCCTGGCTGGGCACAAACTTGGAATAATCTAACCCTGTAGAAAGACTTTTTGCCATTTTTGCATCCTGAGAAAATACACGGTAAATCGTTTGTATTTCTGTAGTGATGTCGTTAATCCTCACAAGAATTAAACGAAGAATCATGAGGTTTTCCAACGTTTCGGGACTAAGCCGCTGGCTGCGCAAATCAAAATACTGATCGAAAACCTGAGTCAGTTCTTCATCAATTTTTCGAATAGGTTTTGCTTTAGTACCGCTTTGCAATGCGATGCCTATATTGCTTAATTCGTCGGACAACATCATTAAATATTGCTGCACCGATTGGAGGAAACCGCTGTCTCCAAAACTTTCATGAATCTTGCGATAATCGCTTTCCGAAGTCATCAGCTTCTCATGCAAATCGATGGAATTGAGAAACATCAGCATCAGCAATCGGCTGGTGGTAGTGGACTCGTTGACGATGGTTCGGGTTTTGAAAACGGTTTCGCGTGTTTCCTCCTGCAGATTCTTAATTTTTACCTGCTGCGAAATCACTTGCCGCTGAAGGGCATCAAAATCCGGGTTTTTCTGGTAAAACTTGGATTTAATTTTAAGATAGTCTGCAAGATCAGTATAGTTTTCACCAATCATTTGTGCAGCCAATTTGTAGGGCTGAATACGGGAAACCACCAAGAAAACCAGTAAAAACCATACGCAACCCAAAAAGAAGATCACTAAACTTTTGAGGATATCGTCTCCGGCCAGGTGTCCATCCACAAAGATGGCCAAGACAACCAATGAAAGGGAACCTACTGCTGCAAGACGCTGTCCGTAAATCCCGATCATCGAAAAAAACATGCCGAAAAAAATAATTTCCACATAAATAAATGGTGGAAAATTCTTGAGTAAACTGGCTACTGTCGCCACTGCACAAAAACTAAAAACAGCCAATATCAGTGAGTTTCGCCGCCGGATAAAAGGGCCGGGTTGATCGGTAAGCCCCACAAAGCTGGTGCCCATCGGGAACAGGAAAAATTCCCTCAGCAAACCAAAATGGGCCAGAATAATGCTGGGAATCACAATTGCCAACGCGATGCGCACCGCCGAGTTGATGTACTGGCTGGTTGCATATTTTCGCAATTGGGTAGTGTAGTTCATGAACAGACATGTTTTTTAATGCAAGTACAAAGTTACAATTCATTTCGCGCTTAAAAACGGGAAATCAATAATCATTAAAAAAACTATTTGTAACTTAAAATGGAGGGGAGCAGCGTGTTTTACAAATAACAATCCCGGCGAAGAGCACCTTCCTCCGGGACTATTTTTGTTGGTAAATCTTTGCCTAAAGCATAATTACACCTTCAATTTTCCCTACTTGTTTGTAAATCGTGATCACCTGTTCTGCATCGAGCACAAAAGCGTTGATGCTGATGGCCGTGTATTTTCCGTTTTTACTTTCTTTGGTGGTAAGGGTAAATTTGATTTGATCAAAAACACGGTAGATTTCGGTAAGTTTCGCTTCATCATTGGTGATGATAAATTTGAAGAGATAATCTTCGGGGAAATCGTGGGTGGCTTCTAATTTTTCTTTAAGTGAGGCATAAAACTCGTCGGGGTTTTGCGCTGCATTATTTTCTAAAATGTTCATTGTGAGTTATTTTTTTTTGAGAAATAAAAAAACCGGCGTTGCTCCGGATTTTCAAATGTAGTGAATTTATTTTCTACTTCGCCGTATTAAGCGTGTTAAGGGAGTTCATGATCTGCGCAGAATTTTGTTGCTCATGATTTTGGATAATGTTGAATAATCCGTTCACCATCTGTTCTGAAGCCAATCTACTAATACCACCTGTAAATGAAGCGTTGTTGCTGTTGCCTAAAATAGACCCCAGTATGTTTGATCCTTTTAAAGCAGAATTAAGAGACTGCACAATTCCGAATTCATTAAGTTTGGCATCCACTTTTGGAGCAAGAGCGTCCATCAGCTGTTGAGATGTCTTCTCCCTCAGAATTTGAGTTGCAGCGCCACTTCCACCCTGAACAATTTTTGCAGCATCCTCTGCTGTAAGCGAGTTCACCGCATTTACCAATATCGGTCTGGAAGTTTCCACGGTAAATGCTGCTGCCTGCGCAATGTACTCTTTTTCTTTTTGCACCAGATGAGAAAGACCAATGTTTTGAAGCGTATTGTTGATGCTTTTCAGCTGTTGAGGCATCGCCGCTTCGATGAGTGAGTTGGCTAAAAAGCTGTTTTTATCGCTAAAGATATTGAGCCCTTTGGTAATGCCACCCAACAACACCTGTTTTAGAATAGCCAAACCCACACTGGAAGTTGCCAGCGCAACGCAAGACTGCGTTGTTGTGCCTAATGTTGCAACAGCCATTGTTGCCATCAAAATTGTATTCCGTTTCATTGTCACTATTTTTTTGTAAAATTAATAACTTTTCTTGGCAAATTGTAAGCCAAACCGAAAAGAAATTTGTCAATCTATAGAAGAGGTTCGCGATTCCGATTGATGGTGCAGCGAGAAGTTTGTATTGTTCTTGCGGACCTGTTTACATTCGGTTTATTATTGTTACTTTTACCCCATTGATAAATTTATAATGTAATGAGAAATCAATTCATTAAATGGGGAATTGTTGCGCTGATTGTAATTTGGGCAATTGCTTTGCTGATTAGGGCGCATTATTGGATTCCGATTTTACTGACCTGTATTTACGCATTGGGCATCTACAATAGTTTTCAAACCAAGCATGCAATTTTGCGAAATTTTCCGGTACTGGGCTATTTCCGGTATTTTTTCGAGAGTATTTCGCCAGAAATGCAGCAGTATTTTATTGAAAGAGAAACCGACGGAAAACCCTTTCCCAGAAACCAACGATCGGCCGCTTACCGCAGAGCGAAAAACCTGAGCGATACCGTACCGTTCGGTACACAACTCGACATTAATACCCGAAAATATGAAGGCATCAAGCATTCTATTTATGCCACTTCACCCATGGAGGAGTTGCCGAGGGTTTTGGTGGGAGGTGAACAGTGCACTCAGCAATACAACGCATCGCTATTCAATATTTCGGCGATGAGTTTCGGGTCGCTGAGCGATAGGGCTCAGGTTTCACTGAATAGAGGTGCCAAGAAAGGTGGTTTTTACCATAACACAGGAGAGGGCGGCATTTCGCCCTATCATTTGGAAGGCGGCGATCTATGCTGGCAAATTGGTACAGGATATTTTGGTTGCCGGGACGAGGAGGGGAGATTTTCGCCTGAACTTTTCAAAGACAAAGCGACGCTTCCCAATGTGAAGATGATAGAAATTAAACTTTCGCAAGGTGCAAAACCAGGTCACGGTGGTGTTTTGCCAGGTTCTAAAAATACCCCCGAAATTGCCGCCATTCGCCATGTTCAGCCAGGAGTAACCATTATTTCGCCACCCTCACATTCGGCATTTTCGGATGCAGTGGGTCTGCTGAAATTTGTGCAGCAGTTGCGAGAGCTTTCTGGTGGGAAACCCATTGGCTTTAAACTGTGCATTGGCGATACAAAAGAGTTTGAAAATATTTGCGTACAGATGAATGTGTTGAAAATTTTCCCCGATTTCATCACCATTGATGGCGCAGAAGGAGGAACCGGAGCTGCGCCTCCTGAATTTTCAGATGGTGTAGGAATGCCACTGGAACCAGCTCTTATTTTTGTAAACAGAACGTTGAAAAGCTTTAATGTGCGCGATAAGCTAAGAGTAATAGCCAGCGGAAAAGTACTTACTTCGCTCGATATTCTTCGTGCCATTGCAATGGGCGCAGATATGTGCAACAACGCTCGCGGATTTATGTTTGCGCTGGGTTGCATTCAGGCGTTGCGTTGTAACAACAATACGTGTCCCACAGGAGTGGCAACTCAGGATAAAATGCTGGTGAAAGGATTGGATGTTACGGATAAGAGTGAGCGAGTATATCATTTTCATAAAAACACACTACATACCTGCAACGAACTGATTGCTGCTGCAGGAAGAAAATCGTATGAAGAAGTGGATGCCTCCATGTTCATGCGAGGTGACGAATTTGAACATCTTGCAGACCTTTATTTTCCTGATATTCTCGGTAATGTGAGAAAACCCGCGAATAAGTATTAAATGTAAAACCTTGGGGAATGTTGTAGTAAACTGCACAACAAATCAGCTTTTAATTTTCAAGTAACAGCTCAAAAAAACAGAAGCATAACAGTTTCTGCTGGCTTCTAATGCTGAATTTATGAGGTTTCGTTGCGTACAGATTCTGCTTTGGCGGCCAGTTCTTTCGGATCTTCGGTGGTGTCGTAGTACAGCCATTCCATTGCGCGCGGAAACTCCTGCGACCAGTAAAACTCCTGATGTTTTCCCTCTGGGTTAATGCTGGTTTTGAAGTCGAATTGCAATGAATGGGAGTTTTCCCAACCTTCCATGGTTTGCTCAAAAAGTTCAATTCTTTCAGTCATTTCGGAACCTTCCTGCTCGCCTCCATACATGTAAACTTTGATGTTGTATGGGTTTTTAAAATTCATCTGTGGAAAATTGTTTTCCGGATTAACCCAAAGTGAAGGTGAAAAAATCAAAAGTTTAGAATACACTTCAGGGTACAAAAATCCACTGTATATACTGATGAGTCCGCCCAGAGAACTGCCTCCAATTCCAGTGGCTTCTCGTTCGGATTGGGTGCGGTAATGTTGGTCAACATAAGGTTTTAATGTGTCTGCAAGAAAGCGGATGAATTTCTTTCCCTCTGCATTTTTCGTAATGGAATCGTTATCAAGCATGTACTCTCTGATGCGATCTTCGCTTCCGTTTTCAATGGCAATGATGATGACATCGCCTCGCCCATATTCGGCAAGGATCGACATTTTTTTATCGATTTCCCAGTTGCCGTAAGCTGATCCTTCATTGAAAAGGTTCTGCGCATCATGCAGGTACATCACAGGATAAGTCTTGTCAGTTTGGTGGTAATTATAGGGCAGAAGTGCCCAAATCTTTCGAGTTCTGTTGAGCTGAGGAATGTAGAAATCTTCTGAAATAATCTCTACAATGGGGAAGAATTCTTTTTTGAAAGGACCCCAATTAATTCTCCAACGCTCCACATGATCTTCGGCTTTCTGCCTTTTCTTTTGAATTTTTCGGTTGGGTGTGATGTTTCCAAAACGGTCAATTTCAACATTTTCCCATCCACCACGGGTAAACTTATATTCAATTCTTTCGGGAAGCACTTCGTTGTCAACTTCTAATTCATACCGGTTCGTGCCAGCGGGATTCATTTGGTATGCTGCATCTCGCGGATCCCATCGGTTAAAATTTCCGGTAAGGTAAACAGGTCGTTCATCGGCTTCATCAGATTGCAGGGTGAATATCATCGGCGCAGCATTACATTTTAAAGGCATAAAAGTAAAAATTTATTTCCGAATGGCAAGCCCACAGCTTTTTTATGAAACCCTAATAATTCTTTTTTCGGACTACTTTTTCGGCACTTTTCCTTCCAAAATTCCTTTATTTTAAATATATTTGGAAACAATAAATATTGCTCATTTCCAATTGTTCAACTAAATTTCTTCACCATGGAAAATGTTCGTCCCCATTCTCTTTTTACCGATCAGGATATTTACCTTTTTAGGGAAGGAAAGCATTATCGGCTCTACGATTTTTTTGGTTCACGCACCCTAGAAATAGAGGGTATGCTTGGTGCCTATTTCGCAGTTTGGGCGCCCAATGCTAAGGAAGTTTCGGTAATTGGCAATTTTAACAACTGGCATTCGGAGAAGCATAAACTTTTCCCGCGATGGGACGGATCGGGGATATGGGAAGGATTTATTCCCGGCCTCAGTTGGGGTACGGTTTACAAATACGCCATCCGCACCAACAAGGATGTTTTGCTGGAGAAAGGCGATCCTTTTGCCCTGAGTTGGGAACAAAATATACAGGCAGGTTCGCTGGTGTCGACCACTTGGTTCGAATGGAAGGATCAGCACTGGATGAAGAACCGATGGGAAAAAAATACATTGAATGCACCCATGTCGGTGTATGAAATGCATTTAGGGTCGTGGATGCGCGGAACAGACGATCCTGACAGGTTTTTCAATTATAGAGAGATTGCTGAACGCTTGGTGCCCTACATTAAAACCATGGGGTTTACCCATGTGGAATTTATGCCGGTGATGGAGTATCCTTATGACCCGAGCTGGGGTTACCAAATTACTGGTTTTTTTGCCGCTACATCGCGTTTCGGCTCGCCTCAGGATTTGATGTATCTCATTGACGAGCTGCACAAGAATGATATTGGTGTTATTTTGGATTGGGTGCCGTCGCATTTCCCCGGAGATGCTAATGGACTTCATTTTTTTGATGGAACTTTCTTGTACGAACACGAAGATCCGAGGAAGGGTTTTCATCCCGACTGGAAATCTCATATATTCAATTACGGGAGACCAGAGGTAAAATCCTTCCTGGTTTCTAATGCCATCTTTTGGCTCGATCGCTATCATGCGGACGGGTTGCGTGTTGATGCCGTTACTTCCATGCTGCATCTCGATTATTCAAGAAATGAAGGCGAGTGGGAACCTAATAAATATGGAGGAAATGTAAATCTTGAAGCCAAAGAATTTCTTCAAGATTTCAACAAAGCTGCCTATCAATTTTATCCTGATATCATGACGATTGCAGAAGAAAGTTCAGATTTTCCCCTGCTCACCAAACCTGTTTACGATGGTGGAATCGGTTTTGGAATGAAGTGGATGATGGGTTGGATGCACGATACCCTCGCTTACTTTGGTGAAGATCCCATTAGTAGAAAATACCATCACAACAAGCTCACGTTCGGGTCGATGTATGTTTTTAATGAAAATTACATGATGCCCCTTTCACATGACGAAGTAGTACACGGTAAATCGAGTTTAATTTATAAAATGCCCGGTGATGAATGGCAGAAATTTGCCAATCTTCGAGCGTTGTATACTTACATGTTCACCCATCCTGGCGCGAAGCTTATTTTTATGGGCAATGAATTTGCGCAGACTGGCGAGTGGAATTATGAGCATAGTTTAGATTGGCATTTGCTGAAATACCCCGTTCATAAGGGAATGCAAGAGTTTGTGAAGGATTTGAACCATCTTTTTACTCACGAGACGGCACTGTACGAGAATAATTTCTCGCCTGATGGTTTAGAATGGGTGGAAGCGAATGATGGCGATAACTCCATCTATGTTTACTTGCGAAAAGGAAAGCAGGAAGATGATGTGGTGATGGTTGTTCTTAATTTGACTCCAAGAGTTTTTGACTATAAAATTGGCGTAAACGAAGGAACAAACTGGGAAGTGATTCTGAATTCGGACGATGAAAAATATGCCGGAAGCGGCGTGAAAGCCGAAATTGTGGATGAGGAAGACGACGAATGGATGTACCGGCCGAATGCTATTGTTTTGAAATTACCGCCTCTTGCCGGTGTTCTATTAAAACAAAAAAAGTTACGGAAGAGTACTTCTTCAGCAAAGAAATCGGTGGATAAAGCCAAAGTAAATTCATCATCGTCAGTTAAGAAAAAAGAAGTGCAAACCAAAAAAGTCGCGTCAACGAAAACCAACTCTAAAACAACAGCACAAAATAATACGGCTGCCAAATCCAATAAAGTGCTACTTAAAAAAGCTGTTGGTGATGCGTTGTTAAATATAAAATCTGTCAAAAAGTAAAGGCATCATGCTCTATTTTTAACATAGTAAATATTGAATTAAAATTTTCAAACCTTAATCAGAACAAGAAATAATGAAGATTTTCAACCTTTCCATGGAGTGTTATCCTGTTGCAAAAGTGGGCGGATTAGCCGATGTTGTGGGCGCTTTACCAAAATATCTCAATAAAATTGACGGGGTAGAGGCAAGCGTCGTGATGCCTTGGTACAACCGGCCTTTTGTGCACGAACATGAGTTTGAGGTCGTTTTTCAGGGTTGGATTCATCAGAGTTATCATACCTATGAAGTCACCGTGATGAAGGAGCGATCGAAAGCATTGGGTTTCGATCTCTATCTGGTGAAAATTCCGGGGCTTCTGGATCGTGATAATCCTTACGGATACTGGGATGAAAGTCAGCAGTTCCTTGCTTTTCAGCATGGGGTTTTGCATTGGCTTTCGGCAATGAAAATTCTTCCCGACGTACTGCATTGTCATGATTATCACACTGGTTTGGTTCCCTTCATGATCCAAAATTGCCCTGAGTTTGAATTTCTGAAAGACGTAAAAACCATTGGTACTATTCACAATGGTGAGTATCAGGGGCAAATGCGGTGGGACATGGTGCAGTATTTTCCATGGTTTCGGGGAGAACAGTCGGGTTTGCTTGATTGGGATGGCTGGATCAATCCACTGGCAGCAATGCTAAAATGTAGTCATGCTTTCAATGCAGTTTCTAAAGGATATTTGGAAGAGCTTTTCCATAGTTTGCGAGGTTTGGAGCCGTTGGTTCGGCAGGAGTATGCAAAAGCTTATGGAATTATCAACGGTATCGATACGGAAGTCTGGGATCCTGAGACCGATGCATTTCTGGATTTTAATTTTGGAAAGGAAAATGCACTCGACGGAAAATGGCGCAACAAAAAAGAACTTTGCGAGGAATATGGGCTCAATGCCAATTTACCACTCGTAAGTTTTATAGGTAGATTTGCCGGAGAAAAGGGTGCAGATTTGCTGCCTGATATTGTTTGGAAAAGTATTCAGCAAACCTATGGTGGCTTAAATATCATTATTTTGGGTTCTGGGGAGAAACAGGTGGAGCAGCAGCTTATCGACCTTCAACCGATTTATTCCAATTTCGCCTTGGATTTAGGGTATAAAGAATATCTTTCGCATAAAATTTATGCTTCGTCAGATTTTCTCCTGATGCCATCGCGCGTAGAACCATGTGGGCTCAACCAAATGTACGCCATGCGGTATGGAACTGTTCCTATCGTGCGCTATACCGGCGGGTTGCGCGATACTGTAGCAGATATTTCCACTGGTGGAAGTGGTCTGAATTTCGGTTCGGCTACGGCAGATGATGCAGTTCATGCCATTCATCGTGCGCTCCATATTTATCATGATCAGGGTTTAATGAATAATCTGGTTCATTCTAATATGAATTTTGATTTCTCATGGGAAAAATCCGCGGAGCAGTACATGGCACTTTATTCAGTGTGAAGAAAAAAGTGACTGCATTTCATGAAAAATTATGGGTGGCGGTGCATTTTCGGAAATGTGTGGTATCATTCTTGTAACCGTCATCAACAAAAGGATAATATTGATGATGACCCCGAAATACTCAGACAACAAATTTCTTCAACTGGCTTTTGCCGTTTTTTTTCTCACATTTTTAGTGCAATGTAAAAAAGACCTTTCGGTTGCCGATAATTCTGGAAGAAAAGGAGAGGTACAATCCCCGCAAAATAAAGATTCAATACAGCAGCAAGATGCCGTCGTTAAAACAAAGATCAAATACAGTAGTTTTATTTTTCCGACAAAGAAGAGAGACTCTGCGATGGCTGATTTCAATAAAAAATTTTCCGAAAAAGAGCAGTATGCCATTCTAGCACTTAATCGTTTAGATGCGAAAAATAAATGGCGTGCAGATACACTTGCTATCCCCGATAAAGTGGATACTACTTTAATGATGTACTCGCCATTTCCTTCCCATTTGGAAATTTTAAAAGACGTTAAAAAGATAGCTGTTTTTTCTTACCCTGTTCAGGCGTATGCGCTCTATGAAAAAGGGAATCTCATCAAGTGGGGACCTACCAGCATGGGAAAAAAGGCAGCGCAAACCAAACGGGGATTGATGTTTGCGAATTGGAAAAAAGAATTGGCCATTTCTACGGTGAACAGTAGTTGGAAATTACCTTACAATGTTAATGTTCATAACACTTTGGGCATCGGATGGCACCAATTTGATTTGCCTGGATTCCCAGCTTCTCATTCTTGTCTTCGGCTGCTAATGGCGGATGCAAAATACATGTACCAATGGGTAGATACTTGGGTACTGAACAAAGGTGGAGCCACAGTAAGAGCAAACGGAACACCAGTGATCGTTTTTGGAGATTACAACTGGGGCGGGAAAAAACCTTGGAAACAGCTGATCCAAAATGCTGATGCCGACCAAATCTCTGCAGAAACACTGAATACCGTCATAGAACCCCATATTTCTAAAATATTGGAGGAACAGCAAAAACGGGAACAAGCACTGTCTTCTCCAGAGGCATCGGAAGCGAAAATACCAGCGGCTTAACCGCTAAAAAGATTATCGCTCCAAACGTTGAAGCGATTCTTCGGCGAAATCCCGAAGTTTCTGCATTTCATCTTTGGCTTTTCGCTGACCGATCAACGAAGCAAGATATAGTAGCACAATTAAAACCAGCGTTACAACAGACAACGAAAATGCCCACGGAAAATCGTTGCTTTTGATTTGCTTTTCTACAAACCAAATGGTGATAAAAACCATCCATAAAATACCGAGAGCGAAATAAAGAAACATGAAGAATGTCCATACCGCGGAACTTGGGCCAAAAATGCCGCGAATTTTGGTCTGATCAAGCTCGTCGTCGTGCTCAGTTCTTAAGCTCAGTGTTGGTTTCCAGTAGTTGTTATGCTCTGTTTTGCAACTGATAATGGCTGCTTCACTGTTGACATTGCCAGCATATTCGGAGGACTTTTCGTCCACAAATTTTTTAAGGAACAAGGTGTATTCGTCCCTGCTTTTATTGGTAATCATCGTGAATCTGGGCCGGGACCGGATTTGGTCTAAAACACTTTGTTCAATTTTCATCTTGATAGGGTATTGGATCTTTTAAAATAACCGAATGATCTGTTGTTGCGCCCTCCCTTTCGATGCGGAAATGCAGTATGGTACCGTCTTCATTCTTCAGCAAGTCATTTATTTTTTGCAAGGTAAAATTTCCGACGTTTTTGTTGTTGATTGAAATTATTTTATCGCCTTTTCTAATTCCGGCGATGTAGCATGGCGAATCTTTTCTGCATCCGGCAACCGAGTAGGTAGGGCGCAACACAAAATTGTACCGGAAACCTTCTTCGGCACTGTAAACGTTGATGCTTTCAATACTTTCTTTCTTCTTGGTTTCAATTCTCACCAGGTCTTTTTCCCATGACATGCCATCATGCATAATATCGAGTCCGCTGCTGTTGAAGAGAAAGGGTTCATCGTAATTTCGGTTTTTTCTGAAATAGATCTTCTTCTCTGGATAATTAAATACTACAGTAAACCGCCTCAGAATATCGCTTCCGATGGAACCTTTTCTATCTGGAACCAAGGACAGATGCTGGATAGAGTATTCATCAGGCATGGCTGTGAGCGGTTTTTCGAAAGTGAAATTACCTAGGTAGAGCCGATGAATCCTGCTGCGTTTGCCAAAAATATCACCGTTGAAACCTTGACCAAGGTAATCATCAATATTAGGCCTGTTGTACACAAAATCACTGATCAATTTAGGAAAAAGCCATATGGCATCACTGTTTCCAGAATCTACCAGCAGTTTACTGGGATTTCTTAGATGAGTCATTTCCACATCTGCGATGATGTAGGGTTTGTTGCCTTCAATGGTGATGGGCAATTCTTCGTATTTGCGTAATTTTTTGGCTATTGCATTTTGGTCCTGATAAACGGTTATTTTTTTTTGTATATAATCAATTTCTATGGGGTGGTCTTTAAAGAAATGATAGCCCAAGATTCCGTTCACCGGTATGCCAATATGCGAAGAGAAATTAATGTTTTCATTCAAAATAACATAAATGGTATGGTGCGAATCTTTGTAATTTTTGCCAATTGTAAGTGTGTTTTTGTCAGCTTTCAGTCCCTCAATGTCCTGACTTTCTCCTAAACCGGAGAACTTAATTTTTTCTACATTATTAAAATTAACCGATTTATTTTCTAAACTGAAAAGGATGGTTTCGTTCACTCCCGAATCGAGCAGAAAGGTAAGTTCGGTTCCGTTAATGTTCACCGGAATAAAGATCAGGTTGTTGATGAGCTTGAACTTAATGGTCGATTTCTTGCCATCTATCACTTCAAAACCCTGCTGACCCTTAAAGGTTGCAAAGACAAATAAAAAAAGAAGCGACATAAAATTCATAAAATGAAGATACGTTTTTTTTGAATTCAACTCTAGAATTTGTTGATGATTATTCCATATCAACACAATTCTTCGTACACATACAAAAAAGCAAAGTCCAGCCGACTTTGCTTTTAGGTTTTTCTAGGTTTTTTCAAAAAAAAGGATAGACCTATGCTATTTTTTAATCAGTTTTTCAACATATTCTTTCTGATCAGTTTTTACTTTAATAAAATAAAGACCACTGGCTAAATGCTCAACATTACTGGTTTTTTCGTTATTAAGTTGCTGAATTTTTCTTCCTAATACATCGTATAATTCAATAGAAATAATCTTTTCATGGGTGTCAATGGTAAAGGTATTTACTACCGGATTAGGGAAAATTTTCAGTTGTCCCATTTTGGTAGTGTTATCAGTGCCCATGGTGGCGTAAGTATTACCAAAATTGAGAATTCCGTATCCTAGTTGAGGAGTGGTATTGGGGTAAATTGAGGATTTCTGACGCAACAATTCGCGAATCTCCGCTAAGGGACGGTTGGGCATTGCCTGAATGAGGCATGCAACGCCACCTGCAGCAAGAGGAGTGGCAAAAGAGGTTCCGCTGCTAGTTGTTGCTGAATTGTTGTACGCCATGGCGGTGTTGGTTCCCCTTGCGCTGGCATCTGGTTTTACCTGTCCTGCCGCATTAGGGCCGTAAGATGAAAACGATGAACTTGCACCTGTAGACGTTACGCCACCCACGGTGAAAACTTTCTCATTATCGGCAGGCGTGATGATGTAGTGCCATGGATTTAGGGCTTCGTTACCTGCTGCTGCCAAAACAAAAATTCCTTTTTCAACTGCGATTTGTGCGGTTCTTGCAATGAAGGAAGTAGTTCCGTTCATATCCTCATAAAGCAGGTTGTAGCGGTTGTCGTCAAAATCATAGTATCCCAGTGAAGTAGAAATAACATCAACACCTTTTCGGTCGGCTTCTTCAGCAGCTTCTGTCCAGTAGATCAGCTCTTCTGGAATTTCATTGGCACCATCTTCTGAGGCGTACAAGTAAAAATCTGCGTCAGGTGCCGAACCTACATATTGATTGCTGATGTAACCGGCAATAACACCCAAACAGTATGATCCGTGATTGTTCATTGAGGTGTTGTAAATATCGTTGCTTTTGTTGATGAAATTGTAGCCGCCTTTAATTTGCCCGTTGGTACGGATTCTGCTATAGGCAGATCCTGTATTGACACGTGGGAAACCTGTGTCTATGACGGCAATAGTGACTCCAGCTCCCGTGTAACCTGCAACATGAAGCGGACGAAGATTTACCTGATTGATCTGTGCCAAACCGGTCCCATAATTGAATTCGGTAAGTACCGATTTGTTGAACTCATCAAATTTATTAGCCATCTTCTCCTGTGCCATTTTTCCTCCCGAAGGATGCTTAATGAAACGCTCCACCATCTGCACATAAGGTTGTTGCTGAAGTATTGCGATTTGCGCTGAAGTAGCATTCACGGCAACGCCATTCATCCATTTTGAGTAATCTTTCACTACAAAACCAAGATTCTGCACATTCTGAATGTAAGAAGGTTCTATAGGCGCATCCTGATCATTAAGTGCAATTCCATACCGCGCTCTCCTGTCAAGCGATTTTTGGCTAAGTTCTGAAGTTGGGCTTGCATAAAATGCGGCCTTATTTGGCTTGTCTTTAAAATAGACAAACACTAATTCGGTTTGCGCACTCACAAAAAGGATGGTTCCCATGAGGGCAAAAGATAGTATTTTTCTCATTGATGAAATTGTTAAAGACAACAAAAATAGTAAAATTGGACGAAGGGTGTGAAAGATCACCTGAGATTTCTTGTTTCTTGTTAAAAAAAACAGATTTTCTTTTAAGTTCTGATAAATTCGTTGTGAGATCAATGTTGATTTATTCACAGCAAACAATGATTCAGCGAATTGAATAAATTTTCGTAGAAAAGCTTTAAAGTATTGAACTTGTATTTTGTTGATAAACAGGAGTGTAATGAATATCTTTATGCTTAGTGAAAACATTGTTGTGCATTCGTTTTATACCGCGTATAATTTTCTTAAATTTGAGCAAATATTATTTATGAAAAAGATTCAGATGGTTGACCTTCAGAGTCAATACTATAAGATAAAAGCTGATGTGGATAATGCGGTGCTCAATGTGATGGACTCTGCAGCGTTTATTAATGGTCCCGAAGTTAAATTTTTTCAGTCCGAACTCGAAAGTTATCTCGATGTAAAGAATGTAATTCCTTGTGCTAACGGAACTGATGCCCTTCAAATTGCATTGATGGCATTGGGACTAAAAGAAGGAGATGAGGTGATAACCGCAGATTTTACCTTTGCTGCAACCGTGGAAGTGATTCACCTTCTGAAACTCAAAGCAGTACTTGTGGATGTTGATTATGATACCTTTACCCTTGATCCTGTAAAACTAAAAGCAGCCATTACGCCGGCAACAAAAGCCATTATTCCGGTTCATCTTTTTGGGCAATGTGCCAATATGGAAGAGATCCTGAAAATTGCAAAAGACCATCATCTTTTCGTTGTGGAAGACGATGCACAAGCCATTGGTGCCGAATTTACCTTTGCTGATGGATCCGTGAAAAAATCGGGAACCATGGGAATCATAGGAACCACTTCATTTTTCCCTTCGAAGAATCTTGGGTGCTATGGTGATGGCGGCGCGCTTTTTACCAATGATGACGAACTGGCGCACAAAATTCGAGGCATCGTAAACCATGGTATGTACGAAAGATATTACCATGATGAAGTAGGTCTTAATTCTCGCTTAGACAGTATTCAGGCGGCCGTACTCAGAAAAAAACTTCCGCTTCTGGATTCTTACAGTGAAGCAAGAAGAAAAGCTGCTGATTATTATGATGAAGCATTTGCCGGCCATCCTCATGTTTTAACTCCAAAACGCGCGGAGCATTCTACACACGTATTTCACCAATATACCCTTCGAATCCTGAACGGAAAAAGAAACGAACTACAGCAATTTTTAGCAGAGAGAGAAATTCCTGCCATGATTTACTACCCTGTGGCTTTGCGTAAACAGAAAGCTTATTATCAAGAAAGCGATCCTAAAGATTTTGTAAATACCGATCGTCTTTTGGAGCAGGTTATCTCTTTGCCGATGCACACCGAACTGGACGAGGAACAACTGAAATACATTTCGGATGCCGTATTGGAATTTATGAATATACCATCTTGATCTAAAAGTTAGTTAAAATTTAAAAATTATTTAATGACAATTCTTGTAACTGGCGGACTGGGCTATATTGGTTCGCACACTGTGGTAGAGCTTCTCAATAATCATTTTGATGTCGTGATTGTGGATGATTTATCCAATTCAGAAAAATTTATTTTAGACAATATTGAAGAAGTAACCGGAAAAAGTCCGGTGTATTATCCGTTCGATCTAAAGAGAAGAGAGTTGTTAACGCAGCTGTTAGATGCCCATAAAATTGATGGATGCATTAATTTCGCCGCATTCAAGGCAGTAGGGGAAAGCCAGGTTATACCACTCGACTACTACGAAAATAATCTCTTTTCGCTAATCAATATCCTGCAGGAATTCAAAACAAGAAATATTTCTAATTTTATTTTCAGTTCATCCTGCACAGTTTACGGACAGGCAGATGAAATGCCGATTGATGAAAATACACCGTTGAAAGAAGCCGAATCTTCTTACGGAAAAACCAAGCAAATGGGCGAATCAATTCTTAAAGATTTTGCCACTGCCTACCATAAGAAAGTTTCATTGTTGCGGTACTTTAACCCAATAGGAGCACATCCTTCGGCAAAATTAGGAGAATTACCGATTGGTGTTCCCAATAACCTGATTCCTTATGTAACCCAAACGGCAGCCGGTATTCGGGAGAAATTATCGATTTGGGGTGACGATTATCCAACACCCGATGGTACAGCGATTCGTGATTATATTTATGTTGTTGATTTGGCAAAAGCACACGTTGCTGCTTTGAAGAAATTAATCAACGATCCCTCAGAAACCGTCATCGATATTTTTAATCTTGGTACAGGAAAGGGTTCGTCGGTTTTGGAAGTGGTACATGCATTTGAAAATGCCAATCAGGTCAGTGTTCCGTATCAGATCTGCGAACGAAGAGCGGGAGATATTACCATTGCGTATGCCAATGCCGATAAAGCAGAAAAAGAATTAGGGTGGAAAGCCGATACCTCATTGGAGGAAGCGCTTAGAACCACTTGGGAATGGCAGCAATATCTGGAATCAAGAAATTAATCAGTATTTTTTCGCTGAAAAAAAGAGGATTCAATCAGTCGGCTCCGGCATTTTCAAGAATGATTGCATAACCCTGTCCCACGCCAATGCACATGGTACAAAGTGCGTATTTCTTTCCGGTTTTTTGGAGTTCCAATGCAGCAGAATAGGTGATTCTGGTGCCACTCATTCCCAGCGGATGCCCCAAGGCGATGGCGCCTCCATTCACATTTACACGATGATCATCGTTGGTTAATCCAAGTGCTCTAAGACAAGCAATGGACTGAGCTGCAAATGCCTCATTGAGCTCGATAATATCGATTTGGTCTAATGTTAATCCTGCTCTCTTCAGGGCCAGTTTTGTGGCTTCTACAGGGCCAATTCCCATAATTCGAGGTTCGGTTCCTGTAACGCCACTGCTTATGATTTTGGCTAAGGGCCTAAGTTGATATTCTTTTACAGCTTCATCTGACGCTACAATAACGGCCGCTGCTCCGTCATTCAATCCGGAAGAATTTCCTGCAGTTACAGTGCCATTTTCTTTTACAAAAACAGCACGAAGCTTGGCCAGGCCTTCCATCGTGGTGTTGGGCTTAATGAATTCATCCTGATTGATAATGATGGATTCCCCTTTTCGTTGTGGAATAATGATGTCTAAGATTTCCTCGGCAAACCTTCCGTTTTTGCGTGCATTGGCAGTTTTTAATTGTGAGTTTAAGGCAAACTCGTCTTGTTCCTGCCGTGAAATTTTATATAGATTAGCAAGATTTTCTGCGGTTTTGCCCATGGCTTCCGTTCCATACCATTGCTCCATTACAGGATTGATGAAGCGCCATCCAAAACTGGAATCATACATTTTTTGTCCCGTGTCGAATCCGTTTTCGGCTTTGGAAATAACGTATGGGCCTCGGCTCATTCCTTCCACACCACCGGCAAGAAACAATTCACCCTCATTGGCTTTAATGGCTCTGGAAGCTTGCGCAATGGTGCTCATTCCTGATGCACACAGTCGGTTGACAGTTTCTCCGGGAACAGTTACTGGAAGCCCCGCCAGCAGTAACGCCATTCGCGCCACATTTCGGTTGTCTTCGCCCGCCTGATTAGCACATCCGATGAGTACGTCGTCAATTTTTTCCACTGGAAAACCAGGATTTTTTGAAATCAAATTTTTAATGACTTGTGCCATTAAATCGTCGGTTCGTAGTGTGGCAAGCTGCCCTTTAAAATTTCCGATGGCTGACCTTGTACCGTCGATGAGGTAGGCGTTTCTGCTCATGTATTAAAATATTTTTTAAAAATACAGCTTTTCCACGGTTCATGAAAATACAAAATTTGGTTACATACAATCACGTCTTATTGGTTATTAAATTCTTGGAAATAAATGGTATATGCTATTTTGAAACGGCTTTTTGCAGGAGTTTTGCAATGTCGACCACCTTCTTTAGACGAGCGGCTTGTTGGTGTATTAATGCTAATGCCTTGGTACATTTAATATTTTTAATGTTACTTAGCAGTAGTTGTTTTGTCTTGGCAAGATTCATATTGTTTTCATTATTTTGAAAACAGAGAAATAACGGGTGTGTCAATAGAAATTAAGAGAACAGTATGTTGATGACTTGGGATTTCTTCAAGCATCAAGAATTAAATCTGAAAGGATTCTTATGTCAGCGAGGTTACAAATATTGCTGCCACCATTTTTCGTAAATTTTGCTATCATCTTTCCAATTGATGTTTTCTCCAATTTTAGGGTAAAGAATTCTCAGGTTTTCGGTATTGAGTTCTGCTATTTTGTTTAATGGTTCATACCACGGATGGGTGGAAAGCGCAAATTTTGAATGGTGAACAGGAATCATTCTTTTCGCATTGAGGTCTTTCATGGCCTGAATGTTTTCTCCGGGCATGAAATGGATATACCGCCAATCCTTGTTGTATTGGCCATTTTCTAAGATAGCAAGATCGAAGCTACCATATTTTTTACCGATTTCCTGAAAGTGGACGTCATAACCACTGTCACCGCCAATGAAAATACGTTGATTAGGGGTTTCCAGTACAAAGCTTGCCCAAATTGACGTATTGCGCTTCAGTCCACGGCCGGAAAAATGCCGTGCGGGTTCGGCAGTAATTACAAAACCATTGCCTAAATCGGCACTTTCATGCCAGTCTAGTTCAACAAGGTTTTGGGGTGCAAAACCCCAATATTCCAAATGCTCACCGGTTCCCAATCCGGTAATGATTTTTTTTGTTTTCGGGAAGAGTTGAGTCACGGTTGGCTGATCCAAATGATCGTAGTGATCGTGGGTGATGATCAGGTAATCCAATTCGGGAAAATCTGCCGGCTGGTAGAGATCGGTTCCTTTAAATGCTTTTGTAGAAAAAGAAAAAGGTGATGCATAACCGCTGAGCACCGGATCAACCAGAATTTTCTTACCATCGACTTGCAGATAGTAGGAGGAGTGACCCAACCAGATGAACGCGTCCTCATTGGCGGGTAGTTCAAGTATTTTTGTTTTCTCGAAATGAAAAGCATGAGCCGGAATTTTCTCGGGCGATCTGCCGAAAAGAAATCGCAGCATAACGCGTAACATCGAAGTGTCTTCTGCCAATTGAAGTGTAGGATTTACGTTTTGGAATTGCCCGTTGGAGTAATGGGGTGATTTCAAAATTCTTTCCAAACGCGCTCCGGATGGCAGCTTTCCCAGTTTTTTATTTATCATGGCTAAGTAGATTAAACTCAATGCAAAGCGAAAACCACCCAAAGATGGCATGCTATACAAGGCGAGGTTTATTGTTCTTAATGATGACGTGCGAAGGGCAAAAATACTTTTAATTTTTTAAGCTTATCGACAGGGTTTTGTCGCCCCAATATGGAGTGTTGATAAAAATCAGTATTGCAGGATAATTGATTCTTTTTTATGGAATGGCGCTGAATTTTTACTATCTTTAAGCAACCTTAAAAATTACAGCTATGCACGAGAATGTAGTCGTTAAACAAAGAGTTAACGCCCCCGTAGAGAAGGTTTGGAACGCTTTGACCGATAAAGCGCAAATGAAAAAATGGTATTTCGATATTCCGGATTTTGAACTTGGTGTGCACAACCAGTTCAATTTTTATTCACCGGAAGAGCATCGTAAATATCATCACCATGCAGAAATTTTAGAAGTTATACCTAACGAAAAATTGAAGCATACATGGACCTATCCTGAATTGTCGAAGGATAAAACCATTGTGAGATGGGAACTTGAATCTGATGGCGACGGAACTGTGGTAACCCTTACTCACAAAGGGTTGGAAAACTTCGAACATTTGGGTTCTGACTTTGAAAAGCAAAGTTTTGAACAGGGATGGAATGAGCTTGTGGGTAAAAGTTTAAAGGAATTTGTGGAAAATTAATGATGAATCATCATCATCATCAGCGGGTTTTTGTAACCCGCTTTTTTTATGCCTTGTTTTGAGTTTTCCGATAAAATACTGACCTGGTTGATAGCCCCGATCGAATGGCCTGTTTGAGCTCTTTTTTCTTTTGCAAAAAAAAGAAAAAAAGCGAGTAATGAGAGCGGGACTGCCCTTGGGAAAAAGCAAAAATGGTGTAGCTCCTGATTAATGATCAGCAGATTTTTGAGCCGCTAATTGGTTTTCTTTTTCTAATTTCTTATAAGTGTAGGCACTCATCACGATGCTGAATTCGTAGAGCAAAAGCAGTGGAAAAGCCGCCATCAGCATGCTGAGAACATCGGCCGGTGTGATGATAGCTGCAACAACCATGATAAGCACGATGGCGTGACGCCGGTAAGTTTTCATGAATTTTGGCGTCAGAATTCCGATGATGGTCAGGAAATAAACGATAACAGGGAATAGAAAAATAACGCCCATGCCTAAAACAACCTGCAGGAAAAGGGTAGTGTAATCGCTCAAATCGTATAACGGAACGATGATGTCTGAAATTTTGAAGATAACACCGAAGTTGATGGCAAAAGGCAAGATGAGAAAGTAACCGCAGAGGATTCCTGTGAGGAAAAGTATCCACACGAAATTGATCATGAACACGGAATTTTTCCTTTCTTTGGGATGAAGCGCAGGACTGATGAAGCGCCAAAGTTCCCAAATCATGTAGGGAAACGCCAATACCATTCCACCGAATAGAGAAACCGCCATCATGACGTTGAACTGCTGATAGAGTTTTTGCACACGCACCGGAAAATCGTGCGGAAGCGTGATGCTGTCGTGTCCCAGAATCATTTCTGAGAAGTGGTTTACGATGCGAAAGGTAGGAAAATCGTTGCGGGTTGGGCCAAAGAAAATATGATCCATGATCCAATTGATATTGAACCCGATGACGAGCGCACCGATGATAATGGCAATAATGGATCGAATGAGATGTCCTCTTAATTCGCCGATATGTCCCCAAAATGACATTTCTTTTCCTTCGCTCATTGGTAAATCCTGATGGTTTTGATGGTTGAAAATTGAATGGACAAAATTAAGGAAAAAATGGGTTGACTGGGTGTAATGTTATGAATATGATCATCCGACAATTCCTTCGTCCAGAAGTCGGTGAATATCGATGATGCCGAAATACTTTCCATGATCGGTGACGATGAGCTGGCCGATGTTTTTGTCTTTCAGGATGTGCATGGCTTCTTTGGCGAGCGAATTTTTATCAATTATTTTGGGGTTTTGCGACATGATGTCTTTGGCTGTAATGCCTGAAATATCAGTTTTACTCATCAGCATTCTTCTTAAATCACCATCGGTGATGACGCCTGTAATTTTTTCACCGTCCGTCACTACGGTAATTCCGTGGGTAGAGCCACTTACGGAAATAATGATATCGCGAATTCCCGCACCTTCCGAAACCTGGGGTTTTTGTGAAGAAAGAAACTGCTCAACGGTTGCTGTCAGGTTTTTACCCAATGCGCCACCGGGATGGAATTTTGCAAAATCATTTTCCTGAAAACCGTTAATTTCCATGAGGCAAACTGCTAATGCGTCGCCCAGCGCCATTTGCACCGTTGTGGAACTGGTGGGAGCGAGTTTAATGGGGCACGCTTCTTTTTCCACATGTGTGTTGAGCACTACATCCGAAAACTCTGCGAGTTTCGAACTGAGATTACCTGTCATTCCTATTAATGCGGAAGAGTATGACTTGAGGTAAGGAACAAGATTGGCGATTTCCGGTGAATTTCCTGAATTGGAAATACAAAGAACAACATCGGTCTTCTGAATTACACCCAAATCACCATGAATAGCTTCCGATGCGTGCAGGAATTGTGATGGTGTTCCGGTGGAGTTGAGCGTTGCCACAATCTTATTGCCTACATGCGCTGATTTTCCGATGCCAACAACGATCAGCTTTCCCTGTGCAGAACGGATGAGTTCTACCGCTTTTACAAAATCTTCATTGAGCCGGTTTTTTAAATGTTCAAGTTCGGAAATCTCGATGGAAATAGACTCTTTAGCTAATTGCAGAATGGCAGATTGGTTCATTTTTTTTTAAATTTTAACCCACGAAAAGGATGAATGAAGTAATGATTGTACCTGACAAATTGATGTTCATCAGAAACAACATCAATTTTTAACATTTTTTTAATGATGTAAAAAGCATCAAATTTTTTAAATGTGATTTTAATTGTTTAACTTTGGGTAATGTGCAAATTTAGCAAACAAATTTAGATGAATACAAAAATAGACGGATTATCGGATAATCTTAAAAAATTGTTCGGTTTCTCAACGTTTAAAGGGCAGCAGGAAGAAATCATTCAAACACTGATGAATGGTCAGGATGTTTTTGTTTTAATGCCGACAGGCGGAGGAAAATCACTTTGTTACCAGCTTCCGGCGCTTATCTCGGAGGGTACAGCAATAGTAGTATCACCATTAATTGCACTTATGAAAAACCAAGTGGATGCGGTGAATGGTCTTTCTTCCACGGAAGGCATGGCGCATGTGCTGAACTCATCTCTCAATAAGACGCAAACCAAACAGGTTTTCGACGACATTCGCTCAGGAAAAACCAAACTTTTATACGTAGCGCCGGAATCGTTGATCAAAGAAGAATATCTTGATTTTCTAAAAGAAGTGAAAATCTCCTTCGTTGCCATTGATGAAGCACACTGTATCTCGGAGTGGGGACACGATTTTCGACCCGAATACAGAAACCTCAAACTCATTATTGATAAAATTGCCGATGTACCGGTAATTGCGCTTACGGCTACGGCTACACCAAAAGTTCAGGACGATATTCAGAAGACTTTGGGGATGACGAATGCGGTGGTGTTTAAGGAAAGCTTTAATCGCCCGAATCTTTTTTATGAAGTGCGACCCAAAATCAATATTGATAAAGAAATTGTAAAATTCGTCAATGCCAATAAAGGGAAATCAGGAATTATTTACTGCCTTAGCCGACGGAAAGTGGAGGAATTTGCACAGCTCCTTCAGGTGAATGGCATTAACGCGTTGCCGTACCACGCAGGGTTGGATCAAAAAACAAGAGTGGCCAATCAGGACAAATTCCTGATGGAAGAATGTGATATTATTGTTGCCACCATTGCATTTGGGATGGGTATTGATAAACCGGATGTTCGTTTTGTTATTCATTATGACATTCCCAAATCACTGGAAAGTTATTATCAGGAAACAGGAAGGGCAGGAAGAGACGGTGGCGAAGGACATTGCCTCGCTTTTTATGATCCGAAAGATATTGAAAAACTTGAAAAATTTCTGGCTCAAAAACCGGTTTCCGAAAGAGAAATTGGGTTGCAGTTGCTGAATGAAGTGGTGGGATATGCGGAAACCTCCATGAGTAGAAGGCAATATATTCTTTACTATTTTGGTGAACAGTTCGATCCTGTGGAGGGCGCCGGTGCGCAAATGTGCGACAACTCCGTACATCCACCCAAACTGAAGGAGATGACCAAAGAACTGAAGCTGGTTTTAACACTGGTGAAAGAACTGGAAGAGAAATTTAAAACCAAAGATTTAATTGCTGTATTGCTCGGGAAGGAGAATCCGGTAACCAAGTCTTATAAATTAGAAACCACTCCGCATTTTGGGCTCGGAAGAAATGAATCCGAAAATTTCTGGAAGTCGCTGATCAGACAGGCCACTGTACAGAATTTTCTTGTCAAAGATATTGAAACTTATGGCGTATTGAAAGTGACTGCAAAAGGTCAGAATGTGATCGACGGTAAAGAAAAGCATACTTTCCTGATTGCCGAAGACCGCCATTATGATTTGGAACAGCAAAAAGCGGTGTCCGATAAAATTCAGGTGCAGCAGAATAGCGGGATGGATGAAGTACTCTTCAACCAACTGAAAGAACTGCGAAAAACCGTTGCCAAAAAACACGGCATTCCGCCTTATACCGTTTTTATGGATCCCAGCTTGGAAGATATGACGGTGCAATATCCTGTCAACATTGATGAAATAGGGAAAATTTATGGTGTGGGCGAAGGGAAAGCAAAAAAATATGGAAAAGATTTTGCAGATTTCATTAAGAAATATGTAGAAGAAAACGATATTGAGCGTACCCAGGATATGGTGCTGAAGGGCGTTGCCAACAAATCCAGTCACAAAGTATTCATCATCCAGAGTACCGATAAGAAAATTGATCTTGAAGATATTGCGAAAGCCAAAAATCTCACCATGGATGAGTTGCTTAAAGAAATGGAACGGATTGTTTACCAGGGAACTAAGATTAATATTGATTACTACATCGATGAGAATTTTGATGAAGATATGGTGGAGGAATTTATGGCTTTTATGGGCGAAAGCGAAAGTGACAGCATGAAAGTTTTGCTTACTGAATTTGGCGACGATCTGTCTGATGAGGAAGTGCGCATGCTTCGAATTAAATTCATTTCGGACGTGGCCAATTAATTGAAACCTAAACTCACAATAATAATTAGCTTTGCCAGAGTGTTGCTTTGGCATTTTTTATGAAAAAAACCTCCATTCTTTTTATACTTCCTGATTTGGAAGCTGGCGGCGCAGAACGCATCGTGACAACCATTGCGAACCATTTGCCGCGAGAAAAATTTTTACCCAAAATTTTGTTGCTGCGAAAGGAAGGTCCCTATCTTGACCTGTTGAAGGAGGATGTGGAAGTGATTGCGCTGGGTGTGCAGCGCATCCGAAATTCACTTCTTCCGATTTTAAAGGCAATCAAAAGTCAAAAACCTGATATCGTATTTAGCGGATTCGGTGAGGTAAACGCATATCTGTCCATGTTTATTAAATTTTTTCCTAAAACAAAATTCATCGCCCGCGAAACCAACGTGGTATCGCAGCACGTCACGCGAAAGGAAATTCGGATCTTTTACCGCTTTTATCATTTTTATGATAAGATTATTTGCCAAAGCGACGATATGCAGCAGGATCTGGAGAAAAATTTTGGAATTAAAAGAGATAAAATAGTTAAAATAAATAATCCGGTGGATTTTGAATTTATCGATCAGGAACTTGAAAATGCTACTCAACCGAAAGGTTTTAAAAGTGACTTTAAAAATGTTGTCGCCATCGGTAATCTCTCTGCCCGAAAGGGTTTCGATAGTTTGCTGACTGTTTTTTCTTACCTCAAAGATGAAAAAATTCTGCTTCATATTGTGGGGGACGGAAAAGACCGTGAGCTGTTGCAGCAGATGAAAATCGATCTGCAGCTGGATCATGTCTTATTTCATGGCCAACAGAAAAATCCATATGCGTATCTTAAATTTGCTGATCTTTTTGTTCTTTCCTCGCGCTATGAAGGTTTTCCCAATGTTTTATTGGAAGCTGGAGCTTGCGGAGTCTATGCGGTGGCGAACAATTGTCCTGGCGGAATTAAGGAAATTATTCAACCACACATTAATGGAGAAATTGCTGCCATTGAACAGTATAGTGAATTTGCAAATAAATTAGTCAAAGTTTTGAAAGAAAACCATGATCCTTCTGCTATTAGATGTTCCATCAAGTCACGTTTTTCTAAGGAGATTATTATGCATCAATATGAACAGCTATTCTTGACGTTTCAATAAATTTCGCTTTTTGTAGTTTACAAAAAATATCAGTAATAAATAACCACGATATAAAAAATGTTGCAATTTTTTTTATGAAATATATCATATTCAATTTTCATTATTTGTTAACTTTTTGTTGGTGTTGAAAAAATAAAACATTGATATTCAAATAAATAATATAAATTTTTTGTAAACTTTTTTTTATTCTGTCTTTCTTTTGTAGCTTTATTTCGTAAAAAAATAAAATTTTGGAGACAGAGTCAATGGCAAAAAAAGAAACAATTTTTAGTTATGAAGATGCGTACCAATCTTCTTTAGCTTATTTCGAAGGAGACGATTTGGCGGCAAAAGTGTGGGTGAGTAAATACGCGCTGAAAGATTCGGCAGGTCATATTTATGAAAGAACACCAGACGACATGCACCGGAGGATTGCGTCGGAAATTGCAAGAGTTGAGAGCAAATATCCTGATCCACTTTCGGAGCAGGAAGTTTTTGATCTGATTAAACATTTTAAATACATCATTCCTCAGGGTAGCCCCATGACTGGAATTGGCAATCAATTTCAGATTGCATCGCTTTCCAATTGTTTCGTTATCGGAAGCGGAACCGATAGCGATTCCTATGGATCCATCATGAAAATTGATGAAGAGCAGGTGCAACTCATGAAAAGGCGGGGCGGCGTCGGTCACGATTTATCCAATATTCGTCCGAAAGGTTCTCCTGTAAAAAACTCTGCGCTCACGTCAACTGGTTTAGTTCCTTTTATGGAAAGATATTCCAATTCTACCCGGGAAGTGGCACAGGATGGAAGGCGAGGTGCGTTGATGCTTTCGGTTTCAATTAATCATCCTGATGCTGAAGATTTTGTGGACGCCAAACTGGAGCAGGGAAAAATTACGGGCGCCAATATATCTGTGCGTATTGATGACGATTTTATGAAAGCAGTGCTGAAGGAAGAGCAATACATCCAGAAATACCCGATACACAGCAAAAGTCCTACGTTTGAAAAAGAGGTAAAGGCCACCGATTTATGGAAAAAGATTATTCATAACGCTTGGAAATCTGCTGAGCCAGGTGTGCTTTTCTGGGATACCATTATTAGGGAATCATTGCCCGATTGCTACAGTGATTTGGGCTACGAAACAGTTTCCACCAATCCGTGTGGTGAAATTCCGCTCTGTCCTTATGATTCGTGCCGGCTTTTGGCGGTCAATCTTTTTTCTTATGTTGAGCATCCGTTTACCAAGAAGGCAAGTTTTAATTTTGATTTGTTTAAAAAACATGTCCGTTACGCACAGCGCATGATGGATGATATCATTGATCTGGAAATTGAAAAAATTGATGCCATTTTAGATAAGATTGACAGCGATCCGGAGTCTTCCGACATTAAAGCTACTGAACGAAATCTCTGGACCAAAATTCGCAAAAAAACCATTGAAGGCAGAAGAACAGGTGTTGGAATCACTGCCGAAGGCGATATGCTGGCTGCGCTGGGCATTCGCTATGGAACCAAAGAAGGCAATGAATTTTCCACATTGGTGCATAAAACGCTGGCTTTAGCTGCATACCGTTCGTCGGTGGAAATGGCTAAAGAAAGAGGCGCTTTCGTTTTATTTGATGCCAAAAGGGAAGCCCAAAATCCCTTCATGCTCAGGATAAAAGAAGCGGATCCTCAACTTTACAAGGATGTGCAAAAATATGGTCGGAGGAATATTGCATTGCTCACCATTGCTCCTACGGGAAGCACCTCACTGATGTCGCAAACCACTTCGGGCATCGAGCCGGTTTTTTTGCCGGTTTATAAAAGAAGAAGAAAAGTGAATCCCAATGATAAAGATATTCGGGTGGACTTTGTGGATGAAGTGGGCGATTCATGGGAAGAGTATTTGGTGTTTCACCATCGGTTCAAACAATGGATGGAAGCCAATGATTTGGATACGCGTAAGCAATATACCCAGGAAGAGATCAATAAAATTGTTGAGATTTCACCCTATTATAAAGCGACCTCCAATGATGTGGACTGGCTAAGCAAAGTGGAAATGCAGGGCGCCATCCAGAAATGGGTAGACCATTCGATTTCAGTGACCATCAACATCCCCAATGAAGCCACTGAAGATTTGGTGAATCAGCTTTACATTAAAGCATGGGAAGTGGGCTGCAAAGGAGTTACCGTGTACCGCGACGGTTCAAGATCCGGCGTTCTTATTGCCTCGGACGATAAAAAAGAGGAGCATGCAGAAGCCACCGAAAAACCTTTTCCAACCAAAAGGCCTCAGGTGCTGGAAGCAGATGTCGTACGCTTTCAGAACAATAAAGACAAATGGATTGCTTTTGTGGGGCTGATCGATGGGCGACCTTATGAAATTTTTACCGGACTGGCCGATGATGAAGAAGGAATTTCGCTTCCGCGATGGGTGAATAATGGGGTGATTCTTAAAAGCCGAGACGAGGAAGGGAAATCCCGGTACGATTTCCAGTTCAAGAATCTGCGTGGATACAAAACGACTATTGAAGGCCTTTCTCACAAATTTAATCCTGAATTCTGGAATTATGCAAAACTGATTTCCGGCACACTGCGACATGGGATGCCACTGGAAAATGTGGTGGAGCTGATCAACAGAATGGAGCTTAATTTAGAGTCTATCAACAACTGGAAAGCCGGTGTAGCACGCGCTTTAAAAAGATATATTCCGGATGGTACGCATGCAGCAGGTAAATGTTCCAGTTGTGGTTCGGATCAGGTGATGTATCAGGAAGGATGCTTAACTTGCAAAAACTGTGGGAGCAGCAAATGTGGTTAAAGCCATCGGTTAGTTGGTGATTACATTGAATAACATTCTGTACGGAAATTTGCTGTACAGAATGCTTTTTTTTTATATGTACACTTTCATAGCCCTGATTGCAGCGGTTACCCCGCAGTGAAGCCGCGGAGCGAAGCGGAGCGGCAAAACGAGGAGTAGGAGCGGAAAGCAGGTTCCCGGCTCCTGATTTTTCCGGTGGCCAAAATCCGGAATTTCCATGCAGCAGGTGCGCGAAAATTTGCGTATTTTTGTGACATTAAACATTTATCAAAACAAAAGTTATAATGAGTCAATTCGATGTTACCGTAATCGGTTCTGGTCCCGGTGGTTATGTGGCGGCAATTCGTGCAGCACAATTGGGTTTTAAAACAGCCATTATTGAGAAATATGCTACGATGGGCGGCACTTGCCTTAATGTAGGATGCATTCCTTCTAAAGCACTTTTGGACAGTTCTGAGCATTTCGAAAATGCCAAACACCATTTTGCTGACCATGGCATTATCATCAACGAACCTAAGGCAGATTTGGCAAGAATGATTGCGCGAAAAGACGAAGTGGTGGATCAAACCACTAAAGGAATCCAATTCCTGATGGACAAAAATAAGATTACCGTTTTCCAGGGAACGGGAAGTTTTGAATCGCCTACGCAGGTTAAAATTACCAAAAAAGACGGCGCTTCCGAGGTGATTGATTCTAAGTATATTATTATTGCCACTGGGTCCAAACCATCGTCGTTGCCTTTTATCACGTTGGATAAAGAACGCGTTATTACGTCTACCGAGGCATTGAAACTGAAAGAAATTCCAAAAAAATTATTGGTCATCGGTGGTGGTGTCATTGGGTTGGAACTGGGTTCTGTTTACCTGAGATTGGGCGCAGAAGTGACGGTGATTGAATTTATGGATAAAATTATTCCGGGCATGGATGGTTCACTTTCCAAAGAATTGCAAAAAGTACTGAAAAAGCAGGGCATGAAGTTCGAGCTTTCCACCGCGGTATCTGCAGTGGAAAGAAATGGGGATACTGTGAAGGTAACCGCTAAAAATAAAAAAGGCGAGGAGGTAACTTTTGAAGGGGATTATTGTTTGGTATCTGTGGGAAGAAAACCTTATACAGAAGGACTTGCCGTAGAGAAAGCTGGTGTAGATCTCGATGAAAGAGGAAGGGTGAAAGTAAACGATCATCTTCAAACCAATGTACCTCATATCTACGCCATAGGCGATGTTATTCAGGGCGCTATGTTGGCTCATAAAGCATCTGAAGAAGGTGTGTTGGTGGCAGAGCAGCTGGCCGGTCAAAAACCGCATATTAATTATAATCTGATTCCCGGTGTGGTATATACCTGGCCCGAAGTTGCCGGTGTTGGAAAAACAGAAGAACAATTGAAAGCCGAAGGTGTGGCCTATAAAGTGGGTAATTTCCCGATGAGAGCTTTGGGAAGAAGTCGCGCTTCAGGTGATACCGACGGTTTTGTGAAAATTCTTGCCGATGAAAAAACCGACGAAATTCTGGGGATTCATATCATCGGCGCAAGAGCTGCAGATCTTATTGCCGAAGCAGTGGTTGCCATGGAGTACCGCGCAAGTGCCGAAGATGTTGCGAGAATGTCGCATGCGCATCCCACTTTTGCGGAAGCTATTAAGGAAGCAGCTTTGGATGCAACCGGAAAAATTGCGATACACATGTAATTCTTTGATTTAAAAAATTTGAATATTAAGAGAAACTTCGGTTTCTCTTTTTTGCATTATGTAGGTGTCATCTTATGTTTGCACAAAAAATTAAATTAACAGGATAGAGAATAGAAAGGGTAAAGAAGAAAATATTATTTGTCATTAGCATCAAAGATAATTCGCTATGGTAGTCCCTTTATCCTTTCTACAAAAACTTGCACAGATTATTAGGTTGTTGTGAGAATCGTATTAATTCTTAATAAACCTCGAACTTAAATCTCCGATTTTGTAGATGTAAACACCTTTTGGGAGATTTTCTACATTTACGGAAATTCTCTTTTCATTTTTGATGAAACTTTTATTGCCAACCAATTTTCCCGAAGTGTCATATAATAGTAATTAATTTTAATTTTTTTTGTGATCTTACTCAATAAAAAAAGCAAGTGGTTCTCCCTCGCTTTTAGTTCTGAAGGCTCGGCAAAGCCCGACCACATAAAAATCAGGATAGCCACTTGCCATTTGACAAGTGTATTAAACTGTTTGCATTTTGTGGTTTTGTTATTGAATTTTGCCGATTCACTGAACAAAAGCAAATTTTTTACACCTTATTTCTTCGTTGATGTTTTGCAGATATAGGAGATGTTTTGGTTTGTTAAACCAAGCAATATTTTTCAATTTTATTGGAAGAACCGAATAATCATTTTTACAAAAGATAAATATTGCGCATTGTTATCAAACAATGTTATTTGATAATAACAAACAAAGATATTTGTTTGTATCAAATAAAACCATACATTTGTATCAAACAAAATGAGTATTATGCTTTCGGACAGTCAGTTATTGGAAATAATAGCATATCAAAATGACTATTTTCTGAACAAAAATCCCGGTTTACAAAGAGAAAAATTACAGGGAATACAACTGTATGAAAACTTCGTTTTACTCATCACAGGAGTGAGAAGAGCCGGAAAAAGTACGCTTCTGCTCCAACTGATGAAAGAAAATCAGGAAAATTCTTTGTTCCTGAATTTTGAGGATCCGCGACTTGCCGGATTTGAACTTTCGGATTTTCAAAAGCTGGATAAAATCATAAAAAACAAAAAAGTTAAAAATCTGTTTTTCGATGAAATCCAGATATTTGAAGGTTGGGAAATGTATGTCCGCCAAAAATTAGATGAAGGTTTTAAAGTGGCGGTTACAGGTTCAAATGCTTCTTTGATGAGCCGTGAAATGGGAACAAAACTGACGGGAAGAAATCTTCCGTATGAACTTTTTCCGTTCTCTTACTCGGAATTTTTAGAATTTAAAAATCTTGAAAACAACAGCGAATCTGCACACAAATATCTTTATGATGGCGGTTTTCCCGAATTTCTGAATTTGGAAAACGGTTTGGTTTTGCAACGACTTTTGGTAGATGTTTTGAACCGCGACATCGCTGTTCGCTACGGAGTTCGAGATGTAAATTCTCTTCATCAATTAGCGGTTTATCTCATCTCAAACATTGGGAAACCTGTTTCTGCAACAAAGTTGAAAGATTTATTCGGACTGAAATCGGTAAGTGCGATAACGGATTATTTTTCGCATTTAGAAAACACTTATTTGGTTCAGTTTCTGCCGAAATTCAGTTATTCCCTGAAAACACAAATCCGGAATCCGAAGAAAGTGTATGCGATAGATTTGGGACTTTTTACGCATAATTCCATCTTTTTTACAGATGAATTAGGACGAAGATTAGAGAACACGGTTTATCTTCATCTCCGGCGGAAATATCAGGAAATCTACTATTTTAGTGAAAAAAAAGAATGCGATTTCGTAGCGATACAACAAGGGAAACCGATGGAAATATTGCAGGTTTGTTACGATATTCACACGGATAATATGAAGCGGGAGTTTGATGGATTGGTGGACGCGTTGAAATATTTTGAAGAAGATAAAGGAAAAATCATAACTTTTAATCAAAAAGATATTTTTGAAGTCGAAGGAAAAACCATAGAACTTATTCCGCTGAATGAGTTTTTGATGAGTTGATGAAGCAACGAAGAAATCCCGAATTTTAACATTAGATTGCTTCCTGCTTCGTTCCTCGCAGTCGAACTTAATAAACCTCGAACTTAAATCTTCGATTTTGTAGATGTAAGCACCTTTTGGGAGATTTTCTACATTTACGGAAATTCTCTTTTCATTTTTGATGAAACTTTTACGGCAACCAATTTTCCCGATGCATCACATAATAGTATTCAATTTTAATTTTTTTGTGATCTTACTCAATAAAAAAAGCAAGTGAGTCTCACTCGCTTTTAGTTCTGACGGCTAGGCAAATCCCGACCACATAAAAACAGGATAACCACTAGCCATAAGACAAGTGTATTAAACTGTTTGCATTTTGTGGTTCTGTTTGCATTTTGCCAATTCACAAGACAAAAGCAAAAATTTTACACTTTATTTCTTCGTTGATGTCTTAGTAAAGTTAGGAAAAAGTTTAAATACAAACATTTCGGTAAAAACTCCATGCCACCCCAACAATGAATTTATGTTAAAGCCATTTGGCGTAGAAAGATGTTTTTCATAATAACTTTCTTGCTACAAACATGAAGATTTATTCATTGCTTTTCTTCTATTGAAGATCATCAATATTATTCAGCCAATTACCGTAAATTTGCAAGATGAATATCGGTAAAACACAGGATTTAACAGTTGCAGAACACAATTCGTCCGGCTACATGCTGAAAGACGACAACGACGAGAAAGCATTTCTACCCAAAATATTTGCTCCGCATGATTTACAAGAAGGTGAAATCGTCGAAGTTTTTGTGTACCAAGATGATGGCAAGCTGAAAGCTACTACAGAAAAACCCAGTGCAGAAGTAGGCGAGTTTGCGGTGATGAACTGTGTGCAATCGCTGCCAAGTGGTGCCTTTATGGATTGGGGCATCATCAAAGATTTGTTTATTCCTTACACCCAGCAGAAACTGAAAATTGTGGAGGGAAAACGCTATCTGGTGTATATCTATGTTGATGAAAAAACAGGACTTATTACTGGAACCACCAAGTTCAAGCGAAATCCGCAGTATGAAAATTTGCCTTTTGCAAAAGGAGATCAGGTTCGTCTTCTCGTGATGGGCGAGAGCGAACTGGGCTGGAATGTGGTGATCAATCAAAAATACATTGGTTTAATATATGCATCCGATGTGTACAAAAAACTTTTTCCGCTGTCCGAAGAAACCGGTTATATCAAAACCATTCGGGAAGACGGAAAAATTGATGTTTCGTTGCAACCCCAAGGTTATGAAAACAACGACGAGTTTCAGCGCATCATTCTGGATAAACTGAATCATAACTACGGTTTGCTGTACCTTTCGGATCAATCGTCTCCGGAAGAGATCAAAGACGAACTGCAGATGAGCAAAAAGAATTTTAAGAAGGCGATTGGCGCATTATACCGCGAACGTAAAATTGAAATTCTGGATGATAAGATTCGGCTTCTGGAAGAGGATTAAAATTGCTCAAATCAGTGGCTATAATATTATAGGGCTCCAAATTGATCGGGTGCTATTAAAATCAAATTCACAAAAAAACCGCTTCAGTTTTCACTGAAACGGTTATAGTAAAGTTTAATAACAGATTAACCCAATTTCTTCGCATCTTCCACAAACTGAGCCAAGCCCTTGTCGGTAAGCGGATGGTTCATCAGGTTCAGGATGGAAGCCAGCGGTGAAGTTACAACATCGGCGCCTATTTTTGCGCAGTTGATGATGTGCATTGGTGAGCGGATGGATGCTGCCAGAATTTCAGTTTCGAATAGGTAATTATCGAAAATGACGCGAATTTCTTCAATCAGATTCATGCCATCTACCGAAATATCATCTAATCTTCCAAGGAAAGGAGAGACGTAAGATCCCCCGGCTTTTGCCGCGATAAGCGCCTGTGCAGCAGAAAATCTCAAGCTGCAGTTGGTTCTGATGCCTTTGTCCGAAAAGTATTTCAATGCTTTCACCCCGTCTTTTATCATCGGGATCTTCACCACGATGTTGGGATGGATGGCCGCCAACTCTTCTCCTTCTGTAATCATTTCTTCATAAGTAGTGCTCAAAACTTCCGCCGAAATATCACCATCCACAATTTCGCAAATGGTGCGGTAATGGTTTAGAATGGCTTCCTTACCGTTTATTCCTTCTTTAGCCATTAGGGAAGGATTGGTGGTAACGCCGTCTAAAATTCCTAAATCCTGCGCTTCTTTGATTTGCTCCAGATTGGCGGTGTCAATAAAAAATTTCATGATTTTTTGTATTAAGTGATTGATTTTTCAATTTCAACAAAGGTACTGCTTTGCAAAGGATTTTGAAAGTGAGTACTTAAAAAAAACCTCACTTTGCAGTGAGGCCTTGGAAATGAATTGCAATGCCGAATCAGATTTTTTCGTTTTTGATTTCGTCTACAATTTCCGGATTCAAAAGGGTAGAAGTGTCACCAAAATTAGCAAAGTCTCCTTCAGCAATTTTTCGTAAAATACGCCGCATGATTTTTCCCGATCGTGTTTTTGGCAATGCTGACACAAACTGAATTTTATCCAGTTTCGCGATTGGACCAATGGTGTCGGTAATCAGTTGGTTAATTTCCTTTCTAAGGTTCTCTCGGTCGCGGCTTTCACCGGAATCTTTCAGGATCACATAACCATAAAGTGCACTTCCTTTAATATCGTGCGGATACCCTACGATTGCGGATTCAGCCACTGCAGGATGCTGGTTAATGCTATCTTCAATTGGTGCTGTACCGAGGTTGTGTCCGGAAACGATAATCACATCATCTACACGACCGGTAATTCTATAATAGCCGGTTTCGTCGCGCAAAGCACCATCGCCTGTGAAATATTTTCCCGGAAATGCCGAGAAATACGTTTCCTTGTACCGCTGATGATCGCCCCAAATGGTTCTTGCAATGCCCGGCCACGGAAAACGGATGCATAAATTTCCATCCACCTGGTTACCGGTAATTTCGTTGCGTTTATCGTCCATTAAAACGGGCTGTATTCCGGGAAGAGGAAGGGTAGCATAAGTTGGTTTTGTAGGGGTTACAAACGGAATAGGCGAAATCATAATACCTCCCGTTTCGGTTTGCCACCAGGTATCTACAATGGGGCATTTCTTCTTCCCGACATGGTCGTTGTACCAATGCCAAGCTTCGTCGTTGATGGGTTCGCCCACCGATCCAATTACGCGTAATGTGGAGAGGTCATGTTTCTCTACCCATTCTGTAGATTCCTTGGCTAATGAACGAATTGCAGTTGGAGCCGTGTAAAATTGAGTTACTTTATGTTTTTCAATAACTTCCCAGAAGCGATCTGGTTCAGGATAGGTAGGCACTCCTTCAAAAATAACGGTTGTTGCTCCGTTCACAAGTGGGCCATACAAAATATAGGAATGGCCAGTGATCCACCCGATATCGGCGGTGCACCAATAGATGTCGTTTTCTTTGTAATTAAATATATTTTTAAAGGTGTAGGCGGTGTAAACCATATAACCGGCTGTAGTGTGCATCATTCCCTTTGGTTTTCCCGTGGAGCCCGATGTGTAAAGGATAAAAAGTGGATCTTCCGCATCCATGATCACCGATACAAAATCGGAGGGTGCAAGGTCGTAAAGAGGGTGCAACCAAATGTCGCGGCCTTCTTTCATGCTGACGTTTCCACCAGTTCTTTTCACTACCAGCACACTTTCAATGGTGGGGCATTTTTCTACGGCTTTGTCAATGATGCCTTTTAAGTCGATGGCTTTATTTCCACGGTAACTTCCGTCGGAGCAGATGATGAGTTTCGCTTCGCAATCGTTCACACGGGAGGCAACTGCTGTATCGGAAAAGCCGGCAAAAATCACCGAGTGAATCGCTCCCAATCTTGCACATGCCAGCATGCATACAGCAAGCTCAGGGATCATGGGCAGATAAATACATACGCGGTCACCTTTTTGCACACCCAAATCACGAAGTACATTGGCCATTTTGCAAACTCTTTCGTGCAGTTCTTTGTACGAAATATGCTGCGGCTCTTCTTTAGGATTGTTGGGTTCCCAAATGATGGCCGTTTTATCGCCCCGAGACGACAAATGCCGATCCAGACAGTTTTTGGTGATATTGAGCTTCGCATTTTTGAACCATTTAATTTTGGCTTCCTGCATATCATATTCTACCACTTTGGACCAGCGTTGGTACCACACAAAACCTTCGTCGGCAATCTTGTCCCAGAATTTTTTCGGATTCTTGATGGATTTTTTATACTGCTTGAAATAATCAGGCAGGTCGTCAATAAACAAATTTTTCATAGGGTTAATTTTTCAGTTTTTCTCAATGTTTATCATTATTTTTGAATAGGGATTTAATCATTTTCTGCTTGCTCGTATTTTGTCCTGAATTTCTTCCACAATTGTTTCATCATCAATGGTTGACGGCATTTGAAATTCTTTACCGTCCAGCATCGTTCTGATGAGTTTTCTAAGGATTTTACCAGATCTTGTTTTGGGCAATCTGTTGACCACCATCACATTTTTTAAAGAAGCAACTGCTCCTATTTTTTCGCGAACTAATTTAACAATTTCTTTTTCAATTTCTGATTCGGATTTTTCAACACCTGCTTTGGTTACCACAATGGCAAACGGGATTTGTCCTTTGAGTTGATCCTCAATACCTACTACAGCACATTCTGCAATGTCGATGTTGGACGAAACGACTTCTTCCATTTCTGACGTGGAAAGTCGGTGGCCCGCAACATTGATCACATCATCCACACGTCCGGTGACAAAAATATATCCATCTTCATCCTTAATGGCGCCATCGCCGGAGAAATAGTAGCCAGGAAATTGAGACAGATAACTGCTTTGGAAGCGCTCAAAATCATTCCAAATTCCCAGCAAAGCGCCGGGTGCCAGCGGAAGTTTAATAACAAGGAAACCTTCGTGGTGCGGATCGAGCTCGTAACCATTTTCGTCGAACACCTTAATATCGTATCCTGGTACCGGCTTTCCTGCAGAAGCTCGTTTAATATGATAATCTTCAAAATAGGTAAGCAAACCGAGCATTGGCGAACCAGATTCTGTTTGCCACCAGTGATCAATTGCCGGTACTTTCAGGTGTTCTGCAAACCAGTCGAGTGTTGCCACATCGCAACGCTCGCCAGCCAAGAATTGCATTCTGTAATTTGAAAGGTCATATTTTTTGATGAGTTCACCGTTGGGATCTTCTTTTTTAATGGCTCGTATGGCAGTAGGCGCGGTAAACATGACGTTTACTTTATGTTCGGAGATTACTCGCCAGAAGGTTCCTGCATCCGGTGTCATAATAGGTTTTCCTTCAAAAACAATCGTTGTATTTCTGTTCAGCAAAGGGGCGTAAACCATGTAGCTATGCCCAACTGCCCAACCAAAATCAGATGCTGCCCAGAAGGTTTCTCCGGGTTGCATGCCGTAGTGGTATTTCATGGAAAATTTTAATGCTGTGGCATGTCCGCCGGTGTCGCGTGCAACTCCTTTGGGTTTTCCGGTGGTTCCGGAGGTGTAAAGTAAATAGAGCGGATGGGTGGATTCTACCGAAACATAATCTGCGGGTGTTGATTTCTCGAGCAGTTCTTTATAATCGATGGTTCCCTCAAAATATTCATGATCATTATCAACAAGTTGTCTGTTATAGACAATTACATGCTCCACTTTATCTTGAGCCAGCCGAATGGCTTCTTCCACCAATGGCAAATAGGGAATTCTCCTGGCAATTTCAACGCCTGCTGTAGAGGTAATGAGCACTTTGGGTTTACAATCGTCAATGCGCACCACCAGTTCATTGGGGGCAAAACCACCAAATACAACGTTGTGGATTACACCAATCCTTGCACAAGCCAACATGGCAAAAAGTGTTTGTGGAATCATTGGCATGTAAATAACCGCCGTGTCGCCTTTCTTTAAACCTAATGATTGCAGACCGCCGGCGAGCTTTGTTACTTCATGCTTTAGCTCGTTGAAAGTGTATTTTTGCTGAGTTTCGGTAACCGGAGAATCATAAATGACAGCAATCTGATCACCATATCCATCTTCAATATGCCGGTCTATACACAGATAAGACATGTTGAGTTGCCCGTCACTAAACCATTGTGGGTAGCCGTTTTCATCTTCAGAAAGGATGCTTTCCGGGAACTTAAACCATTTGATTTCTTTGGCTTGTTCTGTCCAAAATTGCACTTTGTCTTCAACACTTTGGTTGAACATTTCTTGCGCTTTCATTGTTAAGATTTTTATTGTTATTTCTTGTAATAGGGTTTACTTTAAGAGTTCGTCCACTTTCTCCATGAGTTTTTTAATAGAGTAGGGTTTTGTAATATAGGCATCTGCGCCCAGATCGAGGCCTTTTTTGATGTCTGCCTCGCCAGATTTTGCCGAGAGGAAAATCACCTTTACATTTTTGAGTTTTTCATTTTTCTTAATTTCAGCCAGGGTAGTGTATCCATCCACGTTGGGCATCATAATATCAAGAAGGATGATGTCCGGTATTTCTTCTTTTAGGATATCTAAAACTTCAGAGCCATCCCGGGCAATAAAAACCTCATATCCATTTTTTCGGAAAGCATATTCCAGCGTCATGATGATTTTATGTTCGTCGTCTGCAATTACAATTTTTTTCATTGTTCAATCTTTTTGTTGTTCCGCTAATCTTTCTTTTAATTTATCCTTTTCTCTTAGCGTTTTATATTAGAATCACCCATGAAGTACAATCTCGAAAGTGACTCCAATTTCTTTGTTTTTCACGGCTATTTCTCCTCCATGTGCATCGATGATTTTTTTACAAATAGCCAAACCTAGTCCGCTTCCTATGGGTTTTTGCAGGTTTTGATTCTGACTTTGGTAAAACTTATCGAATATAAAATGTAAATCCTCTTCCGGAATCGTTTTTCCGGTATTGAAGATGGAAATTTTCAATTGGCCGTCCTTTTCTTGGAATTTGGTCTGAATGGTTCCCATTTCGTTGGTAAATTTCAGTGCATTGCCCAAGATGTTTTGAAAAACCTGAATAATTCTTTGCTCGTCATATTCGTACACTTCGTGGTTAAGTAAATTAATCTCCGAATGGTGCAGCTGCCTTTGTTCCAAAAGATGAATAAGTGGTTTGATCGCTTTATGAAAGGTGGCAATAATATTGTTTTTTTGCAGCTGTAATGGGAACTGACCCGTTTCCAACTTATCCAGATACAGGATGTCATTAATGATTTCATTCAATCGGTCAGATTCGGTGATGATGTTTTCGAGAAAGTCTTTTCTTATTTCTACTGGCATTTCGTCATCGTCAATCAGAATTTCGCTTGTTGCTCGTATAGCCGTAAGTGGAGTGCGTAATTCGTGGGCTACAGTGTCGAGAAATTCATCTTTCTGTCGATCTTTTACCAAAAGATTTCGGTTCGCATTTTGGAGATCGGACGAGAGTTTGGTGAGCTGCCGCGATTGCTCGGTTAGTTGCTTATTAATGGTTATATTTTCTTTGGATTCTTCCAGTATTTTTAATACTTCGGGAAGCGAAATTTTATCTTCTTTGGTAACGCCCTCAATCAGGATTTTTGCCGAAGCCGTTCCTATGCGGCCACTCAGTAAATTTTCGGAAAACTTGATGAAACGGGAATCGGCGGTATCATCTTCGGTGCTGATGTTGTATTTGAGGTTAAAAATTTTCAGCGCCTGTTCTGTTTTCTTTTCGCCTAAAAACCGTGTGAGGATTTTGCGGATGTCGGAAATATGTGCTATTCCTTTCCAGATATAGGCATTTTCATGACTTTGGATATAATCATTAATATCTACATACAGTTCTGCAAAATTTCGCTCACGATAATTGGCCACCACACTGCTAGAAATGATGATGAACAGACCGGAATTAACCAATAAACTCCAGAAAAAAGTATTCGCAACGGGTGAAAGATAAGGAATAGCGAAGAATCTAAAGAATGCAGTTTCTTTGTATGAGGTTTCGAAATAATTGGGCAAAATGAGATTTACATAGCAAATTATGACTCCCGCAATAATGCCTACTACCGCTCCGGAAAAATTTCCGCGACGCCAAAAAATGGCACCAAAAAAGGAGGGCGTAAGCTGCGCAGTTAATACAAATGCCGTTAAACCCACCGAGAAAAGTGTTGACCCCGTCAGTAAATATTTGTAGAAAATAAATCCGATGATGATCATCACAAAAATGCTGAATTTTCGGATGTTGGTAATAGATTTGTTGTTGGTATTTTCGGTTTCGGTTTTAAAGTTATTGAGCCATCCGTAAGGTATGATGATGTTGTTCGAAAGCATTACCGAAAGGGAAATGCTGGCGATAATAATCATTGAAATACAGGCGCTTAGTCCTCCGAAAAAAACCATTCCTGCAATTAGGGTGTTGCCGAATTTTTGAGGAATCAAAATAGAATAAAACTCAGCATTTACATTTTGATCCATAAAAAGAACTTTTCCGCCCCACGCAACCGGGAAAACGAAGAGATTCATCAGCAAAAGATAAAGCGGAAAAACCCAAATAGCGGTTTTGAGGTGTTTCTCTGTCCGGTTCTCGATGATGGTGGCATGGAACTGACGGGGCAAAAGAAAAATAGCAGTCATGGAAAGGAGTGACATCAGCAGCCAATTGAAGCCGCCTTCCAAACCGTTAATCGAGTTTTTTTCTACAAAATCGGGGATTTTGGACGCTTTTTCATAAAGATCATCAAAACCATTAAAAACACCATATACCGTGAACAAGCCAAGGATGAGGAAAAAAATAAGCTTCAAAAAACTTTCAAATGCCAGTGCCGAAATAATGCCTATTCTTTTTTCGGATGCGTCTACGTATTTGGTACCGTAGTAGGCAGAAAAAAGTGCAATGATCAGGACGACATAGGTTGCATTGTCCAGTAAAATATTGTCAGATGTTTCACTGAAGGTTATTAAATGAAAAGTTTCGGAGATCGCTTTAATCTGAAGACCGATGTAAGGAATTACTGCCAGAATACACACAATGGCAACAATGGCGCCCAACAGACGGCTGTTTCCGTACCGGAGAGAAATAAAATCGGCAATACTGGAGATTTTATTCACCCGAGAAATTCTGATGATTTTGGAAATGATGTAGATCCATGCCGGAATAATGATCACCGGACCAATGTAAATGGTAAGATATTCTAAACCTTGATTGGCGGCTACGCCAATGCTTCCGTAATACGTCCATGCCGAACAGTACACCGCTAATGAAAGAGAGTAGATATAAGGATTGTTCACCCAGAAATTACTCTTCTTTTTCTCTGCCAAAAATGCAATGAAAAAGAGAAGTCCGAGGTAAATAACCACCAGCAAAAAAAGCAGCGAACTATTCATCAAATTTCTTAAAAACTAAAAATGTGGCAACGGAAGAACACAGCCAAACCAGGAAGATATAGGTATAAATCATCGGAAAACCCAGTAACTGATCAACTCTGTTGAACAATAGCAAAAACGGCGCATTAAACATGACAAAGAGAATAATGCTGATGATAACTAATTTTTGCTTGTGCCTTTTCTTCATTGTTTTAATTGTTTTACTCACCTTTTTAAAAATAGACATGAGACCGGAAATTTAATTCCAATCTCACGTCTGATGATGAAAAGATATTACATTTTATCTTGGGAATACTCACCTTTTAATGCGTACCACCCAAATACAGCCATGCCACCGACGCAAATCGGCAATAGGATGAAGACAATGATGATTCCGAAAACCAAGTCTTCCTGCTTACCCGAAGTAAGCTTCGGGATTCCCATTGTGGTAAGTCCGTAATACAGCATTGCAGCTGCTAAAACGATCCATACAAATCCTAATATTTTCTTTATTGAGTCCATTTTATATTGAATTTAAAGTTAAGAATTAAAATTGAAAGTCGTATCGATTCTAAAAAATTGTCTTAATCGTTGACGTTTCTGTCTTTTCCGTTCAGGTAGAAGAATCCGATGACCAGCGAAACCGCCGATACAATTATAGGGTACCAAAGTCCTTCCAGAAACCATTCGGCTTTGCCTGCAGTCTGTGCATTGGTCACCAAATAAGTAGCCACAGCGGGAAGCAAACCACCAAAGATTCCATTTCCGATATGATAAGGAAGTGACATGGAAGTGTAGCGAATTCTTACCGGGAACATTTCTACCAGGAACGCGGCAATAGGCCCATAAACCATGGTAACAAAAACAAGTTGCACAAAGAGTAGAAATACCAATTTCCATCGGGTATCACTGTCAACCGTCAACTGATTGTGCAATTTTGCGGCTTCAGGTGTTCCGTCTTCTTTCAGCACCGGGCCAGAGGGAGACCAGTGAACGGTGGAATCTTTTTTCATTAAAGAACCGTCAGTATACACAATTTCTTTATGGAAAGTGATGAGGGAATCTGTAGCAATTTTATCATGAACTTTTGCCGTCCTTTTGTCGGTGATTCCTTTTGCGGCCACCGTTTTTTCAGCCGTGTTTACTGAGTGATACATCGCTCGATAGATTGGTCGATAACAGAATATTGCAAGCAGCATACCACCTAGGATAATGTATTTTCTGCCCACTTTATCAGAAAGCCATCCCCAGAAAACAAAAAGTGGGGTGCCAATAAATAGGGCAATGGCCATAATGGAATCGACTTGTGCAGATTCCACATTCATTACTTTTTGCAGGAAGCTCATCGCATAGAACTGACCGGTGTACCAAACCACACCTTGTCCCATTACCGCACCAAATAGGGCAAGCAAAACAAATTTGAAATTGTATTTGTTGCCAAAAGATTCTTTCAGTGGATTTGAGGAGGTTTTTCCTTCTTTTTTAGCTTTGGCGAAAAGCGGAGATTCTTTCATATTTCTTCGGATGATGTAAGAAACCCCCACCATTAGTATAGAAATCCAGAATGGAACTCTCCATCCCCAGCTGTCAAATTCTTCGGCACTCAATGATGTTTTTGTCAATAAAATAACAGCAAGAGAAACAAAAAGTCCCAGTGTTGCCGTTGTCTGAATCCAGGAAGTCCAGTAGCCACGTCTGTTGTCCTGTGCATATTCTGCGACATAGGTGGCTGCTCCTCCATATTCACCACCCAAAGCCAATCCCTGAAGCAGTCGAAGGATTAAAACCAAAACAGGGGCTGCAAAACCGATGGTTTCGTAAGACGGGATACAGCCGATTAAAAAAGTGGAAAAACCCATGATCAGCAGTGTCACTAGAAACGTGTATTTTCTGCCGATCATATCGCCTAAACGGCCGAAGAACAGCGCACCGAAAGGTCGTACAACAAATCCGGCGGCAAAGGTTGCCAATGTGGAAAGGAAAGCAGCCGTAGGGTTATCAACCGGGAAAAACTTGGTTGATAAAACCACTGCTAAACTTCCGAAAATAAAGAAATCGTACCACTCAATTAGCGTTCCCAGCGATGAGGCCATGATAACGCCCCAGATGGTGCTGTTTTTTTTCTTCTCGTCAACATATGCGTCATGCTCTTGTTGCGAATTAAATTGTTTGCTCATAGTATATTTGATTTTATATTAGGAAAAATTTTTATTGAAAATAATTTAGAAGGAGTACATTACCCTTACCATTCCGCGAAAGTTGCCCACGTTTTTACCGTTGGATCCCGCTGTAGCATCAGGATTCAGGTCGCCCCATTTGGCAGCAGTATATTCTAATTCTGGAGCAATATTGAATTTATTCTGTTTAAATTCAACCCGTGCCGATGCCCGCCATACCTGATCCAGGATCCGGCTTCCCGCAACACCTCTCATATAAAGATTTTTGAACCCTTCATCCACGCCCGAGTTTTTAGAGTATCCAAAGAAAACTCCGGGTGCCACTTTAGCATTTTTACTAGCGATATCCACCCAAAAAGCGGAGGTTTTTGTTGGTTTGTAAGATTCTGTTCCGTTGGGCTGAGTGTAGCCGGCAAAACCGCCTACCATTACCAGATGATGTAGATTTCCACCGGTAATTCCATAAATTTTGGTAATGATCTTATCGTTGGTATAGCTAAAATAGGCCAGGAAATTGCTGGAATTTACCTTCTCATCAGAAACCAGCCCATTCGATTCGATGACCGGTTTCAACGATTGAAACTCAGCAGCAATTCCGGCAACAACATTTTTATTTTTGTACTGAAGCTGTCCGTGTAAGGTTGGCATCGCTGAGTTGAATGTTGCACTGTTCACAGAAGCTCCGGTAGCATTTGCGGTTTGAAATTCCCGGTCTTTATATGCCACTGCAATGATTGATAATTCTGGTGTCAATTTTTGTTGCACCCTGACCTGTCCTGCCCATCCGAAGGGATTAAACATAATGCCTGTGTTAAAATTAGCAACACCTGGGAATACTTCCGGGATGAATGCTGGATACCAAGTTTGTCCAAAGGTCACTGCCGTTTTACCCCAATCCAGCGTAGCTGTTGCATGGCGAAGTCGAAGCAAACCCATGCTTCCGCTTCCTGCAGATGACTTGTTAAGTTCTGTATTGCCAAAAAAATCGGCCTCAATTTTTCCGGTTGCTTTTGCGCCCCAAACATCAGGGCCTCTAAAGTTGATCCCCACTCGGGTCGTTATTGCCAAGAAATTACTGCCACCTGCCGCATTGATGTCTTTCCCGTTGGTGTCTAGTTTTTCATCTAATGGATAGAGATTGAGGTTGTATTCGCGGGCGTAGGCAGATTGCCGGCTGTCGAAATTATACTCAGTGCGTACCCAGCCGTAAATGGAGGCATCCCATTCTTTGGATTTTGCCTTTTCTTGCTCCAGTTTTTCGATTCTCTTAAGCAGTTCTTCATTCGTCGGCGTTTCCTGTGCAAACAGTTGTTGGGTACATGCGGCAGAAAACATGATTCCTAATAGAACAACAGATTTCTTCATAGGTTGATATATTTTAGTTTGTTTTGTTGATGAAACGAAAATGAAACTAAAATTTCAACCTGAAAAATTTAATATATATATGTGTTAAGCATATAGCGGTTGTGTGGTAAGAAGCTAAAAAAAGTGGAATCTGCTGGCTGAATCTGAATGCTGATTTTACGCTATTATTTTTTGAATCTTTCCCATTTAATCATCATGAATTTATCGCCAAACTCTGTGATAATCAGTCCAGAACCTTTAATGTTATTTTCATTTTGCATATAGTCGATCAGCTCATTTTGCTTAAAAACTTTGTACACCGGATGAAAGTCGGAATGGGGTGGTCTTTTGATATTATACTTTCTTATCCAGGAACTTACCGTTACATGAGACACTCCGATGATTCTTTCAATTTCCCGGTAGCTAAGTCCTTCCAAATACAGCTGAAGGGCCTTGGTGACGAAGTAATCGTCAATTTGTTTTCCGAGTTTTTTCACGGTGAAAAAATAATTACAGTCTTTACAGTGAAATCTCTGTCTTTCTTTGATGATACCGCTTTTTACAGTGTTGTCTTGCAAACATTTCGGGCATAAGTTGGCCATAACTATATGTTTTTAGCAAATATATATTTAATTAGCAATAAAATAGATATTCAAAAAATAAAATGACCAACTATTTTCAGGTTTGGAAAAATAATTTTATCTTTGCTTTAATGAAAGATGCTTTTCCATTAGTCGATTTGCAAATAGGCAGCAATGCCGGTTACATCAATATTTATTACATTAATGAAGTCTTTTCGGCTTCTTTTTTTTTGATTTAAAGTCCTCATTATGCTTACAACATCTGATTTATCCATTCAAAAAATCAACAGCTTACTAAAAGATGCCGAGGAGTTGGCTAAGGGAAAAATTCTGAAAGCCAAACAGCAAATCTTTGTATCCAACCTGTTTTTCGAAAACAGTACCCGTACCAAAACAAGTTTTGATGTGGCCGAACAAAAATTGGGACTCAGCGTGGTGCCTTTTGATATATCGGCAAGTTCCATCAATAAAGGAGAATCACTTTATGATACCGTGAATACTCTTAAAGCAATCGGTGTAGAACTGTTGGTGATTCGTCACTGGAAAGATAAGTTTTACGATGAGCTCAAAGGAATTGATGTAGCAGTGATCAATGGTGGTGATGGCACGGGTAATCATCCTTCGCAAAATCTTCTTGATTTAATGACCATTAAACAAGAGTTTGGAACTTTCAAAGGTTTAAAAGTGGGTATTGTGGGAGATGTGAAGCACAGCCGGGTTGCCAATTCCAACGCGGATGTTTTAAGGCGTCTTGGTGCAAAAGTTTATTTCTCTGGCCCCGAAAAATGGTTTGATGAAGGGGTTATCATTAACGGAACATATTTGTCGCTCGACGATTTGGTGAAGGAAATGGATGTTGTGATGTTGTTGCGTATTCAGCACGAAAGACACAACGAAAAATTAAAAATGACTCCTGAAAAGTATCATAAAAAATTTGGCTTGACCAGTGAACGCGAAAAAATGATGAAAGAAAAGGCGATCATTATGCATCCGGCGCCTATCAACAGAGGTGTCGAAATTGATGATGAGTTGGTGGAGTGCAGCCGTTCTCGAATTTTTAAGCAGATGGAAAACGGTGTTTTTGCCAGAATGGCTATTTTAAAAGATGCTCTGGAAAAGAGAGGTTTCGAATTTGAAGAATTAAGTAATTAATAAAAACTGGGCATTTTGCCCTTTTTTTATAAGTAGAAATATGAAAAAGAAATTGATATTAGAATCCGGCGAAGTTTTTCACGGAATCGGCTTTGGAGCCAACCAAGATACCTCGGGCGAAGTGGTTTTCAATACGGGAATGACCGGTTATCAGGAACTACTTTCAGATCCCAGTTACTGTGGGCAAATCGTCTGCATGACGTATCCGCTCATCGGGAACTATGGAATCAACCGCGATGATTACGAAAGTATAGAGCCCGCCATCAAAGGTTTAATTGTGAAAGAACTTTGTGATTTCCCATCTAATTTTCGTAAACAGATGACGATTGACGAATTGTTTATCAAGAAAAATCTTTCCGGTATCTCCGGCATTGATACCCGAAAATTAACCCGTATCATTCGAAACAAAGGGGTGGTTAGGGGAAAAATCGTTAGCCATGATGCAGACGAGGAAATCATCATCAGCGATCTGCAATCCACTCATTTCCCTACAAATCAGGTGGAAGAAGTTTCTACCAAAACGCCTTATGCAAGTCCGGGAAGAGGTTTTAAAGTAGTGTTGATGGATTTTGGCTCCAAGTTGGGCATCATCAGGGAATTGTCGGAAAGGAACTGCGATATTATTGTGGTTTCACAAGATACCACTGCCGAAGAAATTTTGTTGATGGATCCGGACGGCATCATGCTTTCCAATGGTCCGGGCGACCCACAAGATGTTCCTCATGTACACGAAACCATCCGTAAATTATTAGGAAAAGTGCCTATCTTCGGTATTTGTTTGGGACATCAGCTTATTGGTTTAGCTTGTGGTGCAAAAACTTACAAACTGAAATTTGGGCACCGAGGTGGTAATCACCCCGTTTTGGATTTGGAGAAAAATACAGTCGCTATTACTTCTCAAAATCATGGGTATGCCATCGATCAGGAATCACTCAAAGATACGGATTTGATTGAAACCCATATCGCACTAAACGATCGTACAAACGAAGGAGTAAAACATAAACATCATCCATGTTTCTCGGTGCAGTATCACCCGGAAGCCAGCCCTGGACCTGAAGATGCCAATTACTTATTTGATGAGTTTATAGAGTTAATGGAAACATTTAAAAAATAAATTGTTTTGAAATCCATTTTTCTATTCTTTACTGCCATCGTATTGGTAAGCTGTAGCACGGCAAAACTTGCTGATCAGGATCACTTGTCGCATAGAATCGATAGTTTAATTCAGGTGAAAAATCCGAGAGTATTCAATGGTGTTGTTCTGGTTTCTAAGAATGGAAAAAGCATGTATGAAAAAGCTTATGGATTTTCAAATAGGGATCAGCAAACCAAATTAAGAATGGATGACGAATTTTCGTCAATGTCGATTGCTAAGCAGATAACGGCTACTTTGGTGATGTTGCAGGTCGAAAAAGGGACCATTGAACTTCAAAAGCCAATCGGTATTTATTTGAAAGACTTGAAGTATGATTGGGTGAATAAAGTCACCGTTCATCACTTGTTGAATAATTCGTCGGGAATTGATGCTTGGGAATTGAAGGATCAACTTCTTTTTGAACCGGGTACTCAGTTTAAATACTCGAATATCGGATACGGAACGTTAGGTAGAATCTTGGAAAGCGCAACAGGGAAAACATATGAGATGCTGGTTACAGAGTTATTTGCAAAATGTGGAATGAACAACAGTTTTTATCCTAATTCGCAAAATCAACTCAAGTTGGTGAATAGCTATGCGATGACTAAGAACGGGATAAGTGTGGTTAATGAATTTCCGTATTCTCAGGATCTTTATCCTGGTAGTCATTTGATTATCAACGTCAGAGATTTAGCAAAATGGAACGATATGATTCACAACGGAAAGATTTTGAAAGAGGAGAGTTACCAAAAAATGATTCAATACTCAATAACCGATGCACATCCACTTTTTGGAGAAAAAGAAATTGGCTATGGTTATGGACTAAGAATTAATGACAAAGCAGGTATTTATGAGATCGGGCATACCGGTTTTTCTCCTCCGGCCGGTTTTACAGCGGTTAATCTGTATTATCCTGAGGAAAAAATTTCAGTCACTGTATTGGAAAATCAGGCAACAGACGATTTTGATATTGCGTATTATTTTGAGCAAGCAATAAGGAATATGGTTGTTAACAGCAACTCAAAAATAAAAAAATAAAAATGTAGAATTTTACATTCGTACACTGCTACATCGTTACATAGAATTTATGAAAAGAACAGACATTAAAACCATTTTAGTTATCGGTTCCGGTCCCATCATCATTGGGCAAGCCGCGGAATTTGATTATGCCGGGACACAGGCCTGCCTTTCACTAAAGGAAGAGGGATACAAAGTGATCCTCATCAACTCCAATCCGGCAACCATTATGACCGACGTAGAAATTGCCGATAAGGTTTATATAGAACCTATTTCTCTGCCGTTTGTAAGTCGCATCATCCGCAAGGAAAGACCTGATGCACTTTTGCCAACATTGGGTGGACAAACCGGGTTGAACATGGCGGTTGAGCTTGAAAAATCAGGTGTTCTTGCCGAATGTAAAGTGGAAGTGTTGGGTACCAAACTTTCTGCCATCAACCAGGCAGAAGACCGCGACTTGTTCCGCGAGCTGATGAAAGAACTGAACGAGCCCGTTCCCGAAAGCGACATTGTGCATACCGTGGAGGAGGCCATTGGCTTTGCAGAAAAGATCGGCTATCCAGTGATTGTGAGGCCTGCTTTCACGATGGGCGGCACAGGTGGTGGTATTGCTGGCGACGAAAATCAGTTGAGAGAAATAACCGATTTGGGGCTTAAATATTCGCCTGTAACTCAATGCTTAATAGAAAAATCGATTGCAGGTTTTAAAGAAATAGAATACGAGGTGATGCGCGACGCCAATGATAACGCCATCGTGGTTTGTAATATGGAAAATGTGGATCCGGTAGGAATTCACACCGGAGATTCTATTGTTGTAGCTCCGTCGCAAACCCTGTCGGACAGAGAATATCAGATGCTGCGCAATTCCTCCCTGAAAATTATTCGTGCATTAGGAATTGAGGGCGGCTGCAACGTGCAGCTGGCTTTGGATCCGCATTCTTTCGATTATTATATCATTGAAGTAAATCCACGGGTTTCGCGATCATCGGCTTTAGCATCGAAAGCAACAGGTTATCCTATTGCGAAAATTGCGGCTAAAATTGCCGTGGGTTTAACGCTGGATGAAATTATGAATCCCGTTACAGGAAAGACTTACGCATGTTTCGAACCGGCTTTGGATTATGTGGTAACGAAATTTCCACGGTTTCCATTCGATAAATTTGAGACAGCAGATCGTCGGCTTTCCACCCAAATGAAAGCTACAGGTGAAGTAATGGCTATTGGTAGAAATTTTGAAGAATCTTTACAAAAGGCAATTCGCTCGCTGGAAACAGGACTGAGGCATATCGGGCTCAAGACAAAACAAGCAGAAGCACTTACCGACGAAGAGATTGAAAGAAGAATAAAAGTGTGCGACGATGAGCGGCTGTTTATCATCGGCGATGCCCTGCGTCGCGGATATGACTGGCAAAAAATTGTTGAGTGGAGCAAAATTGATAAGTTCTTTATCTGGAAAATCAAGAAGTTGATCGACTTTGAAGCTACCTTATCCAGCTTAAAAAATAGTACCCAACCCGAGCAGATCGAAATCATTAAAATCGCTAAAAAACTCGGCTTCTCCGATCTTAATATTTCCGTTTTGTGGGGTAAAAGTCAGGATGAGGTTTTCTCGTTCAGAAAAGAAAACGGCATCATGCCCACTTACAAAATGGTGGATACCTGTGCTGCCGAGTTCGAATCTGAAACGCCTTATTTCTACGGAACTTACGAAGACGAAAACGAAAGTATTCCGACGGATAACGATAAAGTGATTGTGCTGGGTTCTGGTCCTATCCGAATCGGGCAGGGTGTTGAATTCGATTATGCAACGGTACATTCAGTTTGGGCAATCAAAGAGTTGGGCTATGAGGCAATTATCATCAACAATAACCCGGAAACGGTTTCTACTGATTTTTCGATTGCAGATAAACTGTACTTTGAACCGCTTACTGAAGAAGATGTAATGAACATCATCGAACTCGAAAAGCCCAAAGGAGTTGTTGTACAGTTTGGCGGTCAAACCGCGATTAACCTCGCCGAAAAACTGGCAAAACACGGCGTGAAAATTTTAGGTACTTCCCTGGAAGATTTGGATCGTGCAGAAAATCGCAACAAATTTGAGCAGGCGCTTCGCGAAATGGATATTCCTCAACCGATGGGGAAAACCTGCTTTACCAAAGAAGAAGCATTGGTGATTGCCAACGAAATCGGTTTTCCGGTGCTGGTACGTCCGAGTTATGTATTGGGCGGAAGAGCCATGGAGATTGTGTACGACGAGCATGAACTCGATCATTACATGACCAATGCCGTGAACGAAAATTCTGAACATCCCATACTGATCGACCGTTACCTTACCGGAAAGGAAGTAGAAGTGGATGCCATTTCGGATGGCGAAACCGTCGTAATTCCCGGTATTATGGAGCACATCGAAAGAGCCGGCGTACATTCCGGAGATTCCATCGCGGTGTATCCGCCTCAAAATGTTTCGCAAAAGGAGATCGATACATTGGTAGATTATACCAAGCGTTTGGCAAAAGGGCTAAATGTTATTGGTTTAATGAATATTCAGTATGTTCTTCATGAAGGCACTGTTTACGTTATTGAGGTGAATCCCCGCTCATCGAGAACGGTTCCTTTTCTGTCGAAAATTACTGGTGTGCCGATGGCCAATCTTGCCATGAAAGCCATTCTTGGGGCAAAGCTGAAAGATATGGGATATGAAAGCGGACTTGTTCCCGAAAAGGAAGGTATTTATGTAAAAGTGCCTGTCTTTTCGTTCTCCAAATTGGCGAAAGTAGATGTTTCGCTGGGTCCTGAAATGAAATCAACCGGCGAAGTGATGGGTAAAGATTCTACCCTCGAAAAAGCGCTTTACAAGGGATTAATTGGAGCCGGGAGAAAAGTGCCGCTGCATGGTTCCATTCTTTTTACCGTGGCTGATAAGCACAAAGATGAAGCCACTGCAATTGCAAGACGGTTTCAGGAAATCGGGTTTCGGATTTGGGCAACGGAAGGAACCGCGAAATATTTTGAAGAAAAAGGTGTAAAAACCAAGATTGGCTATAAAATTGGTGAAGAAGATGTCAACCTGATTGATCTGATTCAGAAAGGAAAAGTACAATATGTTGTCAATACCACAACCAAAGGCAAACAAGCCGAGAGAGATGGTTTTCAGATTCGCCGAATTTCTGTCGAAAACGGAGTTCCCTGTCTTACCTCAATGGATACGGTGGAAGCAATGCTTAAAGTGATCGAAAGCATGAGCTTCAAAATGGAGCAAATGTAAATTTAATTTCATGATAATGAAACCACTTCGATTGCGGAGTGGTTTTTTATTGAGTAATTTGTTATTTTCAACCGGTTATTAAATCAAATGAAATTTTGTACAGATAATTTTTTTTGGTTTAATTGTTTGAAAATAAGTTTATTATACATTATTTGTGTTCTGTCGTTCAACTTAATTTTTTATGATTGTTTAACGCTGAGCAGCTCATAAATCAATTGAAATAAACACTCGAATTTGATATATTTGCAGAACGAAGTACTAACAAACAACGCTTACAATTCATAGTTGATAGATGACCAATTTTACCATATATTTTGGTCGATCAACTTCTGAATTGAAATGAATCAATAACATGTATCTAATTTTCGACACGGAAACCACAGGTTTACCGAAAAATTTTAACGCGCCTCTCAGCGATTCCGATAACTGGCCAAGAATGGTACAGATTGCTTGGCAACTCCATGATCAGGACGGAAACCTGCTCGAAAATGAAGACTTTATCATCAAACCGGAAGGGTACGACATTCCGTTCAATGCCACCAGAATCCACGGTATTTCCACCAAAATTGCCAACGAAGAAGGGCATGATTTAACGGAGATACTTCAAAAATTTCAACGGGTACTGAAGAAAGCAAAAATTGTAGCCGGTCACAACATCGATTTTGATTACAGTATTGTGGGTGCCGAGTTTTTCCGCAAACATATGGAAGATTCACTGAAGGAAATTCCTTCTGCAGATACCATGAGACTAAGCACGGAGTTTTGCATGCTTCCGGGAGGAAAGGGTGGAAAGTACAAGTCGCCGAAACTTTCGGAACTTTACGAAAAATTGTATGGCGAGAAATTCGACGAAGCGCACAATGCGGCTGCCGATGTTAATGCCACGGCACAGGTTTTTTTCGAATTAATGCGCAAAAGAGTCATCCCTGCGCAAAGTGTTAAACTGACCGAGGACGAACTTCAGGCATTTATTGATCATCATCCTTCTCCCATTCAACCTTTTGGAATCGTCATCCGGCGACAGGTTGCTGCTTTTAAGAAGAAAAAAACGGTTGATTTCGGTGATACCGAAGAAGTGGAAATAGGAGATTATTTTAATTTTCACAATCACAGTATTTATTCTTCCTTGCAAGCGACTACCCATATTAAAGACCTGATCGACAAGGCACTTAAGAATAATTTTTCCGCCGTTGGATTGGTTGATTTAGGCAACATGATGGGCGCCTTCAAGTTTGTTGCCGAAGTGGAAAAGGCCAACGCCAATATTGCCAAGAATCACCAGCTTTATTTGGCCAATAAAAAGGAAGCAGAAGAGAGCGGAAGCAGTTTTAATGAAACGGAACCCAGAAAAGAGCCGCTCATGGCGGTTATTGGTTGCGAGTTTTATATCTCGGACAGGCCCGAACAGAAACAGTTTACCAAAGACGATCCGGATCGAAGGACCAACGTGGTGCTGCTGGCGAAGAATTTTAATGGCTATAAAAATCTTGTGAAACTCTCCAGCTTAGGGTTTGTTAATGGTTTTTATTTTGGTGTGCCCCGAATTTCCCGGGCGATGATTGCCGAATATAAAGAAGATTTAATTGCTTTTACCGCAGGAACAGGCGGCGATATTCCCAATACTATTTTAGAGTTTGGGGAGCAGAAAGGAGAAGAGCTTTTCAAATGGTGGAAAGAAACTTTCGGTGCTGATTTTTATGTACAGCTTCAAAACCATGAAGTGGAAGAGGAGCAGCATTTGAATGATGTTTTACTCGATTTTGCCGATCAGCATGGTGTAAAGATTTTGGCACAGAACGAGACCTTTTATACCGAAAGAAGCGATGCCAATATTCAGGATATTTTATATTGCATCAAAGATGGAGAGAAGCTTTCATCGCAAGTGGGTAAAGGTTTTGGTAAAAGACGCGGGCTGCCTTCACGGGAATTTTACATGAAAGATGAAGCCGAACTGAAATTGGCCTTCCGGCAGTTTCCAGATGCTTTTGAGGCCTACAGCGAATTGCTTTCAAAATTTGAGAGTTATCCTTTGAAACGTGAAGTACTGTTGCCGGAATTCAGCATTCCTGCCGAATTTCAGAACAAAGAAGATGAAACCGACCATGGTAAACGTGGCGAGAATGCATATTTAAGACATTTAACCTATGAAGGGGCAAAAAAAAGATATGGTGAATTGACCGAAGAAATCCGTGAAAGGTTAGATTTTGAATTGGAAGTAATTGCCAATACCGGTTATCCCGGTTACTTCCTCATCGTGCAGGATTTTTGCACTGAATCACGGAAGATGGGCGTTTGGGTTGGTCCTGGTCGTGGTTCGGCAGCGGGTTCTGCGGTGGCGTATTGCATTGGAATTACCAATGTTGATCCCATTAAATACGATCTCCTTTTCGAAAGGTTCTTAAATCCGGAAAGGGTTTCCATGCCCGATATCGATATTGATTTTGATGATGAAGGTCGCGATAAAATCATTAAGTGGGTCATTGAAAAATACGGCAAAACGAACGTTGCACAGATCATCACCTACTCGGTTTTAGGAGGAAAATCGGCTATTAAAGACGCAGGTAGAGTACTTGATGTCTCCATTGCAGAAACCAACAATATAGCGAAACTTGTTCCTGCAACGCCGGGAATGAATATTGCCAAAGCATTTTCGAAATTTGATAAGTTAAGTCCCGAAGACAAGGTGCTTGCGCAGGAAATGAAAGATATTCTTGCCAATCCGGAAGATACCCGATATGAGGTGCTTTCGGCAGCACAAAAAATGGAGGGCTGCATTCGAAATACAGGGATTCATGCTTGTGGTGTAATTATTACGCCAGAAGATATATCCAACTTGGTGCCTATTACCATTGCTGCGAAAGATGCCGATATTTTGGTTTCACAGTTCGACAACTCTGTGGCCGAGAATGCTGGTCTGCTCAAAATGGATTTTCTGGGTCTGCGGACGTTAACGATCATTAAACACGCTATTAAACTGATCAAGCAAAGACATGGAATTGAAATTAACCCCGACGACATTCCGCTTGATGATGCCAAAACATACCAGTTGTTTAAAGAGGGTAGAACCGTGGGGATTTTCCAATACGAAAGTCCCGGAATGCAAAAATACATGCGCGAGCTTAAACCTACCGTTTTTGCCGATCTCATCGCGATGAACGCTTTGTACAGGCCAGGTCCTATTAAATATATCCCTAACTTCATCAACCGTAAACATGGTTTGGAAGAAATTGTTTATGACCTTCCCGAAACAGAAGAATTCCTGAAAGAAACATACGGCATTACGGTTTACCAAGAGCAGGTAATGCTGCTCTCTCAAAAGCTGGCAAATTTTACAAAGGGTGAAGCTGATACCTTAAGAAAAGCGATGGGTAAGAAGCAGATTGATGTGCTGAATAAGATGTATCCTAAATTTATTCACGGAGGAAAGGAAAATAATCTAGATCCGGACCGCCTTGAAAAAATATGGAACGACTGGAAAGCTTTTGCAGAATATGCTTTCAACAAGTCGCACTCTACCTGTTATGCGCTTATTGCTTACCAAACGGCCTATCTTAAAGCCAATTATCCGGCCGAGTATATGGCAAGTGTAATGAGCAACAATATCAATAATACCAAGCAAATTACCATGTTTATGGAAGATTGCAAGAGTATAGGTGTTGATGTGTTGGGTCCCGATGTTAATGAATCTCAGTACGAGTTTTCCGTTAACGACAAAGGTCAGATTCGTTTTGGTTTAGGTGCAATTAAAGGCATTGGCGAAGGACCGAGCGAGGCGATTGTGCAGGCCAGAAAAGAAGAAAGATTCAAAAATATTTATGACTTCTTTGAAAAAGTTCCCAGTTCGCAAATCAATAAAAGGGTCGTAGAGAGTTTGGTGATTGCTGGTGCTTACGATGAGGTCGATCATTATCACCGTGCACAGTATTTCGATATCGATAACAGTGGAAGAACCAATATTGAGCGGCTTTTACGATACGGACAAAGCTTTCAGGACGGTAAAAATGAAATCGAGAACTCTCTGTTTGCCGATTTTGCAGAGGAAGTTCAAATTGAGCTACCCAAGATAAATCCCGCGCCTGAGTGGCAGAATATGCATAAACTCAACCGCGAAAAAGAAATCATAGGATTCTATCTTTCGGCGCATCCGTTGGATGAGTATAAGTACCAGTATCTTTTTATTGAAGGCGCATTAAGTAAAAAGGAAACCCTTGAAAGCAAAACTGAGGATGATTTAGAAATTGAAGACACACTACTTCCAATAGATGTTTCCGAAATTGCCGACGCTGATGATGAGTTAATTGATGTACCAACTGACCCATCGGATGAAGAAGAAATGATGATTGAAGAAACCACAAAGAAAGCAGAGCCAAAAGGCATGTTTAATTTTCTGAATTTGGATGAAGTCGATGCATTTAAAGAATCAGCATTTCCAAAGCAGCCCGATCTGTTTACCAACGACAAACTTTCTTGGAAGGAGAAGCAAGCGCTTAAAAACAATACGCCGGAATACATGGTGGCAGGAATGGTTACAGAATATTCTGTGAGAGATGGCAAAAACAGCGGCGAAAAGATTGCCTTTGTAACCTTGGAAGATTACAGTGGAAGTTATAGTTTTCGTTTAGGCGACCGCGATTATATGCGATTGCGTGACAAGGTTGATTTGCAGCGATTTCTGATATTTAAAATAAAATTTGCTCAGGTGAACGACGGACGAATTTTTGTGAATGTCATCGATGTCATTGACCTGAAAGATGCTTTCGAAAAATTTGCCAAGAAGATGACGGTGGTGGTGGATTTGGATGATTTAAGAAAAGAGGATCTGCAGTTTTTCAGGAAAAACTTTATCGAAAACCAAGGCGAACAAAAGCTTAATTTCTACGTGCGTAACCCTGAAGATCACTCGGTGCTAGAACTCATGTCGATGAAAGCACAGATTGATATCAACGGCAATTTGCTCGAGGTTATCCATGAGATGCAGAAGTATCAAGTGTTTCTTAACTAATAGCCCAGCGCTTTTCTTGCTTCTTCGGCAGAGGATTCTAATGCTTTAAAACATACCATAAAAGTATCCTTCGATTCGAGATCCCAAAACGGAATCAGCACAATACTGGTGACATCAGTGACGGGATCATGCAGCATGAGTGACAAGTTTCCTGCAATGGCACCGTTGTGGCCATAGCCCAGATTTGGCCGGTAAAAGCAACCCAAAGCATAGTGATTATTCTCTGCGGTAGTGGCTTGCCCTACAGAAGTTTGCATGAGATTAACCGAAGTTTCCGTCAGTACATTTTGTCCTTTCATCAGTGTGCGAACGTACTTTGCCAGGCCGCTCATGGTTCCGGTTCCGTTGCCTTCCGCAATGTTGGCAGAAAGGTTGATGCTGTCTTGGATTTTCCATTTTCCCTTTTCGAACAGCATTCCCGAAACATTTGGGGTAGGGAGTGTGCGTTCTTTGGCAGATTCTACAAAATGTACCGGAATGGGAATTTTAGCAGTTGCACCACTTATTTTGTCATGAATAAAGTCCGAATAGGTTTTGGGTGCACCCGATTTTAGGGAGTAAATTTTTGCAATAATGCTTCCCAAAATAGAGTAGCCGGTATTGGAGTAATGATAAACGGTGTTAGGAGGTCCGTAAGTGAGTTTTTTCTCGGTAAGAATTCTCATGTATTCTTCTGTTCCGAACTGATGCAGAGGTTCTTTCAAAAGAAGTCCGTCTGCGTAAGTTTCGCCATTCAGATTGTATTTAGAGTCGTCATTGGTTAAGTCGTAAACGCCGGCATTGTGTTGCAGGAGTTGTTTAATCGTGATTTGTTCACGGTGAGGAAATTTAAATTCGGCATCAGTGGAAACATATGGAATTTGAGTGCCGGGAATCAATGCATCAATCTTATCGTCAATACGAAGCCATCCATTCTGCATCATCAATAAAATGGCGGTTGAGGTAAAGTTTTTGGTATTGCTTGCAAAACGAAACCAAGTGTCTTTGGTAACGGCCTTGCCATTTTTTCCTACGGAACTCGAAAAAAACTCGCCTTTTGGGGTAACAAGTAAAACGGAAACCGATGGAACCTCTTTTTTAAGAGCTTGCTCCAGATTTCTATGGCTTTTTTTTACTGCATCATCGAGCCGGTCTTGTGTGTTTGTAATGCTTTGTGCGTTGAATAATGTCGTTGTAATCATCATTACGCTTAATCCTAGGGTTGATAAAAATGGTGCCATCATAATGCTTTTTGGTTTCCACCAAATATAATGTTTTTATGTTACATGGTTTCATATTGACGTGAAAATCTGCGTTTTATCATCATGCTGGGTGCAGAATGCGCGATGAAAAGCTATTTACTGTTGACTGCGTTTATTAAGATTTAAAAGCTGTTTCACTTAGAAAGCATAACAAATCGATCAGTAATGACGATTCATGCTCCATTATAGTAGATCTCAATTCAGAAGTTGGAATTTTTCATAAAAAAAGAGCTGCCTCTATCATAGTGGCAACTCTTCTGGTATAGAGAATTTATGTTTTAGGGTTTCCAAAAGGTCCACACCTTGCCGTTGTACACCGCAAGTTGCTTCGCCGTTGTATCGTACACCATAAGTCCTGCAGCAGGATTATAGATGTTGAGGTGAGGGCTGGCTACTTTTGGAAGTATCATGGCTTTATTGGTTGCGGTGAGTACCAAAATTCCCGCAGTACCATCTGTAGACGGATTGGGTCCGATGACGGTTTTGGCCAACTCTTTTTCGGTTCTTCCAGTTCCTTGAATAGTCAAATCGGCAGTGCCGATGGTTGCTGTTGTGCCATCATCTTCACTAAGGTTAACCCACGTTCCGTTGTTTTTGAGGTACTTCACCTTATGATCTGCAGTGGCATCATAGATAATGGTTCCTTCTGCCACAATTCCCGATTTATCGGTGACGTAGGGCAAAATGAGTCCACGGTTTTCGGTGGTGGCAAACTCTAACGATACTGAATTATTGGTAACATTGGTTTTTCCGATGGCGACCTGTGCTTGCAAGCCGATTGCAAAAAGAACGGATATAAATAAAGTTAATTTTTTCATGTTTTTTCTTTTTTTATAATTAATCAGGACAAGTTTGAGTTGCGATGCAGTGCCACTTCATACTTGTATCTCCTGATTTGAGGGTGAACATTTTCATACATTTGTTGGTCTTATCGTAAACCATCATACCTTCCACAAAGTTTGCTACTGCAATGCCTACCGGATTTCCTGTGGTATTATCGAACTCTACTCTGTTGGGAACAAATCCTTTTGTTTTTGCTTCCATCGCGATCCATCCTCCTTTTCTTGCCATTGGCCATTGGTCGGTATCGGTAGTGCCTGCTCTTGAAAGGGCAGTAATTCCTACTTTGGTATCTAATGCCTTTCCGTTATCAATAATTCCGGGTTTGTAGCATCCACAGTTGCTGTAACCAGCATCTCCCGACTGTAAGTAGGAAACCGTCATTGATGATACGCATGGAGCGGCGAGGGCAAGCCCGTCAAATGTAGCATAGTAAGTTCCCGGACCTACAGCTGCAGGATTACTTACCGGAATGGTTGCAGCAGCATCTGTCCACCATTTAATTCCTGTAACACCAATTGGTAAGGCGGCCGGTTCGGCGTTGGCGAGGTTGGCGGTTAATCCCTGACAAATTTTCAGATTAAGCAGATCGGGCGCAGTTATGGCTCCACAAATCGCAAGTGTGGAGGTTGCACCGAATGTATAGGTTTGTTCTGTGCCATTATCCGTAGTATTATTGGACATACTTCCCCTGATTTTATGCCCCACATACCCAAATCGGGTGGTACATTGTTTAACGGTAAGTGTCGTGTGTCCTCCGGTTTCTACGGCAATGATTTTATCGTCGAGGTTTAGTCTCGTCGCATCATAAGCCCCTGTAGTTCTTCCCGGCATATAAGTAGGATTAAGGGTTGCATTGCTGCTGCCACCACCGATCATTCCTGTGTCATTACTGCCCCATGCCCAAAGTTTTCCATCGGTGGTTAAAACATTAATTGCAGCATAACCAGCATTTCCATCATGTTCCTGTGGGCTGATCCATACAACATTAGCGCCCAGCGTGTAAGTAGTTCCACTGATCGTGTTGGTAGCGGACACAGTAACCCAAGAGTTTCTATTTGTATTAGTTCCATCCCCTAATTGCCTGTTTGTGTTATTACCCAACGAGTACAATTGGTTATTGGTTCCCAGGAGATAGTAGGATGAACCCGTTGTCATCCCAATCATTTTTGGGGTAACACCGGTTGGTTTGGTCATGAGGGTTGCAAAAGATCTGTCTGAAGCTGCAGTATTATTACCTAAACGGGTACCATTTCCCCAAGTATAAATCTCACCAGTGGCGGTAAGTGCCATGAGTGCTTGATAAGTTCCCCGTACAGCTACCACATTCGTCAGCGGTGTATTTACTGCTGTACTTACGCGGTGCCATAAAAGATCGTTTGTGCCACTATCCGCCGCACCATCACTATAAAGATTTCCGTTTGCCGAAAGCACATAAGCCGCTCCTGTACAGGTCACAATGGCTAAAGCCCCTCGGGTTCCGAACATCATCTTTACATCATCAGGACTTACGCCTGTGGGAAGTCCGTCGGCTTTAGAGTTGACCGTAACCTTTCTGAATTGTCCATTTGCCACATTTGCCACATTGGGAATCATGACCGTACTATCCCCCCCATACATATAATCCATTGGTGGTGAGTACTGCAAATTGCTGACTATTTGTATTACTTCCTCCTGCAAATTTTAGAATGGTACCGGAAAGTTGGTTGGTTCCAGTACCGTAGTTCGTGCCATTAAGCTCCTGTGGCGGAGCAACATTACCGTTGGTTCCGCTACCATTCTGTGCAATTCCCTGTCCCCATACTTTTACCAGTCCACTGGATTCGCGAACGATGGTAGAGTGAAAAACACTTACCATGTTATCATACTCTATGGTGTTGGGATCAACACTGTTTACGTAAGTATTTGGGTTACAATCCCCGGAAACACAATACTGCGCTTTAGACTCGGACAAGATACCGGATAAAAGCAATAAGGTGGTAGAAAGTAGATATACTATTTTTTTCATTTTATTGTATTTTTTGAGTTAATCCATAAGATTGTACTACGCCATTAATGTCGATAAAATCAATCATAATATAATTACCTGTAGTTGCAATACCATCCAGAACAAATTCGAGCGTATTTTTTCCCGGTTTTAGCGTGATTTCTCCATTTTTAAGTTTTCCTGTAATGGTAGTACCTACACCAGCGGTAAGAAAATCACGATTGTATGAAGCCACTTGCTTGTCATACGAATCAAAGTCTACGTTTACCGTTACCAAAGTTCCCGTGGCAGATCCACCTGTAAGTGTTCTGGAAGTTTTCACGGTATTCAGATCAAATGCCATGTAGTAGGGACTTACAGTGATGTTCAGCTGGTCTGGAAAATGTTGATGAGTACAGTCGTTGGGATCGTGTTTAGCTGTATCCGAAAGTTTTACAACATAATTACCAGGTTGATTAAAAGTAAAGTTTTCAATGCTTCCACTTCCTTTTTTAATTGATTTTCCGGCAGGGTTATGGACTTCCCATCGCATATCACTGTTTAAGGGGTAAGAAAATGCGGACTTGTAAGAAACTGTAATCTGTTCTTCGGATTTTTGTAAGGTTTGTCCTTTGCTTTGTGCCGAAAGAAAACCAGCACCACTCAGCAGCAAAGTTGCAACTGCAAGTTGGCAAAGAACAGCTAATTTTTTTATTCTATTTTGTATCATTATTTGTTTATTTAATATTTGAAATGTACATCTGCCAATAAAAAGGCAGACTTTTTTTAAGATTGAAAGAATGGCAAGTGTAATAAAGGCGGTGGGCGAATAGAAAAACTTTGTAATTCATTGAATGAAATGGCAGTTGCATTCAAGAGCGGAATTTTACTGTAGCAAATAAAGTGGATCGCATTCCATTTGTCTCTATTTAAATGAATAGCACTTAATTTTGTAGGTGATGATGATGCTATTGCACTAGTGCCATCACTTTTTATCTCAGAAAGACTGTCGTTACGCAATGAAGTATAACGAACAGTAATGGCCTTAGTAGGAAGCTGCTTTTCTTTTTTTGGATTTTGCCGAACGGCAATAGCTCTCTTGGCTGGGGCGCTTTTGGTTCTTGCGATTGGAAGTTTTACCTCTACAACTTCGATATTATCCGGCAAATTGCTGATCACTGCACCTTTCGTAATGAAAATCTTAACCGTTGACGAAGTTTTATGAAGAGTGACAGTTGATAAACTGTCCGATTTGATGATGTTTCCCTTGAAACCAACAACCATCGGATCGCCCTGGGTAAACATCTGGGCATCGAATAGAGACGACCATAGGACGAGTAGGAAGAACATTCGAAGACCGAATTTCGATCCCCAGTATCCTACACAAGCAGTCTGTAATCTAAAAGGAAATCTATAACCCAATACTTTTTCGTTTTTACAAAAGTATTTTGCCGGGTATGATTATGAAAATGTTTGTGTTACCGCATTCGTTAAAACGATACGAGATAAATTGCGCAATTTAGTTATTGCTTACTTTGGTTTCGTCCAAGTATTTGATAAACTGGGAAGGGGTAATTTCGGTAAACTTTTTAAAAACCATAGAAAATTTGTTAGGAGAAGAAAATCCGGATTCTTCCGACAATACAGCGATCTTATACTGCCGGTAAACAGGATCATTTTTCAGTTTTTGAATGATGTACTGAATCCGCAGGCCGTTGATATAATGCTGGAAACTCTTCTTTTTATGGTTGTTGATGACGTACGAGAGGTATTTGGTATTGGTCTCCAGCAAACCTGCCAACACAGATAGTGACATATTTTTTTGAGTATAGAGCACAGAGTTTTCGAAGTTCTCCAGTTGTTGCAAAAGTCTTTGTTCCGTCTCCTGAGGAATGGAAAAACCCTGATAATCCACAGGTTTTTCATCTTTTTCTGAATCCCCATTCATCTCGTAGATCTTTTCATTTCGCACTCGTTCTATCAGATCCTCAAAGCGTTTAATGTCCCTTTTTTGTTTAATTTTTATCCACCCAAAAACCAAAAGCGCCACAAGCAGCAGACCACCAAAGGTATAAATGAAAATATTTTTAACAGAGCTTCCTTTTTCAATACGCACATTCTTGTCTTCAAGATTGTTAAATTCCTTGCTTAAGAAATGTTGCGCCTTATCATCGATAATTCGGCCAAGGGAGTCTTTATTTTTAATGACCTTCAACATGCTTTTTAAATCGTTGGAGGCAGCAAAATACGAAGCAGCTGCCTCCTCATAATCTCGCTTCACTTCAAGATATTCCGTTTGGCTGGCTATTTTTTTTGCTTCATCCAGATAGATTTTAGCGGTCTTCAAATCTTTGTTGTCCAAATAGATTCTTGTCAAACCTGAAAAAATTAAAGCTCTAATGTAGTATGCAGGAGTGGCTTTGGTGATATTCAATCCACTTTTGTAATGCTGTATCGCATCTGGAATTTTTCCTTCTTTATAATCAATAAGCCCCAACAGTTGCTGATTGTGACCGAGTAACGCTTCCCGGTTTTGTTTCACACCAGCAAAATGCTTTTGAGATTGCAAAACATAACTTCTTGCCTCCTGATAACGCTCCTGATCTATTGCAGAGTGGGCAAGTTCCTGATAAATCAGACCAATGGTGCTGTTTGCTTTCTCTTTATCCTCGATAAAGCCACTTTGTTCAATGGCTTTTAAAGCATACTCTCTGGATTTTTCATTTAACTTGAGAAAACGGTATTGGCTGGCAAGAAATCCATATACTCTTGATTTCCAAGAGAAATCATTTGTTTCATTAATAATCTTTTCGGATCTTAATGCATACTCAACCGCTTTATTGATATCGCCTTTCTGTTGATATAACGTTGCCGAAAGCATCAAACTTCGAGTCTTAAAAATGCGATCTTCAGACTTCTCATACAAAGAATCCGCAATTTTTAATGCCTGATCAATACTTTTGGGAGCAATTTCTATGTATGTTCTTGAATATACCTTATTATACTCAGCCGGATCCTGTGCAACAACGAATGAAAAAGCAAAAATAAACAGCAGTAATGATCTTTTCATATACCTCGCAAAGCTACGACAATACGCATATTTGAAGTCAATGACATGTATCATATTCATGAAAATGATAGATTTTTTAGTGATATTCATCAGAAAATATTGAATTGTTTGAAAATAATTTCTCATAACAATGACTTTCTTTAGCGCCCTTGAATTTTTGGTGGTCTGCCTGCTTCGATAAGTTGATAAAAAAATACTCTATATTTTCACCGCTCTCATTTTATTTTGCTGCAACACCTTGATTTCAATGACGATTTACTGCTTTTTACATGGTCTTAGAACTTTTTTGACTAGTGTATTTGGTGACGTGCAATTCCTTCGCAAGCTGGTTTCATTTTGTTTATTACGTTTTAAGGTTAATCATATTTATACTTATGAAAAGTGTTTTTTTAAGCGGGGCGTACAGATGTGCAATACAAATTGCAAGCAAATGACAAGAGATAAAATTACTACCTGTTATATTTTCCATGATATTGCTGTTATAATTTCCGCAATTACTCTCATCTAAAAGAGGTAGTACCATAATATAACAGCCAATAAATAAGAGTCTTACACTATTTATGAACTATGGATGTTTTTTTTGCTTTAAAAATTATTCATTGCAACCATTCACTGCTCTTTTTTAATTATTTTTGCAGGCACGCAATTTTTTACTAGTTTTATTTTTTATGCATTAAAATTTTCTATGTTTTTCACTTTCAAGAGATTCCCAGATAGGACCTTGTTTGATATAAGTTTTTAAACTGCATAAAATAAAGAATATTTTTATAAAAATTGATGCAAGGATAGTTACATTTTACAATTAATACGTGATTCGCTTTTATTATGATCTATCGATTATTGATTTCTTTGTTCGTTTTTTTTAGTTGCATGTGTACATCACAAACGCGGGAATCCATAAGAAAGGAAATGGATAGAGCACAAAAAGTGTCGGAACAATATGCTTCCCAGTCTATCAAAATATACAGTAAAACATTAAAAGACTCAGAAAATATCAGTTTTGACGAGGGAATTTTGGAAAGTAAAGATGCTTTGTCTAAAATTTATTTTAATAATGGGGAATATGAAAATGTAATTAAAATCAGTTCAGGAATAGAAGAACTGTCTTTAAAACTGAATGATTACAATCGCTTAGCAGGAATGTACAGAGACTTAGCCGCTTCCTATTCTATGCTAAGACTGAATAACCAAGCATTGCAAACGCTTGATAAAGCAAAAATATTTGCTGATAAAATTGTAGATCAAACAAAAAGACATTATACCACCGCCCTTATTTATGATAGTTATTCTGTTTGCATTGGTCAGGCGAATCAAGATGTAAAAAAGATGATTTATTACGTAAACAAAAGTCTTGAAGAGTTATCAAAAATATCTGATAATGAAAAACGCTCAACTATTGATTCAAAATATGATTTAATTGGGTTTCAATATTTCAGACTGGCAGATCTTTATTACAGTGAATTGAAGCAAAATTCCACAGCAGAAGAATATTATCAGAAAGCATTAAATATATATGAAGACCCAAAATATACGATCCTGCCAAGCAATGTCGTGATATTGTACTCTTCATTATCCGATTTCTATTATTCACAAAAAAATTATACCCAATCTATTTTTTATGCTGAAAAAGCTTTAAAACTTACCCGAAAATACGATCATCCCGAAATGCGCAAAGATATTTACAATAATTTGTTCAAAGCATATCTGGAAACCGGTGAAAAGGAAAAATCTAAACTGTACGCAGATTTGTATACAAAACTAAACGACAGTCTCAAAAGAACAGAACAAAAAAGCATCAATACTTCCGTTGATAAAATTATTTCTGACAAAGAGGTGGAGAATAGAAATACCCTCAATAAGGTGATGGTATTGGCATCCATTATTTGTGTCGTTTTGCTTGTTCTGGGCTGGATTTTCTGGAAGAATAAAAATAAGAGACTTCATCAGGAATATGAGAATGTCATTGCAAAAATAAGTCAGCTTAATGCTGCCGCTGAAACTGAAAAAGACAGTTCAGCCAAACCACAAAAAGAAGTTGATTTCGTTGAGAAAGAAAAGAAAATACAGATTTCTAACAGTACCGTTAATTCTATCCTGAGAAAACTGGAAGCATTCGAAAACGCTGAACTGTTCCTCAAAAATAATGTAAGCTTAAATTATTTGGCCAATTACATGGAGGTCAACCATCGCTATGCTTCCGAAACCCTGAAGAACGAAAAGGGAAAAACCTTTAGTAATTACATCAACAATCTCCGTATTGATTATATTACCAAACTCCTGTACAATGAACCCAAGTACCGTGCGTATAAGATCTCTTATCTTGCAGAAGTATGTGGATTTTCTTCGCGTGAAGTTTTTGCTTCCGCCTTCAAAAAGAGAAATAAAATTTCACCTTCTTATTTCATCGAGAACCTTTCTGTAAGTGGTCAAAAATAATCAAGGAGGAGTTTTGACTGGAGTGGCCATTTTGTGAATATCGTTCGTATCTCTTAGAAAAAGGCAATTAGTTGTATCGTTTCACCGAAAATGAAACTATATAATGCTTAAATTTACCTAATTCATAACACAAAGTGTTTTTTGCTTTGTGTTTTTCGCTGTATCATTGCATTTCAATAGTGAACCATTACAAGCGCTTGTTGATTATTTTAACAACCAACCAATGAAATGAATACGGAATACGATTCTAAAAACACACAAATGAATTTTAAGAAAATTGTCATTGGAAAATTGATCATGCAGCGAGTTACAGAATGCGGTACAGAAATGTTCCGCATCTGTAATTTCTTGGGCTATACAGAAGAAGAGGTTTTACAGATGTACACGAAAGAAAGTCTGCCAACAGACCTTCTGATGAAATGGAGCAAGCTATTGCGTTACGATTTTTTTCGGATCTATTCCCAGCATTTAATTTTATATGCGCCACCCATGGCCGAAGACGAGAAGGTGCATGCGAAAAGCTCATTACCAAGATTTCGTAAAAACATTTATACCAAGGAAATCATCAGTTTTATCTTAGATGAAGTTGAAAGTGGGAACAAAACAAAAATTCAGATCATGGAAGAGTATAAAATACCTAAAACAACACTCTATAAGTGGATTGCTAAATACAAACCCATGGTTACACCCTAATCATTATAAATCGCAGTATTTTAAAAATCATTTGGGTAAATAGTATGGTATTGGTAAATGAATGAAATAAAAAGGTAATAAGGTGGAATTCGTTAAGCATGAGAAAAGAACAATTCAAATATTTAATAGGAAAACACAAAGAGGCCATTATTAGTGAGTTTGGTCAAGATTTTAATTACTATCCTTCGGAACGCTGGGCCTATGAACTAGGAAAAAAGAATTGGCTGGGCAAAAGAAAAGTTTTAATTATTCTTTTTGAAGATAGTATCGTAAAATCAGTTAACATCAGAAACTGCTATGGAAACTTTAGCTTCGATCAACTATAATCGCATTTACAAAGATCTGCTGACCAAGAAATATCCGGAAAAACTAGACGAACTGAAAGATATTTTGAAACAAGATAGTTTATCTGAATTTGATGTACTCTTTATTGATAAAACCATCTCGCCAGATCACTACGGCAACAGCGGAAAACATCGATCGTACTGCAAAACCACCATCCTGAAAATACTCGATTATCAGAGTACTCATGCGTTGAACAACACGCAACTTGCCCAACATTTTGACGTAAGCAGAAACACCATAGCCAAATGGCGACGTTTATTCATTTGATCAGCACTTTCTTCATTCTTTTCTTTTCATATTTTTTCACTCTGCCAGACAATTCAGATGGCTAATATCCTTTTTTAAAATTGTAAGCTATTTCATGGTACTTTTTACGTTATCTCTTATGTAAGGGGACCAAGCAAAAAGTTGCATTAATTTTTTTAGCATCAGTAGATTGATAATGACGGTGATATTCCTTGATTTTATAAAGGCGTTCTTCACATAAAAAAATCAGCTCCTTTCGAAGCTGATTCCGTCAAATTAATGACAATGAAAAAAACTATTTCTTGATCAGTTTTACACCTTTAGCATCATTCTCTGTTTTTAGGATATATGTTCCGGCAGGGAGCTGAGCGACATTAATGGTTTGGTTAACCACTTTCGATACATTAACCAAAGCACCAGTCAAGGAGTAGATTTTCACTTCGTCCGTTTTTTGTGCAGTTTTGATGTAAACCACATCTTTTGCAGGATTGGGGTAGATCACCAGTTGACTAATAGCCGCATTGCTTACTGCCAAGTTGTCTGCGCAACTTACCTGTGTAGGGACATTTGAGTTAGTTGCGGTACCATCACCATTTCCTAACTGAAAAAGGTTATCTGTTCCCCATGCCCAAAGAGATCCGTCATTTTGAACCGCGCCAAAGTGAAATCCACCCACTCTTGATGCCAGCGTTTTCCAATTGGTAGAAGTACCTATCTGTTGAGGAGGAAGGTTATTGGTGTCTCCGGCTGTTCCGCCTGTAATGCCGCCATGGTTTGCGCCAAATGCATATAGGGTGTTGTCACTTTTCATAATTGCAGATGCATCCCAAGACGTAGCAATTTGAGTATAAGTTGAAGAAGCTTCAATCGGTTGTGGTGTACGGAAGTATTGAGCTCCTGCACCGGCAATTCCTAATCTGCCGTTGGAGCTTGCACCCCATCCGAATAGTTTTCCGGTTGTTTTTAAACCTAAAACGTGGTAAACCCCGCAAGAAACAGCTTTCCAGTTGGTATCGGTTCCAATTTGTACAAACACATCCGATTCGCCACCTGTTGCACCCGTTCCTGTTTGTCCTTCTACATTCGTTCCCGCAGACCAAAGTGTTCCGTTGGTTTTAATCCCGAAAGAATTGTAGAACCCTGCAGCTGGTGTTTTCCAGTCTGTTGCCTTAGATGACTCTTGTTGCCAGGTATTGTACCAAGCTACACTGGTTCCCATTCCCAGGCCACCCCAATCGTTGTAACCTGCGCCCCACATTGTTCCATCATTTTTCACAATCATCACGTGGTGATAACCTGCCGAGAAAGAACTCACATTTTGAGCAATTATCACAGGGCTGTACTGATCGGTATTGTTGCCAATGCCGAAGTTTCCGTTTTGGTTGTCGCCCCATCCATAAAGATCACCGTTGGCTTTTTTGGCCAAGGCGAAAAAACGACCAGCATCAATATCCGTCCAGTCAGACGCAGTACCAATTTGAACAGGATGCTTCACAAGATCACCACCAACGGTGCCATCTCCTTTAATTCCGTCGGTGTTTGCGCCCCACATCCAGATGGTGCCATCTTCCTTAAGAGCGATACTTGATTGTTCGGTCTGAACAAATTTTTTCCAGCCCGTTAATGAACATTGGGCATTCATCATCACACCCACACAAAGTGAAAAAGCAGTCATCATTGCTTTTCCAATAGATACATTTTTAAACATAATTTATAAAATTTTGATGCTGCAAAACTACGATCACCAATCACCAAGCTACCTATGCTCTATGATAGGTTTTACATAAAAGACCACATAAGGCCGCGATGTTTTAAATGATTCTCATTATGAGCTTGTTAGAGTATGCAGGGGAGAGGATTTCAGCATTTTATCGTTCTCAAAAGAAGGCATGTTTAAAATAGGTTGGAAGATGGAAATCGATTTTATATTGTACAATAGTAAACTCGGTTGAATAAACTCAGAGCGATGTGAGCGTTTTTTTTGATGAAAGAGGGGCATAAAATGCAGTGATTTGAAGCAGTCCTTGAAAAACCAATTTTTATCGCTTGTTTGATGCATGATTTGGTTTTAACAAATAATTCATAATTTTGCCGCTTGTAAAAAATCAATTATGAAGAAAATTTTTTTGGCAGGAATGCTGATGGTTGGATTTATTGCTACAGCACAGCAAGAGACTGCTGCAGTGAAAGATTCCACCAAACACTGGTCTATTGTGGGGCAGAACACTTTGATGCTCAATCAGGCCGCTTTCTCGAACTGGGTAGGTGGTGGTGCCAACAATGTAGGTTGGCTTGCAGGTATTAATTACAATATGACCTACGAAAAAGGAAATGACCTTTGGGAAAACATCGTCATCCTCGGATACGGACAAAACAACACATCTGGTGTGGGCAACCGCAAAACCCAGGATGTAATCAATTTGTCTACCAATTATGGTCGTAAGATCTCTAAAAGTTGGTATGTGTCTGCAGGTACCAGTTTCCTTTCTCAGTTTGCACCAGGATATGAAGATGGTAATAATCCGCAGGCAGCAAAGATTTCAAATTTTATGGCGCCGGGCTATTTGAATCTAGGTGCAGGTTTTACGTACAGACCTAACGATAACTTTACCATGACTCTTCGTCCTGCCAACGCACGATGGACTTTCGTTACCGATAAAGATTTGCAGTTTGCAGGTGTTTACGGATTGAAAAATAATGGTGATTCATCCGTGTTTCAGTTCGGTTTCTTGGGTACAGCCATCTATAAAATGAAACTGATGGAAAATATAACTTTGGTGAATACCGCATCTGTATTTAGCAATTATCTGGATCATCCTGAAAGACTAGTACTTTCCTATGGAGGTGTTCTGAACATGAAGATTAATAAGTATGTTTCATCAGTTATTACCCTTGATCTGTTGTACGACCACAATCAAATATGGAAAACACAGGTGAAACAAACCTTGGGAGTTGGTTTAGCTTACAACATCGACAATTCGGTGAAGCGATCCGAAAATAAAGACAATCAAAACTGGAAAAACCAGTAAGCTCGACAAGCTCTTCTTCGGAAGGGCTTTTTTTATGGAAAAATGTTTCAACGTAGCTCCGGTGAAAAATTTCAAAATACTGATATTTCTTTTGTCATCATTTTAAATTTATCAGAAAGATTCCTATTACCTTTGAGGAATGAATTTTAGGGCAAATACTATTGATACTTTTTCGGATTTATTGTTGGATGTGGCCGTGTTGCTGATTTCGAACGGAGCCAACTCCACCCGAACAGCACGAAATCTTACAAGAGTTAGCGATTTTTTTGGTTATCACATTGAGTATTTCTTTTCTCATTCTGCTGTTGTAATCACCATTTCTGATCCCGAATCTTCAGAAAGCCGAACACTCGTCCGAAGAATCCCACATTACGGCGTTAACTATTCCATTATTTCAGCGATCAGTATTCTGACTTGGGAAATCTCCGAGGGCGATTATGCAACCACTGATGATGTGGAAGAAAAGCTGCGTCAGATCAGTCAAGATCATTCCTATTCGGAATGGTTTAAATTTGTAATGATTGGTATAGCGACAGCTGCGCTGAGCAAGATTTTTGGGGGAACGCATTTGGAGTTTGTGATTGCCTTTTTGGCAGGTATGTTTGGAATAATCGTTCGAAAACTTTTTCTGGAGCGACATTTCAATGTAAATATTTGCTGGTTTATTGGTGCATTTGTTTCGACCTCCGTGGTGAACTGCTTTCGATTAATGGGGATGCAGGACTATCATGCGGCACTCACAGCATGTGTGCTATGGCTGATTCCGGGCGTACCACTCATTAATGGTTTTCTAGATATTTTTTCTGGACATGTGGTGTCAGGTTGGGCAAAAGTCTCCATGGGTCTACTGATGGTGTTTATGATTGCGGTTGGTTTTTATCTTTCAATTTTTGTTTTTGGTTATGGGTAGCTTACATTTTATTTTTTTGCTTTTCTGGGCAATGTTGGTTTCACTAGGTTTTGCCGCACTTTTCAATACGCCTCGAAGGGCGATGTGGGTGGTTGCCTTGTTAGGAGCGATAGGGTTTGGTATTAAAACGATATTGAATACGGATATTATTCCTGGTCAGGTCATGTTGGCATCGTTGGCCGGTGCATCTGCTGTGGGGATTTTGGGAATATATTTTGCGCATCGGGTTCACACACCTCCCATCGTATTTACCATTCCGGCTGTTATCAATATGATTCCCGGGAAATTTGGCTATGAGTTTATGATTGGTCTTTTACATACCGTTACTTTCGGAAAAGATAAGAGTGGTTCATTTGATTTTTTTATGGAAGTACTGAATAATGGCCTGAAAACCGGATTTATTTTAATGGCATTGGCCTTTGGTGTTATCTTTCCAATACTGATTTTCAATACAAGAACGGCAAAGCACCGCGATCTCAATGAAATTGTAAAGAAAAATCTACAACACATGGGAAGAGGTAGTAAAGGTAAAAAAAGGAAGTAAAAAAGTTAGGATGAAAGGTTACTTTCATGGCAAGTAATAAAAAAACCGGCAACGAATGCCGGTTTTATCGATTATGATTGTGTACTATTATTGTACGTTGTTAATCACTTGTTTTGCTTTTGAGGTCGGCAAATAAATTTGGAAACCTAATCCGAAAGCGATATTAGAAGTAGTACCTCTGTTACCAAATCCTGCATTTCCGGTATATTTTACTAAACCTTCAAGACCAATGTTTGGAGTAATGAAATAAGAGTAACCAGGACCAAATCCATAATCTAAACCGTTTGCAGAATCACCACCATCTGTGCCAGATTGTCCGCCAATTCCTAAGTTACCTTCTAGGAACCATCTTCCGTGTTTCAACAAATTATCTACACCTTGTTGTCCGGGTGCAAGGTAATAACGACCTAAAGCACCTGCGCCGTAGTTGTAAGTAGTTTCAGAACCTTTAGCGCCCATAAATCCTAAGTTAACATAACCACCGACTGCCACGTTGTCTTTAATAAAGTAAGCTCCTTTCGGCATAATTTGTACGTTGTAACCTGCTCCGGTATTCAAACCAAAATTAGCAGAAGCCATAGAGCCACCTACCATCCAGTTACCTTCTTGGATTTGAGCATTTGCCACTGAAAATAAACCAGCTCCTAATACAAACGCACCTAATAATAATTTTTTCATTGTATTAAATATTTAAAATTTTACCATAATTAATGTTAATTTTAAATTACAATTTTCATGCCAACAAAAGGATTTGTTTTTGTCTTGGCACGTTCTTGCCGTTTTGCATTATTTTCAAATGTTTAAAAAATAGGGTGTGTTTTGCTTTTATGATAATCATCTCACGAAGAAATTTTGATCTCACATTTCGACAAAAGGGCAGCAAGGAAATTCAAATCGTAGAAAACATTTTCCGCTCTTTTGTATTAAAACTTTACCTGCATGGTCATTTCTTTTCCATCGCGCAACACCGTAACGGGAAGCTCTTCGCCGGAACTGATTTTGGCTAAGCAGTCCATATATGAATAAACCTCTTTTATTGGGCAGGTTCCTATTTTGGTGAGAATGTCTCCTGCCTTAATGCCGGCAATGGCTGCAGGTCGGTTGTCGGTAACCCCGTCAATATGAAGCCCATCTTTAGAATCGGCGTAGCTAGGCATGATGCCCAGTGTCACTTTATATTTTGGTACCGCCTTGCTTTGCGACATTTTGGTTTTGGTAAACGCAAGATCATTTGTATCTGCGATGGCTGTCGCGAGATTGAAAACATAGCCGGTAATTGTTCTCATAGCGTCGAAATTGATTTTTTCGGTGTCATCAGTCGGCTTGTGATAATCGGTGTGTGTGCCAGTGAATAAAAAAAGAACAGGGATGTTTTTCAGATAGAATGATGTGTGATCACTTGGCCCAACACCCGAACTGTCGATGGCCAAGTTGAATCCCGCGGGTTTGTATCGCTTCACCATTTCGCCGAACGAAGGAGAAGTGCCAATACCTCCAATCGTTAAATCTTTATCTTTGTTGAGGCGGCCAATCATATCCAGGTTAATCATTGCCTTGATATTTTGATTTTTCGGAAGATGATCTGCCATGAATTTTGAACCCATTAACCCATCTTCTTCACCCGCAAACAGTGCGAAAATATAATTGACTTTTTCCGTGGCTTTGTTCTGCGAAAACATTCTGGCCAATTCTAATACTGCGGATACTCCCGAGGCATTATCGTCTGCACCGTTGTGGATTTGCCCGGCCGAGTTCATCAGGGTGGAATTGTGATGTTCATTTAATCCCAAATGATCGTAATGGGCGCCAATTACAATGGTTTTGGCGGCTTTATTGTCCAAAAATCCCACCACGTTCGATCCGTTGATTTTCACCGATGAGCTTTCTTCGTGCGGATTGATTTTCACCGAATACTCGAATGGTTGCTGAAAACTTTTACCATAGAGTGGTTTCAATTTCAAGGTCTTAAATTCTTTTTCGATGAAGTTTGCTGCTTTGTTTGCGCCTTCGCTACCGGTTAATCTTCCTTTCAGTTCATCCGATGCCAGATAAGTGACCGTTTTTTTTAAGTTTTTCTCGGAAACCATTTCCTGTGGATCAAGATCGACCCAATCTGCAATAAATACGTTGGTTTCATGAGGTTTGTCTCCCTGTCTGTTGCTGGAAAAAACCAATTTTTTACCATCTGGCGAAAACATGGGAAAAGCATTAAACTCGCTATCGTACGTGATTTGTCTTAAATTGGTTCCGTCGGTATCAATAGAATAAATCTGAAAATCGTAACCTCTGGTAGAGTGATGGTTCGACGAGAATAAGATTTTTTTATCGGAGGGATGAAAATACGGCGACCAGTTGGCTTTGCCAAGATGGGTCACTTGTTTCAAATCGCTACCATCAATGTTCATGGTATAAATCTCCATGTTGGTGGGCGCTACGAGATTTTGTGCTAAAAGTTCTTTGTATTCTTTAACATCCTGATCGCTGACAGGTCGCGAAGAACGGAAAACCAGCTTCTTGGAATCGTGGGAGAAGAAAGCACCGCCGTCGTATCCCAAACCAAAAGTAAGCTGCTTCAGGTGAGTGCCATCGATATTCATTCTCCATAATTCAAGATCTCCACTTCGCATTGAGGTGAAAACAATATATTTTCCATCGGGTGACACGACTGCTTCAGCATCGTAACCTGGCGAGTCGGTAAGTTTTTTGACGATTTTTCCGTTTAAGTCCGAAACATAAATATCAAACTCAGGATAAATGGGCCAAAGATATTTTCCATCACTTCTGGGCGCTGGTTTGGGAGGACACTCTTTGCTGGCTTCATGGGTTGAAGCGTACAATATATGTTTTCCGTCGGGCATAAAGAAAGAACAGGTGGTTCTGCCCATTCCTGTTGAAACAAGTTGAAGATCTTGCGTGGAAATGTTTTTTTTGGTTAAATCTAAAAGATAAATCTGGTCGCATTGGGCACCAATGGCGGGATTGGTTACTTGCATGGTGAGTTTTTTATTGTCGGGCGAAAAATACGCCTCTGCATTATCACCACCAAAAGTGAGTTTTTTAATATTGCGAAGATTGGTTTCCTGCGAGAAGGCCAATGCTGAAATGCTCAGAAAAGCAAGCTTTAAAACGGTTTGGTTTAAAAACATTGTGATTGTATTAAGCTGGTTTGAAATGTGAAGGGTAAAGATAGCAAATTAATCTCACCAGCACAAAATGGCGGGTAAGCTAATAGGCGTTAACCATCTCAGCAAGGGAGATATTGCATGTAAATGGGCAGATTAAAATGGGTATCCGAACGCGAAGTTAATAACCGGTTTCAGTGGCTGCCATTTTTCAATCACCCATTTTTCGCCTGGTTTTCTATTGGGATCATACACTTTGTAGGCGGCATCAATTCGGATGGTGATGTACGCGACATTAAGTCGTAATCCTAAACCGGTTCCCACACCCATTTGAGAAATAAACTTGCTGAAGGTAAACTGATCGCCAAAACCACTGTCTTTCAAACTCCAGATGTTTCCTGCATCAACAAATGCAGCTCCTTCAAACATACTGGTAAATGGCACGCGGTACTCAACGTTGGTGGTGAGTTTAACGTTGTCCATGATGTAAGAACGTATTTTGGAATCCAATTGCGAATCGGCAGGGCCTAGTCCTTCAAAAACCCTCCAAGCACGAATATCATTGGATCCACCATTAAAATATGAACGAACGTACGGCATTTGAGAAGAGTTGCCGTACGGAATACCAACCCCAATAAACTGCCGAAGAGCCAAAGTATGTTTGTTGTTGAAAAATGTGAAATATTTACGAACATCAAAGTCGAATTTTACAAACTGAGAGTAGGGAATTTCAAAGATTTTTCGTGAAGTACCCGAAACCACTCCTTCTTGGCTTCGCTTGGCATTGAATAGCGAAAAAATATTACCGGCAAGTTCTATTTTACCGCTAAAATAAAAAGGATTGGGTTTGTCTTTTTTTCCGATTTCGTTGTATATGAAATTATAAATCATGGACGAAATAAGTACATCCTGCGTTTGTCTGTCTTTATTAATAAGCGATTGCTGAAACGAATTGAAGGTTGAAAGATCTTCTGCAGAAAGTGTATTTGGGAATTGAGCATCACCTAAAACAACGGCAGAAGCGTCGTCAGAAGTAATTTTTCCTGAATTAAACTGGTTCCAAAGATCTGGCGAATACAATTGAAAAACCTGGTTTCTTACTTCTGCATCGCCAGGAAAAAAGTCGTAATAGCGATCCTTGTCTTGCGTAAAACTCAGCTGTGTATTGAACAGCGAAAGGCGATGAGAAACCAAATCGTTCACATTTGCAAAATAGTTGATTCCCGCATTAAAACCAATTCGTCCCAAACCAATATTGTCTTGCAGCGATGCACCCAAAAAGATAGAAGACGACGGAGAATAGCTTTTGGGAATGAGTCTCCAGCTTCTAAAGGGAAGCAGCAGTCGTGGAAAATTGAGCGTTGCCTGTGTTGAAAGCTCGTAGGCCAAAATTCTTGTGCTTGGATCTTTAGTATTGGTTACAGAACCGAATGTTCCTGAAACACTCGTTGTTAAGTTTTCTGCGCCGCCAAATACGTTTCTGGTGGTTAAGTCTACCGATGGCGAAATTCCTAAGTTGAGAATCTGGGAATAGTTCACATCTGTGGCGATATTTAGGTCGTATTTTGGAAGAGGAGCAAGATAATAAGTCACATCCAAAATACTGTCGTTGTCCTTTCTCAACACCGGATCATACTTAATAACGCTGAAGTTATTGGTTGCCGCAATATTTCGCTTGGTGAGATCAAGGTTTTTCTGCTGATACAGGTCACCTTTTTTCAAGATGAACGAACGCCAAAGCGCTGATGTTTTGTATTGATTGTCGAGTTTATAAAAATTGATGCCTCGCAGCGAATCTTTCGTTGTCTCCGGAGCGTCTGCCAATTTTTCTAGCAAGTAAACATTAATGTCTCCAATCGTGGTTTTTCGATACGGTGAGTTGGCGGAATCTTTACGTACTTCAATGGTGAGTGGCACCTGTTTTCGGCTTTGCAAAGTATCGGCGGTATAGTATATTTCCTCGTTAGAATTGTTGAACTCATAATAGCCATGCTCTTTCATCAAATCATTGATGCGCTTTACTTCTTTTTCCAGCACCGTCTGGTCCAAAATCTGATTTTTTTTCACCAGACTTTTTCTCAGATTTTCTTCATAAATACTTTTAATCCCTTGGTCTCGAATATCGTAGAAATACTCACTAATGTAAGTGGGGTCTTTGTGTGTAATAAGGTAATTTACCTTCGCTTTCTTGGCCGCGGAATCCAAATCCTGGGTAGATTGAACCTGGGCGTCCCAATATCCTTTGTACACAAAAAACTTACGGATGGAGTTGGCACTATTTTCAGTTTTGCTTTGGTCTAAAATAACCGGCGGCTGACCGATATTATGCATGAATCTTTCGTACATTAAACTTTTTCCAATCCATTCCGGATGTTTAAATTTGATGAACAGCGAATCCCGAAGTTTCTGGTTCCTCATGTCGGATGGATAAGTCATGTACTCATTAAGGATAGAATCGTATTTTGGGTTGGTTGTGTTATACATCCAAAGTCCTACTGGCAAAAAAAGGAGTTCTTTTCTGTTGGGCTTTTGGCTCACATAATTAGGAACTTCACCGTCCAGTATTTTACCGTCTGTATATTTAAAGTTGTTTTTTACTAACAGATATTCACCATCGGGAACCTTTCTGGTGCTGCTGCATGCATACAGGAAAAGTATAGTGATTGCAGAAGAGAAAAATATGTGATACTTTTGAAAATATTTTGAAAAATGCTTACCGCTCATACAATAAAAATATTACAGTCATTAGACCGAAAGAAGTTCAGACAAAAATACAATTTGTTTTTGGTTGAAGGTAATAAAACCATTCAAGAAATCCCCAAATCTGACTATGATGTTCAGGAGATTTACTCGGTCAATCCGTTTGATCTTTCTTTGGATGGCGTAGACATATCACAAATTACGCCAACTGAACTCAAAAAAATAAGTTTTCTGCAACATCCAAAAGACTCTGTCGCAGTGTGTCGCTTAAAACAACATTATCCAAGACAGGACGCAATGATTAGATTGGTTTTGGATGGTATTCAGGATCCCGGAAATTTGGGCACCATCATTCGCCTTGCAGATTGGTTTGGGATTGAGGAAATCGTTTGTAGTGAAGATACTGTCGACGTTTACAACCCCAAAGTAATTCAGGCATCAATGGGATCTTTTCTCAGGGTGAATGTCATCTACACTGATTTGATTGATTTCCTGAAAAATACAGATGTTCAAATCATCGGAACCGATATGGAGGGAAAAAATCTTTACCAGACAACTTTTCCTGAGGTATTTTATTTGGTGCTAGGTAATGAAGGCAACGGAATGCGTCTGGAAACTGAAAAATTGCTCAACCAAAAAATCAGCATTCCTCGCTTTGGAAAATCCAAGCAGACGGAAAGTTTAAATGTTTCAATGGCAGCAGGAATTGTGCTGGGGCAGATTTTTTCTGACAGATCGTAGAGAAAAAAAATCCATCCGATTATTTTTGAGTTTTGAACGCTGAATGCAATCCGGAAGATTCTCCTTTTTAGCTCTGCCTCACAAGCATTTTTACAATAAATAATCCTTCACATTGGTAAAACCCAATTTATTAATATCTTTGCCAAGTGAAAAAATACCTGGCCATTGTATTGCTTTCATTATACCTCTGTTCCACAACGGAGTTATACCAGTTTTTGAAAGTTCCTGTTCTTATTGAACATTTTATCGAGCATAAGGCAGACAATCCGGAAATGAGTTTTTACGGTTTTCTTAAACTTCACTATGATCATCATGTGAAAGATGCCGACTGGAAAACCGATCAGCAGTTACCATTTATTACCCATCACGATTTTCCTACGATGGTTTTCACCCTTCATGTGCCACTCACCATTGATTTAAAGGAGCCGCACTTGCCGGTTACTGTTCATAAAATTCCGGTTTATAACGACGAATTTTCCGATAGGGAAGTCGTTGCTTCAGTTTGGCAACCGCCAAAATTCTGTTAAACTATTATTCTTTTTTGATGATTCCTCATCATTATTCTTGTTTTGGTTTTCGCGTGAACCGTGTATGTTGCATTCATAACAATTGAATTGCATAAATTTCAAACGAATCCATTTCAAAACAAGACTTCAACTTTTTACGATTAACAGAATTAATTATGCTTACGAAAATTATCGAGTTTTCTGTAAAGAATAAACTCATTATAGCATTACTGGTTCTTGGTTTAATAGGCATTGGCTCTTATCAGGTATCCAAATTACCGATAGATGCCGTACCGGATATTACCAACAATCAGGTGCAGGTTATTACGATTGCTCCGTCATTTGGAGCAACCGATATAGAACGGCTGGTCACGTTTCCTATTGAGCAGGCCAACTCCAACATTGCCGGACTTAAAGAAATCCGCAGTTTTTCACGTTTCGGATTGTCGCTGGTGACCATTGTTTTTGATGATGGTATTGATGTGTACTGGGCGCGACAACAGGTGGCAGAGCGATTGCAGCAGGTTCAGAATGAAATTCCACAAGGAATCGGGACGCCTCAACTGGGGCCTATTTCCACCGGGCTTGGAGAAATCTACCAATATGTCGTGCGTCCCAAGAAAGGTTACGAACAGAAGTATGACATTACCGAACTCCGTAGCATCCAGGATTGGATTGTTCGCCGACAATTGCTGCAGGTGAAAGGAGTCGCGGAGGTCAGTAGTTTTGGTGGCAAATTAAAGCAGTACGAGATTTCGGTAAAACCCGATCAACTCAACGCTTATGGCATCACCATTAATGATGTTTTTGATGCTTTGAATGCCAATAATCAGAATACTGGTGGCGCTTATATCGAAAAAGGTCCTACCGTACTTTACATCCGAAGTGAAGGTTTGGTAGGCAATATCGAGGATATTGAGAATATTTCCATCACCACCAAAAATAATGCAGTGCCACTTTTTATACGTGATGTAGCCGAGGTGAAAATAGGTTATGCCACTCGCTATGGAGCCATGACTTACAATGATCAAGGCGAGGTTTCCGGTGCTGTGGTGATGATGCTGAAAGGCGCCAATAGCAGCCAGGTCATTAAAGAGGTTAAAGCAAAAGTGGATCAAATTCAAAAAACGTTACCCGAAGGCGTGGTGATCGAACCTTTCCTCGACCGTACCAAAATGGTAAACCATGCGATCAGCACCGTCGAAACGAATTTGCTGGAAGGAGCGCTCATTGTGGTTTTCGTCTTGGTTATTTTTCTGGGAAATGTGCGCGCGGGCTTGCTTGTTGCCTCCGTCATTCCTTTGGCCATGCTTTTTGCCATTTGTATGATGAATCTTTTTGGCGTCAGTGGAAATCTGATGAGTTTGGGCGCATTGGATTTTGGTTTAATAATCGATGGTGCCGTTATTATCGTAGAATCGGTGCTGCATCAGATTGTTCTTAATAAAAAATTCCGCAAACTTGCCAATATCCCGTCCGACACGATGGATCATCTGGTAAAAGAATCCGCTGGAAGAATGATGAACAGCGCTGTTTTCGGACAAATTATTATTTTAATCGTTTATATTCCGATCTTAACATTGCAAGGAATCGAAGGAAAAATGTTCCGCCCGATGGCCGAAACAGTGGCTTTTGCTTTGCTGGGCGCCTTCCTGCTTTCTCTAACTTACATCCCGATGATGAGCGCGGTGCTTCTTAAAAAAAGAAGTTTAAAACCCTCTTGGTCGGATCGGATGATGAAAAAAGTGGAGGCCATTTATTTAAAATCGCTGCTGAAAGTGCTTAGAATTCCAAAAACAATTTTTGCCGTCGTAAGCATCTTGTTTATTGCAGCGCTCATCTTGCTTAGCCGAATGGGAGGGGAGTTTATCCCGTCTCTGGAAGAAGGTGATTTTGCTGTAGATACCCGCGTTCTTCCGGGAAGTAATTTGACAACAACGATTGAAAGCACTCAAAAAGCGGCTCATATTTTAAAAACCCGTTTCCCCGAAGTTGAAAAAGTAGTGACAAAAATAGGAAGTGGCGAAGTGCCCACCGATCCTATGCCGATGGATGCGTCGGATATGATGGTGATTCTGAAAGACAAAAAAGAATGGACCTCTGCCAAAACCTTTCCGGAATTATCCGAAAAAATGACCAAAGCACTCGATGATGTTCCGGGAATTACCGTTGGTTTCCAATATCCGGTCGCCATGCGTTTTAATGAGTTGATGACCGGCGCACGCCAAGATGTCGTGATTAAAATTTTTGGAGACAATTTGGATTCTTTAGTTCAAAATGCGAATCAGCTCGGAAAAATTATTGAGACGGTGAAAGGAACTCAGAATTTATACATTGAACCGGTTTCCGGTCTTCCCCAAGTGGTGGTGAAGTATAATCGGCCTGTTATTGCACAATATCATCTTTCCGTTGCAGATGTCAATCGTGCAATCAATACCGCTTTTGCGGGGCAAAGTACAGGTTTGGTTTTTGAAGGCGAGAAAAGATTCGATATGGTGGTTCGTTTAGATGCCAATGACCGAAAGAATATTAACGATATCCGAAATTTGTTGGTGCCGACTCCTGAAGGCAATCAAATTCCGTTGAATCAGCTGGCAACAGTGGATGTAGTAAATGGTCCCAACCAAATTCAGCGGGAAAATGCACAGCGCAGGATTGTAGTTGGTTTCAATATTAAAGATCGTGATGTGCAGAGCATTGTGGAAGAAGTAAAAGCCAAAGTGGATCAAAAAATAAAGCTTCCGGCCGGATATTCTATTACATACGGCGGTTCGTTTGAGAATTTGAATAATGCCAAACAACGCTTGATGATTGCGGTTCCATTGGCATTGGTTCTTATTTTTGTTTTGTTGTTTATGGCGTTTAAATCCATTAAAGAAAGTTTGTTGATTTATACTGCGATTCCACTTTCGATTATAGGTGGCGTATTTCTATTGAGTTTGCGCGGAATGCCTTTCAGTATTAGTGCAGCTGTTGGTTTTATTGCTCTTTTTGGCGTTGCCGTTCTGAACGGAATCGTGTTGATTTCGGAGTTCAACCGATTGTACAAAAGCGGAATTCGAAACATCGTCAGGATTGTGATTGATGGTGGCGAAAGTCGTTTGCGTCCTGTGTTAATGACAGCCGCAGTCGCTTCACTCGGGTTTATTCCGATGGCGCTCAGTAATGGTGCCGGAGCAGAAGTACAGCGTCCTTTGGCAACGGTGGTTATTGGAGGGCTCATTTTGGCCACACTACTTACGCTTTTTGTACTTCCACTTTTATACGTTAACATCGAAAATGGATTTAAAATGAAAAAAAACAAAAATAAAAATATCGCATCTGTTGTACTGATCTTGCTGCTGATGTCGGGAGTTGGGATCAAAGCGCAAACTCCAATTTCTCTGGACGATGCCATCAATACCGCATTGCAAAACAATAGAAACCTCAAAAATGAAAAACTGCGTTCAGATTATGCCAAAGCGCTGATTAAAACTTCCAATGCCGATATTCCGCAAACTGCAGTTACCGCAGAATATGGTCAAATTAATAGTGCTTACAACGATATGAAATTTGGGATTTCGCAAAACATTGCCTTCCCAACTGTTTATCAGAAACAGAAAAATCTCTATACGGAAGAATGGAAAAAAAGTCAACTGAATGTTTCGTTAAAAGAATTTGAACTGAAAAAAGGCGTCAGCCAAAGTTATTTCCAGATGGTGTATTGGAAAGACAAGGAAAAACTGCTGAATGAAACGTTGCAACTGTACACCCAATTTTTAGACAAAGCCAATTTGCGTTTGAAAGCCGGAGAAAGCAATATTCTGGAAAAAACAACAGCTTCCAACCAAAAATCAGCGATTGAGATTCAGTTGAAACAGGTGCGACAGGAAATAAAAACCTTGCAGTTGCAGTTCAGTTGGTTGCTCAATTCCGAAACAGAATATCTTCCTTTGGAAAATTCCAAACCGGTTATTTTGCTCAGTGAAAATGCTTCGCATCCGTTGCTAAATGTATTGGAACAACAAAAAACCGTTGCCGGCAAACAAACCGAAGTGGAAAAATCCAAACTTCTCCCTACTTTGCAAATCGGTTATAATCTCAATTCATTTAAAGGTATTGGTCCTGATGAAAAATTGTATTCTGCTACACCACAGTTTCATTCGGTGATGGTAGGTGTGGGCATTCCAATATTTTCCGGCGGACAAAAGGCAAGAATTAACGCTTCTAAAGTGGCGGAAAGTATTGCGGAAAACGATTGGCACAATACGGAATTTGCGTTAGAAAAAAAACGGCAACAGCTGAAGCAAATGTACCAAACGAACCTCGAAATCGTCAACCGCTACGAAACTGCTGAACTGAAAAATGCGGACATTATTACCCAAACAGCACAGCAACAATTCATTAACGGAGAAATCAATTATCTGGAATTTGTAATGCTCGTCAATCAGGCAGTTTTGCTAAAAAGCAATTATGCCGATGCCTTGTTAAAACTGAACGAAAGCGTGGTTGAACTGAATTACATCACACTTCAATAGTTGATGAACAGACGATTTTAAACCGCAAACAAAATTTTTCAAATCAATATATAATTAGAAAAGAAAATGAAAATATTAAAATTATACGGTTCTTATTTTTTGGTTCTGATGGTGCTGCTTTCCGCAGTTCAATGCCAACAAAAACAAGAAACCACTGCCACCAAAACGGCCAATCCGAAAGACGAAAACACGGTTACTTTCACCGATGCACAGTTACGCAATGCCCCCATTGAAACCACAGAACTGTCGATGCAGCATATTTCCACCGTATTGAAACTCAACGGTAAAATTGATGTACCACCGCAAAATCTGGTTTCCGTAAGTACACCGCTGGGCGGCTATCTGAAAAGCACCCGCCTTTTGCCTGGGATGAAAGTTGCTAAAGGTCAGGTAATTGCCGTTATCGAAAATCCGCAGTTTGTACAGTTGCAGCAGGATTATCTGATGGCAAAATCCAAATACCACTTTGCCCAACTGGATTATAACCGACAAACTAAGCTCAACCAAAGCCAGGCAAGTAGTGATAAAGTGATGCAGCAGGCACAATCCGAAATGAACAGTCAGCAGATTCTGATGAATTCCATCGCCCAGCAACTGAAGTTGGTCAATATAAACCCGGCTAAAATATCTGCCGGAAATATTCAGCGGAGCGTACCAGTTTACAGCACCATCAACGGTTTTGTGAGCAAGGTGAACGTGAATATCGGCAAATATGTAACGCCTTCGGATGTGCTGTTTGAACTCATCAATCCATCGGATATTCACCTCAATCTAAAAGTGTATGAAAAGGATTTGGAAATGCTGAAAACAGGGCAACGGATTGTGGCGTACACCAATGTAGATCCTTCAAAAAAATATGCCGGCGAAATTTTGCTGACAAGTAAAGATGTAGACGGAAGCGGCATGGCTGAGGCGCGTTGTCATTTTGAAAAGTACGATCCGGCTCTTATTCCCGGGATGTATATGAATGCCGAAGTGAAAACAGAAAATTCTTTTGCTAATGCCATCCCCGAAGAAAGTGTGGTGGATTTTGAAGGGAAAAGTTATGTCTTTACAGAAACCGGGAAACAGACCTGGAAGATGGTGCCGGTCACTTTGGGAATTTCCGAAAATGGTTTTATTGAAATCCTCAACTTTGCTGATTTTAAAGGCAAGAAAATCGTAACCAAAAATGCTTATACTTTATTGATGAAGCTGAAGAACACAAGCGAAGATGAAGATTAATAGTCACATAAAATCTCATATAAATATTAAAAAAAATGAAAATTATAAAAACAATCATTCCCCTATTACTGATTTTGCTGATTGGCATCCAGTTCTTTGCGGTAACGCCCAATACTTCTGCAATAGTGCCTGAAAGTGCCATAGAAAACCATTACAGCATTCCCTCAAATGTGCAGCAAATCCTGAAAACCAGTTGTTACGACTGCCATTCCAATAACACGGTTTATCCATCTTACAACAAGTTGCAACCCATCAAATGGTGGCTGGCAGAACATATCGCGGATGGAAAAAAGCATCTGAATTTTGATGAATTTAATGCATACGCTACAGATCAGAAATTACGTAAGCTGACTGAGATTGAGGAAACCGTAAATGCAGGAGAAATGCCATTGAAAAGTTATACCCTTATACATAACAATGCAAAATTGTCGGATGAGCAGAAGCAGCAACTCCGGGATTGGGTTATTGCCACAAAAAAGGTAATCAATCGTAAAGCTATTAACCGATGAAGAGGGGTATTGTATTAATCCTGTTGAGTTTATCCCAATGGAGTGTGGCTTAAAGTGGGTTGCAGAACGTAGCCCAAAAGGCGGCATCAGATTCTGTATCGGTATATCACTTCAAATATAAAAAGCTGATTGTACCTTCTGTTTTTATCGGATACGGAATCCTGAGCCTGACGTCTGATGATCTGAAACAGCTGAACCGTTCCACCCAATATGAAATTGGGGAGCATCAGCCGGATAAAATAAAACTGGATAATTATACCCAATACGTACCTGCAATATTGGTTTATGGATTAAATGCTATTGGACTTAAAGGAAAACATAATTTGAAAGACCGAAGTATTATTTTAGGCACATCGTTGCTGATTTCAAGTGCTGTCGTATTACCTACCAAGCATTTGGTGAGAGAAGAACGACCAGATGGTTCTAATAATTTGTCGTTTCCTTCGGGACATACTACAACTGCTTTTACAACAGCACATTTTATGTTCCGTGAATATCAGGATGAAAATATTTGGTTAAGTTTGTCTGGTTATCCAATTGCTGTTTTTACGGGAGTTTATCGCATTTTGAATGATAAACATTGGGTGGGTGATGTGGTTGCAGGTGCCGGTATTGGAATTCTCTCCACAGAAGTTGCCTATTGGTTGTTCCCAAAAGTCAGTAAATTATTTTCAAAAGATCATAGCAAAAATAGTGCTCTTGTATATCCGTTTTATCAAAATAAAACAATGGGATTAGGTTTGTCTTTAAACTTTTAAAGTTATAAAAATGAAAAATATATTTAAATTCATTATCGTTCTCAGCATTGCCGTAGTGGCACTTGTGCTGGAATTTATTCTGAAAGAACCGTATTATGCTAAAATCTTAATTACCGCAACAGGCATTTTGATGTCCATTGTTCTTCTGAAAGGAATGATCGACGTGCTTCGTTCCGGGAATTTTGGAGTGGATATTTTGGCGATTTCTGCCATTGCTGCAACCTTAGCTGTTGGTAATTATTGGGCGGCACTCATTATCCTGATTATGATTACCGGCGGCGATTCGTTGGAAGATTATGCTCAGAAAAAAGCCCGGAAAGATTTAAAATCACTACTCGATAACACCCCTCGAATTGCCCATAAAAAAACAGGTGACGATTTGGAAGATGTTCCTGTGGATGACATTAAAATCGGCGACATCATCATCGTAAAACCCAAAGAAATTATTCCCGTGGACGGAATTTTACGGAGTGAAGAGGTGCTGCTGGATGAATCTTCGCTTACGGGTGAATCCAAACCAGTCAACAAAACAAAAGGAAACAGCCTATGGTCGGGTTCGGTGAATGGTTCGGGAGCCATTACTATTCAGGTTTCCAAACTCGCCAAAGACAGCCAGTACCAGCAACTCGTACAGTTGGTACATAATTCCGAAAAAGAGCCGGCACATTTTGTGCGAATGGCAGATCGGTACGCTTTGCCTTTTACCATCGTTGCCTTTTTGATTGCCGGAATTGCTTATTTGATTACCAAAGATCCTAATCGAATTGCCGAAGTTTTGGTGGTAGCTTCGCCCTGCCCATTAATTCTTGCGGCTCCCATTGCCTTGATTGCAGGGATGAGCCGTTCAAGCAGAAATGGCGTGGTGATAAAATCTGGAACCGTCATCGAAAAGCTGGACAGAATGAAAGCTATCGCCTTCGATAAAACCGGAACATTAACAAAAGGCGATCTTACTGTGGACGACATCATCCCGGAAAATTCTTATTCGCAGGATGAACTGGTTGATTTTGTAGCTAGCGTGGAACAGCAATCTTCCCACGTTTTGGCGGTTTCGGTGATGAAATATATCGGCGATAAACCGATTCCTCTGGCAACAGATTTAAAGGAAATTGAAGGAAATGGTATTGAAGGAAAAGTAAACGGCAAACTGGTGAAAGTGGGTAAACTGAATTTTGTAACGACCGAACCCATTTCAATTAAAACGGAAAAAACCTCGTTGTTTGTTTCGGTGAATGACAAATATGCAGGGGAAATCACCTTTACCGATGAAGTGCGTCCCGAAGCCCGGCAAACCATTGCCCAATTAATAAAAATGGGTATCCAAAAAATTATGATGATTTCCGGCGACAAGCAAAGTATTTCTGAAAACATTGCCAAAGAAATTGGCATTACGGAAGTGCACGGTGGCTGTTTGCCTCAAGACAAACTAAAAATCCTGAAAAGTATGCCCGGCGAATTTCGCCCGGTTGTAATGGTGGGTGATGGCGTGAACGATGCACCGTCGTTAACCGTTGCCGATGTAGGCATTGCAATGGGTGCTAAAGGATCGAGTGCCGCGAGCGATTCGGCAGACGTCGTGATTTTGAGAGACAATCTGCAAAAAGTGAGTGATACCATTCTCATTTCCAAAGAAACAATGAAGATTGCCCGTCAATCCGTTTTCATTGGCATTGCCGTTTGTACCGTGCTGATGCTGATTGCAGCCTTCGGTGTTTTACCGGCATTGATTGGTGCAGGATTGCAGGAAGTGGTGGATGTGATTTCCATTACCTCGGCATTAAGGGCTTTGAAGGACAGAACGTAACCACAACATTTGTTAATTGTCAGGAAAACCTTCAAAGGTCGCTGTTCAAGCAAAATAAAAACGTCCATAAAAACCGAAGGGCAAAACATCTATTATCTGGGTTACATCAGCGTCGATAATGACCTGTTGAGGTAGGATGACGGAAGGTAGGGAACTTCATGAGTACTGTCGTCCAGTGCATAAGATTCAGCCGTGATGTCTGCCGTATAATACTGTTGCTGATAGTCTTTCTGGGTGGTATAATCCGCAGAAAGGGTATATTTTAAATTTCGGGAAAATTTGCGGTTCAGATCCACAGAACCGTTGGTCACGAAACGGAATGAAGCCTCCTGCGAATATGTTTTCAGTGAATCTACTACAAAATCAGGACCCATATCGTACTTATCTTCGGAATGTCCGAAAGAGAAAGTGGAATTGGTACGCTAGGTTTTGTTTCGGCCAAAAGTTCGGGTATACTGTGTACTCAGTGTTTTCCGGGAGTATTTTCGGTATTTGTTGGTTTCGCTGTCATTGCTGGTGGTATGGTCCAAATCCACAAAAAGGGCTCCGTCATTAGGCATTCCAAATCCTTTTCCTATCCAGAACTGGGTAAGTGCCGGGTTAAAACGGGCTTTAAACTGTAATGGTTCTTTTCTCGCTTTTGTTTTTACGATAATGGCACCTGCATTCAGGTCGCCATATTCCACAGAGGGAATTCCACGGATGACCTCAACGGATTCAATATTATCTGCCGTTACACTTCGGAGATCGGTTCCGCCGCCACTTGAGGTGGAAAACGAAGCCTGCCCGCCAGCTGTTGCAGTACTGATTGCCTGAAGATTTGCATTATTGGAAACCACGGCTCCGTTAATAATGACAGCTGTACCGAGTGAACCGAGATTATCTGAGCCATATTGCCGGATGGCTGCCTGCGATGTCGAGGAGAAATTAGGGTTGTTTACGGGATTGCCCGGGACGAGCTGAAGAACTTCCTGCAGACTTGCAGCCTGAAGATGTTCAATAGCGGTTCTGTTGATGGTAGTAGCGGTGGAGCCGTTTTTGTTGCTCTTTTTTCCGAGTACTTCTACCCCTTCAATCTGAATGGTGTTTGGCGAAAGAAAAGTATCCAGCGAGTGCGAAAAATCGGTGATTTCCACTTCTCGGCTATGATAATTTTCATGTTCTAAATAAGAGTTACTTTAGAAACGGGCAGCTGGGCAAATTCAAAAACTCCGCTGTTATCCGAGAAAATCTCGCGGCCAAATTCTTTTAACGTGATTTTTACATTCGCTATCGGCTTTTTATTCGTTCGATCCAGTATTCTCCCTTTAAAGTCATCCTTGGTTCCTGCCTGATAGGTTGAGACCGGAAATGCTTTCAGCGAAATTGCGCTGCCAATAGTAAAAAAACATAGTAAAATAGTAAAACTTACTTTAATTCAGCGTGTTGTTTTTATTTATTCTAATTAATATTTAGCAAATATATTTTATAAAATCATTTCAACAAACCGTTTTCAGAGAAAAGCCACTGCCTGCCGTATGATAAATATCATATTTTGTATCAGTGAAAATTAAGATGCTTAGACGGGATATCCGGTCTGGATCATAAATAACAAAATAGGAAAGTGAAACAATGTGTTATTGAAACTGTGTTGCAAAAATAAAGAAATCATTGTTTGTATGCAACACTGTTTTATTATTGAGTGTGGTGAAAAAATGCTGTCGCTTGAAAAATCCTTCGCCATGCCCTATAATCGAAGATTAGATTATAGGGTTCTTGCAAAAGCGAATCTTGGTATCGGGCAGGATGAAAAGTCTCAGAAATACCTTGATCTTTTCTCAAAACTAAATGACAGCATTAATACAGAAGAAAAGGAAGGCGTGGAAGAACCGGTAAAGCAGATCGTGAAGAAAACCGAAAAAAGCTATACGGAAAAGGTGAAAACCACCACGATTACTGCGGTGGTTGTAATTATCGCTTTTCTGCTGGCGCCTTTCTTTTCTGGAATCAGAAGCAGAAAAAACTTTACCGGAAATATGAAGATATCATCCGCAGTCTGAAAGAAGAGCATGAAAGACTAACTTCTTTGCGGGTTGCTAAGCGCAGTTTAAAAATCGTTTCCGGAGGAAAAAAGCACTCAGAAAAGCATCGTCCATTCAGAAACAGGCAGGTCTCCTGACTTGTAACGGTTTTCATCGTCCTTCCCATCCGCAGGGGCGAACAGTGGACAAAACTGATGAAACCTTGATGTGTTACTTACAGTTGCGCGACAGTTCGTGATTTTCACACGATTCCCGATTAATCTGCGTTAAGCAAAACCTTTTCTGTTTGATGAAAGATGTAAAAGAACATTGACTACAAAGCAAAGATAGGAATTAAGTTTTGATGCGTGCTTTGAATTTTGAAGAAATGTTGTGTCGATCGTATTTTAACGCGGAATACTAAACGCTCAATATATGTAAAATATTTAGCACGTAGGTTAGCTGTCGCCGCTTGGCGTGATATCGTTTACGATTGGTAATGAAGAAGAATTTTGCCACGAAAGTCTCAATATTCGCATGAGCATTGAGTGCGGTTAATTTTTTAAGTTGACTTTTATAGTGCTGAAAAACACAGCTATGAATTTTTAGATCAACTGTTCTAAGCTGGAAGTGGTTTTCTTCTGTTGATAATCTTCCAGTTTTTTACGCAGAAATTTAAGGACAAAAGGGGCGACATAGATGAGGGCAATACCAATGATTTTCTTTTTCCAGCTCGAGTTGTAGAAGCTTTTTTTGGCATAATTCCCGACAAAAGTTACAGCGCCGAGTTTTATTGCATTTTCCACCACATTCATTCCGGCGTCACTTTTTGCGATATTATAGAGGGTGTTTTTGTTGAGGATATTTCCGGTCACGGTATCGGAAATTTGTTTCACAATAGCGTTGGTATTAAGGGCTACTTTTTTTTCACCATCGGGCTCCGTTTCTTCTTTCAGGAACTGATCAGTGAAACCGTTCGTCATGGCACTTAAACTTTCTTTGGCATTCTGGAAGGTGAGGAGGTTTTCCATCTCCGAAACATCTTGCTTCAGCAGAGCTTTCTTTCGGCGTAATTCTTCCAAGCTGTTGTATCTTGTTCCCATACTACTCGTTAAATGATTTGATGATCTTATTGGCCACACCGTTCACAATAGAACGACGGGCTAAAAGTACAATAATTAAAACCAACAAATAAAACCCCGACACAATAAGCAAACCATAGCCATAGTTACCTATATATTTTCCGATGAGCAAAGCGATGCCTATGTTCAGCAACAGTATAAAAAACAATCCGGCAACAATTGCAATCGCAAAAACGGTGAACATTCCTGCCGTAAGCGATGACTTTTCGGCAGCTTCCATTTTCAGCAAATCGATCCGTTTGGAGGCGTATTCCTTTACCAAGTCGAGCATAATATTTTTTTTAAAGTTACAAAAAAAGGAACTTCACTGCAAAGTCCCTTTTTATTTTGAGGAGAATAAAAACGGATAAATATTAAGATTTAAGTCCGTCCAATTCGTTTTCAACATCTTTTACTACTTCAGTCGTTTTAGCGATTGCCTGATCTTTGTACTTTTCGTAGCCATCTTTTACGGTAGAAGCCACTTTGTCGGCAGTTTCTTTTACTTGCGAAGTAATGTTGTTGTATTGATCTTTCACTTTTCCAGAAACATCATGAAACTGTGATTTAGCTTTTTCAGAAACTTTTTCGTACTGATCTGCTGCCTGATCTTTAAGATCATTTGCTTTGTTTTTGATTTTTTTTCTGGTTTCTTTACCTTCTTCGGGTGCATATAACATACCCAAAACTACACCTGCTGCTGCGCCGGCAAGTAATCCTGCCAATACTCCCGCTGTGTTGTTACCTTTTTTTGCCATTGTATTTGATTTTTTAATTGTTAGTAAGATTTTGCACAATTGCAAGATTCTTTCTATAAAGTTACAATTAATGTACCACGAAAAAAAATCTCAGTCTTAAAATTATGTTAAAAATCTTTTAAATAAGAAACAATCAGTTCGATAGTCTGGTTTTTATCGAGTGTGGTATTATCGATTAAAATGGCATCATCTGCTTTCTTTAATGGGGCAACATCGCGCTCACTATCAATTTTATCTCGCGTCAGGAGGTTGTTTCGAACGGTGTCAATATCGGTTTCAATACCTAACCCTTTCAATTCCAAAAATCTTCGTTTCGCACGCTCATCGGTACTAGCGGTCAGGAAAAATTTAAAATCCGCGTGGGGCAAAACTACAGTGCCAATATCTCTGCCGTCCATAATAACACCGCCTTTATCGGCAATGGAGCGTTGGGTTTCCATCAAGAAATCTCGAACTTCCTTTTTGGCTGCCACCAAACTTACATTCTGCGAAACTTCGTTTGTTCTAATGGCTTTTGAAACATCTTCACCATTCAGGTAAAGAACTAAATCATCATGCTCTTTCCGAAATTCAAGCTTTATTTTACCGAGGTTTTTCACCAGTTGTTCCAGATCCGGCTCACCGTTGTGATTGCTGTAATGTGTATTGGCAAAATAAGTGACGCCACGATAAAGTGCACCGGTATCCATGTGTACTAAACCCAATTTTTTTGCAATTACCTTAGAAATAGAGCTTTTGCCAGTGGAGGAGTAGCCGTCAATAGCGATTACAGGTTTTCTCATGCAACAAATTTCCTGAATTTTTTTGGAATTCCCTAATTATTTTAGTTTTAGCCAACGGTTCTTCGAATGTGGATTTATCTGCGGTTGCCACCAATTTCAATCAGATCCAGCGTGATGCCAAACATGTTGACGTTGGAAGAATTGTGATATCTTACGTGTGCATAATCGAACTTAAAATAAGAAATTTTTAATCCAAAACCGGCCGATAGGCCCGCAAAACTTCTCTGATCGAGTACGGCGAGTTCATTCCCACGCTTTACATTATAGCCCAGCCGAACATTGAAGGCCTGCTGTGGAAAAATCTCTATTCCGCCAGATAAATGATCCAGCACTTTTCTGGACCAGTGAATTTCCTGACCATTGTTATTGAAATCCTGAGAAATATTCAGTTTTTGCAAATCATGTGCGGTAATGGTAAATGCCAGTGGAAATTCATCCAGAACTTTCGTATATCCCAAATCAACCCTAAAGGCGACTCTTTCTCTCTCTCCATTGAAGGGGCGAAATTGGTAACCAAAATTTCTGAAAACCAACGCTATCGTTTCGTTACTTTGGTTGTTGTGATAAGTAACACCTGCACTTCCCACAACTGCCATTGAGGTGTAAGTATCAATTTTGGAGGTGACAAAACTTGCATTGGCTCCGATGGTCCAATCTTCTTCAAACTGATAGGCGTAACTTAGCCCCAAGGAAGCATCCATTGCACCAAACTCACCGTTAATGGTTGCGCTTTCATCTGTTCTTGGCATTTTGCCATAATCCATGTATTTAGCATTGAATCCGATCAGGTGACCTTCGCTCAAATCTCTTACATAGCTCAATGTTCCGTATTGCGAACCGGCTAGGTAGGATGCGTAATTGACACTGATCATGCGATCTTGGTCCAGATTCATCAGCGCAGGATTAGCGGCTGAAAAGCTGACGTCATTATCACGCACCGAAATTGCATCGCCACCCAAAGCCGCTTGTCGTGCCGAAACGGGTATGTTGAGAAAAGGGTAAACAGTCTCGCCCACTTGCGAGAATAAAAAAACCGAACAAAAGAGAGCCGATGTGGCCAATATTTTTTTCAAAACAAATGTAATGCTGCAAAAATAAATTATTCTTGAAATCTTAAAAAATATTTCTGTCGAAATATAATTCTATTAACGGAATTATTTGCGTTTCCTTATATTTGCAAAGCTAAAAAAAGTAATCTAAGCAAAAATGAAGTACAAAAGAATTCTCCTGAAACTAAGTGGCGAAGCATTAATGGGAAACCGACAGTATGGTATTGATAACGACCGGCTGAAAGAGTATGCTGCAGAGATTAAAAAAGTAGTGGATAAAGGTTGTGAAGTCGCCATCGTCATCGGAGGAGGAAATATTTTCCGCGGTTTGGCTGGTGCTGCTAAAGGGATGGACAGGGTGCAAGGTGATTACATGGGCATGCTAGCTACTGTAATTAATGGAATGGCTTTACAGGGAGCTTTAGAAGATGCAGGAATTTTTACCCGATTGCAATCTGCTATTGAAATGGATAAAGTGGCCGAACCTTTTATCAAAAGAAAAGCAGTGCGACATTTAGAAAAGGGTAGAGTGGTGATCTTTGGTGCAGGAACAGGAAATCCTTATTTTACGACTGATACAGCGGCAACTTTAAGAGCTATCGAGATTGATGCCGATGTTATTTTAAAAGGAACCCGGGTAGATGGCATCTACGATATGGATCCTGAAAAATTTGAAAATGCCGTTAAGTTTAATTCTTTAACCTTTGAGGAAGTTTTTGAAAAAGGACTGAAAGTAATGGATATGACTGCCTTTACGCTAAGCCACGAAAATAACTTGCCCATTATCGTGTTTGATATGAATAAAGAAGGCAATTTACTGAAAATTGTGGAGGGAGAAGGTGTTGGAACTTTGGTGAATTTGTAACGGTCAACAGCTTAAAAAAAAATCTTTTATGGAAGAAATAAATTTAACAATCGACGTGGTGAAGCAGGAAATGGATGCTGCATTGAAACACCTTGATCATGCTTTTCAGAAAATACGCGCCGGCCGTGCTTCCACTGCAATGGTGCAGGATGTCATGGTTGAATACTACGGTGCTCCAACGCCGCTTGCGCAAGTGGCCAATGTGATGATTCCTGATGCGATGACCATCTCTATTCAGCCATGGGACAGAACCGTGATTGGAGCCATTGAGAAAGCAATTATCAATTCGAACCTGGGTTTTGCCCCTTCAAATAATGGCGAAAATATTATATTGAATGTGCCACCATTAACAGAAGAAAGAAGGCGCGATCTGGCAAAAACAGCCAAATCTGAGAGTGAATCAAGTAAAATCACCATCAGAAATGCCAGACAGGAAGGAATGAAGGATTTGAAAAAGATTGAAAATGTTTCGGAAGATTTAATTAAGGACGCTGAAGCTAAAATACAGGTGCTTACCGATAAATACGTAAAACTTTGTGAGGACCAACTTAAAGTGAAAGAAGCGGAAATTATGAAGGTGTAAGTTGGTTTAGAAATTGATAACCTCGCAGATAAATCACGGCATTCTAAAATCAAAGTGATGAATAAATAAAAGTCCTCTTGTCAGGACTTTTTTCTATTTTATAAATTGAGTTTTTTCTGCAAAACTTGGGATGCTGCCCAGTTTTATTTTGGAATAACCATTCGATTTGATTTTTGAAGAGTTGATCATGGCTTGTGCCAAAACATCAGTGGGCAATGGCTTCATGCTTTCGAACAGTCCGAACTTATTGACGAATTTAATAATTTTACCACCCAGCACTTCACCGCTTCGGTCGCTGCTTTTACGTTCTAGCATACCCGGTTGAAAAATAGTGATTTTGTTGAAATGAAGACCTTTCACTTGCTCTTCCAGTTTACCTTTCATCCGCGAGTAGAAAATTTTGGACTGCGAATTGGCCCCGTATGAAGAAACCAGAACATAATCGCCCACATTATTATCTTTGGCTATTTTGGCAAATTCATATTGATAATCAAAATCTACCTTCCATTGCTTTTCTTTGCTTCCGGCAGCTTTTAGTGTTGTGCCTAAACATGAAAAGGCCACATCACCTTTCACCAAATTTTTCCATTCTTCGGGTTGGTCGAAATTGACGATGTGAGCAGTAAGTTTGGGGTTTTCCACGCCCAAAGGTTTTCGTACAAAAACGTCAACCTGATCAAAATCCTGATCGGCAAGAAGTTTTTTTACCAGATCTTTTCCTGTGGCACCTGTTGCGCCAATAACCAAAGCTTTCATAATGATCAAATAATGGTTAAAATTACTAATTTTGTTTTAAACAATTTTTGATTTTTAAAATGGACATTACTGAAATGCTTGGCTATTGCAATACCAAAAAGGGAGTGGAAGAAACCTTTCCTTTCGATAATGAAACGCTCGTCTTAAAAGTGGGTGGTAAAATGTTTTGCCTTATTCCGCTGGAAAAACAGCCGCTTACCATTTCCGTAAAAACCGATCCGGAGTGGAGTGCCGAGCTTCGGGAGCAGTATCCGCAGATTACCGGCGCTTATCACATGAACAAAACCCATTGGAATACCGTTGTATGTGATGGGCTAAAGCCAGCGCTTATTCTGCAGTTGCTGGACGCTTCTTATGAATTGATTTTCAATTCGCTTACCCGTAAAACAAAAGAGGAGGTTTTGAATTCCTGAAACAAAAAATCTTACAAAAAGCTTTTAGAAAGAATAATTGGCAGTAAGGTGCCGATCTTCATCCAGCCGTTCAATCAGTTTTTGCAACGATTCGAATTTGATTTCATCATGAAGAAACTCTCGAAAATTTACCGAAATCTCTTCACCATAGATCTCTTCATTGAAATCGAGAATATACACTTCGGTGGTCAGCGAGTGTCCGTTGACGGTAGGGTTGGTACCAATGCTCAGCATTCCCTTATAATGTTGATTTTTAACAAAAACATCTACGATGTAAGCGCCTTTTTTAGGCAAAAGTTTTAAGGAATCTACCGCGATATTGGCGGTGGGATATCCGATGGTTCTGCCAATTTTTTTACCATGAACCACCGTTCCGGAAACTGAATATAAATACCCCAACATTGAAGCGGCATCCTTCACATTTCCTGCCAACAATGCCTTTCGAATCTGCGTGGAGCTAATTGGTTTATCCTGAAAAAAAACGGGTTGCACCTGTTCTACTTCAAAACCAAGTTCTGGTGCCAATTGCTGTAAAAGGTCAAAATCACCGCTTTTGTTTTTTCCAAAAGTATGGTCATGCCCGACGATTAAATATTTTACATTGAGTTTTTGCACAAGAATTTCCCTTACAAATGCTTCGCCGGAAAGGTTTCGAAACGGTTCGTCAAACTCTTTTAAGAATAGATGCTGAACCCCGTTTTTCTGAAGAAGATACGTTTTTTCGCTAATGGTGTTGAGCAAATGAAGTTCATCATTAGGGTTAAAAACCTTGCGCGGATGCGGCCAGAAGGTAAAAACAGCAGACTCTAATTTTTTTTCGAGCGCCATATTATTTAGCTTTCCGATGATGCTTTGATGACCTTGATGAACACCATCGAACATCCCGATGGACAATGCTAGAGGCGTTGCTGAAAAATAATCTGATAGGTTATTGGTGATGAGCAATTTGATTTGTTTTGGATATGCAAAAGTATCTTTTTTAAGTCAAAAGATCAAAATTGGCTTGATGCAAAAAAAATCGTCCCGTCGTTGATAAATCTTAAGAAACGTTTGACTTCGTTTTACTTTACTGTTGCAGCGATGAATCACGGCAAAAATACCATAATACAACACTAAAAAATTGGGTTGAAAAGGGTTTGTTTTGCATGATTTGCAGTATGTTGAAATATGAAAAAAATCTTCTCTCCAGTCGGTTGCAGATTTGCTAAATATCATTATATTTGCACACACGAAAAAATTTAGCAATGGCAAACCAAATTAAAGGAAAAATTTCTCAAATTATCGGTCCGGTTATTGACGTGGTTTTTGCAGATGTGGAAGCACTTCCAAAGATCTACGACGCACTGGAAATTACCCGACAAGACGGTACCAAAGTTGTTCTTGAAGTAGAGCAGCATATCGGTGAAGACTCGGTAAGATGTATCGCAATGGATGCAACCGACGGGCTGCAGAGAGGGCAGGAAGTAGTGGGTTCAGGAAACCAAATTACCATGCCGGTTGGCGATGGTATCTACGGACGCTTGTTTAATGTGGTAGGTGACGCTATTGACGGAATTAAGCCCATTTCTAAAGAAGGTGGCTTGCCAATTCACAGAGAAGCTCCTAAATTTGACCAGCTTTCCACTTCGGCAGAGGTTCTTTTTACAGGAATTAAAGTAATTGACCTCATTGAGCCCTATGCAAAAGGAGGTAAAATTGGTTTGTTCGGTGGAGCAGGTGTAGGTAAAACAGTATTGATTCAGGAACTGATCAACAATATTGCGAAAGGTCACGGTGGTCTTTCCGTTTTTGCAGGTGTTGGTGAAAGAACCAGAGAAGGAAATGATCTTTTAAGAGAAATGCTGGAATCCGGCATTATTAAATATGGAGAAGATTTTATGCATTCCATGGAAAATGGAGGTTGGGATCTTTCCAAAGTGAATCTTGAAGAAATGAAAGACTCAAAATGTACTTTCGTTTTCGGACAGATGAACGAACCACCGGGAGCAAGAGCAAGAGTTGCACTTTCCGGATTAACAGTGGCAGAATATTTCCGTGACGGGGACGGACAAGGACAAGGAAGAGACGTACTTTTCTTTGTGGATAACATCTTCCGTTTTACACAGGCAGGTTCCGAAGTGTCTGCGCTTTTAGGTCGTATGCCTTCTGCAGTGGGTTACCAACCTACATTGGCATCAGAAATGGGTGCAATGCAAGAGAGAATTACTTCCACCAAAAATGGTTCAATTACTTCCGTGCAAGCGATCTACGTTCCTGCGGATGACTTAACCGACCCTGCGCCGGCAACAACATTTGCCCACTTGGATGCCACTACGGTATTGGATAGAAAAATTGCTTCATTAGGTATTTATCCAGCGGTAGATCCATTGGCTTCTACCTCAAGAATCCTTACGCCCGAAATCTTAGGTAATGAGCATTATGATTGTGCACAGCGTGTAAAAGAAATCCTTCAAAAATACAAAGCATTGCAAGATATTATCGCAATCCTTGGTATGGAAGAACTTTCCGAAGAAGATAAATTGTCGGTATATCGTGCAAGAAAAGTGCAACGTTTTCTTTCGCAGCCATTCCACGTGGCAGAACAGTTTACTGGTTTGAAAGGAGCTTTGGTAGATATTAAAGACACCATCAAAGGATTTAACATGATTATCGACGGTGAGTTGGATCACCTTCCGGAATCTGCGTTCAACCTTAAAGGAACCATTGAGGAAGCCATCGAACACGGACAAAAAATGTTGGCAGAAAACGCATAAAATTATTAACAATTTGAAATTTGAGTTTTGAAATTCTAATCAAATAGTTTCAAATCTCGAATCTCGAATCTCAAATTTGTTTAGATGAACATAAAAATATTAACTCCTGAGTTTGTCGTTTTTGAAGGCGAAGTGAATTCTGTTTTGCTTCCGGGAAAAAATGGTGATTTTCAGATCATGAAAGATCACGCGGCAATAGTGGCTTCATTAATCGGAGGTAAAGTAAAAGTATATACCAATGAGATTGCTGAAAATTTTGCCCACTATTTCACCAAGGAAAACGAGAAAGAAAGCGTGTTTTCTTTCCCTGTAAAAAGCGGAGTGATTGAATTTAGTCATAACAAAGGAATTATTCTTGCAGAGTAATTTTTAGTAAAATAGCAAATTCCCGTTCTGAAATAACAGAACGGGATTTTTTTTGGTTTAATGGGTCGTTGATTCATTGTATTAAAGATCCATATCACCTGCAGCTTCGGGTTGATAAACAATTTCATCAATAATAATCTTGGTGCTTCCGGATGGCACAATCCAGTCGATCTCGTCGTTGACGCCATAACCGATTAACGCTGCCGCAACCGGAGAGAAAATAGACACTTTTCCGTTCTTGAAATCAGCATGGTGCGGATATACAATTTGAAATTGCATTTGCTTTTGATTGTTTTGAAAGTGAAATTTAACAATCGAATTCATAGTCACCACATCGGATGGGATTTCTTCAGATTTCACCACTTTAGCCGATTGCAACTCTGTCAACAGCTTTTCTGCTTCCGGTTTGGTGATGGAGTTGTTTTGCTTTGCATCACTAATAGACTTGTGAATGCGGGTAAAATCGTTTTTTGTAATAAGGATTTGTTTCATTGTATTTGTTTCTAAATCATAAAAAAACCGCCTGAATTTCAGACGGTTTATACAGTACATAAATGCTGAAATATGCTAAATCGGTTTAAAGGATAGGTTTTCTTCCTCCAATAGCTTCTGCTCCTGATCTTTGTAATATCCTGAAACCAACTTTTCGTGGATGGCTTCAAATGCGGCAAGTGTTTCGTTAATCTCAGCATCGGTATGGGACGCCGTAGGGATTAAGCGCAATAAAATCATTCCTTTAGGAATTACAGGATATACCACAACAGAAGTGAAAATGCCATATTTCTCACGAAGGTCTTTCACCAAAAGAGTAGCTTCTACTGGTGTTCCTTGCATCATCACTGGGGTTACGCATGTATTGGTATTGCCAAGGTTGAAACCTCTCTCTCTAAGCCCATTTTGGAGCTTATTAACGTTTTCCCACAGTTTTGCTTTGATCTCAGGTCTTGAGCGAAGTAAATCTAATCTCTTTAAGCCACCAATAACCATGGGCATGGTAAGAGATTTAGCGAAAATTTGAGACCTTAAGTTGTATTTCAAAATTCGGATGATGTCTTTATCTCCTGCAATGAATGCACCAAAACCCGCCATCGATTTGGCAAAGGTGGAGAAATAAACATCGATCTGATCTTGACATTCTTGTTCTTCACCCGTTCCAGCACCGGTTTTTCCCAGTGTTCCAAAACCATGTGCATCATCAACCAACAAACGGAAGTTGAATTTGGATTTTAATGCACAAATTTCTTTCAGTTTCCCTTGCATACCACGCATTCCGAAAACCCCTTCAGTCACAACTAAAATTCCTCCTCCATTTTCTTCGGCAACTTTGGTGGCTCTTTCTAAATTTTTCTCTAAACTGTCGATATTGTTGTGTTTGTAGGTAAAGCTTTTGCCCATGTGCAGGCGAACACCATCTACAATACAAGCATGTGAATCGGCGTCATATACAATGACGTCGTGGCGGCTCACCAATGCATCAATAGTCGAAAGCATGCCCTGATATCCGAAGTTGAGCAAGTAAGCTGCTTCTTTGTTTACAAATGCAGCTAATTCCCTTTCCAATTGCTGATGTTGCTCGGTTTCGCCAGACATTGCTCGTGCTCCCATAGGATAAAACATGCCATACTCTGCCGCTGCTTTGGCATCAGCTTCCAGAACCTCTGGATGATTGCAGAGCCCCAAATAGTCATTGGCACTCCAAAATATCACTTCCTTTCCTTGGAATTTCATTCGTGGACCAATTTTTCCTTCAAGTTTAGGAAACACAAAGTATCCTTCTCCATAATCTGCAAACTGTCCCAGCGGACCCGGGTTTTCCTTTAACCGGTCAAAAATATCTGTCATTATTTTAAGGGTTTATTGATAGAATAAAAGTAACAAACAAAGTTAACGATTATTCCTTTAAAAAAACCTTTTGTAGCATGACAAAAGGTTCTTTTAAATTGTTTATTGAATGTTTTTTACTTTATTAATTCAGTTTTGAACACTTCATCGTAGTTGTGTACACAGTTATTTACAAATCCTTGTTCAGCCATCCATTTATCGCTGTAAACCTTAGTGATGTATCGCGAACCGTGATCTGGGAAAATAACCACCACCACATCTTCTTTCTTAAAAGGATGAGCGTTTGCGTACTGAATGAGTCCCTGCACAGCTGCGCCACTGGTATAACCGCTCATAATGGCTTCTTTCAATGCTATTTCACGTGTTCGGTAAGCCGATAATTCATCATTTACCCGAACAAATTCATCCACTTTGTCAAAAAGGAGCGCACCAGGAATCAAGTTTTTTCCCATTCCTTCTATTTGATAAGGATGGATGTCGTCTTTGTTGATGTGACCTGTATCGTGGAATGTTTTCAGGATCGATCCGTCAGCATCTACGCCAATCACCTGAATATTGGGATTTTTCTCTTTCAGGAATTTCCCAGAGCCCGACAGTGTGCCTCCTGTCCCAGTACATGCAATAAGGTGAGTCACTTTTCCACCAGTTTGTTCCCAAATTTCGGGGCCAGTGGTTTGATAATGTGCATCAATATTCAGTTCATTAAAATATTGATTGATATAAATAGAGTTGGGTGTTTCAGCTGCAATCCTTTTTGCTACTTCGTAATACGAACGGGGATCATCTGCGGGCACATTGGCAGGACAAATATAAACTGTTGCTCCCAAAGACTTTAGATACGCTATCTTTTCTGCTTTTGTCTTGTCACTTACGGCAAGGATACAGTGGTAACCTTTAATGATACAAACCATCGCAATAGAAAAACCGGTATTCCCGGAAGTGGTTTCCACAACGGTGGAACCAGGTTTCAGTAATCCTTGCTTTTCAGCAGCTTCGATGATGTGTACCGCTATTCTGTCTTTGGTAGAATGTCCCGGGTTGTAAGATTCGAGTTTCGCATATACGGTTGCAGGAATATCCTTCACCACGTTGTTTAGTTTAATCATCGGAGTATTGCCGATTAAACCAAGAATGTTATCGTAGACATTAGTCATTTTTCGTCATTTTTTCACTATGAAACCGAATGCAAAATTACGAAAAATTAATTACGTAACAATGTTTGCAAGCAGTTATTCAGCAGGATGCCCTATTTGTAAAAGAGTGAATATAATTCGCACAGCTGAGCGCAAAAATCACGCCAAATTTAAATTTTGTTAAAAACTACGCAGAACAGATCAAAAACCTTATTTTCGCAGGATTGAAATTTGCTTATGAAAAATTGGAGTTTTAAGCAGTGGAATACTGTTCTTGGTTGGATTATCTTCGTAATTGCCTTTTTTACCTATTTATCCACCATTGAACCCAATTTCAGTTTTTGGGATTGCGGCGAATATATTTCTTCAGCAGTAAAGTTAGAGGTAACGCATGCTCCAGGAGCCGCTCTTTTTCAATTGGTGGGCGCAGTTGCAGCTATTTTTGCATTGGGCAATGGTGAAAATTATTCCGTGGTGATCAATGCCATGTCGGCCATGTTCAGTGCATTCACCATTCTGTTCCTTTTCTGGACTATTACACACTTGGTTCGCCGCTTATTTAATAAAGATTTTAACGAAATTGCCCTACGTCAGGAAATTTCTATTTTATTTGCTGGTGCAGTGGGGGCCCTTTGTTTCACATTCTCCGATACGTTTTGGTTTTCGGCAGTGGAAGGCGAGGTTTATTCCATGGCATCCATGTTCATCGCTCTTTTGGTTTGGCTCATCACCAAATGGGAAAACGAATACCACGATGTGGATAACGAAAGATGGCTCATCTTAATATTTTTTGTAACCGGCTTATCTGTTGGGGTTCACATGATGTGTATGCTTGCGATACCAGCAGTTTGCTTAATGTATTATGCAAGAAATTATGATTTCTCGTGGAAGAGTTTTATGTGGGCTAACCTTATTACGCTTGTGATTTTGGGTGTTGTTTTTAAAGGTATTTTCCCGCTCATTATGACGCTTTTTGGCAAGATGGAGATTTTTGCAGTTAATGGGTTGGGTATGCCATTTCACTCCGGAACGGTCATTGGCTTTATTGTTTTGATTGCATTATGTTATTATGCCATTAAATATGCCAGAAGAAGTGGCAAAAGTATATATCAAACCGTGGTATTATCGGTTATCTATATGGTGATCGGTTTTTCTTGTTGGATGGTGATTCCTATTCGGGCAACGGCTAATCCACCGATGAACCTGAATAATCCAGACAACGCGATCGGTATGCTCGATTACTACAACCGGGAACAGTACGGAGACTGGCCAACCTCTTATGGGCAAAATTACACCGCTTATCTTGATGCAAATGGCATTCAGAAAAACGAAGACGGAAGTTTTAAAAGCCAGAAAACAGGAGATGTTTACGAGAAAGATGAAAAAACAGGAACCTACCGGATTGTAGGAGAGCGTTTTAATTATGTATTCAGCAAAGATCAGGTTAGCTTCCTTCCAAGAATGTTCAATGAGGATAAAAGTGTGATGGAGAATTATGTTTCCATGTATGGTGCACCCGATTTTTCCTTTAATTATGATAACGAAGATGTCGCCGATAATCCGGAAGCCAAGAAAATTTTTGAAGATTTAAGAAGGAAATATGAAGACGGTTCCATTAAGGCATCCGATTATCTTAAAGTAAAACCTTACAATTTAATCCACGTTCAGCGACCTTCTTTGGCGCAGAATTTAGATTATTTCTTTACGTTCCAGAATGGATACTATTTTGTAAGATACCTCATGTGGAATTTTGTTGGTCGGCAGAATGACCTCGAAGGAAACATGGAAAACAACCGCGGAAACTGGATATCAGGGATTCCATTTATCGATAATGCCATGTGGGGCGACCAAAGTAAAATGCCTTCCACTTTTAAAAATGAAAGTACGGTCAAGTTTTTCTTCCTTCCGCTGATTCTGGGTCTTATCGGTTTCTTTTTTCAACTCAACCGTGATTTTGGAAGATTTTATGCCATTCTATCACTTTTTATATTGACCAGTGTAGGCATCATTTTTTATACAGGAGTGAAACCATTTGAAGTGCGCGAAAGAGATTATGCCATGGTAGGTTCTTTTTACGCATTTGCCATCTGGATTGGTTTGGGAGCAGCCGCGATATTATGGTTCTTTCAGGAAAAGGTGAAATCAAGCGCCGTCAATATCGTCGCAGGCGTTGTTCTTTTGGGTATTCCTTTAATGATGGGTTTTCAGAACTATAATTCACACGACCGAAGTCATCGATATGCAGCATACGATTATGCATATTCCACGTTAAAATCGCTGCCCAAGAATGATATTCTTTTTGTGTATGGCGACAATGATACCTATCCCATTTGGGGAATGCAGGAAACGTCTGGTTTACGGCCAGATGTAAAAGTTGTAAACTTCACACTGCTTTCTACGCCTTGGAATATCGATCAGGTGAAAAGGAGAACCTACAATTCTATGCCCGTTCCTTCCACTTTAGTGCACGAAGAATACCGTGATGGTTCCAATGATCAGATTTATCTGATGAGCAAAGATGAATGGAAAAATATATTTGCCAACCTTAAAGATCAAGGAGCGCCCGAAACCGAAATGGCACCCTTCAGAAAGTATCTTGAGCAAGATTCGATGACGATGAAAGAAGCGGTCAACTTCCTGAAAAGCAAATCGGCGGATAAAGATGAGATCCTGAAAATGCTTTTTGGCGAGGCCAAATATGAAAAATTCAATTTCCTTCCGGTATCCAATTTTGTTTTGCCGGTCAACAAGCAGAATGCCGTAAAGTCAGGAATCATTAAACCTCAGGATTTGCCACAAGCGGTGGATCAGATTATGATTAAATACAGCAGCAACAGCATGTTTAAGAATAACCTGATGATGCTTGATATTTTGGCTAATTTCAATTGGGACAGGCCAATCAACTTTTCTTCTGGCGGTATTTATGATGCCGAAAATATCTTTTACCTGGGCGATTATCTTCAGTTCGACGGATTCAGCTACCGACTGGTCCCCATTAAAACAGAAGAAAGAGAAGATGGTGAAATGGGCAGGGTGGATGCTAACTCCCTTTACAATATTGTGAAAAATTATAAATGGGGAAATTTCAAAGATTTGAATGTTCATTTTGATGAAACCTGCACCCAGAATATTGTAAGTTACAGAAGTTCGGCAAGCCGCGCTGCAGAAGCACTCGCACTTTCGGGGCAGAAAGCAAAAGCAATCGAAATATTGGATTTGGCTTCCCGCGAGATTCCGGTTCAGAAATACAACGATCCGCGATCACTCAGTTCCATTGTTTACGGATATATTGTTTCCGGTCAGGAAGCGAAAGGGTTAAAACTTGCCGATGAACTGAAGAAAGGAATCTTTGAAGAATACGATTACTACGCTTCACTGTCGCCCTATGAACAACGTTTTGTGAGCCGGCAAATGCGTAAGAAACCTGTGGAATACTCGCTGGTGACTGCAGCAGTTTCGGATGCCTATAAAAAAGTGGGTCAAAAGGAAAAAGGGTACGATTATTTAGTGAAATCGCTGGAACCTATCGATAAAAGATTTAATGCATTTGTGAAAGATTTGCAACAGATGGGTAAAGAGAAAGCGATAGAAAAAGCAGATGGTGTTCAGAAGATTACACCATTTTACACCTATTTATTTGATGTGATGAATCCTTATGATTCCACCTATGCGAAAGAAAAAGAGGAGCAAATCACAACGGCAGTCATTAAAGCCACCCAATAAAGTACCTTCGGAATGGAGCGGTTTTGTGCTTTCCTGCGAGGCGTCAACGTGAATGGTACGGCAATGAAAATGGCAGAGGTTTGTCAGATATTTTCTAATGCTGGTTTGCAGGATGTTTCATCGATTTTGGCTTCAGGAAATATTTTGTTTTCATCCGACTATAAAAAAGAAGATTTGAAAACCATTCTTGAAAAAATGATGTCGGATCATTTCAGTTATGACGCATTTTTGTTCATTAAAAGTTTTGGCGAAATTCAGCAGATTGCTACACAAAACCCTTTTGAGCCATCGCCAGAAAAGCATGTTTATGTTTTTTTCGGAACTGATGGTGTTGAGCAAATTCTTAAGCAGGAATTCAACCTTCATCTGCCAGCAAACGATGAGCAAGGATGCATTGTGGATAAAACCTTTTATTGGAACCTTCCAAAAGGACTTACGCTGCAATCTGCATTTGGAAAGATTTTGGGCAAAAAGTCCTTGAAAGATCAACTGACTTCTCGCAACATCAACACAGTGGAAAAAATCCTGAGAAAGTTGTAATTCTATTGCCCCTCAAAAGAACAGGGAAATTGCTTAAATTTGCTGTTATTTACCTCTTTAAAATTTACATTCAGCATGATTCAATATCTTGAGAACATTCATCACAAAGATTCGAAAAACTTTTTCCTTATTGCCGGTCCGTGCATCATAGAGGGCGAAGATATGGCGCTTAGCATTGCCGAAAAAATAATAAAAATTACAGACCAGTATAAAATCCCTTACATTTTTAAGGGAAGCTTCAAGAAAGCCAACCGAAGCCGCGTCGATTCATTCACCACCATTGGAGAAGAAAAATCGCTGGAGATTTTAAAAAAAGTAGGAGAAACTTTCAATATTCCTACCACCACTGATATTCATGAGAACGAGCATGCCGCTTTGGCAGCACAATATGTTGATGTTTTGCAGATTCCTGCATTTCTGGTGCGTCAAACCGACCTTTTGATTGCCGCTGCGAAAACCGGAAAATGTGTAACGCTGAAAAAAGGTCAATTCCTGTCGCCTGAAGCCATGAAGTTTGCAGTGGAAAAAGTAAAAGATTCAGGGAATAATAAAACGGCGATTATCGAACGGGGAAATTCTTTTGGCTATACGGACTTGGTGGTTGATTTTCGAGGAATCCCCATGATGCAGCACTATGCACCGGTCATTTTAGATGTAACACATTCGCTGCAACAGCCCAACCAAAGTTCCGGTGTTACAGGTGGCCGACCCGAACTTATTGAAACCATTGCCAAAGCCGGAATTGCAGTAGGAGCAGATGGACTTTTTATCGAAACCCATCCTGATCCCAGCTGTGCACTTTCGGATGGAGCCAATATGCTGAAACTCGATAAGCTCGATGATTTACTACGTAAATTAACCCGTGTACGAGAAGCAATTCTGTAATTTTTTGCTATCTTTAAAGCCAAAATTTTCCTGTCTTGAAAAAAATATTTTTACTCCTGGCATTGATGCCGTTGCTCGCTTTTTCGCAGATTAATCTTAAAGTTTTAGACGAAAACGGTGTTGCAGTTTCGGAAGCCAATGTTTCCTATAACAACCAAACTTTCAGTACCGATGCAAAGGGTTTCGTAAAAATTCCGATGGCTACAACGGAGCAGGCACTGTCGGTCACTAAAGAGGCGTTTCGTGGATTTAATAAAACCATTAAGCCCAATCCTAAAATTCAGAATATCAACGTGCTGTTTGTGAAATCAGAGAAGGAAACACAGATTCAGGAAGTTGTTTTTCAAAAAAAAGGAAAGCCAAAAGTGACGGATCTTACCTCAATCGAGATTTCGGCAAAAGAAGCGCAACAAGTTGCATCGCTTTCGGGCGGGGTAGAAGGGCTCCTAAAAACGTTACCCTCTGTTAATTCCAACACCGAGCTTTCGTCCCAGTACATGGTTCGTGGCGGTAATTACGACGAAAATCTGATCTACATTAACGATATTGAAATTTACCGTCCTTTCCTCATCAGAAACTCCCTGCAGGAAGGGATGAGCATCATTAATCCTGACATGGTGCAGGCCGTCAATTTTTCGCCCGGTGGATTTGAAGCCAGGTATGGCGACAAAATGTCCTCATCACTCAATATCTATTACAGACAACCGACAAAATTTGAGCTGTCTGGTGAAGCCAGCTTAATCGGTGCGCGCCTTTCCACAGGATTTACTTCCAAAAACAAGAAATTGGCAGCGCTTTTTTCGGGTCGATATAGAAATACCAATTTAGTATTGAACACCCTTAATGAAGATACCGATTTCAACCCGCAATACATGGATTTTCAGTCCTATATTACTTATAAATTCAATGAAAAATGGGATGCATCCTTCATTGGTTACTGGAGCAAAAATGATTACGAAATGCTTCCAAAAATTAAAGATGTTGATTTTGGTACGCTTCAGATGCCCATTCGGCTAAGCGTTTCTTATAACGGTAAAGAAGACGACCAGTACAAAAACATGATGGGGACGGTTTCGCTGAACTTTAAACCTAATAAAAAATGGAGAATCTCACTCGATAATTTTGCGTATCAGAACAGGGAACGCGAGTATTATTCCATTGCTTCTGGTTATATGCTTCAAACCTATAATCCTGTAACGCAGGAACCTGTTGTATCCTACGATGTGGGCGGACAAATTGATCATGCAAGAAACGATCTTTTGGTTAAAACTTATGGAGCTCAGCTGAAAACCCGTTTTTCGCCCGATGCCAATACGGACTATGAATTAGGGCTAAAATTCGAAAAAGAAAACCTGCAGGATTTTACCAATGAATGGCAACTTGTGGATTCCTTGGGCTACAGTGCTCCGCGCAACTGGGCTAATCCAGGGACATTGGATCCTTCACAGCTGAAACTGCGTTATCATATTTCCGGAGCCAACCACATTCAGCCCACGCGGATGTCGGCGTACGCACAATATTCGAAGAAGTTCTTCTGGGGCGATAGCCGAATTTTTGTGAATGCCGGTGTACGTGCTTCTCATTGGGATTTCAACAACGAAACCATTGTGTCGCCCAGAGCTCAGTTTGCCATTAAACCCAATTGGGACATGGATATGCTTTTCAAAATATCTGGCGGTGTTTATTACCAGTCTCCCTTCTACAAAGAGATTAAGGATTTGAATGGTAACTTTAATTCGAACATTAAGTCGCAGCGTTCTATCCAGGTGATTCTTGCAAATGATTATGAATTTAAAATGGTGGAAAGACCGTTTAAATTGACTACAGAATTGTACTATAAAAAACTGAATAATTTGATTCCTTACTATTTGGATAATGTGCGGATTCGCTATTCGGGTCAGAACAATTCCGAAGGATATGCATACGGAATTGATGCGCGGCTTTTCGGCGAATTTGTGCCTGGTGTTGATTCTTGGGTTTCTGCCAGTTATGCCAGAGTTTATGAAAATATTGATGGCAAAGGATACATTCCGCGGCCTACAGATCCGCGTTTCAGATTCTCCATGTTTTATCAGGATTATATGCCCAAATTTCCATCAATGCGTGTAAATCTGACGTTGGTTTATGCAAGCGGATTACCTTCTGGAACGCCGGTTTCATTTGACGATGCAGGAAAACCGGATTATAATGCACCTTATCAATACCAAAGAAGTTTGCCTGCTTACAAAAGAGTGGATATTGGACTGACCAAAGTGTTTATCGACCAGAAAGACAATAAGGTAAATGGTGGTTTCTGGGGAAATTTCAAAGAACTGTCCCTTGGTGTGCAGATTTATAATGCGTTTAATATTCAGAATACCATTGCCAATCAATGGATTACCGATGTGGGAAGCGAGACCAGCAGTGTCTACGCAGTACCGGTTCGGCTCACCGGAAGATTCTTCAATGTCAAATTAGATTTTAAACTCTAAATAAATTTTTCCCCGGTTTTAGTCGGGGATTTTTTGTAACACGGAAAAATTAGATTTTTAGAAACTTACTTCTTAGAACGTTCTGTAGATTTTATCGGCAAAAGCATCACCGACATATGTGCTAAATTGGACAAAAAATTCAATTTCGACAAAGTGTAGACAATATTTTTAATGAAAATAAATTATAAAAAAAATGTGGAATTGAAAAATATGTGCGGATAAACAGATGAAATTTTTCAACCCAACACCTCACATTTGACTTCGTCGAACCACATTGTTAGATTTTCCAACACTACTTTATGCAATATAGCTTTTCAACTTAATTTTCAAGAAATTCAGTCATTGTTATAATCTTTGTAGACTCAAATTGTTTCAAATCTAATAAGTCTTTATCTCCAGTAATTAAAAAATCAGCTTTTGAATCTTTCGAAAGTGAAAGCAAAAAATTATCTTTTAAATCTCTACAAATTTCAGCTTTGCTTTCAACAACGAAAAATTCCGCATATTCTTGGACAGTTTCAATCAACATTTCGGTATCTTCCTGGTTAAAAAAGCGTCTAAACTTCGGCCTTTTAATCACCTCCAAAAATTCTTCTAATAGTTCTTTACTGAAAACTAAAACGCACTTTTTAGAAAATATAATTTCATCAAGTTGAGCATAATTTTTTGAAATCAGAAAACTTATCCAAAGATTAGTATCAATAATAACTTTTAACGAGTTATTTTGCATATCGTCTTGCTCTTACTTTTTCCACTTCATTTGTTATTTCTTCCAAGCTTGGTGCAGATTTAGAGTTTGATCTCAATTTTTTTAAAACCTCTGTGAATCCCTTTTTTGAGTCCTCTTTTATAGAAATCAAGTCTAACTCAGCCAAATTTTTAAGCAATTTAACGGCTTTTGGGTTTAGAATATCTATTCTTATACTTGTGTTCATCATTTCAAATTTATTGTTATTCAAATATATGAAAAGTTTTAAAGTGTGATCCAGGTTGTGTTATGTTGCCTGTTAATGCTAATGAAGAAGTTGCGACTTGGCAAAATCTACCATTTTTTGAGCCAGCTGATTCTGTTGCTCTTCACTGATATTGCTGAAGCCATGATTCCCCTTATCAACAATTACCAATTCGGAGATTATGTTACGATTTTGAAGTGCGGTGCGCAAATTTTCAGATTCAGAGAGTGGTACCACCTGATCTTTGTTGCCGTGAAGGATTTGCGTGGGTACAGCGTTATCTACAAATTTTAATGGCGAGATAGAATCCATGAATGTGTTGATCTCCGGTTTAGTTTGGTCCGAAATGAGTTTTCCCGTCACTGCAAAAATGAGTTTACTACGAATGTCAATAATTTTGGGGGCAAAAAGTTTCATGATCCACAATTTGAATTTTCCGGCATTCACCTGAAAAATTGCACTCAGTTCTGTGGGGCCAAAATTGTCCAACACATAGTTGCATTTTGATGAATAATGGGCAAGATCTGCATCACCCACAAAATCTGAATCTGCAGAATAGGCAGCCAGCAGCGCGAGATGTCCTCCTGCAGAACCGCCCCATGTGCCTATGTTATGAGTGTCGAAACCATATTGTGCGGCATTCTTCCTGACCCAACGGATGGCGTCTTTGGTATCTTCAATCATTGCGGGAAAATGAACTTCCTTGCTCGCCAGGCGATAGTCGATACTCACCACTGCAAAGCCATTGTGAAGAAATTGAAGCACTGTTTTCTCAGTGTAGGTATCTGCCGGAATGTCCTTGTTTCCTTCTACCCAACCGCCTCCATGAATTTGTATTACGACAGGAAACGATTTCTGATCCTGTGTTTTGGGAAGAAAAATGTCGAGTGCAACCTTCTTTCCATCTACCGTTTTATAGGGAATATCAGTATAATGCCGCGAACTGTCCGGAACTTTTGTACTGATGGTATAGTTTTGCTGGGCAAGCATAAATGATGCAGCGAGAAAAAAAGTCGCGAACATCACTTTCAGTAAAAAGGAATTGTTTTTTTTCATAAATTAAAGATAAGTTAGCAGCCAAAACCTTTCATAATGCTCATCAAAAATAGAAAGATGAAAATTATTGCTGAGGAAGGTTTTTCTTTTTTGTTTTGTTGCTGAAGTTTAAAGAACGAAAATAGTATTATTTCTTTTAAAACTTTTCATTTTTTTCCTTGGAAGAGTTTTCTACTCCGTTTTCAGCAAAAAGTAAACTACTTGTTGATGATATAGAGCAAACTGCCTACGCTAACAGTTATCCACAATGCAACAGCAAGTAACAGAGGTTTAACACTGATGGTTCTAAGAACTGAAATCGTCAGAGTGGTCCCGATTAGAAATAAAGTAAGATTCAATCCGGCTTTCGATAGTGTAAGAATGTAAGGCGTCACCACTGATAGACTTGGTATAAAAGTGTTGAGACCAATGGCACCGATGAAGAAAACAATAAACCAAGGGATTTTTACTTTGCTTGATTCATTCTTAAAAATAAACATAGTCATCAGCGAAACTGGTATAATCCACAAAGCACGCGCTAATTTTACTGTAGTAGCAATTTTGAGTGCTTCACCTCCGTAACGATTGGCGGCACCCACCACCGAACTGGTATCGTGAATTCCCACCGCGGCCCATAAGCCGAACTGCTGTTGCGACAAATGCAATGCATGCCCGATTACAGGAAACGCAAACAACGCAATAGAGTTGAGCGTGAAAATAATAGCCAGTGCCAAAGAAATCTGGTTACTTTTTGCCTTAATAATAGGCGAAACGGCTGCAATAGCGCTCCCTCCGCAAATGGCGGTTCCCACTGATATAAGATAAGCAAGCGGCTGCTCGATTTTTAAAAGCCGACCTAATGCGTAACCCGCCACTAAAACGGTTGAAATACTGAACACCGTTAGAAGAAATCCAGATTTACCGGCGGCTAACGCTTGTTCGATATTCAGCCCAAACCCTAATCCAACGATCGATATTTGTAATAAGAGATGGATGTATCGGTGGGTGAACTGCGCAAAAGGATTGGCCATAAGAAGGGCGAAAACAAAACCCAAAAGCAGAGAAAGTGGTGAGTTTGACCACGGCGACATGCAAAAAACCGCAATCATAACATACGCCCATTTGGTGACGGATACTTTGTTCATTTTTGATTGAATTAGGGCACAAATCTCCGCAATATTGCGCAACTGTATTCATACAAAAAAGTGATGGTTAATAACTTTTAGTTATGGCTGATTGTTTTCAGAAAAAGTTCCACAATTGGTGACTGCTCACCGGTTTGAACCATCGAATAAAATTCACGGGGAATGGAGAAAGAATCAATATCAATAACTTGCAGCAAATTGTTCTTAACCTCATGAAAGACGGAACTTACTGAGAGAAAAGCAAATGCCTTTGAATGGATTAAATAATTTTTCATGGCCTCGCTGCTTCCTAAATCAATAACTGTCTGTAAATCGCCATACCGATAGCCGTGGCGCCGAAACGCATCTTCTATATATTCCTGCGTTCCCGAGCCAATTTCTCTGGTAACGAATTCATAGTGATACAAGTCTTCTATGCTTAGTAGTTTTTTTATCCTGTTTTTTGCACTGGTAACCAGCACAATTTCGTCTTTTCGAAAGGGCTCGTATGTAAAGGAAATCGACTGCATTTTACCTTCAACGAAACCCATGTCGATTTTATTTTTCTCTAATAAACCGGATATTTTTTCAGAATTGTTCACAATCAACTCAATCCTGATTTGAGGGTAATATTGATTGAATTTTGCTAAAAGTTCTGGAAGCACATATTGGGCAATGGTGGTGCTTGACCCAATTTTAAGATGACCTTTCTTGATTTCCTCCAAACCATTCAGTTCAAACTCGAAATCCCGATTAATGCTCCGCAGTTTTTCCACGTATTGCAAAAGTAATTTGCCGCTGGGTGTCATTTCGATGCTGTTTCCCTTTCTTACAAAAAGTTGGGTTTTCAGTTCATATTCTAACTCCCGGATGTGCTTGCTTACTGCGGGCTGAGAAATGTTGATTTCTTCAGCAGCTTTGGTGAAACTCAACCTAGTGGCGACGGTATAAAAAACGGTAAGTCGGAAATCAAACATAGCACAAAAATCACTATTGAAAAATGGAAATCATGTAACGCTGCAAAATTACGGATTGCCGATGAAAAATACACGGATCAACCATTATTCTACTCAATCGATTTTAGTCGGTTAAGCGCGATTTCCCTTTCTCCAAATTGCCTATTCTGTTCTTCCTGCTAAATGGAACCAAGAAGATATTTTTTGCCTTGATGTTTTCGACGATAATTAAACCAATAATCCTGAACAATGATCTGCCAAACTTCCAGTTGCCGAAGCAAGTACATTGATTTCATTATTCATCCGAAGCACGCCCATTAAAGCGAAAATAAGTGCTTCTTTGTAATTGATCACCGGGTTGTCGGGGATGATGATTTCAGCTGATGTTTTCGCTTCTATGCACTCCACCAAATAAGAATTGTAGGTTCCGCCACCTGTAAAAAGCACATTTCTGAATTGATGCCTGTTCAATGTTTCCGCAATTTGATGTGCAGCATGTTCAGTGAAAGTGGCTAAATGATTTGCCGCCGAATCATCCGACCATAATGGCGAAATGTTTTGCATTACCCACTCTATTCCTAATGATTTGGGTGCGTCTTGCTGGTAATAATTCAAACTGTTTAATATGGAAAGCATTTCCTCATCAACGACTCCCGTTCGTGCAAAACTGCCGTTTTCATCATAAGTTTTACCGAGTTTTTGAGACAGCGCATTCAGCACAATGTTGACGGGGCAAATATCAAAACCTATTCTTTGCCCATCTTTTTTAAAGGAAATATTCGAGAAGCCGCCAATATTCAGGCAGGCGTCAAATTCTGAAAAAATAAGTTCATCACCGATAGGAACCAATGGCGCACCGTTGCCGCCCAGCAAAACGTCCTGACTCCTGAAATCGTAAACCACCGGAATTTTATTCACTATTTTAATGGCACGTCCGTCACCGATTTGCAGGGTAAATTTTCGTTGTGGCTGATGAAAAACGGTGTGTCCGTGGGAACTGACGACATCAATGTCGGTAAGCTGATGCCGGTCAATGAAAGCTTTGGTGGTTTCTCCCAAAAAAAATCCGTACGCTGTATGCAGTGCAAGCAGATCTTCTGAAGAAAGATGGATGGCATTTCGAAGTTGCTTTTCCCATGTTGGGGAGTAGGGAATGGTTTCGGCGTTCAGGATTTGATAATTCCACGTCCCGCCTGTATTTTTTTCAAAACTGGCGTGGCAAATATCCAAACCATCCATACTGGTGCCCGACATTAAACCGATAGCTTCGTACATTCCTGAAAATTTAATTAAATGTATTGAAAAGAATTAAAAGAGCAAAACAAATGAATTACTTGCTCTTTTCCGGTATTTTTTTGGCATTGATGTTCCCCGAATTGTTAAAGAAGGTGTACTCGGAAAAGTCGTCTTTGGCTTTCATCCCTTGGGCGCCTACTAATGTGGAGCCGTCTTTATCTGTTACAAAAACGGTGTCGGAGGTATAAATCAATCTTTTCACCTGATCCCATTTTACCGATTGCATGGCAAAAATTTGATTTTCGCTGGTGACGATTTTTACATTTCCCCGGGCTTCGTACATTTTTCTTTTTTCGTTAAATTTCGCATATTTAGCGGTAATTTTTCCGGGTTGCTTGGGTTTTGTTTTATCATAAAAAAGGATACTGATTCCCTTTTTAGCCACCACATAAGGTGAATCGATAAATTCATATTTCTCAATCAGTGGCGCCGTTGCCCTAAGCTTGATGATTCCGGAATCGCGCTGAATAATATTGGCGTTATTAATGATTTGTGAAGGAAAATTGTTGTTGCGATTTTTGTTGATCTGCGTAAGATCTTCATCACAGGAGATAAGCGCAAAAAATATAGCACAACCATAGATGGCGGCTATATTTTTACGGTATATTTTTCGGGCGAAATTCATGTATTAATCATACAAACGTTTCACAAACCAACGGTCGGCAAAGTTGATGCCTATTTTTAAATTAACAAAATTCTGACGAACCAAGTTGTTGGCAGTTGTTCCTCTTTGTCCCAGTTCAACCCCAAGGTCAATTCCGCTCATTCGGCTTGCCCCACGGTTTTCGAAAGGTAATGTAACACCTCCGGTAATTGCAAACTGATTAATGTTGGTGCCGTTAAGTTGCAGATTGCCTTTTTCATAATATGCACCATAACGATAAGTGACGCGAGAAAAGTAATTACGGAAGTTATTATAATTGGGCAAATACCAACCACCCGCAGCAATGCGATATGAATTATGATTTTGAAAAGGATTTCCTAAAAACTGTACGGTTTCTCCTTTTTTAAAGTTGAACTGTGTTCCAAAAAACCATCTAGCATCACGGCCATAACCTGCTCCTAAAGAGAATTCCATCGGAATCAGGTTTTTCTGGTTATTTTGCTTTTGATCCAGAATAGCAATATTATTTTTTACCTGACCTGTGGTGTAAAAATACGTACTGTTGGTGTACAAAGTTTCCATTTGTCCTGTATTACCAAATGTAAATGTTCCACCTAACGTCAGTTTTCTGTCCTTGGCAACATTTTTTTGGTAGGCCGTTCCTAAAGTAAAATTAAATGATTTAATCTTATTTTTGGTTTCGTAACCATTCAGCAATTCTGAATCCGAATAGGCCACTTCATTCAGATCATACAAATTTCCGAAAAAGAAATTTGTTCTCAACCCCAATGCAAATTCCGGAGTAACCTGGTAGGAAAGCGCTGCCTGAACGGTACTTAAAGATCCCTCACCAGTGAAAATATCATACCTGTTGACAACATCATCCACCTTTTGTTGGCGAATAATGGAATACTTCTTAGAGCTGTATGGTTGGTAGCCCATCCCAAACTTCACATTTTTAGAAATAGGGAAAGCAATCGTGATATTAGACAAATAGGTTGAGTGCTTGGTAATGTTCAAGTTACCTTCATTGGTTTTGAAAAAGTTGTTTTCGTTTGTTCCCTCCACTTTTAGTGTGGCGAGTTGCAGGTTTTTATTCGCAGCCGGATTACTAAAATTGAAATTGTTATTAAAATCCCAAATGTAAGCCGTAGAAATACCGCCCATCGCGCTAACATCCACTGTGTTATCATACTTCACATCGCCAATTCCGAACGCAGCGTAAGGAGAATTACCAATCGATTGTGCATCCATAAAAAAGCTTGCAGCAACGAGTGGTAAAACAAAAAGTTTTTTCATTCTTTATTTTTTGAAAATAATGCGCAAATATCTTAATTATTACTGAATTGTGAAAATTTCCTTTGGTTAAAGTTTGTTAAGTGTAAAAGCGATAGTACATGGGCCAAGGCATCATCTAAAAAGTGCAACGCTCACTATTAAAATAGCTACAGTAAGTTTTTAATTAAAACCGTTTTTCTTATTTTTACCCCATGAACTGGGAACAAATTGTAGGTCAGGAGAAACTTTGCAAATTGCTGAAAGAGAGCATCAACGATAATAGGGTGAGCCATGCGCAATTGTTTGTGGGCAAAGACGGTTATGGTACTTTACCATTGGCAATGGCTTTTGCCAAAGAAGTTTTCCGCAAAGAAAACGAAACTTCTGCCTCGAAAGTAGAAACATTGAATCACCTCGATTTGCATTTTAGTTTCCCGGTCTTTAAAGAAAAAAAAGCAGGGCTGTCTTCGGCTTTCCACGAAAAATTTCGGGAGATGATTCTGGAAAATCCTTATGCCGACGATGAAGACTGGAGCAGAATATTGGAATCTGAAAACAAGCAACTCACCATTTATGCCGACGAAATTGATGAGCTCAATCAGAAATTTTCGCTGAAGAGTTTTGAAGGCGGCAGCAAAATTCTTATCGTTTGGCAAGCCGATAAAATGAATATTCCTGCGGCCAATAAATTTCTAAAATTCCTGGAAGAGCCACCAAAAGGAACCTACATTATTCTTACTGCCGAATCTTCCGATCATATATTACCCACCATACTTTCGCGTACGCAGGTTGTCGAAATTCCCAGAATAGACGATGAAGCCATCAGGAAGAAGCTACAAAATAATCCTGCTGCAGGTACGCTTGATATAGATGGACTTGTTTTTCAGGCGCAGGGAAACTGGAATTTGGCACAGAAATTATTGAATGCCGATCAATCCGACGCTGAATTCGACCAGCTGTTCATTAGCTGGGTGCGAGATGCCTTTCAGGTGAAAAAGAAACCAGAATTTCTGAAGAATATTGTATTGTGGGCGCGCGGAATAGCCGCATGGAACAAGGAAAAGCAGAAAAATTTCCTTAGTTTTTGTGCCGAAATGTTTCGCCTTGCTTTGCTGCAAAATTACGGCAGCAGTGATTTGGTGTATAAGAAGATTGATGCCAGTGGTTTCAAATGGGATGCATTTTCCTCCTATATTCACGGGGCAAATATTGTGGCAATTCTGGATGAGATTTCGGGAGCCGCCTATCACCTGGAGCGCAACGCCAATCCTAAAATTGTGTGGACCGACATGGGCATTAAACTTTCCCGTTACATCCACAAAAAACCGTAAAGCGCGATCTTATTGTTTGCAGAAAGCTATCGTTTTTTTCTTTTCATTTTAAATCATAATAATCTGTGCGATCTTATAGATTTACTGCAGAGGTTAGTTTAGCTTTTTCTGATCTTCTCAACCTTTTTGTAATAGAGCTGTTCTCATAAGGGAAGTTTAAATATTGCTTTGAATTTTTTAACTGTTTTCCTGCAATGGGACAGTATGTTTAGCAGCGCAATATTAATTTTAAATGAACTTGTTGGAAAAAGTCAATCAATCGATTGATTAATTTCAAATGTTTGTTACCTTTGCACCCGTCAAAAATGTGATCATCATGATTTCAAAAGAAGAAAATATTTTATTCGCTGCGGAAAAACTTTTTGCCGAAAAGGGTTTCGATGCCACTTCTACGCGGGAAATATCGACGGCTGCCAATGTGAATGTCTCCATGATCTCGTATTATTTCGGTTCTAAAGAGCAATTGTTGGAAAATCTTTTTGAATACCGAATGAAAGAGAGCACGAGTTTTATGAAGGAAATTGTTGCAAAGCAGAACCTCAATGAATGGGAAAAGCTCATCATGGTGGTCAACCGATATATCGATAGGGTAGAGCAGCTGAAAGAATTTTACAGGGTAATGCAAACGGAGCAAATTACCAATAAAAATCCAAGAATCAACGAGATTCTAAAGCGCTCCAAACTCGGATTTATAGGCGGGTATAACGAACTGCTGAACAAAGGGTTCGAAAATAAGGTCTTTACTAAAAAGCCAAAAGTTGAATTGGCGCATGCCACCATCATCGGGACTGTATTTTATGCATTTAATGGTTTGAAGATGTATAGGGAATACAGCGGGAATAAAAGTAGTGAGGAAGCATATAAAACAGAATACTTCAACGATTTGAGACAGCACATTAAACAAATATTAAAAGACCTTTTAGGGTATGAAGAAAAATAAATTAGGGCTATTTCTACTATTAGGAGCGGCATTATTAAGCGCTCAGGAAAAGAGAATGCTCACCTTGGATGAAGCAGTGGCACTGGGAATTCAGAACTCCAAAAATCTGCAGATTGATCAGCAAAAAATACTAGACGCACTGGCCAATGTTGTTGATGCAAAAAACGGAATGCTGCCTACCCTTAAAGTTTCCGGTAGTGCACTTGCGCTCGCCAATGCCAATGTGGATCTCAAAATGTTGCCTTCAGGTCAGGGTGGTGGTGCGCCAAAAGCTCATTCTGCTTTTTTTGGAAATGTGTCTGCTTCGCTTCCGCTTTTTGCTGGAGGAAGGGTACAATACGGAATACAGTCTGCAAAATTTCTTGTGGAAGCGGCGAAACTTAGTACTCAGAATGATCAGATGGCGATGGCTTATACGGTATCGCAGGCCTACAATAATTTATTCAAAGCCCATCAAGCCATTAAGGTTTTGGAAGAAAATCTGATGGCTTCAAAAAAGCGTGACGAATCTTTCCAGAAACTTGAAAACAACGGAATTGTTGCCAAGAACGACCGGCTAAAGGCCAATCTTCAAACCTCGGATGTGGAATTGCAGTTGCTGGACGCACAAAACAGCGCCAGTATTGCCAATATCAATATGGATTTGATGCTGGGTTTACCTGAAACAACGATGATAGAAACAGACCCCAACTACATCACAGCACTTGCAGATCCTGATAGTAAAACCATTACCTATTATATGGAACAGGCGACGTCAAACAGAAGAGATCTCCAAGCATTCGATTATCAAAAGAAGGCCGCCGCACTTGGGACCAAAGCTGCCAAAGCTGAACATTGGCCAAGTATTGCACTAACCGGTGGTTATATTGCTGCAGACGTACCCAATATTCTTACAGTTACCAACGCGGCAAATATTGGGATTGGTGTGCAGTATAATGTGGACAATCTCTGGAAGAAAAATTCATCTTTGCTGAAGGCACAATCGAAGGAGCGCCAAATCGAACTTGGCCAAGAACTGCTGTACGACCAGATAAAGCTTGAAGTGAATCGTGATTTTCAGAACTCACAATTCGCTCAGAAAAGAATTGGTGTTTACGAAAAAGCAGCAGCACAAGCCAACGAAAATTATAGGGTGGTGAATAACAAATACAATAACGGATTGGCAACCATTACCGAACTTTTGGATGCCGATACCGCACAAATTTCTGCCAACGTGAATGTTATAAATGCAAAAGCTGATGCAATGTTGGCTTACCGAAAACTATTGCAATCATCAGGATTGTAACTAATGGCACTATACGAATGACCATCTTTCTACTTGTCTACTTTAATTAAAATGGGATCAACAAACTAACAAGCATTCCCTGATCCGACAAACTAAAAATAACTTACAATGAGCAATACCCACGAACCGGAACTTTTCCCGGAACCTAAAAAGAAAAAATCATTATTGTTTCCTATTATTCTTGCCGCAGTAGTACTGATTGGAGGATTCTTCGGTTACCGTGCATATTCGTACGGTCAAAACCATGAAGAAACCGATGATGCACAAATTGCGTCTAATATGAGCCCTGTTATTTCGAAAATATCTGGTTATGTAACCGAAGTAAAAGTGAAAGACAACCAGTTTGTAAAAAAAGGCGATACATTGATTGTGCTTGACAATCGCGATCAGAAGATGGCTTTAGAGTCGGCGATTGCGGCATTAGGAACGGCCAGAAGCAATGTACAAACGGCAAAAGCATCAACCAATGCGGCGGCGCAAAATATCAACTCAACCCAAGCCGCGATCAGTACAGCCAATGCGCAGATTGAGGCTGCAAAGGTGAATGTGTGGAAAACAACGCAGGACCTGAAGAGATATGCTAATTTGGTGAAAGATCACACCATTACGCAACAACAGTATGAAACTGCATTGGCCGCAAAACAGTCTGCAGATAAACAGTTGCAGGTATTGGTAGACCAAAAAAACCAGGTCTCTCAGCAAACTGGGATTGTCAATTCGCAAACGGTGGCAACTTCTGAGCAGATTGGCGTAGCCAGTGCCGTCGTTAAACAGCGTGAGGTTGATGTTGATAATGCCAAACTCAATTTGTCTTACACCGTCGTTTTGGCTCCTGAAGATGGTTTTGTGGCGAAAGTGCCTGTTCAAAAAGGTCAGTTTTTACAAGCCGGCTCGCAGTTGTTTAGCTTGGTTCGCAATAATGATAAATGGGTTGTTGCTAATTTTAAAGAAACCCAACTCTCCAAAATGGTGGAAGGCCAGAAGGTAGAAATCAAAATTGATGCTTTCCCCGACCAGCAATTTAGCGGTGTTGTTTCCTCTTTTTCACCTGCGACAGGTTCTTCATTTTCAATTTTGCCTCCGGATAATGCCAGTGGAAATTTCGTGAAGGTGGTGCAACGGCTTCCGGTGCGTATTGATTTTGAAAAACTTGATCCGGCAGTGATGAAAAAACTTCGCGCAGGGATGAACGTGCAAACCACAGTAGTTCTTAAATAAAAAAAGTAAATAGGCAGTTGGATCTTCATTCTAATTTTGATTTAAAAACTGCATTTACACTTCAGTATGGAAGATTCATTAGTTGAATACGGCGCAAGACGTGTCATTATTACCATTACAGCCATTCTTTGCGCACTTTTGGAGATTGTGGATTCCACGATTGTCAATGTTGCTCTTAATGAAATGAAGGGAAACTTGGGCGCCACGCTTTCGGAAGTTGGATGGGTTATTACCGCGTACGCCATTGGAAATGTGATTATTGTGCCTATGACCAGTTGGCTTTCCCAGCAGTTTGGGCGGCGTAATTATTTTGCGGCCTCCATTATTATCTTTACCATTTTCTCTTTTCTTTGCGGCAATGCAACCAATATTTGGGAGCTTGTCTTTTTTCGGCTTATGCAGGGAATTGGCGGTGGAGCATTGTTGGTGACTTCCCAAACCATTATTACCGAATCTTATCCTATTGAGAAAAGAAGCATGGCGCAGGCAATCTACGGTTTGGGGGTAATAATTGGCCCTACTTTGGGGCCGCCGCTGGGTGGTTACATTGTTGATAATTTTTCCTGGCCTTATATTTTTTACATCAATATTCCCATCGGAATTGCCGCCACATTAATGACTTTGCAGTTTGTGAGGAGTCCTCGGTATGCAGAAAAAAGAAAAGCGAAAGATGTGGATTGGCTTGGTATTGTATTACTGGCAGCATTTGTTGGATCTTTACAGTATATTTTAGAAAAAGGGCACGAGGAAGATTGGTTCGATAGCCATGTTATTATTATTCTAACGGTAACGGCCGTGGTAGGATTTATCCTTTTTTTGTGGAGAGAATTTACGTTCCGTTATCCTATCGTTGAACTTCGGGTATTAAAAAATGGAAATTTGAGGATTGGTACAGTGATGTCGTTTATCCTTGGGTTCGGTCTTTATGGTTCTACTTTCATTATTCCACTTTACACCCAAAGCATCTTGGGTTGGACTGCGCTTCAATCGGGCGCATTGATGATTCCCGCCGCATTAACTACCGCTTTTATGATGCCCTTCATTGGTAGGTTACTGACTAGAGGAGCCAAACAACAGGTGTTGGTTTCACTCGGTTTACTCATCTTTTTTGTATACAGTTTTTGGGGATATAAAATTTTAACCCCCGATACCGGCAAATCCGATTTTTTCTGGATGTTGATTGTGCGCGGTGCAGGTTTGGGATTACTTTTTATTCCGATTACATCGTTGGCATTATCTACTTTAAAAGGTCAGGAAATAGGTCAGGGTGCAGCATTTACAGGAATGATGCGACAGTTGGGTGGCTCGTTCGGTATTGCGGCTATCACCACATTCATAGCCAATCAAACCACGGTTCACCGAGCTGCATTATCCAATCATTTGGATGCCAATAATTTTGACGTTCAGCAAAGGATTTTGGCATTAAAGGCAAGTTTTGTTCAGAAGGGATTTACGCCCGATGCAGCGCTTAATGCTGCGTATAAAATGCTGGATTCGGCGGTGATGAAGCAAGCAACCGTTTTGTCGTATATGGATGTTTTTCTGTACTTAGGTATTCTGTTTTTGGTTTGCATACCGTTCGTATTGTTTGTAAAACAAAAGAAGGGAAGAGAGGTCATTGATGTGAGCGATGCCGTACACTAAACAAATGCTTTATATCGTTAAATGTAACGCTACGGTAATTATTCACTTGTTTTTTTACCGTCGTCAATCCTGATATGGGTTGCGTTTTATGGGCTGATTAGCACTTTGTTTTTGTCAGGAACATTAAAGTTTTGTTAAAGTTTTAGTTTTGGCATTGCTTATGTTTCATCAGACCAATTTTACGGTGTACTTTTGCGGCTTATTATGAAAAAACAAGGAATTGTTTACATGCTTTTGGTGGTTTTTCTCTTTTTTATTGGAGGAAACAAAATGGTTTTAGCCAATACACCTGCCCATGCAAAAGTTCCTTTTGCTCCGCATTCTCATCATAAACATCATCATCCTGCTGCAGGATTTGTAAAGACTATTGATAACTTTCTTACGGAAGTGGTTTATTCTTCGGATGTTGAAGAAGATGAACCATCACCGGTTAACCTTTCGCAAAGTGCTATTGTTTTTTCACCGGTAGTTATGTTTGCTGCCTTTCTACAAACGATACTGAGTACAAGCGAAGAATCGAACAGAATACTGCTTTCACCGTTTGCAGTAACCGTTAAAAAATTTCTGCTTATTCGTATACTCCGAATTTAAAAAAAATACTCTTGTTAGTGTTTCTTTATTATTTTTGTCAATGGTAAAGATGCATAAATGTTGCAAAACCAATGCAACCTTTACGGAATCTATAATCCGGATCAACTTAAGATTATTATTTTAAATTCAAATATTATGAAAAAAATCGCTGCAATCGCTGCAACCGGTTTACTGCTATTATTGACAAACTGTACGAAGAAAGAGCAGGAAAAAGAGGAAAAAACTGTATTTCCCGCAACCACCGCTCTGCAGAAAGATACCATCGTTAACAAAGAATATGTGCCCAAATTCAATCGGTAAAAAATATTGAAATTCGTGCTCAGGAGAAAGGTTTTTTGGAGAAGATTTTCGTTGATGAAGGCCAATATGTGCGTGCCGGACAAACGCTTTTCCAGATTATGCCACAAATTTATCAGGCAGAATATATGAAAGCCGCTGCGGAAGTGGAGCAGGCCAAAATTGAACTTCAAAATGCATCCACTTTAGCCAGCAACAACATTGTTTCGAAAAATGAAAGAGCAATGGCCAAAGCAAAATTAGACGCAGCAAATGCTGAAGCACGTTTAGCACAAATTCACCTTTCCTTCACCAATGTTCGTGCTCCTTTTTCAGGAATCATCAACCGCCTTCCACTTAAATTGGGAAGCTTAGTAGATGAGGGCGACTTGCTCACCACACTTTCTTATAATGACCAAATATACACCTACTTTAATGTTTCGGAACCTGAATATCTGGATTACCAAACGCACATTGCAGAAAGAGGCGATCAGCATGTAGATTTGGTGATGGCCAATGGTGATGTTTTTCCGCAACAGGGAATTGTTCAAACCATCGAAGGCGAGTTCGATAATGAAACCGGAAATATTGCTTTTCGTGCGAAGTTTCCTAATCCTCAAAAGCTTTTGAGGAATGGTGAAACCGGAAAAATCCGGATGAATGTTCCGGTTAAGAATGCGCTCATTATTCCTCAGAAAGCCACTTATGAAATTCAGGATCAGACCTATGTTTTTGTGGTTGATAAAAACGGAAACTTAAAATCCCGAAACATTAAAATTGCTTACGAGCTACCTGATATCTACATTGTTTCTGAAGGTCTGAAGCCAGGTGAAAAATTCCTGATAGAAGGAGTTCAGAAGGTAAAAGACGGACAAAAAGTACAATTGAAGTATCAGGATCCACAGCAAGTGATGAAGTCTTTAAAACTGAATGCTGATTAATTTCAAATTTAAAAAGAATCTGACTCATGTTTAAAAGATTTATACGCAGACCTGTGCTGTCTATCGTGATCTCGCTGATCATTGTTTTTCTTGGGATTTTATCGATGTTGAAACTTCCCATTACCCAGTTTCCGTCTATTTCGCCCCCAAAGGTAAATATCACGGCTGAATATCCGGGAGCCAACAACGAATTGCTCATCAAATCAGTTGTTATACCGCTGGAAAGAGCTATTAATGGTGTTCCGGGGATGAAGTATATGTCTTCTGATGCAGGTAATGATGGTGAAGCGTCCATTCAGGTAGTGTTCGATTTGGGAACCGATCCTAATGTTGCCGCAGTAAACGTTTAAAACCATATTTCTTCTGCCATCAACAAACTGCCTCCACTGGTGGTGCGTGAAGGGGTGAAGATTACGCGTGAAGAACCGAATATGTTGATGTACATCAACTTGTATAGCGACGACCCGAAAGCCAATCAGAAGTTTCTTTTCAATTATGCCGATATCAACGTGCTGTCCGAATTAAAAAGAATTTCTGGTGTGGGTAACGTTGATATTTTGGGAACCCGCGAATATGCGATGAGAGTTTGGCTGAAACCCGATCGGTTAACCAGCTACAATATTTCTGCTGATGAGGTGATGCAGGCATTAGATGAGCAAAGTATCGAGGCGTCTCCTGGGAAAACCGGGGAAAGTTCCGGCAAGCGCTCTCAATCCTTCGAATATATTTTGAAGTATCCAGGCCGATACAGCACAGAGGCACAATACGGAAATATCATTCTTAAATCTAAACCTGATGGCGAATTTATCCGTTTAAAAGATGTAGCCGATATTGAGTTTGGCAGTTCCATGTACGATATTTACTCGACGCTGAATGGTAAACCTTCTGCGGCCATCACCGTAAAACAATCCTATGGCTCCAACGCCAGCGAGGTCATTAAAAATGTGAAAACCCTGATGGAAACGCTTCAGAAAACAAACTTTCCGAAAGGAATGCATTATGAGCTGAGCTACGATGTTTCTCGATTTTTGGATGCTTCCATTGAGAAAGTGGTACACACCCTTTTCGAGGCCTTTATTTTGGTGGGGATTGTTGTATTTCTATTTTTGGGCGACTGGCGTTCAACGTTAATTCCGACCATTGCAGTTCCGGTATCTCTTGTTGGTACTTTTGCCATTATGTCGGCGTTCGGCATTACGCTCAACATGATTTCGCTGTTTGCTTTGGTAATGGCCATTGGAGTAGTGGTCGATGATGCCATTGTCGTCATCGAGGCCGTGCATGCGAAAATGGAAGAAAAGCATCTCTCACCGCTTAAGGCAACGGAAGAAGCCATGCACGAAATCAGCGGAGCCATCATTGCAATCACATTGGTAATGGCTTCCGTTTTTATTCCGGTAGCATTTATGAGTGGACCCGTGGGTATATTTTATCGTCAGTTTTCCATTACCATGGCTTCGGCAATTATGCTTTCGGGTATTGTCGCACTAACGCTCACTCCTGCACTTTGTGCATTAATTTTGAAGAGCAAACATGGTAAAGCAAAAAAAGAAACACCAGTTGAAAAATTCTTGGGAACCTTCAATAATTTATTTAATATAGGTGCCGGAAAATATAAGAATTACTTGAATAAAACCGTTACCAGAAAGGTGATTACCTTTTCTTTGCTGTTGATTTTTTGCGGTTTTACCTATTTGTTAAGCAATAAATTACCGTCTGGATTTATCCCAGCTGAAGATCAAGGAATGATTTATGCCATCATCCAAACACCGCCCGGCTCCACATTAGAACGAACCAATCAAACGGCGCTGCAGCTGCAAAAGGTATGTGAGAAAATTGATGGCGTGCAATCGGTTTCGTCCCTTGCCGGTTACGAAATCTTAACAGAAGGAACAGGTTCCAACTCCGGAACATGTCTCATTAACCTCAAAGATTGGAAAGACCGCAAAGAATCTGCTGCAGAAATTATTGAGCAGCTGGAGCAAAAAGCCAAAGAAATCCCTGGCGCCAATATTGAATTTTTTCAGCCGCCATCTATTCCAGGTTATGGTGCTGCCGGCGGTTTTGAATTGAGGTTACTCGATAAAGCAGGAAGTGGCGATTACAAGAAAATGGAGCAAGTAAGTACCGACTTTGTGCGCGAACTCCGGAAAAGGCCTGAATTGGGTTCAGCTTTCACTTTTTATTCTGCCAGTTTCCCTCAGTATATGCTAAAAATTGATAATGATTTAGCCGAACAAAAAGGAGTAAGTATATCCAAAGCGATGGATAATCTTTCGACCTTAATAGGTTCAGACTATGAAACCAGCTTTATCCGTTTCGACAGACCTTATAAGGTTATTGTTCAGGCAGGGCCGCAGTATCGCGCGTTGCCAGAAGATCTGCTGAAACTGTATGTGAAAAACGATAAAGATCAGATGGTGCCTTATTCTGCTTTCATGACGCTTGAAAAGGTGTATGGGCTATCAGAAATTACACGGCACAATATGTATAATGCTGCCGAGGTAAGTGGAACTCCGGCACCGGGCTACAGCAGTGGGGAAGCCATTAAAGCCATTCAAGAAGTGGCCGACAAAACACTCCCAAGAGGTTTTGGTATCGACTGGGCGGGGATTTCCAAAGATGAGGTTTCTCGTGGTAATGAAGCTATTTATATTTTCCTTATTTGTTTAGGGTTTGTTTATCTTATTCTTTCTGCTCAGTATGAAAGTTTCATCTTGCCATTGCCGGTGATCTTATCACTTCCTACCGGTATTTTTGGTGCATTCCTTTGCCTGCAACTTTTTGGCCTTGAAAACAATATCTATGCACAAGTTGCCATGGTGATGTTGATTGGATTACTGGGGAAAAATGCCGTGCTGATTGTAGAATTTGCCGTACAGAAAAATGCCGCGGGAACAACAATCTCCGAGTCGGCGGTGGAGGGAGCTTTTGCTCGTTTTCGACCTATCTTAATGACATCTTTTGCTTTTATTGCTGGTTTATTGCCATTGGTATTCGCAACAGGGCCAGGCGCCATCGGTAACCGAACTATCGGTACAGCCGCATCTGGCGGGATGCTGATCGGAACTGTTTTCGGCCTGTTCATTATCCCTGGTCTTTATTATGTTTTTGCCACTTTTGCTGCTAAAAACAGATTGGCTCATTATGAAGAAGAATATCCATTAACCGAACAAACTGAACCTTACCAACATGATGGAAAATTTGAAGATTAAACAAACACTCTCCGTAGCCGCAATATCTTTGTTTCTGATAGGTTGCAAAGCACCGATGGCTACTGTAATTCAGGATAAAACCAAAGAAACCATTCCGGAATCTTTTAACGAGAAAACCGCAGAAAATTCGACCAATTCGGGAACGGTTCCGTGGAGAAATTTCTTTACCGACCCGAATTTGGTTACTTTGATTGATACTGCTCTCAAGAATAATCAGGAACTGCTGATTGCACTTCAGAATATCGAGATTGCCAAAAGCAATGTATTGTACACCAAAGGTCGATTGAAACCCACTGTAGCAGCCAAAGTAGGTGCAGGCGTGGATAAGGCGGGACGATATACCAGTGAAGGTGCCGGCAATGCCACTACAGAAATTGAACCCGGCAAAGAAATGCCTGAACCACTCGGTAATTTCGAAGGTGGTTTAGTAGCAGATTGGGAGGTTGATATTTGGAAAAAACTTCGCACCGAGAAGGAATCGTCTATTGCCCACTATCTATCAACGGTGGAAGGGAAAAATTTTGTACTCTCTACTTTAATTGCTGAGGTGGCAGATCATTATTATGAACTTCTTTCGTTAGACAACCAGTTGCAGATTATTCATCAATACATCGATCTTCAGAAGAAAGCACTCGAAATCGCCAAAGTTCAGAAACAAGCCATGGCGGCCACGGAATTGGCGGTGAAAAAATTTGAAGCGGAACTCGCTAAGTCGAAAGCGACAGAATACGATATTCTGCAGCAGATCACCGAAAAGGAAAATGAGATTAATGCGCTTCTGGGTCGCTATCCTCAGCCGATTGTGCGCAGTAGCGAAGGCATGATGAGCACAATCCCGCAAACAGTTTTCACAGGACTTCCCGCGGAACTTTTGGCCAACAGACCCGATATTAAGCAGGCAGAATTAGAACTAAAAGCTGCCAAATTAGATGTGGAAGCAGCACGAAAAGAGTTTTATCCGAGCTTGGCGATCTCTGCATCGTTGGGGTTAAATGCTTTTAAACCGTCTTACTTGGTGAAAATGCCTGAATCTGTTGCCTTTGGTTTAGCGGGTGAATTGGCAGGGCCACTCATCAATAAAAGTGCAATAAAAGCCAATTTTCAAACGGCAGATGCGCGACAGTTGCAAGCCCTTTATGAATACGATAAAACAGTGATAAATGCCTATTTAGAAGTAGCCAACCTGATGTCTAAGGTCAAAAATATGGATCAATATTATCAGCTGAAGCATCAGGAATCGCAATCCTTGGATCAGGCGATTGATATTGCCAACCAATTGTTTCGCAATTCAAGAGCCGATTATTTGGAGGTGCTGATGAACCAGCGTGATGCTTTGGATGCGAAAATGGAACTCATTGATGCCAAAGAAAAGCAACTTTCTACTGTTGTCGATATCTACAAAAGTCTCGGCGGCGGTTGGAAGTAATAGCGATATTGTCTTTTTTCGCGATAAAAATAAGAAACCGTCTCACCGCTGAGGCGGTTTTTTCAAGATGGACTAAAGTTATGGCGGCGAAAATTGGCTTTGTTCTGAAGAGTAGTGACCATAAGTTCCATATTTCTTATCCTCGTCATTAACCTTCTCTATCATAATTCTGATTGCTCAATAAATGCTTAGCGTTATTTTTAGTCATGGCTGGGTTCAGGCAAGTGAAAGTAGGGGCCTTTTGTACTTTTTAATGATTGTATAATCTTTTCAAAGTTGTCGTCGGTTGGTTTTAAATTAATGTACTTATCCACAATTTTCCTGTGTTTGTAGATGATAAAAGTGTTTTCAACATCAGGATTAATTTTGTTGAGATATGCGTCGGAAATCCGATCAGAATAAGACGGGACAAAGGTTAAAGCGGTATTCACAATTCCCATTTCAATCCCCAATTTTTTTAATTGGTTTTGAGTTTTTTGGTGATCATTGGCGTTGTTGCTTTCAACAATTAAATAGACTTTCAGTTCTTTTTTTCTTAGCGTGCCCTGTTTTTCCAAAAATCTACACCATTTTTCTACGTCTTCATTGATGGATTTCCTTCCTACAAAATACAAAATCCCATGGTAACGCCCGTATTTGCAAACAGGGCATGTTGTTGTTCCTTCGTCCGGTCCAAAAGCATGCGTGGGTGCAAAAGAAGGTTGATCTTCACCAATGTGCAATCCTGATTTTATTTTTGAGTTCATCTCCTTCGGATAATTCGGAATGTTTAATCCCAGAACAATTGGGTGTTCAGCAATCTGCATGTTGTCTTTTAATACGACTCTTACCACACCGCTACCGCCCCGATTTTCCTGCGGGTATCTTTTGAAATGAGGGATCAGCAAGGGGTCGTCATCAAAATTAATTTCGTCGCTGTAGTATTCATTTGCAACATCGGGCTCTTTGATGGATAAATGAATGTGTGCCGGCATTGTTTCTTTCGGATAAGGCGCCGGACGAATCGTTTTGATCATGTAATACCCGTTTTTGTCGGTTTTTACCCAGCCACGGATATGTCCGTGTCGTTTTGCTCTTTCGTCCATTGCTGGTGATGGAGAATAGTAACCGTTGTTATCTGTTTGCCAATAATAGATAATGACATCCGCAGCAGGCGTTTTGCCGTCTAACTGAAAAACGTTACCCGTTAGAATCAGCTTCTGTCCTTTTTCGTTCCATCCGGGACTGGTCACAACAGACGGGATTTGTTTGGGAATGCCTACATACATCAGCTCACATCCATCACAGCCGCCACCTACAACTTTGGTTTTGTTCGTCTGTGTTTTTTCATTGGTTTGTCCGTTGCAGTTGGCTAGTAACCATAATGCAATCAGGATGTTGCATAAGACTAATTTTTTCATTGTTCAGTAATTTTTTGCAAAGATGACAGAACAAATGAGCGCAGAGCAAATGAAATAGCGCAAGACGAGTTTACAGCGTGGTATGCTGAGTATGCCGTTCAAATAACACCCTGAAATTTTTGGCATAATGACGGCTTAGTCTTAAGAGCGTGCCGTCCGAAAGCGAAATGTCGTAGTCTCCATTTTGTCGTGACTGCATTGAAGAAATTTTCGCCATGTTGACAATATGTGATTTATGAATGCGAACAAACTGTTGCTGATCCAGTTTTGTTTCTAGAGATTTTAGGGTGTCTGTATGCAGATATTTTTTAGACGAATGATAAATTTCTATGTAGGGCGAGTTGGCCGCGCAATAGAAAATGTCGGTCGTTTGTAGCAACACTTTTCGATGATGTCGATCTGCCACCAGAATCGACCGAATTAAATGTTTGTTTTCTAAGTTTTCCTCTGCTTTATTGCGACTGGAAGGCGTTTGATGTCTTTTATAATAGAATGATAAACCCAATGCTAAGAAGCTGTAAATAATGATGGTTTTAATGAAATAGGCCGACAAACCAAAATGGAAAGTCTGCCAATAATCGAAGGTATGCACATAAAAGGTTTTCGAAACCAACCATATCCATGCGCCATAAGAGAAAAGCTGAATCACGCTTGCAGCACAACCGAGGAAAAACTTTTGTGTGTTTTTGCGAGTGAGTGTCATTGCTTTTATAAACAAAGCCATCATGGGTAAAAACAACAACCAGTAAGTGCTGAATAATAAAGATTCCGAGATAAAGAACGAACTTTTTTGAAACACCGTCACCCAAAAATCCAATACCATATTGGTACATAGAAATGCGAACGTGCCAGTAATGATCCAGAGATGCATTTTGCGCTTGCTGCGAAATGTTAGATAGGTGGGTTGAATCGTCATGATGTACAGGGTATTAAAATCGTTAAAATGACATTGTTTACCGTAAAAAATAGGAAAAGGTTTAGTTATTGATTGTTAATCTTCTTTGCCATTCCAAATTCAAATGACTGCCTTTTCTTTGTTCTCAATAACTCGAATTCCTTTATTTCTACAATATTTAATCGTGAGGTTGTTTTCATGGTCTGCAGATCTATTTTTTTAAGGATATCGCCGTTTAATCGTCATGCTTAATGGAATGCAAATTACACAAAGATATTAACTATTGCGTTTGCATCAGTTTTTTTTAAACCTCAGATATATTTCTCTAATTTTTTTATCTTTATCGAAATTTATTTGCATGAAAAAATTATTAATCGCTGCATTCATAGCGGTTTCTGTAGCGGGTTATTCTCAGTGGACTGCACCAGCGGCAAGTCCTCGGCAAACCGTGGAACAGCAATTTTCTATGTCGAAAATCTCCGTAGATTACGGAAGACCAGGCGTAAAAGGTAGAAAAATTTTTGGCGATCTTGTGCCTTATGGTCAGGTTTGGAGAGCAGGCGCCAATTCATCCACTAAGATAGAATTCAGACAATCCATTAATTTTGGAGGGGAAATTGTTCCTGCTGGTATCTATGGATTATTCATTGTGCCTACAGAGAAAGAATGGAAAATCATTCTGAACAAAGATTCTCAACAATGGGGTGCCTACGAATATGATGCTAAACTGGATGTAGCTGAAGTGACGGTTCCAGTGCAAAAAGTTGCCGATAAACAGGAGTATTTTGAGATTTCACTGCAACCGGTTGATGATAACTCGATTAATCTTGTCTTTAAATGGGATGATGTAAAAGCACAGCTTCCCTTAAAAACCGGAAAACCGGAAACCGTTTCTAAAATCGTTGATAAGCTGAAAGAAATTCGAAAAATAGAACAAGACGCTGCTGCAAAAAAATAAGCTTGAAGGAGAGGTAATCAGTCCTGATTTTAATGAAAAATACTTGTTCATTTTTCGGTTGTAAAAGTGGTTTCGGCATGCTACTTTTGTCATAGTAATGGGCAGCTGCCGCAAATTCTTAAGTAAAGATGAAACTCTCTCCGACCATAATGTACAAAGCATCCTGCGATAAAAATCCAGATTTTGAAGGTGTATTTTGGATGGCTGTAAAAACCACCGGTATTTTTTGCCGGCCTACATGCACGGCGCGAAAACCAAAGTTCGAAAACGTGGAATTTTTTAGCAACACAAAAGATCCAATGTTGAAAGGGTATCGTCCTTGTAAAGTATGCAAACCATTAGAAAACCCTAACGAAACACCTGCAGGGATACAGCAGTTGCTGAATGAGCTTGGCGAAAATCCGATGCTTAAATTTAAAGATTATGATTTGGTGAAACGAGGTCTGGAGCCGGCTGCCGTTCGCCGTTGGTTCCTTAAAAACCACGGAATTACCTTTCATGCTTTTCAACGGCTGTTCAAAATCAATTCTGCTTTTAAGAAATTGAATGCGGGAGAAAATATCATCGATGCGGCAATTGACAGTGGCTACGAAAGTTTGAGCGGTTTTAATGAGCAGTTTAAGAATATCTTCGGTGTATCACCAAAAAATGCGAAGCACGAAAAAGTGGTCGATTTGAAAAGGATTGAAACGCCGCTCGGTACCATGATTGCTTGTGCCGACGAAAACGGAATTTGCATGCTAGAGTTTTCGGACAGAAAAGCACTTCCCACTGAATTAAAAGACATTTCCCGATATTTTAATGCCAATATTATTCAAGGAAATAATCCTCATTTTATTTTATTAGAAAAAGAGCTGCGTGAGTATTTTGATGGGAAAAGAGAATTTTTTACGGTGCCGCTTTCTCCTGTAGGAACAGATTTTCAGAAGAAAGTTTGGGAAGTATTAAGAGAAATTCCCTATGGATCTACCAGAAGTTATCAGGAGCAGGCCAATATTTTGGGCAATACTAAAGCAGTGCGTGCCGTGGCGAATGCCAATGGATTAAATAAAATTTCGATTATAATTCCCTGTCACCGCGTGATAGGTTCAGATGGAAAGCTTACCGGATATGGCGGCGGAATCTGGCGGAAACAAAAATTGTTGGAGTTGGAAAAAGCCATTCTTTTTTAAAGTTTTTTTATGAGTATTTTTGATTCGATATGCATGACAATAAATTTACATTCTTCTATTAAATATGACCATGAAAGAAAATTTTCTGCAACCCACATTAGAAAATGAAGTCGTAAAGTTGGTTCCACTTCAGGAAAGTGATTTCGAACGATTGTATGCCGTAGCGTCAGATCCTAAAATTTGGGAACAGCACCCTAATAAAAACCGCTATGAAAAAGAGGTCTTTCGTAATTTTTTTGAAGGAGCTATTTCGTCTCATGGTGCATTTTTGATTTTTGACAAGGCGACTGATGAAATTGCTGGCAGCACAAGGTTTTACAGTTATGATGAAGATGAACCTTCAATTTTTATTGGGTACACGTTTTATGCAACAAAATTCTGGGGATCAAAGCTGAACCCGATGGTAAAACAACTGATGTTGGATTATATTTTTGATGAGGTGGAATTGGTAAAATTTCATGTGGGTGCCGAAAATTGGCGGTCGCGACGTGCTATGGAAAAACTTGGCGCCGAAAATCGCGGGCCTATTACTGTGGCCTACTATGGTGAGCCCGACCGAAAGAATGTAGAATTCTGGATTCGAAAGAAAGATTGGCTGCAGCGGGAAAAACCTTAACAAATTCCTATTTTGCCGAGCAATCCTGAAAAAGTTCTGCACCAAAATAGAAAACAAAAAGCCACGCAATGCCTTTAAGCGTAAAGAAAAGCAGTCCGCCAATGCCTACTCGTTTAAACCATTTTTTAAAAGTAGAGTTTTTGTTTTGTTCGGGTTGTTGATTGTCCATATTAAAGGATTTTGCCCAAAGGTAAATATTTGTTTTCGAATGAATGTGAAAATCGTTCATAAAACTTTTAGGGCTTTGCGATAAAACCTTTGCGCTAACTGTTAATATTTCTTATTTTTGAAGCATCTTTTCAAAATCAAATAAAAACGAGAATTTAGATATGAAAAAAATTGTATTAGGAATTGCTTTGGCCAGCTTCGTCATCAGCTGCAAGAAAATTCAAGCAGGTTCCAACAAAGGCGTTATTAAAATGGAGGAAGGTGCAGAGCGATACAGCGATATTGCAATTGGTTCCAGCGACGGTGCACACAGTTCTGCAGCAGAAGCTGGCTCAGGTACTGTGAAAACCAGCGTGGATATTGACCTGAACGGTACTGCACTGAAAGGGTATAAAAACGGACTAGAAGAATCTATGATTGCTTTCCTGAAATCTGATGGCTATAAAAACGCAGCCGACGATGCGGCGTTGAAGGATAAATGGTACAATTTTGATCAGGTGAATTTTAAAATGGGTTCGGCTAACCAACTGGAAGCAGGTTCTTCAGTGCAGCTTCAAAACTTAGCAGCAATCCTTAAAGCATATCCTGATGCTAAAATAAAAATTGGTGGCTATACTGATAAAACAGGCGACGAAGCGGTAAACAAGAAATTATCGCAAGATCGTGCAAATTTCATTAAAGGAGAATTAACCAAAGCTGGCGTAGGCGCACAAGTTCTTTCTGCAGAAGGATACGGTAGCGAATTTGCCAAAGTTGCAGCCGATGCATCAGACGCTGAAAGAGCTACTGACCGTAAAATGGCAGTTCGTTTTGCAAAATAATACTTGTTTTTTTGCTGAGTAAATTTCAAAGATGTAAATAATTTGTGTCATCAGCAGAGAACAAATAACCCTTAAATGTCTTGCGCTTGCGGGACATTTTTTTTAATTTTACAAGATTAGCAGAATTTAAATTAACAATATATAATGCAGGAAACACTTAACTACATTCACGATAACAAACAACGTTTTGTGGATGAACTTTTTGAATTACTAAAAATAGCATCCATTTCTGCCGATCCGGCGTACAAGAATGAAGTGCTGCAATGTGCTGATGCCGTAGCAAAATTTTTGAAAGATGCAGGTGCCGAGCATGTAGAGGTATGCCAAACGGCAGGTAATCCTATCGTTTACGGTGACAAAATCATCAATCCTGATTTGCCCACCGTTTTGGTGTATGGCCATTATGATGTGCAACCGCCGGATCCGCTCGATTTATGGAAGAAACCACCGTTTGAACCTTACATCGAGAAAACAGATTTGCATCCCGATGGCGCTATTTTCGCCAGAGGTTCTGCCGATGATAAAGGACAGTTTTTTATGCATCTGAAAGCATTCGAAGCCATGATGAAAACCAATACATTGCCTTGTAATGTGAAGTTTATTATCGAAGGAGAAGAAGAAGTGGGCTCGGTTAATCTTGGTGTTTTCGTCAACGAGAATAAAGAAAAGCTGAAGTGCGACGTTATCCTCATATCAGACACTCATATTTACTCGAACGAGCAGCCAACGGTAACTACAGGTTTGCGCGGACTAAGTTATGTGGAAGTAGAAGTGGAAGGGCCCAACCGTGATCTTCATTCCGGTTTGTATGGTGGGGCAGTACCCAATCCGATCCATGTACTGTCTCGAATGATTGCGCAGCTTATTGATGAAAACGGGCATATCACCATTGATGGATTTTATGATCATGTTGAAGTCGTTTCAAATGACGAGCGTGCAGAAATGAACAAGTTGAAAGACGATCCGGACGGTTTCAAAAAATCGATCGGATTAAGTGGAGTAGAAGGAGAAAAGGGATATACTACATTAGAAAGAACATCGATTCGCCCAACACTCGATTGCAACGGCATTTGGGGCGGATATACCGGTGAAGGCGCAAAAACTGTGATCCCTAGTAAAGCTTTTGCTAAAATATCGATGCGCTTGGTGCCATATCAAACACCAGATGAAATTACGCAGAAATTCACCCAGTATTTCGAGAAAATAGCGCCAGCCAACGTCAAAGTGAAAGTAACGCCACATCACGGTGGTATGCCTTATGTTTTACCGAGTGATACCAAAGAGTTTCTGGCTGCCAAAGAAGCCATGCAAACCGCATTTAGCAAAGAAGTGCTGCCTTACAGAAGTGGTGGAAGCATCCCGATTACTGCAATGTTTGAGGAAATGCTCGGTGCAAAGTCGGTGCTTATGGGATTTGGGTTAGATTCTGACGCGATACATTCACCCAACGAGCATTACGGGTTATTCAATTTCTATAAAGGGATTGAAAGTATTCCGTTGTTTTTTGAGAATTATTCTAAGATGTAAGAATATAATTAATTGAACCATTATCTTACCTCGATGCCTCTGTAATATGGGTCATCGAGGTTTTTTTAATGCTTAAAATAACAATTATTGAAAAATACTATGCATGCATAATACATTTTTTCATTATATTAGCGAAATTGCAATGTTCGCGGCATTGGTTATGCAAAGTATGACTAATAAAGCGTTTTTGAAAAAAGAGACTTTTAGAACTGGTTTTAAGAATCCTCTATTTTTCCTTGCAGATTGTGTTTTTCGTTAAAACAATTTAATAACTATAGCAATAATGAAAATATTAGTTTGCATCAGTAGTGTTCCCGATACTACATCAAAAATTAATTTCACGGCAGATCATTCTGCTTTTGACAAAAATGGGATTCAGTGGGTCATCAATCCGTTGGATGAATTTGCTTTGACTAAAGCGATAAAACTTCAAGAGTCTCAAGGAGCTACCGTAACCGTGGTTAATGTGGGCGACACCGGAACAGAACCTGTCATTCGTAAAGCATTGGCAATTGGTGCCAACGATGCAGTGCGCGTTAATGTTGATCCGAAAGATAGCTATTCTACGGCCAAAGAAATCGCTTCAGTGGCGCAAAATGGAGGGTTTGATTTAATTATCTGCGGTAAAGAATCCATTGATTATAATGGTGGTGCTGTACCTGGAATGGTGGCGCAACTGCTGAATCAACCTTTTGTAAATGCTTGTGTTGGGCTGGACGTAAACGGCAGTGAAGCCACAGCAGTGCGCGAAATTGAAGGTGGAAAAGAAACCATTTCGGTAAAACTTCCGGCAGTCATTGCTGGACAAAAAGGTTTGGTTGATGAAAAAGACCTAATCATCCCCAATATGAGAGGAATCATGTCGGCCAGAACGAAACCACTACAAGTACAAGAACCAGTTTCTGCCGAAGTAAAAGTAGAAGGTGTTTCTTTTGATGCAGTTCCGCCAAGAGCAGCTGTAAAAATGGTTGCTCCCGACAATCTTGATGAGCTGGTAAGACTTCTGCACGAGGAAGCAAAAGTAATTTAATTCTCAATTTTCAACATTTAAAAAAATTTAAAATGGCAATATTCGTCTATGCAGAAAATATAAACGGGATCTACAAAAAAGCCGCCTTTGAAGCAGTGTCTTATGCAAAAGCAATAGCAGACCAGGCGGGCGATACCGTCACTGCAATTACCATCAATCCTACCGATTCATCAGATTTGTTGTATCAGTATGGGGCAAGCAACGTGATCCATATCAAAGATGAAGGTTTGAAAAACTTCAGTGCAAAATCGTATGCACAAGCTTTAAACGAAGTGGCAACCGGCAACATTATCGTGTTTCCTCATACCACCGATGCTTCATCAATAGCACCCATGTTGGCAATCATTAGAAATAATTCGTTGATTACTAATGTGCTGGAAGCGCCGGAAAGTCTTTCTCCGTTTACGGTAAAAAGAAGGGCGTTTTCAGGAAAAGGTTTCATGCATGCAAAAGCTGATGCGGCAGGAGTTATCGTTACCGTATCTCAGAATGCGTTTGGTGTAAAACTTAATGGCGTAGCGGGCTCAGAAGAAATTAAGAATTTATCGGTGGTGAACGATGATACCAAAGTGCTTTCTCACGAGCAAAGTTCAGGTAAACTGGATCTAAAGGAAGCCGAAATCGTGGTATCTGCAGGCCGCGGGCTTAAAGGTCCTGAAAACTGGGGGATGATTGAAGAGCTTGCCTCAGTTTTGGGTGGCGCAACAGCTTGCTCTAAACCGGTGTCGGATATAGGTTGGCGACCTCACACCGAACACGTGGGACAAACAGGAAAAGCCATTTCACCCAACCTCTACATTGCGGTAGGAATTTCCGGAGCCATCCAGCACTTAGCGGGCGTCAACTCTTCTAAAACGATTGTTGTCATTAACAGCGATCCAGAAGCGCCTTTCTTCAAAGCGGCAGATTACGGAGTAGTAGGCGATGCATTCCAAATTATCCCTGCACTTACCGAGAAAATTAAAGCATTGAAAGGGTAAATCTCTTAGAGAATTCAATAAAAAAAGGAACTCCAATTCGGGGTTCCTTTTGTATTTGTCGTGAAAAAAGCTATTTACCAAGATAAGATTTCAAAATCTTACTTCGGGTATTGTGCTTCAAACGTTTGATCGCTTTTTCCTTGATTTGTCGTACGCGTTCACGGGTAAGATCGAAGGTTTCACCAATTTCTTCTAACGTCATCGGATGTTTACCGTTAAGACCGAAATACAGTCTCACCAAATCGGCTTCTCTTGGCGTTAGGGTCTGCAAGGCACGTTCAATCTCAATTTGAAGCGATTCCAACATCAAATCCTTATCCGGGCTTGGAGATTCTCCGGAGCGTAAAACGTCATAAAGGTTAGAGTCTTCACCTTCCACAAGCGGTGCATCCATCGACAAGTGACGACCGGAATTTTTCATGGATTCCTTGATGTCTTCCTCACTCATATCCAGCACTTCAGCCAATTCTTCCGGAGAAGGTGGTCTTTCATTTTCCTGCTCCAGGTGCGCATACGCCTTGTTGATTTTGTTGATAGAACCAATCTTGTTCAGCGGAAGACGCACAATTCTGGACTGCTCGGCCAATGCCTGCAAAATTGACTGACGAATCCACCAAACGGCATACGAAATGAATTTAAAACCTCTCGTTTCGTCGTATCTTTTCGCGGCCTTCATCAACCCAAGATTTCCCTCGTTAATAAGGTCGGGAAGCGAAAGTCCCTGATTCTGATACTGTTTAGAAACAGAAACCACGAAACGCAAATTCGCTTTAATTAGTTTTTCAAGCGCAACCCGATCTCCGGCACGAATCTTTTGGGCCAGTTCCACCTCTTCATCAGCGGTAATCAGGTCTACTTTCCCAATTTCCTGCAGATACTTGTCAAGTGATGCGGTTTCCCGATTGGTAACCTGTTTTGTAATTTTTAGCTGTCTCATTTAAAAAATCAGCCCACTTTAGGACTGCATTTTATTATACGACAACAACAACCAAAAGGTTACATTATTTTAATTTAGTACTTCTAACCTTTAGAATAAAGATGTCCCGAAGGGACGATTTAATAAAGAATAGGACGAAATTCTACAAAATAAAATCACAACAAAATTCTATTAAAAAAAGAAAACAATTTTTGCATTCGAATAAAAAAACTCATCCTGAAAAAAAATCCAGAATGAGTTTGAATCAATCAATGTAGAGCTCAATTATTTAATGATTAATGTCGTGCTTTGCTTTTTACCCTGCGACTCATGAAGGAGGATGTAGTTTCCTGTTGTTGCCTTGATGTTCACGGTGTTTTTACCTTTATTTACCCAACCTGAGTAAACAATTTTTCCTGAAACATCGTACACGGCAATCGCTCCGGATTGTGTGGCTTCATAGGTAAATATTCCATTGCTTGGATTAGGAAAAATTACACTTTTCTCAGCTTTTGCTTCTGTTGTTGCAGCCGTAACTCCGCATAAAAACGGAGAATAAGTGACCAAACCCAAAGAGGCGATGTCAACCTGATGGGTAATTACTTCTTCCACCATTTCGGCTGTGGAAGTTTCACCTTCTCTCCAGCAATTGTTTTTGGCACTTACTGGGTTGGGTGTATTATTGTAGAGTGCATAAAGCTTTCCGCCGTTTCCGTTGTCTTTAAAAACGTTGTTTCCAACGCTTCCCAATGTGCCGCCACCAAGATCTGCTGTCGTGGTATTTACCAGCGTGATGCCCCATAAACTTCCGCGAATTTGATTGTTCTCAACCTTGAAAGAACCGTTTCCATACAGGTTGATGCCGCTTCCTCCATTGGCAGCAACAGTTTCTGTATTATTGTTCGTTAGGATATTACCTGCAATGGTACCTGAACAATTGTTCCCTGTTACCGTAATTCCATAGCGGTTGTCGGTTACAATGTTGCCCTCAATCTGAACCTGATTGGCAACACCCAACAGCGATGAAACAGAGATGGCGCCTACTTTATCATTGGCCCGGTTGCCAATCACGGTATTGTTTAGCACCTTCACCAGCCCGCCAGCGCCGCTTGGTCCCATATTGATTTGAGGACGGTTAGAGTTGAGTTTGGTATTTCCCTGAAGATAATTGTTGGTAAATTCCAGTGCAACAGAGGAGTTGGCACCAGATGCAACTGCCGGTAAGTCGTTCTCGATGAATTTTGAGTTTTTTACCACCGGATTTCCCGTTGAAAAGTTGACCGCTGCACCAGTAGATTGTCCTGATTTAAAATATCGAACAGTACAGTTATCCATCTGGAAATTTCCGGTCAGTGCCTGTATTCCTCCGCCATATTCCAGCACAGTGTTTTTGAAAGTGGCATTGGCCGTAGATTCTAATCGAATTCCTTTAAATATAACCGTGGGATCTGTGGCTGTAATCAGCAAATTGGTGGCAGTTGTATTATAGACACCTGCAACGGTTAGTACCAATCCACCGTCAATTTTTACCGTAGTGTTTTCATCCATTAAAAGCGTGTCGCCGTTGCTGATGGTAACGTTAGCAGTCATTTGGTAATAAGTGCCATTGTTTACAAAAACTGTAGGCGCTGCTGCAGAAAGTGACGAAAGGGTATAAGTTACCCCGGTTCCCGGGCTGGTAAACTGAGCCCACAGGAAAGTGGATATAAAACTCAGTACTAAAAGGGAAAGTTTTTTCATAAATAAAATAATTTGCTTCAAAGTTAAAAAATATTATGCGAAGACTATAAACGTGCGGATAAAATTGCCGACTTAATTTTATATTTTTGAAGAAAAATATCCACCATGAACTATTCGCCGATAATTGTAGGAACTATGCGCTGGGGAATTTGGGGTGCACATTTTTCTAAAAAACAGGTGCAACAAATGATCTCCACTTGCCTTGAACATCGGCTTACCACGTTCGATCATGCTGATATTTATGGAGATTATTCCACAGAAAAGCTTTTTGGTAATGCTTTTTCCGAGATGAAAATCGACAGGCAACACATCCAGCTTATTTCAAAATGTGGCATAGAAATGCCCTGCGATAGCCGAAACTATAGGTTGAAATCTTATAATTGTTCAAAAGATCATATACTGAAATCTGTAGATAAGAGTTTACAAAACCTCGGAGTTGATTATTTGGATTTGCTGCTGCTTCATCGCCCGTCGCCATTGATGGATCCGCACGAAATTGCCGCGGCATTCGGTATCCTGAGAAGCAGTGGGAAGGTGTTGAACTTTGGGGTTTCCAACTTTTCAGTGTCGCAGTTTGATCTGTTGAATGATCTTTTTCCATTAAATACGAATCAAATTGAAGTGTCAATTAATCACACGGCTGCTTTTAGGGACGGCACTTTGGATCAGATGATGCGCCATAATCTTAGTCCGATGGCTTATTCGGTGATGGGGAATTACTTCTCCGAAAGTACCGCGCAGAACGACCGCATCCGCCAAGTACTGATCAATCTGTGTTCCAAGTATGAAGCCGAAGAAAATCAGTTGTTGCTTTCGTTTTTGCGGAAACATCCTGCAGGAATTCTTCCTGTTGTTGGCACTTCAAAACCGCAAACGATTCTAAAATTTAAAGAAAGTTTGAAGATTGAGCTGGATCGTGAAGACTGGTTTATGCTGCTGGAAGCCGCCGAAGGAAAGGAGGTTCCGTAATAAAAGGAATATTTAGTGATGACCATTGGGCGGGAATTAGCGATTAAAAAAGCATGTCTTCAAAATAAAAAATTGGTTTTATAAGATATAGTTGTATCTTGCACCCGTTTTTATATCCGAATTCAATATTTGTTCATCCATTGTTGAGTTTCATTTATAATTTCAGCAAGTATTAATTTTTTAATTTTTTTAAGATGAACATTTTTGTTTCAAACATCAACTACGCAACAAAAGAAGAAAAGTTGCAGGATTTATTTTCAGAATTTGGAGAGGTAAGCTCTGCCAAAATTATCACCGACAGAGAAACCGGAAGATCAAGAGGTTTTGGTTTCGTAGAAATGGGTGACGAAGAAGGAAAACAAGCTATCGAAGCCCTAAACGGCAGAGAATTAGACGGTAAAGAACTTAATGTTTCTGAGGCAAAACCAAAAGAAGACAAACCAAGAAGAAGTTTCGATAACAATCGTGGTGGTTACGGTGGAAACCGTGGCGGCGGTGGTTACAACAGAGGCGGCGGTGGTTACGATCGTGGCGGTTCTAACTGGTAAGCTATTTCTAGAAAATGCAGGTGGTCAACTCGAAAGAATTGACCACTTTTTTTATCACTTCTTTTTGCGAATCAGCAAGTAGGCATTGTTAAAATAAAACAGATTATTTTTTTCTTTGGTAATGGTCAGGTTGCTAAAAAGGAGTTTAAGGTGATAATCGCCTAAATCATGCTCCAGTGCTATTTCAGGAAGTTCAATGTCTTTAGGTTCTTCACTTGCGTGCTCCTTTACTAAATTCAAGAAAGAGGATTCAAGATTCCATTTTTCTTTTCCATTCAAGCTAATCACCAGATCTCTGGATGGATTGTATTCTTCGGAAACAGTAAACACATCATTATCAATCTTCATTTCTGCGTTGTTGAAACTGGTGACCAACATCATAAAATCATAATCCTTCACTGAGTAAAACTGATTTTTACTAATGAAAACGGCTTGGTTATCCCAATTGTTTTTGGTGATTTTGGTGTCTTTAAATTGAGCTCTTATCAATGGTTCTATTGATCCAAAATCTTTACTATTGATGGATTTGCTTAAAAGTTTTTTTTCTGACGGCTTTAAGAGCGAGTATAGATAATCCTGTTCGCCACGCTGGGCAAGGAAATAAAATTTATTGGAAATATCATCTGCCACTGTATCTGAAACCTTCTTTGAAAAATTGACGGTGCCTTTGTCCAAAAGCTGATTTTGCGTCAATACCTTATCAAGTTCTGTTTTTTGGCTTCTTTTTGCCACAGCAAAAGTATTGAGGTAAGGCATCAACAATGAGAAAAGTCCAAATAGAAATAAGCTTAGAGGTATATATTTTATGGTGGTTTTCTTTGCCAATACAAAATACAAAACGACAGAGCCCAGCCATAACGCAAGCAGTAGAACAAAATACCTCGGTTCTGTGTATCCATATGCCAGTATTCTTGTGAAAATAGCGATGAATAGGAGGATGACAAGTGGAACTAATGTGTAATAAAATATTTTTGAAAAGACCCGAACCCAAGATTTCGCCGAGATTTCTTTAAGCGGATGAACCAGGAGTAAAGCCAAAATGCCCACCACAGAGTACGCCAAAATCAGGTAAGAAACCCAACCTCGAGGCAACTGCCAGTGGATCAGTATTTTTGCGGAGTAAAAGTAAAGAATAACAGCGTAAATCAGCAGTAGCGGAATGAGAATGTACTGGGTGAAAAACTTCAGGATAATCGGGTAATTGCTGTCTCGCTCCAAATAGGACAATCCTTTTTCATTAAACAAGAGAAAAATAAAACAACTACCAAAAACGGCCAAGAAAGAAAAAGTGTGCAGGTATATCCGGTAATTAAAATTAAAATCGAACAGTTTGTCTACCGCTAAAATGGCCAATTCTACGCCTCCTGTCAATACACCGGTGAAAATGGCTGTTAGCACAATATTGATGAATAAATTTTTGTTGTATTGCCAAAAATTCAGTTCTCGCCTGTCGCCTATGAACGGTATAAATGAAACCAACAGATGGCTTAGCAATGCAGTGGGAAAAAGCAGAAATGCATAATGATCTGTAAAATCTTTCTCCGATTTCGGCAAGATGAAGAAATACGAAACCAAAAAGGCAACTCCCAACAACTCAAGAAGCATCCTTTTGCCAATGCGCTGCGATAACATATTAAGAGCAAACATCACTGAAATCCCCAACATCGAAACGATGGCAAACTTCAGGTAAAAAAAATTGATACCCTTCGATTGAAAATTGACCTCGTTAAGACAAATGATAGATATGGCAGCCAGAAAAGCCATGAGCAAAACCATGAGATCATTACTAAAAACATCGGTAGCTTTCCGGAAAATGCTCTTTACTCTTTTGATCATCTTTGTGGTTTTTTATTGATTATTACAACGGTCCTTTTTCGTTCATGTTGTTCACTTTTTCTTCTTTTTTTTGATCTTTTTCTTTTTTCCGCTTTTGGTTGAAGTAAGTTCCTCCACAAAATCACTTAAAGATTGATCGAACAATTCTTCTTTGTCTGCTACAGGCACAACGGTGGTTTTAATTTCGAAAAACTGGTTAAGATCTTCAGCATGTATCCATTTTTCTTCTAGCAAAACCTTCAGCATTTCAGCACCGGAATTATCGAAATATTTTTCGATGCAGTTTTTCAATTGAAAACTTCTGTAATCTGCGAAAGGAACAGCCACGTGGTACTTGAAAATTCTTCCCTCTTTTTCGGGGGTCAAGAATTCTTTCTCCACCAATATTTTCACAAAAGTAGATATGGTGTTGGGGTGCGGTTTGGGTTCAGGATAATGGGTTACTATTTCTCGCATATAAGCCGAACCTAGTGGCCACAAGATCTTCATCAATTGTTCTTCTGCAGGGGTAAGCGGATTGATCTTCATAAATATTTTTTGGTAAAAACAATCAGTATTGCGACTGGATATGGGTATAAAGGTAAATAAAAGAAACGAAAAGCGCGATGCAAGCCCCGGAAATAACCTCTGATACGGTGTGTCTTTTCAGGATAATGCGCGTGATGCCTACCAGTGCTGCAATTCCCAGCCAAATGAATCCCAATAAAGGGTCTTGAGCGAAAAAAAGTGCCGCTACAAAAACATTGAAAGCCGTATGCATGGAGCTTTTGATAAAATAATTACTGATCTGCATCATAATAAGAAGAACCATGACAAAAACGATCACCAAATCAATAGTGGAAGTTTTAAAATATTCATAAGCTAAATACGAAAGCAGCGCTGCCGCAATAAAGAAATACAAACTTTTTCTCTGAGATCGGTTCGATACGTCCATGTTGGAGTATCGACCTGTTTTCACGTTCCAGAATATCCATAAACTAACGGGCACAATAAGTATAAGAATAACAGGTAAAAACTTACTGATGGATTGTTGCCAGGTGAAATGCACTGAGCTGTAATACATCATGTACAAAACAATTGAAGTAAGCGGATTAAAAAAATTGGAAATAAAAGCGGATACCTGCTTTACCGCAGATGGTAATTTTGATGACATAGGATGATTATGGTTCAAAAATAACGATTTCTGAATTATATCATAAGAAAAATGTAACCTTAAATTGGGGAGAAACACAAAGATTTTTAGTATTTTTGTGCCATTATTTTCTACAAGCATGAAAGAATTTTCCAAAGAAGTTTACCTTAAATGGTACGAAGAAATGACAATGTGGAGGAGGTTTGAAGACAAATGCCGATCCCTTTACCTAAAACAAAAAATCAGAGGATTTCTACATTTATACAACGGCCAGGAAGCGATTCCGGCAGGGTTTGTTCACGCGATGGATCTTACCCGAGATAGCATGATTACCGCTTATCGTTGTCATATCCATCCTATGGCGATGGGTGTGGATCCGAAAAGAATTCTCGCAGAACTTTGCGGTAAAGCTACCGGAACTTCTGGAGGAATGGGCGGCTCTATGCACATCTTCAGCAAAGAGAAGAGATTCTACGGCGGACACGGTATCGTGGGTGGTCAAATTCCTTTGGGAGCAGGTATCGCCTTTGCAGACAAGTATTTTGAAACTGGTGGGGTTAATATTTGTTTCTTCGGAGATGGAGCATCAAGACAAGGGTCACTGCACGAAACTTTCAATATGGCAATGAACTGGAAGTTGCCAGTGGTATTTGTTGTGGAGAATAACCAATATGCGATGGGAACCTCAGTAAAAAGAACAGCAAACCACGAAGATATTTATAAATTAGGTTTGGGGTATGAAATGCCATGTTTGCCTGTTGATGCTATGGATCCGGAAAAAGTGGCAGAAGCTGCTTATGAAGCCATCGAAAGAGCAAGGAGAGGAGATGGGCCTACATTCATTGAAGCCAGAACTTACCGTTACAGAGGTCACTCGATGTCGGATGCTGAACCTTATAGAACCAAAGAAGAGGTTGCAGAACACAAGAAAGAAGACCCAATCGAGATTGTAAAACAAAGAATTCTTGACCATAAATGGGCAACAGAAGACGAGCTCAATGCAATGGATGAAAAATCGAGAGAGTTTGTGGAAGAGTGTGTTGAGTTTATGGAAAACTCTCCGTACCCAGACCCAGAGAAAGTGTACGAATACGTGTATGCACAAGAGAATTATCCATTCATCGATAAATTAGAAAACTAAAAATTTAAATCAGCGGGTTTTTTGATGTTTGATATTTTTTTTGAACTTCATTACCTGTTAAATTATATCCTATTAAATTATGGCAGAAGTAATCACAATGCCCCGTCTCTCCGATACAATGACGGAGGGTAAAGTGTCGAAGTGGCACAAAAAAGTGGGCGACACGGTAAAAGAAGGCGATATATTAGCAGAGATCGAAACCGATAAAGCCGTTCAGGATTTTGAATCAGAAATCACGGGAACGCTGTTGTTTATTGGTACGGAAGAAGGAAATTCTGCGCCGGTAGATTCTGTTTTGGCCATCATCGGGAAAGAAGGTGAAGATATTTCTTCGCTCACTACAGGTGGGCAATCGTCCTCAGCGGCCGCCGGAGATTCACCAGAAAGCAAAAAAGACGAAGAACATAAAACCGAAAATGAATCCACCAGTGTAGAGCAGGTTACCGCAGAAATTCCGGCAGGAGTGGAAGTGATCACCATGCCTCGTTTGTCGGATACCATGACGGAAGGTAAAGTGGCCAAATGGCATAAAAAAGTGGGTGACGCCGTAAAAGAAGGCGATATTTTAGCGGAAATTGAAACCGATAAAGCAGTTCAGGATTTTGAATCAGAATACAATGGAACTTTGCTATACACCAGTGTAGAAGAAGGTGGAGCAAGCCCAGTAGATACCATTCTTGCCATTATCGGGCCTGCCGGAACAGACATTTCTGCAGTAGTTTCTGGAGGCGGCGCTAAAAAAGAAGCTGCACCCACTGAAAAAGTGGTTGCAAAAGAAGAAACAAAAGAATCAGCTCCGGCAGTTTCTTTTTCTTCCGACAGCAGAGTTGCTATTTCTCCTTTGGCCAAAAAAATGGCAGAGGATAAAGGAATTGATATTCATGCGTTGAAAGGTTCCGGCGAAAACGGAAGAATCGTTAAAAAAGACATCGAAGGATTTACACCAAGTGCGCAACAACCTGCAGCTGAAACTAAGCCAGTGGTTGCCGCTCAGCCAGCAGTAAGCTTTGTTCAGGGTGAAGATTCGGAAACGCCAAACTCACAAGTAAGAAACATTATTGCTAAGCGACTTTCGGAAAGTAAGTTCACGGCACCGCATTATTATTTGACGGTAGAAATCAACATGGATAAAGCCATTGAAGCCCGAAAAGAAATCAACAGTCTGCCTGATACCAAAGTATCTTTCAATGATATGGTGATTAAAGCGACTGCAGTGGCATTAAGAAAACATCCGCAAGTTAATTCATCTTGGGCAGGCGATAAAATCGTTCATCACGGAAATATCAACGTGGGTGTGGCAGTAGCCATTCCGGACGGTTTAGTGGTTCCTGTACTTAAAAATGCTGACCAAATGAACTATAATCAAATCTCGGCTTCGGTGAAAGATTTGGCTAGCAGAGCAAAAAATAAAGGTTTGAAAGCCAACGAAATGGAAGGTTCCACTTTCTCGGTTTCTAATCTGGGTATGTTTGGTATTGAGACATTCACTTCCATCATCAATCAACCTAATGCTGCTATTCTTTCAGTAGGCGCTATCGTTGAAAAGCCGGTAGTGAAAAACGGAGCCATTGCTGTGGGCAACACCATGAAGCTTTCGCTGGCGTGTGACCATAGAGTAGTGGATGGCGCTACGGGTGCACAGTTCTTGCAAACCCTCAGGACTTATCTGGAGCAGCCGCTTAGTTTGCTGCTGTAATCCGGTTGAATAAAATTTTTCTAATCCTTGTAGTTTTGCTGCAAGGATTTTTTTTGATAATATGAAATGATCATGTCGTGCAAAAATCTTAATCCTGATTAATCAAAGTACAATCGCCGAAAATACCAATTCCTTTTCGTAATTTTACCACCTATGATCAGAGCGAGAAATATACACAAGTCTTACGGTGATTTGGAGGTTTTAAAAGGGGTGGATATTCACATTCAAGAAGGTGAAGTGGTATCAATTGTTGGCGAATCTGGTGCCGGAAAATCTACTTTGCTGCAGATTCTTGGTACACTCGATTTGCCCACCAATCCAAAAGCATTCGATACCCACCTTATTCTGGACGGCCAATCTTTTGTAAACATGAAGGACAACGAACTTTCTAAATTTCGGAACAAGAATATTGGTTTTGTTTTTCAGTACCACCAGTTGTTGCCAGAATTTACGGCGTTAGAAAATGTGATGTTGCCCACCAAAATTTCCGGCCGCAATGAGAAAGATTCCTTAGAAAAAGCATTTTCTCTTTTTGAAGACCTTAATATTGCTCATCGCCTGCATCACAAACCCAACGAAATGTCTGGTGGTGAAGCACAAAGAACTGCTGTGGCAAGGGCACTCATCAACTCACCCAAAATTATTTTTGCGGATGAACCCACCGGAAATCTCGATTCTAAAAATGCCGATGATTTGCATCGCCTTTTCTTTGATTTGAGAGATAAATACAATCAAACTTTTGTTATTGTCACCCACAACACTCTTCTTGCCGATACCACCGACAGAAAACTGGTGATGAAGGACGGCCAAATCATCAGTTAAATTCCGGCTTTTTTCTTACATTAGCACATCAAAGTCCTTTGGGATATAGTTTATACAGAAATTACTCATCAACATCGTGTCTATAAAATTTCTTGCAGAAGACGACCGACCGCGGGAAAAATTTTTATTAAAAGGTAAGAATTCACTTTCTGATGCGGAATTGTTAGCCATTATCCTAGGGAGCGGCAGCCGTGAAGAATCGGCCGTAGAACTTGCACGAAAAATCCTGAATTCAGTCAATAACAACTGGCACAACCTGTCCTTACTGCATATCGGTGATTTAATTAAATTTAAAGGAGTGGGCGAGGCCAAAGCAATCTCGGTGGCTACTGCGCTGGAGATTGGGCGCAGAAAGGCGGCACAGGAAGTTCCGGAACGGGTACAGATTAGTTGTAGCAAAGATAGTTACAACCTTTTGCAGCCGGTACTTGCCGATTTGCAAACGGAGCAGTTTTGGGTGGTTTTCCTGAATCAGAACAATAGGGTTATCACCAAAATGGGGCTCACTTCGGGCGGTATTAACCAGTCGGTGGTGGATATTCGGGTGCTTTTCAAGCATGCGCTCGATCATTTGGCAACTGGGGTGATTATTGCTCACAACCATCCCTCCGGCAATCTGCAACCCAGTTCGCACGACATCAATATCACCAAACAAATTGAAAAGGCCGGAGATCTTTTACAGATCAAGCTTTTGGATCATATTATTGTTGCACAAAATTCATATTTCAGTTTTGCTGATCAAGGTCTGTTATGATTAAAAGATTGAAATATAACGAGATCGATTTCGCTAAATATTCCCAGTGTATTGAGAATGCTTGCCAGCGAAAATATTCGGCGACGAAAGATTTTTTGGATATAACTGCAGGGAAAAATTGGGAACTTCTGGTCTATAATAATTATGAAGCCGTGATGCCCGTCTGCTGCTTTAGTAAGTTGGGGCTGAAAATGGTTTATAATCCCAAACTTTGTCAGCAATTGGGCGTTTTTTCCCAAGAAGATTCCGTGGCGGTGAATGATCTTTTTTTTGAGTTTTTAAATAAGAACTATTGGGTAAGGTATTATGGTTTCAATGATATTAATTCATTTTCAAAACCATTGCAGAAGAGGAAAAATTTTTTGATGATGCCCCGAAGTTATGATGAAATCTATCAGAAATATTCTCCCAAAAGAAAACGAAAGTTAAGGCAGGAGCCGGAAATTAAAGAACATTCGGAAATTCGATACCACCTCGACCTTAATGAAGTGGAAGAATTTATCCTAAAAAATATGCGTGGCGCCGATCATCACCCGTCCGATCATTTGGAGTTCATGAAAATCTTCCGACAGTTTTATGAAAAACAACGGCTCGAACTCGTGGGGTATTACTATCATGGCCGGTTAACCAACGTTATTGCTTTGTATGAGGACGAGCTAACGGTGGCGTTATTGGGAACGTATAATGATGCTGAATTTGTGAAGATCAGTGGTGCATCCGTGTTGATCGATGATGCCATCAGAAAAAATATCCAACATAAAATTTTTGATTTTGAAGGTGGCGATATTCCCAATATTGAAGAGTTTTTTCGCGGTTTTCGCCCCGAGATGAAGCCGTATCCATGCTACGGCAATTCCAAAAAAGAACTGGTTAAGAAATTGTTTAGGTTGAAAAATCGTGCAAACTGAAGCCATGACGCTCAACAATGTGCTACAAAAAGGGAAGACTGAGAAAATTCTTTATCCATAAGGATTTGAAACATCAATTAAGCGACGGTTTTATTCTCAATGCAACTACTGGAAACGTTGATTGTGTTTTCTTTTAATTAAAATACTCGGAAACTGATGAAGTTTTATTGAATTAGAACATTTGTATAAGTTTCTTGTTGCAAAATATCTTAGTTTTGAAAACCGATATCTATAAATTTTTAAGTGAATAAAGTAAAAGAAATAAAATCTTTAACAGGTTTACGGGGAATCGCTGCTTTTTGGATCGTTTTGCATCATTATTTCGGAAGAAGACCTGAGGAAACAGACGGTTTTCTGGTGAAAACTTTACTTAATTTCAATTCCAACGGCTATCTGGCAGTAGATTTCTTTTTTATTCTCAGCTCTTTTGTTTTGTATTTATCGTATCAGAGCACTTTTGAAAATGCTGTTTCCACCGCAGATTACAAAAAATTTATGCAGAAAAGATTTGTAAGAATTTATCCGCTGCTCATCGTTATTGTACTTTTTTCATTTCTGTTTCTTTTTCCCGACAACTGGAATCTGCTGCTTTTTTATCTTTCGCTTACTTTCATTTTTCTTTCGGAACAGTACAGAGTCATGAATTCGCTGGATATTACGTGGTCGCTTGCTTGTGAGTTTATCATGTATTTTGTATTTCCGTTTTTAATATTGTTTTTTACAAAAATGCCAAAGTGGATGAAGTTTACTGTTCCTGTTTCCGTGCTGTTGTTCTGTGCAGTTTACTTGTTTCCGACCATTACTTTTTCGCAGAAAGGTCTGGTTTTGGAAAATATTCACAGCAGTGGTGGGTTTATCAATACACCAGTCGGAATCTCCGCTGTTATCAGGTGTCTTGCAGGCTATCTTCTGGGAATTTTCAGCTATCATTTGTACCTTTCGAAAAAGAAATTTAGTATCACATTTTTAGTTGTTTTAATTTTAGCATTGTTGTTTTTCAAAAAAATGGATGTTTTTATTCTAATATTGATTGCTCTTTTATTGCCGTCTTTAATAGCCGATCCGAAATCATTTTTATCAAAGTTTCTATCTTCAAAACCCGTTTATTTTTTAGGATTAATTTCCTATTCTGTTTATCTGGTGCATATTATACCGTTTACAATTATGTATTTCAATGAAGAATATTTAACACGGTTTGTGCCGCTGCTCGCATATAAAATCATTTGTATTGCTGTCACTTTAATTATTTCCACAATCACTTATCAATTCATTGAAATAAATGCCTCGAAAATGCTGAAACGGTATTTTCAGATTTAGCCAATTTAAATATTATCGCAAAATTTTGTTTATTAAAAAATAAAAAACAATTTCCTTTTACAATAAACAGCAAATTATCAGTACTTTTGCACACCTAAAAACTTTGGATGATTAATTCGCCCTATTTTCCGTATGTATTTGCATTCGTGCTTGCTGTTCCTTTTCTGATCTTCATGAGGCAGTTTGTGCATGCATATATCAAACTGAAAAATCAGGAAATAAAACTCCTCACCGTTAAAGGTAATGCTGAACAGCGTGTACAAGCGTATGAGCGGTTGACGCTTCTGCTGGAGCGGCTAAAACCTTCCAATCTGGTTGCAAAATTTGATCCGGATCTTGCCGTACACGAGTTCATGTTCCTCACTGAAAAAAGTGTGAATGAAGAGTTTGATTACAACGCATCCCAACAGCTCTATTTGCCCAAAAAAACTTGGAACCACGTGGTGAATAGCAAGAATAATATTATTCATCTGTTGCATAGTACTTATGATAACCTTAGTGAGAATGCTACCTTGCAAGATTTTAAAACCGTTTTTCTGATGAATTATATGAATGGTGAAGATTATATCGCAAAAACATTGGAAGACCTTAGAAAAGAAAATTTAATTGTAAATTAATAAATCATGATACCTAATTTTAAAGCCCATCCGTGGCACGGAATTGATGCCGGAGCCGATTCACCTAATGTTGTGAACGTATTTATTGAAATAGTACCATCGGACACGATTAAGTATGAAGTTGATAAAGCAAGCGGCTACCTGAAAGTTGACCGTCCGCAGCAGTTTTCGAACATTATTCCGGCGCTGTATGGTTTTATCCCCAGAACGTATTGCCATGACGAAGTGAAAAATTTGGCAGTAGAAAGCGGCGCAACTGATGTCACCGAGGGCGACCTTGACCCACTCGATATTTGTGTATTGAGTTCTCACAACATTCATTCTGGCGGCATGCTGATGGAAGCCATCCCCATTGGTGGATTCAAAATGATCGACAAAGGAGAAGCTGATGATAAAATAGTTGCTGTAATGAAAGGCGATCACGCGTTTGGCCATTTCCGCGATATTTCCGATTTGCCACAAGCAGAAGTGAAACGTTTGATGCATTATTTCTTAACCTACAAAAACCTTCCGGATGAACCTGCAAAATGTAGAATTCAGGAAGTATATGGCGCAGAGCATGCCAAGAAAGTCATCATGGCATCTCAACATGATTATGCCAATAAATTTGGTGGCTAAGTAAATTATTTTATTGATAATCAGAGACAAATGGAATCCATTTGTCTTTTTTTATTGAAAAGATTTTGATGCAAAAAACTGTCGATTTACATGCGAAAATTTTCAATACAGCACGAATTGGAATTGCTTCATGGCTACTTCTGAATTCTACCTGCCATTATGCGTTGCCCAGCCAACGTTGCACTTCTGAATCAGGGATAATGCGTAATTAACCATGACTCGACATTGAAAAAAATGATCAGAAGAATTGCAGCGGTCGGCTCTCTTGGAGCAAAAGGAGAGCGCTCATCATTGTATACCATTTGTTATTGAATAGACTCGAATGGAATTGATCTTTCGTTATCATTTTTCGTCAATGCAACAGCATTACAAATATTTCAAAAAGTATTGGCAGTTAAAAATATTTCTGTATTTTAGGGAATTCTTTTATTAACAAAAATTAACATTAAAACAAAGAACTAATCTATGAATTTTCTATTTTATCTAGTACCTGTTTTCGGTATTATTGCATTGGTTTACACTTTTGTTCAGAGCTCTTGGGTAGGAAGGCAAAATGCTGGAAATGAGCGAATGAAAGAAATTAGTGGGCACATTGCTGATGGTGCAATGGCTTTCTTAAAGGCAGAATACAAAATCTTACTGTATTTTGTTGTTATTGTAGCCGTTTTACTGGGAATTATGGGTGCCACCAATGCCAACTCCCACTGGAGTATTGGTTTGGCTTTTATTTTTGGTGCCGTTTTATCTGCACTCGCGGGATTTATTGGGATGAAAATTGCCACCAAATCGAATGTGCGAACTGCGGAAGCCGCAAAAACTTCATTATCAAAAGCACTTAAAGTTTCTTTTACCGGTGGTTCGGTGATGGGAATGGGTGTTGCGGGATTAGCAGTGCTAGGTTTAGGCGCCACTTTTCTCATCATCAAGCAGGTTTTTGCCCCCGATGCAGCGGTAAATACGCACGAAATGGAGCGTGCCATCGAAATCATCACCGGATTTTCTTTGGGTGCAGAATCCATTGCGCTTTTCGCAAGAGTAGGTGGTGGCATTTATACCAAAGCAGCCGATGTGGGTGCCGATTTGGTAGGGAAAGTAGAAGCAGGAATTCCGGAAGATGATCCAAGAAACCCTGCAACCATCGCAGATAATGTGGGAGATAATGTTGGGGATGTTGCAGGAATGGGTGCCGACTTATTTGGATCTTATGTTGCTACTGTTTTGGCCACCATGGTTTTAGGTCGCGAAACCCTTTCTCATGATGCATTTGGCGGTTATGCTCCAATTCTCTTACCGATGCTGATTGCCGGGACAGGGATTATTTTCTCCATGATCGGTACGCTATTCGTGAAGATTGGTGAAAAAACTGAACTCGATACTACACCTGTTCAAAATGCACTTAATCTAGGAAACTGGGGAAGTATCGTTCTTACCGCTATTTGTGCTTATTTCTTAGTCAATTATCTGCTGCCCGATACCATGACGCTTAGAGGTCACGATTTCACTAAAATGGGTGTTTATGGAGCTATTATAGTAGGACTTGTGGTTGGTACTTTAATGAGCATCATCACCGAATATTATACAGCAATGGGAAAAAGACCGGTGAAAAGTATTGTGAAGCAATCATCTACAGGGCATGCTACCAATATCATCGGCGGATTATCTGTGGGTATGGAATCTACCTTGTTACCCATTATTGTTTTAGCAGGCGGAATTTATGGCTCTTACCTTTGTGCAGGCCTTTACGGCGTTGCCATTGCAGCAGCAGGAATGATGGCAACCACCGCTATGCAATTGGCAATTGATGCATTCGGACCTATTGCAGATAATGCAGGAGGAATCGCAGAAATGAGCGAGTTGCCCAAAGAAGTGCGTGAAAAAACAGATATTTTGGATGCGGTAGGAAATACCACAGCAGCAACCGGAAAAGGTTTTGCCATTGCGTCTGCAGCATTAACGGCATTAGCACTTTTTGCAGCATTTGTGGGAATTGCAGGAATTGACGGTATTGATATTTACAGAGCCGATGTTTTGGCAGGTCTTTTTGTAGGGGCTATGATTCCTTTCATCTTCTCCTCCCTTGCAATTACTGCAGTAGGACAAGCTGCAATGGCAATGGTGGAAGAAGTAAGACGGCAGTTTCGCGAAATCCCCGGGATTTTAGAAGGGAAAGCTGTTCCCGAGTACGAAAAATGTGTCGCTATTTCTACGGATGCTTCCATTAAAAAGATGATGTTACCCGGTGCTATTGCATTAATTTCACCTATTCTTGTCGGATTTATTTTCGGACCTGAAGTGTTGGGTGGTTTCCTAGCAGGAGCAACGGTTTCAGGCGTACTGATGGGCATGTTTCAAAACAATGCCGGTGGTGCATGGGATAATGCTAAAAAATCCTTTGAGAAAGGGGTTGATATTAACGGAAAAATGTACTATAAAGGTTCGGAACCGCATAAAGCATCTGTCACCGGTGATACGGTGGGAGATCCATTTAAAGATACTTCAGGGCCGTCTATGAATATCCTCATCAAACTGATGTCGATTGTTTCTTTGGTTATAGCGCCTACTTTGGCTGTGCTTCACAAAGATAAAATCGAGAAAAACCGTGAAGCTAAATTGGAAGCTTTGCAACTCGCTGTTTCCGGTGCAGCAGTTCCTGTGGTGGAAGAAGAAGTGGTGATTACCGAATGGGCAAAACCTTCAGGAAGCGTCAACGAAACCGGAGATTTTGTGTACAACACAGGAAATCCTGCTGCCATTAAGCTGCCGACAGGTGAGACCCTGAATGTGGGCGAAAAAAGCCAAATTGCCCATCTTGCCAAGCAAATAGGGAAAAATGATCAAACCCTTCTTGAAAAAGGAAAATGGTTTACCATTGAAAACCTTTATTTTGAAACTGCAAGTGAAAAACTAAAAGCCGGCGCCGAAAAAGAATTGGATAACATTGCCAAATTACTTAACGCTTATCCCAAGTTGAAATTAAAACTAGGTGGATATACCGATAATACCGGGAATGAACAGAGCAACAAGGCGTTGTCGAGTCTGCGTGCGCAAAGTGCAAAATTGTACCTGATGAACTTAGGAATTCCTGCCGATCGCGTAGAAGCTGAAGGTTTTGGTTCTCAGTATCCGGTTTGTGCTGCCAACGATACCGACGCCTGTAAAGCACAAAATAGAAGAATTGATGTTCGTGTTTTGAGCTTATAGAAAAACCATTTTATATGAAAAGAGTCCGAAATTTTCGGACTCTTTTTTGTATCTGCCTGCAGCAAATTATTTGTTTGTCAGATATTGCGACAGCTGGTCTTTCAGGAAAACCCGTTTTTTTCGAAGCTCATTCAGATGTTCATCGGTGGTGTGATTTTCTTCATTTTCTTCGTAATGCTGAATAAGCGCATTCACTTCTTCGTAGTTGACGTACAATGAGCGGAACACTGAATCACGCTGTTTCATCTCGCTGATTTTTGATTCAAATTCCGGAAACTCGTGGACTAAAGTATGATTTTCCATGATTTAATTTTGAATGAATTAACGGATTAAAGTTAATGAAAATCAAATAGCAGTTCAATATGAAAATTGTCATTAAAAAAACCGGCTCATGCAAGAACCGGTCTGGAGACATTATTTTTTAGTGTAAATGCGAATTTCTGATTGGGTATTTCCGTTGTATCCTTTTTTATTGATCATCACTTTTTCAATTTTATCCTGCGGAAATTTTCTCATTTCAGCTTCGGTTACCTGATTTCCATCGATGTAAATGAGCGGTACATCATCGGAAGACACTTTGGAGCCAGTGTTCAGAACAAGTACTTTTGCTTTTTCCATTTTTGCGGCGTCTTGTGCTGCTTTTTCAGCTTGCTCCAGCTGTTGTTTAACTTCTTTGGAATTCAGCATTTTTTCCGCATCTTTAGCAGCTTTCTCGGCTTGTTCTATTTGTCGCTTAAATGCTTTGGAGTTGACCATCTTTTCTGCATCTTTTCCTGCCTTTCTAGCGTTAACAATCTGGATTTTGAAAGCGTTAGAATTGACCATTTTTTCTACTTCTTTTGCCTGCTGTTCTGCTTTTTTTGCCAGTGCATCTGTATGATTCATATTGATCCACTGATCGTTGTTTGCGGTGTTTTTTTGCAAATATTCAGCATCTCTTTTGGCATAGAGTTGATCCATTTTACCAAAAAGTACGTCCATCTCCGCATACTTGCTTTCCATAAGCTTAATCTTCTTCTGATACTCTTCGGAGCTGAAAATACCGTCGATTTTCTTGCCTAGATCATTCATCTGATCTCCGAGCACTTTCATTCTAGGATTATCAAAATCTTTTTTCTCTGAAAGTTTTCGATACTCATCGCCCTTCTGCCGAAGCTCAGCACTCAGTTTTCGGCCTTCATCTTCCTTCAATTGAAGGGATGATCGTATCGGGTCGATTTCTTGTCGCTTGGCCTGCACCGCATTCCGAAGATCATCTAAACTGGAAAGGTTTTCGGTCTGTTGAACAGGTGTATCCATTTTCGTGGTAATAGCGGCGGATTCCTGTTCTGATTTTCCATTAATGCCAGCTGTTTCATCTGTTTTTACAGGAGCATTCACTGCTTTTTCGGCACCAGACTTTGGGAGAATGGTGTCTTTTTTTAAGGCAGCAACCATTCTATTGATGACCAGGTTAGTTTCTCTGATTTCTTTATTTTTTGCATTCACCAGATAAATAAAAGTAAGTGCAAAGAGCAATGGCAAGGCAAAAATCTTTCGCGCATAACCAAACTTTGTTTTTGATTTTTTAAGCATTGTTAATCTTCTTTTAAGGTTGGAACTAAGAAACGGACTCGCTGAAGGAAACTGTTTTCCGGAAAAGTGACTTGCAAGAAGCATCTGCGCAAATGCTTTCGGGTCCGAGTTTTTTATGGATTTCTTGTCGGCGAGGTACTCGTGCACAAGATGAATCTCTTTGGTAATAAGGTAAAAGAAAGGGTTGAACCAAAACACGGAAGTGGTGACCTGCACAAAAATTTTGTCCCAGGTATGTTTCTGTTCAATATGAACCATCTCGTGTTTCAGAATCTGGCGGCCCAAATCCGATTGCATGTGAATGGAATTTTTCCAAAATAAATTTCTGAAAAACGAAAAAGGTGCCTCCTGCAAATCAGTTTCATAGAAGTTGATTCCTTGAAGTGTTTTCTTCGCGTAACGGTTTTTCAACCGCCGGATGCTAATTATTCCGTATAGAAATTTCACTACAAAATAGAAAGAAACCAATCCAACAGCGCAAGCAGCAAGTTGAAAATAAATGAAATCATGGCTTAAAGTATTACTTTGTTTAAAATTGCTTATCTTATTAATTAATAAGTATATGTTATTGCTTACTTCAAGTGTAAAATAACTTACTTTGAGTAAGGGTAAAAGAACACTCACCACCAAAATAGAGAGCAAATAAAACCGATTGTAGTGATGAAACGTTTTGTCTTTAAGAAACAATCGATAGTAGAGAAACATTACACCCGAGCATGCAATTACTTTCCCGAAATAGAGCATCAGCGGTTCCATCAATCTTTATTTTTGAGTTCGTTAAGTAGCATTTCCAGATCTTCAACACTGATTTCCTTTTTCTCCACTAAGAAGGATACAGCATCGGTATAGGATCCCGAAAAGTAATTTTTTACCAAGTTTTTTATGGATCTTCCGCTGTATTTTTCCTTGGAAACGAGCGGGAAGTATTCGTGCTGTCTGCCAAAAACACGATAATCCACAAAATCCTTTTCTTTAAGAACCTTCAGTATTGTAGACACGGTATTGGTATGCGGTTTTGGCTCAGGAAACTTGTCCAGCACATCTTTCAGAAAAGCGGTTTCAAGTTCCCATAAATATTGCATTACTTGTTCTTCTGCTTTGGTAAGTTGTGGAATCATTATCACTATTTGTTTAGTTATACAAATGTAGGTATTAATTTCAATTATACAACTATTTTTTTAGGTATAGATAAATTTTGTATTTAAATTGTTGATAATCAGTTGTAATTTTTAGTTGTATTCAATTAAACTTCTCTTGTCTTTGGTTGTGCATATTCTTTTACAAAACCTTATCTTTGCACACCTTAATTTTTAAACCGCAGAACGCAGCACGCCGACTGCCGAAAGTAATATCAATACTATGAAATGTGGAATCGTAGGTCTTCCCAATGTAGGAAAATCAACCCTTTTTAACTGTTTAAGTAATGCCAAAGCGCAGTCTGCCAACTATCCATTTTGCACAATAGAACCCAATTTGGGAACTGTTTCTGTGCCGGATCAGCGGCTTTTTGAACTAGAGAAATTGGTGAATCCCGAGCGGGTTTTGCCTGCTGTGGTGGAAATTGTGGATATCGCCGGATTGGTAAAGGGTGCTTCCAAAGGTGAAGGTTTGGGAAATCAGTTTCTGGCCAACATACGAGAATGTGAAGCGATTATTCATGTTTTGAGATGCTTCGATAACGGAAATATTGTACACGTTGAAGGTTCGGTGGATCCTTTAAGAGATAAAGAAATCATCGATATTGAGCTTCAGCTGAAAGATCTTGAAACACTGGGGAAAGCCGTTGATAAAGCAAAGAAATTCATTAAATCTGGAAAAAAGGAAGACGTTCTTACTTATGAAACACTGCTGAACCTGCAAAAATTTGTAGAAGACGGCAAAAATGCTCGCGAATTCCCAACCGATGATTTTACTCAGTCGGTGATTGATGAAGTGCACTTGCTCACCAAGAAACCGGTCCTTTATGTATGTAATGTAGATGAAAATACCATAAAAAACGGTAACGAATGGATAGGAAAGATTGAAGAAATGGCGAAGAATGAAGGTGCAGAAGTGGTGGTGCTTGCAGCTCAGATTGAAGCGGATATCAATGAACTGGAAACTTTTGAAGAAAGACAGATGTTCCTCGAAGAATTAGGACTTGAAGAACCTGGCGTGAACCGCCTCATCAGAAAAGCATACGATTTGCTGCATCTTCAAACCTATTTTACTGCCGGTGTAAAAGAAGTTCGCGCATGGACCATCGGAAAAGGGTGGACTGCACCACAAGCAGCGGGCGTTATCCATACCGATTTCGAAAAAGGATTTATTCGCGCTGAAGTAATAAAATACAATGATTTTGTTACATACGGTTCAGAAGCCAAAGTGAAAGAAGCCGGAAAATTGAGCGTAGAAGGAAAAGAGTATATCGTTCAGGACGGAGATGTGATGCATTTCCGGTTCAATGTGTAAGAACAAAAGAAATATCATATTATAACAAGCAGACCTTCTATGGTCTGTTTTTTTTTGCTGTTGCCGTAGCAGTCGCATTTCTAATTTGTATATTTGTTATCAATTCAATCACCTTCAAAATTCAAAGACAATGGCTAAAAAAGTGGCAGTCCTGATCGGTAGTTTGCGCAAAGAGAGTTTCAACCGTAAAATCGCCAACGAACTTATTCGGTTTGCGCCCGAGGGTTTGGCATTAGAGATCGTAGAAATTGGTTCATTACCCCTCTATAATGAGGATTTGGAGGAAGATTCACCAAAAGAATGGATTGACTTTCGGGAAAAAGTAAAGGCAAAAGATGCTGTTCTTTTTGTTTCTCCCGAATACAACAGAACCATACCTGGTGCACTGAAAAATGCGATCGATGTGGGTTCCAGGCCCGCTAAAAAAAGTGTATGGGCGGGAAAATCGGGTGCAGTCATCACCTCGTCACCGGGTAATTTGGGCGGTTTTGGTGCCAATCATAACATAAGGCAATCGGTGGTTTTCCTTGATATCCCAATGATGCAGCAACCTGAAGCGTATCTCTCAAAAATTAATGAATGCTTTGATGAAGATGGGAAAACCCTCAATGAAAGAACTTCAAAATTCCTCAAAAGTTGGTTAGAAAGTTATGAGCAATGGATTAGTTTATTCTAAATGAAATGTCATCATTTTGTTCAAAGGTTTTTTTAACTGAATACTCTATATCGTAGCCCATTAATCGCTTTTATGGTGAGTGATGTTTGTAACATTATGCAGGAGCACTTGACTAATCATTAGAAATTATTAATTAAAAATGAACAACCACGAAATTGATTACAAAATCCACGGTGAAGAAATGCAATGTGTGGAAATTGAGCTCGATCCCCAAGAATCCGTTATTGCAGAACCCGGAAGCTTTATGATGATGCCCGACGGAATTGCAATGGAAACCCTTTTTGGCGACGGAACCGAGAAAAGCATCATGGGAAAAATTTTCTCTGCCGGAAAAAGAATGCTGACTGGTGAAAATCTTTTTATGACGGTATTTACCAATACTTCCCATGGGAAGAAGCATGTCACATTTGCAGCACCGTATTCTGGTAAAATTATCCCTCTTGATTTGTCGAAGCTTGGCGGAAAAGTTATCTGCCAGAAAGACAGCTTCCTTTGTGCGGCTAAAGGAGTTTCGGTAGGGATTGAGCTTCAGAAAAAATTAGGCACCGGTTTGTTTGGTGGCGAAGGATTTATTATGCAAAAACTGGAAGGTGACGGCTTGACGTTTGTGCACAGCGGCGGTCATGTGATAGAAAAGCAGCTTCAGCCGGGGGAAGTCCTGAAAATCGATACGGGTTGCATTGTATCGTTTACCAAGGATGTGCAGTATGATATTCAGTTTGTAGGCGGTATTAAGAATTCTATTTTTGGTGGCGAAGGTCTGTTTTTTGCCCAGTTGCGGGGTCCAGGAACCGTGTGGGTTCAGACGTTACCGATTTCCAGGTTGGCGGGTAGAATTCTTCAGTATGCCACCACAAAACGCGGAGAGCAAGGAAGTATTTTAGGCGGTTTGGGCAATCTTCTTGATGGCGACGGCAGATAAGCTAAAATTAAAAATCATGAAAAAGACATTCGGAAAGGGATGTCTTTTTTTTGTGTTTACCGAATGGGTGGTCATGGGTAAATCCTCCCTTCTCATCTAAAAAGGAGGACACTTAAATCTCATCAAAACTTTTCCACAAAATGCTTCAGATCCGTTTACTTTGATTATTTTTGTGAGTTACCACTTTATAACGAAAAAAACGGTCGCCATCTAAAAATATGAGTGAAAATACTGCATCAAACTATTCCGAAGATAACATCAGAACCCTGGATTGGCAGGAGCATATTAGGATTCGCCCCGGTATGTACATCGGGAAATTGGGAGATGGTTCTTCGGCAGACGACGGAATCTATATTTTGCTCAAAGAAATCATCGATAATTCCATTGATGAATTCGTTATGAAATCCGGCAAAAGGATTGAAATTAAAATAGATGAAGGCAAAGCAACGATTCGTGATTATGGTCGTGGAATTCCTTTAGGAAAAGTTGTTGATGCCGTTTCCAAGATGAATACCGGTGGAAAGTACGATTCCAAAGCGTTTAAAAAATCTGTGGGTCTGAATGGAGTAGGAACCAAAGCAGTGAACGCACTTTCCGACTATTTCAAAGTAAAATCCGTACGTGAGGGAAAAGCAAAAGTAGCAGAATTTTCCAAAGGCATTATCACCGAAAACCATCAGGAAACGGATACATCCGATCGAAATGGAACCGAAATTACTTTTATTCCTGATTCAACCATCTTTACGCATTTTAGATTTCGAAAAGAATATATCGAGAAAATGCTGAAGAACTATTGTTACCTGAACCCGGGATTAAAAATAGTTTTCAACGGCGAAACTTACTTTTCGGAAAATGGTTTGAAAGACTTGTTGCAGGAAGAAATTGAAGGAGATATTTTGTATCCCATCATTCATTTGAAAGATGAAGATATTGAGGTCGCGATTACCCATTCCGATAAGTCGCAATCGGAGACGTACTTTTCCTTTGTTAACGGACAAAATACGACACAGGGCGGAACTCACCTTAATGCTTTTCGGGAAGCGTATGTGAAAACCATCCGCGAGTTTTTCAATAAAAATTTTGAGGCGGCAGATATTAGAAAATCTATCATAGCGGCAGTTTCCATCAAGGTAATTGAGCCGGTTTTTGAATCGCAGACCAAAACCAAGTTGGGTTCCAACGAAATGGAGCCGGGAAAAGAAACGGTACGAACCTTTATTACCAATTTCCTCAAAAATAAACTCGACAACTTTTTACATCAGAACCAGGAAGTTGCAGAAGCGATCCACCGAAAAATCATCATTTCGGAACGAGAAAGGAAAGAACTTTCAGGCATCCAGAAACTAGCGCGAGAAAGAGCCAAAAAAGTATCGCTGCATAACAAAAAATTGCGCGATTGCAGGCAGCATTACAATGATCAGAAAGCAGATCGTAAAGGCGAAACCATGATCTTCATTACCGAAGGAGATTCTGCGTCGGGCTCCATTACCAAGTCCAGAGATGTGGAAACGCAGTCGGTATTTTCGCTAAAGGGTAAACCGTTGAATTGCTATGGTTTAACAAAAAGAGTGGTGTACGAAAACGAGGAATTCAATCTGTTGCAAGCTGCACTAAACATTGAAGATTCGTTGGAAGATTTACGCTACAATCACGTCATTATCGCTACGGATGCCGATGTGGACGGAATGCACATTCGATTGCTGATGATTACTTTTTTCCTTCAGTTTTTTCCAGATCTTATCAAAAACGGCCATCTTTATATTTTGCAGACGCCGCTGTTCCGGGTAAGAAATAAGAAGGAAACACGCTATTGCTATACCGAGCAAGAACGTGTTAAAGCACTGGAAGAATTGGGTAGAAATCCGGAAATTACGAGGTTTAAAGGGTTGGGAGAAATTTCGCCGGATGAATTTAAACATTTCATCGGTAAAGATATTCGGCTGGAGCCGGTGGTTATTGGTAAAGACCAGACCATTGATCAGCTTTTGGAATTTTATATGGGGAAAAACACACCCGATCGTCAAACCTTTATTCTTGAAAATCTCGTGGTAGAAGATCCTGACATCGACAAAAAAGAAGTACTCAGCGATGCGTAATTTGGTGTGTTTGGGTAAAATAGAAACTCTTAAAGTATAAATCCAATGCGATTGAATAATAGCAAAAAAGCAGCTTATTTCAACTTCCTGGGAACCTTGGTCATGATGTCTTTGTTCATGGGTATTGGTGCCTATCTACTGGAACGATTTAAATATGATTATTTAGGAATCAGCAGTTCATTATTTGTTATTGTTCCCGTGATATTTGCATTGATTTTTTACTTTCGGGGAAGGCAGATTTTTGAATATGACAGTGATGGTGAAGCATTAAACTTTAAAAATAGAAATGTCATATTATTTTTAAGTAAACCGCTAAGTGACGAGTTTCCGAAGTATAAATTGAAAAAGTACGAGATTGTTAATTTGCTGATTATTAAAAGGTTGTATATTACCATAAGCAGTAAGAAAAATCAGCATATCATGCTTAAATATGATATTTCCTATCTCAGCAAGCAGGAACTTCAGGATCTGAAAATGTCATTGAACAGAGTCATTAAAGCAAATAAAGAAAGAGCGATAGAAAGTTGATGGAAGAACAGGAAAATCACCAAGAGGAATCACTGAAAAAAGTCTCCGGTCTTTACAAAGACTGGTTTTTAGATTACGCATCTTATGTTATTTTGGACCGTGCCATACCGTCCGTTTATGATGGTTTTAAACCAGTACAGCGCCGAATTATGCACTCGATGCGAGAATTGGAAGACGGGCGCTACAACAAAGTGGCCAACATCGTGGGAAATACCATGAAGTATCATCCACATGGTGATGCATCCATTACCGATGCCATGGTGCAAATCGGGCAAAAAGAACTTTTGATCGATACCCAAGGAAACTGGGGAAACATCTATACCGGCGATTCTGCCGCAGCCGCAAGATATATTGAGGCACGGCTTACCCCTTTCGCTTTGGAAGTGGTTTTCAATCCTAAAACAACCGATTGGGCAAAGTCTTACGATGGCCGAAACAATGAGCCCATCGATCTTCCGGTGAAATTCCCGCTGTTGCTTGCGCAGGGCGTAGAAGGAATCGGCGTCGGGCTGTCGACCAAGATAATGCCTCATAATTTTGTGGAGCTTATCAATGCATCTGTTCTTTACCTCAAAGGAAAAAAATTCGAACTTTTCCCCGATTTCCTGACCGGTGGAATGCTGGATGTTACGCATTACAACGACGGAGAGCGCGGTGGAAAAATCCGTGCAAGGGCAAGGATTACGCAGAAAGACAAACACATGCTTTGTGTTACCGAGCTTCCGTTTGGGAAAAATACCGGCGACCTGATTGATTCCATCATTAAAGCCAATGAAAAAGGAAAAATCAAGATCAAGAAAATTGAGGACAATACTTCCGACAAGGTTGAAATTAACATTCACCTCAATAACGATGTTTCGCCGGATAAAACCATTGATGCGCTGTATGCCTTCACCGATTGTGAAATACCAATCTCGCCCAATGCATGCGTGATTGTCGGTGACAAGCCAGAGTTTTTATCGGTGTCTGAAGTACTGAGAAGAAATACCGATCATACTGTTTCGCTGCTGCAAAAAGAACTGGAAATAGAATTGCACGAACTCCAGGAGCAATGGCACTTTTCATCCCTCGAAAGGATATTTATTGAGAACAGAATTTACCACGATATTGAAGAGGTGAAATCTTGGGAAGAAGTCATTAAAACCATTGATGAAGGACTAAAACCGCATACCAAGCATTTGCTGCGCGCCGTTACCGAAGAAGATATCTTGAGATTGACCGAAATACGAATCAAGAGAATTTCACGTTTTGACCTCGATAAATTCAAAGAAAATATTCTTGCATTGGAAGGGAAAATTGAGCAGGTGAAGCATCATTTACTCAATTTAATTGCCTACGCCATTGATTACTACAATAACATCCTGAAGAAGTATGGAAAAGGAAGGGAGCGCCGCACAGAACTCAGGGTTTTTGATACCATTGATGCTACGAAAGTCGCTGTTGCCAACGAAAAATTTTATGTGAACAGGGAAGAAGGGTTTATAGGTACTTCACTGAAAAAAGATGAATATCTGTTCGACTGTTCTGATATTGACGACATCATCACCTTCCAGAAAGATGGAACCATGAAAGTGGTGAAAGTGGAATCCAAAACCTTTATCGGGAAAAATATCGAACATGTTGCGGTATGGAAAAAGAATGATAAGCGCACCGTCTATAACATGATTTACCGCGAAGGAAGAGATGGGCCATATTACATGAAACGCTTTTCGGTGACCGGCGTTACCCGAAATACAGATTACAAATTGGCATCCGACAACAAAGGGTCAGAAATGCTGTATTTCTCTGCAAATCCCAATGGAGAAGCCGAAGTGGTAACGGTGTTGCTGAAACCTAATGCAAGAGTCCGCAAGAACAAGATTGAAATCGACTTCTCGGAGCTTGCCATAAAAGGAAGAGATTCCAAAGGAAATTTGGTTACCAAATACGCAGTGAAAAAAGTAGATTTGAAGGAAGAAGGTCACTCCACTTTGGCGCCGCGTAAAATTTGGTTCGATGATACGGTACGTCGCTTAAATCCCGATGCCCGCGGAAGTTTGCTCGGTACTTTTAAAGGAGACGATAAAATTTTAACCATTAATGCGAATGGTGAGGCCAAGCTTATTTCATTTGATTTGAGCAACCGATTTGATGACGAGTATCTCATTCTTGAGAAATGGAATCCTGAGCAGCCCGTGACCTGCATTTATTTTGACGGCGAAAAGAACATTTACTTCATCAAGCGATTCCTGCTCGAGAATACAACCAATGTTCAGACCTTTATGCCATCGGAACATCCGAAATCCTTTATCGAAAATATTATTGTGGCCAATAATGCCGCTGCCGAAATTGTTTTTGCCAAAGACAAAGGAAAAGAAAGAGAGCCGGAAACCATTCTTATTGATGATTTTATCGCAGTGAAAGGAATTAAAGCTATTGGAAATCAGTTTATTAAAGATAAAGTGAAGTCGATTAATATTATCATTCCTGAACCTGAAGAGGAGCAAAACCCCGGTTTTGATGAAGTAGAATCCGGCGAAGGCAGTATTTCCTTTATTGATCATGATGTGAAAGACGAAGATTTCCCGGATGAGGGAACCATTGGAAGTCTCTTCGACGAATAGAAAAAATCCTCCACAACATCGTTATGGAGGATTTTTGTATAGCTATAGCTTCAGTACTTATTCGAAAAGAACCATTTTTGCGCCGTCGAAAGCAGCAAAAACCATGGTGGGATAAGAGTCCTGATGAAAATAATTTCCTTCCGCATCCACTGCAATGGCTCCGGCAAAACCATCAATTTCACTAAGCTCAGCGAATGTTTTTTCGAATGCACTTTCAAGAGTCATACCATCCGTAACTCGCGTAACAATTTTTGCGGCGGTGGCATTGCTCACAATATCTTCGCCAACACCGGTGCAACTTACCGCACAAAAAGAATTGGCATAATTCCCGGCCACTGTCGCAGAATCCGAAATTCGACCGACAATTTCAAAACCTTTTCCGCCAGTGGATGTAGCGGCCGCCAACTTTCCGTTGAAATCCAGCGCCACGCAACCTACTGTTCCTTTTCCGCCGTTTTTCAGTTTTTCTTCAAACTCTTTTCTGCGCTGCGGAATTTCGGTAGAGTAATCTGCAAAGCCGTTTTCTTTAGCATACGCTTTTGCACCGTTTCCGCCTAAAACACGGTCGTCTTCCTTCATCAGCACTTGGGCGACCTCAATAGGGTTTTTTACATTTTCAATATTAATAACGCCGGAGAACTTTTGGGTTTCGCCGTTCATCAGCGAAGCGCTCATCCTAATTTTTCCGTCACTTTGAATTTGCGAACCGGTTCCTGCGTTGAAAAGGGAATCATCTTCCAACAATGCAACCGCAAAAACCACCGTTTCTTCTGCAGAATGTGTTTTCATGTATTCGAAAGATTGCGTTGCAATTGTTCTCAGTGCATTTTGTTTGGCGATCTTCACGTCGTGGCTTTGGTCGCTTTCCGAGAAAAATCCACCATGGATCAGCAGTTGTGCCATTATAATTATATTTTAAAGGAAAGTGTGTAGGGTTTATACCGAATATTGAGAATTTACAATGGTAAGGTCTTTTGTTTTCAGATCGAAATGATCGTTTTGAGACATCACATGAACAACGAGATTATCGATGGAAATCGGTTGACCCAGCTCGATATTGGTAAGGTTGGTATCTTTAATGAATCTGCCATCAACCAAGATCACCAATCCTGAACCAATGGCTGTCATGGTTTGATCTTTAATGAAAAGTCCGGTATCTTCTCCCAAACCAATGCCGAGTGTTCGCGGATTGTTCACCACGGCCTGAAAAAGCCGCCCGATTCTACCTCGCTGTACAAAATGAGTATCAACGATGACGTTTTCGATAAAACCCAAACCTTGCGTAGTTTTAATTTCGCCTTTTAATAGCGCTTCGCTGCTGGAGCCCTGATAAATCATATTTTCTGACGCAGCAGCTGCCCCAGCCGATGTACCGGCATAGATAAAATCTTCTTCCAGGTATTTTTGCAAAACACTATCATGAAATCGAGTGCCACCAAGAATAGAGGTAAGCCGGAGCTGATCACCACCTGTAAACATCACTACATCCGCAGCATTGGTTCGTGCAGCAATGGCATCACTATTGGCTTCTTCCCGGTTATGAATGTCAAGAATGTTAACGTGTTTGGCACCCAAAAATTCGAAGGCACGTTTATACTCCGGACCCACAATTTGAGGAATCTGAGAAGCGGTAGTAATAATTTCGATCACGGAATCTTCGTTCAATCGGGATTCGCTAATGATCTTCCGGAGAATGCCTCTTTCGAAAAAATTAAGATTTTTTTCAACATTATGGTCGTAATCGGTTTCTGAAAAACTGCCTTTATTAACGGCGCCACCAATGATTACTAATTTTCCTGCTGGTATCATATTTTGCAAATTTAGAAAAATATTTAACGTTTTTCAATGTTTATTCAGTAATACAGTATAAAATTAAGTATTAACAAAATCAATGTTTTAACTCTTTTTTTGCAACGATATTTCCTTTTGAATCATTTTTTTTCGAAATTTGAATTGCTTTTCTACTATCTTTGAAATAAGAAATAAAAAAGTCGCCCTATTTTTTACATGCTTTTCTCAGTGCATGACTTTATTAAAAAACAACAAGACAGGATATGAAAATTGAAAAAATACAAGTTTTAAGAGGTCCGAATATTTGGAGCATCCGCAGGAAAAAGCTCATTCAGATGCGACTTGACTTGGAAGAAATGGAGCATTTGCCGACCAATAAAATTCAGGGATTTCGGGAAAGGTTGGCACAACTTATTCCTTCGCTGATCACCCACCGCTGCTCGGAAGGTGTAGAAGGTGGATTTTTTCAACGTGTAGAAATGGGAACCTGGATGGGGCATGTTATTGAACATATCGCATTAGAAATACAAACTTTAGCCGGCATGGATACCGGTTTCGGAAGAACACGTGAAACCAAAACACCAGGCGTTTATAATGTGGTGTTCTCTTATTTGGAAGAAAATTGCGGCGTTTACACGGCTGAACAGGCGGTTGAGATTAGCCGCTGCCTGGTGGAAGGTAAAGATTATGATCTGGAGCACTGCATTCATACATTAAAAGAGATTCGGGAACGGGAGCGACTTGGACCTTCTACAGGAAGTATTGTGGAAGAGGCAGTTGCACGCAATATTCCTTGGATTCGACTGGGTAAAAATTCTTTGGTGCAACTGGGTTATGGTGTTAATCAGCAAAGGTTTCAGGCGACCATCACCGGAAAAACAAGTTCTATTGCCGTTGATATTGCCTGCAACAAGGAACTGACTAAAAAGATGCTCGACGATGCCGCCATACCCGTTCCAACAGGAGATTTGGTGGTGGATGAAGAAGACCTGGAAAGAGTTATCAGACGCATTGGTTATCCGCTCGTATTGAAACCGTTGGATGGCAATCATGGTCGAGGACAAACCATTAATGTAAATGATTGGGAAACAGCTAAAATTGGACTTCAGCATGCGCAAACCGTTTCCAGAAAGGTAATTGTAGAGCGTTATGTCACCGGTTATGATTTTAGGGTGTTGGTGATTAATCATAAAATGGTGGCTGCTGCACGAAGAGTTCCGGCTAATGTAGTGGGTGACGGCGAAATGAATCTGCAGCAACTCATTGACAAAGAAAACTTGGACCCTCGTAGAGGATACGGCCATGAAAATGTGCTGACTGAAATTATCGTAGATAAAGATACCAACGAACTTTTGCAAAAGTTAAATTATAGCTTAGAAACCATTCCGAAAAAAGGGGAAATTGTTTATTTAAAATCCACAGCTAACCTTTCTACAGGCGGAACTTCCATTGACGTTACCGATATGGTGCATCCTGAAAATGTAACCATGTGTGAGCGCATTTCAAAGATAATCGGGCTGGATGTTTGCGGAGTTGACATTATGGCGGAAAACCTTACCCAACCACTGAAAGAAAGCGGCGGTGCCATTCTGGAAGTGAATGCAGCGCCTGGATTCCGGATGCATCTTGCACCAAGCGAAGGATTGCCTAGAAATGTGGCTGCACCGGTGGTCGATATGCTTTATCCGCAAGGTAAGCCCACAAGAATCCCGATTATTGCCGTGACCGGAACCAATGGAAAAACCACAACGACAAGACTTATTTCACACATTGTAAAAAGTAACGGTTATAGGGTAGGTTTCACCACTTCTGATGGCATTTATATCCAAAATACATTGCTCACCAAGGGCGACACAACCGGGCCTATTTCTGCAGAATTTATTCTTAAAGATCCCACCGTAGAGTTTGCGGTGCTGGAAACAGCTAGAGGTGGTATTTTGCGATCAGGACTGGGTTTTAGCTCTTGTGATATTGGTGTTTTAACCAATATCAAAGAAGATCATTTAGGGTTGAGTGATATTCATAATCTTAAAGATTTAACCCGTGTGAAAAGGGTGGTGCTGGATGCCGTTAAAAAAGAGGGCTGGTCGGTGATGAATGCAGACGACGATTACTCGATGAGATTGATGCCGGATATCGATTCTAAAGTCGCCATCTTCAGTTTAGACGAAAACAACCCGCATATTAAGAAATTCGCCAAGGAAGGAAAAATTACCTGCGTGTGCGAAGAAGGTTTCATCACCATTAAAAAAGGAGACTGGAAGATTCGCATTGCCAAAGCAAACAGCATCCCTATTACCATGGAAGGTAAAGCCAAGTTTATGATTGCTAATGCATTGGCGGCAAGTTTGGCCACTTATCTTTATGGTTTTGAGATTGAGGATATAGCCAATTCTTTGCGTACCTTCATCCCAAGTGCACAGCTCACGCCGGGACGTCTGAATGTCTTTAAATTTAAAAACTTTAAAGTTTTGATTGATTTTGCTCATAACCCTGCAGGTTACGAAGCCATTGAAGATTACCTGAAAAACGTTGAAGCCACAAAAAAAATCGGAATTATTGCCGGTGTAGGCGACCGACGAAATGAAGATATTTTTGAATGCGGAAAAATTGCCGGAAGAATGTTCGACTATATTATCATTCGTAATGAAAAACATTTGCGCGGGCGAACTGAAGATGAAATCAACGGACTGATCATTTCAGGCATTCAGGATTCGGGCAGAAATGTGACCTATGAAATAATTCCTAAAGAGATTGAGGCTCTGAAGCACGCCATCAGTATGGCAGAAGAGGGTACATTCATCACTGCACTTTCTGATGTGGTTTCCAATGCGATCGATTTGGTGCAGGAGTATCAACAAAAAGAGATCCTTGAAGAAGGACAATGAATTCGGCCAACGAATGTCATTAAATACCAACAAAAAAGACAGCAATAATTACTGTCTTTTTTTGTGCCCGGAACAGGACTCGAACCTGCAAGCCGTGAAGCACTCGCACCTGAAACGAGCGTGTCTACCAATTTCACCATCCGGGCTTGCGGAGTGCAAAGATAATTAAAAATTCATGTTTTACTATTTCTTTTGCCCGAAATATTGGCAGCAATCGCCTATTCAAAACCGCCCAATCGGGTTGGTTCGGATGGGGAAGGCCATTTTGCAGGTTCACCAGTCTTACTGTCGATCGGCATCTTTATTTTTTCGGCAGAAACTTTCTCGGGATCTTCGCTCGCCAGGTAAGCAAGTATAGCAATAAGGGCGACATTGTTTTTCACATCATCAAAAACAATTTTATCATAGGTGTCACGATTGGTATGCCATGTATAATTACCGTATGACCAATTGAGCGAGCCCAACATAAATGCAGGCACGCCGGCTGCAACAAACGATGCATGATCGGACCCACCACCTCCCGGTGTTCCTGGAAACGTTGTTTTAATTTCTTTTGTCAGCTCATTTGGTGCTGCATTGAGCCATCTTCCAAGGTAGTCGTAGGAATTCAAGAAGCCCTGTCCGCTGATGTTTGCAATTCGGCCTGTTCCGTTGTCCTGATTAAAAACCACCTGAATTTTGGGCAATTGATTTTTATGGGACGATACGTATGCGCGAGAACCGTTCAGTCCCTGCTCTTCGCTTCCCCAAAGTCCCACCACAATTGTCCTTTTAGGATGAGGATAGTACTTTTTTAAAATTCTTGCGGCCTCCATCATGGTGATGACGCCGGTTCCGTTATCGGTGGCTCCTGTTGCGCCGTCCCACGAATCGAAATGTGCGGAAAGAATCACGTACTCATCAGCTTTGTCACTTCCTTTTATTTCGGCAATGGTATTAAAAGTGGGCGCTTTTCCATGATCTTTAGATTGAGTGATGATTTTCAGTTGTGGCGAAACGCCGTTTTGTAGCATTCTGTACAGTTGTCCATAGCTTTCCAGCGAAATATCCACCACCGGGATTTTTTTGGTGCCGGCCGAAAATATTTTGTTCACACCAAAACCTTTCGACCAGTTGCTCCAGACAATTCCTGCAGCTCCCGCTTCTTCAAAGGGTTTATTCATGGTGCGCCACGAAAGGCCGATGGTCTCGAGTGATTTGCTCCATTCTTTTTGGGCTGCATCAGTGCGCTTTTTGTAATTCTGATAAGATTTTTCGGTAGCAAATTCTTTCCAATTATAGTCGGGTCTTCCGCTGGCTTCGTAAGGCGAAACCATGACCAGTTTTCCTTTCACCTGCGGCAACCATTTTGTAAAATCTTCTTTAGAGGTAAAAATAGGTAGCATCACCACCTCGGCAGTAATACCTTTGGCCGATGTAGCCGGGCTGAATGCCAGTTGCTGTCCTTCCAATGACTTGATGTAAGGTGTCACCATTTCCACGGTTGAAATTCCCCTTTCCCAAGATTTCCATTCGCCCCATTGTTCGTTTCTTGCGTCGATTCCCCAATTTTGGAAGCGTTTTACTGCCCACTGATGGGCTTGGTTCATCTTCGGACTTCCTACCAATCGCGGACCAATTTCATCGAGCAGTTCGTAGCCGAGCTTTTCTAATTGAGATTGGTTAAAGGTTTCTTCCATGATCGACTGTATCACCTGTCCCTTGTCTTGCGCATGAATTGTGGCCGATACAAAAACCGAAATCATTACAACTTTCGCAATATTCTTCATAAAAATTATTTTTAACGGTGGAAGATAATCATTTTTCCTGAAGCGGGATGCGCTGCCAATCCGATTTAATGGGGGCAAATTGAAAATGGGTATTGCTATAATACAGATTTTAGAAGAGTATGAAGGTGCAGGTTGCAAAAAAAACGATAGCTTGTACGATCAGCAAAATATTTATCATTATTTTTGTTGGTGGATTGAAGGTTTTTCTCATCAATGATGTGGTTGAACAAAGAATGAATCTTCCCTTATTCTGTTATTAAACAAAAAAATTAAACAAATGAATTTAATTATCCGATTATTAATTACAGCGGTTGTTGCCTACTTTTTGCCATATGTCTTGAAAGGTATACGCTTCGACAGTTTTTCCACCGCTATTATTTTTGCGCTGGTTTTGGCGGTTCTGAATGTAATTGTAAAGCCCATTCTTTCCATTTTAGGACTTCCACTTACCATTATTACTTTCGGTTTTTTTGCGCTGGTGATTAACGCACTCATCATCTTACTTGCTGCTAAATTTGTGAGCGGGATGCATGTCGATAGTTTCTGGTGGGCGTTCTTTTTCAGCATCGCACTTTCTGTACTTACTTCACTTATGAACGGAATTTTCGCATCGGGTGATTAATTAAAATAGAAAATCAACACAGCGTTTCCATTAATTGGAGCCGTTTTTTTGATTTTAATTTACCCCTCATCAAAAAGTGTGTCTTTATTTATATCTAAATTTTCTATTTTTGAGGCATACTTTATCGCTATGTACAAATGTATTGCTCCCTTTTTTGTTTTACTATTTTCTTTAACGATCGGTGCTCAGGAACTTTATCTTCCGAGAAATGTCAAGAAAGCCATCGCACAGGAAACCCGAACGCTTACGGGGAATCCTGGAAAAAATTATTGGCAAAACGGGGCGCATTACGCCATCGACTTTAAAGTTGATCCCGAAACAAAAGTGGTTTCGGGAAGCGAGCATATTCGATACTTTAACCGTGCCCCAGATTCGCTGAAAACCATAGTCATCAGGTTTGTAAATAATGTTCATCAACCCACTTCACCACGATCCGGGAAGGTTTCCAAGGATTTTCTTACCGATGGGTTAAAGGTTAAATCGCTTACCGTCAATGGTGAAAAGTATGAGTTGAAAAGTGATCGTTGGGAAACTTTTTATTCGCTGAAACTAAACGCCGCACTGCTTCCTAACTCCGAGAACAATGTCGCTATTGAATGGGAATATCCACTTTCAAAAGAAAGTGGGAGAGAAGGGATGATTAGCGGGGACACGTTTTTTTGCGCTTATGCCTATCCCCGAATTTCGGTGTACGACGATTATAATGGTTGGGATATGCTGCCCCATCTGGGTCGTGGCGAATTTTACAATGATTTCAGCACATATGATATATCTGTTGCGGTCCCCAAAAATTTCATGGTATATGCTACAGGTGTGCTGAAAAATCCTGAAGAAGTGTTGCAACCGAAAATCTTGGAAAGGTTTAAAAAATCCTTAACAACTGATCAGATTATTTCCATTGCCGATGATATGGAAGTCAAAAACCAAAAAGTGACCCTTCAAAACGCCTGGAACACCTGGAAATTCAGCGCAGAAAATACTACTGATTTTACGTTCGGCATCAGCTCAAGTTATGTTTGGGATGCGTCTTCAGTTCAGCTAAAATCGAAAAAAGTGAGTGTTCATGCGGCTTATCAAGCTGGTGGTAAAGATTTTGAAAAATATGTTCAATGGGAGAAATTTGCGGTAAAGTGGTTCTCCGAAAATCTGCCGGGTGTGGAATATCCGTTTCCAACCATGACTGCATTTCAGGGTTTTGCAGATATGGAATATCCGATGATGGTGAACGACAATTCCGAACCCAACAATTTGGCAGATTCCCGTCTCACTGCGGATCATGAAATTGCGCACACCTGGTTTCCTTTCATGATGGGCATCAACGAAACGCGTTACGCCTTTATGGATGAAGGTTGGGCAACTTTTTTTGAGTATCAGATTGGTGAAGTGGAAAATGGAAAAGAAATGAATGACGAAATGTTTAAGGATTTTCGGGTCAAAAGATACATCAGTGATCCCTCTCAGGAGCAAGATCAACCCATTATTGCGCTCAGTTCGCAAGTTTCAGGCGTCGGGTATGGCAATAACGCTTATGTGAAACCTGCTCTTGCTTACCTCGCCCTGAAGGATTTGCTGGGTGACGAACTTTTCAAAAAAGCGCTTCATCATTACATCATTACATGGCAGGGAAAGCATCCGATTCCTTGGGATTTTTTTTACAGCATTAATGCAGGAAGCGGCAAGAACCTGGATTGGTTTTGGAACAACTGGTTTTTCAGCAACCATTATATCGACCTTAAAATAAATTCGGCAAAAGTGGTGGGTAAAAACGTGGTGCTAACCATTGAAAATGTGGGCGGTTTTGCCATTCCGTTCAATGTGAACCTCACCGACACTACAGGAAAAATCCGTAGTCAGCATTTTACACCGGCCGTTTGGAAAGACAAGCAAAGCACTATCAAAATTACAATTCCGGCAAGTGGGACAGTACGATCTGTGCAGCTCGACGGTGGTGTTTTTATGGATTACACGCCGAAAGATAATTGGGTAAATCTTTAGCAATATGAAACAATTTAGAACCGCACCAATGGATAAGCTTACGCTGGCGCTCACCATTATTTTTGGTGCAATTTGCGCGGGTGTATTTGTGGCTGCAGTAATTTCTGTGATTTCTGGAGAATTGTTTATGATTTTTCCGGGAGTGGTGGTTTTGGTGGTGTTTGTCAGCAGTTACCTGATGATTCCTAGCATTTCTGTAGATCGTGAGGAAATCAGGGTGAAGAATTATTTTGTTAATTTCCCCATTAAAATAAGTGAAATTGCAGAGTTGAAAGAAGTGGGACGGCTTCAATGGGTCATCCGTTCTTTTGGGGTAGGCGGTTTGTTTGGTAACTTCGGTTATTTCAATGGAAATGACGTTTGGTATGTAACAAATCTTCGCAAAAAGGTACAGATTACAATGAGTTCCGGAAAAATTTATATGCTTTCTCCAGAAGCGCCAGAGGAATTCATTAATACCGTTAAAAACAAAAAAGATTCACCATAAATTGATTACTTTACTAGTTTCCATCAACTTTAAAGAGAACTTATGAAAATAAAATATACTTTGCTTGCCTTGGCAACACCGTTCCTTATGAATGCACAAAATGTGATGACGCCCGAAACATTGTGGACGCTCAATAAAATAGGCGTTACCGCCGTATCCCCGGAACAGTCCGCTTTACTCTATTCAGTGGGAAAAGTAGATCTGAAAACCGAAAAAACCAACAAGAAGAACTTTTTCCTCAATGTGAACAGTGGCGTTGCTACCGCATTGGATTTAGGGAAAAAATCTGTTATCCAGTGGGATAAGAATGGGATGTATGCTAAAGAAGGAGATCAGATTTTTATTTCCAAGGACAGTGGAAAAACATGGACGTTATTTTACGCCATTGGTGATGCAGACAATATTGTGATTTCTCCTGATGGTAAAAAAATAGCGTTCAGCAAAGAAGTTTTGGTGGAAAAACTTATGGGTAAAGACAAGTACAGCGACGTTCCAAAATCGAGCGCATACATTTATACCGACCTCAACCACCGCCATTGGGATTATTTTAATGAAGGAAAGTACAATCATATTTTTTGGGTTGATGCTTCCAGTTCGGTGGACACAGCCAAGGATTTGTTGGAAGGAAAAACATGGGATTCACCACAACGACCTTTCGGGGGTGCTGAAGATTTTGTTTGGAGCCCCGATTCCATGGAATTGCTGTATGTGCTAAAACCCTTGAGTGGAGCGCAATATGCACAATCAACCAATACGGATATTTTTGCATTTAACACAACAAACGGAACAACCAGAAACCTGACCGAATCCAATAAAGGATACGACACCAATCCCAAGTTTTCGCCCGATGGCAAATCCCTGACATGGCTGTCTATGGAGAGAAACGGATACGAAGCTGATAAAAACGACATCAAAATGATGGACTGGAAATCCGGTGCTGTCACCAATCTTACCAAGAATTGGGATGAGAGCATTACGGGTGACGTTTTCTTTGCAAAGGATTCCAAAACGCTTTACTTTACCACGGCATTCCGAGGAACAAAACAGCTTTTTTCGCTCAACCCAAAAACTTTAAAAATCGATCAGTTGACCAAGGGCAATTTCGATATCAATGAAATTTATAGCCAGGAAAAAAATACACTTTTAGTGTCCAGGAATGACATGAATCACAATCCCGATCTGTATGCTGTAGATGTAAAAAATGGGGAAATGAAACAGGTCACCAACGTGAACCAAGATAATTACGCAAAGCTATTGCCATCAAAAACAGAGCTAAAGATGGTGAAAACCACTGATGGCAAGGAAATGGGGGTTTGGTTTGTTTATCCTCCTAATTTTGATCCGGCTAAGAAGTATCCCACTTTATTGTATTGCCAAGGCGGTCCGCAGTCTGCGCTTACTCAGTTTTTTTCCACAAGATGGAATTTGGGTTTAATGGCGGCAAACGGTTATATCGTGGTGGCACCCAATCGAAGAGGAATGCCCGGTTGGGGAACGAAATGGAACGAAGAGATTTCCAAAGATTGGGGCGGCCAAGTGATGAAAGATTACCTATCAGCTGCAGATTTTGCCAAAACGCTGCCGTATGTTGATGGGGAAAGAATGGGTGCAGTGGGAGCAAGCTACGGCGGATACAGTGTTTTTATGTTAGCAGGTATTCATCAAAACCGCTTCAAAACATTTATTGCACATGACGGACTTTTCGATATGAAATCGTGGTACCTCACCACCGAAGAGCTTTGGTTTGCGAATTGGGATTTGGGCGGTTCACCTTATGACAATCCTGTGCCGAAATCGTATACCGAATTCAACCCAAGCAATTATGTGAACCAATGGAACAAACCCATCATGATTATTCAGGGTGGCATCGATTTTAGGGTTCCTTATGAACAAGGTCAAGAAGCATTTCAGGCGGCAAAATTGCATGGTTTGAAAACTAAATTTCTCTATTTTCCTAACGAAAATCACTGGGTGCTCAAACCTCAGAATGGCCTGGTTTGGCAGCGCGAATTTTTTGAATGGCTGAAGCAAACCCTTTAATGGTAAAAATTTGTAAAACAACTAACAAAGGCAAAGGAAACTTCCTTTATATTTGCACCCATAAAACCTGAACCATGGCTGAATTAGAAGTTGCAAAATCGACTAAAAAGATCATTAAAACCGCTGTTTCCAAAGAGCATGCATTGTGGCATAAAGTAAAGGAAATTGCGTTGGAAATTGCCATTATCATCTTTGCAGTTTCTTTTTCCATAGGGCTTCATTCATGGAGCGAGGATAGGCATGAGCAACATGAAGTTGCGGTTTTTCTTACAGGACTAAAGAAAGATCTGCAGAAAGATAAATTGGAAATGACCGCGGATATACTGGCGTACGAAAACCAGCGTCGCACTTTTAGTTATCTTGCAAACATTCCTAAAGGAGAGCATCCGTCGGAGGACAGCATTAAGGCATACACTCCTTTTTTCTACAATTTCACCGGTTATGGCGGGAACACCGGAAGATATGAAGGTTTCAAATCTTCAGGTAAATTGGGACTCATTAAGAACAATGAGTTGCAAAACGACATACTCGATATTTACGAGGAGAAAATTCCCATGCTTACTGTTTCCACCGATTTTTACAAAAATCAAAAACTTCGCTTTGCCGAGTATATTACGGAGAATACGGTAGATTTTCCGAACGGCAACCTGGCAAAAGTGCTGGCATCGGATCCGGTGCGAAACCGAAGCAGCATTTATTTAGCATCAGTGAACCAAATCATTGGCAAGTATCGCGACTGCATTATCAAGATCGATAACGTTATTGCTGAAATAGATAAAGAACATCCATCTCCGCATTAATAACAGTGAAAGGGAAAAATTTCGACTTTTGTTGATTAGAGCTCAACTCTGATGTTGAAATTTGCCTTGGTTTAGCGATGAAATTTAGCATAGATTCCGCAAGTAGAATTTAAATTTCAGCTTGTGGAAGAATTCTTGAGAATTGACTGCGATGGATGAGTATGTAAAAATTTTCACTTCTGCATTTTTATTAGAAGTATTGACAATAATAGATTCTTAAAGCTTGAATTCCAGCTTTCACCTGCAATGCTGGTGTTCGCAATCAAAGTACTTGACAAACCCTCTTTTATATCGTATATTTGCAGTCCGAAAAAATCAAGGATTTTCGGACTTAATTTTTAAACCGTAATTTAAAAAATGAAAACATCTGATTTTAATTTTCATCTGCCAGAACACCTTTTGGCAGAGCATCCAAGCGAGCACAGAGACGAAGCCAAACTGATGGTGCTGAATCGAAAAGATCAAACCATTGAGCATAAACTTTTTCGTGATGTGGTGGATTATTTCCAAGAACACGACCTTTTTGTATTTAATAATACCAAAGTTTTTCCTGCCCGTCTTTATGGGAACAAGGAGAAAACCGGAGCGAAGATTGAAGTCTTCCTCTTGAGAGAACTCGACAAAGAAACCCGCGTTTGGGACGTATTGGTAGATCCTGCAAGAAAAATCCGTATCGGCAATAAGCTGTTCTTTACCGAAGACGAATCTTTGGTGGCTGAAGTGATTGATAATACCACTTCAAGAGGACGAACCCTGAGATTTTTGTATGATGGTTCTTATGAAGAATTTCGTGCAAAACTGAAAGAGTTGGGCGAAACGCCGCTGCCGAAATACATCAAAAGAGCAGTGGAGCCGGAAGATGCAGAACGGTACCAAACCATTTATGCCAAACACGAAGGCGCAGTGGCCGCACCTACAGCAGGTTTGCACTTTTCGAAACACCTTTTGAAGCGTTTGGAAATCAAAGGAATTGATTTTGCTGAAATTACCCTTCACGTCGGCTTGGGAACCTTTAATCCCATTGAAGTGGAAGATTTGTCGAAGCACAAAATGGAATCTGAAGAAGCCATTATCGATCAGAAAAATGCAGATATCATTAACAAAGCAGTGGCAGAGCAGCGACGTGTTTGCGCTGTAGGAACAACTACAATGCGTGCTTTGGAAACCTCGGTTTCATCCAATAAAAAAATCGGACCTTATCACGGATGGACGAATAAATTTATCTTTCCGCCCCATGACTTTGGCGTGGCCAATTGTATGATTACCAATTTTCATACTCCAAAATCTACTTTATTGATGATGATTGCCGCTTTTGCAGGGAAAGATTTTATTATGCAAGCTTATGAAGAAGCCATCAAGAACGAATACAAATTCTATTCTTATGGCGATGCGATGTTGATTTTGTAAATCTGCTGATGTATTATATATAAAGGATTCTTAACTGAAATTGAATGCTAAGAATCCTTTATGCATTGCACATTTTACGTTGAATAGGAAATGAAAGATATCCGCACTTTATCGTTAGAGCAACTCACCGATTATTTTAAACAAATCGGTGAAAAGCCATTTCGTGCTAAGCAGGTTTATGACTGGATTTGGAGCAAAAACCTTCATTCTATTGAAGAAATGACCAATCTTTCCAAAGATTTGCGCGAAAAACTTGTGCAGGAATTTTCCATTAATCCGGCGGCAGTAGATCAACTCCAAAGATCTTCTGACGGCACTATTAAAAATGGCGTAAAATTACACGACGGCTTATTGGTAGAATCGGTTTTAATTCCTACAGAAACCCGTACCACGGCTTGTGTTTCTTCGCAAGTGGGCTGCTCATTGAACTGTGAATTCTGTGCCACCGCCAAACTGAAGAGGATGCGAAATCTGGAAGTTGCAGAAATTGTGGATCAGGTTGCATTAATTGACCGGCAAAGCAAAACCTATTTTGAAAGACCGCTGTCCAATATCGTTTTTATGGGAATGGGCGAGCCGATGATGAACTATAAAAATGTGGTAGAAGCCATCCGGAAAATTACAAAACCTGAGGGTTTGGGAATGTCGCCACGAAGAATTACCGTTTCTACTTCAGGAATTCCGAAGATGATAAAAATGTTGGCTGATGAAGATTTAAAGGTAAAGCTTGCTCTTTCGCTCCACTCGGCAATTGAGAAAACCAGGAATGAGATTATGCCGTTTTCAGAAAAATTTCCTTTAACGGAGATCATGGAAGCGCTGCAGTATTGGTATCAGAAAACCGGCTCTGTCATTACTTTTGAGTACTGTGTTTGGGGTGGAATTAATGATGATGACGAGCACATTAAAGCCCTCATTAAATTTTGTAAAAAAGTTCCTTCCAAGGTGAATCTTATTCAATACAATCCGATTGGTGAAGGCAAATTTGATCATAGAAGCGTGAAGGCGGAAGAAAAATATGTTCGCGAACTCGAAAAAGCGGGAATCACCATCATGGTTCGGCGAAGCAGAGGAGGAGATATTGATGCCGCATGCGGACAACTGGCGAATAAAGCGGCCGACAATTAACTGAAATACTCAATAAAGAATGTTCAGCCATAAAGGAAAAACAAGGACGAACCAACATAATCTGGCTTTGGCATCTTTGCTTTCTTTGGTCGCTGGTTTGGTGAATGTGGTTGGTTTTATGGCAGTGGCAAAACTCACCACTAATGTCACGGGTCATTTTGCGTTTTTTGTGGACGAGGTGTTTAAATTTCATTTCAAAGCTGCTGTTCATATCGCTCTTTACATTTTTTTCTTTTTTTTCGGCGCGTTTGTTTCTACCACTTTGGTGGAGCTTACTTATCGCGTTCGGCAGAACATGATTTACATTGTACCTACTTATCTGGAGGCGTTTATTCTTTTATTCTTAGGTGTTTGCGGTGGGTTTTTTATTGACAGAGATTCCGATGTTGTTGCGTTTATGTTGCTTTTTGCAATGGGGCTTCAGAATGCTCTGGTTACCAATATTTCTCATTCTGTAGTAAGAACTACGCATCTTACCGGTCTTTTCACCGACATGGGAATAGAATCTTCGCAGCTCCTTTTTTATAAAAACAAAAAAGACCAAAAAAGACTGCTCAAATCAATTAAACTGCGATTAACGATCATTTGTTTTTTCTTTTGCGGCGGGGTTGTTGCAGGTCTTTTGTATCCTTTCTTTGGAATCAGAACATTAATTTTGGGAACTGCAATTTTGTTCGTAGGTTTGATCTTTGATTACATTAACATCAAAATCCTTCTTCGGAAGCGCAAATATTAATCCAAAATGAATCGGCTTTTTACCCCTATTTTCATCTTTATTTTTTCGTTCGCGTTTGCACAACAACCCGAGATTTTTAAACTAAAAAAGTACGAAGTTGCCCAGCTGAGCGATACCATCCAAGAAACATCGGCTCTCCATTTTTTCAGAGGGCATTTATTAACCCTGAATGACAGCGGCAATACGCCGGAAATTTTTGAAATTAGTAAAAAATCTGGCAAAATTTTAAATTCTGTAAAAACTGCCCTTACCAATAAAGACTGGGAAGCCATCACCAGTGATTCACTCCATGTTTTTGTTGGCGATTTCGGAAATAACCGTGGCACCAGAAATGATTTGAAAATTTATAAAATTCCCTTTGATGGTAAACGTATCACCGATTCAGTGCAGACGATTTCCTTCTATTATCCGGAACAAACCGATTTCACGTCTCGCAATACCAACAATGACTTTGATGCTGAAGCCATGATTTTCCTGAATGGAAAAATACATTTATTTACCAAGGAATGGGTTTCAAAAAAAACCACACATTACATCATCAATCCAGACCTCTACCAAAATCAGCCGGCACAAAAAGTGGAAACTTTACCCACAGGTTATGTGGTGACCGATGCTTCCTATTTTCGCGGAAATTTGTATCTGGTGGGGTACACAAAAAAAACAGAAGTTTTTTTATCCATCTATAAGGAAACTGCGCCCGGCTTTTTCTTTAACGAAAATCCACGGAAATACTATCTTGGAACAGCCATTTCTGTAGGGCAAATTGAAGGCATTGCAGTGAATGAAGACGGAATTTATATCTCCGGCGAAGCATTTAAATCGCCCCTTGGGAAAGTACCACAAAGTTTCTATTTTATCCCGAAAAGTGCAATGCCCACCGACTAAAAATTCGCGCAATTGCTGCATTTTGTCTATATTTGTACGTTCAATCCATCACACCTGTTACCCATTATTCCTAAAAAGTGGCGAATATTGTAGAAGAAATTAAGCAACCGATAAATGAAGAAATGAAACTTTTCGAGAAAAAGTTTTATGATTCCATGCAGAGCAATGTTTCACTTTTGGACAAAGTTACCCGCTTTATTGTGACCACCAAAGGAAAGCAGATGCGGCCGATGTTCGTCTTTTTATGTTCAAAATTGGTAGGGGAGGTGAATGAAAAATCTTTTCGTGGCGCCTCGATGATCGAGCTTATCCATACCGCTACTTTGGTGCATGATGATGTGGTGGATGAAAGTTTCAAGCGTCGTAATTTCTTTTCCATCAACGCGTTGTGGAAAAATAAAATTGCTGTTTTGGTGGGTGATTATCTGCTTTCTAAAGCAGTTTTGCTCAGTACCGATCACAAAGATTTTGATTTGCTGGCAGTTATTTCAAGAACCATTCGTGAGATGGCAGAAGGCGAATTGCTTCAGCTGGAAAAAGCCCGCAAGTTGGATATTACTGAAGATGTTTATTACGAAATAATACGCCAAAAAACGGCTACATTAATTGCTGCCTGCTGCGAAATTGGTGTGCTTTCCAATACATCGAATGAGGAACTGGCGTTAAAAATGAAGCAGTTCGGGACGTTCACCGGCATGGCTTTTCAAATTAAGGATGACCTTTTCGATTATCTAACCTCCAATATCATCGGAAAGCCAGTGGGCATCGATATTAAAGAGCAAAAAATGACATTGCCTTTAATCTATACGCTGAGAACTGCCAACGAAAAAGATCGCAAATATTATTTTGATACCATTAAACGGTACAACAACGACACAAAACGCGTCAAAGAACTCGTTGAATTTGTGAAAAAATCGGGCGGACTGGATTATGCCATTGGTGTTATGAAAGATTTTCAGCAAAAAGCACAAAATATCTTGGATGAATTTCCTGATTCGGACGCAAAAAAATCACTCCACCTGATGCTGAGCTACGTCATCGAACGTAAGTTTTAATCCCTTACCATCTTTTCTTTCTTACGTACAAAAATGTAATGATCGAGATGAGTGCCATTACGCCTAACGTAACGAAATACGACGATTTGAAGTGCAGTTCCGGCATATTGTCAAAATTCATCCCATAAATACCTGCAATAAAAGTAAGCGGAAAAAAATACATTGCATAAATGGAGAGCACCTTCATTACCTGATTGGCTCTTTGGTCACTCATGGCAAGATACATCGAAATAAGGTTGGTTACCTGCGCATTCAAATGGTCAAAATCGGCAATGACGTCTTTCAGTTTATCATTGAGGTCGGTTACCGAAGTTTCATCAAGCTGAAGGGTTTTAAACTTATCCACCCAAACTGCAGAAATATTCAGGATTCGGGTATTGAGCCCCGATTTTCTTTTCAGTTTATACAATCGCCTAATCTGATTGGTATTGTTGGAGTTTTTAAGGAAAATTTCATTCTCCAGATTGTCCATGGTTTCCAATAAACTCTGCGATTCGTCGTCGAAAGATTTCAACACTTTCAGCGCAAGGTTGAGGGCGATTCTGTCCGCCGAAACCTCTTTATTCTCGGGAAGTTGAATTTCTTTTTTCAGGTCGTAAATGCTGCGGTTCTTCATACGGTGAACGGTGATCACAGTTTCGTTCACCAGAAAAACACTTAGCTTGGTACTGATGTCGCTAATGGTATTGAGGTTTTGCCTTTCCAGTTCTGTGTTTTCGCGCATCAGGAAAAATTTCACATTGCCGTCCTGCTCAAATTTTGGGAGGTGATTGGGGTCGCCGGTATCTTCCAGCAACAAAGAATTAATACCATATTGATGATGAAGAAATTCGAGGTCTTTGTCTGTTGCTACTTCCAAATCAACCCATTCGCAGTGTTCGTTTCGGAAAATAATTTCTGTCGCCATACCGCAAATGTAAAAAATATTTCTGAGCGAAATTTGATGTTTTTTCAATGTATTAAATAAGAATTATATTTGTGAAAATTAAATTTCTATATGACGAAAAGTATCATTAAAGGAATTGGTCGCTATGTTCCTGATCATGTGGTGACCAATGATGATTTGGCCCAGCGTATGAATACCAACGACGAGTGGATCACCGAAAGAACCGGTATAAAAGAACGCCATCACCGCAAAAACAGAAACGACGCCGAAGAAACGACGGCCTATCTCGGTTTTAAAGCAGCAGAGATCGCCCTTAAAAATGCAGAGCTCACCGCAAAAGATATCGACTACATCATTTTTGCCACCCTTTCGCCGGATTATTATTTTCCGGGTTGTGGCGTGTTGGTACAGGAAATGCTCGGATGCGACACCGTTGGTGCGCTGGATGTTCGCAACCAATGTTCGGGTTTTGTATATGCCATGAGTGTTGCCAATGCTTTTATTAAAGCTAAAATGTATAGAAATATACTGGTGATTGGCGCGGAGATTCATTCCTTTGGTCTCGATTTTTCGGATGCCGGCCGGGGCGTTTCAGTTATCTTTGGTGATGGGGCAGGAGCTATTGTTTTATCGGCTACCGAAGATGAAAGTGCAGGTGATATTTTAGCATTCAATATGCACGCCGAGGGGAAATATGCAGATGAGCTCTGTACAAAATTCCCAGGATCTAAATATGGATGGAGCGATCGCATGAGACTTGAACCAGAGCAGGTAACCGATAGCGAAGTTTACCCCATCATGAATGGAAATTTTGTCTTCAAACATGCCGTTACCCGATTCCCCGAAACCATGGAAGAAGCGTTGAAGTCGGCGGGAAAAACCGTTGAGGATTTAGACATGTTTATTCCGCATCAGGCGAATCTTCGGATTGCCCAATTTGTGCAGCAGCGGTTTGGCCTTCCTGATCATAAAGTATTCAACAATATTCAGAAGTATGGCAATACCACTGCAGCATCTATCCCGATTGCGTTAAGTGAAGCCATAGAGCAAGGAAAAGTAAAAAGAGGTGATTTGGTATTGCTTTCAGCTTTTGGTAGCGGTTTTACTTGGGGTTCTGTTTTATTTCAATATTAACACTCAGGTTCATCATAAGTATTAAATGCGTCATTCGGCGCATTTTTTTTGATTCGTACTTGCTGACAATACCTATTTAAGTTAATCCGCTGAATGACATTTGTCAACGCTGATAATTGTCATTTTTAAAAACAACATCATATGCTGCATATCAGCGTAAATTTACATGTGTTTAAAAGCGAATTAAATAAATCAGAATAAAGATGTCAACAAAAGCAAAAACAGAGAAGTACGTCTATTCCTTCGGTGGAGGAAAAGCAGATGGCAATGAATCCATGAAAAACCTGCTCGGAGGAAAAGGAGCAAACTTGGCCGAAATGGCTGGTCACAAAAACCTTAAACTTCCCGTTCCACCGGGATTTACAGTGACTACCGAAGTTTGTACTTATTACTATAATCACAATAAAACCTATCCAAAAGATCTTGAAAAACAAATAAAGGATGCATTAGCAGATGTTGAAAAGCTAATGGGCAAAAAATTTGGAGACCAAAAAGATCCTTTATTGATGTCAGTTCGTTCCGGAGCAAGAAAATCAATGCCGGGGATGATGGATACTGTTCTTAATATTGGGCTCAATGATGACACTGTAAAAGGGTTAATTGAAAAATCTGGTGACGCTAGATTTGCCTACGATGCCTACCGCAGATTGGTAATGATGTATGCTGATGTTGTCATAGAAAAAGCGGGCGGCATGGAACCTGCCAAAGGAAAAGGAATCCGAAAAATTATGGACGAACGCCTTGAAGAAATGAAAAAAGCAAAAGGCGTTGCTTTAGATACTGAACTTTCTGCGGAAGATCTCAAAAAACTGGTGAACGAATTTAAAGCTCTCACTAAAAAACACTTGAAAGTAGAATTTCCAGAAAATCCTTGGGATCAGTTAATGGGTGGCGTTGGCGCAGTGTTCGCATCATGGAATGGCAAACGTGCTATCGAATACCGACGTATTGAAAGAATCCCGGATGAGTGGGGAACTGCGGTGAATGTTCAGGCCATGGTTTTCGGAAACATGGGCGACGATTCTTGTACCGGAGTTGCTTTTACCAGAAATCCAGGGAACGGCGACAATCATTTCTATGGTGAATATCTGATTAATGCACAAGGCGAAGACGTGGTTGCTGGAATCAGAACACCAGCACCCATCAACGAAACGTCCAAGAATGACCATTCTAAAGATTTGCTGACGTTGCAAAAATTTATGCCAGCACAGTATAAAGAACTGGACGATTTTCAGAAACGTCTGGAACAGCATTATAAAGACATGCAAGACATCGAGTTTACCATCGAAAGAGGAACGCTGTATATGTTGCAATGCCGTGTCGGTAAAAGAAATGGTGTTGCCGCAGTAAAAATGGCGACCGATATGTACAAGGAAAAATTAATCGATGCTGATACAGCAGTAATGCGTGTGGCACCCAATCAATTGGTTGAGTTATTACTTCCGATGATTGACCCTGAAGAAGAGAAGAAAAATAAACCCATTGCCAAAGGCCTTCCTGCTGGTCCTGGAGGCGCCGTAGGCCGAGTTGTATTCACTTCTGAAGAAGCTGTGGAATGGGGACTGAAAGGTGAGAAAGTAATTCTGGTAAGAGAAGAAACTTCGCCTGAAGATGTTGACGGTATGCATAAATCACAGGCCATTTTAACCACCAAAGGAGGAATGACTTCCCACGCTGCCTTGGTAGCAAGAGGTTGGGGTAAATGCTGTATCGTAGGTTGCTCAGATATTGAAATTCATGAAAAAGACAAGTATTTTGTCAATAATGAAGGCAATAAAGTGTATGAAGGCGACTGGCTTACCCTGAACGGAACAAAAGGAGTGGTGTATGATGGTGTTCTTGAACTTTCAAACTCTGATCTTAATAAAAACGAGGCCTACAAATCATTGATGAAATTGGTGGATAAAGCCAAAAAATTGGGTGTAAGAACCAATGCTGATACGCCAAAAGATGCAGAACAAGCTGCCTATTTCGGTGCAGAAGGAATCGGACTTTTCCGTACAGAGCACATGTTCTATGGAGAAGGAAGTGAAAAACCACTGTTCCTGCTGCGAAAAATGATCATGAGTACCACAGTGAAAGAAAGAAAGTCTGCTCTTAACGAGTTGTTTAAATTTGTGAAAAAAGACATCAAGAGAACACTTGAAGCCATGGAAGGCAATCCGGTAACCATCCGTCTTCTGGATCCGCCATTACACGAGTTTGTGCCTCACGATAAAGAAAAGTTACAGGAACTTGCCAAAGAACTGGGCGTAAGAATGAGTGTTTTGAATCGCAGAATCCTTGCTCTCCACGAAAATAATCCAATGTTGGGTCACCGTGGTGTACGTCTTGGTGTTTCCTATCCGGAAATTACCGAAATGCAAGTTCGCGCCATTTTTGAAGCAGCCGGCGAACTTCAGAAAGATGGCAAAAAAGCATATCCCGAAATTATGATTCCTGTGGTGATGGGACGCCATGAATTGACTCACCAAAAAGTAATCGTTGACAAAGTATATGCAGAAGTTATCGAATTATTAGGTCTTAAATCTATTCCTTATCTCTACGGAACAATGATTGAAACCCCGAGAGCTGCACTAAAAGGAGATTCTATGGCGAAAGTAGCCGACTTCTTCAGTTTTGGAACCAATGACCTTACCCAAATGTCGTTCGGATTCTCCCGTGATGACATTGGCGGATTCCTTCCTAAGTATCTCGACCTGAAACTGCTTCCTGAAGACCCGTTTGTATCTATTGACCAAAGTGGTGTGGGAGAACTGATTAAAATCGGTGTAGAGAAAGGTCGTTCTGTAAAACCAAAATTAAAAGTAGGTATTTGCGGTGAACATGGTGGTGATCCAGAATCCGTAAAATTCTGCCATCATCTTGGAATGGATTATGTGAGCTGCTCACCGTTCCGTGTTCCTATTGCACGCCTTGCAGCGGCACAGGCAGCGATAGAAGATAAAAAATAATTAAGTTTTTTGTGTTTTTAAAGCAGTCACTTCTTAGGGAGTGACTGCTTTTTTTATGGTGATTTGGCGATAATAAATGAGGCGCGCCTGGCTGAAATCAATCAAAAAAAGCGTTAGAACCTCCAATCCATATCGCATCTTTCTTATTGAAATCCACGTTGACCATTGCAACTTTCGTCATTCGAACCAAGTGTTCCATCAATTTCGGGCGATCCTGATCTTCCTGCCATAGGTAAAGCAAACGAATTTCAGCTTTGGAAAATTCGCCATTGGGATCTTTAAAAAGAGGAGCATAACTGACCTTTCGCTGAAGAATGTAGTTTTCTTTATCCTGAATGGCATCCAAATCACGCAGCGTAGGATTGAGATTAACACCGCTTCCGGCAAAGGAAAACAGTGGCTTCAATACAAAATTTGCTAGCGACTCATCAGCAGGAAATTCGTGTGCAAAATAACTTTTCGGAACATATTCGTGGTGCAGTTTGGGCAGCAAAAACTTGGATATTTTAAAGAACCAATTGGGGTGAGTTATCCATTTTACATCCAGTTCTTCACGGAAATCAAAAGCAATTTTAAGATCGGGAATTTGGTCCAGTTCATCAAAAATAACACGGTTGTAAATCCGTTTTATTTCAGTAAGTCGGCCGTCTTTTTCATAATACAGCTTTTTTCCTTTTTTTTGAACTTTAGTGAGGCATACAATTTCGATACCCAATCTTTTCTTGGTAAGGTAGAAGTCGATGTTGGTCTTCTGCTTTTCCGGAAAAATCTCCATAAGGATTACATTCTCCGGGTTTTCGTCGCCTACAATTAATCTTTTTAGTTCGAGGTAATATTCTTCATCCGAAATCTGTGGCTTAATTTCCTTTAGAAATGGATACACCTGAACCAATGCGTTATGAAGTTCTTTCTGAAAACAATAAAGCGTAGGAAATGCCTGTAGCTCGATGAGTTGTGGCACAATTTCTCCTTTTTCATTTTTACAAATTCCAAAATCGATGGTGAAAAAATGGGGCTGCTTGGTGTCGTTGGGTACATTGCATTTTTCCGGGATGGCAGCGCTGAGCTCCTCCGGCGACATCGCCTTGATTTGAGTAATGATACTTTCGCATGCGTCCTTTAGTTTACCTCGGAAATCTTCGGTTAAAAAAATAGGGCTTTCGGAAACCCTAAACTGCGGAAAAATACCGCCTGCTTCCTCCAAGATATGAAGAACTTCGCCGTACTTTTCCGGTGTAAATGCTGCATTAAACTGTTCTCTGTATTTTGGAATCATGGTCAATTTGATTAATGGTAATTGAGAAATTTGCCGATTTTTCACACGATGAAATTAGCTTTACGCCATTTCTACTTCTTTCATAATTTGCTGCGCAGCATTGGAAAGGAACCGTGGTAAAATTTGCTGTTGCGTAAGTATAATTTTATCTGGATCGTCCATTCTGTCAATGGTTTCGAAATATTTTTCGATACCAAAATTTTCGATCATGGCTTCGCGGTTTTCATCTTCTTTTAGGTTTTCGATCATGCCTTTGGAATCGGCTTCCGGATGAAATTGCGTTCCGAAAATTTCATCGGAAAAACGAATGGCCATCACAGCACGCTCCAAATGGATATGCGGGCGAACTTTTTCTAATGCCATAATTTTCATTCCCATCTCATCAAGTTTTTCGTAGTTGGGCTCTATCAACTGAAACGCTCTGGAATCTACTGCATAAAAGGGATCTGGGAGATTTTTCAATAAGAAATCCTGTTGTCCCGCTTGGGTTTTGTGTATCGGCATCACCCCAAAAGAGTACGATTTTCTTTTGCAGATATTGCCCAATTGCCAATGTATGCTTGCCAGCTGAAAAGAATGGCAAATCAAAAATGCAAATTTTTTCTGTTCCGAATTTTTATTGTGCATCCAGAGCTGCTCCAAAAAGTGACTGTACTTTTGTTCCCATTCGAAACCTTCAAAATGCGGATTTCCGGGACCGCCAGATGAGATGAAAATATCAAAATCATTTACCTCCGGCATTTCATTTTTGTACCGAACGTCAAAAACAGTAATGTTTATTTTTTCGTTGCTCGTTTCTTTAAAATGTTGCGAAATCTCCTTTATATTGCGCATTCCTTGGTTTGCTTTGTTATTGTTCATATCAAGCAAAGCCAGTTGTATTACTTTCATCTTTTTTAAAAAATTAGGTGCAAAATTAAGAAATATTCTATGAACGGTTTGAGGTTCAGGTTGTCAGTGCATTAGCAGTATCCGGTTTCGGTTTCGGCAATCATGTAATCTACCACTGCTTTCAGGTCGCCTGTTTTTTCGTACACTGCCAATTGCCGGTCGGCACCGGTTCCGTTTTTCATAATTTCCCAGGCGTATTCTACTTCGTTTCTGCAATCAAGTTCGTCCACAACATCGTCAATAAAAGCCAATAATTCTTTAAGCAAATCAACATACGGAACGCTTGTTTCCTTTCCAAAATCGATTAAATGAGCGTGGATACCGTCCTTGGATGCGCGCCATTTATTTTCATTAAGAAGTAATCGGCGATAACTTCTAAAACTTAAATTCTGCTGATGAAGTTTGTAAATTTTAGCTGTTAATGCCTGCATAATTGCAGCTAAACAAACAGTTTCCTCCACTTTCATTGGCATATCACAAATCCTGAACTCGATGGTAGGGTAGAAGGGATGTACCCTTAGATCCCACCAAATCTTTTTGGCGTTATCGATGGTTCCGGTCTTAATCATCAGGTTGATGTAAGCATCAAACTCTGCTGCAGAGGCAAAATAACTGGGAATTCCGGTACGTGGAAACTTCACAAAAACTTCCTGCCGATAGGATTTGAAACCCGTATTTCTGCCAATCCAAAATGGTGAATTGGTGGAGAGCGCATAAATGTGCGGTAGGAAGTAGCGCATTACGTTTTGGATCCGGATGCCTTCTTCCCGATCGGGAATGCCGATATGTACATGCAGCCCAAAGATCAGGTTGGAGCGGGCTACGTCGCCCAAGTCGCTCACAATTTTATCGTATCGGTCGGCTTTGGTAATCGGGTTATTCTCCCAGTTAGAAAACGGGTGGGTGCCACCGCCGGAAACACGTAAACCATTTTCGTGAGCCACTTTTATCAGTCGGCAGCGAAGATCGGTAAGTTCCTGCTTTGCTTGCTTAATGTTCTGGCAAATTCCGGTTTCCATCTCGATGACGGACTCGTGCATCTCATGCTTCAGATTTTCGTGCAGGGTTGCTTTTCCGCCTTCAATAATTTTGGAAACATGGGAAACCAGATCACGACTCTCAATGTCGATGATCTGATATTCTTCTTCTACGCCTATGGTGAACTTATGCATAATCTGTTCTTTTTTTCGTCAGTTGTTATTGGGCAGCAATTGCTCTCTTTATTTGATGGAGTTTTTCACAAAAGTGCCCCAAGAAATGTTGGGTTTTCCGGGTTTGTATTCTTTTGCTTTCTCGATAGCCAATTTTGCAGCATGTTCCACGATCCAAGCAAAATTTTCTTCGCCCACTGAATTTCTGTCGGCGTCTGGTGCCGGGTTACAAAAATCAATAGCATAAGGGATTCCATCACGAACGGCAAATTCTACCGTATTGAAATCGTAACCCAATGCTTCATTCATTTTAATGGTATAATCGTGGATGGTTTTTAGCAGTTTTTCTCTCTCTTTTCCCTGGGTTTGATGGGTGGTTGCATATCTTAAGTGATGTGGGTTTCGGGGTTCGTAAGGCATGATGTGGACGTACTTTTTGCCCAGACAATATACCCGATAATAATCTTCAAAAACGATTTCTTCCTGCACCATCATCACCAATTGTTCGGTTTCACCCAGTTTGTTCCAGAGGTCCTCTGCATTCTCCACGCGGTACACGTTTCGCCAGCCGCCACCATCATGAGGTTTCATGTAGGCAGGAAAACCGATGTAATTGAAAATGTAATCCCAGTCATGTGGAAATTTCAGATTTCGGAACGAGGTTTCTGTGGTGTTGGTTGGTCGGTCGTTGGAAGGCAACAAAACGGTTTTCGGTAACGGAATTCCTAATTTAGACATCAAAGCGTTGTTGAAGAATTTTTCATCAGCACTCCACCAAAAAGGATTATTGATGACGTATGTCCCGTTGAGCGCTGCATTTTTTAGGTAAGCGCGGTAAAAAGGTACATCCTGAGAGATGCGGTCAATAATTACGGCATATCCGTAATCGGCTCCCTGTTCCAGTTTGTCGATCATCACGGGTTCTGCTACTATTTCGCCTTTTCCAAGTTCGTTCACTTTATTGATAAATTCCCATGGAAATGTATCTTCCATTCCGAATAAAATACCTACTTTTTTCATAATACTTTTATTTGATTTTTAAATAAATATATACTTAATGATGATTGTTTACAGTTCAAAAACAATCAGAAAAACCGGCCGATAAAAACAGGGAATACCATTCTCCACAATGGCCAGTCGTGTGCTATCCATTTCTGTTCATCGTACCAATGGTCAATTCCTTTACTGGCAAGAATGCCTGCCATTTCGCGGGTTGGCTCCAGGCAAATATCTTCATCCGATGTGCTGAGTACGATGTGCATGTGCTTGTATTTCCAAGCTTCATCATTGCGTACAAATTCCCGCGGACAATTAAAATAGACCAATTCGTTGCTGAAGCCGTCCATGAAATTACGGATGCTAAAAGCCCCTGAAAGGCAAAAAAGATGAGACACAACATCCGGAAACCGAAAGGCAAAATTGGCAGCGTGATATCCACCAAAACTTGCGCCGGCCACTGCAACGCGGTGTTCTGCATGCAACTTTTGGATATAAGGAACAAACTCCATGATCAGGAATTTTACATACAATTCGTAATGATGGATGCGTTGCTCAGGACTGATGTTTTTGTCGTAAAAACTTAGTTTGTCTATGGTTTCTACATTGTAAAGCTTTACCCGACCTTGGTCCACAAACCAGTTGATGCTTTCGTTCAGTTTAAAATCGTGGTTCTGGGTGTACTGTCCCTGTGAGGTGGGAAACATGATGATGGGATAGCCAAAATGGCCTGTCACCTCTACTTTTAGCGACATTCCTAAAATATGGGAATAGTAATCTGTGTGTTCTATTCGGGGCATAGCTGATGTTTATGGTTGATTGAAATTAATGCTTGTTATGCACTTGGTTTATTCTTGGGTGGAATAATATTGAGAAACGATTCTGTGATTCTTTTTGCCGCATCCTCCAAAAGTTCCTGGATCCGTTCTTTGCTGTTGGATTTGTAGACAATTCCCACGTGATAATCCAGCGGCAGGAAGCGGATAGCTTCTTCACATTGAAATGCTTGATAGTCGGGATGTTGTTCTTTGGCCAAGGCAATGATTAACCCCGCCGAAAAACCAGTAGGTTTGGCTATTTCGTAAGGAATATTTTTGAGCAGTGCGTTTTCAATTTTTGCCCATTCGCGCCATAAATTGATGCCGCTAGATGCTTCCACCATATCGGGAATGTGTGCGCCGCCCACTCTGGAAGAAGTTTCTAAGAAATACCATTTTCCATCGGCTTTACCTCGAATAAACTCGGTATGGGTTGCTCCGTTTTTTAGCCCAAAGCTTGTCAGTACTTTTTTGTTTACTTTATCCAGTACCTCGTACTCCTCGGAGTATCTGGCCAAAGTTTTGGTACGAAAAACGCCGCCTTCATGCGACACTTCCATGGGAGGAGAAAGATATTGTGAAGCCGAGGTAAAAACCACCTCATTATCGTAAACCAAGCTATCTACATGGAAAACATCGCCCGGTTTGAAACTCTCCAGCAAAAATTTGTAGCGTTCGTCACCCGTTTTTTCGATGGCGCGCCAAAGTTCTTCTTGAGAATGAACTTTCACTATTCCTGTGGCAGACGCTTCCGAGCGTGGTTTTAAAACCCAGGGCGAGGCCACGTTTTCTGCGAAATGGTTCACTGTATCATTGTTGAATACTGCTGAAAATTCAGGCACGTCAATTCCCGAATCTGCAGCTTTCTGCCGCATAGCCAGCTTATCACGAAAGTAACGGTGAGTGGTTTGGCCCATGCCTGGAATACGGAAAGTTTCGCGGATGAGTGCGGCTTTTTCCACATCATAGTCATCGAGGGCAATCACAGCGTCCACCTTTCGTGTTTGCATTAAATATGAAAAACCCTGTACCAGATGGTCTAAATTCCAGATGGAGGGCTCGGTTTCTTGCATATAGAACGCTTCATCGATAGCGTGCCATGGCCAATTTTTTTCCCTTAATTTATCTGAAGTAATTAAAAGGATGTCGTTGCCCAACTGATGCATTTCGTCCATGAAGTCATACCCCTTATAATAACAGGAAATACAGACAATTGTTTTTTTCTCCATATACCTTTTTTTGATAATTGATGGACTTTCAAAAAAAATAACAGTTTTTTATTAAATTATTAATAGTATAATGTAAAAAACGTTTGCAATTTGAAAATTCACTATCAATGATACAGAGAATTTTTTTAATGGACTAATTTTTTGCTAAAAATTTTCTAAAAAATCCACTAATAGCTGTACGCCGTAGCCAGTTGCGCCCTTTTCCTTCATATAGAGTACGTTTCCGAAGGCCACTCCTGCAATATCCAAGTGTGCCCAGTTGTGATGATCCCCAATAAACTGCTCCAAAAATTTACCTGCCACAATGCAGTCTCCGAAAGGTTTTGACGAAATATTTTTAAAATCGGCAACGTCTGACATAAAATCATCCTTCCACACGTCCCAAAGGGGCAGATTCCACAATCGCTGGCCGGTTTGATTGGCGGCTGTTTCAAGAGATTTCTTCAAATCGTCGTTATTAGAAAAGTAAGCGCCACAAGTGTAACCGAACATTCGTACTGCACTTCCTGTGAGGGTGGCCAAATCAATCAGTACATCGGTTTTATAATTTTGGACAAGGTAGGAGAGTCCGTCAGCAAGAGTCATTCTGCCCTCGGCATCGGTGTTCAGCACTTCAATGGTTTTGCCATTATAGGCAGTAACGACGTCGCTTGGCGTGTAGGCATCGTTGGAAACTGCATTGTCGGTAATGGGCAAAACAGCCACCACATTCACCGGTAACTTCAATTCTGCCGCGGTGATGAGCGTGCCAATTACTGCCGTAGCACCGCCCATGTCGGATTTCATGTAATGCAAATTTTCCGCTCCTTTGATGGAAATTCCGCCGGTGTCGAACAATACGCATTTGCCAACCAAACCTGCGGTTTTTGCGTTTTTTAAACCACATTGGTATTCAATGACGGTAAATGCGGCCTCTTGAGAACTTCCCTGATTAACAGCAACAAAAGCCCCTAAGCCCAACTCTTCGCATTGCTGACGATTATAGATGCTTATTTTGAAACTATACCTTTTTGCCGTCTCCTTCAGAAATGCTGAAATCTGAGCTGTCTTCTTGAAATTCTGCGGCTTGTTGAGCCATTCCATACAGGCAAACTGACCTTTGCAAAGCGCCAATGTCTTAAGTTGAATTTGTTCGAGATTTTCAACTGACATTTCCGAAATCACGATATTTGTTGCGGCATTCCATAATGGATGTTCTTCTTTAAATGGATACTCATATGTTCCTAGGTACAAGCCCTTTATAATTTCTTCTTTCTGCCGTTTATTGCTATTGAATACTTCAACAGAGGTTGGCTCTGCCTGTATTTTCTTCCTGAATTGATAGCTGAATTTTGCAGCTGTTTGCTGTAATTCATTATCTTTTGGATCATTGCCCAAACCAATCAGATAATGGACCGCATCATTTTTAATAAGTACAAAGGTTTCATCCTTTTTTCCTGAAAACTGTAGGTCAATATGTTTGTTGAAGTGCTGATTTTCCTTCTTCCATCCTTCTTCGGTGTAAAAGGAAAATTGCTGATTGATTGGTTTTGTATTTTTATTGGTAAGGTTGATTTTCATGTTTTTAGTATTCTTTTAATCTGCGACGATGTTTATAAGTTTGCTACCATTAATGTGGAACCAATGATTACTTCGTTAGGGTCCGAAACTATCCACGACATTCTGCACAAATTCCGTTCGCCAGAAACTTAAATTCTTTATAATCATAATTTTGAGGAAGCTGAATGTGATCAAAACTCACTTCTTCCAAACAAACGGTTTTCTTGCATTTGTTGCAATAAAAATGCAGGTGCAAATCATGATGATGGTCGCTGTCGCAATTGTCGTGGCACATCAAATACTGGGTGGTGCTGTTTTCCTGAACACCATGGATAATGCCTTTTTTTTCGAAGGTTTTGAGTGTTCGGTAGATTGTGCTTCGATCGGCATGCGTCAACATTTCTTCAAGTTCAGAAAGCGAAACCGACTTTGAGGTATTAAGAAACTCGTTCAGCACCAACATTCGCATGGGCGTTGTAGGAATGTTTTTCTGGTTTAATATTTTATTGATTTTTTCAGCTTCCATAGAATGATGGAATAAAGGTAGCATTAATTTTTCGTTGTGCAAATGTTTTGGATGGGTATAGACCAGCGATTAATTACTTCAGTTTTTTGGTCTTCCAGCGGCGGCGAAGCCGCCGCTGGAAGATATTATTCATTGATTAAATCCAAAAACTGTTGTTCATCTAAGATGACGATCGTGCCAATATCCTGCGCTTTCTTGAGTTTACTTCCGGCTTTTTCGCCGACTACAAGATAATTCAGGTTTTTGGACACTGCAGAAATATTTTTTCCACCATGTTTTTCTACCATTTCTTCTGCTTGTTCTCTTGTAAATAAGGAGAGCTTACCGGTGAAAAGAAAAGTTTTGTTTTCTAATACCGTACTCAAAACCTCGTTGGTATTTTCGCCTTTTTGGAGCTGAACGCCGTATAATTTCAAGCGTTCGATGAAAAGCAGGTTTTCAGCATTCTTAAAATACTCAACAATACTTTCCGCGATTTTGGTTCCGATGTCTTCCACCTGACAAAGCTCTTCCACGGTTGCATTTTTCAGCTCTTCCACGGTTTCAAAATTTTTGACCAGTTTCTTGGCAACGGTTTCTCCGACATGTTTGATGCCAATTCCGTACAATACTTTCTCAAAAGGAATTTGCTTTGATTTTTCGATGCTGGCGATGATATTTTGTGCAGATTTTTCCGCCATTCGTTCCAGCGGTAGAAGCTGTTCTTTTTTCAATGTGTAAAAATCTGCCGGATTTTCTACCAGTTTTTCTCTGTATAATTGTTCGATGGTTTCGCTACCCAGATTTTCTATGTTTAATGCTTTTCGGGAAACATAATGAATCATTCGCCCCACAACCTGCGGCGGACAGTGCATTTCATTCGGGCAAAAATGAATAGCTTGATCTTCAATTTTTTCCAAAGGAGTTCCACATTCGGGACAGTTTTTAATGTACACAATCGGCGTCTGCAAAAGCGTTCTTTTTTCCGCATTGACGCCGACAATTTTTGGTATAATTTCGCCGCCTTTTTCCACATACACAAAATCGTGTTCGTGAAGGTCGAGTTTTTTAATGATATCTTCGTTATGCAGTGAAGCCCTTTTTACGGTTGTTCCTGCCAACAAAACCGGTTTTAAATTGGCGACAGGCGTAATGGCACCCGTTCTTCCAACTTGGTAAGCAACGCTCAACAATTCTGTTTCCACCTTTTCGGCCTTAAATTTATAAGCCATTGCCCAGCGCGGCGATTTTGCCGTGTATCCCAATTGTCTTTGCTGTTTTAATGCGTTCACTTTCAAAACAATACCGTCAATTTCAAAAGGAAGGTGGTGCCGCTCGGTATCCCAGTAATTAATGAACTCCTTCACTTCATCCATCGTTCTGCACAGTTTCGCCTGATCCTCAGATACTTTAAACCCCCAGTTTTTAGCTTTTGCAAGTAGCTCCCAATGGGTTTCAGCGGGATATTCTTCGGCAATATACTGATACAATACCGCCGAAAGGCCACGTTTTCTCACCTCTGCCGAATCCTGCATTTTTAATGTGCCAGCTGCTGTATTTCGGGGATTCATAAACAGATCCAAACCTTCTTCTTCACGTCCGGCATTGATCTTGTTGAAGTTTTTTCGGGTTAAGTAAATTTCGCCACGGATAAAAAAACGATTAGGAAAATCACCCTTTAATGATAAAGGAATATCCGAAATTGTGCGCACATTATTGGTAATTTCGTCGCCCTGAAAACCATCACCACGGGTTACTGCCTGCGCCAGTTTTCCGTTTTCGTACAAAATAGAGATCGACGCTCCGTCATACTTTAATTCTGCCACAAATTCTACCGGCTCACTGTCAATGGTTCTTAGTATGCGATTTTCCCAATCTTCAAGGTCATTAAAATCGTAGGAATTATCCAAGGAATACATTCTGTATGCATGCTGAACGGTAGGGAAATTTTTGGTGATGCCACCACCAACACGCAACGTTGGAGAGTTAGGATCTGCGTATTCAGGATAGGTTGCTTCCAAATCTTGCAATTCTTTCAGTTTCGCATCGAACTCGAAATCACTTACCGTGGACTCATCAAGAATATAGTAATTGTAATTATGCTGATGCAGTTCATCACGTAATTTTTTAATTTTTTATTGGATATTTTCAGGCATTGTGGGAATGAATTTGAAGCAAAAATAATTAATGTTTTTCCATTTAAAAAATAGCAGGTCAGATCCAGCTATCAAAATTAAAAATTGGTAATACCACCTACTATTCTGGCTTAGTGGTCAATAAATAAAGCATTAACTTTAATTTAACACCATTGCAGCATTTATTTAAAAAAACGTTAATTTTTTCTTAAACTGCCGGTGGGCTGCTGAAACTACCTTTGCACGAAAATTAAACGCATGCATAAGAAAACTCAGCAGATCATTCTGTTATCTGTTTTAGGGGTTGTTAGTTTTTCTAATTTAACTGCTCAACAAACCAGACAAAAGAGGGATACCATTAAGAACATTGACGAAGTGGTGGTAACCGCCTTGGGAATTAAAAGGCAGGATAAATCTTTAGGATACGTCGCGGAAAAAGTGGGTTCTGAAGTTTTTGAAGAAACCCAAAACAACAACTGGTCTCAGGCACTGGAAGGAAAAGTGGCCGGTGTAAAAATTCAAACTGCGGGAGCGGGACCTTTGGGAACTTCTAGGATTACCATTCGGGGAGAAAAATCGATGAACATGAATGAGAATTTTGCGCTCATTGTGGTGGACGGTATTCCCCTGGGAAATTCGACTACCGGAACAGGAACGCCTGCATATGGCGCGGGATCGGGGGGTGATCTTCCTATAGATTTAGGAAATGGACTGAATAGCATTAACCCCGACGATATTGAATCGGTAACGGTTTTAAAAGGAGCATCCGCTGCCGCTCTTTACGGATCCCGAGCTGCAAATGGCGCATTGATGATTACAACAAAGTCCGGGAAAAGCAAGAAGGGAAAAGTAAGTGTTACCTTCAACTCATATTCCAGTTTTGATACCGTATTAAAGTGGCCGGATTGGCAGTATGAGTATGGACAAGGAACCATGACAAAAGATAAAAATGGACAGTTCTATTATTCCTACGGCGCTTCGGCAGATGGCGTAAGTACGGGAGGAACAAGTAGTGCTTTTGGTCCAAAATTTAACGGTCAGTATTATTTTCAGTACGATCCAACGGTGCAAGGACAGAGCTTGCAAAGACAGCTGTGGAGAGCTTATGAAAACAATGTAAAAGATTTCTGGGAAGTCGGTTCAACTTACTCCAACAGTGTTGCAATAGAAGCATCAAACGACAGAACTAATTTTAGAACGTCGCTTACCTACCTTACCAATGAGTGGATGATGCCTAACACGGGATTCAATCGTTTCAATGTGGCATTATCTTTTAGTCATAAAGTGACGGATAAATTGAGGATCTCTACCAAACTCACCTTCAACCGGACCAATAGTGATAACCTGCCTGCCACAGGATACAATAATCAGTCGATTTCTTACTTCATGATTTTTCAAAATCCCAATGTGGATTTGTCGTGGTATAAACCGATCTGGAAATCCGGACAACAGCAATTGGATCAGATTCATCCTTTTAGTTCATACATTGACAATCCTTATCTTATTGCTTACGAAATGCTGAATGGCGTCGACAAGAGAAATATTTTCGGCAATATTACCGCCGATTATCAATTCAACAAAAACTTCAGTTTAATGCTGCGTTCGGGGGTTGAATGGCTCAATGAAAACCGAACTACTAAAAGACCTTGGAGTTCCGCCAATTACGCCAAGGGTTTTTATAGAGAGCAATACATTAAAAATCAGGAATACAACAACGATGTTTTATTGAGTTATAAAGGGGAAGTAAACAAGTTCTCCATCTCTGCCTCTGCCGGAGGAAGTATTCGGTACAATGAATACATCATGACCGATTATCGTGCTGAAGGATTGAAAACAGCAGGCTTGTATCAGCTTACCAATGCAATTTCCCTGATCACAAAGGTACCAAGTCCTTACGATAAGCAAGTAAATAGTTTGTATGGATTGGTGAATTTAGCGTACGACAATAAGATATTTGTGGACATCACCGGAAGAAACGACTGGAGTTCCACACTTCCCAAAGCGAATCGTTCATTTTTTTACCCTTCCGTGAGCACAAGTTTTATTTTATCTGATATTTTTAATATTAAAAGTTCAGTATTTAATTATTGGAAGCTGCGAGGTTCTTGGGCCAAAGTGGGAATCGACGGACCTCCCTACCAATTGGAGAACTATTATGATGTAAGCGATTTTCCAGGAAGCGTTAACTCTCCTAACACCTATGCAAACCCTAACCTTAGACCAAAACAAAATACCAATATTGAAGCGGGTATGGATTTTGGCTTGATGAAAAGCCGAATTAATTTGAACTTTACGTTATATCAAAATTATACAGTCGATGAGATTTTCCCCGTCACCACTTTGTGGGAAACAGGATACGCTTACCGTGTAATCAATGGCGGAAAAATAAGAAACCGAGGAGCGGAAATTTCTTTGGATGCCTCACCCTTCAAGACCAAGCATTTTTCTTGGAAGGTGGGCGCGAACTGGTCATTCAACGAAAACCAAATCATGACACTGCCTGAAGAGTTCAATGGTAAACCTTTTACAATGAGTAATGTTGGAGGTGTGGTATTCTTCAATGCAGTAGTTGGTGGATCGCTGGGCGATATTTACGGGTATAAACTGCTAAGAAATGACAACGGTCAAGTTGTTTACCGAAGCAATGGTCTTCCTGACAGACCTGCCGATGTGGAAAAAGTAGGAAATGCCTTCCCAAAATGGCGTGCAGGGCTTCAAAATGATTTTAGAATTAAGAATTTTACTGTTAGTTTTTCATTTGACGGACAATACGGAGGTGTTGCCTATTCGCAATCGCACCACAAAATGTCGGAACAAGGAAAATTGCGTAATACACTTTGGGGAAGAGACAATCCCAATGGAATGGTGGTAGGAGAAGGCGTTGTGAAAAATGCGGATGGCAGCTATAGCCCTAACACCAAGCAAGTTGCCGTTTCTGCCTATTACGACGATTATTACAGAAGAGCCAACGTGGAAACCAATACGTTTAGCACCGATTTCATCAAGCTTCGTGATGTCCGAATTGCCTATTCGTTCTCTAAAAAACTCATTCAACCTTTAGGTTTGGAAGATTTCACCGTTGCCGTATTTGGGAAAAACCTTTGGATGTGGACGAAATTTCCATTGTTTGACCCGGAAGTGGCTACCCTGGATAACGCAACCATTACACCGGGCGTTGAGATGGGCCAATTACCTTCTGCGAAAACCATCGGCTTTCAGTTTAATGTTAAATTTTAATACTCAGAAAAATGAAAAAAATCATATTCTATATCAGCATCGTTTCTTCCGCTGTTGCAGTCCATTCCTGCAGTAGAGATTTTGAAGAAATCAATACCAATACCAGTAAATTAACCAATCCGTCGGTAGGCAGTCTTTTGGTTCCCATTCAGTATGAAATGGCAACGTACGGATACCAACGAGCCAACGATTTTTCTTTTGACATTATGCAGGTGGCGCTCGATTTTCCCAGTGAAGGCAATACTTACAGTCGATATTATTTAACAGAAGGTAGCGGAAGCGGCTACTGGAATTCATCTTACAAGTGGCTTAAGCAGGTGAAAAACCTACAGATTGCCGCAGACAAAGAGCAAAACAGAAATTATCAGGCCATTGCAAAGGTGCTTAATGCTTGGTTGACGGCGAACCTCACCGATGCTTTTGGAGATGTACCTTATTCTGAAGCGTTATCAATGGAGAAAGAAATAATGACGCCGAAATTTGATAAGCAAAAAGACATCTATACCCAAATTCTTAATGATTTGAAAGATGCCAATCAGCTTTTTGACACCACAAAAACTTTATCCGAATCTGATATTTTCTACAACGCCAACACGGATGTTGCAGGAATTGTGAAATGGAAGAAGTTTGGCAACTCGCTTTCTCTTCGTTTGCTTACGCGCATATTAAAAAGAAACGGCGAAATTAATGTGAATGCCCGAATTCAGGAAATTGTCAACAATCCTACCGTTTATCCCATTTTTGAAAGTAATGCCGATGGAGCAGGGCTGGATATTTCCGGGGTTGCCCCTTTTCTTCCGCCCATTCCGCGACCTCAGGATTTTACCTCGTATCGTGCAGCAGGAGATTTTTTCGTACAAACGCTGGTGGATAATAATGACCCCCGACTTAGTAAATTCTTTACCCAGGCAAAAGATCTCAGTAACCAAGATCTTGGTTATAAAGGAGCACCTTCCGGCTATGCATTGGGTACTGTTTTCAATTACACGCCATCTAACCTTAATCAGAACCTTGCCAAGGCGCCTTTAAGAATTTTGGTGATGACGTATTCTGAATTGCAATTCATCCTGGCAGAGCTTTCTTTTAAAGGAATTATCGCAGGGAATACAGAAAACTATTATAAAAAAGGAGTTTCGTCCATCATCGAACAATGGGGAAATACGGTTCCTGCAGATTATTTTAATAATCCTAAAGTTGCATACAATAATACATTAGAGAGAATTATGCTGCAAAAATATGTATCTTTATTCTTTGTCGATCATCAGCAGTGGTATGAGCAGCGCAGAACCGGGCTTCCTATACTACCAAATAATGGCGGATTGCTTAATGATGGAAAAATGCCGCAGCGATTTATGTATCCTAGTTTGCCGCGTGTTATGAATCCGCAAAATTATCAACAAGCCGTACAATCGATGGGAGGCGATGATATTAATACCCTTATGTGGTGGAATAAACCTTAAAACAATGAAAAAGATTCTCAACATTACAGCATTATCAGTAGGTGCTATGCTATTCGGGCAAACTCAAATTATTGCCCACCGTGGTTTCTGGAATGCCGACCCCAAAACAGCCAAAAATTCCATTGCTTCGCTGGAAAATGCACAGAAGATCAAAGTGTACGGAAGTGAATTTGATGTGCAAATGACAAAAGACGGCGTATTGGTTGTTAATCATGATGAACACATCAATAATGTGGAAATTGCAGAAACGACCTACAGCGAGTTAAAGTCGCAAAAATTGTCAAATGGAGAAACAATTCCTACATTGGAAAGTTATCTAAGTACGGGAAAAAAAGATTCTTCTGTTAAATTGATTGTAGAATTGAAACCCTTAAAATCGGAGTTTCGTGAAACAGAAATGGTAGGAAAGGCGCTGCAAATGATTAAAGGTCTGAAACTGGAAAATCAGGTGGACTACATTTCATTCAGTCTGCATATTTGTAAAGAATTAAAAAAGCAAGATGCTACTGTAAAAGTGCAGTACCTGAAGGGCGAACTGTCTCCTGCGGAGATCAAAAATCTGGGAATTGACGGCATTGATTATCATTATTCCGTTTTTCTGGAGAAACACAAAGATTGGCTTGCCCAGGCAAAACAACTCGGGCTTATTACCAATGCTTGGACGGTGAATGATCCTGCCATCTACCAACAACTTAAAGATTTGGGAGTCGATTTTGTAACCACCGATATTCCCGATCAACTTCTTAAAAAATAAACATGAATAAATATTTAGTGCCATTTTCGCTATTTTCAGTTTTGGTATTTTCACAACAGCATGCGACAGGTACCGTATTCGAAGATCTTAACAAAAACGGAATTATCGATCGAAATGAAAAAGGAATTGCAAACGTATCCGTTTCCAATGGAGCAGACGTTGTACTGACTGACAAAAACGGAAGGTACACGCTGCCAATACAAAGCGACAATATTATTTTCGTTATAAAACCCGCCAATTACGGCACCGCGATCGACGAAAATCAACTTCCCAAGTTCTATTATAACTACAAACCGGCAGGTTCACCCGCAAATTTCAAATACAAAGGTGTTGCGCCCACGGGAGATCTTCCGAAAGAAATAAATTTCCCACTCTATGCAAAAAAGGAGGATCCAAACTTTCAGATATTGGTGTTTGGGGATCCGCAATCGTACACGAAAAAAGAGATAGATTATTTCAGAAGAGGTATCATCAATGAGGTGAAGAACAATAAAAAGCAAGCCGTTTTCGGGATCAGCTTGGGCGATTTGGTGGGGGATGATTTGAATCTTCATCCAGATTACATCGCTTCTGTCAAGCAGTTGGGATTGCCTTGGTACAATGTGATTGGTAATCATGATATGAATTATGATGCCAAAGAAGATTCGCAATCCGACGAGACCTTTGAATCCCATTTCGGACCAGCAAATTATGCATTTAATTATGCTCATGTCCATTTTATTGTCTTAGATGACATCTTGTATCCCGACCCAAGAGACGGAAAGGGCTATTGGGGCGGATTTAGAAAAGAGCAACTGGACTTCGTTGAAAATGACCTCAAAAATATAGATAAAAACAAACTTGTTGTTTTGGCTTTTCACATCCAGCTTACGCCCGAAAACCCTGAGGATGATCACTTCAGGATGGAAGACCGTCAACGACTTTTCGATATCTTACAACCTTATCCCAATGTTTTGATGATGTCGGCGCACACGCACAAACAAACGCAGCTGTTTTACGGCAAAAAAGAGGGTTGGGACGGTATCAAAAAACTTCATGAATACAATGCAGGAACTACTTCGGGAGATTGGTATTCCGGCAGAGCCGATGCTATCGGAGTTCCTTTATCAACCATGAGGGATGGTACTTTTAGAGGGTATTCATTTATCGATTTTAAAGACAATCAGTACAATATTAAATACAAAGTGGCAGGTCAGCCGGAAGATTTTCAAATTAACATTCACATTCCTAAAGTACTGCCATATCCCGTCGATACCACTGCGGAAATTTTCGCCAATTTTTTCATCGGTGAGAAGAATAGCATGGTGGAGTACAGAATTGATGATGGCAACTGGAAAAACATGAAATACACCGAAACCTTTGATCCTGCTTATACGGCATCTGTCTTAGAATGGGATTTTACCGATAAGTTATTCCAGGGAAACCGTCCGAGCAATCCCGAAGTATCCAAGCATATTTGGTCTGCAAGGTTTTCAAAAAAACTTGAAAAAGGGCAACATACCGTTGAAGTAAGAGCTACCGATCAGTTTGGAAATAAACATGCAGCGAAACGAACATTTAGTGTGGAAGACGTTAAAATAATTCCTTAATCAAATTTTACTTTTTACTATTTTATTTTAACGGAGGGTTAGCTTGAAAAAGCTAACTCTTTTCATTTCATTAAAACTCGAATAATTTTTGAATTTTTTCTGCCACTTTCTGAGGATTGGGCAGCATTGTCTGCTCCAGTACAACATTAATGGGGACTGCCGGTACATTTAGAGAACCTAATGCTTCTACGGGTGCATCAAGATGTTTAAAACATTCATTCGTTATTCTAAACGCCAAAGCTTCGGCAAAGGAGTTCTGAATTTGTTCCTCCGTTAGCACCAAGCATCTGCCGTGTAATTTTACGCGTTCAAAGACCAGGTTTTCATCCAACGGAATGAGCGTACGCAAATCAATAATTTCAACCTGTCCCGGGAACAATTTTGCTGCCTCCTGTGCCCAAAATACACCCATACCGTACGTGACGACGACAAGTGTTCTTCCTTTTTCGACTTCCGAAGAATCTGGCTGCAGCACGATGTTAGCTTTTCCAAAAGGGAGTATGTAGTCTTCCGCCGGTTCTATGGTTTTTGCCGCTTCCGTTCCGGGGACTTTACTCCAATACAATCCTTTATGTTCCAGCATCACCACGGGATTTGGATCGTAATAGGCGGCTTTAAATAATCCTTTAAAATCGGCCGCATTGCTTGGGTATGCAATTTTAATTCCTTTAATATTCGCCAAAATGCTTTCTACGCTTCCGCTGTGATAAGGTCCGCCACCACCGTATGCACCGGTTGGAACTCGGATAATGTTGGATACAGGGAACTTTCCATGGCTTAGATAACATGATTTTGAAATTTCTGTAATCAGTTGATTAATGGCCGGATAAATATAATCTGCAAACTGAACTTCAACAATAGGTTTTAGCCCCACGGCGCTCATCCCCACCGTAGAACCAATGATATAGGCCTCCTGAATGGCGGTGTTGAAAACCCTTTTTTTTCCAAATTTAGTCCCCAAAGTTACCGTTTCGCGGAAGACGCCGCCAATTCTTTCGCCCACATCCTGCCCATAAAGTAAAGCTTCAGGGTGTTTCCACATGATTTCCTGAATGGCATGAATGGCGGCATCCACCATTACAATCCTTTCCTTTGCACCAGTGGGAAATCGAGTTCCTGTTTCTTTCACAATGGGCGTGGGCGCAAATACAAACTGTTCAACTGTTTCGGGTTGTGGGTCGGCGGCATTCATGGCTTTTTGGAAGGCGGCTTGCGTTTCCAAACGCGCTTTTTTTTCTATTTGTCTAAGGAGCTCTTCGTCCCATCCATCTTCCAAAAGTTTTTTTCGCAGCATTGGTCCCGGATCTTTGGAACGGTGTTTTTCCAAATCGGCATCATCACGATAGAACTCGCGGCGAACCCCTGAAGTGTGATGGCCAATCAATACTGTTTTTGCGCAGACCACGATCGGCCGTCGCTCGGTGCGCACAAAGTTCACCGCTTCTTGCATCGCTAGGAAACTCGCTGAGAAATCGGTGCCATCGACGCGCATTCTTTCTAACCCAACAAACCCCGCAGCATAGTCGTAAGCATCGCTGGTTCTTGCCTCTTCCTTGGTTACTGAAATTCCCCATTCGTTATCCTGCACCAGAAAAAGGATGGGCAACTGATGAAGAGCGGCAAACTGAAAAGCTTCTGCCACTTCACCTTCAGTTACCGAATTATCGCCTAAACAACATACAACCACCGGGTTATTTTTATACGTCTTTAAATTAAACTCCTGAATATACTTGATGCCTTGTGCAATACCTGTGGTTGGTATCGCCTGCATGCCCGTGGCAGAGCTTTGGTGAATGATCTTTGGAAACCCCTTTTCCACACTGGAAGGATGCGAATAATAGGATCTGCCACCAGAAAAAGGATCGTCAGCTTTTGCGAGCAATTGCAGCATTAACTGGTAGGGTTCAAAACCAAGTCCTAGCAGCAGGGCGTCGTCACGGTAATAAGGCGATACCCAGTCGTCTTCGGTCAGCTGATAGGCAGTGGCCAGTTGTATGGCTTCATGACCACGGGAGGTGCTGTGAACATATTTGATTGCCGCACGGTTTTCTTCATAAAAATCAGCCATTGCTTTTGCCATCATCATGTGACTAAAAGCCCGAAGCAAAACATCCTGAACGATACGGTTTTCTGTTGTTGTTTCCATTGCAAACAAAGATAATAATTTTGGCGAAAGACCAACAATGTCATAAAAATTGTTGGTGGTAGTGATGGATTTTCCCTGTGATTGATCCTTTTGTTGCACCAAAACTCAATTGTAATCATCGAGGAATTCAAGGGGTACGTAGTGTTTATTTCGCTTTATTTTTAATGGATTTCGCTTCCCGCCAACATCTTTGCGATATTTGTTAAATTTGCAACATGAATCAGGATACTATTTGTGCATTAGCCACTGCGAACGGGATAGGAGCGATCGGAATCATCAGAGTTTCGGGAGTACAGTCCTTGGAAATTGTGAATAAGATTTTTGAAGGAAAAGATCTGACGAAAGTGAAGTCGCACACGGTGCATTACGGTTTTGTAGTTGAGAACAAAGACCAAAGAATAAAGAATAAGGAAACCGAGAGCCAACAACCAACAACCGACAGCCAAGAAGTGATCGATGAGGTGATGGTTTCGGTTTTCAAGGCGCCGAAGACGTTTACGACTGAAAATTCAGTAGAGATCTCGTTTCACGGTTCACCGTTTATTGCCAAAAGAATTTTGGAGGTTTTGATTAAAAACGGTGCAAGAATGGCGAAAGCAGGGGAGTTTACGATGCGTGCCTTTATGAATGGACGAATTGACCTGAGCCAGGCCGAATCTATTGCTGATCTGATTGCATCCGAAAACGAAACGTCGCGCAAGGTGGCATTAAACCAATTAAAAGGAGGCATTACCAATGAAATTTCATTGTTGAGAAACGATCTGCTTAATTTTACTTCGCTGATCGAGCTCGAACTCGACTTTGCTGAGGAAGATGTGGAGTTTGCCGATCGTAGTGCGTTGAATATGCTGATTTTCCGACTTAAAGAGAAATTACAGGTTTTACTGGACAGTTTTCATTATGGCAATGCATTGAAGAACGGAACGGCGGTGGCCATTATCGGGCAGCCTAATGCGGGGAAGTCTACACTGCTGAATGCTCTGTTGAAAGAAGAAAGAGCAATTGTTTCGGACATTGCAGGCACAACGCGCGACACCATCGAGGAAGTATTGCACATCAAAGGGCATCCTTTTCGGTTGATCGATACTGCGGGGCTGCGTGAAACGAATGATGAAATAGAAGCCATCGGGGTACGGAAAGCCAAGGAAAAAGTTGAAAACGCAGAGGTTTTGATTTACTTAATTGATGCTGCCACTAAGGATTTTTCTGAAGATTTTAAACTGTTGGAGTCCATACTTCGGGCCGATTTGAAGCTGATTATCTGTGCCACCAAAATGGATGAAGTTTTGCCGACAGTGATGGAAGGTTTTGAAGAGAAACTTAGAGGAAACCTTGCGCGCGAATTTGATTTTATTCCTATTTCGGCATTGGAGGATATGCACCTTCACGATCTCAAAAACGAATTATCTTCTTACGTAGAGCTTTTAAAAAGCGAAGAAAGCAACGTCGTCATCACCAACCAACGGCATTATGAAGCATTGAGGCAGTCGCTGGCATCGGTAGAGCAGGTAGAAGAAGCGGTTCATGCGCAGCTCACCACAGAGCTTCTTTCTTACGAGCTTCGGAATGCACTGGAACATTTAGGTGAAATTTCCGGTGAGTTTACCAATGATGAAGTACTGGGGAATATTTTCTCGAAGTTTTGCATTGGGAAATAATCGCTGATTTCTAATACCATATTTCTACTATACAATCCGCATTAATATAGGAAATGTTGATCGTCTGCGAAAACACAAAATCCAGATAGAACTTAGAGCCCAAGCCATAAGATGACATGGGCGTAAGTATCGAATTTGGATTGTTTTGAAAATTAGCGGTTTTCTTTACCCAATACGATAGCTTACACTTTACGTTGTTTTTTATTTACTATAGCAAAAATAGAGTTTTTATAATAAACATATTGTGATTAAGCAGTTATTTTTGGGAATTCCAGTAGAATATTAATTATGTTTTTACTTTTTTCCTTTGTTAGTGTTTTGTTATCTTTAACCTCTTAAAAACTGAGAATATTAATGGCGTTTAACGAAGATTCAAGAGTCAAGATACCCGCAATTTTACATTTGTGTAGGCTTGGTTATCAATATATTCCGAGAAGTCAACAAGATAGAATTGAAGAAAATAATATTTTCCCTGAATTATTCTTGAATAGCATAAGTAAGATTAACGGGAATCTTTCTGAACAAGAAGTACAAAAAGTTTTAGATGAAGTAAGCTTAAAACTTAAGTATAATGACCTAGGTCGTGAATTTTACAAAAGTTTAGTAAACACTTCAGGAATTAAACTTATTGACTTTGATAATTTCAATAACAACAGCTTTCACGTAACAACAGAGCTAACGTGTAAAAATGGTGATGAAGAATTTCGTCCAGATATTACGATTCTCATTAATGGAATGCCTTTAGTCTTTATCGAAGTTAAAAAGCCAAATAATAAAGATGGGGTTTTAGCTGAAAGAAAGCGTATTAATAAGCGTTTTAGTTTAAAAGCTTTCAATGTTTTCACTAATATCACGCAGCTCATGATCTTCTCCAATAATATGGAATATGAAGATGGTGTTGTAGAGCCTATTATGGGAGCTTATTATGGTACACCTTCCAAAGAAGATGTTCATTTTAACTACTTTAGAGAAGAAGAAAATTTAGATCTTACACGATTATTACAGCCTGAAAATCAAGACTTAGAAAACTTAATTCTTAAAGATAATAACATTGTTGCCATTAAGCATACAGACGAATTTATTACCAATAAGGATTATAATAAACCGACCAATAGAATCCTAACTTCATTGCTTTCTAAAGAGAGATTGGCATTTATCCTACAATACACAATTGCCTATTTGGATGAAGAAAAGGCTGATGGTACAAAGGAAATTCAAAAGCATATCATGCGTTATCCTCAGATTTTTGCAACAAAAGCGATTGCAAGAAAATTGGACGAGGATGTTAAAAAAGGAATTATTTGGCATACACAAGGTTCAGGAAAAACAGCCTTGGCATTTTACAATGTTAAATTTCTGACGGATTATTACCAAAAGAAAAATACGATTCCAAAATTCTATTTCATTGTCGATCGTTTGGATCTTGCTATTCAAGCGAATAATGAATTTTCGAAGCGAGGACTTTTAGTTAAGATGGTGAATTCCCGTGCTGAATTCGTCGCAGACATGAAAAAAGTCGGTGCATTGCAGAATAATTCAGGTGAATTAGAAATTACCGTCGTTAATATTCAAAAATTCACAGAAGACAGTACTGTAATTGAGAAGATCGATTATGATCTCAACATTCAACGAGTATTTTTTATTGACGAAGCACATAGAAGCTACAACCCGAAAGGCAGTTACCTGGTCAATTTATTGAAGTCTGACCAAGATTCGGTGAAGATTGCCCTTACAGGAACGCCTTTGCTAAAAGAAGTTGCAAAGCAATATGACTCCAAATTAATTTTTGGAGATTACATTCACAAATACTACTACAATTCTTCTATCGCAGATGGTTATACTTTAAGATTAATTCGCGAAGCTATTGCTACCAAGTATAGCATGCAGATGAAGGATATCATTGATCAAATCAAGGTTTTGAAAGGTGATATTTCTAAGAGTGAAATCTTTGCTCATTCAAAATTTGCAGAGCCGATGTTGGATTATATTTTGGAGGATTTGTACTCTTTCAGAGAATATTGGCAAGATGATTCTTTAGGGGGAATGGTGGTATGTGACAGCGCAGATCAAGCAAGAGAATTGTTTAAGTTTTTTGAAAAGAAATTTGGAAAGCAAGAAACGGAATCTGTAAAACTTGTTGCTGAATCCAGAGCATCATACAAAGTCGAAAATCGTCCGAATCTTAAGGCTTCGTTAATTCTTCATGATGAAAACGACAAACTGATCCGAAAAGATCTAATCTCTGCCTATAAACTAGGGAAAATAGATATCCTATTTGTTTACAATATGCTTTTGACAGGTTTTGATGCCAAGCGATTGAAGAAATTGTATCTGGCTAGAGTCGTAAAAAATCATAACCTTCTGCAGACATTGACAAGGGTAAATAGACCCTATAAAAAGTACCGATATGGTCATGTTGTCGATTTCGCAGATATTACCAAAGAGTTTAAAGAAACCAATCAAAATTACTTTGAAGAGCTACAAGAAGAACTTGGTGACGAGATGCAATCTTACAGTAATCTCTTCAAGACTAGAGAAGAAATTGAAACCGACATCAGCAACATCAAGGACAAGCTTTTCCAGTTCGATATTAAAAATGCAGAAAACTTCAGATTGCAGACGGACGAGATTAAGGATAAAGCTCAGTTAGTCGAATTAGTAAAACTTCTTAATACTGCTAGAGAATTAAAAAATATTATTCGATTCCAAGATGAAACCGATCTATTAAATGCTTTAGATTTTAATAAGCTTAATCAGTTACTTAAAGTTGCTCAAGCACGACTGGATACTTTGAATTTAGTAGAAGAGATCAATTCAGATGCTGCAACTTCAAATCTCTTGAATATTGCTTTAGAAGATATTTTTTTCCAATTCGAAAAGGTTTCGGAAGAAGAAATGATTCTTGCGGATAAGTTGAAAGATCAATTGAGAAAAACAAGAGAAGAGTTGCAACGCAATTTTGATCAATCGTCACCAGAGTTTATCTCTTTACGTGAAGAACTTGAACGGATTTTTAAAAATAAAAATCTTGACGAAGTTTCGCAAGAAGATATGCGAGACAACATCGTTGTATTATCAAGAATTTATGATGAAGTAAAAGAACTCAATCGTAAAAATAATAACTTGCGAGAAAAATATGACGGTGATGAAAAATATGTAAGAATCCACAAAAGATTACTAGAAAAAAACACAGTTTCTGCTAAAGAAGCTCAGATTTATGATGCATTGATGCAGACAAGAAGCGTTGTTGATGGTATTTTCTTAAAAAATATCAACTTAATGCAAAATGACGAATACTTTAAAGAAGAAGTAATGAGTATCGTTATCGATCAATTTATCGATCAACAAAAAATGAAACTGGATTTTGATACCACCGAGAAGATTAACCATCTGATTGTTAATGAGTATCTTAATCAATTTAACTATCAATAAATAAAATGACAGACCAAGAATTTGTAACCAAAACCAAATTATTAATTGACGGACTTAAAAGTGTTTGTGCTAACTATGGTTTAGGGAATGATGCAAGCGAATTTAATATTATTACTCAAGTTTTTTTATATAAATATCTAAATGATAAGTTTATATACGAAGCTAAAAAATCGGATCCAAAATTAGCAAAAGCTGAAAAATTTCAAGATGCTTATGAAGCATTATCAGAGAACGAACAAAAATTTTTGTTAGCAAGAATCGGAACAAAGGCTGCTAAAATGAAGCCTGAACAGATGATTTCGTATGTTTATAACAAGAATAACTCAGAGAATTTTGCCGACATTTATTTTGATGGAACGCTTAGAAGCTTGAATGCGGATAACGAGCATTTGTATGCTGTAAAGTCTGAAGGTGGTGGAAAGGAAAAGATGTTTGATGATCTTAGTCAGTACATCCGAGATGCATCGCAAAGAGATGCTTTTGCAAGAGCTTTATTGAGTAAAATTGTAGATGTAAGCTTCGAGAAAATGTTCTCGGAAAAATATGATTTTTTCTCTACGATTTTCGAATACTTAATTAAAGATTACAACTCCGATTCTGGTGGGAAATATGCGGAATATTATACGCCGCATGCAGTTGCCAGAATTATGGCAGCGATATTGGTGACAGAAAAAGACAATGGTGTTAAGGCATACGATCCTAGTGCGGGATCAGGAACGCTTTTGATGAATATTGCGCATGCTATTGGTGAAAAAAATTGCAGTATTTATTCGGAAGATATTTCTCAAAAATCTGCCAATATGCTGAGATTGAACCTAATCATAAACAGCTTGTCGCACTCTATTCCGAATATTGTGAAAGGTAATACGATTTTGAACCCGAATTATCTGCAAGAAAAATTCGATTATATTGTTTCAAACCCGCCTTTCAAATTAGATTTTTCGGATTATCAAGCGAAGCTTTTATCCGACAGCTATAAAGCTCGTTTTTTTGCGGGTGTACCGAAAATCCCGAATGCAAAAAAAGATGGAATGGCAATCTATCTGTTGTTTGTACAACACATTATGTACAGCCTTTCGGAGAAAGGAAAAGCGGCTATTGTTGTTCCGACAGGATTTATAACGGCTCAAAGTGGTATTGAAAAGAAAATACGAGAAGAGTTAATTACTCGTGGTTGGTTGCGTGGTGTGGTGAGTATGCCGAGTAATATTTTTGCGAGTACAGGAACTAATGTTTCGATTCTGTTTTTTGATAAAAAAGCGGATAATGAACACATTGTATTGGTAGATGCTTCCAAATTAGGTGAAACGGTGAAGGAAGGTAAAAACCAACGCACCGTTTTAACCAAAGAAGAAGAAGAACAGATTATTTCTGCAATGAATACTAAAACGGCAATGGATGATTTTTCTGTTGTAGTGAACAGTGAAGAAGTTAAAGCCAAAAACTATAGTTTCTCGGCAGGACAATACTTTGAAGTGAAGATCGAATATGTGGACATTACCCCAACGGAATTTGCCGAAAAAATGCAAGGTTTTGAAAACCGATTGGCAGATTTATTTGCAGAAGGCAAGCGTTTGGATGCGGAGATTCAGAACCAATTAAAAGGGTTGAGGTATGATATTTAATGATTTAATTGTTGAAAAGGACGGAATGATTAAAGGGCCGTTTGGAGGTGACGTAAAAAAGGCATTGTTTATTCCAAGACAATCTGATTCTTATAAAGTTCTAGAACAATCTGTAGTGATCAATAGAGATATTTCAATTGGAAATTATTATTTGGAAAAAGAATATGTAGAAAAAAAACTTAAAAGATTTATAGTAAAGAATGGAGATATATTAATTACTGGAGCTGGTACACTTGGAAAACTATATGAAATTAATAATTTAAGTTTTCCAGCTGTAATTAATCAAGCATTAATAAGAATTAGAGTCAATAATAATGTTGTAGATACTAGCTTTTTTAAGTATTATTTTAAATACCACATAATTAAGATGATTTCTGGTATTAATGGAGATTCTGTTATCCCTAATTTGCCACCTTTGGATATTATAAAAAAAACCAGAATTGATGTTCCAGATATTCCCACCCAACAAAAAATAGCATCCGTATTATCAGCATTGGATGATAAAATCGAGTTGAACAATAAGATTAACACCGAGTTGGAAGCGATGGCAAAAACGCTGTATGATTATTGGTTTGTACAGTTTGAGTTTCCAAATCCCGATGGAAAGCCTTATAAATCTTCAGGCGGAAGAATGATTTTTAACGAAACTCTAAAAAGAGAAATTCCTGAAGGTTGGGAGGTTTCAGTATTTAATGATTGGATTAAAAATACAAAGACAGGAGATTGGGGAAAGGATAAAATTGAAGGCAATTATACAGAGAGAGTATATTGTGTGAGAGGCGCAGATATTAATGGTTTAAATGGCAAAGGAGAAGTTAAAGCTCCTGAAAGATTTATTCTAAAAAATAATCTTTCTAAAAAGCTTGAACCTAATGATTTTATTATCGAAATATCAGGAGGCAGCCCTACTCAGTCAACAGCAAGAATTGCCCATTTAACCAAAGAATCATTTACAAGATTTGATACAGATGTTGTATGTTCCAATTTTTGTAAAGCGGTGACATTGAAGGATGACATTTTTGCTTTCAACTTTCAACAAGAATGGCAAAGATTATACGAGGCAGGAATTTTCTTTGGATATGAAGGGAAAACAAGTGGAATTAAAAATTTCCAATTTGACTCTTTTATGGAATCATATTATATTGTAAGGCCTGATAAAGAATTGGCGAAGAAATTTAATGCAGTTGCCTCCGATTTGGAGAAAAAAAGGCAATCCAATCTAAAACAAAACCAAGAGCTCGCAACTTTACGGGATTGGTTGTTGCCAATGTTGATGAATGGGCAGGTGAAAGTAGGGTAAAATACAAGAATTTATGATGAAAAAAATTTACTTTTTATTCCTATTGCTCATTTTACTAGGCTGTAAAAAAAGCAGTACAACAGACTCTACAGATTCTTCGTCAACTTCTTTATGGAGCAGTAATGATGATTTTATTTTGAACGATGACGAGGATCTTAATGGAACGTATTGCGCAGAAGTGGAATACTACAATCCCAGCACAGGAACAAGAAGTACATACGAACTGGATGTTGAAGTAGAAAATGGATATTTGGTTCAAATTGATTGGCCAAATGGTGGTTGGCTAGATGAAACTCACTTTAGCAGTGAAGATATTTCTAGCGGAGAATGTTCCTTTACAAGTGATCGAGGATATCAATACACTGTAACTTTGGGAGAAAAAGGAGGCGGTTGTTACAGCGACGGTAGAAGATTGCAAAATGCTGTAAATGAAGATGTAGAAAATACCACTTGTCCAAAATGCGGAGATGAAAAAGATGAATATGACACATATTGCAATTCTTGTAAAAGAAAAATAGAAGATGAAGAGCAAGAAAGACAAAACAAAATAGAACATACCTGCACCAGTTGTGGCGGTTACAAATTTTCATCATTTGATGATCTTTGTAATAATTGCAAAAGAAGGGAGGAAGAGGAATAGTAAAACAATAACATACAAAATTCGCTTCGTTAAGTGATTGGCTATTACCGATGTTGATGAATGGGCAGGTGAAGGTGAATTAAAACTAAAAACATAAATAACATATGTACAAACAACTCCAGATTGAGGTTTTTGAGTGGTTGAAATCCAAATACGATCAAGACAATAGTTTTACATTTTCTGTGCGCCAAAAAGCATCGAAAGGTGCAGAACTCAATTATTTTATTGGTACTGAGAAAAGTAAATATTTTGCAACCACATTTTGGTTTGTTCCTGTATCATATCCAGGTTCTTCAGGAGATCTACTCAGTTTAGTTTTCGATCTCAGGAAGAAAAGTGGTATTGAATTTTTTTTCCAATTGAACCAAACGAGAGATCCACAGGATTCACAAAATTCTTACGCACTTGAACTCATTAAAAATATAAAGGATAAGATAGGGGACAGGTTTGAGCATGTATATGCAGGTTCAGAAAATAATAAGATGGAGTTTTTCGGAGTGTATTCAACGCCAAAATACTCAAGTTTTCAAGACTTGTTGCCTGATTTAGAGGTGATGATATCAGAAATAATTCCGATTGTTGATGAAGAAATAAAAAGTCTTAAAAATATACATCCAGATTTTGTTGCACACCGTTTTACATCAAATGAACAAGAAAATATGCTTCAAAAAATGCATGATCGTTTTAAGCGCTATAAGATTGTAGAAGATTTAGAAAACGAGTTGGAGGAAGATGAAGAATTTGATGGTACTGCAGAACCCGAAGATTTTCGTCCACCCCTTAATCAAATTCTCTATGGTCCTCCTGGAACAGGAAAAACATACACTACTATTAGTAAAGCTGTAAGAATTGCCAATCCTGATTTTAATATTAATCAACCAAGAAAAGGTGTAAAAGAAGAATACCAACGTTTGGTAAAAGCTGGGCAGATTATGTTTACCACATTTCACCAAAGTATGTCTTATGAAGATTTTGTGGAAGGAATAAAGCCTGAAACCAAAGAAGGAAGAGTTATTTATGATGTGAAAGATGGATTATTCAAGTTGATTTCGGACAAAGCAAAAGACAATTGGATTAGTAATCAATTCAAAAAGGGTAAACTTTCATTTGAAGCATCATTTGAAAGACTGAAGGATGAATGGGAAGAAGATAATAGTATGAAATTCTCCATGAAAAGGGATGGGAACGAATTTACAATCATGGGTTTTTCTAGCAAATCTATTTCATTTAAGAAAGCAAGTGGAGGAACTGGGCACACTTTAAGTATTAATACACTGAGAGAACTATTTTATGGTGAACGTGAAATTACTTCTAAAGGAGTAGGAATTTACTATCCTCCAATTCTGGATAAACTACAAATGTATTCTAATAAAGGTCAGGAGGTTGAATTCTTCAAGAATTTTGTTTTAATAATAGATGAGATAAATAGAGGCAATGTATCTCAGATTTTTGGAGAGTTAATTACATTAATTGAACCAGATAAAAGATTAGGGGAAGATGAAAGAATTGAATTGAATCTTCCGTACAGTAAGGATGAAAAATTTGGTGTTCCTCCCAATCTATATATCATCGGTACGATGAACACTGCTGATAAAAGTGTTGAAGCATTAGATTCTGCACTTAGAAGAAGATTTGTGTTTGAAGAAATACTGCCAGATTACGATTTAAAGGAATTGGATTATACCTTATATGACTTTCAAGTATCCGATATTTTGAAAACAATCAATAGTAGAATAGAAAAACTTTTGGATAGAGATCATTCCATTGGTCATGCTTATTTTATTGGCAAAGATGCAACGACAATTATTGATTCTTTTTATCGAAACATTATTCCGCTTTTACAAGAATACTTTTTTTGTGATTATGGTAAAATTGGTTTGATTCTAGGATCAGGTTTTGTTCAGAAGTTGGAGAAGGAATCTGTTTTTGCTGATTTTGATTATTCCGATTCTTCACAATATGATCAGAAAGAAATATTTGAAATTATTAATCATAAAGATGATCCAGCAGGTTTTAAATTTGCACTTCAGACTTTGATGAAAAAATAAGATGATCGTAAACAATACCATAACGGTTTTTGAACACAAGAAAATTCTTTTCAATCCTCAAAAAAAGGAAGAGAGGGAGATTTTGGATGCGTTGGAAAATTATTATGGTCATTATTCTCCTTATTTTACTTTGATAAAAAATGGCGTTCAGTTTAATTCTTTTGTAGGCATTATTCAGGTTGGAGAAATTACCATTGAAGTTTTACCGAAAGCTGATCAATTTGGAGCAGAAAGATGGCGAACAATCTTAATTGATATGCTGAAAGAAGTTTGGGGATTTGATGTGAAGTCTTCTGGAACTTCTTCTCTTAAAATAAAGAACAATTCTATACTTGATTTATACATTGAACTTTTTATAAAAGAAGTTGAACTTTTACTTCATAAAGGACTCATCAAAAAATATAGAAAAGAGGAAGGGAACCGAACATATCTGAAAGGCGCAATTGAGTTTTCAAAACATATTTCTAAAAATTGTACACATCAGGAACTTTTCTACGTTAAAAGCACCGAGTATAGGTTTGAACATGTATTCAATCAAATTCTTTTTAAGGCATTAAAATTAGTTGGTCAGATTAATACAAATCCTTTGTTAAAAAGTAGAATAGGAAATTTATTTCTTAAGTTTCCAGAAATGCAAAATATTAGAATTTCGGAAACTTCCTTTGAAAGGCTTCATTTTGATAGAAAATCGATTTCATATAAGACATCCATTGAGATTGCAAAATTGTTATTACTAAATTATCATCCAGATATTTCCAAAGGATCCAATCATGTTTTGGCTTTAATGTTTGATATGAACAATTTATGGGAACAATTTGTTTTCGTAACATTGAAAAAGAAATTTAAAAGTTACCATGTAAATTCTCAGATATCAAAAAACTTCTGGAAACCAAGTAAAGGAAACCACTCAAAGATGCGTCCAGATATTGTGATGACTCATAAAGATTCAAATACTAATTTTGTATTAGATACGAAGTGGAAAAACTTAAATGGATATAATCCTTCTCCAGATGATCTTAGGCAAATGTTCACCTATCATCATTACTTTCAAGCAGAGAAGACTGCATTATTATATCCTGGTGAAAATTCAAAAATTATTGATGGATTTTATACAAATATCAAAGATCATACTACATTGTCAGATAAATTTTGTAGCGTAATTTATATATCAACTCATTCTCAAGTTAAAGAATGGCAAAATAAATTAGTTGAATTTATTGATATTAGTTTTCTTTCTTAAAACATGAGAAAGAAATTTAATTGTTGAAAATGATATATCATTTCTTGTCAAATCCCAAGCAGATAATCGAAAAATTTCCGATTATCTGTTTTTGTTTTCACTTCAGTCATTTGTTAAAAATTCACTATATTTGTAATACAATAATGTTATTTAAAATCAAATATCCTCATTAAATAATACCATTATGTTATTTAATTCATTATCTAAAATACAAAAAAAACTAGTAGCACATCTCCGTGAAAGACGATTGCAAATGAATCTAACACAGGAAGGATTGGCAGAAAGATCGGGTGTTCCGTTACCTACTTTAAGGAAATTTGAACAAAAAGGAGTGATTTCTTTAGAATCATTCTTGAAAATTCTTTCTGTAATTGGTGGTTTAGAAGAAATGGTTGATGTTTTAAAACCGGAGGAACAGCGTTTTAAATCTATTGATGATGTACTAAAATCAGAGGAAAAACCAATTAAAAAACGAGGAAGCAGAAAATGAGAATAGGCATTAATGAAATAAAAGTAGGATTGAATTTTGATTCAGGGATTCAACACGTAGGTCGTCTGGCAATTCGTGACGGTATCATCTACTTTCAATACGATGAAGAATTTCTGCAAGCCAATATCGAAATTTCACCGATAAGACTTCCTTTGCAACGGGACGTAATAGCGCTTCCAAGAGATCCTTTTGAAGGTTTGGCTGGTGTTTTCAATGATAGTTTGCCCGACGGTTGGGGAAGATTACTTTTTGATCGTATGTTACGGTCAGAAGGGATTTTACCATCGGATATTTCACCACTTGACCGTTTAGCGTACGTTGGATTGCAAGGTATGGGCGCTTTGGTTTATGAACCAGATCAAAGTCCAGATACTAGTAATGAGATGATTGATTTGGATATTTTGGCAACACAAACCGAAGAGGTTTTGGAAGGTGATTCAGACGACGTAATTGACGAACTTTTGGCTTTGAATGGATCTTCCGCAGGAGCACGACCAAAAGCAATGATTGGTGTTAACACTGATCGAACAAAAATAACGTATGGTACAGATCAGCTGAGTGGTGGTTTAGAACATTGGATGGTGAAATTTCCTAATGCTCAAGATGGAAAAGATGCTGGAGCAATAGAATATATTTATGCTTTAATGGCTTTAGACGCAGGAGTTAAAATGCCTGATGTGCATTTGTTTCACTCACAGAAAGGGAATGGATACTTTGCTGTAAAACGTTTTGATAGAGAGGGAAATAAGCGTTTTCATATGCATACGGTGAGTGGACTTGTTCACAGCAATTTTAGATTGCCATCTCTTGATTATGAGGACTTATTAGCATTGACAGGTGCTTTAACCAAAGATATTCGCGAGGTAGAAAAAATGTTTCGGTTAGCCGTTTTCAATGTGATGGCGCACAATCGAGACGATCATGCTAAGAATTTTTCTTTTCTAATGAATGAATTTGGAGAATGGAAATTATCACCTGCTTACGACCTTACTTTCTCATCTGGCCCAGGTGGAGAACAGAGCACAATAGTAATGGGAGAGGGTAAGAATATTACCGCAAAACATCTAAAAAAGCTAGGTATGGAAGCTAAACTATCAAAAGAATTCATTGACAATGTGATGGAGCAAACTCGTTCTGCACTTTCTACTTGGTCAGAATTATCAAAAGAATTTGGCGTTAGTCAATCCATTTGTGAAATCATTCAAAAGTCTCTACTTACATTTAAATAGTATTCTAAGTTAGGTCTGTTTACGTATTAATAAAAAAACAGAAGCAAAATAAATTTGCTTCTGTTTATTTGAAAATTTAAAAAGTCTGCGCTTTGTTTTTTTTCTTTTTCCAAGGCGCATTTTTTTTCCAATCTCCTGCCATAATACAGCCATAAGGAATCACTTCATCTATCACTTCACCCAATCCAAATTCTTCCATTTGGTTTCTTACGTTTTGTGCATTTTTGTAGGCACTTGGTAATTCAGAAATATCAATTTCGTTAGAGAAAAAGCGCACATCCAAACCTTCGGTTTCTTCTTTGAAGATTTCTTCGATTGGCTTTTCACCAAAAGATTTTTTGTGCTGACTTCGGCTGAAGTTTCTTCCGGCTCCGTGAGGAGCAAAACCCAAATTTCTTTCGTTAGTTGCTCCGGATACAATCAATACAGGTTCTGCCATATTCAGAGGAATTAGTCTGAAACAGTTACTGTCCGGAAGAAATTTTTCGTCCAAGGGAGTTGCTCCTTTTGCATGGTAAAACAAATCACCATCTCTGAATACGAAATTATGTTCATTCCAAAATCTATTTTCTTTTTCTATTTTTAATTCATTCAAAACCGCTTCGTGAATACTTTCGTGGTTTAATTTTGTCCATTTTCTGATAATTTGAAGCGCTTCCCAATAATTTTGACCTTCTTCGGTCTCAAACGGAATCCATGCGTTTACAGGCAATGTTTCCGGAGATAATTCTTTTCGGAATCGTTCTGCAGTTTTCATTCCTTTATCATAAAGCATTGCTCCTGGAGCTCTGGAACCATGATGTGTAATCAACATTGTGTTTCCTGTTTTTTTGGAAATTCCAACAAACATAAAATGGTTTCCATCGCCTTGAGTTCCCAAATGTTCTCTTGCGGTACTTATCAATTTGTCATTGTTCAAGAAAGGATTATTTTTGAATTCTTCAATCAATTCCAATGGCATTTTCATTTGATTTCCTCTTGCTCTACCGCCAATTCCGAAATAGGTGTGCTTGTGTCCAGCGTTTAAAACTTCTTCAGGATTCATTTTACCAAAATCCGTTAACATAACAGAACAACAAATATCTGCACTGTGCATTCCGGGATGAATGGCGTTTTTTGCAATCGCAACTCCACCAACAGGAATAATTCCTTTTTCACCAGTGGGACAAGCATCGGGCATTATAACACCACCAACAATTGTAGGGGTTTTCACTAATTCAGTCATCGTTGTCATCACTTTTTCTACATTGTCGATTTCGTTTTCATTTTCTGCTTTTATATTGACGACAAATTCTGCAGGTTCTTGAAGTGGAATTGGATCTGGACTTCTAAATTGTTCCAAATATTCTTGAGTTTCTTCTTCTGTAAATTCTGAATTGTTAATTGTTTCCAATGCTTCAGCGAACCATTTTGTTGGTCTGAAGCCCATTTCAATTAAATTTTGTCCTGTAAATTTCATGACTTTATCATTTTGTTGATGCAAAGTAAAAACTCTATTACGCAATCTTTTTGCGTAGTTAAATTTTTTTTATATTTTTCTGAAAAATTTTCAAAATGGCTTCGAATAAAAATGCTTTGATTCGGTATCATACTTTAGACAAGTGCTTCAGAAACCGCACAAAAGACTGGACTTTGGAGGATTTGATGGACGCTTGTTCTGATGCTTTGTATGAATATGAAGGGAAATACGATTTGGTAAGCAAGAGAACTGTTCAGCTCGATATCCAAACTATGAGAAGCGAAAAGTTAGGCTATAATGCGCCAATTGAAGTTTTTCAGAGAAAATTTTATAGATATTCAGATTCTAATTACAGCATAAAAAATATTCCAGTCAATGAAAATGATTTGAAAGTGATGAATGATGCTGTTCAACTTTTAAAGCAATTCAAAGACTTTTCGGTTTTTCAGGAAATGAATGGAGTTTTGCAAAAGTTGGAAGATTCTATTTCTTCTGTTAAGCAAAAATCCGTGATTCATTTAGATAAAAACGAACGCTTAAAAGGTTTAGAATTTATTGATATTTTGTATCAATCCATCATCAATAGAAAAGTGATTTGTATTGAATACCAATCTTTTAATTCGAGAAATAGTATTACTTACACTGTTTCGCCACAACTTTTAAAAGAGTTCAACAATCGTTGGTTTTTGGTGTGTTGGTGCGAAAATAAAATGCTTAATCTCGCTTTGGATAGAATAGTAACTATTGAATCTTCAAAAGAAAATTATATTGATAAAAATATTGACGGTGATTCGTATTTTGAAAAAGTAATTGGAGTTACTGTATCAAATGCAACTCCACAAACCGTTATTTTCAAAGTAGATAGAACTAATTCGCCGTATGTAATTACAAAGCCTTTTCATCATTCCCAAAAAACAGTTGAAAAATTGCAAGATGGTTCGCATATTTTTGAAATTCAAGTTCAACATAATTACGAATTAGAAAGACTGATTTTAGGTTTTGGAAAAAGTATGACGGTTCTTGCACCAAAAGAATTGAAAAGGAGCATCAAGAGAAATTTAAAGAATGCAATGGGGAATTACGAGATATAGGAAAATTAATTCGATTAGTTTTTATGTACCACTTTTGTACAATTCGACGTGGTTCAAAGTACTATAAACAAAGCAATCTTTAGATTCTGTATTGGGAAATAAATTTGTTTTCTTTTAGTTTCCTTTATTTTCTTTTATTTGATAATCAATAATTTACGATTATTTTCTTTTCGTATATTGTCCTTTGTTTGTATATTTGGTACATCTACTGTACACCTCAATGTTCTTAAAAGTATGAGATGTACTCCTCAGTTGAAGTCCGATGCTCCGTCCGAAATCATAATCCCCAAGGCAGTAACTTCTATTCCGGATGTAGAGGGTCACAAATTGGAAATCATCACGACTGCAAATGATCCTGCTCATAGTTTTGTCTGGATTCCTTCTTTAAAGACGATTGCGGGTGGAATTTCCGTAAGTATAGATACACATCTTTGGATGGCCGATACCAAGGGGTATGATGGAATTGACAAATGGGTGGGTCAGATAGATAAGATGAAAGCACTACATCCTTCCAAAGTGATTGCTTCGCATTACTTGAAATCGAACGATTCTCCAAAAGTACTTGATTTTGTAAGAGAGTATTTAGTAAACTACAAAGCTGCTGCAGAATCCAGTAAAACAGGTGATGAATTGTCAGAAAAAATGATCGCTAAATATCCGAAATTAGGAGGTGTTGATAATCTAAAAATGGGAGCAAAGGTTTTTAAAGGCGAAATGGAATGGGAACTAAAATCACCGTATCCAGCAATAGGGAATCATGTACTGGTAGATTTTGGTAAAGATTTTCAATTTGACTTAAATTTTATCGATAACCAGCAAATGCGATTCACTGGAACTACTGCAGCCAATAAAAATCTAGCTGAATTAGTACGATACACAGCGGTAGAAGTAAGCCCGAACGTATATATGGTGTATTGGAGTGAAGCAAGCACGAAAGCAAATGTGGTTCATGTACAAAATTGGAATACCCATGAAGTGTATACCAATATTGCCAATCCTGATGGAAGTTTTATTCATCTAAAAGGAACATTAAAAATAAAAGACTAAATTGAATCACTGCATTTAACAGGATATTCACAAAACTTAACGAAATGGTTCTACGACCGTAGTAAATTCTTATGCAGAGTGAAAGTGTGGAATTGAAAAGTCTAAGGTGTTGATCAACCTATATTTTTCAATTCCACATTTTTTTGTAATTTAGTTTCATTGAAAAAATATTGGCTACGTTTGGTCGAAATTGAACTTTCAGTTCATTTTAGCCCGCACTTCGCCAATACTTTTTCCGTTGTCCGCAATATTTACTCAACATTACGCTTCAATGCCAAATTAAATTTTACCTTTGTGATAGTATCAAATGATAGTATCATAAAATGAAACCACCGTACGAAATAACCACCGAAATTTTAAAATTTATCTCTTCAATTTCAGAGAAAATTGGAGAAGTAAATGCTAAATTTTTAATCAAATCGAATCCAACTTTAAGAAAACAAAATCAAATTAAAACAATTCATTCTTCATTAAGCATTGAAGGAAATACTTTGACGGAAGAACAGATTATAGCGATTTTGGAAAATAAAAGAGTTGTTGGTCCTGAAAAAGATATTCTTGAAGTTTTGAATGCTTTGGAAGTTTACAAAAACATCAACAAATTAAAACCAGATAATGAAAAGGATTTTCTAAATGCTCATAAATTATTACTTCAGAAACTAATTCATAATCCTGGAAAATATCGAAATCAAGGAGTTGGAATTGTAAAAGGTTCCAAAGTTGAACATATTGCGCCACCTTTCGAAAATATACCTTACTTAATGAAAGATTTGTTCAAATGTTTAAAGGACAAATCAGAATTGACTTTAATAAAGAGTTGTGTTTTTCATTATGAAATGGAATTCATTCATCCTTTTTTGGATGGAAATGGAAGAATGGGAAGATTGTGGCAAACTCTGATTTTAATGCAAGATTATCCTATTTTTGAGTTTCTTCCTTTTGAAACTTTGATTTCTAAAAATCAAGAAGAATATTATAAAGCATTATCTCAGTCAGACAAAGAAGGAAAATCAACAAAATTTATTGAATACATGCTTAAAGTAATTGACAATTCTCTTTCTGAATTGCTTGAGAATTCGAGAAAAAAACTTTCTGATGAAGATCGAGTGCAAATCTTTCTTGAGCAAAATGAAAATGAATTCACAAGAAAAGATTATTTGAATTATTTCAAAGATATTTCATCCGCTACAGCAAGCCGAGATTTGAAAAATGCAGTTGAAAATAATCTAACCATAAAAAATGGAGATAAAAAAACAACAACATACAGAAAACAATAATACTGTGTAAAACATTGTATTGGCAAAACCTAACGAAGTGGTTCGACGACCGAAGGGAACTCAAATGCGGGCTGAGGTGTTGAATTTCAAAATTTGAGATATTAATCCGCCAATATTTTTCAATTCCACATTTTTTTGATAATTTAGTTTCATTGAAAAAATATTGGCTCCGTTGGGTCGAAATTGAACTTTCAGTTCATTTTAGCCGGCAATTGGCAAAGCCGAATCTTCGATTTCTCCAAAGCTTTTTCTGTTATGCGCAATACTATGAGAACGTTATACATTTTAATTTTATTTACAATTTCACTGACTTGCTGCTCAAAAAATAATTCAGAGAATAAAGAAATTCTGTTCACAGATTACATGGAATGGTGGAAATACTATAATAATGAAATTCATTTGTCCTCTAATTTTCAAGCACTTGGTTCAGAAGAAAATGAAATTTCAAAAAAGCAATTTTTAGATTCCCTAAAAACTGGAAATTATTTACCAATAAAACATCATAGTAAAACAAATACGTATTACTTACAAAAGAATAAAAGTAATGATGAATCTATAACTTCAACAATAAAACAAGTAACTGAAATCCAACTTTTTAATTTATCCTGGGAAGGAAAAGAAATACCTGAATTCAATTTTACAGATTTATCCGGAAATAATTATACAAAGGAGAATACGAAAAATAAAACTGTACTTCTTAAAACTTATTATACAAATTGTCAAGCTTGCAACAAAGAAATGCCTGAACTGAATAAGTTTGTCGCTGAAAAGAACAGTCCCAATGTCATTTTCTTGAGTTTAGCGTTAGATGATGAAAAAAAACTAAAAAATTATTTAAAAAATAAGCATTATAAATATCATTTTGTCCCTGACCAAGAAGAATTTATAAGAACTAAACTGGAATCAGATATTTTCCCCACTCATTTTGTAATTGAAAATGGAATAATAAGAAAAGTAGTAAATGACGCTTCTGAATTGATTGTTTATATGAAAAATAAATAATTACTGCAGCTAATATAGAACTAGGGTAACCCCCAAATTCTCTATACCGAAATTAGCGAAAAATTTTCACGATGCGGTTATCCTGATTTCAGGATTCCGAAAGATTTTTTGAGCAGCTTGCTGCAAACCACTATTAATGCAACTTTTCCGCTCTTGCCTTTGCCTCTGATGTGCTCATTTAAAGATTTACAACCCGACCGTATTAGCAGAGTACGATTTTTTTTTGGAATGATGTGCCAGATATAGCTTGTCGTAAGTCTTTGCTTTGTTTGTGGTGTGATATCTCAAAGATACTCAAAATTGAAATCAATTTGATGACAAGTTATTTGAGTGCTCGAAGAGCTTCTAATCGCACAATACTTTAATATCAATCCACCTGTGGCATTTCAAACACGATGTACTTTGTTCTTGTTGTGAATTTTGCTGTATCCACGAGCAATAAATCAACATAAATGTATGCTGTTACAACTGAAGATCCAGATAGAGGGAATTTCTAAACCACCAGTATGGCGCAAGGTTTTGGTGCCGGATCATTTTACATTCGAACGTTTGCATCAGGTAATTCAGGCCGCATTTGGATGGTCTGATTCTCATTGTTATGCCTTTTCACCAGCGGGTTATGGCTCGGTTCCTCAAATTGGTGTGCCAGATGAAGGAGGGTGGATGGACACGGAAATACTTGACAGTAGCAAAATAAAAATCTCTAAAATATTGACAACAAAAGGGATGACGTTTTCTTATGTCTATGATTTTGGTGATGATTGGGTGCATAGCTTACAATTGGAAGATGTTACTGATGAAAAAGCCATCAGAGCAACGCTTGTTTCAGGAAAAGGTGCCTGCCCGCCGGAAGATTGCGGAGGCGTTTGGGGCTATGATAATTTAGTGGATGCCGTGAATAATACCTACCATCCCGAACATGATGATATGCGCAACTGGATGGGAATGGATGAAGGAGAAACGTGGGACAAAAGTTCTTTTGATTTGCATAAAGCACAAAAGGAGGTAGCTGCAGTTTAACTGTATTCAAACCTTTGCAGCTTATCCGGTTCTCTATTCGTCTATGAAAGGGAGTTATTCCTCATTCCAAAACGGCTTTATGAGGTGAAGAATGGTATGATGAAGGGATGTCCGTTATCCATTTGATGAATCGTTGTTTGTAAATTGCAATTATTCACTAAAGCGCTGTATCGCCGGAGACACCACAAAAACAATATCGATCCGAAGGAATATTGTAATAACCATGTGAATCTTAATGGGCTGCCTTGGTTTCCTACAACTAAGCCGCGAGAACTCTATAATTCTTCATTGCTAATGATGGTTCTGTTCGAAGTACCTTGATTTATTGTGTTGCAGGCAGCATGATTAGAAGATTGTGCGAATGGAGCGGGGCGAAAGCGAAAACTTGATTATTGTAGGATGTTTTTATTTTTGAATTTTTAGGTCGATATTGATGGCCAAATAATTATTGTCAATTTTTTTAATTAAACGTTTTGAAGTGCGTTTGAGTTCGTTAGTTCTTGGGTTAGTTCTCTCTGTTAGTGGAGCTTTTCTGTTTTTTGTGTGATGAAAGGTGCGATAAATACAAAACAGGACGTTGGTTTTCTAACTAGGGGTGCGAGTTTTCTAAATGCGGATGGAAGTTTTCTAAATGCGGGTGCGAGTTTTCTAAAGGCGGATGCAAGTTTTCTAAATGCGGATGGAAGTTTTCTAAATGAGGGTGCGAGTTTTCTAAATACGGATGGGAGTTTTCTAAATGCGGGTGGAAGTTTTCTACGTGAGGGCAGGGGTTTTACAAGTGAGATATGTAATATTTTTGAAAGTGGAATAGGCCTCAACAACATATTGGGGACTGTGCGTCGATACACATCTTGTGGCAGTTAAATGATGGTGAGTTCATGTTGGATTTTCGGCTTATTTGTGACAATGGTGGCCATTCATTTTGGTTTTTTGGGTGTTGGTTTTAGTTCGCAGCATAGTAATTTGTTATGAGTTTCCGGATTGACCATTTTTCCGCAGCATGAGCACACGGCCCTTGCTTGGCCTCGAAAGGAAAAAATAACACCTGCATTCACCATCCATCCATTAAAATTTGCAGTAGACTCGGATACCGCTCTGGTGGCATTATTTATTTGATTGAGACTGTAATTGCCGTTATCCTTTGGTTGGCCTTCAGGCAACAAATAGGTAGATTGCACCGCTATTTTAGGACCAAGCATGTAGCCCGTTTCTGCAAAAACACTGAATTGGCTTTGTTTGCCTAACTTATATTGATGTCTCAATTTGGCTGCAAAGGCGAAACCCGATGTTGTGCTTTTTGACTGGCTGTAAAGGTTGTAATCATAGTTCTGTCCATTTACCGAACTGTTTTGTGTAACCGAGAATGCCTCTTGTTTAAAATTAATATAAGCCGCATTTAAGATGGGCGAAATAGTATAAGAACCAAAACTAAAATTGGCTTGTACCCCCGCTTCGGTTTTAAAACCCGCTTGCTTCGGACTGCCGGTTCCTCTTGCCGCTATGGTTGGCGAACCTGTTTGCCCGGTAATATTGTAAGGCAAATATCCAGAGGTAGCATAATCTTTATTGCCACTAAAATACGCTATACCGGCATTAAAGCCAAAACTGATAACGCCGCCTGTAGCACCACCATAGTTGACTACACCGCCACTTGCACCGCCATATTGCCAAACCGGAAGATAAGCATTAAGACTATAATCAGTAGCGTTGCCCATATTATTAGCTGTTTTGAAATCAGAAGTTGGCATCATCATGCCTGCAGCCAGTGATAGTTGTAAAGCATTGTCTTTCTTGAGTGGTCTTGTGATTGATGCTGCCGCGACACCGCTATTTTTACTTTGCGGACTACCAGCATCAATTACTTGACAAGCAGGGCAATAGTTGGTTTCGGGAATTTTGTTTACTGGGACTATGCTGGCATTAAAATCTTTAGCGATGGTCTTCAATCGTTCGTAGGAGATTTTCCCGTTATCCGTTTTTAAAAAAGAGTGTAGATTTTCTTGAAATTGCTGTTTCGATATTCGATTGCTCTTTACCCCATCTTTGTTTTTGAGATGGAAATTCTTTAAATCATCGGATTCGATGCGGATAATTCGGTCGCCATCTGCTAATACGGCTACGCCTTGGGGATCTACAAAGATGTTCGGGTTAGTTTTGATTGCATTATATTCTTGACAAAAATAGGCGTGGGGAACAACATTGCAACCGAAATCGGCAATGTAACAATTCACCTCCCATTTTGACATAACGACATTATACCATGTATTACAATAAATAGTGTAAGAATAAGCAAATGCATTATTGATATTGATTAGTAACATAAAGATTAGTAGTTTTTTCATAATAATGGATTTTGAAAATTGAACGGACTTTTTCGTTTTGTAAATTAGTTTTTAATGAACTTCATGCTTTGGGGTTTTCCAGTTTGATCCATTATTTCTAGGATGTAAATTCCTTTGGGTAGTGTAGAAATATTGATTCTGTTTCCATTGAGCAGGTTTGTATTGACACGCCTTCCACTATAATTGTAGATGCTAATTTTACTGTTGTTTTTAAGGTTTTTGATCTGAATAAAATCCTTTGCCGGGTTGGGAAACAGCTGTATTTTATCGGCACTGTTTTCCGAAGTGGATAAGGTGGTGATTGAAATCGTTAGATAATTGCTTGTAGCAGCGTTTCCTGTGATGCAAATGACATCGCTTGTAAGACTGCAGCTGATGATATCTCCATTCATCAAAGTATTGTCTATATAGGTGGGAAGGTTGGTTCCCACATTGTTTCCGTTCTTTTTCCATTGAAAAATGGGCGAAGTTCCTCCCGCGTCTATAGTTGTACTGAACGTAACTGAAGTTCCTGCAGCAATGATGGTAGAAGGAGAAGCCGAGATGATAATCGCAGGCTTCCGTTGCCCGCCGGGATTGGCCGTGCTCATATCACAATCGCAGGCATCGCCAATGCCATCGCTGTCCAGATCTGCCTGATCGGGATTATATGTCAGTCTACAGTTGTCTATGGTATCTACAATACCGTCTCCATCGGTGTCCTGGGCATATGAAAAGCTGTTTGCCGCCAGTAAGAAGAGCATAAAGAATGTGATTTTGGTTTTCATTGGATATTTTTAAGTTGATTTTTCAAAATTCCGCTAAAACATAACACAAAAAAATCCCTAATAATAGGGATACTCGTATGAACAAGGAGCAATGGTGATTATTTTTTAAGATGCTTATAATACCAAGCGACCGCTTCGCCAAGGGAAGAAATGTGGAGCTTTTCGTAGATGTGCTTGATGTGGGTATTGACTGTGGAATAGCCAATTGCAAGCTTATCGGCAATCATTTTATAGCTTAACCCGTCGGCGAGAAATTTGAGCACTTCATTTTCTTTTGCAGTAAGTATCCTGGTATCCTGATTTGGTATAAAATATTCCAATACTTTTTTGGCAATTGCTGGATTCATCGACGCGCCGCCTTCATCTACCTCTTGTATTGCCTGAAGAATGCGTGTTGGCTGATCGCTTTTGAGGATGTATCCGCTTGCTCCGTTAGAAATACTGGTGAATATTTTTTCGCTGTCATCAAAAGCAGTTTGGATCAAAACGTTGATGTGGGGAAAATGAGTTTTAATTATTATTAGGCCTTCAATTCCATTGACCACCGGCATGTTGATGTCCATCAGCACAACATCTGGTTGATATTTTTGCATTTCCTGCAACACCTGCTCGCAGTTTTCCGCATCTCCCAAATATTGCATATTGTGATTCAGGGTGATGAGCGCTTTCAGACTCGCAAGTCTTTCCGGGTTGTCGTCGTATGCAAATATTCGGATCATATCATTACTTTTCTATACAAAAATAGCAGAAGGCAGGATTTATTTACAATCCCTAGATTTATGGATGTGGATCTTGACGCATGTCCCATTCTCTGTGGAAATCTCAAATTTTCCATTCATTTCGGAGGTTCTTTTTTTCATATTCTCCAGTCCGTTACCTTTTTTCTTCTGAGGGTTGAAGCCAATTCCGTTGTCGCAGATTTCCAGCAAATAATCCTGATCTATGATTTTGAACTGAATGAGAACTTCGTTTGCTTCACTATATTTAGCGGCATTGTTAAGCGCTTCTTTTACTATGAGGATGATATTTTTCCTGATACCAAAATCAGTAATTTCATCGTCGATTTGGTCATCAATCGCGATATGATAATTGATAGAAGTATTTACCAGTATTTCATTAGCAACATTGCGAATTCGCGTGCTGAGTGTCATTAGAGCATCTTGGTTAGGCCTCAAACTCCACACGATATCACCTATGTTTTCGGATAATTTTTGAGATTGTTGCTGTATTTTATCAAGAATGGATTGGGTTTCCGCCAGATTGTTTTTCTGCAAATAGAGGGATGCCACTGCAGAATTGATTTGTAGACTGCTGAGCGTTGCGCCAATATCATCATGCAGATCTGCGGTAATCTTGTTGCGTTGTTCTTCTAAAGCCAATTGCTGACGGTAATAGTTTTTCTGTTTCAATAATTTCCAGCGGGTGAAAATAAAGAAAGCTATTCCGATGACCCAACCACCCAGCAATGCCCAGAACCAAAAAGTTTGATAAAAGGCCTTTTTAATGTTTAACAACAGTTTTTTCTGGATGGTTATTTTCTGGTCGAATTTATTGTAAATCCCAAATTCCAATTCATATTTTCCTGAAGAAAGACTGCTGAGAACCAGTGGGCTTTTATGCATGATGGGTCTCCATCTGCTGTCTATATTCGCAAACCTATACATCAGCCGCTGTCGTTTTCCGTTTTCCAGATCTTTTATGAGCGCCTTGATAGAGATGTTGTTTTCTTTGTTGTTGAGATTGATTTCTGATAATTGATTAACGCCCTTATCCGCTTTCCACCTTATGTTATTGATTTTAATTTCGTCAAAGTAAATCTCGGGTTTGTAAAAGGTATTCAATTTTAATGGTGGTTTAAAAAAGTTGAAACCGTTCACTCCGCCAAAAAATAGATTTCCATCCTCTGTTTTGTAAAATCCACGGTTGTTAAAATCCCAGTGTTGTATTCCGTCGTCTTTATCAAAATTAATGATGCTGTAATTTTTCGTGTCAATACTGCTTAATCCGTGTTGATGGCTGCACCAGATTTTCCCAAAGTCATCAATGATTAAGCCATAAATATATGTTCCGGCCAGGCCATTATTACTATCAAATTTTTTCAGAACCTTGAAGTTTTTATTCATTAAAAAGATACCTTCATTGGTTCCTGCCCAGATTTGCCCGTTATCTTTATCTTCCTGAAAGTAGAACGACTTTACTTTTGGCAATACATTTTGCAAAAATTCTACTTTTCCTTGAGGTTTCATTTGCGCCAACACCGCATCGCCACCGAGATCACTAATGATGATTCTGCTATTACTGATTTTATTGATGTAAAAAGGTGAATTGCTTTTTATCGAAGTCATTTTTTCTAAATTACCACTGTCGGTGTTGAGCCAGAATAGACCTTCTGTTGAGGAAATCATTGGGTAATTGTTGTCAAACGTTTGGAAGTGTTTTAGATCCCCTATTTTCTTTAATGACACATTGAATTTTTTGAGCATTTTTCGATTCTGATCCATGAGAGAAATTTCAACTGTATCGTCTTTCAATAGGTTTAATATCCAAAGCTGATTTTTCTTATGATCGGAATAGGCACTACAACTGGAATACTTTCCAAGTAAATTGGTTGTAGTATAGTTGTTCGGATTGAATATGAGCCCTTGGATAAGTACATTTCCATCTGTGAGGTCTGCAAAATTATTGGTTCCGAATACGGAAGTGTTTTTTATTTTTTCATTGTCAACATCGGAAGATTTTTTCAGTAATGTACCTTTAAAGTCCAATATAACCTGCCCCTGACCATCGTCGCACAACCAAAGTCTTCCCATTTTGTCGAATCCGAAAGAAAAAGTTCTCTCGAATCCTTTATTAAGGGTTTTCATTTTCCTGAAATTTTTATCCAGAAGGAAAGTTCCTTTTCTTTCTGTTCTGTAAATTATTCTGTCTTTTCCTACGGCAACATTCGAAATATTGTCGTCATTTGGATAAAAGTTCTCAACCTTTTGATATTGGTTTTTCAAAATAATAATACCATTACTTAAGGTTCCAAAAATTACATTGCCATTTTCTTTATCGTAGGCACAAGAGGCAAAAGTTACATTTTTAAATATCGGAAAATTCTGGAGGGGAAAATTAATTTTGTGTTTGGGGATATTATAGAACATTGCATTTTCTTTCCCTGTAAAGAAAATGTTTGAATTTCTGTCGATAAAAGGCATTCGCCAATAAAAAACATTACCTTGATTATCATAGATATGAACAGATCTTATAGGAGGCAAAGGAATTTGAACTTCCAATGTTACTTTTGCCGTTTTTACATCTAAGCTTGCGAGTTGCCAATCTTCATTGAAACACCAGATTTTGCCATGAGAAAAACCAATGGGTATTGCTGTCTTTGTTCGTGAATGTCGGAAAACGTCTATTAAGGTAAATTCATCCTTTTTATAATTATACTGATATAGACCACGTGTACTTCCTATATACAAATAGTTATTGTCCTCGGTAAAACCATATCCCTGCTGTAATGTGGTACAGTTTTTAAAGTAATGTTTGAGATTATACACCTTTACGGAAGAACCGTCGTACCGGTTAACTGCATCATTGCCCGTAATCCAAATAAAACCTCGACTGTCTTCAAACCGAAAATAATTGGACCCCTGCGAAAGCCCATCATCCTGTGTTAATTTATTGACCGAAAAGTAATCAAAATTTACCTGTGCCTTGATTTTTGAACCAAAGAGGATAAAAGATAAACATAATAGAATAGTATGAAGCCGCAATTTCTGAATAATGGAATAGTTTTGAAGCAAATGTAAAGAAATAAGTGTGTATTTGGCAGCCGTTTTTTTGAGACTGTTTCACTTCTGCATAAATTGATTATTCCCGCAGTTAAGATTTTAAAATTAATCCGAAGGTTTTCTGGAGATCCAATTGCAATTCAGGTAGTGGAATCGTTTTTGATGTGTTAGTGAAAATTAAAATGTTATGGACACCAAAAGATTATCCGCAAAATTAGAAAAAGCGCTGAGCGCACAAATGAATGTTGAAGATTTGCAATCGCATGTTTACCTCTCATACGGCATTTGGGCAAGTGATGAAGGTTACGAAGGTATTGCCAATTTTTTGTTTAGGCATGCTCAGGAAGAGCGTGATCATGCCATTAAGTTTATGCAATATATACTGAACAGGGGAGGGAAACCTAAGGTGGAAGCACTACCTTCACCCGGAAAGGATCCTAAAAGTTTAACGGACTGTTTTAATCTGGTTTTTCAGCACGAGGTTGACAATACGCAAAAAATTTACGAGTTGGTCGACATGGCGATGGCTGAGAAAGACTGGGCGACGTGGAATTTTCTGCAGTGGTTTGTACAGGAGCAAATAGAGGAAGAAACCTTGGCGATGGACTTAATTGATAAGTTGAAAATTGCAGGTGGAGATCGCGCGACTGATGAATCACTGTTTAACTTGGATAAAACTTTGGGAGTGATGCCTGATGAAGCAGAATCTGCCCGGGACGCGACCGGCACTAATCCTTGATTATTTTTAATGAATTTTAGAACGTGTTTAAAATTTAAACAGACGCTAAACCTGGAGAAAATTATTTTTTTCCAGGTTTTGTTTTCATCATGCACAGAAATGCAGATTCGTCTAAAGAAAGTTCTTTTTGTTTCTTGGCCAGTTTGATGGCTTCTTTCTGGAAATGGGTGAGCGTTTTTCCTTTCTCATAATGTTTAAAAACGCATGGATTTATATACGATTTTCTAGCGACAGCTGGTGTGTTTCCTAACTTTTCGCTCACTGCCTTTATTGCTTCCCGAATGTTTTTGCCGGTTGCGGTTTTGTTGCCTGCTGCTCCCGATTCATCTAAAAATTTCGATGCTAATACCGAGCCGCCCCAAGTACGGAAATCTTTTGCAGAGAAATCGGGACCCATGTTTTGATGAATATACTGGTTAAGATGTCTGGATTTTACATCGTGGATTTTATTGTTTTGATCAATAAATTTGAAAATTTCTTTTCCGGGCATTGCCGCTAGTTCCTTAATTATTTTTGAAAGTGCAACATCTTTCACCGATTTCTCTTGTAATTTCCCAGACTTTCCCAGGTAGTTGAATTGCAGGTTGCTTCCCTTGATGGCGAGGTGTTTGCGCTGTAATGTCGTTAGTCCAAAGCTTTCATTTTGCAGGGTGTACAAGTCGTTGCCCGGTCTAAAGTAGGCCACTTCCATCATGCGAACCATTGCGGCTAAAACTTTGGCGCGACCCATTTTCTTTTTTCTAAGATGGATTGCCATGTTTTTCCTCATCTCGCACAACCGATCGCCAAAATCAATCAGTTTTTTGAACTTGAGGTCTTCTCGCTTTTCTCTAAATTTGGGGTTATAGATGTATTGTTTTCGGCCCTTTGCATCGTAACCTGTAGCACAAATTTTTGCTCGTGGTGAAGCGTTAATTTCAACATGGGTCCAAGCCGGAGGAATTACCAGCGTTTTAAAATAACTGATTAATTGTTTTTCTGTAACCGTTGTGCCTTCACCGCTAACATAGGTGAATTTTTTGCCCGCTTTCTTTCTGTAATACATGTCCTAAAATTTAATTCTTGATGATAGAGTTTATATAAAATGTAAACAGACACTATATTGATGCCAATTAATTGTTGTTAAACGGCTTTGACCATTCTGATTTGCTGAAATTTCACATAATGATTTACCTAATATGCTTAAAATCATCACTATCAAAACTACGCGAAGAATTTGAGAAATTACTTTTTAGCTAGTTATTTATTTGATCCTCTGATTCTGGGGAAGATGACTTGATGACTTCAATTCTGCGGTTTCTTGCTGTGTTTTTGTGGCGTAAACCACTGTGTTCTGCTGGTCAAGATCTATTGTCATTTTTACTCTACAGTGGGCAAACGATGTCTACCTATTTTCAATTTGCATTATGATAAATTTTCATAATAAAATATTGGTCTCAGCATAATATTCGGGTAATTCTTATTCTTGCCACCGATTTTGGGGAAAAATAATTTTCATTTATAGCATAAAAACATCGAAAAAAATCATTTAATACGAATTTCAGAAGCTCTTGCATCAACTTTTTTTTGTCTTATTTTACTCTCATAAAATATGGGTAAAATATTAATGTTTCAATGTCAGAAGCTTTGTTTCAATGATTTCCAATTATATTACCGTTCCATTCTTTCAAAAATGGAGATGAAAAATGAATTGTGAATTTTATAATTTTTTAACATTTTTTAAAAAAAAACTACACATGTCAAATTATTTTCTAAATTTGAGATAATATATTTTGAATCTTTTAACATTTGAGAAAGTTAAGATTCATAGTATAGAAATAAAAATCCCTAATATTTTATTTTTTTTATGAGAAAAACAAGTTTGAAAGTCTCCTGTCTCATTGCCGTTTTCTATTTTGGAAATGATGCAATGGCACAAAGAGCATCGAAAGACACTGTTGTCAAAGAACAGAGGATTGAAGAAGTGGTCATGATTGGCTATGGAAAGCAAAAGAGAGGTGATTTAACTTCTGCCATTGCTTCGGTGAAGGCCGAGGACATTACCAAACAACCATCGACAACCGCTATGCAGTCGCTACAAGGAAAACTTGGAGGTGTAACGATTGTAAACACCGACCAACCAGGAGCCACACCGAGTGTTATTATTCGGGGATTAGGAACGGCGTTGGCAGGAAGAGATCCTCTTTACGTGGTTGACGGTATGTTGGTGCCCAATATCACCAATATTAACCCACGAGATATCGAATCGATCGACGTTTTGAAAGATGCCGCATCCACCGCTATCTACGGAATTAGAGCAGCGAACGGTGTTGTAATTGTGACGACAAAAACCGGTAAAAGAGGAAAAACTAAAGTAACTTATGATGCTTATTACGGATTTAAAACGATCCTTAATAGAGTAGAGATGTTAGATGCTAGTCAATACGTTCAATACTTTAATGAAGAACGACTGGCCAACGGTAAAGATAAGTTTCTATCACCCAACCAGCAATACAACACCGACTGGTTAAAAGAAATTACCAGAACGGGTGTCGTTCAAGATAATAACGTTACCTTGAGTGGTGGTGGCGAAAACGTAACCTATTTCTTAGGAGTGGATCACTTTACAGAAGATGGCATTTTATCGGGACAGGACTATAGACGAACAACGATTAGAAATAATAATATCTATAAATTGTTTAATAATAAGGTACGTCTTTCTCAGAACGTAAGTTTCTCTAATACCAAGGAAAATATTAAACCTCTTGGTGCTTTTGATACCGCACACAGACAAGCTCCTGTTGTACCTGTAAAATATGATAATGGGAAATGGGGATTGCCATATTGGAATGAAAATACAGGGCAGACAACGTATCCGGGATCGCAGCTCAATTCTCATGGTAATCCGGTGGCAGCAATATATTTTGCGAATGAAGTGGCCAAAACGAATACGCTGCAAGCATTTCTGCAGGCAGATATAGATGTTTTTAAAGATCTTGTTTTTACTTCAAGAATTGGTACTACTAAATACTGGTATACAAAAGAAACCTTTTCTGCTACAAAAGAGCAATGGCTGGCAGGAAATCCAACAAGAACGGAAGCTGAATTTTTGGTACTGAGAAAAGCAAACCCCAAAAATACAAGTTATGCAGACAACTCATTTGCTTTAGAAAATATTGATACTTTCCGCTGGCAATGGGAGAACTATGCTACTTACAATAAAAAATTTGGCAACCATAGTCTGACCGTTGTAGCTGGGATGTCTGCCGAAGAAGTAGGTGTTGGTGGAAAGATGAGTGGTACAGCGTATAATGTTCCTTCCAAAAGCCAATATTGGAGTTTAGATAACAGTACATCGAGTGATCTGCTTAAGGAAGTAGGACAATTGTATTACACGCCCATACGATATGCCTCTTACTTTGGAAGAGTGCAATATGACTATGACAAAAGGTATTTTGTGTCCGGTATTGTACGGCGCGATGGTACCAGCAGATTCAAAAAAGACGCAATGTACTGGGATACTTTTCCATCCGTTAGTGCAGGGTGGAATATCTCTAATGAAGATTTCTTGAAAGGTAATTCAGTTATCAATTTCTTGAAACTTCGTGGAGGTTGGGGTACATTAGGAAATGATAATACCGGTGCTATCAATTATTCCTCTGTGAAATCTGGTGGAGGCAGTCAAAATTACAACTATGTTTTTGGTCCTGGACAGGATTTAATCTTCGGCGCTTATTATGGATCACCAGCTCTACCTTTAGGATGGGAAATCACTAAAGAGTGGAGTGTAGGATCTGATTTTACGTTACTCAATAATCGTCTATCAGGATCTTTTGATTATTACCAGAAGAAAAATACCAATACCATCCTAAAAATTAGACCTTTAGGAACAAGTCCTTACGATGAAGATTTTTTTGACCATGGTGGAGTAGTGATGAACAAGGGTTGGGAAGCCGCATTAAAATGGAAAGATTTTTCTGCTTCCGGAGATTTTTCTTACGATATAGGAGTTACGTTTAATAAGAATCACAACGAAGTTACAGAAGTTAAGCCAGCTTACGGAGGAATGACTGGAGGTTCTTTGGGAAATGGAAAAATCACCAAGAGACTCGAAGTAGGGCAACCGCTCGGGGCATGGTGGATGTACGAAGTTGAAGGGGTTTATCAAAATCAGGCGGAGATCAATAGTAGTGCAAATATCGCAGGTACTAAACCTGGATATTTGAGATATAAGGACCAAAATGGAGACGGCGTGATTGATGATAAAGATAAGGTGTTCATGGGAAGCTATCTGCCGACCTACAACTATAGTGTTCATGTTGGATTTAATTATAAGAGTATTGATTTCAGCATTGACGGATATGGCTCCGGAGGGAATAAAATATACAATGGGCTGAATAGTACACGTTTAGGAGGTGAAAACGTTTCCAAATACATGTTTGACAACCGATGGACAGGTGCGGGCTCTACCACCTCGGGTCCAGGTGCCCGCAGAGACGTTGAGGCATCCAATTACTATCTGGAAGATGGCGATTATTTTAGAATCAACAACATTACCTTAGGTTACAGCTTTAAAGATCAAATTGAAGGGCTACGTAATTTGAGATTATACGTCACCGCACAGAATCCGTTTATTTTCACCAAGTTCAAAGGATACAGTCCAGAATTAAATTCTGATGGAAATCCTTATGGAACTACAGGTGTTGAATTATCAGCTTATCCAAATTTGAAAAGCTTTATACTGGGTGTAAATGTTGAATTTTAAAAAAATAGTAAAAAATGAAAAATAATATATATAAATATTTAATAGCGGGAAGTATGCTAATAGGTTTATCTTCCTGTGGAAATGATTTTCTTAATGTTGATTCCAGAGAGCATATTGATGCGGTAGATGCCACTACGGTGTATGATCCCGTTATGTTTGTTAATGGTACTTATGGGATGATGACCGATTGGGATTATGCGTTCTCCTGGTTGGGCGTTACAGAAATTATTTCTGATAATGCAGATAAAGGAAGCTCGCCTACTGATGGAGGAGGCGATAAGTTGATTTTGGATGATCTTCAACACACAAGCTCATCCGGCTCTATAGGAGCAATGTGGACTCGTTTTTATAAAACCATTGGTAGGGCAAATCAGTCCATAAGATATACCGAGAAGTTTGGGCTTACTGATGAGTCTTACAAAAACAGATTAATAGGAGAAGCTAAATTTTTACGTGCACTCCATTATTTTTGGCTGGTAAGAATGTTTGGAGATGTCCCTATTCAGGATCTGGACGATCCAACATCTTGGATTACAAGAAAGCCAAAAGCAGATGTTTACGCTTACATTGAAAAAGACTTGACCGATGCCATTCAGGTATTACCAACAAAAAGCCAATATGCTGCTGCAGATTTGGGCCGTGCTACCAAAGGAGCTGCCCAAGGATTGCTGTCCAAAGTCTATCTTTACGAAGAAAAATGGCAGCAAGCGTATGATATGGCTGGTGCTGTTATGAATTCAGGACAATACGGTCTGGAGCCAGATTATGCCAAGATTTGGAGATTAGACGGTGAAAATGGAGTTGAATCTTTATTCGAAGTTCAAGCGAGAGGAACATCGATCGCGCATGGTGTACATCAGTATTCTCAAACTCAGGGTGCCCGTGGTACCGGAGGATGGGGTTGGGGATTCAACGTTCCTTCTCAAAACCTGCTGAACGCCTTTAATGCTGCCGGCGACAATATTCGTAGAGATGCAACTATTATTTTCCGAGGCGAAACGCTTTATGACGGTAAAGTTGTTCCGGCAACTGTTGAAAACCCGATGTACAATGAAAAAGCATATTCCAGTGCTAACCTTGGTGATGCTGATGGAGACAAAAACATCCGGGTGCTTCGATATGCCGAAATTCTATTGATTCGCGCTGAAGCGGCTACACACATCGGAGCAGATGCAGCTACCCCATTAAACTTGGTTCGAGCCAGAGTTAACTTGCCTGCAATCTCGAGCCCAACCAAACAAGATGTTTGGAATGAGAGAAGATTGGAATTGGCATTTGAGCATGATCGTTGGTTCGATATTGTACGTACGGGGCAAGGTCAAGCCGCTATGTCTGCAGATGGTAAAACCTTCGTTGTTGGCAAACACGAATTATTTCCTATTCCTAATGATCAAATCATTCAGACTCCAGGTATTGGCCAAAATCCTAACTGGTAATTTTATATTTTTTAGATGACTATCAAAAAAATATCAAGATTCATTTTGGCAACTGTCACACTATTTTTGTGTGGCAGTTGTTCTAATGCAGGTACTGATGTTAACACAAATACAGTTCCGACAACACCCGCCAATCCAAATAATCCACCAGCTCCACCCAATAATTATACCGATCAGGAACTTGTCAAAATGGTACAGAGCGATGTGCTAAAATATTTTTGGGATTATGCGGAATTTAATTCTAAGTTAGCGAGAGAACGTTACCATACCGACGATCCGTATTATGATCAAAATACGATTTCTGTTGGTGGTTCAGGTTTTGGGTTGATGACGATTTTAGTAGGGATTAAGAACGGTGATATTACAAGAGCTGAAGCAGTATCCAGGTTAACCACCGCTCTCAATTTTTTACAAAATGCACAACGATTTCATGGTGCCTGGCCTCATTGGATTAACGGAGCAAGTGGTAGAGTGATCCCGTTTAGCACAAAAGATGATGGTGGCGATATTGTGGAAACAGCTTTCTTAGCCCAAGGGCTACTTTGTATTCGTGAATATTTTAAAGACTCGACCCTATCTTCGGAAACTTCGCTGGCTTCTAAAGCAGATGAACTATGGAAAGGTGTAGAGTGGAGTTGGTACACCAAAGGAGAAAACGTTTTATATTGGCATTGGTCGCCCAATTACAATTTTGAGATGAATCATCAGTTGAGAGGATACGATGAAACGTTATTGGCCTATGTCATGGCAGCTGCATCTCCAACGTATTCCATCGAAAAAGAAGTGTACACCAGTGGATGGGCCAGAAATGGTTCTATTAAATCATTTGGAGATCAATACGGAATTCCTCTGGTGGTGAATCATAATGGCGCTTCGGGTACTGTTGGTCCCATGTTTTTTTCTCATTATTCGTTTCTAGCTTTAGATCCTCGAGGACTTACCGACGGTTTTGTTAACTACGGAGATGCCACAACCAACCATGCGAGGATTATGTATAAGTATTGTGTCGCCAATCCAATGGGATGGCAAGGATATAGTTCTAAAAACTGGGGTTTGACAGCTAGTTACACCAGAAATGAGGATGGCAGTACCGGTTATTATGCACATCAGCCAAATAAAGATTTAGGAGTCATATCGCCTACGGCAGCTTTATCAAGCATGCCCTTTACTCCAACAGAAAGCATGAATGTTTTACGTTTTATCTATAATGAAAAAAAGAATGATTATGTTGGAGTAGCAGGGCCCTACGATGCCTATTCTGTTGCTCGCAATTGGGTTACTCCAAGATATTTGGCGATTGATCAGGGAACGATTTCACCTATGATCGAGAATCAAAAATCACAATTCCTCTGGAACCTTTTTATGAATGCACCCGAAATTCGGTCGGGATTGCTTAAACTGGGATTTCATTCGACGCAACACGGTTTTTGATGTAATGAATAAATTTAATTAAGTGAGAAATCTTTTACAGTTTTCCTAAAAAACTCTGATGAAGATCATCTCAGCAGATAAAATCCCCAACACAACAATTATTTAAACATGAAAAATACCTTCCTTAATTCTTGCCTTTTACTGGGGCTTACGCTAAGTTGTACAGCTCCAAAGCCGGTAAAAGCCAATTCAACAGAGAACCCTATACAGAACCTGACGGACCAGCAACTTTTAGATAAAGTGCAGCAAGATGCGCTGAAGTATTTCTGGGAATATGCAGAACCTCAGTCGCTATTAGGAAGAGAGCGGTACCATGAGGACGGAGTTTATCCTGAAAAAGATCCTCATGTCGTTACTACCGGAGGTTCAGGATTTGGCCTTGCTACCCTTTTGGTTGGTGTAGAACGTGGATTTATTCCAAGAAAGGAAGCCGTAAAACGTTTATCTCACATGATGGATTTTCTAGGACAAGCCGATCGTTTTCATGGTGCATGGCCGCATTGGATCAATGGTGAAAACGGAAGAGTAGTCCCTTTTGGGAAGAAAGATAATGGTGGTGATCTTGTTGAGACTGCATTTCTTACTTCAGGAATTCTTATGGTGCGCGAATATTTTAAAAATGGAAATGCAGAGGAACAAGCACTAGCCAAAAAATGTGACGAACTTTGGAAAGGAATAGAGTGGAACTGGTACACAAAAGGTGGTGAAAAAGTATTGTATTGGCATTGGTCTCCCAACTATCAATGGGAAATGAACTTTCCTTTAGAAGGATACAACGAATGTTTAATTACCTATATTCTGGCCGCCTCTTCGCCCACCTATTCCATTGATGCAGAAACCTATTATAAAGGATGGACGAGGAACGGAACCTATACTACCGATCAAACAAAATATGGTTTACCATTGTACGTAAAGCACAATTATGCTTTAGAATATGGCGGACCACTTTTTTGGGCTCAGTATTCTTATATCGGACTAGATCCCCGAGGTTTATCGGATAGGCAGATTAGCAATTATTTCGATTTGAACAAGAATCATGTTCTTATCGATTACAATTACTGTGTGGAAAACCCAAAACATTGGAAAGGTTATGGGCCCAATTACTGGGGACTTACCGCAAGTTACAGTAGAAATGAAGACGGAAGCGTGGGCTACAGGGCACATCAACCCACGGAAGATGTCGGCGTGATTACCCCAACCGCAGCATTAAGCAGTTTTCCTTATACCCCAAAGGAATCAATGGATTTTCTAAAATTTATCTACACTCAAAAACCTGAATTTGTTGGATCTGCCGGTCCCTATGATGCAACTTCTATCCATTACGATAATTGGTTCACCAATCGGTATTTGGCCATTGATCAGGGAACTATTGCTCCCATGATCGAGAATTACCGAACAGGATTTCTGTGGAAACTTTTCATGAACGCGCCTGAAATTCAACAAGGATTAAAAAAATTAGATTTCAAATCAACAACTTACGGAATAAAATAAGTCTGAACATATTGAGTTTTCCAACGTTAAACAATTTATAAATACAAACAATGAACTTTAGATTAAAATATCTTCCTCTTGTTTTCTTTGGGTTTTCTCTTTCTTTTGCCCAAGAAATTAAAGCTGAATTCAGCAAAGAAATAAAAGAAGTTAAAAAGATTTCTTATATTCTTGATTATCCTAAAGAGGCGAAGGGAAAGGTGCCACTAATGGTTTTTCTTCACGGTTCCGGAGAACGGGGAAACGATCTGGAAAAAGTGAAAGCAAACGGACCTTTCAAATATAGGGATGCCATGAAAGAGCCGGTGGCAATTTTAGCCCCTCAATGTCCTGCCAACACATGGTGGGACACCGATGCCATCTATCATTTAATCCAAGATATTCAGAAGAAGTATAATATTGATGAATCCAGAATCTACCTTACGGGTCTATCGATGGGTGGTTGGGGCACTTTGAAGCTTGCCGGGGAACATCCTGAGATGTTTGCAGCAGTAGCTTCGGTATGCGCACCGACAGATCGGGTGATGGTAGCCAATATTCAGAACTATAAAAATTTAAACATCAAGGTGTTTCATGGAGGTATGGACGATGTTGTTTTACCGGAAAATGCATTTAATTTTTATCAGAAACTTCATCCAGTCAACCCAAAGGCGGAACTTATTATTTTTCCTAATGATAATCATAATTCATGGGACTCCACCTATTCTGATCCGAAATTGTACGAATGGATGTTTTCTCAAAAGTTAAATTAAAAATAGATCATTTGCAAGATTATATTGCAGCACAATTAAATAAAAATTAAAATATACACTATATGAAACGAGTCGTTTTAATAGCATCACTGCTTTTATCCAATGCATTCTCCGCGCAGGAATTGGTTCATCAGCCGGTTCAGCACTTTCAAACTGCACAATACCAAACCCAGAAGAAGGCTTTTGTGGAAAATCTTTTGTCGAAGATGACCCTCGATGAAAAAATTGGTCAAATGAATCTTCCTACTGCAGGCGATTTCACAACAGGCCAAGCACAGAGCTCCGGTATCGGCAAGAAAGTGGAGCAAGGTCTTGTCGGTGGATTGTTCAACATTAAAGGCGCTGAAAAAATCCGTGCAGTACAAAAGGTGGCCGTTGAAAAATCAAGGTTAAAAATTCCTATGCTTTTCGGGATGGATGTGATTCATGGTTACGAAACCACTTTTCCCATTCCATTAGGTTTGGCGGCCACATGGGATATGGACATGGTACAAAAATCGGCACAGATTGCGGCGAGAGAAGCTGCATCTGCAGGAATCAACTGGACGTTTTCGCCGATGGTTGATATTTCGCGCGAACCGCGATGGGGAAGGGTTTCTGAAGGATCAGGAGAAGATCCTTATTTAGGAAGTGAAGTTGCAAAAGCGATGGTGTACGGTTATCAGGGTAAAAATCTGGCAGATAAAAATACCATTCTCGCCTGTGTAAAACACTTTGCTTTGTACGGTGCGTCGGAAAGCGGTAAAGATTACAACACAGTGGACATGAGCCATACCCGAATGTTCAACGAATATTTCCCTCCATATAAAGCTGCGGTAGATGCCGGCGTGGCTTCGGTAATGGCTTCATTTAATGAAGTGGACGGAATACCTGCCACGGGAAACAAATGGCTTATGACCGATGTTTTAAGAGATCAGTGGAAATTCGGTGGATTTATTGTAACGGATTATACGGGAATCAATGAAATGATTGATCACGGTATGGGCGATTTACAGGAGGTTTCTACTTTGGCCTTAAAGGCAGGCATTGATATGGATATGGTGGGTGAAGGATTTTTAACCACTTTAAAAAAATCTTTGGCTGAAGGTAAGGTGACCGAAGCAGAAATTACTTTAGCCGCAAAAAGAATTTTAGAAGCCAAATACGATTTAGGATTGTTTGACGATCCTTATAAGTATGGTGATCCGAAATGGGAAGCAAAAGAAGTATTCAGTAAAGAGAATAGAGCAGTGGCAAGGACAATTGCTGCCCACTCGATGGTTCTCTTGAAAAACGATAAAAATGTACTCCCTTTAAAGAAATCGGGTACAGTGGCGGTAATCGGACCACTAGTCAACAATTCACTCAACATGCCAGGAACCTGGAGTGTTGCCAGCAAGGGTAAAGAAGCCATCTCTCTGGTAAAAGGACTTCAAGACACCTACGGCAAAGAAGTGAAGTTTCTATCAGCAAAAGGTGCCAACATCGATTATAGCGAAAAGTTGGAGACCATTTACGCTGCTCACGGTAAGTTAACCGACCGAGATAACCGACCTAAAGAAGTATTATTAAAAGAAGCTGTGAACGTCGCCAACCAATCGGATGTGATTGTTCTTGCCATCGGTGAAGCCGCAGAAATGAGTGGAGAGTCCTCTTCCAGAGCCAATATTGAAATTCCGCAGTCCCAAATTGATCTGTTGAACGAGCTCAAAAAAACAGGAAAACCAATAGCTGTGGTACTTTTCACAGGAAGACCTTTGGCGCTTACCAACATGAAAGATGCGCCAGATGCTATTTTGAATACATGGTTTGCAGGTTCAGAAGCAGGGAATGCAATTGCTGATGTTTTGTTTGGAGCGGTAAATCCATCAGGAAAACTGCCGATGACTTTCCCAAGAAGTTTAGGTCAGGTTCCCATCTTTTACAACCATAAGAATACAGGAAGACCTCTAAGTGCGGAAAAAACAGATAAGTGCGAGTACGAAAGATTTCGCTCTAATTATATGGACGAGTGCAATACGCCTTTGTTTCCGTTCGGTTACGGATTGAGCTATACTACATTCGGTTATTCACCACTTTCAATTTCCAATGTTAATCCGAAAGGAAATCAAACCATCCAAGCATCGGTAACCGTTTCCAATACAGGGAATTTTGATGGAGCAGAGGTTGTGCAGCTGTACATCAGAGATCTTGTGGGAAGCAACACAAGACCTGTAAAAGAACTGAAAGGGTTCCAAAAAATATTCTTGAAAAAAGGAGAAAGTAAAAAGGTAACGTTTACTATTTCACCTGATGATTTGAAATTTTACGATAATCATTTAAAATACGATTGGGAGCCAGGTGATTTTAATATTATGATTGGAACCAACTCGCAAGACGTAAAAACTGAAAAAATAAACTGGAGTAAATAAAACAGTGCTTCTGCTACAGCCGCCTTCAACCGGGGGCGGCTTTTTAATATGAAGAAACTGTTTAGTTTTTACCAACTACGATTTCTTAGAATGTAAATTAATCGTTTTTTCTATGCTTTCGGATTCTTTTGAGCGTATTTTTCACTTTTCATTTTCGATTGAGCCCGCTAAATCTTCAAATAAAAAGCAAAAAATCCATCTCAAAATTTCTCCGAAATCAAAAGAAATAAAATCTAAACAGTTTCTAAAAATGATTGTGTTTAAAAAAGCAGATTTTTGTGGGAAAAGTGTAAGCGTGATGGTTCAAAATGATTCTCCGGCACCAAGTTTTTCTGAAAGAGCTGTAAACAATGATTTTTTTTCACAATTTTTCCATCCAAATGGCCATAGAAATGCTGCCATTTAAAGAAACCATCATAAGAATTTTCGGAAGAAGAATTTTTTTGTGATACCTATTAAATTTAAAATTAAGATGATAATGAATTTAAAATTTTCGACACTGCTCTTATTTATTTTTACCTTGAGTTTTTCTCAAAGTTTAAAAGTGATGTCGTTCAACATCAGACTGAGTTTGGATTCTGATAAAGAAAATTCTTGGACCCACCGTAAAAAGGAAGCTATTGATCTGCTTAGCTATTATCAGCCGGATTACTTTGGTGTACAGGAGGCAGTTCCTGAACAAATGAGAGATATTAAAAATGGCTTAAAAAACTACAATTATGTTGGAGTAGGCAGAGACGATGGGAAAGAAAAAGGAGAGTTTTCTGCGTTGTTTTATGACACACGTCAACTTGAAGTGTTACGCTCCGGAACCTTTTGGCTGTCTGAGACGCCAGAAAAACCTTCAAAAGGGTGGGATGCTGCTTACAACAGGGTTTGTACCTATGCTTTATTCAAAGATAAGAAATCTTCAAAAAAGTTTTTGGCCATGAATGTTCATTTTGATCATATCGGTAATGTTGCCAGGGTAAAATCAGCAGACCTGATTCTTAAAAAAATGAAGGAGCTGAATCCCCAGAATTTACCCGTGGTTTTAAGTGGTGATTTCAATTTAACTGAAGAAACGGAGCCCATAAAAATTTTATCCAACAGTCTTTCTGATACCTTCTACCATTCCGAAAAGCAACATTATGGTCCTGCAGGAACTTTCACCGATTTCAACGTGAACGTAGTGCCTAAAGAAAGAATTGATTATATTTTCGTGAAGGGTTTTAAGGTAAAATCTCACCGCCACATTAACGATAGGAGAGAGAATCTACTGTATCCTTCAGATCATTTTCCCGTTTTCACGGAGTTGAGGTTTTAGAGAAGAAAGAGGAAAGAGGAAAGAGGAAAGAGGAAAGAGGAAAGAAGAAAGAGGAAAGAAGAAAGAAGAAAGAAGAAAGAAGAAAGAAGAAAGAAGAAAGAAGAAAGAGGGAGATTTAATCCTTTATTCCTATTAATCATATAAAACAGGCGACGCTGAATATTCAATGTCGCCTCTTCTTTTATGTAGTATTATTAAGTTACGATTGTGCATTTTTGGGAATCCATACACTTACATTGCCTGCAGGAACAGGAAATTGGCCCCAACCTTGGTCGTCAATGATCACTTCGTGATCCGGAAAATGTCCCATAACATCACAGAATGATTGCCCCTGGTATAACTCACCAATTTCCATTGGTTTTTCGTACGCGTCTTTGTTGCTTAACGTAACGGCGCAAGCTTTGTGATCGTTATCTCCAAATCTTATCCAACCTAAGCAATTTGCATCTTCGAAATAGTCTTTCTGATCTCCGTAAGCATGGTCTTTTCTGGCTTTAATCAAAGTTTCTATGCCATAAGCTTTTTCAAGAAAAATTTCGTGATCACCTTCTTGGTAATGCGCTCCAAATAAATCAGGATAGAATATGCATGGATAGCCATCTTTACGAAGGAGTATTAAAGCGTAGGCAATCGGTTTGAACCAAGCCTGCACTTCTGCTTCCAAGGCCTGAAGCGGCTGGGTATCGTGATTACCAACGACGGTTACAGCATGCAAAGGATCGTGCTGGGTTAACGTATTATCGAAAATGGTGCGCAAATCATAGTTTCCCCCTTGGTGAGACGCTTCATAAAAGTTATGCTGTAAACAGCTATCGAAAAGACTCATACTGCCTTCAGTGGAGGCGATGTAGTTTTGTAAAAGATCGAGCTGTCCCGGAGCCCAATATTCACCGACGGCAAAAATGTTCTTGCCTGTGTTTGATCTTAACAGGGTTAGCCACTCTTTGAAAAAGTCGAAACCAACATGTTTCACCGCATCCAACCGTACGCCATCGAAATCAGTGGTATCGAAATACCATTTTCCCCAGTGGTTCAGTTCTTCTCTTACAAATGGATTTCGATGTTCAATATCGTTGTACATGAGGTAATCATAGTTTCCTTTTTCATTGCTGATCATCTGATCCCAACCTTTTTCCGTATATTCGTTCAGCACGCGGTAAATAGCTTTGGGTTGCCCTTCGGCATAATCCACGCCTGAAAAACAATTGAAATCCCAAACGAAATCGGAGTACTGAGTTCCTCTGCCAGCAAAAGTAAACTTGGTATAACTTTCAATTTCGAAGGGCTCCGAAACCGTTTCATCCCTATTGTCTTCATTCACCATAATCGCGTTGAATTTTTCCAGCTCATCGCCACCTGCTTTATGATTGAGTACCACATCAACAATCAATTGAATATGATGTTCTTTAATGGTTTTGATGGCCTCAAGATAAGACTCTTTTGTGCCATATTTTGTCGGGATGCCGCCCTTTTGATCAAACTCACCCAAATCATACAAATCATAAGGATCGTAGCCCACAGAATATCCTCCACCTGCACTTTTGTAAGCTGGCGGAAGCCAAACGGCAGTGATGCCTAACTCTTCAAGATGGGCTGCATTGGATGCCAATTCCGAATACAGTTGCCCGTTGCCTTCGCTGTACCAGTGGAAATATTGAATCAAGGTGTTGTTCATAACGGAATCTTATTTTTAATTAGAAAAAAGTACCATGAAAATTGCTTGCCAAGATTGTTAAGTTTCGTTATTTACAATTAACTTTTGGACTTATAAACCATTTCTATGTAATGGTTAAAAATAGGAATAAATGCGGAGGATCTGTCGTTTTCTTTTCTGAGTTTCAGACAATAAGTATGAATGACTAATTACTGCCTGTTCTTCATTTTCTTTTATTGCGAAACTCCTGCATAAAAACAGTACTTCCTATAAAATGTTTTCAATGCTTTTTATGGCTAAATCACTGTTTGGATTCACCCTGAAAGTCATCATTCTTTTTAGATTGACCTCTTCTCATTTGGGGTGGTTCTGGTATTTTCCTTCCACCATAAGAATACAGGGTTCATGCGTTTCTTTCTGTCCGCACATAACAAATTTTTTATCTTACAGCAGAAGGAGGGCATTGCCCCAATTCCGTGCTTCAGTACTATCTGTATCCTGCTTGACGATGATTTTCCTTAATGAAAGCGCGTAGCTCCTGTTGGGCTATTGTTTACTCGGATGGCAATGATGGAGTTCTTTAAGTAACTACTTTACAGCAATTAAAATGTCAATCTCCGCATCTGCCGGATTTTGAGCTTTCGCACCAAACACTTCAAAGTCTGCCGTAAATGTCCGGTCTAAATCCATTTCCCAAATCTTTTTCCATTGATCGATGATCAGTTCTTTTGACAGATCTCCTTTGGCCGAAAATTTCACATAGTTTCCTCCATCAAAGGATTGACCCATCATTCCATTGGGAATTTCGTTTAGGTTTTCCACCTTGCAACCCAATAGAGTGGTGTAGGGTTTGGTGTGGTCACTTTCATAATCCGTGTATATGCAATAGATTGTAGGGTCTATTTTGTTGGGGATGAGATCTAGGACGTTCTCATTCATAAATTGACTCCATAAATTACCAATATCTTTTGCTGCCTGATTGTTTTCGTTGGTTGTTCTTACCGCAATACCGATCACTTTAAAAGGTTCAATTTTTACTTTGTTCATTTTGCACTGTTTTTTAGTTAGCCCACAAAATTAAGACGGTTTTTTGAAAACCCTATGTCAAGGGTGATGAAAAATATTTTTCCCTGCAGATCTCAAAGTATTGCTGCAAGGTTATTTTGTGGGGTTCAGAGTGTTCACTGAGGGCAATGAGGTTAAGAATTCAATCCAAACGAAATGTTCTGAAATCTTTTCTTAACAAACAAAAAGCGATGAGCAGCCAATTGTCCTGTGTGCTGTACATTGCAAAAGGTTCAATGGTTCTCTCAGTTGTTTCGTTGGTTTCAGGTGAATGATAGTTTATTTTAACCAGCTTAAAGTTGGTCAGGGCTAATTGCAATGTGGATAGGTCGTTGCTTGTTCTGTTTTGATCTGCGTTTTGTCTGAATACCATCCGGTGGGAAAGCAGGTCGGCTTTATCTTTGGTATTGATTCGTAGAACCGATTTTATCTTGTTAATTGATTCAATTCCCTTTCAACATAATTTTTTTGCTTCATTTTCTTGTATTCAAACCATTTTTGGCGATTTTCATTTTCGAAAGTGATGACATATTTAAATTCTTGAAAAGGTTTCTTTTTGTCCAGCGCTTTTAAAAGTCTATTTTTCAATGGATTTTCGCAAACATTTTCAGCAAAAGATTTCATAATTTCATATGAAAATGAAGAATCCCAAATGTTGATTTCTACATAACTTTCCCCATCTCTGTTCAGTTCACTTATTTGTTCATTCCACGCTTCATTTTCTTCAAAAAAACTGTCATCAAAGTTTGGCAAACTAATTATTTTAAAATTTGTTTTATTGATGAATACTTTCATTCCACAATCAAAATCATTTTCAATTTCATTTATCAAATTTTCAAGGTATAAATTCATGATTTTTCAGATTTAAATTCAAATTTAAGAAATGAACATTTAAAAACATAATTTTGGAACCGATTTACGATAACGGAAAAAGTATTGACGAAATCGAAGCTTCGGCTTCGCCAATTGCCGGACAAATTGGAAGAAATGTTCAATTTCGACCAAGAGCAGATCGTGTTTTTTCAATGAAACTAATTTATTAATAAAATGTGGAATTGAAAAATATTGGGGTCGAAATATTTCTAATTCCCCCACTTCAACGCTTTCCCCGCATTTGAGTTCCCTTCGGTCGTCGAACCACTTCGTTAGATTTTGCCAATATTGTGCTACCCGTATTGTTATTTTATTTCAGGGAATTTAAAATCATTACCAAAAAGTGAATAAACAATATATTTTATAAATTCTTCTTTGGGAATCCGTTCTCCGTTAGTATTGTAAGAAATAGATAAATTATTTTCTACATTATAAATGATTAGAGCATGAGAACCCAAAGTGTCTCCGCCATGTCCATAAAAAATACGCCCATCAAAGTCCCAAACTGACATACCTCTTCCCCAATTTTCTTTCCCCAAAATAGGCGTCATTGTTTCTAATGTTTCTTTTTTTACTATTTTGTTTTTAAATAAACTATTGATGAAAATATTTAAATCATTTGGAGTCGAAACTATATCACCTACACCAATAACATTTGGAAAATAAATTTCTTCTTTTAATTTAGTCCATTCATTGTTAATAAACTTATAAGGATCGAATATGTTTTTAGGATTCGATTTTATTGAAAAGGTGTTTTTTAAATTTAATGGTTTTGCTATTTCTTCACTAAAGATTTTATCGTAAGATTTACTATACTTTTGTTCAAGAATTTTTGTCAACAAATAATAAGCGGAATTTGAATATTTTATTTGTTCATTAGGTTGGAAATTGACACCTTGCTTTATTATTAAATCAAAAATTTCGTTCTCAGGAACTTTCTTTGTTACCCACACATCTCCATCTTTTACAACATAACTTCCTAAACCACTACTGTGTTCAAGTAAATTTTTAATAGTTATTATCTCAGAATTAGGAATTTGTGGATAAAAATCAGATAGTTTATCTTCTAATTTTAACTGTTTATTTTCAATTAGTTTAAAAATTAATGTAGCCGTTATCATTTTGGTTACCGAGCCAACATGATATTTTGTATTGTTATTAAATTTCAGATTTTTTATGTTCTTTTGCCCAAAATTTTTATTATAAATTACTTTGTTATTCTTACATATTGATACACTTCCTACACCCAAATTATTATTTTCAATATATTTTAGAAATTTATTTAGATTTTCATATTTATATGTTTGAGAGAAAATATTTGCTGAAACTATTAGAGAAATAGTGGTAATTATACGTTTAAATTGTTTCATAGAGTTTTTATAATATTCTGACTATTGTTAATTTTATATAATGATAATCAAATGGTTATAAATTTTAATTTTTGACCATACGGTGCAATGGTGCGGTAACTTTGCTTCAATATTTTACAAAAAGCTTTTTTAAATCAAAGTTTGCGTGCTGTTCATTATGCTTACTAAACGTGCTGTGTTTTGGGCAGCTTCCACAGGATAGCGGCGTTCATTTCTTTTTTGTTATCCAACCTACATAAACTGACGACTGAAAAAAACGAATTGGTGCTTCAAAACCTGCTTCTTGCAACAATTCCGAAAGTCGTTGTTCTGATATGGCAAAAAGTTCATTTTCTATTCTGTTCATTCGAAAATTTATCATTTCTTCATCTAAGCCATCCGGCAAAAGAAGTCTGAGCACATTGAGATTTTGTTTGATTTGTTTTTTATCGCCAGTTATGTCAAGCATTACAAAAGTCGCACCCGACAACAACCTGTCGGAAATGTCTTTTAATAAATTTAATTTATTACCATTATCTTCAAGAAAATGCAGGACAAGCAGGAGTGTCGCTGCACTATATTTTTTATCAACCTCAAGGTCGGAAACCAAACCTTCAATTAAAGTCACGCTGTCGGAATTTTGAAGTTTTTCGTTTGCTTGTTTTATCATTGCAGGTGATGGATCAATACCTGTTATCATCCACTTTTCGGGCGCTTTTGCAAACCTTTCTATTTCGTTTCCCGTTCCGCAACCGACTACCAACAAATCTCTCGGTTTGGTATTTTTGCGTAAAAGTTGGGGCAAACAGTCTAAAAAATTGTGATAGTTTGGTATCCACGTTTCAACAAATTGATTGTAGCCAGCCGCTCTTTCGTTTTCAAAAATTTCTATGTTATTCATTTTATTTACTTTCTATAGAATGGTTTGTTATTTAGGGCAATAGGTTGATCATTTTTTGGTTCGTATCCAAGAAATTGTTTAGCAATTTAAGAATAATGTTTTTTTCTTAGTTGACTATCTTAAGGATCACCTTGGGGTATTTACTTTTCATATTATGCTGGAACAATTTGGCTGTGGAAAGTCGGCGGTGCAATGTAATATATTTACTAAATTGATTTGAACTTTGCTAAGGTACAGATCGTTAGTTCTTTCTGGTCTGGCTCATTTATGCTATGAGTTTTTAAATAAGAGAAACGCTAAATTTCATCTTCACCTAATATGATTTTATTTTATGTTTTATGGAATACTTTGGAAGTTCCAATTTGTTAGTATTTTCAATTTGTCGTTAGTTATTTGAAAGATTTGCAGCTTGCATTAGATTAGATTTTTAGCACAAAAATCGGTTGAAGCACCGCTTCCTTTCTCTTTCAAACACCTTGTTAGCGGCTACTTGTATTCTTCAATCGTTCTGAACGTCAGATTTACTCTCGGTTTTGTGATACGTTTTGTTGGTGGTAAACGATGTAACCAGTGGGTTTGTGTGGTGTCTTTCATAACCAACAAGCTACCATGTTCCAAAAGCAACTCTACTTTTTCGCCTGTCTGTTTGTGTTTGAAAGCAAATTTTCGTTCTGCCCCAAAAGTCAGTGAGCCGATAGCTGCGTTCTTTTTTAAATCGGTTTCTGCGTCGCTGTGCCAAGCCATTCCCTCTTCTCCGTTATGATACAAATTCAACAAACAGGAATTAAAGGTTTCACCTGTTTCTTTTTCTATCGCGGTTTTGAGCTTCAATAGTTCTTTTGTCCACGCCAAAGCATATTTGGTTGTGTTGGAATACGTGTATTTGAAAGTCTTGTCGCCATACCATGCTACTTTTCGTTTGGTAATGATTTTCTTTCCGAAGATAATTGCTTCATCGTTTCTCCATTCAATAGTGTTGAGCAATTTTTCAAAATAGTTGTCGGCTTCTTTTTGACTGAATAATTTGCCGAAATAGTTTACCGTTCCCTCGTAAGGAAGCCAATTTTTATTTTTATCTATAGTTTGGTTAAATAAATCCATTCTTTCATTTTTGATATTCGACTTTCGTACAATGTCCGCAAGGACAAACACCTTTTTTAATGGCTTCGTTTGCCGATGAAAATAAAGTGCGGTTTTCACGTTTGATTTTCTTGCCTGAAGCACAAGACAAAGTTCGATAAATTTTTAATTTAAAATTGAGACCAAAACGGATTTAGTGCTGATAGAGTTTGTAATGCAAATCGCTACCGGACATTTCGCTGTGCTGTATCATTGATAATTTATGGAATCAGGTAGTAGGTTTATAAATGTCGTCTTCTACCAGTGCTCCTGTTATGCCGGTTTTATCTTCTGATAAAGGGAAAAAAGCCATATCGTAACCATCAAACTCTTCCCGCTCAAATTCAAATGAAAACACTGCTTCATAGAAGGCTATTGCCCGTTCCATATCCGTCACAGGAATTTCAAAATAAACAGCAGGATTTGTTTTTTCTTTCTTTAATATACCAACAATCTTCTGCTGATTACCCAGCACTTCAATCGCCTGAGTGTTGCTCATAGGAATTAAAGAAAGTTGATTTTGATAGCGTTTCAATACCGTATCTGCAACATCAGCAAATGGCTCGCTTTTGAAATGGGGCAATGGATAGAACGGAACTATTCCCAATCCGGTAAAATCGATGAGTTCGGGCGCTTTGGTGCTGTCATCCATCATTTGTGCGTAGGTAATATCTGGAGAGAGTATCATTGTTCCTGCCTAAACTCCGATGTAGATTTTTCCTTTTTCAATTTCTGCTGTGAGCAATTGGTCTGCGCCTGATTTTTTCAGTTCCTGAAGCAGGTAAAAGGTATTTCCTCCCGAAACATATATAAAGTCGTTTTTGGCAAACATTTTTTTGATTTCGCTTTCTGTTTTTCCAGTAACATCCAATTCTTCGATGCTAATCCCCAATTGTTCAAAAGCATTTTTATCATCATTTATATATCCAGTAAATTCTTCGGGAACGGATGCGGTGGTGATAAAAGTGACCGATTTGCCGTGTACTGCATGACCTACAAATTCCTCGAAATAGTGGGCAACATCTGAAAAAGAAGAAGTTAAGAAAAGTGTTTTCATTACAAATACTAGTATAAAATATAAAAAATGATCGTAGGCATTCCTCAGCGATTATAATTTCGGAACGCATAGGAATGAATTGAAAAGATGAAAACCACTGCAAAGAGGGATATTATTAGTTTTTATAATATCCTAATTTTACGTCATGGCACATTGTGTTTATCTTTATAATTTTAATCAGAAAACAAATGAATTGTTTACTAACTAGCAGGGCGAAGGAAGTTATAAATTTCCTTTGCAACCGTAGCCACTTGCACAGGTTATGAGACTAGATGAACATGAACTGTATGCCTATAGCCCGTTTTTGGATATTTTAGAAAAAAGATTGGATTAATTATGTTTTAGACTATTTTGAAGAATAATCAAGATCTTCGAATTCGTAGCATACAATGCATCGATGAATAAAGTACTAGCATGACGATTGCTCACCGATTATACATCGTGCGCCATGCCGACCACATCATCGTCAAGGATCATGGGGAAATTGTGGATTGGGGAACGCACGAAGATTTGGCCAAAAAAATAATTATTACTATTCCATTTAAATTTTGCGAGTAGAAGTACTTTTTTTATGCGTTTTAGAATTCTCATACTGCATAATGCGGATGATAATGGAAATGATTTTTATTGATGTACTCACTTTGAAACAAAACTTAATTCATGCACTATCCATGCTTTATCCATGCTTTATCTATGCTCTATCTATGGAGTATGGTTTTGTTATCCATGTGCTATTTTGATCAGCGCTCGAACAAGGATACATTTGCTTTCGCTTTGCTTAAGCACGATTTTTATTTTTCATTTTTTTGATTATCCTAAAATCTATCTTACCTCTTACTTGTTATTTGTCCTTTTGCCTTGATGCAAAAGGACCAAAAGATCAAGACTTGGAGTTATTGTCTAAAAACTGAAAATAAGTGCTAAATGTTTCGGAACTCGCTTCGCTCAAGCAAGAAATCATTTACTTTCACTTCGTTTCAGTACGCATTTATTTTCAGTTTTCTTTACGCCAATAACTCCTATGTCGTTTTTAACAATTTCTCTTTAACTTTTAGCTTGATCCAAAAGTTACAAAAGATCAAGACTTGGAAAAATTTGCTAAAAAAGGAAATTAAATTCTAAATGTTTACGGAACTCGCTATGCTCGAACAAGGATACATTTGCTTTCGCTTTGCTTAAACACGATTTTTATTTTTCATTTTTTTGATTATCCTAAAATCTATCTTACCTCTTACTTGTTATTTGTCCTTTTGCCTTGATGCAAAAGGACCAAAAGATCAAGACTTGGAGTTATTGTCTAAAAACTGAAAATAAGTGCTAAATGTTTCGGAACTCGCTTCGCTCAAGCAAGAAATCATTTACTTTCACTTCGTTTCAGTACGCATTTATTTTCAGTTTTCTTTACGCCAATAACTCCTATGTCGTTTTTAACATTTTTTCTTTAACTTTTGGCTTGATCCAAAAGTTACAAAAGATCGAGACTTGGAATTTCTAGCTAAAATTGAAAATAATTTCCTGAAATCTCCAAACTCGGTCGGAAAGATCGCTTTGTTATTTTATTTTGTTTTTTCTTTGCCGCCAGTCAAACAGTGGAGATTTTTTGACGGAAATTATTTTCAATTTTTTGACGCTAGAGTTTCCGAGGTCGTCTTTTTTTGCTTGTCGGTTTTTTAGTGGGGGATGTTTTTATTGATTTCCTGAGGAGAGTTGGGATTTTTTATTACGAATAAAAAAGGCGAGTTGCCCCGCCTTGAATGTTTTCACAACGGAATAATCCTTATTGTGAATTGCTTTCAAATACAAATTTACAAATAATATTTTTTATTGGTTTACGGTTTTCCTTAATTGTATGAATTTATTTTTTTTTAATTTTAAGAATTTCAATTAAACTATATTGCTATGGCGAAAAATATCCTTGGATTAGACTTGGGAACCAACTCGATTGGGTGGGCGTTAATCAAACAAGACTTTCAGAATAAACAAGGGGAAATTCTCGGGATGGGAAGCCGGATTATTCCGATGTCGCAGGATATACTGGGTGATTTTGGCAAAGGAAATAAGGTTTCGCAGACTGCCGCTAGAACTGGATACAGAGGTGTAAGAAGATTGCGGGAACGCTTTTTATTGAGACGAGAAAGGCTTCATCGGGTTTTAAATGTTCTGAATTTTTTGCCGGATCATTACGCTTCTCAAATCGATTTTGAGAAAAGATTTGGCAAGTTCAAAGAGGAAACGGAGCCAAAACTCGTCTATGATGGCAAGGAATTTATTTTCAAAAAATCTTTTGAAGAAATGCTCACTGACTTTAGAAAGCATCATCCTCAGCTTTTGGAAAATGATAAGAAAATACCGTATGACTGGACTATTTATTATCTCCGAAATAAAGCACTTTCGCATAAAATAAAGAAAGAAGAACTGGCTTGGATTCTGCTGAATTTTAATCAAAAACGTGGTTATTATCAGTTGCGTGGCGAGGAAGAGGAAGAAAATCCGAATAAATTGGTTGAATTTTATTCTTTAAAAATTGTAGATGTTTTAGCTGATGAACCTCAAAAAGGAGAACCGGATATTTGGTACTCTTTGGTTTTGGAAAATGGATGGATTTACAGGCGTTCAAGTAAAATGCCATTGTTTGATTGGAAGGACAAAACAAGAGATTTCATTGTTACGACTGATTTGAATGACGATGGAAGTATCAAAACGGATAGAGACGGCAATGAAAAAAGAAGTTTCCGTGCGCCGAGTGAGAATGATTGGACTTTGGTGAAGAAGAAAACCGAGCAGCAAATTGACCAATCACACAAAACCGTTGGAACTTATATTTATGAAACGCTTCTTCAAAATCCAAAACAAAAAATCAAAGGAAAATTAGTCAGTGCGATTGAAAGAAAGTTTTATAAAGAAGAACTTAAGCAAATTCTTGAGAAGCAAAAAGAATATCATCAGGAATTACAGAATGATGATTTGTACAGTGATTGCGTTCGTGAACTGTACCGAAATAATGAAGCGCACCAGTTGACTTTAAGCAAAAAAGATTTTGTTCATCTTTTTATGGAGGACATTATTTTCTATCAAAGACCATTGAGAAGTCAGAAATCTTCCATTTCAAACTGCACTTTGGAATTTAGAAAATATAAGGATGAAAATGAAGTAGAACACACTCAATACTTGAAAGCTATTCCGAAATCCAATCCTTATTATCAAGAATTCAGGATTTGGCAATGGATTTATAATCTAAATATTTATAAAAAGGACAATGATAATAACGTTACGAATGAATTTTTGAATACGACCAAGGATTTTGAAAATCTGTTTGAGTTTCTGAATAATAGAAAAGAAGTTGAACAAAAACCATTACTTAAATTTCTATTGGAACAAAAGGATTTTAAAGGAAAATTATTGAATATAGAAGCTGAAAAATACCGTTGGAATTTTGTAGAAGATAAAAAATATCCCTGCAATGAAACCAAAACGATGATTTCTTCGAGGTTGGAAAAAGTAAAAAATATTTCAGATGATTTCCTTACGAGGGAAATAGAACAGAAAATCTGGCACATTATCTATTCCGTAAACGACAAAATTGAATACGAAAAAGCCTTGAAATCATTTGCAAGAAAGAATAATCTGGATGAAAATTCTTTCTTCGAAGCGTTCAAAAAGTTTCCTCCTTTCAAAAGTGAATACGGTTCTTTTTCTGAAAAAGCGATTAAGAAATTGTTGCCTTTGATGAGATTGGGTAGATATTGGAATTATGCAGATATTGATAAATACTCTAAAGACAGAATTCAGAAAATCATTACTGGAGAATACGATGAAAATATCAAAGATAAGGTAAGAGAAAAAGCCATTCATTTGACCACAGAAAACGATTTTCAGGGATTGCAATTATGGTTGGCTCAATATATTATCTACGGAAGACACGCTGAAGCCTCAATAACCGGCAAATGGAATTCTGCGGAAGATTTGGAGGTATTTTTAAAAGAATTTAAGCAACATTCGCTTCGTAACCCGATTGTAGAACAGGTAATTACCGAAACGCTTCGTGTGGTGAAAGATATCTGGATGAAATACGGAAACGGAGCAAAAGATTTCTTTAGTGAAATTCATATTGAGCTGGGAAGAGAAATGAAACTTCCTGCCGATGATAGGAAAAAGTTAACGAACCAGATTTCTGAAAACGAAAATACGAATCTCCGCATTAAAGCTTTGTTGGCTGAAATGATGAATGACCAATCGGTTGAAAATGTTCGTCCGTTTTCGCCTATGCAACAGGAAATTTTGAAAATTTATGAAGATGGAATTTTAAAATCAGATATAGAAATTGAGGATGATATTCTGAAAATCAGCAAAACCGCACAACCTTCTTCCTCCGATTTAAAAAGATACAAACTTTGGTTGGAACAGAAATACAAATCGCCTTACACCGGACAAATTATACCTTTAAACAAGCTCTTCACTGCCGAATATGAAATTGAACACATTATTCCGCAAAGCCGATATTTTGATGATAGCTTTAGTAATAAAATCATTTGCGAATCTGCAGTTAATAAATTGAAAGACAATTATATCGGACTTGGATTTATTAAACAATTTGGAGGGACTATTATTGAACTTGGTTTCGGGAAAAGTGTGACCGTTCTCAAGGAAAAAGAATATGAAGATTTCGTAAAAAAACACTATGCCAACAATCGAGGAAAAAGAAATAAATTGTTGTTGGAAGAAATTCCTGAGAAAATGATTGAACGTCAATTGAACGATACTCGTCACATCAGTAAATATATTTCAGGTGTTTTATCCAACATTGTGAGAGTTGAAGATGGAACAGATGAAGGTGTAAATTCTAAAAATATCGTTCCTGGAAATGGAAAAATAACCACCACTTTAAAACAAGATTGGGGCTTAAATGATGTTTGGAATGAATTGATTTTGCCACGTTTTGAAAGAATGAATCAATTGACCAATTCAACTGATTTTACCGCTTGGAATGAAAATCATCAGAAATTTTTACCAACAGTTCCAATTGAGTTTTCCAAAGGATTTTCAAAGAAAAGAATTGACCATCGCCACCACGCTTTGGATGCTTTGGTGATTGCTTGTGCAACTAAGGACCACGTAAACCTGCTCAATAATCAGTCTGCAAAATCAGATACGAAACGTTATGATTTACAGCATAAACTTCGTCATACTGAAAAATGGATAGATAAAGAAGGCAAGGAACGTGATAAATTTACAGCGTTCAAAAAACCTTGGGAACACTTTACTGTTGAGGCTAAAAATTCTTTAGATAAAATTGTGGTGAGCTTTAAACAAAACCTCAGAGTTATCAATAAAGCCACCAATTACTACGAAAAATATGTGGAGAAAGAAGGTTTAAAAACCAAAGAAAGAGTAGAACAGCACGGAACTAATTGGGCGATTAGAAAGCCGATGCATAAGGATACTGTTTCTGGAAAGGTTGATTTGCCTTGGGTAAAAGTGCCTAAAGGAAAAATCTTAACTGCCACAAGAAAAGCCTTGGATACATCATTTGATTTAAAGACGATTAACGCTATAACAGATACGGGAATTCAGAAGATTTTGAAAAACTATCTGGAATTCAAAGGAAGTTCTGAGTTGGCTTTTTCGCCCGAAGGAATTGAAGATTTGAATAAAAATATTGAAAAATATAATGATGGAAACCCGCATCAGCCTATTAATAAAGTAAGAGTTTTTGAATTGGGAAGTAAGTTTCAGGTCGGGCAAACCGGAAATAAGAAAAATAAATATGTGGAAGCCGCCAAAGGAACGAACTTGTTTTTTGCCGTATATGAAGATAAAAACGGGAAAAGAAGTTATGAAACCATCCCTTTGAATGAAGTAGTTGAAAGACAAAAACAGGGGTTATCTGTTGTTGATTTAAAAGGTGCCAATGATTTTTATCTCTGCCCAAATGATTTGGTATATATTCCTTCCGGAGACGAGCTTGACAATATAAACAATATTGATTTCAAAAATCCCACAAAAGAAAACAATGAAAGAATTTACAAAGTAGTAAGTTTTACCGGAAATAGACTTTCTTGTATTCCATATACAGTTGCTACAACAATTGTTAATAAATTAGAATATACTCAACTAAATAAAATTGAGTTTACAAAAGAAAAGGAGATTATAATTAAGCTCAATATGGACCGTCTAGGCAACATTTCAAAAGCATAACTATGATCACCCGCTCCATCTACATCGGCAATCCCGCTTATCTCAAGCTCAAAGACGAACAAATGTACATCCTTTGCCCGGAAACCAAACAGATGAAAGGGAAGGTGGCGGTAGAAGATTTAGGACTTCTCATGTTGGATCATTGGCAGATTACTGTTTCTCATCAGTTGATTCAGAAGATGATGAAAAACAAAGTCGTGGTCATTAGTTGCGATGATTCTCATTTGCCACACGGTATGATGTTACCAATTTATGGCCATTCGGAACATTCCGATCGAATAAAAGATCAATTGGAAGCCAGCGAACCACTCAAAAAACAACTGTGGAAACAAACCGTCGAGTACAAAATCGACAACCAAACCGAAGTGCTCAAACGCTTAGGGAATTATTTCGAGCCAATGCTGGAATACCGTCAGCAGGTGAAAAGTGGTGATATTTCGAATATGGAAGGCATTGCAGCACAGCATTATTGGAAGTATTTGATTAGTCCTGATTTTCTTCGGGGTAGATATGGAGATTCACCCAATCATTTCTTCAATTTCGGCTATATTGTCTTGCGGAGTATGGTGGCGAGAGCGATTGTTGAAGCAGGTTTGTTGCCTGTTTTGGGGATTTTCCATAAAAATAAGTACAATCCATATTGTCTTGCCGATGATCTGATGGAACCGTACCGTCCATTTGTAGATTTGCTGGTGATGCAATGGTTGAAAATCCATCCCGAAGCAGAAGAACTAAATAAAGAATGCAAAGTGCACCTGCTGAATATTGCTTCCGCAGATGTATGGATTGACGGGAAGAACCGGCCATTGATGGTAGCCGTAAAAATGACGGCCTCGTCCCTCTACAAATGCTACACTGGAGAAAAACGGCTGATTGCTTTTCCTGAATTGCGATGAATGTCGAAAGGTTAAATGCATACCGAATTATGTGGGTTCTTGTCTTGTATGATCTTCCTACCGAAACCAAAGCCAATATGAAGGCTGCCAGTCGCTTCCGTAAAAATTTGTTGGATGATGGCTTCAGCTTATTTCAGTTTTCGATGTATGTGCGCCATTGTCCGAGTCGGGAAAATGCTGAAGTTCACATTAAGCGGGTGAAAAATATGCTTCCGAAAGCGGGTAAAGTAGCGATTATGTGTATTACCGATAAGCAATTTGGTGATATTGAAATCTTCTTTGCTAGGAATAAAGAAGAACCTCCTCCAACATGGCAACAATTAGAATTATTCTGATTTTTGAAATTCTAATCAATGAAAAAATCCACTGAAAATCAGTGGATTAAATTTTGAGGTTGTGTTATATCTCAAAGATACTCAAAATTGAAAGCAATTCACAACTCTTCGACTTCGGGTTCTGACGTATGAATAGTTGTGTTATATCTCAAAGATACTCAAAATTGAAAGCAATTCACAACATAATACCATGAATCTTCTGTAAGTGTTAAGTTGTGTTATATCTCAAAGATACTCAAAATTGAAAGCAATTCACAACTAGTTTTCAGTCCATACACATAGTCCTCGTGTTGTGTTATATCTCAAAGATACTCAAAATTGAAAGCAATTCACAACGGGGTTCAGCAGTTAGCAAATACAGATTTTGTTGTGTTATATCTCAAAGATACTCAAAATTGAAAGCAATTCACAACTACGCAAACTTAACAACTGATTACAGACGGGTTGTGTTATATCTCAAAGATACTCAAAATTGAAAGCAATTCACAACACAATCGCAGTAATCGTAGCAACAATCATTGTTGTGTTATATCTCAAAGATACTCAAAATTGAAAGCAATTCACAACTAACTTGCAGCGTCATCCGTTAATAATTGAGTTGTGTTATATCTCAAAGATACTCAAAATTGAAAGCAATTCACAACTGTCATTAACAATGGAAGCCAAAAATGTTTGTTGTGTTATATCTCAAAGATACTCAAAATTGAAAGCAATTCACAACAGCAGGAGATTAAAGACCGTAAGACTGAAAGTTGTGTTATATCTCAAAGATACTCAAAATTGAAAGCAATTCACAACATAATACTTCATCATACATATTTACCCTTTGTTGTGTTATATCTCAAAGATACTCAAAATTGAAAGCAATTCACAACGTTACGAGATAGAGCATGGCAGCATGATTAGTTGTGTTATATCTCAAAGATACTCAAAATTGAAAGCAATTCACAACTTCCGGACAGATAAGTTTCCAGGAATATGAGTTGTGTTATATCTCAAAGATACTCAAAATTGAAAGCAATTCACAACAATTCTCGCAGCTTCCCGATTCAAACCTTAGTTGTGTTATATCTCAAAGATACTCAAAATTGAAAGCAATTCACAACTGGAGTCCAAAGGCTACACCCAGGAGGATAGTTGTGTTATATCTCAAAGATACTCAAAATTGAAAGCAATTCACAACTGTAATTCATAATTATAAAATACATTTATAGTTGTGTTATATCTCAAAGATACTCAAAATTGAAAGCAATTCACAACCACCCGACAACTTCACAAACCAATCAAAATGTTGTGTTATATCTCAAAGATACTCAAAATTGAAAGCAATTCACAACGAAGCCGTTGAAGTATTGAAAAACTTCAAAGTTGTGTTATATCTCAAAGATACTCAAAATTGAAAGCAATTCACAACTCTGAAAGAATATTCCCTTGAAATAAAAGAGTTGTGTTATATCTCAAAGATACTCAAAATTGAAAGCAATTCACAACCAGATGGCTTCATGTTTCTGCCTACAGTTCGTTGTGTTATATCTCAAAGATACTCAAAATTGAAAGCAATTCACAACCGAGTTTTAAAGCATCCGCTAACGCACGGTGTTGTGTTATATCTCAAAGATACTCAAAATTGAAAGCAATTCACAACACGAAATACAGAGTAGTGCTTCGGATATATGTTGTGTTATATCTCAAAGATACTCAAAATTGAAAGCAATTCACAACAAGTGTAAGCACTGTTACCCACAGTAATTTGTTGTGTTATATCTCAAAGATACTCAAAATTGAAAGCAATTCACAACGTGAAAGGTTCTTATTGCTGCGATGATTAAGTTGTGTTATATCTCAAAGATACTCAAAATTGAAAGCAATTCACAACCGTTTGGTGTATCATCAAATAATGATACTTGTTGTGTTATATCTCAAAGATACTCAAAATTGAAAGCAATTCACAACAGAATTTCGTAGCGGTTGCTTCCGCATCTGGTTGTGTTATATCTCAAAGATACTCAAAATTGAAAGCAATTCACAACTGAGGTGTCCAAGTCCTGCGGACTGCATCAGTTGTGTTATATCTCAAAGATACTCAAAATTGAAAGCAATTCACAACCGAAGAACAAGGCAAGCCGTCCGAGTTCCAGTTGTGTTATATCTCAAAGATACTCAAAATTGAAAGCAATTCACAACGTTCGACGACGTTAACATAATTTTTCACGTGTTGTGTTATATCTCAAAGATACTCAAAATTGAAAGCAATTCACAACTGTCCTCGCCCTCGCGCTTTTTTAGCGCGAGTTGTGTTATATCTCAAAGATACTCAAAATTGAAAGCAATTCACAACCGGACAGATGTTTTATTTGGTTGACAATCGGTTGTGTTATATCTCAAAGATACTCAAAATTGAAAGCAATTCACAACACCACGCGAAGGTGAATGGTTGCTCCCTGAGTTGTGTTATATCTCAAAGATACTCAAAATTGAAAGCAATTCACAACGTATTATGTTATCAATCATATCACGGTTTAGTTGTGTTATATCTCAAAGATACTCAAAATTGAAAGCAATTCACAACTTCGCCGACCTCCTCTACAAGTATGCTATTGTTGTGTTATATCTCAAAGATACTCAAAATTGAAAGCAATTCACAACAACTCGCTTATCGGTTATAGCATTACGAAGGTTGTGTTATATCTCAAAGATACTCAAAATTGAAAGCAATTCACAACCATCCGACTTTTGGAATAATATTAAATTATGTTGTGTTATATCTCAAAGATACTCAAAATTGAAAGCAATTCACAACGTAATGCTGGAAAATGAATTGAATAAAAAGGTTGTGTTATATCTCAAAGATACTCAAAATTGAAAGCAATTCACAACACACGTCGGGAAGTGCTTCTTCAATATCTTGTTGTGTTATATCTCAAAGATACTCAAAATTGAAAGCAATTCACAACGTAAATTTCTCTTGATTCATTTTTTTGAGAGTTGTGTTATATCTCAAAGATACTCAAAATTGAAAGCAATTCACAACACGTATTCTTCAATGCTGTCATCAAATACCGTTGTGTTATATCTCAAAGATACTCAAAATTGAAAGCAATTCACAACGCCTATGGCATAAACCTCCTTCATATATCGGTTGTGTTATATCTCAAAGATACTCAAAATTGAAAGCAATTCACAACAGCAAGCTCTTCGAATTCTGTTCTTGGATGTTGTGTTATATCTCAAAGATACTCAAAATTGAAAGCAATTCACAACGAGAGTAAAAATCCTCATCAACCTTAACAAGTTGTGTTATATCTCAAAGATACTCAAAATTGAAAGCAATTCACAACAAATGCTAAAATGGGTATTGGTGGTGGTACGTTGTGTTATATCTCAAAGATACTCAAAATTGAAAGCAATTCACAACCATTTCCTCAATGGTAAAAATTGAATGATTGTTGTGTTATATCTCAAAGATACTCAAAATTGAAAGCAATTCACAACCGTTGGCTATAAGGAACAAGGTCGCCTTTCGTTGTGTTATATCTCAAAGATACTCAAAATTGAAAGCAATTCACAACGCGTAACCTTGATTAAAAGAATCTTTATTGGTTGTGTTATATCTCAAAGATACTCAAAATTGAAAGCAATTCACAACCTCTGGAATCTGCGGATCGTTTACCCTCATGTTGTGTTATATCTCAAAGATACTCAAAATTGAAAGCAATTCACAACGGAGTTTCTGAAAATAACCAATTATTGACCGTTGTGTTATATCTCAAAGATACTCAAAATTGAAAGCAATTCACAACCGGTAAGTTTGGGTATTGGCGGCATCCCTTGTTGTGTTATATCTCAAAGATACTCAAAATTGAAAGCAATTCACAACGAAAGTAATCGTGCTCCTTCCAATCTTCAAGTTGTGTTATATCTCAAAGATACTCAAAATTGAAAGCAATTCACAACAACCGAAGAAACAGAAAACACCCCAATACCGTTGTGTTATATCTCAAAGATACTCAAAATTGAAAGCAATTCACAACTTACATCGGTAAGTGACATGCAGAAATATCGTTGTGTTATATCTCAAAGATACTCAAAATTGAAAGCAATTCAACCCCTGTCCCTCAATTTCAAGAATTTCCCTATTTTATTAGTTTTAAAAACGGATTCAAAATACTTAATCTAATACCTTTTATGTTCAATGTCAGAAAAGCAAAAGAAGATTTTAGAGCAGCAGCTTTGGATTATCGCCAATATGTTACGTGGCATAATGAATACCAATGAATACAGAGATTACATTTTGGGATTTATTTTTACAAATATTTGGCCTAAAAAATGGAGATTATATTCCAAGAAGCTAATCCGATTCCTTTGCCATGCGTATCGGCATTGATCAAAAGCAAATCTAATGAGTAATGAAGGTTTTTTTTGTTCATGGAAAGAATTATTCGTCCCGCCCAAATATCATCCAACAATATGCGATAAGCTACCGCATTAGCCCCATTTAGCGACTTCTCAACCTCCTCTTTTGGCGCAATCATTTTTTCCGATTCGCTACTAATAATTTTTAGCAATAGAATTTAAACAGTCTCTAAGTTTGCTGAATATACTAGTCGTTTAATAAGTTAAGATATGAGCGTGCTATACTGTTTTAAAAATCTGTCATATACCAAATTACAACCATTCAGCTAAAACGATTATACCTTCTTCCAATTCTTGTTCTGATAGCGAGCCATAGCCCAGTCTTATTCCATTTATTGGTTCATCAAAACTATAGGTATCAGAAGTAATGATTTTAATTCCCTTGCTTTGCATTTTCATGGCTACTTCCGTCCAATCTACCTGCGTATTGGGTGCAATCCAGAATGCTAAACCACCCTCGGGAATAGAGAAAGTTGCTTTGTCTTTAAGGTGTTTTTTAAGCAATTTCGAAGTACAATCTCTTTTTGCTTTGTAGTGTATTGTTGCTTTTTTAATGTGGCGTTTTATGGTGCCGTCTTTAATTAATTGCAAAACCGCCTGTTCCATAATGCTGTCGCCCTGAACGTCAATAATCTTTCGCAGATTGCCTACTTTTTTAATGAATGAACAGTCATTAGTTGCAAGATATCCGATACGCAAAGCAGGAGCAACCACCTTGCTCATGGTACCTATATAAACATAGTTTTTTAATTCCGTAAAGCTTGACAAAGGCAAAATGGGACGATAACCGAAATGAAATTCATTGTCGTAATCGTCTTCTATAATCGTGAAGCCATACTTATTCGAAAGCCTGATCAGTTCAAATCTTCTTTTCAGACTTAAGGTTACCGTAGTAGGATAATGACGATGCGGGGTAACGTAAATTGCCTTTATACGTTTATGGGATTTCAGGTAAGTCGTTATATCATCTATGATTATGCCGTCTTTATCCACACGTACAGGCAATAATTTTGCCCCTGCACTTTCAAAAGCAGTCCAAGCAGGTTTGTAGCCCGGATATTCCACCATTACATAATCATCTTTTGTGAATTGACATTGTAGCAGTAAACACCCTCGCCCGTAGTTGTCGCCCAAATATTGCCTTTCTTGTCTTCAATAATAGCACTAATGCTAGTAAGTATATTGGTGTGAGGTCCGGTATGTGTTATATGAGCATAGATTCCCTGTTTCTTGACCATTTTAGGTAATTGGGTTGATATTGAAGTCAATTTTTTCTCATCTGGGGTGGGAGTGCCTGTTTTTACTTGTCCATTATAACCTATTAAAGAGAGAAATACAGACAACACAGAAAATGCTGTATTGAACACTGTGTTTCTTGTGCTATTTTGTTTGGTAAGTTGGTCAGGATTAAACCTCATTTAAAGAAAGTTTTAACTTAGTTGCGCAGTCCAAAACGGGATTGCCCGTCGCTTTCAAATATACTTTATTATCAACTGCCTTTATGATATTTGAAGTGATTTCTGATCTTGCTCTTCAGCTTAGGATCATAAGACCATGAAATATAAAAAGTAAAATTAATCTGGATTTAAAGTTGAGGTTTATTGAATTTTTTACAAATGACCTCATTTAATATACTGAATGCAAGTTTTTTGATAATTTAATGTAGATAAATAGGGAAAAAATGGGGGGGGTGCGTTTAAAAAATATGCGTAGATTGAAATTTATAATTATCTTTGAATTATCACTTTTTGAAAATCCATCTTGTTTATGCCGTCAGTAATAGAATCCTATTTTTCTGTTTTAATGCTTTTTGGTTTTTCACATGCAATCTTAGGAATATGGCTTTTGGTTAAAGACAAACAAAAACCATTTTCAAATAATATCCTTGCATTGCTCTTGTTTGCCTGGGGATTTTCCTGCTATTGGTTTTTTGCATTCATTGTGAAAGGACCTTTCTTTAGTGTTTCACTGACGACTTTTATCGGCCCCATGCTGGCACTTACTTTATTTCCTCCGGTTTTTTTATATGTGAAATATTTGTTTTATGAATACGACCATTTTCAAAAAGCTGATCACCTTCACTTTATACCGATTTACATTTATTTATTATTCACTTTTTATCTTTTCTATGACAGCAATTTTTCCATAGTGGACATGCGCAAGCATGAGTGGTACAAAATACGAAGAGTTGTTTGCGATTACATTGCCACAATTCAGGGGCCGTTTTACTTCATTAAAACCAACCATGTACTACAACTTCGGCATCAAAAATTAAAGGCCAATTATTCAGAAATTGAGAGCAGAAAATTACAATGGTTTCGAAACATCAATTACAGTTTCGCATTGGTTTTTATCATCGGAGGAATTTCGACCATCCTGCGAAGCAATCTCATAGATCCCTTTTTCTTGTATATGGGCTATCACGTTGTTTTAGCAATCGGTATATTTTCAATTACGTTGAAAATATATAAGTATCCCATGTTATTTACCAATGATAAAAATGTTTTCCTCATCGACAAGGAACATGATGGAATTCCTGAAGATTCCGCCCATACTGCGGTTGGATTTTCTCAAATTCCCAATGAACATCAAAGCGTAAAAGAGCAGCTGATTTTGTCAAAAATTGAAGAAGTGATGAGAGAGCAAAAATTATATAAAAATCCTAATTTGAGTTTGAATGATCTTGCAGAAGCAATTTCCGAAAGTAGAAATTCTATTTCAGCAGCGCTTAACAATGGTTGCAATAAAACATTCTACAACTATGTAAATGAACTGCGGATTGAAGAAAGCAAACATTTGCTTAGATGCGAAAAAATGCTCCATTTCTCAGTAGAGGGAATTGCAGCTCAATCAGGATTCAAAACGATGTCGGTATTTTACAAATTATTCAAAGATATTGAAGAAACAACACCATCTGTTTATAGAAAAGCACACAATAATAAATAGTTATCAGCAATATTGAGGTTTTAATATTTCCTTTTGGGACGAAAAGGAGTGGTAAAGTTTGTTTTATTCAAGTGAAAACCGATAAGTTTGGCATCAAGTAATCTTATGGTTTTATAACGACTGGCAAAAACTTTTTAAACTTATTTATAATGAAAAAACATGTACTTTTTATGCTGCTTCTGACTTGGATGATGGTGGGTTGGGCATATGGGCAGCTTATGCCTTTTAAAGACAACGTGGAGTTACATTCTGATTTCCAGCAGAATAACCTCGTTGGTTGGACTTCGCTTGATTTAGATGGATTGAATAGCGCAGGTCCTTTTCAGGATTATCCTGGCAAGGGAGGTCCACTCGGGTTTATTGTCTATAACCCTTCAGCAACAAATCCGGTCAATACTCTTGATGGTTATGGCCCTCATTCTGGTAAAAAATATTTTGCCAGCATTTCTTCTTATTCAGGCCCAGTAAATGATTGGTTGATTTCCAATGAATTGGCGCCGCACCCAGGTGGAACATTTTCGTTTTATGCAAAGAGTGCTGCAACTTTTGCCGGTGTTGATAAGATTAAAGTTGGCTATTCAAAGACCAATGCCAGTCCTGCTGATTTCACATTTGTAAGCAACACACCGACAAGTACCACAGGAAATTGGGTAAAATACCAATTTACAATACCTACCGGCGCTAAATACCTGGCAATTAATAGTGTGTCCGAGGCCTTCATGTTGTTAGTAGATGACATAGAATTTGCAGCTAAAATTGATCCGCTTGCTCCAAATACCATTACGGGATTTTCTGCACAAACTCAAATGAATAATGGTTTTAAAGCTGTGTTTAATTGGGTAAATCCCACTACCGATACGGTGGGCAACACACTTAACAACTTTACAGGAGTAAAAGTATACCGTGGCACCCATCCTATGAATCTTGTAGAAATCGCCAACATTCCATCCAGCGCTGGACAGAGCATGACGTACACCGATAGCTTTCCTCAACAAGGATCTTACATGCACCGCTTTGTACCTTACAACAGTTCAGGAGACGGGATTGCATATAATACCCCTCTCACATTTTTTGGATATGAAACTGTGCCGGGAGCACCGAAGAATGTCACCGTAAGCCAAGACGGAAATTTACATACAGTTATCTCTTGGGATCCCGTAAATTATGGGGAGACAGGAGGTGTGCTGCAAAATCCGGTAGTAGGATATAAGATTATGAGAAGTCTGGGAAGCATAACAGAGACATTGACTGAAATGCATACAGGCACTACCTACACTGAGACAAGTGTTCCCCCACTAAATTTGTATACTTATACGGTATTGGCACAAACCAGTCCTTCAGATTTTGGAGTACCAGCAATAAAGACAGGTTACTCCGGTTTGAATGCAAAACAGGTTGCTGTAACAACAGGAAACATTGCATCGGATCAGGTGTTTGAACTTGGAAATGGTTCTATTATTTCCCAAAGCATCTATACTCCCGATCAAATTGGAGCAGGTGGATTAATTACTTCGCTTTCCTATTTTGGTAATCTTGGATCAACGAGCAAGGCAAGATATAAAATTTACATGAGTGTTACGGGGCGTTCATCTTTCGGAACAACACTCAATAATGCCGTGTGGGAATACTTTGGAAATCAAAAATTGTTGTATGACGGAGATATTGATTTTGTTGCCGGACGTAAAGCAACTACCATTAAACTTGATCAGCCGTTTTATTATAGTGCAGGCGCCGGCCAAAATGTAATCATCACAATTGTAAAACCATTGTTAAACAACCCGCCTTCTATTAACCCTCGTGAGTTTTTTAATACTACAGTTGAGGGTATGCGTACTTATTTTGCGATTGGTTACTCCGTGGATCTTAGTGCGGTAACCACACAACCCGCTGCTTGGTCCACCGAAGAGGTTCCGACTATTCCAAGTATTGTTGCTGAAAAAATTACTGATTTCAGTAAGATAAGTGGAAAGGTAACCCTGTCTTCTGATGGATCTGCACTTAAGGATGTAACAATTACCATTACCCCAGACGATCCAAATAGCTATCAGAAAGAAACCGTTACAACCGATGCAAATGGGAACTATAATATACCTGCACTGATTCCTGGTAATTACATGGCCACTTTCACTAAAACTACGTTCAATACAGTGCAAATTAAATTTACCGTTGCGGCTAATGAGCATCGCACGTTAAATGCTGCTTTGGATAATTCAGTACCTATCTCGATTTCAGGATCGGTGGTGGATCATAAAGGTAATCCAATTCAAGGGGTCACCATGAATTTGACTGGCTTTTCGGAATCTACCACAACAACGAATGCAACAGGACAGTTTACGCTATCAGCTTTTGCTGATAAACAATATGAATTGAAAGCAGCACATCCGTTATATAATTCACAAACTTTATCCTTTAAAAGCAACCTGAGCGACCATCACCTGAATCCAATCGTCTTGACGTTGGCTCTCAATAAGCCAGGAAATGTAGAAGCAATCAATGATAATGGTGTTGGCAAGGTGCAATGGAAAGTTCCGGTAGGATATTACAAAGAAACCAAGTTAGGTTGGGGTAGCTTTCTCACTGCAGGAGATGCATGGGGCAATGGTGGTGATCCGTTTATTGCGGCCGTACGTTTCGAACCCTCAGATTTACAGAGTAAATTAACGCAAGGAGCTGAATTATCACATGTAAAAGTCTATTTTGCCAATCACGCACAAGCGATTGTTAAGATTTTTGAAGGTGCAAATGCAGGACAGCTGATCCATTCGCAACAGGTATCAATTCCAGGTGAGGACTGGTACACCATCGAACTCAGCAAATCTATTCCCGTTGATCTCAACAAAGAGTTATGGATAGGAATAGAATTTCTTTCGGGACAATATGGATCCTATCCGATTGGATTGGACGACGGACCCAACGCTCCTGGCAAGAAAGGAAGTATGAAATATGAAAATGGGACTTGGACGGCGATGAGCCTCACCAATAAAAACTGGAATATCTATGGAATCACCAATCACACGATGGAAGCGAATCCATCCGGATATAAAGTCTATAGAAGCCCTGCCTCCGAAAGCAACTGGACAGAGTTGACACCTGCTTCGATCACCCAAACGTCTTTTAGCGATTCTACATTAAACGATGCAGCACCAAATATCTATAAATACGGAGTTGAAGCGCATTATGATGAGAATTTAATTTCGGAAAAGGGGATATCAAATGAGGTTGAACATAAAATGTTCTTTGACTTCACCGTAAAGTTGAATTCGGATTCAGGATCTGCAAAAGGAGCCTATGTATCGCTTTGGAATGATAACAATTTTGCAGAAGCAACCACTTCTGAGGGAGGCATCGCAAACTTTAATCATTTGATGAATGGTAGTTATAATCTGAGAGTTGAGCTGGAAAATTTCGAAATCGTCGAGTTGACTAATATTTTGATCAATGCTAACCAAACATATGAAATTCCAGTTCATCTGCTGAAAGTAAAACCTGCCAACTTAACAGCAACGATTGAGGCAGGCAATTCCGCAAAACTTCAGTGGACTCTTCATCAAAACTTTATTGATAGAATTGAAAGATACAAAGATTTTGAACGTCAGAATATAGGGAATTATCTGCTGAAGGACTTGGATGGCCTTGAAACCTATACCTACAATAATTTCACATGGCCCAATGCAGGTGCACCTATGTCGTTCATGGTTTTTAATCCTTATGCCACAACACCGCCTGTCAATAGCATTACGGCCTTCTCAGGACGTAGATTCCTAACAGCTTTTGCAGGGCCAGATGGAGCCAATAATGACTGGTTAATTATCCCTGCAGGTAAAGGAAAGTTTAATTTCAATGCAGCTTCATTAACCAATGAAATGCTTGAAAACATTCAGGTCTTGTATTCAACTACAGGAACTGAAGTTTCAGATTTCACCACTTTTGGTGATCTTATCACAGTTCCCGCACAATGGACAAAATATTCTTTTGATGCGCCTCAAGGCACCAAGTATGTGGCCATCAATTATGTGAGCGATGACAGCTATATATTAAAAATAGATGATTTGGAATATGAGAAAGAATACAATCATGCGCTGTATTACAACATTTATTTGGATGGAGCACTGGTGAAAGGTCAACATAATTCAAATACATTTACTTTGGAAAATCTGAGTGCCGGCGAACATACCGCAGAAGTGGAAGCTATTTATTCTACCGGAGCATCAGAGAAAGCAACTGTTGTAATTTCGATTTTGAATGTAGAGAACCACGAAAGGCCAGAATTCTCCGTTTATCCTAATCCTTCAACGGGTAAATTCTGGATAAAATTGGACGCCAGAGCCACCGTCAAACTTTTCGACCTTAACGGAAGACTGTTGTTCACCACCCAAAAAGAAGCGGGTACAAACCTAATTGAACACCAATATCCAAGCGGAACTTATATAATACAGGTCCAATCTGAAAAAGGAACCCATACGAAAAAGTTAATCTTCAAATAAAAATTATAATTTAGAAGAATCCGCCTCAGTTGTGAGGCGGATTTTTTTTGTATACATCTTCTCGTTAGGTTTTTCCAATACCAAATTATTGTTGTCTGGATTATTTTGTTAATTGATTCAATTCCCTTTCAACATAATTTTTTTGCTTCATTTTCTTGTATTCAAACCATTTTTGGCGATTTTCATTTTCGAAAGTGATGACATATTTAAATTCTTGAAAAGGTTTCTTTTTGTCCAGCGCTTTTAAAAGTCTATTTTTCAATGGATTTTCGCAAACATTTTCAGCAAAAGATTTCATAATTTCATATGAAAATGAAGAATCCCAAATGTTGATTTCTACATAACTTTCCCCATCTCTGTTCAGTTCACTTATTTGTTCATTCCACGCTTCATTTTCTTCAAAAAAACTGTCATCAAAGTTTGGCAAACTAATTATTTTAAAATTTGTTTTACTGATGAATACTTTCATTCCACAATCAAAATCATTTTCAATTTCATCTATCAAATTTTCAAGGTCTAAATTCATGATTTTTCAGATTAAAGTTGAAATTTAACAAATGAACATTTTAAAAAATAATTTTTGAAGCGATTTATGATAACGTAAAAAGTATTGACAAAATCGAAGATTGGGCTTCGCCAATTGCAGGACAAATTGGAAGAAATGCTCGATTTCGAGCAAACGGAGCCGATGCTTTTTAAGATTGTGTAAATTAAGAAAAAAACATCAAAAGCAGAGGCGTATAAATATTTCTGACGGAAAGCAAAAAGGGAGTACAACCTTCGATGGTACTCCTCTTTTTATACTAATGTGCTGTCGATGATTAAGCTGTTTACTGTGCTCCCAATCGGCTGTGACGTTATTGATTTATTGTATTTTAATTTTTTCAATCATGACTGTCGTAGCGCTAGTCTTCACCTTTAAGATGTAATAACCCGGCTGTACCGAAGTAGCTATTTTACCCCCAGAGAAGTTTCCCTGTTTTACAAGTTTACCGGTAAGATCGAACAGCTCGAATGTGCCGCTCTTAAGATTGCTCAGGTAGAACTCTCCATTGGAAGGATTGGGGAATACCTTGATTTCCGGGGCATGAGATGTTGCTGCAGATAAGTTTGCATCAGGAAGATTAACCTTATAAAGCTCTGCACCTACCTCATCATTATTGGTGATTCTCCCCGAGAGGTACAACTGATTGTTATAGACAACGAGGCTTGATGCTGAAGCAAGTGAAGCCACTATTTTGGTGCCATTCTCGGTGCCGTCTGTTTCCCAAAGCTGCCTCACATTACCCGTATTGGTTGCCAGGAAGTACAGTTTATCCTTGAATACCACCATTCTTTCTGGTGAAGAACCAGTGGAACCCGTCGCTATATCCTTCAGCATCTTTGTACCCTCCGCAGTACCATCTGTTACCCATAGTTCGGGTCCATTTTCGAGACCATTGGAAGCTGAAAAATAGATCTTACCGTTGAACTCCGTAAAATTAGATGGGGCAGAACCAGCGGTAGAATTGGAAGTATTGATGTCTTTAATCAGGTAGGTTCCCTGTTCAGTGCCGTCCGTTATCCAAGGTTCCGTGCCATTACCTCCATTTGCATTGAAAATAGTTTTTCCCAGGGCCGAACTGTAATAAAAGTTCTGAGGATATCTCGATCAATCTTCTAACGGCAGATTTTGACTCTTCTTTTTTAAGATGAACACATAAATCTAACAATGAAATTTCGTTGTTTTCAGATGAAATATCAGAGATTAAAACAGGTTCAAACGCTTTTTCTTCGAATTTTTTATTTTGAAATTGATTACTGAAAAAAGCTTCGGCCAATTCTGCTTCCTCAGCATTGTGGTATTGAGTAATGATGTTTTTTGCGATTAGTTTTTTGATGTTCATTGGGTTTTCACCATTTTCCATACGTTCTTTTATAGCCTGTTGTTCTTCAATAGAAAAATCAGTCGTTAAACTTAAAAATTCTTCGAGCATACTGTCCGGAATAGACATCGTTTTACCAAACATTTCGTTCGGTTCATCGGTTAAACCAATGATGTTGTTCAGTGATTTACTCATTTTCTCTTTTCCGTCCAAACCTTTTAAAAGCGGCATGCACATCACAATTTGCGGACTCATCTCAAACGTTTCTTGCAATTGTCGTCCCATCGTACAGTTGAACAATTGATCGGTACCGCCCATCTCGATATCGGCTTCGATCTTCACCGAATCGTAACCTTGCAAAATAGGGTAGACCAACTCGTGCATTGCGATCGGTGTATTCTCCGTAAACCGTTTATTGAAATCATTTCGATGCATGAGTTGCGCCACGGTTACTTTGGACATCAATTGGATTACTTCGGAAAAAGAAAGCGCATCCAACCAATCTGAATTGAATACGATCTTGGCTTTGTCAACATCAATAATTTGTGATAATTGATTCAGGTAAGTTTGTGCATTATGCTGAACATCCTCTATGGACAGAGGTTTTCTGCTTTTGTTTTTCCCTGTTGGATCGCCAATTCTCGCTGTAAAACTTCCCACCAAAATCACGATCTGATGTCCCAAATCCTGAAATTGTTTCAGTTTTTTAAGCACCACAGCGTGTCCCAAATGCAAATCGGGAGCAGTAGGATCAAAACCCAGCTTGATAATGAGTTTTCGACCTTCTTTTTGTACTTCTTTTAATTTTTCTTCCAAGCCGTTTTCCGGAAGAATAATTTCTACGTTTTCTTTTAATTGATCAATTGTTACCATTGTTTTTCAAAATAAAAAAAGCCCAAGCATACGCTCGGGCTTTTGGTTATGTTATTGTTCTCAATACTTTTATCACTATTCTCACATCCAGACATACCTTTTCCGAGCCACTACTACGGTATAATAATAGGTGCTGAAGAAAGGAAGACGCAAGATGGAATTCAGATGTTTCATTGACGATGCAAAGGTAGAATTTATTGGATTCATGTACAAATTGATGGTGAAATACTTCTGTATCGTACCTTTCAAGTTTGTATTTTTACACCCGATTGATCATTTTATGCAAAATTCAAATCAAAATCATTTATTCATCGGACGGCATTGGGGATTGTTTGTGGGCCAATTTTCGGATGCCAAAGTGCACCGTCATTATGCATTACAAATCAGTATTGGCACAGCTGAAACTTTTCAACTTACAGACCAATGCAATACGGAAAAATCTTATAGCCATTGCTTTATCAATAGTAATGTTCCGCATCAATTGGTGTCCGAAAGGTCTTGTTGTATTATCCTCATTAATCCTTTGAGCAGCTTGGGCCATCACCTTCGATCGTTGTATCATGAAGTGGAGATTTCTACTTTAAACAAGGACTTAGAAGCACTTATGATGCCTTGCAAAAATTTCTCTCAAAATGGATGTTCTTTTGAAGCACTTGTACAGGAAATTCAAACGTGTTTTGAACAATTCAGTTGCGATTGCGAACAGAACAATCATTATTCCGATGATCGCATAGGGAAGGCCATACAGTTTTTGGAAACGAATTGTGATCGCATTGTTTCTTTGAAGGAAATTTCGGACTATTCATTTCTTTCAGAGACTCGGTTTCTTCATTTGTTTAAAGAAAAAACGGGGTTGAACTTTCGCCGCTATCAACTCTGGAATAAACTCATTGCCTCGTTGCCTTACCTCAAAAAACAGTCGATTACCGAAACGGCACATCAGTTTGGTTTTACCGATAGTTCCCATTTCAACAGGACTTTTAAAGAAACTTTTGGTCTGAATCCTAAGTTTTTGTTGTCTTTACAATAGCCAGTTTGTACAATTTTTTCATCCCGCAACTTCGCATTTTTGCTGTATTAATTTTAAGAAAGTGAAGATATGGAAACGAAGCAACTGTATGTAAAAGAAACCCCGATTCTGAATTACTCCGACCCACGTATTCAAGATCTAATTGAAGAAAAAATTTGGCGAAACCTGAACGATGAAGAGAAGATTAAGGCGATTTACAACTTTGTTCGCGATGACATCAAATTTGGGTACAACCTTTCGGATAATTTATCTGCAGCTGCCATTTTGAATGATGGTTATGGACAATGCAACACCAAGGCGACTTTGCTTATGGCATTGCTGCGAGCGGTAGGTATTCCCAATAGAATTCATGGTTTTACGATTGATAAAGCGCTGCAAAAGGGCGCTATTACTGGAATTTGGTATCGGCTTTCACCTCAAAGTATTTTGCACAGTTGGGTAGAGGTTTTTTTGGACGGTCATTGGTACTTTCTGGAAGGGGTTATTTTAGACAAAGAATATCTAACAAAACTTCAAGAACAAAATAAAGAATGTGCCACCACATTTTGTGGTTTTGGCGTCTACACGAACGATTTTTTGAATCCACCGATTGATTGGGATCGCAACAATACTTTTATTCAAGATCAAGGCATTAACCAAGATTTTGGTTTGTTTAATACACCCGATGAGTTTTATCAAAAACATCAACAAAAGTTAAATCCAATAAAGAAGTTTCTCTATCAAAACATAGTGCGCCACTTGATGAATCGCAATGTCAACCGAATACGAGATGGAATTTGAGTGCGAACACCTGTTTCGGTTACTTGCTGATTGATTAAAAAAGACACTGTTTACTTATTCTTATCTTTGCCGTTCAAAATACCAAACCATTCGTATTTTGTAAGGATGTTGACTGCATCAATGGGTCATCATTTTTTTTGTTAACTATCAGAATGTTTTATACATGATTCAGCCGTCAGCAGATAACCACGTTTCAAATTCAAATTCCAAGCAGTGGCTATCGGTAATTTGCCTCGCTTTTGCCACTTTTATTTTCAATACCACCGAGTTTATCCCTATTGGATTGCTGAGCAGTATTGCCACCGATTTTAAAATGACCGAAACCGGGGCAGGCATCATGATTACGGTATATGCGTGGGCAGTTGCATTGCTTTCTTTACCGTTGATGCTTATTTTTGCCCGCACCGAAAGCAGAAAATTATTGGGTTTTGTATTTGCGGTGTTTGTGATCAGCAATGCGATTTCGTACGAATCTGATTCTTTTTATATGTTGATGGCTTCCCGACTCGGTGTGGCTTGTGCACATGCGGTATTTTGGGCTATTGCGCCACCACTGGCCGTGAGAATTGCCCCTGCAGGAAAGCAATCGGTCGCATTAAGCATCCTTACGGTAGGTTCTTCACTTGCGATGATTTTGGGGCTGCCTATTGGCCGTACCATTGGTCTTTATTTAGGGTGGCGAATCACCTTCCTGTCGATTGCCATTACGGCATTCATCATTATGATCGTGCTGATGAAAGATCTGCCCAAACTGCCCAGCAAGAACAAAAGTTCTAAAGAAAGTATTCCTCATATTTTCCAAAATAAAGCATTGATGAGCGTTTATTTGCTCACCGTGCTTACCATTACCGGCCATTTTTGCGGATACAGTTACATCGAACCCTTTTTGACTTACGTGATTCACCTTTCCAAGAATGTGACCACATTGGCACTGTTGATCTTTGGTTTTACTGGCATACTGGGCAGCTTATTGTTCAGCCGATATAATAACCGTTGGTCCATACCTTTTGCCTTTTGGAGTGTGGGTGGCATTATGGTATCGTTGCTTTTATTGAAGCTTTTTTCGTTTAGTGAATTGGGAACATTTGGGGTAATCATGGTTTGGGGCGTGGCGATTTCCATATTCAACCTTTCGTATCAGTCGCGCATCATCAAGCTTTCTCCTGAAAATACCGATATTGCCATGGCCATTTTTTCTGCCATTTACAATGTAGGGATCGGCAGTGGTGCTTATATTGGCGGACTCATAAGCAGTAAAGCGGGACTCAGCAACATCGGTTTAATAGGTTTTGCCTTTGTAGCAGTCGCTTTTATGTATGGCCTGCTGTATGTGAAACCGCTTCTGCTGAAAGGAATTAAGAAAGAGGATGGGGAAAAGAAATATGCAAATTGATGAGTTAGTGACTGATATTTCCTTTCCTTTTCATCTATACTTTGTCCATTGTCTTTTTTAAACAGAGACAATCACCTGTTCTAAAGGTAAACGCAATTTGGGTTTAATGGCTGGTTGGTTGTGATCGTCCGCACTTCTATAACCCATCGCAACCGCAAATAATGTTTTGTAGCCCTTGATGTTCAGAATTTTATCATATTCTTCACCTTTTATGCCCTCCATGGGGGTACTGTCTATCCCCAAACTTGCGCAGGCGGACAGAAAAAAACCTAGAGATAGGTAAACCTGATGTTGAAACCACGATTTAATTTCAGCTTCAGGCAGTGGCTTCAGAAAGTTGTTGTAATAATCTATTGACCCTTCAGGAAGATGAAGATGGATTTGCTCTTCAAAATTTTGAATATCATCAATCGCTGTAAAAGCAACCAGGTGGCTTGCTTCGTTAATTTTTTTCTCGTTAAAATACGAAACTGCGGCTAATTTTTGTTTCATTTGTTCTTCCGAAACGAAGAAAAATCTCCATGGCTGACTATCAATAGATGAAGGACTCAAGCGCAAAATTTCCTTGAGTTGATTAATTGTTTCGTCTGCAATTTTTTTGTTTGCATCATATTTTTTCGTTGTATAACGGCTTTCTGCAAGGTCTAAGAAATTCATTTTTTATTTTATTATAATTGATATTTTTTAAATTTTTGTGAGAGCCGATCCTTTATGGGCGGCAATATGACTCGATTTACTGCTTTTTATTTCGTATTGAGGATCCTCCTTGGTTGCATGATGTATGTATCCTTTGTAATCAAAATCTGCAGTATGAATTTTAATGATGGTGCCCGAAACCCGTCCAGCTTCCGAGTTCCAAACAACATGGTCGCCGATCTCAAATTTTGTTTTCATCTTTCTTGCTTAATAGAGTGCGTTTATCGTCTGTGTAAAAAACCTGATCACCAATTACTATTGCAGGAGAAGTATAAGGATGTTCCTCCGATTTTCCCTTGGCCATAATATGAAGTACCGTCCAACCTTTGGCCTTCAGTTCATCGGCGACCATAGAACGGTGGCAGCGCCACCAAACGGCTTCCGAACACATCAATGCTGTGGTGCGGGTTTCGGCAATATCTTCAAGTGATTCGATGGCATTTTTGAAAGCGCTTGTTTGCATGTAATCGGCATAGCCACGGAAAGATTCATTTCTCCAACGGGTATTGATGGAATCCTTTTGCATTTTTCGTCGGCCTCCCAATTCTTCAAGATGAATGTAGTCTATACCAGCTTCTTTCAACGCTTTTGCTAAATTTTCCTGGTTGAACTGAGGGTATTTCTTCGATCCTGGGAACCGGCGAATGTCTGCCAACAGCTCAATATTGAATGATTTCAGCATGTCGATGAATTCCGTCAATGGATGCGTGGAATGTCCGATGGTATAAATGACAGGATGCTTTGGCCGATTCAATGCAGAAATTTTACACAAAATTATGACTTAAAATTGAGAGTGTGTCCAAACCTATATACATATTGAATTTTTTACTACAGATCGTTAGGAAAAGGTTATTAACAATAAGTTCAAAAATTACAGCAACCGATATTGAAGAGTATTGAGTCTTTAATAGATACAATTGCTACTTTTAAACATTTTAGTCTGGGATAACAGAATAAACTACAAATTGGCAAAATTATTGATTGTATTGAGCATAACCACAACATTTTATACTATGAAAAACTTATTTACTGCATTTTTTGCTATTTTGTGTATTTCTTTGCTCACCAGTTGCGAAGCCATCAACACCATCTTTAAAGCTGGAATGTGGTGGGCTTTTATTCTGATGTTTGGAGGGTAGCCCTAATTGTTTGGCTGATTTCCAAATTTATGGGTGGTAATAAAAAATAATGTATTCCACAATCAACTTTATTAAGGATGGTTTTTTAGGCCATCCTTTATTTTTTTCATAATCTTATGCGAAATCGCTAATCACACTTTTTGCTTAGAGGTTGACCATTGGTTTCAAAAGTAAAAACATCATTTCTGCTGTAATGTCCAACGACATCGAAGTCCAATTTAGATTTAATCAGTGTATCATGATCCAATACTGCAGTTAACAAACCTTCCTCGTCCCATAACGGGCCAGCCAGATACTCGCCATTCGGAGCAATTATTGCGCTGCCACCTCTACTCATTATTTCTGGTTCATCGGTTAAAAATTCCTGATACCGTTCAGGATAATCTTCCTTTCTCACCATTTGATTACAACCCAAAACATAACAACGTCCTTCCATAGCGATATGTTGAATGGTCGATTGCCAAGATTCGCGAGAATCTGCAGTTGGTGCCAAATAAATCTGCACATCTTTGCTGTACATACTCATTCTGGCCAGAGGCATATAATTTTCCCAACAAATTAAACCACCAATTTTCCCCAGCGATGTATCGAATGTAGAAAGCGTCGTTCCATCACCTTCTCCCCATACAAATCGCTCCAAACCAGTAGGTTTTAGTTTTCGATGCTTGCCCAGAAATTCACCATTGGAACCAAAATAGAAGATGCTGCAATACAGCGTGCCACCAATTTCATCACGTTCTGTTACGCCTAATGCAACAAACATGTTTGCCTCTTTTGCGGCATTGGCAATTTCTGCAACATACGTGGAAGATTCACTGATGCTGTTGTTCCAATAATCCAAGTACAATTCTCTCGCTCTTTCGGTTCTTCTACCAACAACGGCATCGTAGGAAATCCCTCGAGGATAAGCTGGAATAAATGCTTCCGGGAAAAGCAACATTTCGCAACCTTCTTTTTTGCCACGCTCGATCCATTCAATAACCAATTCTACACTTCTTTTAATATCAAAAAGGGCGGGAGTCGCCTGTACAACGCCAACCTTAACTTCTTTTTTCATAAATGATCTTTATTTAAATATAATAGTCTTTGGACTTCGGTATAAATTCAGTGTAAATTTATGGATTTGCATGCTAAATAGTGATGTCATAACTAAAGTTTTATCTCTGAACTTTACTTTAATCTAAAAATTAAGAATAAAAAATACTGAGCTCCTTTATGGAAACTCAGTTCACTTTTTTTTTTAAAGGAGTGTTTATCCTAAAATGGTCGAATATTTTTTGTTTTTGAGGAACTCTTTAAATATTTTTTCTGAATTTTTCATCAGCAGTTCATACTGTTTTGCGCCATGACTGATTCTTTTTACGCCAAGTTTCCCTAATCTTCCATAAGTTGGCAAATTCTCCGTGGTGAAAACGTTAAGCGGTAGTTTTACATTTTCGGTGAATGTTTTGATGTCTTTCGCTGTTTCGATCAAGGGTACAAAAATACCGTCTGCACCAGCTTCTGCATATAATTTTGCCCTTTTTAAAGATTCTTCCAATGCGTTTTTGTGTTTCGTAGTATAGGTGTCAATTCTCGCATTAATGAAAATGGGAGACACTTTTCTAATGGCTTTTATTTTCGAAACAAGAATTTTAGGATCCTCTAATTTTCTTTTTCCTTTTACGACTTTTCCATCTTCTAGATTAATGCCTACCACGCCAATATCTTCAAGTTTTTTTACCATTTTTGCGACCTGTTTAGGATCATCAGAGTAACCCGCTTCAAAATCTACAGACAAAGGAATTTTTACGGCTTTAACGATCGTTTTTAGAACAAACAACAACTCCTCAAAACTAATTTCTTCACCATCTTCGTAACCCATCGCGTTCGCAACAGCGTGGCTGGAACTGCCTAAAGCTTTATACCCGGCATTCTCCGCAATCTTGGCAGAATTTGCATCCCAAACGTTAGCAAGCAAAAGTGGTTCTGTAGTTTTGTGTAAAGATTTGAACTTGGTTAATGCATTATTCATTTTCATATTTTCTTATTTTTAAGGGATAATTAAGTATTTTGAAGTAGAAAAGACAAAAATTGTGCCTGCCCATCCGTAATGAAAATCTTCATGCTCAATCTAAAAGGCAAGTAGAAGGTTGAACTTAAATTAAATTTTTAAGTACGTATCACATCATGATACTTGATCATGAAAAGCATCGCGGCCTTTTAATCAATAAATCTCAGACGAAGTATACGTTATATCACCAACTTCAACAATTCGTTTCACTAATTTTTCAGAAAAGTGATGATTGACGGGTTAAAAAAATGATAGCAAACCAAATGAGCATTAATTGCTTCAATGATGCTAGTAATAATAAAGAATGATGCTAGTAATAATAAAGTTAGATTAAGATTTTCTAAACTTTTCTTTCAGGTGATCAAAAGCGATTCGGTCAATGGGCAGCACCAAAGGATTATCGTCGGAATCTATCGGTATCCATTCTATTCTTTCGATGCATGGATCCATGATTAGGAATTCGTTATTATCCAAAATTTCAACGATATAATAAATAGTGAGCAACTGTTCGTTCTCTTTAAAACGGGAAACCAAAAACTCTTCCTGCGTATAGAGATGCTCCACAATTCTTATCTTGCAATTCAACTCTTCGTCGAACTCGCGGTGTAAGCAATCCAATACGCCTTCGCCCAACTCCAATCCGCCACCGGGAAGTTTCATCAAATGATCTCCGGCATATTCTTCGTGCAATACAAGCACTTTTCGGTCTTTTATCGCGGCTGCGTAAACCCGCACATTCAGTTGGTTAATCATCGTTTAATTTTAGTTCAAATGTAGAAAAAGTATTTTATTTGTGCGTAAAGAGAAGCATCACCTGAACATTTTTATTCTTTAACGGCGTTAATCATTTCCCGCTTTCCGGGAGGTCCAGCTTTTTTCTCAACGTGCATCCCTAATTCCTGCAAAATGCGTCGCACACTTCCTTTGGAAGAATACGTGGTTAATAATCCACCTTTTTTCATGGTGTCGGTCACCATTTTAAACAATGGTTTTTCCCACAAATCGGGCTGTACACGAGCACCGAAACAATCGTAATAAACCAAATCGATAGCCGGTAAATTAAGCTTTTCCAGCTCAAAAAAGTCGCACTGATATTTCGTAAAATAAAAACGGGGGAGGATTTCGGTGGTGATATTCCACTCACAAGTGTGTATTTTCTGATAGATTTCAGAAAATTGCGCACCTTCAAAAAGAGAATCGTACGCCAAATCCTTCACTTCATTATCTTGTACAGGATATTTTTCGATGGTAAAATAGTGAAAAACATGATTTTTATCAGTTTTCAAAAATTCATCAATTGTTACCAAAACATTCAGACCTGTACCAAAACCAAGTTCTAAAATATTGATTTCGTAATCATTTAATAATTTTAATCCATTATCAATAAATACATGTTGAGCTTCCTGCAATGCCCCGTGATGAGAGTGATAATTTTCTTCTAAATCGTTGATGAACAAAGTTTTGCTACCGTCGGATGTGGTTTTAATTTCCCTTTTCATGCTAAATTTTTCCAAATTTAATTTAAAATCTTCATATTTAAAAAATTATATTAAATTTGTAGAAGTCCAATAAAAATTTTAAAAATGATAATTCAGAAATCTACACACCCAAGAATAGCCCAATTTGATCCTCAAAATTTTTCCTTTGGAAATACTTTTATCGACCACATGATTATTTGTGAATATGAAAACGGAAAGTGGGGTGACCTGAAGTTGATTCCTTATGGACCGCTTCCTTTTACACCGGCAATGATGGGAGTTAATTATGGGCAGGCCTGTTTTGAAGGCATGAAGGCCTACAAAGATAAAGACGGGCAGGTTTTTCTGTTTCGTCCCGAGAAGAATTTCAAAAGGATTAACCGCTCTGCAAGCCGCTTGGCAATGCCTGAAGTAACGGAAGAAATGTTTTTGGGAGGGTTGAAAGCATTGGTTGATTGCGACCGTGCATGGATACCCCAAGGTGAGGGTATGTCATTATATATTCGTCCGCTCATCTTTGCCACTGAGGAAGCCCTGAAAGCGAGAATAGCCAATAAGTTTATGTTTGCTATTGTGGCAACGCCTGCCAAGAGCTACTATACGGCACCAGTTTCGGTGAAAATTTCTGATCATTATTCAAGAGCTGCCAATGGGGGAGTAGGTTTTGCCAAAGCTGCGGGAAACTATGCGGCGTCTTTTTATCCAACCCAACTAGCCATAGAAGAAGGATATGAACAAATTATCTGGACCGACGATGCCACACACGAATACTTTGAAGAAAGTGGTACCATGAATGTTTTCGTTAGAATTAATGACACCATTTATACACCACCCACTTCAGAAAAAATTCTCGACGGTGTTACCCGCGACAGCTTTATTCAGTTGGCCAAACACCGCGGTATTGACTTGAAGGTGGAGCCCATTGCCGTAAAAGATGTTATTGCTGCACAAAAAAACGGTTCACTTAAAGAAGTTTGGGGCGTTGGAACCGCCGTTGTGACGAGTGCTTTTGAAGCGATCGGTTATCAGGGTGAAAAATTGGAATTGCCCAAATTGGGCGAAGAAGAAAGTTTCGCTCTAATTCTTAAAAAAGATTTGGTAGATATCCAGACCAACCAAGCTGAAGATCCTTTCGGATGGCGGGTGTTAGTGGAAAACACCATTACTGAAACGGTATAAACCGACGATATTCCAAAACATAAAAATCCGGTACTTTTTTTGCCGGATTTTTCTTTTTCCCATATGCGCCGAAATGCTTATTTTCGCAGAAGTTTTTATGAAAAAGTATGTACTATTTTTGATGCTGCTACTAGTAACGGCTTGTACCAAGCCCGCAACTGCACACCCTCCCGTGGGCGGTTTCCTGAGCGAGCGCGATATGCAGACCTCCAAGAACAGAGCTAAAAACCTGAACCAAACTGAGAGAACGCAAATTCAAGACTGGATCAATAGCCAGAATGAAGCTTTCTACCCGATGAGCATGAATTACTGGGTAAATGTGAAAGACTTATCGACGAAAACAAGGAAACAAGATGGTGAGCGGGTATCCTATCAATATGATTTGTATGATTTTGACCACGTAAAACTGTATGATCACCCAATCGTGAAAAAGGAAGTACAACTCGGGAAATTTGAAGAACTGAAAGCAATAGAAGATGCAGTGAGATACCTCGACAAAAATCAGGAAGCGACATTATTGGTTCCCTCCGTTTTGGCTTTTGGCACGTATGGTGACAACAGAAAAATCCCCAATGACATGCCGCTCATCATTCAAATAAAAATGAAGTAACAATTGATATTTATGATAAAGAAAATCTTACTTATTGCCACCGTAGTCGCAATAACAAGTTGTACCCCAATCTATAAAAAAATGAACGTAGACAAAGAAACTTACGAAGGCCTAAAAGATGGCCTCTATGCCAATTTCCAAACTTCAAAAGGAAATATGCTAGTGAAATTAGAAGACCAGAAAGCACCAGTAACTGTTGCCAATTTCGTTGGTTTAGCTGAAGGTAAAATCGACAATACTGCTAAAGCGAAGGGCGTTCCTTTTTATGACGGCACCATTTTTCACCGTGTAATCAAGGATTTCATGATTCAGGGCGGCGACCCAAAAGGAACAGGAATGGGCGATCCCGGTTATAAATTTGATGACGAAAGAAATGACCTGCAACACACCGGAAAAGGCATTCTCTCCATGGCCAACTCTGGTCCTAACACCAATGGATCGCAGTTCTTCATCACCGAAGTGGCAACTCCTTGGCTGGATGGAAGACACACTATTTTTGGAAAAGTGGTAAAAGGCGAAAACGTGATCGATGATATTGCCAATGTGGAAAAAGGTGCGCAAGACAAGCCAAAAACCGATGTGAAACTGGAGAAAGTGTCCGTTTTCGGTAAAGGTGACGAATACAAAAACTATGATCCTGCCAAAATCTTTAACGAAGGAAAAAGTAAAATTCAAGAAAAGAACAAAGCCATCCTCGAAAAAATTGAAGCTGATAAAAAGAAAAAAGAAGCTGAATTTGCTGCCAACCAACAAAAACTGGTAGATGATTTGAAAGCAGGTATGCAAGAGACACCTTCCGGATTATACTATAAAATCACCAAAACAACTAACGGAATTGCACCCAAAGCAGGTGACCAAGTTGCGGTGCATTATGCCGGCAGATTGGTGGATGGTTCAGAATTCGACTCATCATTCAAAAGAAATCAACCTATCGATATTCCAATCGGAATGGGTCAAGTGATTAAAGGATGGGATGAAGGCATTATGCTGCTCAAAGAAGGGGAAACTGCAACCCTGCTGATTCCTGCTGCACTGGGATATGGTGAAAGAGGTGCAGGAGGTGTTATTCCACCTAATGCGTGGTTGGTTTTTGACGTAGAGCTGGTAAAAGTAAACGGCAATGCGACCAAATAATTTCGCACAATCATTATAATAGAAAAGCATTTCGTTCTCGAAATGCTTTTTTTATTGAATAAAAATTTGGTAAAATAAGCAAAAGTTGCAACTTCTCCGCCTACAGCTTTTCCCCACACCTTTTGCAAAAACGGGCATCATCATCATTGTCATCATTTCCGCATCGTGGGCAAATCTGATCCAAATCTTGGCGCTTATTTCGCATTTCTGCCGTTACAATTCCTGTAGGTACCGCGATAATGGAGTAACCGGCCAGCATCAGAATAACCGACAGAAATTTTCCTAAAGGCGTTTCTGGTGCCACATCGCCATAACCCACAGTCGTCACGGTGACTACCGCCCAGTAAATACTCTGCGGAATACTCTCAAAACCTTTTCGATGACCTTCCACCATAAACATCATGGAACCCACAATCACCGAGAAAATAACCAGAAACAGGAGGAAAATATATATTTTGCGGGAGCTGTTTTTCAGGGCACGAACAATGAGGTAGCCATCATTCATAAAGTCCATCAGGTTAAGAATACGAAAAACCCTCAACATCCTAAGCATCCTCAGAATAAGGAAATATTTAGTGATGGGGAAGAATAAACTCAGATAAAAAGGTAAAATAGCCAGAAAATCAATGATTCCGAAACTCCCTCTTGTTGCGAAGCACCATAATCCGAAGGATATATTCTGCCGTAAAAAAAGTGGTAATAATAATCTCCAACACCAGAAAAAGGGTATGAAGTTTGGCATCGTACACCCGCACACTTTCCATCATCACAATGAAAGTGGTGAGTAAAATAAGTACCAAAAGCGTAATATCGAAAAGCCGACCGAGCTTTGTATCCGATTTGAAAATAATGCGGAACACCTGCCTTTTCCACTTGGTGCGTTCGGCAATAAAATTATGTTCCTTTATCGGTTCCAATTCTTCCATCGTACAAACTTATTAAAACTGAAACAATTTACCGGAATAAAATTCAGTCCATTTTCAGGTGCTCGCCAATTAATTATTATCTTATCTTCGCCAAAACAATCTGTACCGATGACTATCCGTGATTTTATTATTGATTTTGAGAAAATAATACCCCTTCCGCAGCAGGAAGATTTTGACAATGTGGGTTTACTATGCGGTAATCCGGATCGGGAGATCACTGGAATACTGGTGTGTCATGATGCGCTGGAAAAGGTGGTGGATGAAGCGATTGCCTGCAACCACAACCTGATTATCACCTTTCACCCGATTATTTTTTCAGGATTAAAGTCGTTGACAGGAAAGAATTACGTAGAAAAAGCAGTAATGAAAGCCATCGAGAATAGAATTGCCATCTACGCAATTCACACGGCGTTCGACAATGATTATTTCGGCGTCAATTACGGAATATGCCAGCAACTCGGGCTACAAAACCAGCAAATTCTAATGCCCAAAACTTCGCAACTCAAAAAAATGGAAGTATATGTGCCCGCCGATGCTGCTGAATCGGTCAAAAATGCGTTGTTTGAAGCAGGTGCCGGAAGTATTGGTTTTTATGACGAATGCAGTTTTGCGGTTTCGGGGCAAGGAACTTTCCGGCCGCTTAATGGCTCAAACCCTGTAACAGGAAAGCAAGGAATTCGCGAGAATAGCGATGAAAAAATGATTTCTGTTATTTTTGAGCAATACAAACAGTCTGCAATTGTTGCTGCGATGAAGCATGCACATCCTTACGAAGAGGTAGCCCATCAAATCATTGGTTTAGAAAATGAAAATCAATATGTGGGATTGGGTCGTTTCGGCGATCTGGCCCAAGAAATGAATCAGCCCGATTTTCTTCAGTATGTTAAGGAAGTATTTGGTTTGCAAGTGATCCGTCATTCTTCCATCAGCACCAAAAAAATTAAGCGGGTAGGGGTTTTAGGCGGTAGTGGCGAAAGCGGAATTGGCGCTGCATTGGCTAAGGGTTGCGATGCATATTTAACGGGTGATTTGAAGTACCACAGTTTCTTCCGGGCAGAAGGAAAAATGTTGATTTGTGATATTGGCCACTTCGAATCGGAACAATTTGTCGCTCAGCAATTGGTGGATATTTTATCGCAAAAATTTAGTAACTTTGCAGTCTCAAAATCCATTGAGAAAACCAACCCTGTAAATTATTTTCTGTAAATATGGCTAAGAAAACTGTAGAAATCTCTGTTGAAGATAAGTTAAGAGCGCTTTATGACTTGCAAATCATTGATTCAAGATTAGATGAAATTCGCAATACCCGTGGTGAATTGCCGATTGAGGTAGAAGACTTGGAAATCGAAATTGAAGGTCTTGAAAAAAGAGCCGAAAAATTCCAGAGCGAAATCAAGGAACAGAATGATGAAATCGCTACTAAAAATGAAGTGATCAATCATGCAAAATCTTTGATTGAAAAATACAAAACTCAACAAGATAACGTAAGAAACAACAAAGAGTTTGAAGCTTTGGGTAAAGAAATTGAATTCCAGGATTTGGAGATTCAGTTGGCTGAGAAAAAAATTCGTGAATTTGGCGCAAAAATCGAGCATAAGAACGAAACCCTTTCCGAACTCAATAGTAAAATTGATGACCTGAAAAACCACCTCAAATTTAAAAAAGAGGAATTGGATAATTTGGTGGCAGAAACGCAGAAAGAGGAGGAATATCTTGTTAAAAAATCCGGTGAGTTTGCTAAAAACATCGACGAAAGACTGCTGGGTTCTTACCAAAGAATTCGCACCAATTCGCCTAACGGACTTGCTGTAGTTGGACTGGAAAGAGGTGCACCGAAAGGTTCATTCTTCACCATTCCGCCACAAAAGCAAATGGAAATTGCGCAAAGAAAGAAAATCATCATCGACGAACATTCCGGGAAAATCTTGGTGGACGACGATTTGGTGAATGAAGAGACCGAAAAGATGGCAGATGTAATTAAATTTTAAATTTACCATCTCGCCACATTAAAATAAAAAACCGTTTCAGTAAATTGCTGAAACGGTTTTCTTATTGTTTAATGGTCATGATGCAATGTGCACATTATCCAAACATTCTTTAATTCTTTTCATTGCAGTCAACAGTTCTTGTTCGGAAGCCGCATAAGAAAACCTGATGCAGTGAGGGTTACCGAACGATGTGCCGCCTACGGTTCCTACATTCGCATTTTGCAAGAGGAACATTGCAAAATCGTCAGCATCTCTAATGAAAGTATCGTTAAGTGTTTTACCGCAGTAGTAAGAAATATCAGGAAAAAAATAGAACGCCGCTTTAGGATCGTTGACTTTAAAATGAGGTACTTTCTGGAGTAAATCATATACAAGATCACGTCTTTTTCGAAACTCGTCAATCATGTACTGATATGTAGCTGGATCCGCCTTCAATGCTGCAATAGATGCTTTTTGTGCCATTGTATTGGCGCCGCTGGTCACTTGTCCCTGTATTTTTTCTACCGCTTTTGCCAACCAGTCAGGACATGCCGAGTAGCCAATTCTCCAACCGGTCATTGCAAATGCTTTGGACATCCCATTGATAACTGCAGTTTGTTCACACACTTGCGGAAATTCTGCTATCGACACATGCTTTCCTTCGTAATTGATTTTTTCATAAATTTCGTCGGAAATTATAGTGATTTGAGGATATTTGGCGATTACATTGGCCATCTTTTCGAGTTCGCTGTACGTGTAGAAACTGCCGGACGGATTACATGGTGAACTGTAAAGCAATGCCTTGGTTTTTGGTGTTATGGCATTTTCCAACTGTTCAGCGGTCATTTTAAAGTCATTTTCAATGGTAGTTTCAATGAACACTGACTTACCACCCATCATTTTCACCATTTCATCGTAGCTTACCCAATATGGCGCAGGAAGAATCACTTCATCACCATCATTAATGATGGATGCCAACACGTTCATAATAGACTGTTTGGCCCCATTGGACACACAAATCTGTGCGGGTACATAATCAATTCCGTTGTCTCTTTTCAGTTTTTCGCAAACCGCCTGTCGCAAATCTAAAAAACCCGGAACGGGGGAGTAGTGGCTGAAGTTGTTATTAATGGCAGCAAATGCCGCTTCTTTAATATTGTCGGGGACATCAAAATCCGGTTCACCCAGTGTTAAACTGATCACGTCAATACCTGCTGCCTTCATCTCGCGTACCTTGTTGCTCATCACAAAAGTCTGCGAAAAACTCATGCGGTTGACTCTTTCTGAGAATTTTTCCATTGGTTATATTTAAAGCAACCAAAGATAATGGTTTTTTCAAATTTTCAAAGCAATGCTATTGAATAACAAAGAATCTGTTTTTAGTCATGCTTCTAAAAATATCTTCCACCTGAATAATTTTTGCCAACCCTCTTATTTTATGGTTTCCTTTTTTTATTTTTGCCTTAAAACCCACAAAAATGTCCGCAGAACTGATTACTGAATATTTCCCCGACCTTACTGATGAACAGAAAAGACAGTTTGCACAGTTAGAAACACTGTATGCGGATTGGAACGAAAAAATCAATGTGATCTCCCGAAAAGACATGGATGCACTATACGAAAAACACGTGCTGCATTCTCTGGGTATTGCGAAAGTAATAACTTTTTCGCCGGGAACAAAAGTTCTCGATATTGGCACCGGCGGCGGTTTCCCGGGAATTCCGCTGGCTATTCTTTTTCCGGAAGTTCACTTCACCTTAGTCGATTCTATTGGTAAAAAAATCACGGTGGTAAAAGCCGTTGCGGAAGCATTAGGTTTGAAGAACGTCACCGCCATTCATGGCAGAGCCGAGCAAGTGAAAGAAAAATTTCATTTTGTGGTCAGCCGCGCCGTGACGCAGATGCCCATTTTTCTTAGATGGCTAAAAGGTAAGTTCGAGAAAGATCAGTTCAATCCGAAGCATAACGGTGTTTTGTATCTCAAGGGCGGCGATCTTGCTGAAGAACTCGCCGGATTAAAAGTCGAAATATTTAACCTGAAGAATTACTTTTCAAACGAATTTTTCGACACCAAAAAAGTGGTATATTTATCTAAAGGAAATTTCCAATCCTAAGGACAACCAATAAAACAGGTTTTTTTACCGTTTAAACAGAAAAATTTGACTTATGAAAAAACTTATATTTCCATTTCTGCTGATACTGCCTTTGGTGCTCACTACCAGTTGTAATGACCGTTCAGAAGGTGAAGAGTTGCAAAGTATTGACCCTGTAAAAATTGATAGTGTTCGTATTGAAAGCGATACCATACAGCTTTCTATGGTGTTGCCCATTAAGACCTATTCCACTTACAGCAGTGGCTGCGAAGGTTTTTATGGTTATGATTATATGCATACCGATGTTTTTGAGCGTAAAGTAGTTTCCTATAAATTCAAGACATCAGCCGCTTGTAGCGATCCGCTGGTTCGGGTTTCGCAAATCAATTTTCAGCCGCAACAAACCGGTACATTTCATTTTAAATTTTGGAAGGGTAAAGACAACTCAGGACAAAACATCTGGATTGAGAAATCGGTAGTGGTAGAATAATGATCAAAAGATTGCTCCGTATCCTCAAACAACCTTATCTTATTCAAATAAACATTATATGAAGTTCATTGAGCGCGTCATCAGTCAATTGCTGAAAGAAAATGAGGATTTGTCGCAGTTTTCAATTGTTCTTCCTGGAAAAAGACCGGTGGTTTTCATCCGCAGGATTTTGGAGGAAAAGCAATATTCTGGTTTTCTGCCTGATTTTTTTACTGTTGACGATCTCATCACAAAAATATCAGGGAAGCAGCCCGTGAAAGGTGTTTCTCTATGGCTTTTTGCATTTGAAATTTATCGCGAGCTACAGCCCAATGAAGATTTTTCTGAGTTTTTGAAATGGTTTCCTACCGTTGTAAAAGACTGGGACGACATGCTGAAATTTACCCCAAGCGACAAAGCCGTGTTGGAGTATATGTTCGATGAGGAAAGAATTAAAAACTGGGCAGAGCAACTCGGCGACAACCAAGATAATGCGAGGAAAAGATTTCTGAATTTCTGGCAAAAAATGAACATTTTTCTTCCACTGCTTAAAAGTAAACTCAACGAGAAAAACTGGGCAACACCCGGAATGATTCATGAATCGGCAAGCCATCACATCGATAATTTTGTAAAGAATAGCACTACACAGTTTGTGTTTTGTGGTTTTAATGCGCTGACCAGCGTAGAAGAACAACTCATCCGAACACTTTTACAGTGGGATAAAGCACAGTGCTTTTTTCAGACGGATCATTATTATCTGGATGATCCTAAACAGGAAGCGGGGAAATTTTTGCGCGAAATTCGACAGTGGAAAGAATTTAACGATCATCGCCCTTTCCATTGGATAGAAGATGATTTTGCGCAGCCCAAAAACATCAAGGTTTATGAAGTTCCTGGTAATATTACCCAAACCAAAGTGTTGCCCGAGATTCTGCAGGAAATGGGTACCGCTCATCAGCATCAGACTGCAGTGGTGCTGCTGGATGAAAACCTGCTCCCGGCAAGCATCGATGCACTAAGCTCGGTAGATCATCTTAATATAACCATGGGATTTCCGCTGAAAAATCTGGCATTCAGCAACGCGATGAAAAAACTTTTTTATCTGCAAAAACAGTTAGAGAAAAAGGAGCCCTCGTATTACTACAATGATGTATTAGCGATTGTGGAAGAACTTCCGAATGATGAGCACGATACCTTGCTTATTCAGAATTTTAAACAGAAAATTGAAGCCCGCAATATTGTTTATCTTTCCAAAAAGCAGTTGGCAGAGCTGTTATCACCACTGTCTTATTATGCCCTGTTGCTTCCTCCGGAAAGTGCATCTGCATTTCTTCATCAATTGGTCGATTATTGCCGACAGTTGAAATACAGGGAGCTTGATGATGTTTTGTATGAGAATATTTCTCATTTTGAGAAAAGTTTTACAATCATTCAGAACCAGATTTCTCCATATCAATTTCCATTAAAAATGGAAACACTCGAGGTCCTGATTAACCAGCTTGTCGGTTCCGAAACTATTGATTTTGAAGGCGAGCCGCTGATGGGATTACAAGTCATGGGGCTGCTAGAAACACGGCTCCTGAACTTCGAAAATATAATTTTACTCTCTGCCAACGAGGGGAAGCTGCCGCTTGGGAATTCGCAAAACACATATCTCCCGTTTGATGTTAGACGACATTTCGGGATGCACACTTTCCTTGAAAATGACAGTATCTACAGCTATCACTTCTACCGATTGCTGCAGGATTCTAAAAATATTTATTTACTTTTCAATGCCTTAGATTCGGGAATCAATACCGGTGAACAAAGCCGGTTCATTACCCAACTCGAGATTGAAGATCATCATCACAACATAGAAAAAATAGTAATTGACAGTTCCTCGGATCCTATCCAGCAACAGTTAATGACTATTCCGAAGACAGCATCGGTTTTGGAAAAGCTTGAACTTTGGAAAGAGAGGGTTTCTGCATCACACCTGACGAGTTATATTTATGATCCGATCAGTTTTTACCTCAACAAGATTTTGGGCACCAGAGAAGGCAATGAAATTGAAGAAGAACTTTCGCAAAGAAGTTACGGACAGCTCGTCCATTTAGCCCTTCAACGAATTTATGAAAAACTGGTTGGCAAACCATTACAAGTTAAAGACTTACATTATTCAACAGAAGCAGTAAATGAAGTGATTAACGAAGCAATTCTCGAACTTCATTTTCAGCCCGAATTCTATGAGCGTGGCATGAATTTCATTCACAAATCAATTGCCCAAAGGGTAGTACATCAAATGTTGGAGTACGACAAAAAGCTGCTGGAACGAGGCAATACCTTAGAGATTCTTGATGTGGAAGGCAACTTTGAAGGAATTCCGTTTTTATTGAATGAAGAAACCGGTGAAAAGGTAAATTTTTACGGCTTTATCGACCGTATCGACCGACTGAATGGCACTTTACGCATAATTGATTACAAAACAGCTCGAACCAAAAACCTGTCCATTTCCACCCCAAAAAAGGAGGAAGATATTGAAAAAACTGAAAACTTGTTTTTTCGTGATGATTATAAACAGGCGATGCAATTGTGTATCTACGCCTACTCAGTTCTTGTGCAGAAGCGTTTTCCCAACCAAAACCTGCAATGTGGCATTCTAAGTTTTGCTGAAGTCAATAAAGGAGTTCAGCAACTGTCTGTTTTTGGTGAAAACAATATTAATCTTGAGCTGCTTCAAATTCCCATGAAATCTGTCGGAAACGTAATCAAAGAAATCCTTGATCCTTCCATTCCGTTTGAAGAAAAAATCCATCAGCACTGGGATGCATAAAAAAACTTCGGAAAAAATTCCCGAAGTTCTTATGATTTAGAAAGCGTTGATCCCTGTAATATCCAAACCGGTAATCAGTAAATGGATGTCGTGCGTGCCTTCATAGGTGATGACTGATTCTAAATTAGCGGCGTGCCTCATCATTGGAAACTCGCCCATAATACCCATGCCACCGAGAATTTGACGGGATTCTCTTGCAATATCAATCGCCATTTTTACATTATTTCTTTTCGCCATGGAGATTTGCGCGGGTGTTGCTTTATGGGCATTCTTCAGGTTGCCCAATTGCCAACACAGCAACTGTGCTTTGGTAATTTCGGTTAAAAATTCGGCCAGTTTCTTCTGCTGAAGCTGGAAAGAAGCGATCGGTTTGCCAAACTGTTTTCTTTCTTTGGCATATTGCACCGCGGTACAGAAACAATCGATGGCGGCACCAATCACACCCCAGGAAATGCCATAACGGGCGGAGTTGAGGCAAGATAAAGGCCCTTTGAGACCCACAACATTTGGCAACAGGTTTTCCTTCGGAACTTTTACATTACTGAAAACAAGTTCGCCTGTTTTAGAGGCCCGCAACGACCATTTGTTTCGGGTTTCCGGCGTAGTAAAGCCCTCGAAATCGCGTTCCACGATAAGTCCTTGCACTTTTCCCTGTTCATTTTTTGCCCAAACCACCGCAATGTGGCAGAGGGGCGCATTGGTGATCCACATTTTTGCACCGTTCAGTAAATAATGGTCGCCTCGGTCTTCGAAATGTGTCTCCATGGAACTGGGATCGGAACCATGATTGGGTTCGGTGAGCCCAAAAGCACCGATCATTTCACCACTTGCTAAAATGGGTAGAAACTTCCTTTTTTGTTCTTCGGAACCGAATTCATTGATCGGAAACATCACAAGAGAACTTTGCACAGAAGCTGCCGATCGCACGGCAGAATCGCCTCTTTCTAATTCCTGCATAATGATCCCGTAGGAAATCTGATCCAACCCAGAACCGCCATATTCCTGAGGAATATAAGGTCCTAATGCTCCTATTTTGCCAAGCTCTCTCATCAAATCAGGAATTTCGTGATGATGTTGTGCAGCTTCATCGATTTTGGGCATCACGAAACTTTCTACCCAATCTCTCACAGATTGCCGGATTAACTTGTGTTCATCGGTTAGAAGCTCATCCATTGCGTAATAATCTGGGATGGTTGAAAGGGGATAATAGGACATGTTTTTGAAATTTTTATAGTTAGGGTTTTTAAAAAATAGGAGATTATTCTTCTGTGAGATCTTCCTTTTGTATATCGGAGAATTTATATAGATAAGGCGCTTTGTTAGCAGACCCATCGTATAATTTTTCCAGCCGTTGTAAAGTATTGAGACCAAGAATCTTACGCTGAAAATTATTTCTTCTGAATTTTTCATTCAGCACAATTTCATAAAGACACTGTAAATCGTTCATGGTAAATTTTTCGGGAAGAAGGTTATAGGCAACAATCTGAGTATCAAGATTTTTCCTCAAATGCTTAAGACCAACTGCAATGATTCTTTCATGATCAAAAGCCATTTTAGGCAATTGGTCAACATAAAACCAATCGCAAGTTTCATTAAATGAATCTGGGAAGGTCTGTACCAAAGAATAATCGATAAGACTACAATATCCTACCGTTACAAAACGCTGGAAAATCCAGTGGTCTTTAGATACTTCTATGCCCTTGTTTCTTAACAAAATCTGGTGAACATTATTTTCGGTTCGGGTAATCTTGCCAAAAGTATGGAACTGATCCAGGAAAATATCTTGTAAGTGGGTACGCTCATACAAAACTCTTGAAGCAGCTTGCCTTAGGTCTTCGTCATTAAATACAAATCCCCCCGGCAATGACCATAGGTCTAAATCGTGGTATTTGAGGAGAAGAATCTTGAGTTTTTTGTTCTCTTTATCAAATCCAAAAATAACACAATCCACGGAAATATGTGCTACAAAGTTTTTTGTATCAATCAGCTCATTTAAGCTCTGCTTATTTTTTGAATCATCTATCTTCATTGTTTTCAAAAATAAGAAATATTATTATCTCAAAATTAGTTTTTGTAAAAATGTTAGTGTTATTAAAAAAACAACAACTAAGGGAACCATGATGAGCATGAGAAAATACGGATATGCCCCCCACTGAAAAATATAGGACATAGCGAGGGAACCGGACGAACTTCCCAAACCAGAAACAATAACAATTAATGAGGTGATCATATTGATTTTCTCTTGGCTCACATTGATTAAAAATCTGGAATTATAGAGCGGATAGAGTGGTGACAAGAACAATCCCAGTAAAGGAAAAATAATCATTAAATAAGGAAAAGAATTCTGAGATGGGGAGTTTATCAAGATGTGACCTACGACAATAAGGAGCATGAGGAAAGTAAGACAAAATAAAACATACTTCTGTGCGGAGAACTTTTGAATAATTTTACTGGTGATAATTCTGCCCACGAATGAGAACAATGCAAGAAATGCTGTCGATTGTAATGCATAGAACGAGTTAACACCCAGATGTTTTTTATAAAAAGTTGGCAACCACGAATTGAGACATTGCTCCACAAAAACAATTGAAAAGAGAATAACTACAAAAACAAGATTTCGATAGTTGATGAAATCGCCAAAATATTTGAAACTAGTAATATTCGCTGATTTTACTTCTTTATAATGAATCTTATTTAACTCAATAATGGCGAGTAGGGCAACAATGGCGATCAGCCAAAAACCAAATTTCCAGTAATCGCTGTAAGCACTGTTGAGCAATGAGCCAAAAAGCAGATTGACACAGCATATACCAATCATAAAAGAAGCTTCCACACGATTCATCACTTTTGACAGTTCGTTTTCTCCATGCACATTATTGCGTATTAAACCAAAAATAGAAATTTTAGCGATTGAAAAAGAAACTCCAATGAGGACAAACCAAATTTTAAGAAACCAAAATTCATTAACAAAAGGGATAAGAATGCTGCATAATACTACAGTAAATAGCGCCCACTTTAGGGCATTTTTACTTCCAAATCTGTTAATAAAACTTACACATACAAGAGAAGTTAGTGCTATAGGAATATCCTTAAAAAATTCCAAATTCCCCAGTTTACTATAGGATATTGCAGAGTCGGAATATTGCAAAATAATAATCCCCATACAGTTCAGCAACATCGAAAAAACAAGAAAGGATAATTGAAAAGGATGAAATTTTATGACAGTTTGGGTTGTTGGCATCACATTTTAGTTAAACTATAGTTAATGTTTTTAGAGCTGTTCTGTAAAATTATTCCTGCAAACCTACGTAAATAAACAGAAATTGAAGAACTTGAAAAAAATATTTTTTGTTAACAAATAATTAATATATTTATTGTCTCAAAGTGAGACAAACATATATTTTATATAACATGAAAACAAAAAGTGGCTTAGGCCTAATTGCAGTTCTTTATTTTGCGGCAAGCTTTCAGGCACAAACAGCGCGTGATACGCTAACCAAAGAAAAAAGAATTGATGAAATCGTATTAATTGGTTATGGCTCGGTAAAAAAGAAGAACCTGACCAGTGCTATCGAAAACATTAAAGCCGATGTATTTGAAGATCGGCCAATTTACAACGTAGCTCAGGCGTTGCAAGGTAACGCGGCAGGTGTATCAGTAATCCAAAATTCCGGAAAACCGGGACAATCGTTGAATGTTAAAATCCGAGGCAACAACTCTATTACCTCGGGAGTGAATCCTCTGTATGTAGTGGATGGCATCCAAACTTTCGACATAAGCGGGATCAACACAGACGATATTGTGGATATGACAATCCTGAAAGATGCTACTTCTGCGGCTATATATGGTATCAACGGCTCTTCGGGTGTTGTTATTATAACGACTAAAAGAGCAAAGGCCAACAAACCTCAGCTAAACTTTAACGCATACTGGGGGATCTCCAATAAAGTAGATAATGTAGATGTTCTTAATGCAGAGCAATACAAAGCTTTAATAGCAGAAATCAATCCTGCCTGGCTAACGACAATCAATGATCCAATGTATGCCGGAATCAATACCGATTGGAAAAAAGAGGTGTACCGCACAGGATTTGATCAGAATTATAATGTGAACTACGCTTTTGGCAATGAAAAAGTAAAAGCTTATACTGCACTGGGCTATCAGGGAGTAGAGGGTATTGTTTCTCCCTCTGATTTCCGCAGAGTTTCTGCAAAAGCAAATATTGATGCCACAATTACCAGCTGGCTGAAGGTAACGTCCAGTTTGAATTACATCAACAGTAATATGCACAATACAGCGGATAATAATGCAGGTGCACAGGGTGGTGTTATTTTATCTGCATTGACGACGCCTACTTTTATGCCGGCGTATGGGAGCCAGGTAAAAATAAGGCCAACAGAGGCAGACGGCTCCTATTCTAATGGATACAAAGACGGACAATTTGCACTGAATCCTTTTACTGGTGGCTGGGAAAATCCAGTATCATTTATGAACAGAGAATCAGATAAGACTCAAAACCAAAGATTCTTGTCCAATTTGGGAATAGAGGTTAGTTTTCTTAAAAATCTTGTTTGGAAATCCAGCGCTTCCTTAGATTATATCAGCTCTGTTAACGACAAATTTTTGGATCCCTACCGTTCCGAGTGGGGAAGACAGCAGAAAGGAAGCGGTTCTAAAACAGAATTGAGCTTTCAGGATTTCAACTTTGAAAATACATTGAATTACACCCTTAAATCCGGTGCCCATGACTTAGGAGTATTAGGAGGTTTCCAGATGCACGAACGTAAAAACGACGGACAGTATTATTGGGGAAGCCAGTTTGCAGATCCTTTCCAGTCTTCGTTTGTCTATGATGCAACCAACCCTTCCCACGGGGAGATTTATAGAAAAGAAATACTAAGAGAATTATCTTTCTTTGGAAGGGCAGTTTATACCTTAGCCAATAAATACACCGTGATGGCCGTATTCCGTGAAAATGGAAGCTCGGCATTAGTTCCTGGCAAAAAATGGGGATTCTTCCCAGGTGTTTCTGCGTCTTGGAATATTTCTAACGAAAACTTCCTGAAAGGAAACAGCACCTTATCCGAACTTAAAATCAGAGGGGGTTGGGGAAAAACAGGTAATGCTTCTGGAATACCGGCTTACGCCCACTACAATTTAGAAAGACTTAATAAAGTAGGTGGCACTAAGTCTACCTATCAATGGGGAAGCGATATTACCTGGGAAGTGACGACGGACACCAACTTCGGGGTAGATCTAGGATTCGCAAATAACAGAATCAAGTTGACAGCAGATTTCTATAAAAGAAAAACCGATGATCTGATTATGCCAATTGAAATGGGATCCATTGGAAATATCCTGAGAAATGTAGGTTCTATGGAAAACAAAGGGATGGAATTTACTCTTAATACCGTTAACTTCAAAAACTCGGATTTCACGTGGAATACCAATTTTAATATTTCATTCAACAAAAGTGAAGTGTTGGAATTAAAGTACATGCCGAATATTGACAAAGCTGAAATACCGAGTGCGGGCAATCTTGTAAGGTTTACTGCAGGACATCCCATTAGTAGCTTTTTCGGGTATCACTTTGAGGGAGTAGATCCTACTACGGGAAATATCATCTACAAAGACTTGGATGGCGACGGGAAACTAAGTGCCGGCGATAGAACTTTCATGGGAAATCCAAATCCTGATTTTACATTTGGATTTACCAACAATTTCACCTACAAAAATTGGTATATGGATATGCTGATTACAGGATCGAAAGGAAACGACATTTTCAACGCTTCCCGTTTTGAATTGGAGATGATGGACGATCACAAAAACCAATCCACAAGAGTGCTGAACAGATGGATGAAAGCCGGTGATATTACAGATGTACCAAGAGCAAAAGCGGAAAATGCGAAATTGGTTTCCGACAGATTTATTGAAGACGGTTCGTTTATCAAACTGAAAAGTGTTACTTTGGGATACAATTTCAACAAGCCGTTCAGAGGAGTGAGCAAACTAAACTTGTATGTAACCGGACAAAATCTATATACCTGGACCAATTATTCAGGATTTGATCCGGAAGTAAACGCTTTTGCTTCTACAAACGGTGTTCTAGGTATAGACTATGGAACTTATCCTCAGGTAAGAACATTCATTTTCGGATTAAAAGCTAACTTCTAATTATCAAAATTTATCAATCATGACACTAAATAAAAGTATATACTACGTATTGTTGGGAGCTGGTCTTAGTTTCGGAGCCATTTCCTGCTCAGATTATCTAAATACAGAACCCATCACAGACAATGCTGTAGAACTCAGCGATACACCTTACACCAAAGTTTCGGAGGCAGAAGACTTAATGAAAGCAATGTATGTGGGCCCTGGATTTGGACATTCTAATTACTGGCAATTGGATTATTTTGCTAACGGCAGTATGCAGACAGATGAGGCCTATGTAAGCGGAGATAATCAGGATAACAGACAACAAGCAGAATATAGAATATTGACTACCAATGGGAATGTTAAAAGAAATTGGGCTGCAATTTATGAGCTCATCAACAACTGTAATAAAATCCTTAATTATGTAGATAATATTCCAGATCCGGCACTTACAGTACAACGTAAAGCCGAAATGAAGGCAGAGGCCGCGATTGTCAGAGCATTGTACTATTTCCACGCAGTGCAATTGTGGGGAGATATCCCGATAGTTACCAAGGCGGTTATCGGTGTTACATCAAGTAATTTTGATGAAGTGTATAGTCAGGTGTATCCGACAAGAAGGCCTACAGAAGGGGTTTACTCGTTCATTATTTCAGATTTGGAAGGTGCTTTACCGGCAGCTCCGGCCTCATCGGTCAGCAAGTACCGGGCAACCAAAGGAGTAGCATTGGCACTGCTAGCAAAAGTATACGCCACAAAACCAAATCCGGATTATGCAAAGGTGGTGCAGTATGTTGACCAATTGGCCGGCCAATATAGCTTGCTGGCAGATTACAACCAGTTGTTCGACGGAAACCATAACGCCAATGCAGAATCCATCCTGGAAATCAATGCGGACGCGAGCAACATCTGGTGGTGGGGAACAGGAATGTTTATTGGTGACGGATGGCAACGGTTTAATTTGCCAACACACGACTTGGTAAATGCTTTTGATGCGCAAAGCGATAACATCAGAAAAGCAAATAGCATCAAATTCGATGTAGGCGTTAGTGATACGTACTGGACAGATAAAAACCACTATCCCTTTGCCTATAAGCAAAGAATACAAGACGGAACGCAACACACCTATATTCTGCGATATGCTGATTTGCTATTGCTGAAAGCAGAAGCTAAAGTAAACCTTAACGAATTTGCTGATGCTGAAGCTTTGATCAACCAGGTAAGAAACCGTGTTGGGCTACCTAATGTTGCAGCCATTACAGGCAAAGATGACGGTATCAACAAAGTTTTGAAAGAACGCCTTTTGGAACTCGCTTTTGAAGGTCAACGTTGGTTTGATCTTAAGAGAACCGGCAAAGCATTGGAGGTTATCAAAGCAAGAACAGACGGGAAAGGTAAACAATTGAGTTACGTGAATAATCTGACAGAACAAAGGTTAATTTGGCCTATTCCTCAATCTCAGAGAGATAACAACCCAAATCTTACCCAAAACGCAGGATACTAAATGATTAATAAACTTAAAATTTTAGGGACTTTTTTCAGAAGTGCTGTACTCTACGGTACAGTACTTCTGTCTTTTACCCAATGTGGCAGTAGAACAGAGGCCGAAAACAATTCGAGTTCAGAAGCAAAAAAAGCAGAATTTTGGCTTACCACTGCAGATCAAAAAACCTTATTTCAACAGCAAAATCCAATCAGCTTTAGAAGTTCTGGAAATGTGGGGAGCAGCTTGATTGAATTATATCCTGCGGAGACCTATCAAACTGTAGACGGCTTCGGATATACATTAACCGGCGGAAGTGTTGAGGTGATCAACCGTCTTCCGGAGGCACAAAAGAATAGTTTACTACAGGAATTATTTGGCAACAGCACAACATCCATTGGGATTTCTTACCTGCGAATCAGCATGGGAGCATCCGATCTTGACAGAGAAGTGTTTTCCTATAATGATTTGGCGGCAGGAGAAACCGATCCTGAACTTGTACATTTCACGCTGAAAAAAGATGAAGCACTTATTGAGATGCTCAAGAAAATTCTTCAAATTAATCCTCAAATTAAAATTATTGCAACGCCATGGTCACCACCTGTATGGATGAAAGATAATGGAAGCTCTATAGGAGGAAGTCTGAAACCAGAGTTTTACAGTGTCTATGCACAATATTTTGTGAAGTACATCCAAGGAATGGCACAGAACGGGATTAACATTGATGCCATTACTCCGCAAAATGAGCCGCTTCATCCCGGGAATAATCCCAGCATGCTTATGTTGGCAGAGCAGCAGGCAGCTTTTATCAAGAATAATTTAGGACCGGCTTTTCAGCAAAATAAAATTCAAACTAAAATTGTATTGTACGATCATAATTGCAACAAACCGGAATATCCAATTTCCATTCTTAATGATCCGGAAACCAGGAAATTTGTAGACGGATCAGCATTTCATCTTTACGAAGGCGACATCTCGGCACTATCAACCGTCCATAATGCTCATCCCGATAAAAATCTTTATTTTACAGAACAGTGGACAGGCGCACAATCAGATTTCCAGGGAGATTTGATGTGGCACGTTAAAAATGTCATGATCGGAAGCATGAAAAATTGGAGCAAAACAGCCCTTGAATGGAATTTGGCCAACGATGAAAACTATCATCCACATACACCAGGTGGCTGCACGGAGTGCAAAGGAGCACTTACCATTGCACAAAACGGAACCGTCAATCGCAATGTAGGATATTTCATTATTGCCCATGCTTCAAAATTTGTTACTGCAGGATCAAAACGCATAAAATCGACCTCTGAAAACGGAGTGGAAAATGTAGCATTTGTAAGACCAGACGGGAAAATTACGATCATTATGATGAACGATCAACCTAATGAGCATAACTTTGCAATAAGGTACAACGGCAAAGTGGGAAGTGCAACTATTCCCGGCTATTCGGTGGGTACATTCATCTTACCAAAATAAAATTTAAAATGAAAAAATATATCATCTTTTCGATGTTGATGTGTGCAAATTTATTATTGGCGAAGGTTTCTCTGCCTTACATATTCTCCGATAATATGGTTTTGCAGAGAGAAAGCAAGATTCCGATCTGGGGTATTGCATCGGCTCAGGAGAAAATAACGGTCACCTTTAAAAATCAGAAAAAGGAAACAATTGCAGACCAAAATGGGAAGTGGAAAATTAACCTTGATGGGGAAAAAGCTGGCGGTCCCTATCAACTTACTGTCGCTGGCGAGAATACAATACATTTCAGCAATGTGCTTGTTGGTGATGTTTGGCTGGCAAGTGGGCAAAGTAATATGGAGTGGAATCTAGGTTCCGCAGATGGATTTGATGCAGAGAAAAAACAGAAAAATTTTCCGCTGATCAGGCAAATTAAAATAGAGAAGAAGATCAACTCTCTGCCCCAAAGTAATATTTCGGAAACGAGTTGGAAAGTTGCAGATACTAATACCGTAGCAGATTTTTCCGCAGTTGCTTATTTTTTTGCTAAAGAACTTTACCAAAAGACGGGGGTTCCTATTGGTATCATCAATTCTTCGTGGGGCGGAACTGTTATAGAAACATGGATTCCCAGAGATGCATTTGAACATTCTGATGAATACAAAAGTATGATAGCCAACATGCCGAAAATCAGTATCGAAGAACTTCAGCAAAAGAATATAGCAGAAAAGAAAGCTTTCATTGAGAAACTTACACAAACTAAGATCGGTAGTTTTGATGAGAAAAAATTCAATGATCCTGCCTTTTCAGACGCGCCACTTCCGGAAATGGAAATTCCTAAACCGTGGGAAAATCAGGGATATACAGCTCTTGACGGAATTGTTTGGTTTAGAAAAACCATTACTCTCACAGAAGCTGATCTGCAAGGGGAAGTAATTCTTCATTTAGGTAAAATTGATGATGAAGACACAACCTACATTAACGGAGTTCAGGTGGGACAAATGAATCAATGGTCGGATGACAGAATTTATACAATTCCTGCAAAGTTTTTGAAACCCGGAGCCAATGTAATTACGGTAAAAGTGAAAGATACCGGTGGAGGAGGAGGTTTCTGGAGTGAACCTGCTGAACTTTTCCTGAAAACTTCAGCCCGCGATATTCCGCTTGCTGGAAAATGGAAGTTTGCCGTTGAGAAAATTTTCGATAGTATCGATCAAAACGAGTTTCCGTCCCTAATTTACAACGCAATGATTTATCCGATAGAGCAGTATGCCATTAAGGGAATTATTTGGTATCAGGGCGAATCTAATGAAGAAAGGGCGTATCAGTATAACAAAGCTTTTCCTCTATTAATAAACAGTTGGAGAGAGCGCTTTGGCGAAAACACTCCCTTTTACTATGTTCAGCTGTCCACTTTCAGAACTAAAGGAAACAACAGCAACGAAGGAAGTGCTTGGGCTGAATTGCGAGAAGCACAAACCAACACACTTCAACTGAAAAATACAGGAATGGTTGTAACCACCGATATTGGCAATGCAGAAGACATACACCCCAGAAATAAGAAAACAGTAGGAGAGCGCCTCGCTTTTCTCGCCTTAAATACAGGAAAAGTGAGTCCAACTTTTAAGGATGATAAAATTGCAAATGGAAAAATTGTCATCTCATTTACACCATCGGTTTCCTTGGTTTCACAAGATGGAAAAGCGCTGCGCGGTTTTGAAATTGCAGGAGATGATCGTGTATTTCATGCTGCTTCAGCGGAGATCAATGGAAATAAAATTAGCGTTTACAGCAAAGAAGTTCCAGAACCAAAATCGGTACGCTATGGTTGGAAAGGAGACAACTCAGAGCTCAATCTCTTTAGTACTGATGGTTTACCAGTTTCACCATTTAGAACAGATAAGCATAAAACAGTTACAGCGGACGTGAAATATAGTATTTCCCGTTGATAGTGATTAAGTTTTGAAAACTACTCTGAATTCAATGGTTTCAAGACTTCTCCACTCAATAAAGGTTAAAAAGAATTAGTCAGATATCATAGATACTCTACATTAAAATACATTAAACAAAACATGATTATTACGAATACATTATGAAAAAGCACATCATTTTAAGTTTACTTTTAGGGACGGTAACCCTTGGCAATGCTCAGAATTATTGGAAAAATAACACAAAAAAAACAGCAAAAGTTGTTTTAACTCATGCTGCAAAAGGCGATAAACTTGCGGACAAAGGAACCGTACAGTTCTTAAAATTAGACCAGCCCAAAGAGACTGATGCCTGTGTTTTTGTTGATCCAGATTTTAAATACCAGAAACTGATCGGATTTGGAGGGGCAATAACTGATGCAGCTGCCGAGACCCTCTACAAGATGCCTAAAGCAAAACAGCAGGAAATTCTTAATGCCTACTACGGAAAGGAGGGTTTGGGATATACCGTTGTACGTACAAATATGAATTCTTGCGACTTCTCCAGCGATTCTTACACCTATGTAAATGATGGAGATGTTTCATTAAAATCGTTTTCAGTTGCGCACGACGAAAAGTTCAAAATCCCTATGATAAAAGCCGCCCAAGAGAGAATTGGTAAAGATTTTACTTTCTATTTCTCTCCGTGGAGTCCGCCTTCGTGGATGAAATCCAACAAAAATATGTTGCGTGGCGGACGTCTCGAGAACCAATACTATCAGCCATGGGCGGAGTACTATGTAAAATTTATAAAAGAATACGAAAAACGCGGTATTCCTGTGTGGGGACTTACCATCCAGAATGAACCAATGGCAACACAAACTTGGGAATCCTGTATTTATACCGCGGAAGAAGAAGGCGCATTTTTGAAAAATAATCTAGGCCCCACATTATGGAAGAACGGTTATAAGGATAAAAAAGTGATTATCTGGGATCATAACCGAGACTTAATTTATCAGCGAGCCACCACAACACTTCAGGATCCTGAAACCGCTAAATATGCACACGGCATCGGCTACCATTGGTATGAAATATGGAACAATAAGAACCAATTATTTGATAATCTTGGAGAAACCCAACGTGCTTTTCCAAATATGTTTTTGGCTTTTACCGAAGGATGTAAAGAAAAGTTTGATATGAAGCAAATTTATGATGTTTCTCTGGGCGAACTTTATGGCAAAAATATGTTGAATGATTTCAACCAAGGCACTGCTTTATGGACTGATTGGAATGTTCTGTTAGATGAAACGGGCGGTCCTAATCATGTTGGAAATTTCTGTTTTGCACCCATCATCGCAGATACAAAAACAGGAGAAGTTCATTATACGTACGAATACTATTACATAGCACAAGCATCAAAATACATCAGAAAAAATGCAAGCCGCATCGGGAACTCATCAAATCGGGCGGATATCGTCTCCACAAGTTTTATGAACGAGAATGGTGAATTGGTTACCGTTATCATGAACGATTCTGAAAAAGATATTGATGTAAATCTTTGGATTGAAGGACAAGCGGCTAAATTGGCTGCTCCGGCTCATTCGATTCAGACCGTTATTTTATAGAACTGTTTTTCAAATGGATAACAATTAAGCAGCTCATCAGGGCTGCTTAATTGGTTCAATACTGTATGCTACTTGACGTCCTTCAATTGTTTGTCAATTGCCTTACAATCTACGGCTTTCAGCTGATGGCCACCTTCATATTTTATTTTTTTATAATCGGAATAGGCGCCACCGTTGGCAGTATGATCGCCAATTCCTTCGCTAATCTCGCCTTTACTCTGAAGAAAATAAATCTCTCTTTGTGAGGTTGTTCCTTCGGATTTAAAGGTGTAATTAAGTTTAAGGGTGTCACCACTTTTAATACCTACCAAATCGCCAAAAGAACTGTCTTTCTCGAAATTCTTGTATCGTAATTTACCGACAATTGTTCCTAAATTATCATCAATTGAAACAAATACAGAGTCTTTACCGGTATTTCCCACATAACAGGTTTGAAGGGAAGTAGATTCTATCGGTTGATGAGTATCCGAAACTGCGGTGGAATCGGGTGGAGCTGTTGGTAACACCTCCGGCTTTTTTTGGCAACTGATGAGTACCATCATAACAATAGCGCTGTAGATAATGTTTTTCATAAATACAATGATTTTTTGAATCCCATAAAATTAGTGAATATTTTTTGAATTGTAGGAAGTGTTCCTATATTATGTTAAATAGAATTTGATCGTAAAGATTACCATATTTTTATGATTACAATTCTAATTTTTTGGTTACAGCCAGAATGTACTTTTTGATTGCTAAACAAAACTTGATAGTAACATTTTTAGGAATACCCTGAACTATTTAAAAGTTGTATAAATGAATGTTCTGTACAAATTAATTCTTTCAAAGAATGCAGTTGTACGCAACAATCCTAATCGCTGAGAATCCACTGTATGTTTTTCTTAATAATTTGATGCAGTAAAAAGCAATGAATTAAAAGATCAACATTCAGTTGTGATAAAGAAGCTGCGAACCGGCTGCAGTCTTTTTGTGAACAATCATATTCAATTGTAATGAAAAAGATTTATGAACTTTTGAGATGGGAATGGACAGTTTCTTTCCATTGGCAATAGCTTCTGAAACACAAGCAGACATTAAAGCAAAACCGCTATGTATGAATTTGCAATTGTATTGCGACAGTCATGCACTTCAACTCCAGAAACCACTATTTTCCTATAATTTATATTATGTTAAATAGCATATTTTACAGTTATAAATAAAACTAATTTTCAGTGCTCAATTCTACCAGCGAGATTCCCTTCTCTTGCTGATCATTCCATCAATGGAAAACTTCCCAGGACCAAAAGCAAACAATACAAGGTAAACACACAGGTATAATAAACTCAATTCCTGCTTGGCAAATTCATCGGTGCTGTGCACAACCAAACCAGCAACGGCCATGGTAACGATAAGAAAGAATAATGCAGGTCTTGTGAAAAGTCCTAAAATCAGAAATATAGAACATACAAATTCCGCAAATACAGTAATAATTAACGAAATCTTAGGACCCATCCCGAGAAAATCGAAAAAAGCAATTTCGTTTCCTGACAGCAACTGCTGCAATTTGGGATAACCGTGAGAAAGCATTGCAAAACCAACAAAAACACGTACCAACAATAGCACTATATCCACAATATAAGGATTTGTTTTAGTAGAAGTAAAATAATTCATTCTCTTTAATATTTCCTTCAAAATTAGTAAAATTCCCTTACATAATGGGAAGTTTGGGCATTTTCATTTAGCGATATCCAAAATTTTTCAGATCGCGTTCGTTTTTGCGCCAGTCTTTTTTAACTTTTACAAATAGATTAAGATGGATTTTTTTAGAAAAAAACTGCTCAAGATCGATACGGGCTTCAGTTCCCACTTTTTTGATGGCATCTCCTTTATGCCCGATAATAATTCCTTTTTGGGTTTCTCTTTCAACATAAATAATGGAATCTATAAAGATAATACCCTCTTTTTCTTTAAACTGCTCGGTGACTACTTCCACCGAATATGGAATTTCTTTTTCATAATTGAGCAGAATTTTCTCGCGAATGGTTTCGTTTACAAAAAACCGTTCGGACTTATCGGTAAACTGATCTTTATCGTAATAAGGCGGATTTTCTGGTAACAGCGATTTTATCTTGGGTAATATAACCTCCGTATTGAATCCTTTAAGAGCAGAAATAGGCAAAATCTCCGCTTTGGGAATTCTTTCGTTCCACAACTCCATTGTTTTTTCTAAATCTTCCTGATTAGATTCATCAATCTTATTCACCAAAATAAGCACAGGAACAGGAATCTTATTGAGCTTATCCACTAAAAATTCGAACGGCTCGGTCTTGTCCAAAATATCAACGATAAACAAGAAAACGTCGGCATCTTGCAAAGAATCTTTCACAAAATCCATCATTTTTTCCTGTAGTCCATATTTGGGATCTAGCACACCCGGCGTATCAGAGAAGACGATTTGCAAATCATCCTCATTATAAATACCGAAAATACGGTGTCTTGTTGTTTGTGCTTTTTGGGTGACAATGGCCAACTTCTCTCCCATCAGCTTATTCAGGAGTGTTGATTTTCCGGCGTTGGGTTTCCCCACTATATTTACAAAACCTGCTTTATGCATTTTTAATCATTCAATAATTGGTGATGAGCCGTGCGAAACAGTGGACACGGTCTTAAAGTACAAAGATAGGAATTAAAGTTTACGAATTTTTGCGAACCAAGGGAAGAATCTCATTCTCCATTAAGCCCCATTTTTTAATGTCGGCGGCCGAAAATTGCTTGGAGTAATAATTGGCATCGGTTTCGAAACCTGCATTCCTCAGCCGATCAAAATAATCCATTCCATACCATCGAACGTGATCGTACTGTCCAAAATGTTTTTGTCTCTCTTGAGGATCCTGGATGGTAAAGTCTTCATAAGTCCTTTCCAGCGACGGCTTCATGGGCACCTGAAAAATGCCCCATCCTCCTTTTCGCATCACACGATAAAGTTCACTCATCGCTTTTTGGTCATCTTCTATATGTTCTAATACGTGGTTACAGAAAACGACATCAAAACTTTCATCATCAAAAGGAAGATCCAACAGATCGGCTTTTACATCAACAATGGGCGAAAAAAGATCGGCAGAAATATAATGCAGATTCTTCATTTTCTTGAATCTACGTAAAAACTCTTGTTCTGGCGCAATGTGCAAAACACTGTAAGGTTGGGTGAAAAAAGTGGTTTCATTTTGCAGATACAACCACATTTGCCGGTGTCGTTCCAAACTTAATGTTCCCGGTGAAAGCGCATTTTCACGCTGTTTACCATAACCATATGGCAAAAATTTACGATACGATTTACCATCAATCGGGTCATGAAACTGATCTCCTTTAAAGAACAAATACGTAAGAGGACGCAGGAAAATACTCATGCTGATGAGTGCTGGTCTCGGAATTTTATTGAGGAGAAATTTGGCGAGTTTTTTCAATGTTTACCAGTTATATTGAAAGGCCTCTTCCTCATTACTCTTAATACCAAGAGCATCGTAAATGTATTGATAGGTAGAGAGCAAAACTGGTTTACCATTTATAATTGTGACATCATGTTCAAAATGAGCAGACGCTTTGTTATCCAAAGTAGTCACCGTCCATCCATCATTATGAAACTTCACTTTTTCGGTTCCCAGATTGATCATGGGTTCGATGGCGAGACAAATACCATCTTTCAAAACTTTTCCGCTCCCCTGCCTTCCATAATTGGGAACTTGCGGATCTTCATGCATCACTCTTCCTACTCCATGTCCCACCAATTCACGGACCACGCCGTAACCTTCTTTCTCGCAATAAGACTGAATTGCATGGGAAATATCGCCCACTCTTTTGCCACGGACGCATTGTTCGATTCCTTTATACAACGATTCTTTTGTGATTTTCAGCAGTTTTTTTATTTCCGGCGCAACATCGCCCACCTCAAAAGTATAGGCATGATCGCCTACAAATCCGTTCTTATAGGTTCCACAGTCAATAGAAATAATATCTCCATCTTCCAGTGGCGTATCGTTAGGAAAGCCGTGAACAACCTGATCATTGGGCGACATACAGAGTGCGTTAGGGAAACCTCCATACCCTAAAAAAGCAGGTTCTGCACCATGATCTTTAATATAATCGTGGGCGAGTTTATCGAGGTATTTGGTGGTAACTCCCGGTTTAATTTCTGGTGCAAGCATCCCGAGGGTTTTAGAAACCAACTGTGCAGATTCGCGCATCAGATAGAGCTCTTCGAGTGTTTTAAGTTGTATCATTTTAAATATTTACGGACCAATTTTGGTGATCAATAATGGAATGAACATGGATCGCTTATCCATTCTTTGTAAAAACTTTGCAGAAATTACTTACCAAAAAAGTCCTTTTTTCTTGTCTTTTTTCATTTTTGAATAGGCCAATACTTCGCCACCATCCACCCGAAACTCAATTCTTTCGTTAATGATGTTGTAGATTTCGCCCCAACCTGGAAATCCTCCCAGATTTCGATCATCAATAAACAGATCGGCATCTATTTTTCTCGATGCATCTGCCGAATCATACACTTCGCCTTCAAAAGACGAATTTACCGCATAAAAATCGATACCCTTACTTTTGCAGAATTCCACGGCTTCATCCAAAGTTTTACCATGGCGATACGTCCATAAAATTAATCGGTATCCTTCGGACTGCAACTTTTTGAGTGTTTCGAATGCAAAAGTCTTGGGCTTACCAATGCCCGGGTATGCATCATCGACAATGGTTCCGTCGAAATCTATAGCTAGTTTTTTGTTACTTTTCATAATGGCAAATTAGATTTGTGCAAAGATATAAAAAATGAAGGGTCATCTGAACGATCACCCTATCAAAAAATATTTTAAAAAATGAGCTTTATGACTTTACCCATTTGAACTGATATGGTAAATCAGGTGTTGCCATTCGGTCGGTAATTCTCTGTAGCCGTGCCGGTAGTTTCATAAGATATTCCTGTGCTTTTTGGGCTTTTTCATTAAGTCCTGAGATGTGTTCAATTTTCCAGTCGTTAAGCAATTCGCTCAATATATTGATATAATCTTGTCCCGTATACACCATCGCGCGCTGTGCAGCATCCGAAAAATGGGCCCACAGTTCGCCAGCTTTTTGCCCAGATTCTCTCATGAGGTGCGCCGGCATCACAATCTTTTTCTTCATCATGTCTTCAAAAGCGAGCATCATCTCGGAAGGATCAAGCTCAAAGATACGGGTCACAAAATGCTTGTATGCTTTTGCGTGCCTCGCTTCATCAGCAGCAATAACCCCACACATTTTTGCCAGTTTTACATTACCACTCTGTTTAGCAAATGTTCCTACTCTGCGGTGCGAAACATTGGTAGCCGTTTCCTGAAAACTGGTATATACAAAATTTCGGTAAGGATCCATTGAAGTGCCAATGTCAAAACCATCCTGGATGAGATATTGGGTAGTAATCTCGATCTCTCGCATATTGACACGGCCACACAGGTAGAGGTATTTGTTGAGTAAGTCTCCATGACGGTTTTCCTCAGCCGTCCAGCTTCGGACCCACTGCGACCAGCCGCTTCTATTTTCCTGCTCTACCCCATCGATACCCATGATCCAAGATTCATAGCTTGGCAACGCTTCTTCGGTAATGCAGTCGCCAATGAGCGTTACAAATAAATCATATCCCATGTCATGCGCGTAACTTTGCAGTTCTTCCACTTCATGCCGAAAAGAATCTTGCGAAGGATCTGGCAAAAAATCGGTGGGCTGCCAAATCTTTTCCACAGGAGTGAGGTATGAGGAAATAAAATCTCCTACTTCTTTACCAAGATTCCGCATCACTTCAATTCTTACCAATTTATTGTACATCCCTTTTTATTTTTTATAGGTCTGCAAATATACTTAAATATCATTTGCTGCATAATTTTTTCTCCAATATTAAAAAGACCAGAATAGCATTCCGGTCTTGGGATGAAGAAAAATGATCTCATGAATATTTTTCTTCATTGGTATAGTGACATCGTTATTAGTTTAAATTTTAGAATAGTTTGCTTTTATTTTTTTTACTTTTTAAGGTAAGCATTATTAAGCACTGATAATTCGGGTGATGTTTAGCAATGACCGGAAACAGATCCGGTCACTCCTAAAAACCAATGATGAATAATGAAAACACATGAATTGGTCATGAATTCGCTCATCATTTGTGCTTATTAATCATTAATATTCATTCTCGAAACCAGTAGTCGGTCTCCGCTTGGCGTTTCACTGAAGAAATAGGTATAATCGCCAATTTGTATTCTGTTATGTTTATCGTAAAGGTAATATTTTTTCTTTTCCAAGTCACCCAACGTGCGGAATTCGGAAGATTTTCCATTGGCTAAATCCAGTTTGCCATATTCTATGCTATAGAATGGAGAGTAGCTGGTTGTTGTTGTACTGGTGCTGGAGCCATCAAAGTTCATCGTGGAGCTGGAACTGGTGTCTTTATCAATAGCTTTCACCATCTCCATCACCCAATTGAGGGATTTTCCGTCTTTGCTTTCTATAATATAGCTCGTTGCAGGAAAATTATCCGCAGTCATCGGCGAATTATTGAAGAATCCTTTTTTATTTTTCTGATCGAGCTGTACTGTATAGTTCCGGATGAGACTACCGTCTTTACTGAAATGCAGCATGTAAAGTCCCTTGTAAATTCGGTCATACTGAGTTCCGCTGCGCGATGTACTTATCCCCGCAAGGGTATTGAGCATCTTGCTACCCGGCAAACCGAAACCTTTTCCTTGGGGTTTATAATCTTGCACACAAAGAACCATGCTACCGTCACTAAGAATCTGGAAGTTGTTGGTAACGAATTTTTTGCCATCAAATTCCAGTGCCTTTTTCATATCGGCACCTGCAACGGCTTTCTGGTTAAGTTCCGCCATTGGTGTTGTTTTGGCAAAGTTTACGGCTCCGTTCTGTATTCTTGTAATGATGAAGTCGTCATACTTTTTTTCGTCCAGCTGGTTATCTAGCGCAACTTGGGAAGGCATCATTTCTTCTTTACCTGAGATCATTCCGCTGAGTTTGTTGATGCTGCCAAACATGCCACCCGCAGACTTGGTGGATGCAATTTCTTCACTATCCATGCTGGAAGGAGAAACCGTCATCCCAAGCACTTCGTCGTTAAACTTACCTTCTTTTTTAATGCCCATACCATAAAGTGTTACCGTGCCATCTTTCTCATACGCATTGAGAATTCGATATCCGGATGAAGGTGAATTGAAGGTGAAATTCTCTTTAATTTGTCCCTCTGGAGAAATCCGTAAATAATTAAACTGCACAGGCGAACCTGCATTTTTGCCTCCCAACACTTTGGAAGGAGCCAGAATTAACACCCAATCTCTCGGGAAATCGTCATTATCAACTTCGCGGCTGTTGTCGTCCATCAACGGTTTAGAGAAAATAGGAGTCATTGGTGATGCTGTGGTAACCGATTGTAGTTTTTTGATGACACCATCATTAGAAACTTTCATCAGGTCCATACTGGCAAAAGCCGAACTTGTTTTGTTTACAGGATATCCCATCACCAAAATGGCACTATCGCGCTCCACTTCGTATGCACCGCCAAACAAATATTCGTCACCATTTTCGTTCGCAAGGCGCTGTTTATCCAGCATTTTAATTCGTTTTACATAGCCGCCTGCAAGCCAGTTGTACTTTGCTTTAATTTGTCGTTTCTTATAAACGAGTTTCCCGCCCATGTTGGAACTCACCGAGATGGCTTGCGTTGAATATTCATCACCTTTAAAATTAAAAAACTTCCATCTTTTTTTTACTTTTTCCACCTCCCATTCGTCTTTGGCGGTATTGGTAAGGTTGGCATCTTTATCAAAACTATAAGTTTCTATTTTCACTTTTTTCCTTGAAGAAGGCAGAAAATACACCATATCGAATCCACCATTTGCTTTGGCTTCTACTCCACCCAAATAACCTTTTTTGGCTTTTCGGGAAATCTCATAGTCTTTTTCCAGAATATTGATTCCGGACTGCTGCGCATAAATTTTTGCAGAAGCAGCCAAAACAACGACTGCAAAAATAGTTTTGATTTTCATTATACAATAGTTTTTAGGTTAATGGTTCAAAGGTAATGGCAGTATCTGGTGATGCTATACCCACCAGAGGGTATTTTTATTCAAAAAAAATCCTGCAACATGGTGAATGTGCAGGAGGTATGTTATTAAAACAATTTATAAGCTTTCTAAAAGATTGAGCTCATTGACGAGTTGGATGAGTTTGGGCAACGAATGGGTTTCGGTTTTGCGGTAAATATTCTTTCGGTGAGTTTCCACTGTACTTTCACTGATAAACAGTTTTGCTGCAATTTCACGATTGGTAAAGCCATTGATCATCAACTGCACAATCTCTTTTTCGCGTGCCGACAGTTTTACCTGCTCATTCTGGATGAGTTTTTCACGGTAACTGTCCATGCATTCGGCCGCTTCTTTGGAAAGGTGAATATAGCCGTCGCGAATAAGCGAAATTCCAGCCACCAGTTCCTGCCTCGAAATAGATTTATTAAAATAGCCCTCGACCCCAATATTGTTAATAAGTTCATTGATAATTTTCGCATCACAATTCATCGAAAGAATAATAATTTTAATGTGAGGAAAATCTTTTTTCAAAATTTTAGAACATTCCAATCCGTTTATTTTGGGCATCATCAAATCGAGCAGAACCATGTCGGGGTTTATGGCGCCGGTTTGCAATTCTTCGATGAGCTGATGGCCGTCATTATACGTTTTAGGGATTTCGATACTTTTTTCAAAACCCAACAGCATCACCAATCCGTCCATGATGATATTATGATCGTCAACAATAGCAAGCTGATACTTTTTTTCCATGATATTAAAGAGGAATTTTAACGGTTATTTCTGTTCCTTGCCCTGCACCGCTGTTCAAAAGAAAAAGACCTTTTAGAAATTCTATGCGGGAGCGGATATTTTCAAGCCCCATTCCAAATGATTTTGATGATGTTGCTTCAGGATTAAACCCTTTTCCATTGTCTTTAAAGTAGGCCAAAATTTCGGTTTTTGTCTGCTGTACACGAATAAAAATTTCCGTAGCTTCCGCATGTTTTAAAGTATTATTAATACACTCCTGAATAACCCTATACATCACAATCTGAATGTTTTCGTCCAAATTATCCATTAATCCGTCCAGCTGCAAATGAACTGCGAGTTTTGGCGTACTCGATTGGTCTATAAGCTCTTTAAGTGCATTGCTTAAACTATTTTTGATGAGCATATTGGGCATCATTTGGTGCGAAAGAGTTCTCACTTCCACCATGGCATCTTTCAGGATTTTCTTGGTTTTTCCAATTACGTCTCCCATGTCGGAATCGGCATCTTTGTACTCCTCTAAAACCATAAGATTCATGTGGGTCGCTGTTAGCATCTGCCCTATACCATCGTGCAGGTGAGACGCCATGCGTTTTCGTTCATTATCCTCAGCATTCATCACCGCTCTGGTGGCCAAATCCTGCTGGTGCAAGATTTCCTTTTGCAACCTGATTTTTTGGCGATGTTGATAATTGCGATAATAACCTACTGCAAGCGCTAAAAGACCTAAAAGAGAAAAAATGTAAATATTTCGATGAAGTATTTGGCTGCGGTTTTCCAGAATTTCTTTGTCTTTTTTTAGCGTTTGATATTTTTTTTCAAGCTCGGTCGACTGACGAATAACAGACGTGTTCACCAAATTTTCGTTGACTTGCAGGTATCGATTAAAATAATAATCAGCACTGTCTGAATTATTAAGTTCATTGTAAATCGTGGTGAGTAACTTATACGCCGACAGTTCGTTCTCCTGCGACTGTTCACTTACAAAAACAGGAAGCACCTTCAGCAGCACTTTTTTGGCCTCCTGAAATTTTCTCTGCGTAATGTATCCTTGCGCCACATCAAGCTGGTTGCTTTCCATATCTACTTTTGAGTTGAATTCTTTCCTTATTTTTTTTGATTCTTCAAGCCGCACCAAATCAGCGGAATCGGCTTTTTTATTTTTCATGATACTAAGATTCGCCAGATTTCTCTGGGTGAAAGCTATGCCTTGTTTGTTTCCCACACTTTTACAGATGGCGGCACTTTTCTCATAGTATTTTTGTGCGTTGGCAAAATCTTTCTTCTGCTGATATGCCTTACCTAAGTTCAGGTAGTTTTCGCAACGTTTATTCTCATTATCTACCGATTTTTCCTGCGATTCAAAATAATCGATACTTTCCTTAATATAAATAATTGCCTGATCAAAATTTTTAAGGTCAACAAACAACAATCCAAGATTTTGCTTTGTAATGTTGATGTTTTTTTCGTCCTTGGTACTTTCAAAATACTTTAGCGCCTGCAGGTACATCTCCATCGCTTTTTTATATTGAAAGGTGCTTTGATATACGGAAGCCAGGTTATTATTGAGCTTTGCCATTCCTGCCCGATTGTTCAGTGTTTCTCGAATTTTGTAGGATTTGAGATAATTTTTTTCAGAATTTTTAAAATCGTTCTGTCGGAAATATACGGCGCCCAAATCACTGTAGATTTGAGACAGCAGATTCTCATTCCCTAAGTCAGCTGCTGTTTTTTCGGCTTTCTTTCCATAGGCAAGTGCCGAATCGATGGAAACGCTGGAGTAATACCAAGTAAGATCAGAAAAAATCACAGCTCTGCGCTGTTCGTCGGTGGTTTTTGTAAGTTCTTCTTTCAACTGACTGATGACTTTCTGAAGATCCTGTGCATGACATATCCCCGAAAAGAGGACAATAAAAAAAAGCAAAATTCTGCTAACTGAAGGGATGGCAATTGTTTTCAATGTTTTAGTTTTTTAGCGGCAGAAGCGTTTATTTCTCACGAAAAAAATGATCCGCCTAATGGTTTTTGCAAAAAAAAATCAGCGCAAAAAATTACGCTGATTAAAATTAAAATATTTTTTTGTATTTCTACATAAAATTTTAGCTTAGCAATACATTTCCCGTCATTGCAGCAGGAATATCAACACCCATCACACTCAAAATAGAAGGTGCTACATCGCCCAGTTTTCCAGGTTTCAAATTCCAAGTGTGGTCTTTATCCATCACAATCAGTGGAACCAAATTGGTGGAGTGTTGGGTGTTTGGTGTACCGTCGGGGTTCACCATCACGTCAGAATTCCCGTGGTCGGCTAGGATAAATACTGTATAACCATGTTCATAGCCAGCAGTTGCCACTTTATTAATGCATTCGTCCACTGTTTCTGCGGCCTTTATTGCGGCAGAAAAAACGCCGGTATGACCCACCATATCGGTATTAGCGAAATTAAGACAAAT